>Ga0209960_1000045_pt1 | contig 563072 bp, 556 predicted proteins | sample ThiBiot_500_plan_2_FD_183947 | JGI IMG/M metagenome (GOLD analysis project Ga0209960, IMG submission 183947) | Wastewater bioreactor microbial communities from Cape Town, South Africa - Thiocy_expt_500_plan (SPAdes) | ecosystem: Engineered > Bioreactor > Thiocyanate-remediating >...
TTCGCCGAGCAGCATCGCCAGCGCGCTGGCGATGCTGCTCGAACCAGCTCAACCACCATCGAGATCAATTAATCTTGAAACCCCGGACTTCCTCGTTATGAATGGCACGGCGGAAGGGGGCAGGTCACCTTGGCCGCGTAGTGCAGCTGCTGCACCGCCCACTGCTGGCGCCGAACCGGGTCGCCGCGCACTTCGGGCGCCGCGAAGCCGTCGAAGCCCGCGTCGTAGGCCGGGTGCACCGCCACCAGCTGGCCCTGCAGGTGAGTCGAGAGTTCGGTGATCTCCAGGCCGTGCCCGGCCAGCGTGCCCTTCACTTCGTCGCAGTAGGTCTTGCTTTCGGCGGCCTTCTTCAGGTCGAACAGGCGGGCGTCCCAGCTGGGAATCTGCACGCCCTTGTAGCCCAGGCCGGCGGCCCAGCCGGCAATGCCGTCGAGCGTGTCGAACGGTGCCGTGTCGCCCGCGAACTGGGCGAGAAAAATGGCGGGACCCTTGATTGTCTTCATCGGTTTGTCTTCCTTGTTCGTCGGGGTGGCGTTGAAAGCATACTTGGCGTGTCGTCCGACCCCGTGCGAGAGGCCAACGAGCCACAATGGATTTTCCTTTTCGCATCACCCGTCCGGTTCGCTCCGTGGACAGTCCCGCGATGACACAACCTGTTTCCGCCCGGCTCAAGATCGGCCTGTCCGCCTGCTTCTCGCATGCCGACCCGGCCCGATCGCTCTTCACCAACAAGACGCTGCAGTACGTCGAGCAGTCGATCGCGCACTGGCTCATGTCCGCCGGCGCGATGGTGGTGATGGTGCCCTGCCCCACCGGCGAGACGGCGCGCGGCGACACCAAGCTGTCGCACTACGCCGAATGGCTCGATGGCGTGGTGATGCACGGCGGTGCCGACGTCTGGCCCGGCAGCTACGGTGAGGTGCCGCTGAAAGACGCATGGATCGGCGACCGCATCCGCGACCTCTACGACCTGGCGCTGGTCGAAGCCTTCGAGCAGGCCGGCAAGCCCATCTTCGGCGTGTGCCGCGGGCTGCAGCTCATCAACGTGGCCTTCGGCGGCACGCTCTACCAGGACATCGAGGCGCAGCACGGCCACCCCGAAACGCTCAAGCACCGCGACCCGGTCACCTACGACCAGAACTTCCACCAGATCGAGCTGGTGCAGGGCACTCGCCTGTCGAAGCTCTACCCCGACCTGAAGACCGCGCGCGTCAACAGCATCCATCACCAGGGCGTGAAGGACATCGCGCCCGGCTTCGACATCGAGGCCTGGAGCCTGCCCGACCGCGTGCCCGAGGCCATCCGCCGCCGGCCCGACCGGGGCCGCAGCTACATCGCCGCGACCCAGTGGCACCCCGAATTCCACAAGTACGGCAGCACCGAGACGGTCGACGACACGCCCATTCTCCACGACTTCCTGTGGGCCTGCGCCACCGCCCGCGTGGCGCCGCGCACGAGCACCATGCGCGGGATGCCGGGGCGAATCCGCAACCGCGCCGCGCGCCTGTTGCGACAGGCGCTGCTGCGGCGCTGAAATCGCGCCGATATCGCGTTTTCAGCGCCAGGCCGCGTGCACCAGGGCCGCCGGGTCGCTGGTGCCGGCGCCGATGCCGGTCACGCGGCCCCAGTCGGGGTCGAAGCGGCTCGACAGGAAGGCCGCCGAGGCTTCGGCGCTCGCGTTCGACAGCATCAGGCAGGCCTGCGCCAGCAGCACCAGCCGCTGCGTGAAGCGGCGGGCCTGGCGCTCCAGTTCCTGCGGCGGCAGCTGCGTCATCTGGCGCAGGGCCTCCACCTGGGCCAGCAGGCGCGGCTCGCCGGTGGCGATGTCCTGCAGATGGTCGAGCACCAGTTGCACGTCGCCCGGGTTGCGCGAGACGGCGCGCAGCACGTCCAGGCACATCACGTTGCCCGAGCCTTCCCAGATCGAATTGACCGGCGCCTCGCGGAAGAGCCGCCCCATCGGGCCGTCTTCCACATAGCCGTTGCCGCCGAACACCTCCATCGCCTCGCCGGTGAGCGCCACCGCGCGCTTGCAGTTCCAGAACTTGGCGGCGGGCGTGAGCAGGCGGCGCCAGGCGGTGTCGAGCGGCGCGTCGGAGCCGAAGCGCGAGGCCAGTTCCATCGCCAGCAGCATGGCGCCTTCGGATTCGAGTGCCATGTCGGCCAGCAGCTCGGTCATCACCGGCTGGTGGATCAGCGCCTTGCCGAAGGCGAAGCGGTTGCGCGTGTAGTGCGCCGCCTGCGCGAAAGCCTGCCGCATGAAGCCGGCGCTGGAGAGCGCGCAGTCGAGCCGGGTCACGGTGGCCATTTCGATGATGGTCGGGATGCCCCGGCCCTCGTCGCCCACCAGCACGCCCCAGGCGTCCTTGAACTCGACTTCGCTGCTCGAGTTGGAGCGGTTGCCGACCTTGTCCTTCAGCCGCTGGATGTGGATGGCGTTCTTGCCGCCGTCGGGCCGCCAGCGCGGCACGAAGAAGCACGAGGAGCCGTGCTCGTCGGTCTTGGCCAGCACCAGGTGGCCGTCGCACATCGGCGCCGAGAAGAACCACTTGTGGCCGGTGATGAGGAATTCCTCGCCCCACGGGCCGCTGCCCGCCGGCACCGCGCGGGTGGTGTTGGTGCGCACGTCGCTGCCGCCCTGCTTTTCGGTCATGCCCATGCCGACGGTCATCGAGGTCTTGCCTTCGAGCGGGATGTCGCGCGCGTCGTGCTCGTTCGACGCGAGCTTGCCGCGCAGCTCCGCGTACAGCGCGGCGTTGCGGCGCATGACCGGGATGCAGGCCTTGGTCATGGTGGTCGGGCAGGTCGAGCCCGACTCGATCTGGCTGTGCATGTAGAGCGACGCGCCATAGCCCACCCAGGCCGACGGGCGCTCGTCGAAGAACGGCAGGTTGGCGATGCCGTTTCGCCGGGCGATGGTCATCATCGTGTGCCACGCGGGGTGGAACTTCACCTGGTCGATGCGCGCGCCGGTGCGCGAGTGGGTGTGCAGCTCGGGCTCGTGGCGGTTGGCGTCCTCGGCGGCGCGCAGCGTGGCTTCGGCGCCGTACTCCGCGCCCTGGCGCACCAGCTCGTCGTCGCGCCATGCGGCGCCGCCGCGCGCCACCGCACCGCGCAGCGAACGGTCGCTGGTGTAGACGTTGTAGTCCTTGAGTTCGGGCGCCTGGTTGTCGGGATGGATGCCGGTGGTGGTCATGGAAGGTCTCGTTCGTTCTGGCTGGCGGGGGTCACGCGGCGGGCCGCTCGCGCAGCACCAGCGTCTGGGTGGCGATGCCGATGGGGCCGTGCACGTCGTAAAGATGGGACACGGCAAGGCCCGCGCCGTCGCTGTGCGCCTCGGTGGCCGAGCGCAGGCCGATCCACTCGCCCTCGGGCGCGCGAAACAGGTTCAGGCTCATGTCGGCGTTGGTGAACAGAAAGCGCTCGGCCGGCAGCACCCAGCTCAGGCCGTTGCCGAAGTCGGCCGCCGCTGCGGCGCGCATGGCGGGCGAGTTGGCCGCGCCGTCCACCAGCGGCACCGCGAGCCGGAACCATGCGCCGCAGGGGCCGGGCTGCGTCGAGTCGCCTTCGGCCACGCGCGATTCCACCGCGCTGCCGTAGAACGACACGCCTTCGGGCAGGCCGGGAATGCGCACGGGCTCGCTGCAGTCCTGCGGCAGCGGCCGCAGTTGTGGCTGGGGCCAGCCCGGTAGGTCCGCCGGCAGCGCCAGCGCATTCCGGGCCAGCAGCAGCGCATGCGCCCGCGCCACCACCACGTCGCCCGCCAGCAGGTCGATGCCCACGCGCACCGTGGCGCGCGACGACTGCACTTGCGCACGGGTGCGCAGCAGCGCGATCGGCACCGGCTTCACGAGTTCGACGGTGAGGCGGGCCAGTTGCCAGCTTGGTCCGGGCGCGGCCTGCTCGGCCACATGCGCGAGCAAGGCGCAGGGCGCGCCGCCGTGTTGCGCGCGCGGGTCCCAGGGGCCGCGCGCGAGCGCGCCGGGCTGCCAGGCGTCGCTGCCCTGGGTGGTGTAGACGGCGGGGCGGGATTCGTCCGATGCGGGTTCGTCGAGGGCCATTGCAGAATCTGTTCGATGGGTCCAAAAATTCTAGGAACAAGCCGGACGCAAGGTGTTCGGGTTTGGCCGCGATGAGCGGCAGCACGCGCGCGCCGGCCACCGCCCAGAGAAGAAAGCCGCGCCAGTCCCGCGCGCGCCACACCTCGCAGGCGTTGCAGGAGGCCTTTGTTCAGCTTTTGGTCGAGCGCGGCTATGCCGCCGTCACCATCCGCGAGATCGTGTCCGTCGCGGGCACGGGGCTCGGCAGCTTCTACGAATACTTCGAGAACAAGGAAGACTTGGCGCGCGTGTGTCTGCACCTGCGTTCCAAGGCGCTGCTGCTGGGCATTCGCGAGACAGTGGCCGCGCAGGCGGGGCGGCCGCTGCATGACATCGTCGATGCGGTGATCGACAAGCAGATCGACGCCCACCGCGAGCAGCCGCTCGCCTGGGGCGCGCACTACCTGCTGGAGCGGCACCTGTCGGGGCCGGAGGCCTATCGCAAGATGTACGAACGCTTCGTGGCCGAATGGGTGGGCGTGCTCGAGGCCGCCGGCGACCTGGCGGCCGATTGCCCGAAGAAGGAGGTTGCGCGCGTGTGCCAGACCATCCTGTACGGCCTGGTGGCGCACACGCACATCGGCACCGGCGGTCGGCCCGACCTGCAGGCACTGTCACGCCAGTTGCGCGGCGCGCTGCACGGCTACCTGGCCGGCATGGCCCGCTGAATCAGCGCGAGCTGTTCTTCGTGCCGGAGACGCCGGCGTCGATGGTGCCGAACACGGTGACGCCGCTGCCGCCCGTCGAGGTCGATGCATTGGCGCCGCCGCCGGCCGAACCGGTGCCCGCGCAACCGGCGACGAGCGCGCCCATCGCGACGGCGAAAACAGCTGCAATGAATGGCTTCACTGGAAACTCCAAGAGGGTGTGGTTGGTCATGACCTTTTCCACTATAGGCCGCCCGCCCGGCCCCTCGTGTAACAACACACCCGGGGCCGGCAGGGTTGATGGCGCGCCGCGCAACCGGCCGCTCAGCGCGGGTCGGTCGCCAGCAGCATCTCGACCATCGAGCGCAGGTGCGCCTGCAGCCGCGCGGCGCCGGCTTCGTCCAGCGCCAGCGTGGTCTCGTCCATGTAGAGCTTGCGGTTGATCTCCACCTGGATGCTGTGCCGCTGTTCGGCCGGCCTGCCGTGCCGGCGCACCAGCTCCACGCCCTTGTACGGGTGGTTGTAGTCCACGCTGTAGCCGAAGCCGCGCAGGTGCTCGCAGATCTTGCGAGACAGCGCCGGGTCGGCGGTGCTGCCGTCGCGGTCGCCGATCACGAAGTCGGCATGCGCCAGGCCCGGGAAGTCGGTGGCGTGGCTGGCCGCGATGGCCGGCATCGAGTGGCAGTTGATGTGGATGCTGTAGCCGTGGCGCGCATGCGCGTCGTCCACGGCCTGCGCCACCGCCGCGTGGTAGGGCTGCCAGCAGCCTTCGATGCGCTGGCGCACCTCGTCCACGCTGAGCTGCCGGTCGTAGATCGGCAGGCCTTCGTCGGTGAGCTTCCAGATCAGCCCCTTGCCCAGGCGCACCTTGGACAGCACGCGCGGGTCGCTCGACACCGGCCCGGTCCACTCGCCGTCGATCATGGTGGTGTCGATCTCGGTGGTGTCGCGGTTGGCGTCGAGGTAGCTGCGCGGAAAGTGCGCCTCGATCCATGCCGCGCCCAGCTCGGGCGCGAAGGCATAGAGCTTCTCGACGTGGGTGTCTTCGGCGCGGCGCAGCGTCGCGAGGTCGCGCACCGAGCGGAAGTCTTCGGGGTAGACGGTGCCGCTGTGCGGCGAGTCCAGCACCAGCGGCGTGTGCCCGGCGACGCTCGTCACCTGGGCGCGGGTTTGAATCAGTTTCAGGACAGGATGCATAGGCAGGCCGGGCTCAGTCCAATCGCACGCGTGCGAATTCGGCCACCTTCTTCATCTTGTCGATTTCGCTGGCGATCTGCTTGGTGAACTGCGCCGGCGTGGTGCCCGAGGCGTACAGGCCCTGCAGCGCCAGGCGCTCGCGCACCGAGGCGTCCTTCAGCGCGGTGGCCACGGCCTGCTGCATGCGCAGCACCAGCTCGGCCGGCGTGCCCGCGGGCGCGACCATGCCGAACCACGACGGATCGTTGTTGGTCGGGTAGCCCAGCTCGCCATAGGTGGGCACGTCGGGCAGCACGTCGAGGCGGCCGTTCCACGACACGGCCAGCGCCTTCAGCTTGCCTGCCTTCACGTGCGGCAGCGACGAGGCCACCTGGTCGAAGTACACCGGCACTTCGCCTGCGAGCACGTCGTTGATGGCCGGGCCCGCACCGCGGTAGGGGATGTGCACCATCGAGGTTCCGGTGGTGCTCTTGAACAGTTCGCCCCACATGTGGCCGATGGTGCCGTTGCCCGGCGTGGCGTACGACACCTTGCCCGGGTTGGCCTTCAGGTACTTCACCAGCTCGGCGAAGTTGGCCACCGGCAGCTTCGTCGGGTTGATGACGATCACGCCCGGCGCCTTGACGATCTCGGTCACGGCGGCGAAGCCCTTGATCGGGTCGTAGGGCAGCTTCTGGTAGACCGCCGGGTTCACGCCGTGCGTGGACAGGGTGGCGATGCCGAAGGTCAGGCCGTCCGGCGTGGCGCGGGCCAGCTCGGCCATGCCGATGGAGCCGCCGGCGCCGGCGCGGTTGTCGATGACCACGGGCTGCTGCAGGATCTTGGCCACGGGCTCGCCGAGCACGCGCGCGGTGATGTCGGTGGCGCCGCCGGGCGGGAAGGGAACGACCAGGCGGATGGGCTTGCCTTGGGCGAAGGATATTCCGGGCAGGATAGAAGCAGCGGCCAGCGTGGAAATGAAATGACGACGTTGCATGGGGAGTGTTCCAGTGTGCATTGAGAGTGAAGAGCGATCTGCTGCTTCATCTGTAGCAAAGGATATACCCGCTAACATTCTGATCTGGAATGTTTTAATGGCCATCCTTCCATGTCGCTGCGTCGTCTCAATCCTCCGCTGAACCTGTTGCGCGCCTTCTCGACCGTGGTGCGCTTCGGCGGTGTTTCTCGCGCGGCAGAGGCCCTGCACCTCACGCAGGGCGCGGTCAGCAAGCAGGTGCAGGAGCTCGAGCGCTGGATCGGCGCGCCGCTGTTCGAGCGCAACCGCAAGCGCCTGGCGCTCACGCCGGCCGGCGAGCGCTACGAGAAGGCGGTGCGCGCGCTGCTCGCGCAACTGGAGGCGGCCACGCTGGAACTCATCACCAGCGGCGACGGCGGCGGCGCGCTGCACCTGTCGACCCTGCCCACCTTCGGTGCCAAGTGGCTGATTCCGCGGCTGCCCGACTTCCAGCGCGCGCATCCGCAGATCACGCTGCATTTCGTGCCTTTCGTGCACGGCTACGACTTCGAACGGCCCGAGCTCGACTGCGCCATTCTTTTCGGCGACGGCCACTGGCCCGGCGCGCAGTCGCACTACCTCGCGGGCCAGGACGTGGCGCTGATCGCGCCGCGCGCCGCGCAGGCCGAGGTCGCCATCCGCACGCCGCAGGACGTGGCGCGCTGCACGCTGCTGCGCCATGTCACGGTGCCGCAGTCGTGGCTGCAGTGGAGCGAGACGCACGGCGTGCGCGGGCTCGACCCGCTGGCCGGTCCGCAGTTCGACCAGTTCCAGACCATGATCCGCGCGGTGATGGTCGGCATGGGCGTGGCGCTGGTGCCGCGCTGCCTGGTGCAGGACGAGATTTCTTCAGGACTGGTGGACGAGCCGCTGCCGGGCGGCGGCTACCGCGGCAACGAGGGCTACTGGTTCTGCTACCCGGAAGGGCGCGGCCAGCTCGCCACGCTCGATCATTTCCGCAGCTGGCTGCTGGCGGAAGTCGACCGCGCGAAAGAGGCGATGCCCGCCGCGGCGGGGCCGGTGCCGCGCTGACGCGGCACCTTCGCTTCGCTTACTCGGGCTTGGCGCCCGAGGCCTTCACCGCCGCGCCCCACAGGCGGATCTCGCTTGCCACGAAGCGGTCGAACTCCGCCGGCGTGGTGGGCGCCGGCTCGGAGCCGCGCTCGCGGATGAAGCGCGCCATCTGCTCGCTCTTGAGGATGTCGGTCACCTCATGGTTGAGGCGCTCGACGATCTCCGGCGGCGTGCCGCGCGGCGCCATCAGGCCGAGCCAGCCCACGGCCTCGAAGTTCTTCGTGCCGGCCACGCCGCTTTCGGCCACCGTGGGTACGTCGGGCAGCTGCGACGAGCGCGTGGCCGACGTGACGGCCAGCGCCACCGCCTTGCCCGACTTGATGTGCGGCAGCGCGGCCGTCACCGAGTCGATCATCAGCGGCACCTGGTTGCCCAGGAAGTCCGACTGCGCCGGGCCGCTGCCGCGGTACGGAATGTGCGTGATGAACACATGCGCCGCCGACTTGTACATCTCGCCCGACAGATGCTGCGTGCCGCCGATGCCGGCGCTCGCATAGCTCAGCCGGCCGGGCTCGGCCTTGGCGCGCGCGGTGAGATCGGCCAGCGTGCGGATGCCGCTTTCGGGCGTGGCCAGGAACACCAGCGGCACCTTCGCGATGAGCGAGATGCCGACCAGGTCCTTGCGCGGATCGAAGCTCGGCTTGGCGTAGAGCGTCTGGTTCACCGCCATCGCGCTGCCCGCCACCACCAGCGTGTAGCCGTCAGGCTGCGAGCGCACCACGAACTCGGTGCCGATGTTGCTGCCGGCGCCGGCCTTGTTGTCGATGATCACCGGCTGGCCCAGCCGCCTGCCGAGTTGCTCGGCCACCGCGCGGGCGAAGATGTCGGTGGCCTGCCCCGGCGGGAAGGGCACCACCAGCTTAACCGGCTTGTCGGGCCACGCGGCGGCATGGGCCAGGCCCGCGCCGCCCATCAGCGCGACGGCCATCGCAGCAACGCTAGCGCCGAAGTATCTGCGCTGCATGGCTCAGGTCGCCGAGAGGTGCTTGCCCACGATGCCCGCGAGTTCGAACATCGTCACCTGGTCCTTGCCGAACACCGGCTTAAGCTTGGCGTCGGCATTGATCGCGCGCTTGTTGGTCGCATCCTGCAGGCCGTTGGCCTTGATGTAGTCCCACAGCTTCTTGATGACCTCGGTGCGCGCCACCGGTTCGGCGCCGATCACCGCGGCCAGCGAGTCGCTGGGCTTCAGGCCCGCGCCGGGCTTGCGCGGCGCGGCGGCCTTCTTGGCTGCCGGGGCCTTCTTGGCGGCGGGCGTCTTCTTCGCCGCCACCTTCTTGGCCGCGGCCGTCTTGCCGGCGGGCGCGGCCTTGCCGAAGGTCTTGCGCGGCGGGAACTTGCTACCGCCTTCGCGCGGTGCAAATTCGAAGGTCACCTTGCCTTCTTCGGCGTTCCAGGTCAGGAAGGCCTTGAAGGCGCGGCGCGTGCGCATGCTCACGAACTTGTCGAGCAGGTCGGTCTTGCCGGTGGCCAGCAGCTTTTCCATCTGCGCGCGCTCCACCGGCTGCTGCAGGATGATCTTGCCGGTCTTGAAGGTGCAGGTGGGCGTGGGCTGCGCATTGGTCGGAACCGACTTCTCGCAGACGTAGTTGCTGCCGTGCTCGAACACCGGCGCGCCGCACACCGGGCACGGGCCCACGGTGTCCTGCTCGCTGAAGTCGACGATCTCGCCGGTGTCGGCGTTCTTGTCGTCGCCGAAGTCGAACTCCAGCTTCCAGTTCTTCGCCTCGTCGTCGAACTTGATGACGATCTCGGAGGTGAAGGGCCAGCCGGCCTTGGAGCGGAAGCCCTCCAGCGGGCCGATGTGCTTGTCGCGCAGCAGCGCCTCGGCCTCGGCCACCTCGAAGGTGCGCCCGGCCGGCGACTTGCCGAACGAGAAGCCGCAGGCGTCCTCGCCGGTGCCGCTCTTGCCGGTGCAGGCGTAGCGGCGGTAGTTCTCGCGCACGATGCCGCCGCAGTTGGGGCACGGCGTCTGCAGGGTGGCGTAGTCGCCCGGCACGGTGTCGCGGTCGTATTCCTTCGCCTTCTTGACGATGTGCTCCGTCATCTGGGCGATCTCGCGCATGAAGGCGTCGCGGCTGAGCGCGCCCTTCTCCATCTGCGCGAGCTTGTATTCCCACTCGCCGGTGAGCTCGGCCTTGGAGAGTTCTTCCACGCCCAGGCCGCGCAGCAGCGTCATGAGCTGGAAGGCCTTGGCCGTGGGAATCAGCTCGCGGCCCTCGCGCAGCATGTATTTTTCGGTGATCAGGCCTTCGATGGTGGCCGCGCGCGTGGCTGGCGTACCCAGGCCCTTTTCCTGCATGGCTTCGCGCAGCTCGTCGTCGTCGATGGTCTTGCCCGCGCCTTCCATCGCGCCCAGCAGCGTGGCTTCGGAGTAGCGCGCCGGCGGGCGCGTCTTCAGGCCCTTGGTGTCGGCCGATTCGGTCTTCACGATCTCGCCCGGCTTCACCGGCACGAGGCGCTTGCCGTCCTTGTCGTCTTCCTTCTCGTCGTCCTGGGCTTCCTTGCCGTAGATGGCGAGCCAGCCCGGCTTCACCAGCACCTTGCCGTCGGTGCGGAAGGGGTACTTCTTGCCGCCCTGCTCCACCGTGCTGATGCGCGTGGTCACCTGGTATTCGGCGCTCGGGAAGAACACCGACAGGAAGCGGCGCACCACGAAGTCGTACAGCTTCTGCTCGGCCTCGCTCAGGCCGCTGGGGGCCTGCAGCGTCGGGATGATGGCAAAGTGATCCGACACCTTGGCGTTGTCGAAGATGCGCTTGTTGGGCCGGACGTAGTTGCCGTCGACCGCCTGCTTGGCGAACGGGGCCAGGTGCTTCATGCCGCTGTTGGCGAGCATGCCCATGGTGTCCTTGACCACCGGCAGATAGTCTTCCGGCAGCGCGCGCGAATCGGTACGCGGGTAAGTCAGCGCCTTGTGGCGCTCGTACAGGCTCTGCGCCAGCGCGAGCGTGGTCTTGGCGCTGAAGCCGAAGCGGCCGTTGGCTTCGCGCTGCAGCGAAGTCAGGTCGAACAGCATCGGCGAAGCCTGCGTGGTGGGCTTGCTCTCTTCGGTGACGGTGGCGGGCTTGCCGCGCGCGGCATCGGCGATGGCGCGGGCTTCCTGCTCATTCCACACGCGATCGGCACGCTGCTCGGGGTCGGGCTCGCCGTTGGCCAAGAGCGGCGCGTTGGCCTTCTTCCAGTCGGGGTTGAACCACTTGCCCGGGTACTCGCCGGCCTCGGCCGCGAAGGTGCCGTGGATTTCCCAGTAGTCGCGCGAGACGAACTTGCGGATCTGTTCCTCGCGCTCCACCACCACCGAGAGCGTCGGCGTCTGCACGCGGCCCACGGTCGTGAGGAAGAAGCCGCCGTCGCGCGAATTGAATGCCGTCATGGCGCGCGTGCCGTTGATGCCCACCAGCCAGTCGGCTTCGGAGCGCGAGCGCGCGGCGTCGGCCAGGCCCTGCATCTGCTTTTCGGTGCGCAGCGCGTCGAAGCCGTCGCGGATGGCCTGCGGCGTCATCGATTGCAGCCACAGCCGCTTGACCGGCTTGTTCAGGCCCGACTTGCCGCCGGCGTACTGCTCGATCAGGCGGAAGATCAGCTCGCCCTCGCGGCCCGCGTCGCAGGCGTTGATGAGCTGCGTCACGTCCTTGCGCTTGGCCTGCTTGACCACCGCGTTCAGGCGCGTCTTGGTCTTGTCGACCGGCTTCAAGTCGAAGTGCGGTGGAATCACCGGCAGGTTGGCGAAGCTCCACTTGCCCCGCTTGACGTCGAATTCCTCGGGCGCCTGGATTTCGACCAGGTGACCGACCGCGCTGGTCACGACATAGCTGTCGTTCTCGAAATGCTCGTCATGTTTGTCGAATTTGCCGGCCACCGGCGTGAGGGCACGGACGATGTCCTGTGCCACCGACGGCTTTTCTGCGATTACCAACGTCTTTGTCATCTATGGGCTCTCTATACTCTGCGGCTTCCCGCGTGCGCACGCGCACACGCGCATGTGTGCATATTCAAACTAACAGACTTCGGCGATGCCTTCCAAAACCCCACTTTCCGCCGGTCGCCGAATCCAGATGCGGCGCTCCGATGTCCACGGCAACGGCGTGTTCGCCGTGCAGGACCTGGCCGAAGGCGAAACGCTGATCGAATACAAAGGCGAGATCATCAGCTGGAAGGAGGCGCTGCGCCGCCATCCGCACGACCCGGCCCAGCCGAACCACACTTTCTACTTCCACATCGACGACGGGCGTGTGATCGACGGCAACGTCAAGGGCAACGACGCGCGCTGGATCAACCACTCGTGCGAACCGAACTGCGAGGCGGACGAGGTCGATGGGCGCGTTTATATCAAGGCGCTGCGCAACATCGCCGCAGGCGAAGAGCTCAATTACGACTACGGCCTGATCATCGACGAGCCTTACACGCCGAAGCTTCTGTCCGAATTTCCTTGCTGGTGCGGCTCCGAAGAGTGCCGCGGCACGCTGCTGACGCCCAAGGATGAGGACGAAGAAAAGAAAAAGAAGAAGAAAGACAAAAAGAAAGCCGAAAAGAAGAAGGCCGAGAAAAAAGAGGCTGAAAAGAAGGAAGCCAAGAAGGCCGAAAAGAAAGCCGGCAAGAAGGCTGAAAAGAAATCGGAAGCCAAGTCCGGGAAGGCGGAGAAAAAATCCGCCAAGAAGGACAAATCCGAGAAAGACTGAGCATGAGCAGCACCACCGCCGACTGGTTCGAAGACCGGATCGCCGCGGCGGTCGCCCCGCTGCTGCCCGGCTTCACGGTCGAGGCCGTGGCCGAGATCGACTCCACCAATACCGAGCTCATGCGCCGCGCGCGCGCCGGGCGTGTCGAGCCCGTGCTGCTCGTGGCCGAGCGCCAGACCGCGGGGCGCGGCCGGCTGGGGCGGCCGTGGCAAAGCGCGCCGCGGCAGGAAGCCTCGGCCTCGCTGGTGTTCTCGCTGGGCCTGCCGCTGGCGCCCGCCGACTGGTCGGGCCTGTCGCTGGCCGTGGGTGTCAGCGTGGCCGAAAGCCTCGACCCCACGGGCGTGCACAAGGTCGGGCTCAAGTGGCCCAACGACGTGTGGGTCAACGACAGCAAGCTGGCAGGCATCCTCATCGAGACCGCGCTGCCGTCCAATGGTCGGCCCGATGCGTCGCGCTACCTCGTGATCGGCATCGGCCTGAACATCGGTGCGCGCGAGGCCGACGGCATGCGCACGCCGCCGGCCTGGCTGCGCCAGTGGCGCCCCGAGGCCAGCGCGCCCGAGGTGCTGGCCGAGCTGGCCCCGCCGCTGGTGCAGGCCGTGCTGGATTTCGAGGCACGCGGCTTCGCGCCCTTTGCCGAACGCTTTGCCGCGCGCGACGTGCTGCGCGGGCGTGAAGTGGCGCTCAGCGACGGCACCGCCGGCCTGTGCGAAGGCGTGGCCTGGGGCGGCGAGCTGCAGGTGCGCACCGACGCCGGGCTGCAGCTGATCTCGAGCGACGAAGTGAGCGTGCGCCCCCGCGGCATGTCTTTCTGACAGCCGACTCCGCATGAAGCTGCGCCTGCTGCTCGTCGTCCTGCTGCTGGCCAACGCCGGCTACTTCTTGTGGGCGCGCGGCGATCTCGTCGGCTTCGGCCTGGCGCCCGCGGGGCTCAACGAGCGCGAGCCGCAGCGGCTGGCGCGGCAGATCCGGCCCGAGTGGCTGCAGATCCGCAAGGACGCGAAGCCTGCTGCGCCGGCCCCGGCGGCGGCGGCACCTGCGCCCTCGCCCGCTCCTGCGCCCGCCCCCTCCCCCTGACCAGGCTCAGACAGGCGCCTCGGCTTCGAAGCGCACCGTGAAAAGCGCCCCCGGCGGATGCTTGCCGGGATGCGCATCCTCCAGCTTCACCAGCGCGCGATGCTGGTTCGCGATCTCGCGCACGATCGGCAGGCCCAGCCCCGAGCCGTCGGCCTCGTTGCCGAGCACGCGGTAGAACGGCTCGAACACCAGCTCGCGGTCGGCTTCGGCGATGCCGGGGCCGTTGTCCTCCACCTGCAGCAGCAGCACATGGCCGAAGGGGTCGGCCAGCACGCGCACGGTGATCAGGCCGGGGCGCTCGGGCGTCGAGGGCGTGTAGTTCAGCGCGTTGTCGACGAGGTTGCGCACCAGCTCCTTCAGCAGCGTCTGGTTGCCGTCGAACATCACGCCCGGCGCGCCGGCCTCGGCGCCGTCGTAGCCGAGGTCGATGCGCTTCTCGATGGCGCGCGGCACCGCCTCGCGCACCACCTCGATGGTGAGCCGCGCCAGGTCGCAGGGCTGGTGGTGCACGTTGGCGCTGTTGCCCTCGGCGCGCGCCAGCGACAGCAGTTGGTTCACCGTGTGCGTGGCGCGCTTGCTGGCGCGGCCGATCTGCTTGAGCGACTGCTTCAGCTCGTCGGCGTTGGCGCCTTCGCGCTGCGCCAGGTCGGCCTGCATGCGCAGGCCGGCGAGCGGCGTCTTCAGCTGGTGCGCCGCGTCGGCCAGGAAGCGCTTCTGCGTGCCGATCGAATCGTTGAGCTTGTCCAGCAGCTCGTTCACCGAAGACACCAGCGGCACCACTTCGAGCGGCACCGACGATTCGTCCAGCGGGCTCAGGTCGCCGGGGCGCCGTTCGCGGATGCGCGCCTCCACCACCGACAGCGGCTTGATGCCGCGCACCAGCGCCAGCCAGATCAGCAGCACCGCCAGCGGCAGGATCGCGAACTGCGGCAGCAGCACGCCCTTGATGATCTCGGCGGCCAGCACCGACTGCTTCTCGCGCGTCTCGGCCAGCTGCAGCAGCGAGGGCGGCACGTCGTCGCTGCCGCTGGCCAGCCACATCGAGGCCACGCGCACCGGCAGGCCGTGCACGTCGCTGTTGTGCAGGAACACCTGGTTGGGCGGCAGCGGCTCGTCGAGGCCGGGCTGGGGAATGTCGCGTTCGCCGCTCAGCAGCGTGCCGTGGCCGTCGAGCAGCTGGTAGTAGACGTGGCCGGCATCGTCGGCCCGCAGGATCTCGCGCGCCGACTGCGAGAGCACGAACTGCGTATGCCCGTCCTTCACCGTCACCAGCTCGGACAGCGCCTTCACGTTGTGCTCGAGCGCACGGTCGAAGGGCGCGTTGGCGATGCCCTGCGCCACCAGCCAGGTGACGCCGATGCTCACCGGCACCAGCAGCAGCAGCGGCGTGAGCATCCAGTCGAGGATCTCGCCGAACAGCGAGCGCTGCGCGCGCTGAAACAGCTTCACCGGGTTCGCCCCCAGTCTTCGCGCATGAAAAGGGGCATCAGTTCTGGATCTTCTCGAGGCAATAGCCCAGCCCGCGCACCGTGGCGATGCGCACCGGACCCTTCTCGATCTTCTTGCGCAGCCGGTGGATGTACACCTCGATGGCGTTCAGGCTCACCTCCTCGCCCCATTCGCAGAGGCGGTCGACCAGCTGGTCCTTGCTCACCAGCCGGCCGGCGCGCTGCAGCAGCACTTCGAGCAGGCCGAGTTCGCGTGCCGAAAGCTCGATCATCTTGCCGTCGATGGTGGCCACGCGGCCGGCCTGGTCGTAGACCAGCGGACCGTGGCGGATCGCGTTGCTGGTGGTGCCCATGCCGCGCCGCGTGAGGGCGCGCACGCGGGCCTCCAGCTCCTGCAGGCTGAAGGGCTTGGCCATGTAGTCGTCGGCCCCGTTGTCCAGGCCCTTGACGCGTTCTTCCACGCTGTCGGCCGCCGTGAGCACCAGCACCGGCAGTTGCGAGCCGCGCGCGCGCAGGCGTTTGAGGATCTCGATGCCGTGCAGGCTGGGCAGCCCGAGGTCGAGGATCAGCAGGTCGAATTCGTCATGGGTCATGAGCGCGGTGTCGGCCTGCGAGCCGTTCGCCACGTGGTCGACCGCCGCGCCCGAGGTGCGCAGGCTGCGCAGCAGGGCATCGGCCAGCACCTGGTCGTCTTCGGCAATCAGAATTCTCATGCGCCACCTCCGGCCGGTTCGGGCGCCGCGCCGGCGCCGTTCACATTTGTCTCTCTCTGGCGGAGTCTAGCCCGCTGTATAGGCTTCCAGTCCGATGGTTACCACGGTGGCGATGTCGTTGCCCACGCTGCTGCGGAACTCGCGCTCGGCCTGCGTCACCGCGCCGTGGAAGGCGTCGAGCCAGGCCAGTCCGTCGGCCGTGAACAGCACGCGGCGCGCCCGCGCGTCGAGCGGGTCGGGCCCGCGCGTGACCAGGCCCCAGGCCTCGCACTGATCCACCAAGGCGCCCATCGCCTGCTTGGTCATGCCGGCGCGCTCGGCCAGTTCGGTGAGGCGCGAGCCCTCGCGCGCCAGGTGCCGCGTGATGTGGATGTGCGCCGCGCTCACCTGCGCGCGCGCCGCAAGGTTCGACAGCGCCAGCGGCACGTCCACGTCGTGCGCCATCAGCTCCAGCACGCGCTCGTCGAAGCGGCGCATCGCATGGCCCAGCAGGCGGCCCAGGTGGGTCTGCCGCCATGCGTCGGGATCGGTGGGAAAGGCGGCTTCGGTCATGGCGTTAAATGGTAAAGCAAACTGACCAAAAAACGGGTTTACTCGAATCCATCAGCCCCTACACTACTGTTCAAGCATCCAGCCTGTGGTTAAAAGCAGATGGATGAAGCCAGACACAAACCGTTGATATTCAAGGAGTTTCCACATGGACGCAGTCGTCAAGGGCGCAAGCATCTCGGTCGCCAACAGTGAAAAAGCCAAGGCCCTGCAGGCCGCGCTGGCCCAGATCGAAAAGCAGTTCGGCAAGGGCACGATCATGCGGCTCGGCGAAGGCGAGGCGCTGGAAGACATCCAGGTGGTCTCGACCGGCTCGCTGGGCCTGGACATCGCGCTGGGCGTCGGTGGCCTGCCGCGCGGCCGCGTCATCGAAATCTACGGCCCTGAATCCTCGGGCAAGACCACGCTCACGCTGCAGGTCATTGCCGCCATGCAGAAGCAGGCCGGCACCTGCGCCTTCGTCGACGCCGAACACGCCCTCGACGTGCAATACGCCCAGAAGCTCGGCGTCAACCTGTCCGACCTGCTGATCAGCCAGCCCGACACCGGAGAGCAGGCCCTGGAAATCGTCGATTCGCTGGTGCGTTCGGGCGCGGTGGACCTGATCGTGGTCGACTCGGTCGCAGCGCTCACGCCCAAGGCCGAAATCGAAGGCGAAATGGGCGACTCGCTGCCCGGCCTGCAGGCGCGCCTGATGAGCCAGGCGCTGCGCAAGCTCACCGCCACCATCAAGAAGACCAACTGCATGGTCATCTTCATCAACCAGATCCGCATGAAGATCGGCGTGATGTTCGGTTCGCCCGAAACCACCACCGGCGGCAATGCGCTGAAGTTCTACGCCTCGGTGCGCCTGGACATCCGCCGCATCGGCACCATCAAGAAGGGCGACGAGGCCATCGGCAACGAAACCAAGGTGAAGGTGGTGAAGAACAAGGTCTCGCCCCCGTTCAAGACGGCGGAGTTCGACATCCTGTTCGGCGAAGGCATCAGCCGCGAAGGCGAGATCATCGACATGGGCGTGACCGCCAAGATCGTCGACAAGTCGGGCGCCTGGTACGCCTACAACGGCGAGAAGATCGGCCAGGGCCGCGACAACGCCCGCGAGTTCCTGCGCGAGAACCCCGAGCTGTCGCGCGAGATCGAGAACAAGGTGCGCGAGTCGCTGGGCATTCCGCTGCTGGCCGCCGACGCCGGCGCCACGCCCGAAAAGCCGCAGAAGGCCGCCAAGGCCGAAAAGGCGGACAAGGGCGAGTAAGTCCCCGAGCGCGGACCCCTGCCGGGGCCGCGCGAGCGATCCCGCATGGCATTCGACGCCCCGTCCCTCAAAGGCCGCGCACTGCGCCTGCTGAGCCAGCGCGAGCATTCGCGCTCGGAGCTGGAGCGCAAGCTCGCCAAGCATGAAGAAGAGCCCGGCACGCTGGCCAAGGCGCTCGACGAGCTGGCCGCCAAGGACTTCATCAGCGAGCCGCGTGTGGTGGCCTCGGTGCTCAACCAGCGCGCGGCCCGCTCGGGCGCATTGCGCGTGAAGCAGGAACTGCAGGCCAAGGGCATCGCGCCCGAAGCCATCGCCGAGGCGGTGGCCAGCCTGCAGGAAACCGAAGTGGAGCGCGCCACCGCCCTCTGGCGACGACGCTTCGACGCACCGCCCGCCGACGCGAAGGAGCGGGCCAAGCAGATGCGATTCCTGATGGCGCGCGGGTTCTCGGGCGCCGTCGTGTCCAAGGTCCTGAGGAGCGACTTCGATGAAAACCACGAAGAGTGAAGACAGTGCTGTCCAGTCCCGCGTCATCACGCAGCGCGTGGCCTGCGAATGGCGCCGCGCCTACGTGCTGGCGGCCGATCCGAAGCGCCTGCCCGACTGGGCCAGCGGCCTTGCGAAGAGCGCTCTGGTGCCGCACGGCGACCACTGGATCGTGCGCACGCCCGAGAGCGGCGATGCCCGCATGCGCTTCGCGCCGCGCAACGACTTCGGCGTGCTCGACCACTGGGTCGCGCCCGAAGGCGTGCCCGAGGTCTATCTACCCTTTCGCGTGATCGGCGTCGGGCCGGACGCCTGCGAACTGCAGTTCACGCTGCTGCGACAGCCGCACATGGACGACGCGGCCTTCGAGCGCGACGCCGGCTGGATCGCGCGCGACCTGCAGTCGCTGCGCAGCCTGATCGAAGCGGACTGACTCAGCCGCGCAGCACCAGCGGCGCGAACTTGCGCCGCGCCTTCAGCTGCTCCGCGTCCCACTCGATGCCCAGCCCCGGCGTTTCCGGCGCCACCGCATGGCCGCCCTCGATGCGCAGCCGGCTGGTGGTGAGGTCGTCGAGCTGCGGGATGTATTCCACCCAGCGCGCATTCGGCACCGCCGCGCACAGGCTCACGTGCAGCTCCATCAGGAAGTGCGGGCACATCGCGATGCCGTGCGCCTCCGCCAGGTGCGCGATCTTCAGCCACGGCGTGATGCCGCCCACCCGCGCCACGTCGGCCTGCACGATCGAGCAGGCGCCCTGCTGGATGTATTCGGCGAACTGCGACGGGTGGTACATCGACTCGCCCACCGCGATCGGCACGCTGGTGCTCGCCAGCAGCTGCGCATGCGCGCGCACATGCTCGGCCGGCATCGGTTCCTCGAACCAGGCCAGGTCCAGCGGCGCGTACTGGCGCGCGCGCCGGATGGCCTCGGCCACGGTGAAGCTCTGGTTGGCGTCGACCATCAGCTCGAAGTCCGCGCCCACGGCTTCGCGCACGGCCGACAGGCGCGCGATGTCCTGCGCCACGTGCGGCTTGCCGACCTTGATCTTCGCGCCCAGGAAGCCGTCGGCCTTGGCCGCGAGTGTCTGCTCCACCAGCTGTGCGGGCTCGATGTGCAGCCAGCCGCCCTCGGTGGTGTAGACCGGCACGCGCTGCTGCGCTCCGCCCGCCAGCCGCCACAGCGGCAGGTCGACGGCACGCGCGTTGCGGTCCCACAGCGCGGTGTCGATGGCCGCCAGCGCGAGGCTGGTGATCGCGCCCACGGCGGTGGCATGCGTGTGGAAGAACAGGTCGCGCCAGATGGCTTCGTACTGCTGCGGGTCGCGCCCGATCAGGCGCGGCGCGAGGTGGTCGTTCAGCAGCGCCACGATGGACGAGCCGCCCGTGCCGATGGTGTAGGTGTAGCCCGTGCCCGCCGAGCCGTCGTCGCAGCGCACGGTGACCATCACCGTCTCCTGCGTCACGAAGGACTGGATGGCGTCGGTGCGCTTGACCTTCGGCGCGATGTCGATCTGCGAGATCTCGACCTGGTCGATCTTTGCCATCGTGCTCAGCCTGCGTTGCGCGTCACGTCGGCCGGCAGGTCGGCGCCGTGGAATTTCTTGTAGATGGTGTTGAGCTCGCCGCTCTTGAGCTGTGCCTTCACGAACTCGTCGAGCTTGGCCTTCAGGCGCGGCTCGTTCTTGCGCATGCCGATGGCCAGCATGTTGACCTTCATGGTGAACTTCGGCTCCATCTGCTTGGCCGGGTTCTTCTCGTTGATGGTCTTCAGCAGGGGCGGCGCGGTCGCGAAGATGTCGGCCTGACCGCTCACCACCGCGGTGATGGAGGTGGCGTCGTCGTCGAAGCGCACGATCTGCGTGCCGGCCGGCAGGATCTTCGTCACTTCCTGGTCATTGGTGGTGCCGCGCGTGGCGATCACTTTCTTGCCCGCGAGGTCGGCCGGGCCGGTGATGGTCATGCTCTTGGGCGCGCCCACCACGGCCAGGATGGCGGCGTAGGGCACCGAGAAGTCGACCACCTTCTCGCGCTCCGGCGTGACCGACATGCTGGAGATCACGATGTCGGCCTTGTCGGTCTGCAGGAAGGGAATGCGGTTGGCGCCAGTGGTCGGCACGATTTCCAGTTCCAGGCCCAGGCTCTTGGCCAGCAGGCGCGCGGTTTCCACGTCGGAGCCGGTGGCGTTGAGCTTCTCGTCCTTCAGGCCATAGGGCGGCACGGCGAGGTCGATGGCCACGCGGATCTTCTTGGCGGCCATGATGGTGTCGAGCTGGTCGGCATGCGCCGATGCGCCCGCGAAGGCGAGCGGCAGCGCCAGCGCGAGGGCGGACAGCAGCGCGCCGCGGCGCTTGAGCGAGAGGGAGGAAGAAGAAGTCATCGAAAGTCTCCTGGAGTTGTCTGAAGGAAAAATCAAAGCCCGGTGCCGATGAACTGGCGCAGCTCGGGCGTCTGCGGGTTGCTGAGGATGCTGGCGTCGCCCTCCTCCCACACCAGCCCCTGGTGCATGTAGATGACCTTGTCGGCCACGCCGCGCGCAAAAGCCATCTCGTGGGTCACGAGGATCATGGTCATGCCCTCGGAGGCGAGCTTCTCCATCACCTTGAGCACTTCGCCGGTGAGCTGCGGGTCGAGCGCGGAGGTGACTTCGTCGAACAGCATGAGCTGCGGCTTCATCGCGAGCGAGCGCGCAATCGCCACGCGCTGCTGCTGGCCGCCCGAGAGCTGCTCCGGATAAGCGTCGGCCTTTTCCGCCAGGCCCACGCGCTCGAGCACTTCCATCGCGATGGCGCCGGCTTCCGAGGCGCTCATCTTCTTCACAGACTGCGGCGCGAGCGTGATGTTCTGCTTCACCGTGAGGTGCGGGAACAGGTTGTAGCTCTGGAACACGATGCCCACGTCCTTGCGCAGCGCGCGCAGGTTCAATGCCGGGTCGTGCACCGCGTGGCCGCAGCAGCCGATGGTGCCGCTGTCGATGGTCTCCAGCCGGTCGATGCAGCGCAGCGCGGTGCTCTTGCCCGAGCCGCTCTGGCCGATGATCGCCACCACCTGCCCGCGCTGGACCGAGAACGACACGCCCTTGAGCACATGCAGCTTGCCGAAGTGCTTGTGGACGTCGTTGAGTTCAACCACGGGCTGCATTGAGCTTCCTTTCAAGGGCGCGACTCCATCGCGAGAGCGGGTAGCAAAGAATGAAATACAGAACCACCGCGCACCCGAAATACAGGAAGGGCTGGAAGGTCGAGTTGTTGAGCACCTTGGCGTTGTAGGAAAGCTCGGCATAGCCGACCACCAGCGACGCGATCGATGTGTTCTTGATGATCTGCACCAGGAAGCCCACCGTGGGCGGCGTTGCGATGCGCAGCGCCTGCGGCAGGATCACGCGGCGCATGCGCTCGATGCGCGTGAGCGCCAGGCATTCGGCTGCTTCCCACTGGCTGCGCGGCACGGCCTGGATGCAGCCGCGCCAGATTTCGCCGAGGAAGGCGCTCGCATAGATGGTGATGGCCAGCGCCGCCGCCGCCAGCGCAGGCACAGAGCCGATGCCCGCGATGTTGGGGCCGAAGAAGCACACGCCCATCAGTACCAAGAGCGGCGTGCCCTGGATGACCTGGATGTAGCCCGCGGCCGCCATGCGCACCGCCTTCGCCGGCGACACGCGCGCCAGCGCCACCGCGAGCCCGATGAGTCCGCCGCCGATGAACGCGAGGGCCGAGAGCTGCAGCGTGCCCCACGCGCCCATCAGGAGAAAGCCGAAGTGCTCGGCCGGCATGAATGTCATGACGCGGGCCTCTTCTTCACAACGGCGTGCCGAGCTTGCGCCGGCGTGGGAACACGATCATGCCGAGCAGCCAGAAGCCCAGGCGCATCGCGTACGACAGCGCTAGGTACACCACCCACAGCACGATGAAGATCTCGAAGTTGCGGAAGGTGTCCGACTGGATGCGGTTGGCCACGCCGAAGAGCTCTTCCGCGCCGATCGACGACATGATGCTGGAGGCCAGCATCAGCAGCACGAACTGGCTGGCGAGCGCCGGGTATACGCGCTCCACCGCCGGGCGCAGGATCACGTGCCAGAACACCTGCACCTTCGACAGGCCAAGGCATTCGGCCGCTTCGAGCTGGCCCTTGTGGATCGACTCGATGCCCGCGCGGATGATCTCGCAGCTGTAGGCGCCGATGTTCACCACCAGCGCGAGCACCGCGCCGACCATGATCGGCATCGTCACGCCCGCGCTCGACAGGCCGAAGATCAGGAAGTAGCTCTGGATCAGCAGCGGCGTGTTGCGGATCGCCTCCACGTAGCCGCCCGTCAGGCCGCGCAGCCAGCCATGCTTGCTGTTGCGGCCCAGTGCGCAGACGGTACCCAGCGCGAAGCCCAGCACGGTGGCCAGGAAGGACAGCTGCACGGTCGTCCATGCGCCTTCGAGCAGCAGCGGCCACTGCGCGAGCACGGGTGCGAAGTCGAACTGGTAGTTCAATGCGTTGGGCTCCGGAAGTCCAATGAAGACAAGAAAAAAAGGGGCGGCTACGCGGCGCGCGCGAGCGGCAGGCACGAAGGCCCGAGCGGCTCGAAGGCCTTGTAGGTCAGGATGAATTCGCGATGCCCCAGCGCCTCGGACTTGGTGGCGGCGCCATCGGCCACGCGGCGCACCGCGTCGAAGATCTCCTCGCCCACTTCCTGCAGCGTGCCGCGCCCTTCGAGGATGCGGCCGGCATCGACGTCCATGTCTTCGTGCAGCCGGCGGTAGGTGTCGGGGTTCGCGCAGACCTTGATGACCGGCGAGACTGCAGAGCCCACCACCGAGCCGCGCCCCGTGGTGAACAGGATCACGTGCGCGCCGCAGGCGATGAGCTCGGCGATCTCGGCGTTGTCGCTGATGTTCGGGAAGCCGAAGCGAGGCTCGCCGTCGGGCACCACGTCCAGCAGGTAGAGGCCGCCCTGCGGCGGCACGTCGCCGGGCTTGACGATGCCGTTGATCGGCGAGGCGCCGCTCTTGGCGTACGCGCCCAGCGACTTCTCCTCGATGGTCGAGAGCCCGCCGTCGGCATTGCCGGGCGCGAAGCTGCCGTGGCCCATGGTGCTGTAGTAGCGCGCGGCCTTGTTCACGCATTCGACGATGGCCTCGCCCAACTCGGGCGTGGCGGCGCGCCGCTTCATGTGGAACTCGCAGCCGATCAGCTCGCCGGTTTCCTCGAAGATGCAGCGCGCGTCCTGCGCGATCAGCAGGTCGAAGGCGCGGCCCACGGCGGGGTTGGCCGTGATGCCGCTGGTGCCGTCGGAGCCGCCGCAGATGGTGCCCACCACCAATTCGTTCAGCGCCATCGGCACGCGCTGCTGCTGCGCGAGTTCGGCCAGCGCCCATTCCACCCACTGCGTGCCTTCGCGGATCGTGCTGCGGGTGCCGCCCTCCTGCTGGATGGTGAGCGTGTGCACCGGCCGGCCCGAGGCGGCGACGGCCTCCTCCAGCTTGCGCTTGTTCATGCTCTCGCAGCCCAGCGAGATCAGCAGCGCCGCGCCCACGTTGGGGTGGGTGGCAATCGCCTGCATCATGCGTTCGGCGTATTCGTTCGGGTAGCAGCCGGGAAAGCCGACGAGGTGCACTTCCGATTCGCCGTGCTGCTGGCGGAAGTTGAGCGTGATCTCGCGCGCCACGTGGTGCGCGCACTCGACCAGGTAGGCCACGACCACGACATTGCGGATGCCCTTGCGGCCATCGGCGCGCGGGAAGCCCTGGATCTGGAGGTTGGGAGCGTTCATGCGGGGAGGGCGCCTCAGGCGTGGCCGACGAAGGTCTTGCCCTCGTCCAGCGTGTAGTCGCTGTCGAGGTTGTGCGTGTGGATGTGCTCGCCCGCCGCGACCGGCGCATGCAGGCTGCCGATGACGGCGCCGTACTTCAGCACCTGCTGGCCGGCGGCGATGTCGTGGCGCGCGATCTTGTGGCCCAGGCCGATGTCCTTGGCCAGCGTGACGGTGCCGCCCTCGAGCTGCACGGCGGTGCCGGCGGCGAGGTGGGTGCAGGCGATCAGGCAGTTGTCGCCGGGCGAGAGCAGCACCAGCCGGCTGTCGATGGATTGCGAGTTCGGCATCCGGCGCTCGCTCAGAACTTGCGGTACTTCAGGTAGGCCTCCTGCGGGTCGGTGCCCGCGAGGATGGCGGTGCGCACGAGGTTCTCGCGGCCCATCATGTGCTCGGCCTCGGTGATGACGGCCTCGGCCTGCGCGAGCGGCAGGCAGATCACGCCGTCGGTGTCGGCCAGCAGCAGGTCGCCGGGGTTCACCGTGACATCGCCGATGCGCACCGGCACGTCCATCGCCTCGGGTAGCCAGTAGCCGACGATGTCGCGCGGCGTGAAGTAGCGGTGCCACACCTGGAAGCCCTGCTGCAGGATGAATTCGGCATCGCGCACGCCGCCGTCGGCGATCACGCCCAGCACGCCCTTGCGGCCCAGCGTCTCGGCCGAGAGCTCGCCCATGTGAGACACGGTCGAGTCGTTGGGCTGGATCACCGCGATGTGGCCCGGCTTGGCGCGGGAGAGAAAACCGGTCCACGCCATCAGCGTCTCGTGCGGATCGGCCGTGGGGTCGACGCGGCCGTTCACGGTGAAGGCCGGGCCGCAGAGCTTCTGGCCGGCGATCAGCGGGCGCAGCGTGGGCGGCAGCGTGAAGTCGCCCATTCCCGCGGCGCGCATCACGTCGTGAAGGATGCCCGTGTAGCAGGCTTGCAGGCGGGTGAGCAGCGAAGGTGCTTGCGGGGCATCGGAGGCGTGGGCCATGGGTGAATCTCGTTTTCTTAGATAAAACTACTTTTCACGGATGAGGTTAGCAGTGGGCGCTTGTACGGACGCTGGGGTTTGCTCCTATTCGAGGGTATTCACCAAGAGAGGAGCCATGGCTTTCGGGTTTCTGAGGGGGCAAGGAAGCCGGCAAGGCGCGTATATTTGATTTCATCAGTGAAATACAAATTTCACATGCGCGACCAAACTCTCAACAAAAGGACATCGCAGTGACTTCACGCGTTCAAGGAAAGAACATCCTCGTCACCGCCGCAGGCAAGGGCATCGGGCGGGCCAGCGCGCTGGCGTTGGCACGGGAAGGCGGCACCGTGTGGGCCACCGACGTGGACGAGGCCGCGCTGGCCGAACTCGCCGCGCTGGCCCGCGAAGAAGGCTTGGCAGGCCTGAAGACCGCCACGCTCAACGTGCGCGACAACGCCGCGGTACAAGCCTTCGCGCAGGCCACGGGGCGGCTGGACGTGCTCTTCAACTGCGCCGGCTTCGTGCACAGCGGCAATATCCTGGCCTGCGAGGAGTCGGACTGGGACTTCAGCATGGACCTCAACGCGAAGTCCATGTACCGCACCATCCGCGCCTTCCTGCCGGCGATGCTGGAGCGCGGCGGCTCGATCATCAACATGGCCTCGGCCGCATCGAGCGTGAAGGGCGTGCCGAACCGCTTCGTCTACGGCGCCTCCAAGGCGGCAGTCATCGGGCTGACCAAGGCGGTGGCGGCCGACTTCATCCAGCAGGGCGTGCGTTGCAACGCCATCTGCCCGGGCACGGTCGAGTCACCCTCGCTGCGCGACCGCATCTCGGCGCAGGCCCAGCAGGCCGGCACCGACGAGGCCGCGGTGCGCGCCGCTTTCGTGGCGCGCCAGCCGCTGGGGCGCGTCGGCAAGCCCGAGGAAATCGCCGCGCTGGTGGTGTACCTGGCTTCCGACGAGTCGGCTTTCACCACCGGCGCGATCCATATGATCGACGGTGGATGGTCGAACTGAACAACGGGGAAAGATGAAGCACGCAGCACCAGCGCCGCAAGAGCAACAGGGCCAGGAGGCCGACGAAGGCGCCGCGCCGGAAGGCGAGGGCGCGCTGCGCTATGCCGCGCCGGCCCTGGAGAAGGGGCTGGACATCCTGGAGGCGCTGGCCGACAGCGTCTCCGGCTACACGCTCAACGAGTTGGCGCAGAAGGTCGGGCGCAAGGTCAGCGAGATCTTCCGCATGGCCGTGACCCTGCAGCGGCGCGGCTTCGTGCAGGTCGACGAGAACGACCGCTACACGCTCACGCTGCGCATGTTCGAGCTGGCGCACCGCCAGCAGCCGCTCAAGAGCCTGGTGAGCGTGGCGCTGCCGCTGCTGCGGGAGCTGGCCAACCGGGCGCGCCAGTCGTGCCACCTGGCCATGTACCAGGGTGGGCGCGTGGTGGTCATCGCGCAGGTCGAGAGTCCGGAGCGATGGTCTTTCGGGCTGAAGGTGGGCGTGGTGATGGGGCTGACCGACACCTCGTCGGGCCACGTGCTGCTGGCGTTCCGCGACGAGATCGACCGTGCCCGCATGCTGCGCGCCCACATCGGCGTGGAGGGCGAGCTGGAAATGGACCCGGGCGAGCTCTTCGCCATGCTGCAGGACGTGCGCGAGCGCGGCTATTCGGCCATGCCGAGCAAGCAGACGCGCGGCATCACCAACATCGCGTTCCCGGTGATGGGGGCGGCAGACCATGTGATTGCGTCGATCAACGTGCCGTACATCGAACGCATCGACCAGAAGTCGGCACCGGACGCGGTGCAGGTGCGCGGCATCGTGGGCAACATCGCCGGGCGGCTGTCGGCGCTGATGGGGGCCAGCGGCTACAACGACAACGAGTAGCGCGAGGGCGGGGTGGGGTAGGGCGGTGGCATCATCCGCGGCAAAACTACGGAGGAGCCTTTCCATGTCATCCGATCCTGTCGGCCAGCAATCCCTCGTTCGCACCGGCGCCAAGGCCGGGTTGTCCTTCGCCGGCTCGGTGATCAAGGGCGGCCTGCTCGGCGTGTTCCTGGGCGGCGGCGTTTTCTTCTTCTACCTGAGCCAGCTGCAAGGGCCGGGCAACGTGGCCGCGCGTGCCGGCGGCGTCGGCGCGGTGCTTGCGCTCATCACCTCGCCGCCACTGCTGGTGGCGCTGCTGCTGCTGTTTTTCGTGGTCGTCTACGTGATGCTGGGCGTGCACCAGGGGCGCGCGCGTGCGATGCAGCATCTGGTCGAGGCGCGCGGGGAGGCCGTGTCGCAGCGGCTGGCCGGCGCCATCGCCGGTCGCATCGAGGCGATGCCGCGTACCCAGGGAGCCTTGCATCGCGCGGCCGACTGGCTGTCGGTCGACGCCCTGAGCAAGCAGCTCGCGTCCGTGCTGGGCGAGGGCAGGGCGGTGCGCTCGGTGGTGGCTTTCGTGCTGAACCGGCTGCCGATGAGCGAGATGCTGGCCGAATGGCAGGAGAGCCGCGCCGAGCATGGCGCGCCTGTCGCTGGCGAAGACCCCGCGCTGCGCGCCCTGCTGGCGCGCCGCATCAACGAGACGCTGCAGGAGATGGCGACGCCGTCGCGCAAGCCGCTGTACATCGCGCTGGGCGCACACGCGGCCCTGCTGGGCGTGGGGCTCTGGCTGGTGAACTGACGAGCGCCCGGCTGGCGCTCAGAGCGCCAGCATCAGCTTCAGGTTCTGCACCGCGGCGCCGCTGGCGCCCTTGCCGAGGTTGTCCAGGCGTGCGATCACCACGGCGTGGCGGTGGTCTTCGTTCGGGAACACGCGGATCTCGAGGTTGTTGGTGTCGTTGAGCGCCAGTGCTTCGAGCTTGCCGTCTTCGGTGGGCGGCAGCACCTTCACGAACTGCTCGGGTGTGTTGCTGCGGGCGTAATGCGCCGCCAGGGCATCCTGCAGGTCGCCGGCCTTCGGCTTGCCGGGCAGCAGGTCGAGGTGCAGCGGCAACTGCACCAGCATGCCCTGCTTGAAATTGCCCACCGACGGGATGAAGACCGGGCGGCGGGTGAGGCCGGTGTAGGTCATGATTTCGGGGATGTGCTTGTGCTTCAGGCCCAGCGCGTAGGTCTCGAACAACGGGGCTTCGCCCTTTTCGTAGGCCTCGATCATGGTCCGGCCGCCGCCCGAGTAGCCGCTCACGGAGGGCAGGGAAATCGGGAAATCGGCTGGCAGCAGGCCCGCGTCGACCAGGGGGCGCACCATGGCGATGGCGCCGGTGGCGTAGCAGCCGGGGTTGCCGACGCGATCGGCCTTGGCCACGGCCTGCCAGTGGCCTTCCACCAGTTCGGGGAAGCCGAACACCCAGCCAGGTGCGATGCGGTGCGCCGTGGAGGCGTCGATGATCTTGGGCTTCTTGCCGGGCAGCTGGTCGATCAGCGCGACCGATTCGCGCGCCGCGTCGTCGTGCAGGCACAGCACCACGAGGTCGACGCCGGCCATCAGGTCGCGCTTGGCATTGGCGTCTTTGCGCAGTTCGGGAGCGATGCTCACCAGTTCGATCTGCGGCATCGTCTGGAGCCGTTCGCGGATTTGCAGGCCGGTGGTACCGGCTTCGCCGTCGATGAAAACCTTGGCCATGATGGAGTGTGCCCGGGGTAGCTAGAAGAAAGTACGTATTGACCGCAACCCCACGTACAGTATTGGTGCGGCGCACCATGATACAGTCCGCGGTTGTTCGCCGCCCCCAGCCGTCAGGCTGCCGTCGCCCGCGAGCAACAGAGCAGAAACACTCTCACCCCAGATCTCCCGTTCTCAACCTCCTCCTTCCGAGAGACATCCCTCATGAAGATTCACGAGTACCAAGGCAAGGAAATCCTTGCCAAGTTCGGCGTGCCGGTGCCGCGCGGCATCCCGGCCTATACGGTCCAGGAGGCGGTGGAAGCCGCCCAGAAACTTGGAGGCCCGGTGTGGGTCGTCAAGGCCCAGATTCACGCGGGTGGCCGCGGCAAGGGCGGCGGCGTCAAGGTCGCCAAGTCGATCGAAGACGTCAAGAAGCTCGCCGGCGAAATCCTCGGCATGCAGCTCAAGACGCACCAGACCGGCCCCGAAGGCCAGAAGGTCCGCCGCCTCTACATCGAAGACGGCGCCGACATCAACAAGGAATACTACGTTTCGGCCGTGACCGACCGCGCCACCCAGAAGGTGGCCTTCATCGCTTCGAGCGAAGGCGGCATGGACATCGAGGAAGTGGCCCACTCCTCGCCGGAAAAGATCATCACGGTGTTCGCGGACCCCGAAAAGGGCCTGACCGACGAACAGGCCAAGCAGATCGCCGACGGCATCGGCATGCCGGCCGATTCGACCGCGCAAACGGTCGACATCCTGAAGAAGCTCTACACCTGCTACATGGAGACGGACGCCTCGCTGGTCGAGATCAACCCGCTCAACCGTGACAGCAAGGGCAACGTCATGGCGCTGGACGCCAAGTTCAACTTCGACAGCAACGCGCTGTTCCGCCACCCCGAAATCGTGGCCCTGCGCGACCTCGACGAAGAAGACGCGGCCGAAGTCGAAGCCTCGAAGTTCGACCTCGCCTACATCTCGCTGGACGGCAACATCGGCTGCCTGGTGAACGGTGCCGGCCTGGCCATGGCCACCATGGACACCATCAAGCTGTTCGGCGGCGAGCCGGCCAACTTCCTGGACGTGGGCGGCGGCGCCACCCCCGAGAAGGTCACGGAAGCCTTCAAGATCATGCTGAAGAACAAGAACGTGGAAGCCATCCTCGTGAACATCTTCGGCGGCATCATGAAGTGCGACACCATCGCCACCGGCGTGATCGCAGCCTGCAAGGCCGTGAACCTGCAAGTGCCGCTGGTCGTTCGCATGAAGGGCACCAACGAAGTCGAAGGCAAGAAGCTGCTGGCCGATTCGGGCCTGCCGATCATCAGCGCCGACACCATGGCGGACGCGGCCCAGAAGGTCGTGGCAGCAGTCAAGAAGGCCTAAGGAACAAGTCATGTCGATCTACATCAACAAAGACACCAAAGTCATCACGCAAGGCATCACCGGCAAGACCGGTCAGTTCCACACCGAGAAGTGCCAGGAATACGCGAACGGCAAGAACGCCTTCGTGGCCGGCGTGAACCCCAAGAAGGCCGGCGAGTCGATCTTCAACATCCCGATCTTCGGTTCGGTGAAGGAAGCCGCTTCGCAAACCGGCGCTACCGTGTCGGTGATCTACGTGCCGCCGGCAGGCGCCGCGGCCGCCATCTGGGAAGCTGTCGAAGCCGACCTGGACCTGGCGATCTGCATCACCGAAGGCATCCCGGTTCGGGACATGCTCGAAGTGCGCAACAAGATGAAGGCCAAGGAAGCGGCCGGCGGCAAGAAGACGCTGCTGCTGGGCCCGAACTGCCCCGGCCTGATCACGCCTGACGAAATCAAGATCGGCATCATGCCCGGCCACATCCACCGCAAGGGCCGCATCGGCGTGGTCTCGCGCTCGGGCACGCTGACTTACGAAGCCGTGGCTCAACTGACGGAAATCGGCCTGGGCCAATCGTCGGCGGTCGGCATCGGCGGCGACCCGATCAACGGCCTGAAGCACATCGACGTGATGAAGGCCTTCAACGACGATCCGGACACCGACGCGGTCATCATGATCGGCGAAATCGGTGGCCCGGACGAGGCTGACGCAGCCCGTTGGTGCAAGGAAAACATGAAGAAGCCGGTCGTCGGCTTCATCGCGGGTGTCACCGCTCCTCCCGGCAAGCGCATGGGCCACGCCGGCGCGCTGATCTCGGGCGGCGCCGACACGGCCGATGCCAAGCTGTCCATCATGGAAGAATGCGGCTTCACCGTGACGCGCAACTTCTCGGAACTGGCCAAGCTGCTCAAGGCCAAGCTGTAAGAAACGGCCCCACGACACCGGCCGCAGAGCCGGGTCATGCGAGGACCACGCAGAAATAAAAAAGCGCCCGCACTGGATTGCGGGCGCTTTTTTCAATAAAACACAGTGGGATCAGAGACATGGAAATTCTTCAAAGCACAGACTTCTGGCTAGGTCTGCTCAAGATCGTCTGGATCAACATCATCTTGTCGGGGGACAACGCGGTGGTGATTGCGATGGCGGCGCGGTCGTTGCCGCCCGCACAGCAGAAAAAGGCCGTACTGTTCGGTTCGGGAGCGGCCGTGGTGCTGCGCATCGTGCTGACGGTGGTGGCGGCCAAGCTGCTGGCCCTGCCTTACCTGCAGATCATCGGCGGCCTGCTGCTGCTGTGGATCGGCATGCAGTTGCTCAGCGAGGACGATGAGGACGACGGCGAGTCCAAGGAATACGGCAGCATGATGGCGGCCGTGCGCACCATCCTTCTGGCCGACCTGGTGATGAGCCTGGACAACGTGATCGCCGTCGCGGCCGCCGCGCAGGGCAGCATGGTCCTGCTGATTCTTGGCCTGGCAATCAGCATTCCGTTGGTGATTTTTGGCAGTACGCTCATGATCAAGCTCATGGAACGCTTCCCGATCATCGTCATGCTGGGTGCCGCGCTGATCGGCTGGGTCGGCGGCGAGACCATCGTGAGCGACGTCGCGTTGCGCGACACGCTGGCGGCCAACCCCTGGTTGCACTATGCAGCGGCTGCGGCCGGTGCGGTGTTTGTCGTGGCCGCGGGCCGCTTGATGCAACGGCGCGCGCACGCCGCTGCTCACTGATTTCGCGAAGTCTGCGCTGACAAACCATGGCGAGTGTCGGCGTCTCCCTGTTCTCGACTCGTCCACCGCTGACTTGGGAGTTCGCAGCCCTGACCGACGTCGGCAGGCTGCGCGCTCACAACGAAGACGCCGTGCATGTGGATCCCGCGCTGGGGCTGGCTTTGCTGGCCGACGGCATGGGCGGTTACAAGGGGGGCGAAGTGGCAAGCGCCATGGCCGTTTCGCTGCTTCACGCCAGCTTCGGCCGCTGGTTCGCGCAGGCCGGCATGCAGGCGCCCGCCCGCGTGGTCCGGCGCGCGCTGCAGGCCGCCACCGACGAGGCCAACGGCTCCATCCTGCATGCCGGCACCACCAACCCGGAGCTGCAGGGCATGGGAACCACGCTGGTGCTGGCGGCGTTCCGGCCGCAGCGGGTGGTGGTCGGGCACATCGGCGACTCGCGCTGCTACCGCGTGCGCAACAACAAGCTCGAGCTGCTCACGCGCGACCATTCGCTGCGCCAGCAGCAGCTCGACGCGGGCGCCATCACCGCCGAGGAAGCCCTCAACTCGCCGACTCGCAACCTCGTGACCCGGGCGGTCGGCGTGGAGGCCCAGGTCTTGCTGGAGATGCATGAGCACAGCGCAAGGCCCGGCGATCTCTATATGCTTTGCTCCGACGGGCTGAGCGAGATGATTTCGGATGAGCAGCTTTTCACGCTTCTAGGACACGATGTCGGGCTCCAGAAAAAAGCTTCACTTTTGGTTTCAATTGCCAACGACAATGGCGGCAGGGACAATATTTCGGTTGTTCTGGCAAGGGCGGGCGTCGTGGAACCGCCGCGCACAGCCAAGTAGCAGGCCTGAGCGGCACCCCACCGTTCCGCCTGCCGTCATTCAAGCTTTGCAATCGGGGAGTCGGCAATGCCGAAGATGATCATTTCGGTCGATGGCGTTGTCATCGGGCAAGTGGCGCTCGCCAAGGAACGCACGACGCTGGGACGTCGCGCCTACAACGACATCGTTATCGACAATCTGGCGGTCAGCGGCGAGCATGCCGTGCTGCACATGAGCGACGGCGATGTCGAAATTGAAGACCTCAACAGCACCAACGGCACCTACGTCAATGCGCTCGCTATCCAGAAGCAGGCGCTCAAGGACAACGACGTCATCGAGGTCGGAGGTTGCCGTATTCATTTCCGCGCCCGCAGCAATCTGGCCGTCGGCCCCGGCTCCGTGCGCAATCCGGTGGGGGAGTATTCGGCCTCCATGCCGCTCTCGTCGGCGCCAACCGAATCGGGCGCGCTGGTCGAGCTTGGTATCCCCGTGCTGCGGGTGCTGGCCGGCCCCAATGAAGGCCAGGACGTCGCCCTGCAAAAGGTCGTCACGACCATCGGCAAGCCCGGCGTCGCCGTGGCTGTCGTCACGCGCCGGCGGCAAGGCTATGTGGCGGCGGGTGTCGAGGGCGATGTCACCCTCAACGGCCTGCAACTGGGCACCGAGGCGGTCGCTCTTCAGGAGCGCGACGTGCTCGAACTCGGCGGCAACGCGCGCATGCAGGGCGTATTCAACCGGTCGTCGCAACACCGGGTTGTCGAACGGATTTTAGGTACTGGTTCAAAGTCTCGGCCGGTGTCTTCCAGCCCAGCGTTTTACGCGGCCTGTTGTTCAAGGTCCGAGCCACGGCTTGAATCTCCTGCTCGCTCCAGCGAGACAGATCTGTTCCTTTTGGGAAGTACTGGCGCAGCAGACCGTTCGTGTTCTCGTTCGTGCCGCGCTGCCATGGGCTGCGAGGATCGGCGAAGAAGACACGCACTCCGGACTCGATACTGAACCGCGCATGGTCGGAGAGTTCCTTGCCACGATCCCATGTCAATGATTGCCATAGCTCGGCGGGCAGCGTGGCCACGGTTCTTTTGAGTGCATTGGCCATCGTGACGGCTCCGTAGCCCGAGAGTGCAGGACCGTTCTTCGTCCGGGGCGTCAGTCGATAGCCTGCTTCGCGAGGCAAGTGCACGAGCATAGTGAAGCGGCTTGATCGCTCCACCAGCGTCCCGATGGCGGACCTGTCCAGGCCGATGATCAAGTCTCCCTCCCAGTGACCCGGCACGGCACGATCTTCTGCCTCTGCAGGTCGGCTGGAGATCATCACCTCCTCGCTGACATGAGCCCACGCTGTAGCCTGAGCCCTGGCCCGTGGCACGCGCAACGCACGCCCCATACGCAGATAGCTCACCAGCTCGCGCTTGAGAGCACCTCGCCCCTGAATGTAGAGGGCTTGGTAGATGGCTTCGTGGGAAATGCGCATGGACTGATCATCCGGGAAGTCGACCTGCAGCCGGTTGGCAATCTGCTCGGGCGACCAGCCATTGACCCACTTGCGATCACCACGATGAGGCTTGTTGCGGCCGATGAACGTCGCTTGCCGAGGCCCGGTGACCTCGCGTCCTTGAGCATCGTGGATCTTGCCCTCCAGGCGGTCTTGAACATATTGACGCAGACGGGGGTTCATCAACAGTTTGGCGGGCTTGGGCCTTCTGGCCACCAGCTCGGACTTCCACTGCGCAACCGACGCTCGATACTCGAGCTTGCCCCTGCGAGTCGCAGCATTGCGGGTCAGCTCCCGTGAGACCGTCGAGGGACTTCGCCCGATACGGCGAGCGATCTCCCTCACCCCAACCTCTTGGGCCCGCAGAAGAGCAATCTCTTCTCGCTCGGAGAATGACAGATACCTTCCCGATGTGGGATGCGACATGAACAGTGGCATACCGCCACGATGACGGAACCAACGCGTGCCCACCGGCGTTGACACGCCAACGGCTTCGGCAGCCTTCTCACTCGTGATTCCGGTGGCAATCTGTTCCCAGAATTGCCGCTCCACCTCTCGCCGAAGCGAAGGAGCACCGGGTGAGCGCATTGCGCCTCGCCCCGTTAACTTCTGCATCCACCCCGCGGGTCGTCCCATAAACACCTCCATGAATGAAGTGTTGCGACGACCGGTTGAATACGCCCAGTTCGTGCGGGTCTGATTCTTTTCTCCCCGGGTTTCGTGGCGGCGTGAACCGCATGAACGGCGCGCCGTGAGCGTGCTCCGGCGGCACTGGCCGCGCATCGTCATCAGCCTGCTGCCGGTGTTGCTGGCGCTGGCGCACGCCACTGGCGCCTGGCCGCTCAGCGCGCTTGAGCGCCTTGACCGACTGATCTACGACATCCGCCTGCGCGCGACCATGCCGCGCACGCTCGATCCACGCGTCGTCATTGTCGATGTCGACGACGCCAGCCTCGCGCGCCAAGGGCAGTGGCCCTGGGCGCGAGACAAGATCGCCGGCCTCACCAACGAGCTGCTGGGCCGCCAGCAGGTGGCCGTGCTGGGCTTCGACGTCATGTTCCTCGAGCCTGACCGAAGCTCCGGCCTCGACAGCCTGCGCGCCATGGCCGCCGGCCCGCTTCGCGGCATGCAGGGGCTCGCCACCGAGATCGAACGGCTCGCCCCCACGCTGGATAACGATGCCGCCTTCGCCAAGTCGCTCGAAAGCCGGCCGGTGGCGCTTGGCTACTATTTCACGCGAACCGGCACGCCCAGCGCCAAGGGACAACTGCCGGCCGCGCCGCTGCTGCCGGTCGACGCGTTTCCCGCAGGCGGCATCTACGCCTCCAGTTGGAACGGCTTCGGCGCCAGCCTGCCGGCACTCGCCAAGGCCGCGCCGACCGCCGGTTTCCTGAACACCCTGGTCGGCGTGCAGGGCGACGGCGCGATCCGCAGCGTGCCGCTCATCGCCCGCTATGAAGGCGACCAGGCGCAGCCCGGCTATTACGAGTCGCTCGGGCTTGCGGTCTACCGGCTGGTGAACGGCCTGCCTCCCGTGCTGCCGGCCTTTGCGTCAGGCGGCGCCGTGCCGCGGCTCGAATCCCTGCGAGTCGGCCGCCTGCGTGTACCGGTCGACCAGATGGCCAGCATGAAGGTGCCGTTTCGCGGCCCGGGCGGCGCGGACGGAGGATCGTTCCGCTACATCCCGGCCGCCGATGTCCTCGAAGGCCGCCTCGGCCCCGGCGAGCTGAAAGGAAAGATCGTGCTCGTCGGCGCCACCGCGCCGGGCCTGCAGGACCTGCGCGCCACGCCCGTCGAAGCCGCGTTCCCGGGCGTCGAAGTGCATGCCAACATCGTCTCCGGCCTGCTCGACCACCGGCTGCTCAGCGTGCCGGACTATGCGCCCGGCTACGAGGTGCTGACCGTGCTGGTGACCGGGCTGGTGCTGACCTTCGGCCTGTCGCTGCTGTCGGCGCCGCGCGCGGTGCTGCTGGTCGCGGGAACGATTGGCGCACTGGTCGGGCTCAACTCCTGGCTCTTCATGGCCCACGGCCTCGTGCTGCCGCTTGCGTCGGGGCTTGCCATGACGATGCTCGCGTTCGTGCTCAGCATGAGCTGGGGCTACTTCGTCGAATCGCGCGCGCGGCGCGGGCTGGTGCGGCTCTTCGGCACCTATGTTCCGCCGCAGCTCGTTGACGAAATGCTGGTGCAGCCGGACCGCTACAGCATGCGCGCCGAAAGCAAGCCGATGACCGTGATGTTCTGCGACATGCGCGACTTCACCCGCCTGTCGGAGCAGATGACGCCAGCGCAGCTGCAGGCTTTTCTCAACACCGTGTTCAGCCGGCTCACCGACGTGATCAGCGCGCACCGCGGCACCGTCGACAAGTACATGGGCGACTGCGTCATGGCCTTCTGGGGCGCGCCGATCGACGCACCCGAGCACGCGGCGCTGGCCGTGCGCGCCGCGCTCGACATGGCCGATGCCGTGCGCGACATCAACGAGGCCAACCGCGCCGGCGGACGCCCGGAGATCAGCGTCGGCATCGGCATCAACAGCGGCGTCATGAGCGTGGGCGACATGGGCTCGGCCGCGCGGCGCAGCTACACCGTCGTCGGCGACGCGGTCAATCTCGCGTCGCGCCTCGAGGGCCTGAGCGGCCACTACGGCGTGGAAATCGTCGCCAGCGGCGCGACCCGCGAGCTGGCGCCCGGCTATGTCTGGCAGGAGCTCGACAGCGTGCGCGTCAAGGGCAAGGCGCAGGCCGTGGCCGTGTTCACGCCCCTGGCCGAGCGCACGCCCGAAGCCGAAAAACAAGCTCAGCCGCTGCTCGAGCGCTGGGGCGAGGTGCTCGCCGCCTACCGCCGGCAGGACTGGGCCGTGGGCCGGAACTTGCTGGCGCCGCTGCTCGCCGCGGATGCCAAAAAAGTCCTTTACCAGCTCTACGCCCAGCGTTTAGCCTCCATGGCGTTGCGACCCCAGGACCCGAACTGGGACGGCGCAACCCGGTTCGAAACCAAATGACGACGGACACACACAAGGGGTCTTTCACAATGCAGGTTCGTGTGCTGGGTTGCTCGGGCGCCATCGCCAAAGACTGCCGCACCACCTCGTTCTTGGTCGACACCGACCTGCTCGTCGACGCGGGCACCGGCGTCGGCGACCTCACGCTCGACGAAATGGCCGCCATCGACGACGTGGTGCTCACCCACTGCCACCTCGACCACATCGCCGCACTGCCCCTGATGCTCGACGCCGTCGGCAGCCGCCGCTCCAGGCCGCTGCGCGTGCATGCGCTGCGCGCCACCATCGAAGCGCTGCGAGCGCATGTATTCAACAACGTCATCTGGCCGGATTTCGAGAGCATTCCCAGCCTGGAGGCGCCATTCGTGAGTTTTCACGACATCGCGGTGGGGCAGCTGCTGCCGCTGGGCAGTTGCGCGCCCAAGCTGATCGAGGTGCTGCCGGCCGTTCATACAGTGCCGGCCTGCGGTTTCGCCGTGCGGCGGGCTTCCGGCGGGGCGAACTGGGTTTTCAGCGGTGACACCGAGCGGAATGCGCCTTTCTGGGAGCGGGTGAATGCGCTGGACGTGGCGATGCTGGTGATCGAGACGGCCTTCAGCAACAGAGAGCAGGCGCTGGCTGAGCGCAGTCTGCATCTGTCGCCGGTGATGCTGGCGGATGAGCTGGCGCTGATCAATCCGGAGAAGCAGTTTCCGATCTACATCACGCATACCAAGCCGGCGGAGACTGACGAGATCATGAGCCAGATCGAGGCACTGGCGGAGCATCAGGTGGCGGGGGTGGCGCAGCGGGATATTCGGTGGTTGAAGGCTGACGGGGTGTTGACCTTTTGATGCATTGGCGCGGTGCTTCGGCATGACATATTTGTCATATCAGATGCATCCAGACACAAAATGTGTCGCATCGTGTTACACGTTCGTAAACAAAGGTGACGCGTTCGGTCGGCAGAAGGTTGGTTCGGTGGGTGGCACAGATGCTGCGGAAGTTCTCCCGCTCCGGGCAGGTTCCCGGGCGTAACAACCAACCAACCTGGAGTTAGTGAATGAACCGTCGTTCCATCGCACGCAATGTGCAAAAGGGTTTCACCCTTATTGAATTGATGATCGTTGTGGCGATCATTGGTATCTTGGCTGCTGTGGCGCTGCCGGCTTATCAGGACTACACGATCCGCGCCAAGGTGACTGAGGGGCTGACGCTAGCATCTGCATATAAGACTGCCGTCGCTGAAACCTTCAGTTCTGGTGGCCCGCCCGCAATGACTGCTTGCACGAGCGCTGCCACATGCCAGCCTATGGGCATTACCTACCTTGAGAACAACAAGAATGTCGCAAGCATTACTTCGGCCGCGAGCGGAGTTATCACTATTACCTATACCACCGCAGTTGCCCCAGCCACTGCAAATACTCTCCAACTGGTTCCCCAGACTAACGCAGCTGCGCCTGCCGATGTGGATCTGAGCACTGCTGCTGCTGCTGGCGCACCGTTCCAATGGGCTTGCCGTCCCGGCGCGACAAACGCCATTCAAGCAAAGTATCTCCCCGCAAACTGCCGCCCAGCTGCTGCAGCCGCACCCTAATTTGGCTAGTTGGGGGGATGTAGGCTGCTCCAGTAGCCGCCAAACTCAAAATGCCCCGCTGTTGCGGGGCATTTTTCATGGGATTGACCCGTCTGACCTGGGTTGACACCTTTTCCCTCGGAAAAGGCGAGTCGATGGAACCAGACATCAAACGCACGACGCGGGACTACACGCTGGCTTTTAGCTGTCGGTGGTTGATCAGGTAGAAAAAGGCGAGCTGACCTACAAGCAGGCGCGGGAGCGTTACGGCATCCAGGGGTGCTCGACCGTTTTGCTGTGGCTGCGCAAGCATGATCGCCAAAGCTGGGGTTCGGCATCATCTCGGCGTCCCATGCCAGTAACAACCAAAAATCCTCCCCGCGCCCGTGGCGCCGCTGCCCCCCGAGCAGCAGATCAAGGCCTAGGAAGTCCAGCCTCAAGAGGCCAACGAGAAGGCCCGGTTGTTCGAGGCAGTGATCGATGTGCTGAAGAAGGACTAAGGGGTGCGTGTCGTAAAAACCCTTTGGGCAAGTCCTCTCGCAAAACCTCCTCCCGGGGCTGAGCGTGGCGAGGGCTTGCCGCTATTGGGGCATCAGCCGCCATGCCTGCTACCAGCAACTGCATCGCCAGTAGGAGCGCCGTGCGCGCTGCGAGACGGTGATTCAGCTTGTGCGTGGCGTGCGCCTGCGCCAACCCCGGCTGGGCACGCGCGAGCTGCACCACCTGCTCAAGGAGCCGCTGCAGCGGGCGCACGCGAGCCTGGGGAGCGACGCGTTGCTGGACGTGCTGCGCGAGGCTCACATGCTGGTTCAGCCCAGGCGGGCGTATCACAAGACCACCGACAGCCACCACCGATTCTGCCTCCATCCCAACCTGCTCAAGGACGGACCGAGTCAGGTGCGCCCTACCGGTAGCGAGCAGGTGTGGGTGGCGGACATCACGTACCTGCCCACCAATCGGAGGTTCGTGTACCTGAGCCTAGTGACGGATGCATGGTCACGCAAGATCGTGGGCCATCATGTGCACGACAGGCAGCGGATAGGCGATCGACTTTCCGCGCTCTCGGATTCGAGAGCACACCCTCAAGATGCCAGCGCCATGCTTCGAGACTCTGCTCGACCTCGTTGGTGTAGAGACGCCTTCAGCGATGAGGACGCCAAGTTGATTCGACCGGGAGCGGCGCCTTCGAAGGGTGTACTCCAGCAACGGATGGGTCGACTTTGACGAGGCTGTTGCCCGGAATGCTTGCGAGATCGGTCCTTAGGTCTGCTGTTGCACTCACACCATTCCTTTGTGTAGGTGGTCCGCATTCAGCGCCACTAAGGCGCAATCACGAGTTTTCTGACAAACGGTTGTTATCCGGATAGCGAGCGGTCCGCAGTGTCATTAACAATTTCCAAGCCAAAGATTACGATCTGAAACACTATTAACTTGATCTGGCACAAGGGCCGACAGCTCCCGGCGCTCAATGAAAAACTTGACTTTGTCATCGCGGGAGCAGGAGGGCTTCACTCTGATCGAGATGATGGTTGTCGTCGTCTTGGTGGCCATTTTGGCCGCACTGGCGATGCCGTCGTTCACGGCAATGATCGCCAATCAACGGGTGACTTCCGCGGCGCAGGAGTTGCAGACCCTGCTCCAGTACGCCCGCGCGGAAGGTGTCTACAAGCGCACGCAAAGCACCGTGACCGCCACGGACCAGACGTGGCAGGCCAAGGCCGGTACGCAGGTGCTGCGCGAGGCCACGCTGTCCGATTCGGTCACTGTCGAGGCCGGATCTTCTGGCGGAGTGATCTTCGAGGCAACGGGCCAGGCTCGGCCCGCTTCCGGTGGCGGCACCTTGTACTCGGTGTCAATTTCCGGAACCAACGCATCTCGCGTGCAGTGCCTCACTGTGACCGGCGCGGGCTTGGTGCGGCTGAAAAGCGCGGCAACCAAGCAAGACTGCTCATGAGTTTCGGCATTTCCGTCACGGTTTCTTCCATGAATATCCCTCGCTCCACATCATCGTCCCGGCAAGCGGGCATGAGCCTCATCGAGGTACTCATGGCGGTCCTGCTCGTGAGCATCGGCCTGCTGGGCGCCGCGGGCATGCATGTGCGCGCCATCCAGTACACCTCCGACACCGAGCGCCGCCAGATGGCCTCGATGGTGGCCTCCGAGCTGATGGAGACGATGCGCGGCGACACGCTCACCTTGCTGCAGGGCAATGGCGTGCCCAAGACCGATCTCGGCGGCTACGCGAAGGCGAAGGGAACCGCGTTGGCGACCGTCACGGACGACGACTGCAAGCCGCTGGCCGCGACACCCGCCAAGCGGCTGGGTTGCTGGGGCGCGCGCGCCAAACAGCTCATGCCCGACCTGGTCGATGACGTTCTCACCAAAGACTTTACCGTCGGCCTGGATGCGACGAGCGGGGTGATCTCGATCACCGTGGCCTGGCCGGTCAACAAGGGCCAGTGCCTGGATGGATCCGACAATGACTATTGCTCCTACACATTGCGCTCGAGGCTCTGAACTCGTGTCGGGCACCTGCTTTCGAACACGCGGCGGCGCCGGCCGCCGCTCCCTGGTGGCTGTCGAGCGAGGCATTTCGCTGGTGGAGCTCATGGTGGCGATGGCCGTGGGCCTCGTCGTCGTGCTGATTGCCGGCACGATCTATGTGGAGGGCCTGCGTAACTTCGGCTTCCGCGCCGGCCAGAGCGAGAACCTCGGCAACAGCCGCTACGCGCTCGGCACCCTGGACAACGAATTCACGAAGGCCGGCTACCGGCGCGATCCGACGCAGGCCATGGACGAGGCCTTTCCCGCCGACGGTGCGGCGCATCCCAACGGTTGCCAATTCGCCGTGGGGCAGGCGATCTATGCGGTGGACGCCAACACCTTGTGCATTCGCTACCAGGCACGCGACGACAACGAGAAAGACTGCGCCGGTTCCGCGGCCGGCATCGCCGGCCTGAAGGCTTACGAGGCGCCGTCGGCCCCGGCCCTGGGCGCAGGCATGTTCGTCGAAAAGTACCTTCTTCTGGACGGCAAGCTGGTGTGCCGCGCCGGCAAGCCGTCCGTCGACACGCAGGTGGCCGACGGGGTGCGCGGCGTGTTCTTCGAGTTCGGCGTCGGCAAGGGCAGCGACTCGTTCGCCGAACGGCGCGTGGAAGAGTTCAAGACGAGCACGCCCGCGGCCGATGACGCCATCAGGTCCTTGCGCTACGCCATCCTTTTGGCGAGTTCCGCGGAAAAGATCACCGCAGGCATGGAGTCCTCCGTCTGTGGCCGCTGGGAGAGCGTGGGCGGCGCCAAGGCCAGCTGCGACACCAGCAAGGGTCAGCTCTATCAGCTGGCGAGCGGCTCCCTCACGCTGAGAAACCTGATGCCATGAGCGCACGTCACATTCCGATTTCGTCCCCGCAGTTGCGCCAGCGCGGCGCAGCGCTGTTCGTTGCCATGGTCATGATGCTGCTGGTGCTGGTATTGGCCGTGGTCGGCATGCGCACCGTCACGCTCGAATCGCGCATCGCCGGCAACATGCTCGAGAGCCAGAAGCAGCAGGAAACGGCGGACGGCGCGTTGCGCGAAGGCGAGCGCGTCATCCAGGCGTACGGCATATCACTCTCGAAGTGCGCTGACGGCTCGACCAGCCCGGTCGACACCGCCAAGAAGCCCTGCTATGTCGCCGACGCACGTGTGGACGGCTCCCTGAATACCTCGTTCGGCGTCAAGGCCTCGGCTGCCGGCTTCGAGAACCCATACGGCTACTGGTATCCGCGCTACATCTCCACCGTCTGTCCCAAGGGTTCGAGCGCCACATCGGCGCTCGAAGCAGCAAGCACCGGTTGCACCGAGTTCTACGAGCTCAACGCCCAGGCAACGGCCAAAGACACCGTGCAAGCCTGCGGTCCGGATGCGTTCTGCCTTCGCTCCACGGTCAATCTGTTCATCAAATAGTCGAGGAGGGCTGCGATGGCTCGCTCCACAAGTTCAAACCGCTCACCTTTTCGCCTCTTCCATACGGTCGGCTTGCTGGCAGGCGCCGCGGCCCTTCTGCTCGGTCAGCATCTTGCGACTGCGCAGGATGGCGGCGACACCGCCCTGGCACAGACACCTCTGTTCGTGAGCGAGAGCAATCCGCCGCTGAACATGCTGGTGATGGGCCGCGACCACAAGCTCTACTACGAGGCCTATAACGACGCCTCCGACCTGAACGGCGACGGCGTGATCGACGTGGGCTACAAGCCCAACCAGATCGACTACTACGGCTACTTCAACAACAACGCCTGCTACGAATACGCCAACAACAAGTTCTCGCCCGTCGCAGTCGCCACGGGCGCCAAGAAAAAGATCTGTGCCGGCGGAACGCGCTGGAGCGGCGACTTTCTGAACTACCTCTCCACGTCCCGCATGGACGCCATCCGCCGGGTGCTCTATGGCGGAATGCGCGTGACCGACACCACCAGCAGTACGGTTCTGCAGGCGGCCTATGTGCCTCGCGATGCCCATGCCTGGGGCAAGGCCTACGACCCCGTGCGCGACGGCGCCGTCTACAACATCAGCGACTATGCGCCGCTGGCGCAGCCAGCGAGCGGCACCCGCCATCTCTTTGCCGTGACGACGCTGGGTGAAAGCGACGACAACGCGATTCCTCGACTGCGAGTCCTCAACGACTCGAAGTTCCAGATCTGGGACTGGGTGTCCAAGGAAGGAACTGCCGGGCAGGACGTTTGCCTGGGCGGGGTGCAATGCGCGGCGGATGCAGGCTCGACATTCGACATGCTGCCCGCCACCGTTTTCCAGAACCTGACCATCAAGACGTGGAAGAAGACGAACAACAGCACGGCGACGCCCACGAGCGCGTCGCAGATGATCACCTTCTTCACTTCGAACGGCATCAGCACCAACCTGTGCGGCTCAAGCTCGATCAGCGTGATCGACACCACTGGCGGCAATAACAACCCGTTTGCCGGCACCAACGGCTGCACTCACGACAACTACCTGACCGAGATCGCCGGCGAGATCAATATTCCAGCTGCCGGGAAATACACATTCGCGGTCGACGGGGATGACGCCGTGGAGGCCACCATCGATGGCACCACCTGGGGCTGGTATGGCGGTCACGGCGCTGACCGCAGCCAGAACGGCCTGCAGAGCCACTCAAAGGACATCACCTTCGCGACGGCAGGCTGGAAGACTGTGAAATTCCGCCACGTCGAGGGAACAGGCGACGACAACTGGGGACTTGCGTTGAAGATCACGCGGCCCGCCAGCACCATCACGACCAACAAGATTCGGGTGGAGGCCTGCTCCAGCACCGACGCCGCCTTGCGCGAGGCCAGTTGCAAGTCCTACCCTAACAATGGTGGCACGGCCATCTACAAGCCTACCGGCTTGCTGCACGACTTCGGCGAGAACAACAAGATGTACTTCGGCCTGCTCTCGGGCTCGTACCAGAAGAACATCTCGGGCGGCATCCTGCGGCGCAACATGAGCAGCTTCGCCGATGAGGTCAATCCGCAGACCGGCGTGTTCCAGACCAACGTTGCCGGCGTCGTGACCAACATCGACCGCCTGCGCCTGATCGGCTTCAACGGCAGCCAGTACAACGATTGCGGCTGGATCACCGACGGCCCCATCAGCGGCAAGACCGACCCGTCGATGTGCGCGATGTGGGGCAACCCGGTGGGCGAGATGATGTTCGAGACGATGCGCTATTTCGGCGGAGCCTCCGGTGCGCACACCCAGTACAACTATGGCAGCGGCGCGAAGGACAGCGCCAGCCCGCTGAATCTCTCCAAGCCCGACTGGATTTCGCCCTACGCGGACAAGGCCAGTGGCGGCGGCGGCTACCAGCATTGCGCGCGCCCCGTGATGACCGTCCTCAGCGACATCAATCCCTCGTACGACACGAAGCTGCCGGGCAGCCGCTACCAGTCCATCGCCGTCAATGCGGACGCGCTGGGCGGCTTCAATGTCGCCAACGAGGTGCAGGCCATCGGCGCGGCCGAAGGCATCCATGGCAAGAACTTCTTCATCGGCCAGTCGAGCTCGAGCAATGCGAACGGCGCACCGTCGGTGAAGACGGTCGACGATCTTTCGTGGGTGCGAGGCCTGTCGCCTCAGGAGCCCAGCAAGGAGGGCAGTTTCTACTCTGCCGGCGTATCGCGCTTCGCTGCCAACAATGCGGTTTTTGGCAATGCCAAAGGCAAGAACCGGTTGATGACCTATTCGGTCGCCATTGCTTCTCCGCTGCCGGAGATTCGCTTTCCAGTGTCCGGCGGACGGTTCGTGACGATCTCCCCCTTTGCGAAGTCCGTGACCGGCTTCAGCATCGATCCCACGCGCTTCGCGCCCACCAATCAGATCGTGGACTACTACGTGGACCGCATCGCCAACACTGGTACGGCCGACACGAACGCCAGCATCAACGAAGGGCGTCCGTACGCGGAGTTCCGCATCAACTACGAGGACGTGGAGCAGGGCGCCGATCACGACATGGACGCAATCTCCCGCTATGTCGTGTCCCTGCAGGCGAACGGCAGCGTGAAGGTCGACATGGTGTCCGAGTACGCCGCGGGCAGCATCGGCCAGCACATGGGTTACGTGATCTCCGGGACCACCCAGGACGGCATGTATCTCGAGGTGCGGGACAAGGACACCGCCTCCGTGTATTACGAACTAAACACCCCTCCCGGCCGTGCACCCGGCTACTGCGTGGGTCGATCCAGCGATTCGGAGTGCATCAACCTGCCGCTGTCGGCCAGCCGGACCTTCACGGCCAGCACAGCCACGTCTTCGGGCAGCTTCCTGAAGGATCCGCTGTGGTACGCCGCCAAGTACGGCATGCCGGGGCGCGACCCGGCGTCGGTGGTGGGCGATCCGGACAACTATTTCCTGGTCACCAACGCCACCACGCTGAAGGCACAGATGACCAAGGCCTTCAACGACATCCTGCAGAACACCAACTCGGTGACAGCGGTGGCGGTGGACGTGCCCGGCGGTACGCTCGCCGCGGGTGCCGATGTCTACCGCACCCGCTTCGAAGCCGATGGCTGGGTCGGCGACGTGATCCGCGAGAGCCTGACCGATACGGGCACCACCGGCCTGAGCTATGTGCGCAAGTGGAGCGCTGCCGAGGTGCTGTCCAAGCGCACGGCGAGCACCCGGAACATCCTGTACGCCGCTGCCGGCACCGACACGCCGACACTGCGGCCTTTCACCTTCAGCGGCATCAACGGGCAGACGGCCGATGCGGCCTGGCTCACGGCGCTCAACAAGAATCCCGCGAACAACCAGGTGGACTCCAAGGCCGAGCAGCGCATCAGCTTCCTGCGTGGCGAGAACGACTCGTTCCGCGTCCGCAAGAGCCTGGCCAGCGGCAAGTCCAACATACTCGGCGACATCGTCAACTCCTCGCCGCTGCGCGTGAAGGGAGCGCTCTACCGGGCGGGCGCAGCTGACACCCTGGAAGGCACCGGCAGCAACTACGCTGCTTTCGCCACAGGCCAGGCGGAAAAGTCCGAGATGATCTACGTGGGCGCCAACGATGGCATGTTCCACGCCTTCCGCGCCGATACAGGAGACGAGTCGTTCGCCTTCATCCCCACGGCGATGCGTAACAACCTCAACACGCTCACCGCGCCAGACTACGGCAAGAAAGACGGGACACCTCATCGCTATTACGTCGACGGCACGCCCGTAGCCTCCGATGTGTATTTCGGCTCGGCGTGGCACAAGGTGCTGATCGGCAGCCTGGGCGCCGGCGGCAGGCAGGTGTTCGCGCTGGACGTCACGAACCCTGCCTCGCCCCAACTGTTGTGGGAGTTCGGGGCCGACACAGTTGCTGGCACCAATCTCAACATGGGCAACTCCCTGCCGCAGCCGACCATTGCTCGTCTCAACGATCCCGCAGGTGGCAAGGGGAAATGGGTCGCACTGGTGCCTGGTGGGTATCAAGGCGGCAACAACAGCTCGGGCGGCGGCGGCGCCAGCCTGTTCGTGCTGGACATCTCGAACGGCAGCGTACTGCGCCGCCTCGACCTGGACGGTGGCATGACGGCTGCCGAGCTGACTGCTTCGCTGCCCCTGGGCAATGGCCTGTCGCGCGTGACTGCCGTGGACAACACCCGCGACGGCAAGGTCGACGTGGCCTACGCGGGCGACCTGGCAGGCAACATGTGGCGCTTCGACATGAGCAGTGGCGATATTTCGGCATGGACGGTGCAGAAGTTCTTCACTGCCAAGGACGCCGACGGCAAGCGCCAGGCCATCACCGCGGCGCCCTACGTGACTAAACACCCGACCGGAAAAGGCGACCTGGTGATCTTCGCCACCGGCCGCCTGCTGACGGCCAGCGACAAGAGCAATCTGCAGCGGCAAACGGTGTATGGCGTCTGGGACCGCTATAGCGACAGCGGTGCAACCGCGCCCACGCCATTGCCGACGGCATCAAAGGCGCGCTCCGACCTCCAAAGCCAGTCGTTCGCTGAACTGGAGGCTGGCTCGGGCAACTTCTCGCTGACGAACAATACGGTGACCTGGTACAAGGCCAACGCAACCGGCAAGCGAGACAGCGACGTCGAAAAATGGGGCTGGGTCGTGGACCTGCCGCGCAACGGCGAGAAGGTGATCTACGACATGACTTTGTATGGACGAGGGCTGTTCCTCTCGTCGGTGCGGACTTCGGAAGACCCTTGTGCGGCGGGCATGGGGGGCACGATCTACGGCATCGATCCTAACGGGGGTGGCCGCACCGACTATGTCGTGTTCGACATGAACGGCGATGGCGTCTTCAATGCTGCCGATGCGATGGCCGGTGGCCAGGTCAACGGCACCGAAACTGGCGCCGGCAAGCAGACCATTCGCGCGGAACGCGTGTTCGACCCCAGCGCGAACGCTGAACGCCGGGTCAATCATGGCTTGCAGTTCGGCCGCCAGAGCTGGCGCAAGCAGCCGCCGAACAGTTGATGTCTCGGGCGAGCGGCATGTATTCAAAGGAGAAACCAGTGCGAAATGCTGAAAAGGGCTTCACCCTGATCGAGCTGATGATCACCGTGGCCATCGTCGGCATCCTCGCTGCGATTGCCTACCCGTCATACACGGAGTATGTGCTTCGGTCCCGGCGGGTGGAGGCGCAAAACCTGCTCAACGACGCGGCCGCGCGCCAGGAGCGGTGGAAGGCGCAGAACGGCAGCTATACAGATACTGTCAGCAAGCTCAATCTGCCAAACGGTGCGGCATCGCAAAACGGCTACTACACGCTAACCTTGAGTGTGGCCAACGATCGCAGCGACGGCGGCTACGCATTCAAGGCCGAGCGCACAAAATCGGATCCCAAGTGCGGTGACTTTACTTTGGATGCCACGGGCAAAAAGGGCATCGCTGCCGGGGGGCCGGGTACGACGGAGACATGTTGGCGCTAGTCGGCGGATATCAGTGCCTCACCCCGCCACCCAACTCCCCGACTTCCCCCCATGCTTCTCCAACACATGCACATCGGTAATCCGCATCCCCCGGTCCACCGCCTTGCACATGTCGTAGACCGTCAATAGCGCCACCTGCACCGCCGCCAGCGCCTCCATCTCCACCCCCGTCGGCCCGACCGTCTCCACGGTCGCCGTGCAGACCACCCGCGGCGCACTCCCCGCATCCGCATCGAGCGCAAACGCCACCGCCACACGCGTCAGCGCCAGCGGATGGCACAGCGGAATCAGGTCGCTCGTCTTCTTCGCCGCCTGGATCCCCGCGATGCGGGCGATGCCCAGCACGTCGCCTTTCTTGGCCGTTCCCGACTCGATCAGCGCCAGCGTCGCAGCCTGCATCTCGATGCGGCCCGTGGCCACGGCCACGCGGTGGGTGGAGGCCTTGCCGGCCACGTCGACCATGTGGGCCTGGCCCTGGGCGTCAAAATGGGTGAGAGTGCTCATGGTGAACGTTCGTTTTGAAGATGCATCATACGAGCCCGAGCCACTGACGAGGAATGCCGCGCTTGACTCCCACTCCCTCCAGAAAACGCCGTATCACGCCCGCCCTGCGGACGTTCTGCGCTACTTTCCTGATAGCGTCCCAGGTGCTGCTGCCAGCCCCCGCGTTGGCGCAGATGCAGGTTCTGCCCGGCCTGGGCGACGGCGGCGAAATGACCGCTAGTGCCGAACGCCATCTCGGCGACCAGATCGCCCGGGAGCTCTATCGCGATACCGACTACATCGACGACCCTGTGGTCGCGGCCTATGTGCAGGACATCTGGCAGCGCCTGCTGGCGGCGGCCCGCGCACGCGGCGAACTCACACCCGAACTCGACGAGCGCTTTGCCTGGACGATCCTGCTGGGCCGCGACCGCAACATCAACGCCTTCGCGCTGCCGGGCGGCTATCTGGGCCTGAACCTGGGCCTCGTCGCCGCGGTCGGCAGCCGGGACGAGCTGGCGACGGTGCTGGGGCACGAGCTCTCGCACGTCACCCAGCGCCACATCTCGCGCATCATGAGCAAGCAGGGCAAGCAGATGCCGCTGATGATCGCGGGCCTGATCCTCGGGATGATCGCGGCCAGCAAGAGCCGCAGCGGCGACGCCGGCCAGGCCGTGATGATGGGCAGCCAGGCGGTCTTCGCGCAGAACCAGCTGAACTTCTCGCGCGACATGGAGCGCGAGGCCGACCGTGTCGGCTTCGGCGTGATGACGCAAGCTGGCTTCGCGCCGCAGGGCGCGGCTGCGATGTTCGAGAAGCTGCAGTACGCCTCGCGCCTGAACGACAACGGCTCGTACCCCTATCTGCGCAGCCACCCGCTGACCACGGAGCGCATCTCCGACATGCAGGGCCGCTTCCAGTTCAAGATGGACACCACCCCGCCGCTGCCGCTCGTCATGGACCACGCAATGATCGCCTCGCGCGCCCGCGTGCTGACGCGGCCCGGTGTCGATGTGCTGCGGCTGTGGGTCGATTCCGCATCCAGCGGCGAGGTCGCAAAGAGCTCGCCGGCGCAGCAGGCCGGCACGCTCTACGCTGCGGCGCTGTCAGCCAAGGAACTGCGCGACTACAAGGCGGCGCGCGCGCTGGTCGAGCGATTGGTGGCGCGCACGGCGGAAGACCTCGCCGCCGCCAAGCAGGCGCGCTGGCTCAGTGCCGAGATCGAACTCGCCGCTGGCGCCCCGGCCAAGGCGGCTGCGCTGCTGGACGCCAAGTCGAAGGAGCGTCCCGAGATGATGCTCGCGGCCGAAGCCGCGACGGCCATGCGCCAGCCGGCACCGATGATCCCCGTGCTGCGCGACTGGGTCGCCGCCAACCCGCGCGATGCGACGGCATGGCACGCGCTGGCGAATCTCTACGGCGCCGAGAACGACACGCTGCGCGCGGTGCGCGCCGACGCCGAGGCCAATGTCGCGATCCTCGACTATCCGGCCGCGCGGGACCGCTTCAAGGCGGCGCAGGAGTTGATCCGCCAGTCCAACAAGCCGGTCGATCACTACGAAGCGTCGATCATCGACACCCGCGCACGGGCGGTGGATGTGCTGGTGAAAGAGCAGGCCGCCGAGCCGCCGCTGAAGTAGCCCGCGCAGGGCTGTTGCTTCAGCGCCGGGACAGCAGCCCGCCCAGCGCGGATTCGATCAGCAGGCCCAGCAGCGAATACAGCAGCGAGCCGATCAGCGCGGCCAGGAAGCCGTTGACGTGGAAGCCGCCGAGCAGCCCCGAGGCGGCCCAGAACAGCAGCGCGTTGATCACGAACAGGAACAACCCGAGCGTGACGATGGTGACGGGCAGCGTCAGCACCACCAGCACGGGCCGCACGATCATGTTGAGCAGTCCGATGACGGCCGCGGCAATCAGCGCTGAGCCGAAGCTGTTGACCTGGACGCCGCTGTAGAGATAAGCCACCGCCAGCAGCGCGACGGCGCTGAGCAGCCATTTGATGATGATGCGCATGCGGCGCAGGATACCCCAGGGGGGCCGAACAAAACAACGAGCCCCGGTGCGTTGCCGCACCGGGGCTCGTCAAAGAAGAGAACGCGAGACCGGGTTACTCGGCCAGTTCGTTCGCCAGCACCAGCAGTGCGCCCATGCCCATCACCGCGCCGGGGAAGGCCCAGCCCGTCTGGTGCGCCGGCTTCTGCTCCGGCGTCACCGGCTCCAGGTCGACGCCGATCTTCGGGCGGCGCGCATCGACCACGTGCATGGCGCCGTGCTCGCGCTTCAGCTGCGCGGTCAGTTCGGCCAGCGGGCCCTTGGCCAGCACCGGCGTTACCTGCCCGCCATTGCGCTCGAGCAGCGGCAGCATCTGCGCCTGCACCTTGCTGAACCACTTGGCGCGCCAGTTCTCGCGTGCGCTGTGGCTCACCCACTTGCTGATGCGATGCGTCATGCGCGGCGCGCAGGCCACGAGCACCCAATGGCGCGCCACGACGCTGTTCGCGTCGGGCGCGAGTTCGGCGAACTGTTCACAGGCGTAGGTGACGTCGTCGATATAAAGAATGATCTTTTCCATGGCTGCTCCTTCAGATAGTTAGAGTGACAGAGGCTGGCTGGTGACAGAAGTTCGCGGTATCGATGTCCGGTGACGGCCGAGCAATGCTCAGCCGGTGGTCACCGGGGTCTCGGGCTTGTTGCGGGCCTGCCGGGCGGCAACCCACTTGCCCACTGCCAACACCAGCAGCGCGCCACCGATACCGGCTGCGTACTTGATCGTGTCGGTCTGCGGAACCTTCGGCACCCAGGTCCAGGCCGCGGCGTTCGCGAGCGCGGGGTCGGACACGGCCATCGTGCCGGCGATCCAGCCGAGCAGCATGCCGCCGGCGGTGATGATCATCGGGAACTTGTCCATCAGCTTGATGACAAGCTGGCTGCCCCAGACGATGATCGGGATGCTCACGAGCAGGCCGAAGATCACGAGCGGCATCTGGTGGCCTTCGCCCGCGCCTTGCGCGGCACCGGCGATGGCGATCACGTTGTCCACGCTCATCACGAGGTCGGCAATGATCACGGTCTTGACCGCGCCCCACAGCTTGTCGCTGCCGGTGATGTTGCCGTGCGCGTCGTCATGCTCGGGTGCCAGCAACTTCACGCCGATCCACACCAGCAGGATGGCGCCGACCAGCTTCAGGAACGGAATGGCCAGCAGCGTGAGCGCGAAGAAGATCAGGATGACGCGCAGGATGATGGCGCCGGCGGTGCCCCACAGGATGCCCTTGGTGCGTTGGTGCGGCGGCAGCTTGCGGCAGGCCAGTGCGATCACGACGGCGTTGTCGCCGCCGAGCAGGATGTCGATCATGATGATCTGACCGACAGCGACCCAGAATTCCGGGGCCATGAACAGTTCCATAGGTTCCTCTTTGTTGTCGCGCCCCAGCCTCTCCCCTCGAAAGGGCGACGACGAAGGCGCATGGCGATGCGTTTCGATTCATCCTGTTCAGATGATCGAAAGCGAGGAATGAAGGCCGGGTGACACCGGGGACTCGCGAACGCTTCGACCAAACCTGCACAGGTTCAAATCGAAGGTCTTGCTCGACGGCGCGCGCGCAAAAAACAATGCGCGTACGCTGCCCGACAGGCCGGAAGTGTTTTGCTTCGTATTGACGACCTGACGATTCGCGCCGTCGTGGACGGCGGTCGGGAGCTACTCCCCTTCGTGGGCGGGATTAGAGCATCGAAGCCCTTGGAGGCGCAACCGAAAGTTTTCAGGGGCTTAAAAAGAATGTCCTCGAAAAGCGCATGAACAGGGGCTTGAATGCTCCTTGTTCTGTAGCAAGCATGGCCCTTCACTGCCTCGGGGAATTGCCGGTCTATGATCCCCGCTCGCTGAATTTTTCATTCTTCATGGCCGCCATACACATCACCGACATCGAGGCCGCCATCAACCACTGGCGCGAGAAATCGCCTTCGCCCGACGGGGTCACGCTGGGCCCCGAATTGCGCGCGCTGGCCGAGGTCTACGCGCTCATGGTCTTTCATCACGAGGACGAGGTCGACGAGGTCGGCTTTCCGCCCAAAGCCTGGGCCGCCTGGCTGGCCTGGTACGAAAGCACGCCCGACACGCCGTGCATCGCGATCTGCTCCACCAGCCAGGGCGACGACGAATGCAAGGGCTGCGGCCGCAGCTTCGACGAAGTGCAGCACTGGCCCGCCATGACGCCGGTCGAGAAGCGCGTCACCTGGCGCCGCATCACCATGGAGGACTCGGCCTGGCGCTTCAACCGCTACGCCGAGCGGGCGCGCGAAGCCGAGCCCGCAAAGCCGCTTTCCGCCGACCAGGACCCCGAGTTCGATCCCGACGACGAGCAGAGCTGGGCCCCCTGAAGATGCGCCGCCTCGCGCAAGCCCCCAACCTCGCCATCGCGACCGTGTGGGCGCACGCATTGCGCGAAGAGGGCGTGGCCGCCACCGTGCAGCGCGAGTTCCTCGGTGCGGTCATGGGCCAGTTGCCGCCCGACCAGTGCCTGCCCGAGATCTGGATCGACGACGAGACCCAGTTCGACCTCGCCAGGCGTCTTCTGCACGAGCTGCAACATCGCCCGCAGCGCAGCTGGCAGTGCGTGTGCGGCGAGCACGTCGAAGGCGGCTTCGAGCAGTGCTGGCAATGCGGCGAGATGATGCCGGCCGCCTGACGGCCAGCGTGAGCCTTACTTCCAGCGCAGCAGCTCGATGTCGATGCTGTTGGTGCCGTCGCCCAGCGTCAGCGTGTTTTCCTGGATCGTCGCCTGCAGCTGCATGCTGCGCTGCGCGAGCGCGGCTAGCGCCTGCGAGGCGTCGGTCGGCACGCGGTAGACCTTGAGGTTCTGCGGCCGCGTGAGCTTGTTCTCGATGCCGCGCCACCAGATCTCGGCTGCGTGGTTGAAGCAATAGACGATCACCTCGTCCGCCTTGCCGCAGGCCTTGATGATGGGCTTGTCTTCCGGCTGGCCGACCTCGATCCAGATCTTCACCTCGCCGGTGAAGTCGCGCAGCCACACGTCGGGCTCGTCGACGTTCGACAGGCCGGCGCCGAAGGCCAGCGTGCCGTCGCCGTTGCAGATGTCCTGCAGCTGGTGCGCGTTGAGCGCGAGCGCGACGAGCCGGATCATCATCCGTTCGTCGGTCTCGCTGGGGTGGCGCGCCAGGGTCAGCGCATGGTCGGCGTAGTAGCCGTGGTCGATGTCGGCCACCGCGAGGGTGGCCTTGAAGATGGTGGATTTGAGGGCCATGGGTGCGCGAGTGTATGCGCCGCGCGCACCCGGTGCCGCTCTTAGAACGCCACAGAGGCCTGCACGTACAGCGTGCGCGGCTGCCCCACGTACTTGCCGCCGTTGTTGTCCACCGAGCGGTTGAAGTAGCGGCGGTCGAACAGGTTCTTCACGCCCACGGCCACCTTGAGGTTGCGCATGTTCTTGCCGAAGTCGTAGCCGGCGCGCAGGTTCACGAGCGCGTAGCCCGGGATGTTGCCCAGCCGGCCGGTCGCGTCTTCCTGCGTGATGTAGATGGCGCCCGTGTCGGGCGAGCCCGGCGAACGCTGCTTCGACTGCGCATACAGGTCGGCGTTGAAGGTCCACGGCCCGCGCTCGTAGCGCGCGCCCAGCGTCGCCACGTTGCGCGAGTAGAACGGCAGGTCGCGGCCCGCGAACACGCCGGCCTTCGAGATTGCCTGCGTGTACGTGTAGGTCGCCGACACCGACATGCCCTTGAGCGACGGATTCAGCTCGGCCAGTTCGTAGCGCAAGGCCGACTCCAGCCCGCGATGCTGCGTGGCGCCCAGGTCGGTCCACTGGCCGTCGCCCACGATGGAGCGGGCCAGCTGCAGTTCCTTGTCGAAGTCGATGTTGAACAGCGTCAGCTCGCCGCTCAGCGCTTCGCTCTTGTAGTGCGTGCCGATCTCGTAGGTGTTGGCCTTCTCGGCATGCAGGCCGTTGGTCGACTGCGCGAGCTGCGCGTACTGCTGAGGACCGAACGACACGCCCGCGTTCGCGAACAGCGACCAGCGCTCGTTCATGCGGTACATCACCGACAGCGTCGGCAGTACCTCGTTGGCGTCGGCCTTCGGCTGCAGCGCGCCGGTGACGCGGCCGTTGGTGAGGTTGATCACGTCGTTGAACGAGCGGATCGATTCATAGCGCACGCCGGGCGTGACCGTCCAGTTGCCGAAGTCGATGCGGTCGTCGATGTAGAACGCATGCGCGGTCGTGCCGCCCTTGCTGGTCTGGTAGGCGGGGTTGGCCAGGCTGTAGGCGTCGAAGCCCGGGCGCGGCCGGTAGTAGGCGCTGCGCGTGGCGGTTTCCTGCGTGTCTTCCTTCAGGTAGCGGTAGCCCACGCTCACCTCCTGCACCACGCTGCCGGAGTCGAACAGGCGCGAGTAGCGCGGCTCCACGGCAAAGGTCTTGTAGCTGCGCGGCGCGGCGGTCAGGCGGCGCTGGCCGGCGGTGGTGCCGCTGCCTTCCTGTTCGATGTGGCTGCCGCGGAACGAGTCGGTGTAGTAGGTCAGCAGCTCGAACTTGTTCACGCCGTCGTTGTGCGTGTACTTGATCGAGCCGTCGGTGCGGCGGCCGGTGAACTCGTCGAAGGGGCGGTCCGACTGGAACGGGTTGGCCGCGAACTGCGCCGTCGTCAGGCCGCCCGGCATGGTGCCCTGGCCCTCGAAGTGATGCAGCGACACCGCGATGTCGTCGGTCTTCGAGAGGCGGTAGGCGCCCTTGAGCATCAGGTCGTCGATGCTCGTGCGGTCGTTGCTCTGGCGCCAGCCGTCGCCGTGCGTGCCCGAATACAGCAGCGCCAGGCCCAGGCCGTTCTCGTTGGTGCCGCCGATGAACACGCTGGGCGTGGTCTTGATGCCGCCGCCGTGGCCGGCGCTCTCGACCCCCACGCTGGCCTCTTCCGCGAACGTGGAGGGAATCGCGCGCGACACGAAGTTGATGATGCCGCCCACGTTCTGGGGGCCATAGCGCACAGAGCCCGCGCCGCGCACCACGTCGACCGCCTCCAGGTTGCCCAGCGACAGCGGTGCCAGCGACAGCTGCGGCTGGCCGTAGGGCGCATAGGCCAGCGGCACGCCGTCCAGCAGCACCGTGGAGCGCGGCGACAGGCGCGAGGTCAGCCCGCGCACGCCCACGTTCAGCGAGATGTCGCTGCCGCCGGTGCCGTTGCTCTCCTGCACCTGCACGCCGGGCACCTGGCGCAGCACGTCGCGCACGCTGGCCGAGCCGCTTTCCTGGATCTGCTTGCGCTCGATGATGGTCCGCGCGCCGGCGTGCTCCAGCACCTTGGCTTCGCTGGGGGTGCCGAGCCAGTCGCCGGTGACGGTGATGGCTTCGAGCGATTTCGATGGTTCGGCCGCGGGCTGCGCCTCGGCGGCAAAGCCCTGCAGGCTCAGGGGCAGCAGCGCCAGGGCGATGGCCGTGCGCTTGTGTCGATGTCTGTGCGTGTTCAAGGAATCCCTCTGTTCTCTATGTTGTCGAATGAATCTGTGGTGCGCGGGCCCGGCGGCGCTCGGCGCGCCGGCGCCACCAGAGCCACACGCCGCTCAGGCCCAGCCCGCCGAGCGCCAGGCCCAGCAGCACCGTGAGCGCCTCGTGCAGCAGGCCGCCCAGTTCGCCCGTGTGCAGCGGATAGACCACCGCCACCATGCCGTTGCCGGCGTCCAGGTCCTGCCACTTGCGCGCGGCCAGCACTTCGCCCGTGACGGTGTTCAGCCATACCGAGCCGATGCCGTTCGGATGCGGGTCGTCGGACAGCCGGAAGCGCACGCGCATCGGCCGGCTGGTCTTGCCGGGCACCTGGATGTAGCCGATGGGCTGGCCCGGAAAAGCCTGCTGCGCGCGGGCCACGAGTTCATCGAGCGGCAGGCGCGGGCCGGTGGCCGCGCCCTTGGCGATCACCGGTGGCTTGACCGGCTGCTGCCCGGCCAGGCCGGAAATGAAGTTGCCCAGCGGCCGCCACGCCATGTAGGCGCCCGTGGCCACCGACACCGCGATCAGCAGCCCGAGCACCGCGCCGCCCGTGCGGTGCAGGTCGAACAGCCCGCGCAGCAGGCCGCGGTCGAGCACGATGCGCAGCGACGGCGGCCAGCGCACGGGCCACCAGAGCACCAGGCCCGTGACCAGCAGGAACAGATAGGCCAGCGCGACGACGGCCAGGATGGCCTTGCCGGTGTCTTCCAGCAGCAGGCTGCTGTGCAGCTCGAACAGCAGGTTGTAGGCGCCCTCGTGGGTGCCGCGCCGGCCTTGCTCGGCGCCGGTGGTGGGGTCGAGGTAGAGCGTGCCTTCCCACTGGCCGCGTACCATCACCCAGAGCGTGTCGCCGGGCCGGCGCGGCGGGCGCAGGGTGAAGTTGGCATCGGGGCCGAACTCGGCGGCCAGCCGCGCGCGCAGCGGCTCGAGTTGCAGCGGGGCATCACCCGTCGAGCGAGCAGTGAAGAAGGCCGGATGTGCGTAGCGGTCGAGCGGCAGCGCCACCACCAGCATTGCGCCGAGCAGTGCCGTGAGGGCGAGGATCGGACCGAGCGTGAGGCCGATCCAGCGGTGAATCCTGAGCCAGAGGCGTCTCAGAGGGGCGCGCATGACCAACAGGGGACGGCGAGTCCCCTAAAACAGTGTTGTTGGCTGGCGCCCCGCGAGGGCGTTGGCTGAAAAAAGACGCGACCGACGTGAAACAGCCGCCCTCAGGCGGCTGGTGTATCGGTACACGAAGGCTTAGATTCTACTGGCGAGCTCCGCCGCCTTGCCCACGTAGCTGGCCGGTGTCATGGCCAGGAGGCGGGCCTTTTCTTCTTCCGGAATCTCCAGCGAGCGGATCAGCCCGTGCAGCGCCTCGGCCGTCACGGTCTTGCCGCGCGTGACTTCCTTGAGCTGCTCGTAGGCGCCCTGCACGCCGAAGCGGCGCATCACCGTCTGGATCGGCTCGGCCAGCACTTCCCACGAGGCGTCGAGGTCTTCGGCCAGCGCTTCTTCGTTGAGCTCGAGCTTGCCCAGGCCGGTGGCCAGGCTTGCGTAGGCCAGCGTGGCGTAGCCGAAAGCCACGCCGATGTTGCGCAGCACCGTGCTGTCGGTCAGGTCGCGCTGCCAGCGGCTGATCGGCAGCTTCTCGCTCAGGTGGCGCAGCAGCGCGTTGGCCAGGCCCAGGTTGCCTTCGGCGTTCTCGAAGTCGATCGGGTTGACCTTGTGCGGCATCGTCGACGAGCCGATCTCGCCCTTCTTCAGGCGCTGCTTGAAGTAGCCCAGGCTCACGTAGCCCCAGATGTCGCGCGAGAAGTCGATCAGGATGGTGTCGGCGCGGGCCACCGCGTCGAACAGCTCGGCCATGTAGTCGTGCGGCTCGATCTGGATGCTGTACGGCTGGAAGCTCAGGCCCAGGCCCAGCGGCGCGGGCGTCTCGATGACCTTGCGGCTGAAGGCCTCCCAGTCGAACTCCGGCCAGGCGGCCAGGTGGGCGTTGTAGTTGCCCACGGCGCCGTTCATCTTGCCCAGCAGCTGCACCGAGGCGATCTGCGCCCGGGCCTTCGACAGGCGCACCGCCACGTTGGCGATTTCCTTGCCCACGGTGGTCGGGCTGGCGGTCTGGCCGTGCGTGCGCGAGAGCATCGACACATTGGCGAACTGGTGCGCCATTTCGCGCAGCTTGGCGATCAGGCCGTCGATGGCGGGCAGCACCACCTTGTCGCGCGCGGCCTGGATCTGCAGGGCGTGGCTGGTGTTGTTGATGTCTTCGCTGGTGCAGGCGAAGTGCACGAACTCGGCGGCGGCCAGCAGTTCGGGCCGGGCCTCGAACTTGGACTTGATCCAGTACTCGACCGCTTTCACGTCGTGGTTGGTGGTTTTCTCGATTTCCTTGATGGCCAGCGCGTCGGCCTCGGAAAAGTGGGACACCAGGCCCAGCAGGTACTTGCGGGCGCCGCCCGTCAGGGGCTTGAATTCGGCGAAGCCGCAGTCGGACAGCGCAATGAACCACGCCACCTCGACTTGCACGCGACGGTGCATATAGCCCTGTTCGCTCATCAGCGGGCGCAACGCCGCGAGTTTGGCCGCGTAGCGGCCATCAAGGGGGGAAAGGGCGGAAACGGTGGAAAAGCTCATGCCTCAATTTTAGGCGGCCGGCGGTCCGTGGGGCCGGCCCGACACATTCGGGTCGATCCGGGCCTCTGGTTTTCCCGTTCACCTAAAATGACTATTAACAAACGTTGTCATAGTTTAGGGAGAGAGCCTTCATGAAACTGATCGGATCGGCCGCCAGCCCGTATGTGCGCAAGGTGCGTGTGGTGCTGGCTGAAAAGCGGCTCGATTACCAGTTCCTGATCGAAGACGTCTGGGCTGCCGACACCACCATCGCCAGCTCCAACCCGCTGGGGAAGGTGCCCTGCCTGATCATGGAAGGCGGCGAGGCGATGTTCGACTCCCGCGTGATCGTCGAATACCTCGACACCCTGTCGCCTGTCGGCAAGCTGATTCCCCAGCAAGGCCGCGAGCGCGCCGAGGTCAAGACCTGGGAAGCGCTGGCCGATGGCGTCATGGACGCCGGCGTACTCTGGCGCCTGGAAGCCACCTGGCCTGGCCGCAATGACGGCGAGCGCAGCGCGGCCTGGATCGAGCGCCAGCGCACCAAGGTGTTGGACGGCGTCGCGGCCATGGCCAAGGGCCTGAGCGACAAGCCTTTCTGCAGCGGCATCCATCTGAGCCTGTCGGACATCGCGGTCGGCTGCACGCTCGGCTGGCTGAACCTGCGCTTCCCCGAGATCGACTGGCGCGCCGACCACGCCAACCTCGCCAAGCTGTATGACAAGCTGATGCTGCGCCCCAGCTTCATAGACACGCAGCCTTGACTCTCCCCCAGGCTTCGCGCACTTCGTGTCGCTTCTCCTTCCCCCTCACCGGGGGCGACACCGGTGGCCCTGCGAAGCCGGTTCCACGGTGTCTCGCGAAGAATCCCTCCGCTACCTTCACAAGCCGGTGAACCGCGCCACCGCCGGAAAGTACAAGCGGTAGGGCAACAGCCGCATCAGCTTCATCCAGAAGGTGAAGCGGCGCGGGAAATGGATCTCGAAGTCGCCCCGGCGCCAGCCCTCGAGCATGGCTTCGGCCGCCTGGGCCGGGGTGATCAGCGCCGGCATCCTGAAATCGTTCTTCGCCGTGAGCGGGGTGTCGACGAATCCCGGCTGCACCACGCTCACGCCGATGCCGCGCGCATGCAGGTCGACGTACAGCACCTCCGCCAGATTGGTGAGCGCGGCCTTGGTCGGGCCGTAGGCCAGGCTCTTGGGCAGCCCGCGAAAGCCGGCCACGCTGCCGGTGATCGACACATGCCCCGCACCGCGCGCCACGAAGCCCGGCAGCACCGCCGCCAGCACATGCAGCGTGCCGACATAGTTGACCTGCTGGTGCGCCAGCATGACTTCGAGCGAGAAGGCATCGGCGCGCAGTGCGTCGTAAGTGGCGGCGTTGCAGAGCACGAAGTCGATCGTGCCGGTGGCCGCCAGCAGCCGGGCGTGCGCGGCCGCCACCGAGGCGCTGTCGCGCACGTCGAGCGGCAGCACGATCACGCGCGGCGGCTGGCCGGCGTCGTTGTGCAGCGCCGCCAGTTCTTCGAGCGCCTCGCCGTTGCGCGCCGACACCCCGACCCGCGCCCCGCGTTCGAGCAGCGCCAGCACCGTCGCCCGGCCGATGCCAGTGGACGCACCCACGACCCATGCCGTCTTGCCCTGCCAGGCGGCGATCAGCGGGTTCAGCGGCTTCAAGGCGCGGCCTTCGGTACCGGCACGGGCTGCGAAGCCGCGGCCGCCGGGCGGATCACCAATGCCCACAGCGAGGCGCCCGCCAGCACCTTGAGCACGCAGGGCAGCAGGCAATAGGCCAGGGACAGCGCCCGCAGCGCCCCCGGCTCGCGCGCGCCGGGCACATAGCCGGCCAGCCCGAGCAGCGGCAGCGCCAGCCCCGCCGCCAGCGCGAGATTGAGCTTGGTCGCGAAATTCCACCAGCCGAAGTAGGCGCCGGCATGCGGCTGGTCGCCGGCCTCGGCGATGATCCCGGCCAGCAGGGCGCTGGGCAGCACCAGGTCGGAGCCGATGGCAAAGCCCGACAGCGCACAGACCACCAGGAACGGCACCGCGTCGCCCGCGCCCATCGCGCCGGCCCAGGCGAACACCGCCACCGACATGCACATGCCCCCGAGCCATGAGCGCGCCAGCCCGAAGCGTCTCACGATACGCAGCCACGCTGGAATCGACGCCGCCGCCATCACGAAGTAGAGGCCCAGGAAAGCCGGTTCCAGCGAGGCCGGGGCGCGCAGCCGGTCTTGCACGAAGAACAGCACCAGCGTGGCCGGCACCGCGCTCGCGATGCCGTTGAGCACGAACACCACCAGCAGCCGGCGAAAAGCCGGCCGGCGCAGCGGCAGCCGCAGGTCGACCGCCGCGTGCGGCGCGGAGCCACGCACGGGCCGCGGCGCCTGCGTCCAGAGCACCCAGCCAATCGCCAGCAGCACGCCGAACAGCGTCACCATCGCGGGCAGCCCCGCCAGTGTGGGGATCACCGAGGCGAGCACCACGCCGACCAGCCCCAGGCCTTCGCGCCAGCCCACGATGCGCCCGCGCTGCAAGGCGTCGCCGCCCAGCATCGCGCCCCACGACTGGTGCGCGATGCTCAGCATGCTGTAGCCCGCGTAGGTCAGCGCCAGCAGCACGGCGGCGGCCACCAGCAGCGCGACGTGGTTCGACGGGTCGACCAGCGCCTGCGGAAAGAACAGCAGCCCGAAGCCCACCAGCAGCACGCCGGCCGCGACGGCGCCGCAGCCAAGCACCGCGCGCGGCGAGCGCGCATGCAGCCGGTCGCTGAGCCGCCCGAGCAGCGGGTCGATCAGTGCATCGAGCAAGCGCGCGCCCAGCAGCACCGCACCCAGCGTGGCCAGCGGCACGCCGAATTCGCGTGCGTAGTGGTTGGGCAGCAGCACATAGAGCGGCAGCGCCACGAAGGCGAGCGGCAGCCCCAGGAGGCCATAGCGCAAGCCGGCCAGAGGTCCGAAGGAAGGCGACACGAAGAAAGGCCGCGCGATCTAGCGCTTGCGCAGCGTGTACTGAACTACGTCGATGTTGGCCTGCGAGAACGCGGCCTCGCAGTAGGCCAGGTAGAACTCCCAGATGCGCATGAAGCGCTCGTCGAAGCCCAGCTGCAGGATCTGCCCGCGCTGGCCCAGGAAGCTCTCGCGCCAGCGGCGCAGCGTCTCGGCGTAGTCGGCGCCAAAGGCGAACTCGTCCACCACCTCCAGCCCCGCGGCCTCGGCCTCGCGGCGGAACTCGCGCGGGCAGGGCAGGCAGCCGCCCGGGAAGATGTACTGCTGGATGAAGTCGGTCGAGTCGATGTAGCGGTCGAACAGTTCGTCGTCGATCACGATGCTCTGCACGCAGGCGCGGCCGCCCGGCTTGAGCAGCCGGCTCACGCTCTGGAAGTAGGTCGGCCAGTATTCGCGGCCCACGGCCTCCACCATCTCGATGGAGCAGACGGCGTCGAATGGCGCGTCCGAGATGTCGCGGTAGTCCTGCAGGCGCAGGTCGGCCCGCAGCCCGGCTGTGCGCTGCTGCGCGAAGGCCAACTGCTCGGTGGAAAGCGTCACGCCGGTCACCGAGGCACCGAAGTCGACGGCCGCCATCTCGGCCAGCGCGCCCCAGCCGCAGCCGATTTCGAGCACGCGGTCTCCTGGCTTCACCGCCGCGAGTTCGAGCGCGCGGCGCACCTTGGCGCGCTGCGCCTCGGGCATCGGCTTGGAAAGGTCGCCCTCGAACCAGGCCGACGAGTAGTTCATCGTCTCGTCGAGCCAGAGCTTGTAGAAAGCATTGCCCAGGTCGTAGTGCGCATGGATGTTGCGCGAACTGCCGGCCTTGCTGTTGCGGTTCATGATGTGCCGCACGCGATAAAGCAGGCGCCCGAACCAGCTGCCGTACACCACGTCCTCGATGGCGCGGCGGTTGGCGATGAACACCTTGATCAGCTCGGTGAGGTTGGGCGTGGTCCAGTCGCCCGCGATGTAGCTCTCGGCGAAGCCGATGTCGCCCGACTTGAGCGCGGCCTTGCAAACGTTCCAGTTGCGCAGCGTGAGCGAGGCGGTGGGGCCGCTGCCCGGCGTGGCGCCGAAGTGCCGCACCGAGTCGTCGGGCAGGCGCACGGTGAGCGAGCCGTAGGCCAGCCGCTGCAGCAGGCCGAGCACGGTGCGCGCCGCGCCGGGCGCGTCCTGGGGCAGCGAAAAGCGGGAGGCTGTGGTGCTGGTGGAAGTCATGAGTTCGCCTGCTGCTGGTTGTCGCGTGAAACGAAGTGGGTGGGCGGCGCCGGCTTGGCGACGAAAGGCACGCGCTTGAGCCAGAGCTTCGCGGCCTGCCAGTGGATGCGCGCGATCAGCCCGAAGGTCATCGCCGGATAGCGCCACAGCGCGCGCCGCACGCTGGCGGCGTTCATGGGGGCGAGCTGGCCGCTCACGCTGGTCTGCAGCAGCGGGCCTTCGGCGTCGTCGTGGTCGATGCGCACCACGGTGCGCGTCAGCTCGGCATCGACGAAGAAGCGGAAGCGGTAGCCGCCGCTGACCTGGCAGAACGGTGAAACATGGAAGGCCTTCTCGGCCTTGAGTTCGGCGCCGTACACGGGGCGGTCGAGCAGGTAGCAGTGGCGCTCGCCGAAGGTGTTGTTGACCTCGACCACGATGGCCCGTAGCACGCCTTCGGGTGTGTGGCAGTACCAGAAGCTCACCGGCTTGAAGGTGTAGCCGAACACGCGCGGATAGCAGTGCAGCCAGGCTTCGCCCGTGGCGTCGTGGATGCGGTGAGCCGCCAGCAGCTCGTCGAGCCAGGCCAGCGCGCCGCCTTGGTGGGGCGCACGGCCGTCGCCGTGGTCGGCGTCGTGGAAGGAAATCGCGGCGCGGCGGTTGAGCGCCAGGGCCTTGCTGCCGTGCGCGCGCAGGCTGCGCATCGGCAGCATCAGGAAATAGGTCGGATAGACGAAGGCGTTGCGCGCCGGGCGCAGGCGTGCATGGCGGACTTCCCCGAAGCCCATCAGCGGCACGGCCTGCGTCGGGGTCATGCCGCGCGCCTCGCCGCCGCGTCGTCGCCGGAAGACAGCCGCGCGCGCAGGCCGGCCGCGGCGGCCAGGCCGGCCTTCAGGCCGTCTTCGTGGAAGCCGTAGCCCATCCAGGCGCCCGCGAACCAAGTGTTGCGCTGGCCTTGCAGGGCCGGCACCTCGGCCTGCGCGCGGATCGCGGCAAGGTCGAGCACCGGGTGGTCGTAGTCGTATTCCGCCATGACCTGACTACGCTGGATCTCGCGGACCGGATTCAACGAAACGACGACCGGCTGCTCCCAGGGCAGCGGCTGCAGCTTGTTCAGCAGGTAGTGCAGGCAGACGCGGCCCGATTCGCGCTCGCCGGCGGCGGCCCGCTCGTAGTTCCAGGCAGCCCAGGCCGAGCGGCGCTGCGGCAGCACGGCGGCGTCGGTGTGGAGCACGGCGTGGTTCGGCTGGTAGCGGATCGCGCCGAGCACGGCGGCTTCGGCGGGGCTGGCGTCGCCGAGCATCGCCAGCGACTGGTCGGAATGGGTGGCCAGCACGACGTGGTCGAAGCGCTCGGTGCCGGCGTCGGTCGCCAGCAGCACGCCGTGCTCGGTGCGGGTGATGCGCCGCACGGGGGTGTTCAGGCGCTTGTCGGGCAGGCCCGCGACGATTTTCTCGACATAGTTGCGCGAGCCGCCGCGCACGGTGCGCCACTGGGGCCGGTTGGCGATCTGGATCAGGCCGTGGTTGTGGCAGAACCGGATCATGGTGGCCACCGGGAAGGCCAGCATCTGCGTGGTCGAGCAGCTCCAGATGCAGCCCATCATCGGCAGGAAATACCAGTCGCGGAAGGCCGCGCCGAAGCGGTTGGCGTCGAGGAACTCGCCGAGCGGCTGGGCCAGCTCGCCCTCGGTGCCGGCCACGGCGATGCGGGTGGTGAGGCGGTTGAAGCGCAGCAGGTCGCGCAGCATGCCTAGGAAGCGGGCATCGAACAGGTTGCGGCGCTGCGCGAACACGGTGTCGAGGTTGTTGCCGCTCCACTCGAGCGGGCGGCCGTCGTCGCGCGTGGCCTGCACCGAGAACGACATGTCCGACGCCGCCGTCTCGACGCCGAGATCGGAGAACAGTTGGATCAGGTGGGGATAGGTGCGGTCGTTGTAGACCAGGAAGCCGGTGTCCACGCCGTGCGCGACGCGGGTGGCGTCGGCGTGTGAGCGCGGAAGCTCGATGGTTGCCGTGTGGGCATGGCCACCGAAGTAGCCACTGGCTTCGAAGAGGGTGATGGCGGCCACGTCGCGCAGCGTGTGCGCAGCGGCCAGTCCGGAGATGCCGGCGCCGATGACGGCGATGCGAGGGGGCTGCGTCATGGCGCGACCCCCGCCCGGCTGGAAGACAAAAATGCTGCGAGGCGCCCCGACGCGAAGGAGGGAGGGAGGGAGGAGGAGAAGAATCGCCTCGGGATTTCGACCGGACGGCAGGCGTCCGGAAGACCTCGCAACATGAAAACTGGTGGGCAATCACTGCCCACGCAAGTTAGGAGCGCGGCGCCCGCGGCACGGTTCCCACTGCAGTGGTAAACGTTTGTTTCGCTGAGTTCACGGAGGATTGGACGCATCGGTAAATAATATTACCGATCCGTCTTTTTGTGAACTGCTCAGTCTCAATTTGGCCCGAGCTGCTTCTCGATGACGTTGACGAAGCCGTTCTCGTCGGGCGCCGTCATGCTCGACCACGCCTGCACGACCTTGCCGTCGCGCCCGATCAGGTACTTGTAGAAGTTCCACTTGGGCGTCGTGCCGGAGGCCTGCGCGAGCTGTTTGAACAACGGATTCGCCTCGGTGCCGCGCACCGACGACTTGGCGAACATCGGGAATTTCACACCGAAGGTGCTTTCGCAGAAGTCCGCGATTTCCTTGTTCGAGCCCGATTCCTGGGCGAAGTCGTTCGACGGGAAGCCCAGCACCACGAGGCCGCGCGAGCGGTACTTCATGTCCAGCGCCTCCAGGCCCTTGTACTGCGGCGTGAAGCCGCAAAAGCTGGCCGTATTGACCACCAGGACCACCTTGCCGGAGTACTGGCACAGTGTTTGGGGTTTTTCATCCTGCAGCCGCGGGAAGGTGTGTTGAAGGATGGCCGGGCACCCCGCGGCCTCCACCGGAGCGATGGCCGCCGGCGGTGTTTGCGCACTGGCCGGAAGGGCCGTAAACAGGCTCGCCAGGAGGGAGATAGCCGGTACGAGGCCGAGTAGAGTCGACAATGGGGAGTGGGTTCGCATGGCGGACTCCTGATCAAAAAGGGGGAATGCGCATCCGTGCCGCGAGGGCGCGCGTATACGCATCATCGCGCGTCTGTCATGGTCGCGCCAAACGGGCCGACTAAAATCGACGGCCATAGAAAGACATTGATGCTCTATCCGGAACTTTTCAGACAACTCGAATCCGTCCGCTGGGACATGGACAAGGACATTCCCTGGCAGTCGTTCGACGCTTCTTTGCTGACGGAAGAGCAGGCGCAGACCATCAAGATGAATGCCATCACGGAGTGGGCGGCGTTGCCGGCCACCGAGATGTTCCTGCGCGACAACCGCCACGATAGCGACTTTTCGGCTTTCATGTCGATCTGGTTCTTCGAAGAGCAGAAACACTCGCTGGTGCTCATGGAGTACCTCAAGCGCTTCAGCCCCAAGCACGCCCCCACCGAGGCCGAACTGCACGAAGTGCGCTTCGACTTCGACCCGGCGCCCCCGCTCGAAACCCTCATGCTGCACTTCTGCGGCGAGATCCGCCTCAACCACTGGTATCGCCGTGCCGCCCAGTGGCACACCGAGCCGGTCATCAAGCACATCTACACCACGCTGAGCCAGGACGAAGCCCGCCACGGCGGCGCCTACCTGCGCTACATGAAGCGCGCGATGGAAAAGTTCGGCGACGAGGCCCGCTCCGCCTTCACCAAGGTCGGCGTCCTGATGGCCAGCGCCCGCCGCACGGCGCAGGCCCTGCACCCGACGAACCTGCACGTCAACAAGGCGCTGTTCCCCAACGACACCATCCAGAGCCGCATGCCCGACCCTGACTGGCTCGAGCACTGGCTCGACAAGCAGATCAAGTTCGACGCCGTCTGGGAAACCAAGGTCGGCGAGCGCATCCTGCACAACCTGAGCCTGCTCATGAACCGCAGCTTCAAGACGGTCCAGGAACTGAACCGCTACCGCAAGGAACTGGCCGCTTCCCTCGGCCCCAAGCCCGAGTACCAGGGCGCATAAACAAAGAAAAGAACTCGCCCCGCACCCCGGGGCGATTTTTTTTGGGGCTCGTGTCACAAACCGCGCGTGCCAGCCGTCTAGCAGTCATGGACGACGCCACCCTCACTTTCAACCGCCACCGCCCTCGCCTGCAGGGCATCGCCTACCGCATGCTCGGCTCGGTCGCCGAGGCGGAAGAAGTCGTGCAGGACGCCTGGCTGCGCTGGCACGAAGCCGCCAAGAACACGCTGGACAGCGCCGAAGCCTGGCTCGTGACGGTCGTCACGCGCCTGTCGATCGACCGGCTGCGCGCCGCCAAGGTCCAGCGCGAGCACTACATCGGCGCCTGGATGCCCGAGCCCACGCTCACTGATGCATCCGACTCCCCGGCAACGCCGGAGCAGCTGCTCGAGCGGGCCGACAACATCTCCGTCGCCTTCCTGGCCGTGCTCGAGCGCCTGGCCCCCGAGGCCCGCGCCGCTTTCCTGCTGCGCGAGGTGTTCGATGCCGACTACGACGAAGTCGCCCGCACCCTCGGCAAGAGCGAGGCCGCCTGCCGGCAGCTGGTGCACCGCGCCAAGGCCCAGGTGCAGGAAGGGCGCCCCCGCTTCAGCGTGCCGCGCGAAACCCACGAGCGCCTTCTGCGCGCCTTTGCCGATGCCGCCGCGCGCGGCAGCCTGCAAGGCCTGAAGGCGCTGATGGCCGAAGACGCCGAGCTCATCGGCGACGGCGGCGGCAAGGTGCAGACCTTCAGCAAGAGCCTGCACGGCAGCCAGCGCGTGGCGCAGCTTTACTTTTCACTCTGGCGTCGCATGGGTCCGGCGGTGCGCATGGAAATTGTCGATATCAACGGCGAGCCGGGCATGCTGCGCTTTCTCGACGGCGAGCTCGAGTCGGCCCAGACCTTCGAGATCGAAGACGGCCGCATCGTGCGCATCCGCGCGCAGCGCAACCCCGACAAGCTGGCGCGCATCGCCAGCCTTTTTTCTTCGAAATAGTTCGCGCGGCATGTCACAGGGCGCGGGGCTCGCCCGTCTTCAGTGGGTAAGCAAGCAGATTTCATCGCAACCCACCTGGAGAAAACCATGCACAGCAACCTGCGCCTCAACTGGTCCAAGCTGGCCCCGAAGTCCTTCGAGGCCTTTCTTTCGGTCAACGCCACGCTCGAGTCGAGCACGCTCGGCAAGGTGCTGATCGACCTTGTCTTCGCCCGCGTCTCGCAGATCAACGGCTGCGCCTACTGCCTCGACATGCATGTGCGCGACCTGCGCAAGCATGGCGAGCAATGGCAGCGCATCAACAGCCTGTCGACCTGGCGCGAAGTGAGCTTCTACAGCGAGCGCGAGCGTGCCGCGCTGGCCTGGGCCGAGTCGCTCACGCGGCTGGCCGACCGCCACGACGAACGCGATGCCGAGTTCGCCGCGCTCAAGGCCAACTTCAACGACCAGGAAATCGCCGAACTCTCGGTGGCGATTGCGCAGATCAACAGCTGGAACCGCCTGGGCGTCGGCATGCGCCTGCCGGTCGCGGCCAAGGCGCTGGACTGAAGCTCAGCGCCGCTCCACCACCATCGGCGCGATGCGCAGGCTGTCGCGCAACTGCGTGACGACCTCGCCGGCCGCGCTGCGCGACGGGAACGGCCCGGCCTGCAGCCGGTGCGTGCCCGCCTCGCTGAACACGCGCAGCTGCGACGCCAGCGACGGCAGGCCGTGCGCGGCCTGGTTCAGCATGCTCTCGGCGCCGTCGCGTTCGCGAAACGCGCCGAGCTGCACCCAGAAGCCCTGCAGCGCCGTGGATGGCGACGGTGCGCCCGGGGGCAATGGCGGCGGTGACGAAGGCGCAGCCTGCAGCGGCGCCAGGTCGGTCACCACGATGGCGGGGCGCGACGGCGGAATGGACGGCGGCGACTGCGCCGATTCCGGCTCGGCCCCCACCGGCGGCATGGCGGCGATCGGCGTCTGCGGCGCGACCGGCATGGTGGACGCGGGCGGCGGTAGGTCGTTGTAGCCACTGCTGGTCGTGGCGACCGGCGTCGCCCACTGGGCGGGCACCACCACGGGCTGCTGCGCATTCGAGGGACGCGACGACGACGCCACGCGCACGGGAACGAACGGCGCGGCGGGCGCAACCGCCGCAGGCGCTGCCGCCGCATAAGCCGTTCCCGAATCCCGCCGCCATGCACCGGTGCGGATGTCTTCGTTCGTGATGCGTTCGATTTCCACCGGCGCCACGCCGCGCAGCAGGTCGAGCTTCAGCGCGGCGGTGTAGCTCAGGTCGATGACGCGGCCGTCGACGAAGGGGCCGCGGTCGTTCACGCGCACGATCACTTCGCGTCCGTTGGCCGGGTTGCGCACGCGCACGTAGCTTGGCAGCGGCAGCGTCTTGTGCGCGGCCGTCATGGCGTACATGTCGTAGGGCTCGCCGCTGGATGTCGACTGCGCGTGGAATTTGGTCCCGTACCACGAGGCCAGTCCCGATTCGCGGAACGGTTGGTCGTCGGTGATCGGCGCATAGCCGCGCCCCAGCACCGAGTAAGGCTTGGCGGTGCCGCCGTTGGTGCGGATGGGCTCGATGCGGGGTTCTGCGTCGGGCACGCGCGCCAGGTCGGACGGAATGTTCGTGCCCGGGCCGTCGCGGCCGGTGGCGGCACCGCTCCCGCTGGAGCGCGGACCGCTCGCGCAACCCGCGAGGAAGACGGCGACGGCCACCGCGCAGGCGGCCAGCGCGGTGGTCATGGGGGTGCGGGTGCCGTCAGCCAAATACCGCCTTCCAGAGCGCCAGCATGGCGTCGCGTTCGGCGGCCAATGCGGGCGGGGTGACTTGCGTCGGTTCTTCGTTCAGGCGCGCGCGATGCTGCACGCGGCGCAGCTCTCGATAGGCCCGCGCCGCGCTGCGGCCCACGCCTTCGGGCAGCAGCCCGGCCAGTTCGGCGCGCAGCAGCAGCGCGATGTTGCCCACGTTCGGAATCAGCTCGGGGTGCTCGCCCGAGGACGACAGCACCAGGAACTGCACTGCGAACTCGGCATCGACCATGCCGCCGGGGCTGTGCTTCACGTCGAAGCGGCCGGCCTTCACCGGCCGCGCGCCGCGCAGCTTCTCGCGCATTGCGATGATCTCGGCCTTCAGCGCCTCGCGGTCGCGCGGTGCGACCAGCACGGCCTCGCGCACCTGGTCGAAGCGCGCGCCGAGTTCGGCGCCGTGGTCCGCGCTGCCCAGCACGAAGCGCGCGCGCGTCATGGCCTGGTGCTCCCAGGTCCACGCCGTGTTGCTGCCGCGGCCAAGCTGGTACTTCTCGTAGGCCTCGAAGCTGGTGGTCAGCAGGCCGGAGTTGCCGTTGGGGCGCAGCGCGGTGTCGATCTCGAAGAGGTCGCCTTCGCGCGTCTTCACCGTGAGCCAGTTGATGAGCTTGCGCACGTAGGCCGCATAGACCTCGCCGGCGCGCTCGTCGCTGTCGTCGTAGACGAACACGATGTCGAGGTCGCTGCCGTAGCCCAGTTCCTTGCCGCCCAGCTTGCCGTAGCCGATGATCGCGAACTGCGGCACTTCGCGATGGCGGTTGCGCACATGCGGCCAGCACCAGCGGGCGGTCACGCGCAGCGTGGTGTCTGCCAGCGCGCTCAGGTCGTCGGCCACCTGCTCGACGGTGATGCGGCCGTCCACGTCGCGCGCCAGCGTGCGGAACACCTCGGCATGGTGCGCGTGGCGCAGCAGGTTCAGCAGGCGCTCTTCGTCGGCCTCGCCGGTGCGGGTGAGCGAGGCATGGCGCGCCTCGAGCTCACGCTCGAACTCGGCGGCCACGAAGCGGCCGGAGAGCATTTCGTCGCTCGCCAGTTCGTCGATGACGCCGGGGTGCTGCATCAGGTAGCGCGCAGGCCAGCGGGCCGCGCCCAGCAGGCGTAGCAGGCGCTCCTGCACGGCCGGCCGCTCGACCAGCAGTGCCAGGTAGCTCTCGCGGCGCATCAGCGGTTCGATCCAGTCGGCCCAGCGCATGGCCGCATCGACATGGCGCGGGGTCTGCCCCGGCCCGTCGCCGTCGGCCTCCTTGAGCCACACGCCGGTGCGCTGCACCAGCTGACGCAGCCGCACGCGGGTTTCTTCGCGCAGGGCCAGCACGCGGGGCTGCTCGCACCAGTCGCGGATGCGTTCGGCAAAGACCTGCGGCAGGTCGTCGAGCAGGTCGGCCAGCTCGGCGGGCGCCGCGGCCTTCTTGCCGCTGCACTTGCCGTTGCACGGCTTCTCGCCGCCGAGCAGCTTGTCGAACTCCTGCGCGACGAACTCGCGGTGGGTGTCGAGCTGCGCGAGGAAGGCGCAGCAGTCGGCATAGCCGAGGGTCTGGGCAATCCAGCGCAGGTCGTCGTCGGCCACCGGCAGCACATGGGTCTGCTGGTCGTCGAGGTACTGGATGCGGTGCTCCACGCGGCGCAGGAACTCGTAGGCCGCGGCCAGCGTATCGGCGGTTTCCTGCGGCATCAGGTTGGCGCGCGCCAGGCGCTGCAGCGCGTCGAGCGTGGGCCGCGTGCGCAGTTCGGGGAACTGGCCGCCGCGCACCACCTGCAGCAGCTGCACGGTGAACTCGATCTCGCGGATGCCGCCGCGCGACAGCTTCACGTCGTTGGCCCGCTCGGGCCGTCCGGCGCTGCGGCGGGCCGACTGGTCGCGGATCTGCCGGTGCAGCACGCGCAGCGAATCGAACACGCTGTAGTCGAGGTAGCGGCGGAACACGAAGGGCAGCACCGCGCCGCGCAGCGATTGGGCCTGGCCGGCCTGCACCACGTCGCGCGGGGCCACCACGCGGCTCTTCATCCAGGCAAAGCGCTCCCACTCGCGGCCCTGCACCTGGAAATATTCTTCCAGCGCGTCGAGCGAAACCACGCTCGGGCCCGAGTTGCCGTTGGGCCGCAGGGCCAGGTCGACGCGGAACACGAAGCCGTGCTCGGTGATGTCGCCCACCAGCGCATAGATGCGCTTCACAGCCCGCGCGAAGTACTCCTGGTTGGACAGCCGGCCGCGCCCGTCGGCGTCGCCCCGGGTCTCGCCGTCCAGGTCGTAGAGGTAGATCAGGTCGATGTCGCTCGACACGTTGAGCTCGCGCGCGCCGAGCTTGCCCATGCCCACGATCCACAGCTGCGCGCGCTGGCCATCGGGGCCGAGCGGCGCGCCGTGCACGGCGTCGAGCTCGTGGCAGGCGTCCTGGCACGCGATGTCCAGGGCCAGCTCGGCCAGCTCGGTGACCGCGGTGGTCACCACGGCCAGCGGCGCCTGCTCGTCGCAATCAAGAGTTACAAGCCGCTCCATCACGAGCTGCCGCACAATCCTCAGGGCATCGCCGACGCTGTCCCCACGCAGGCGCAATGCCTCGTAAGCCACCGTCATCGATTCGCGCCGCGGCGCGCCAGGGGGAAGCAATGAAAGCTCGGCCGCATACCTGCGACGCAGGCGCTGCACGAAGCGTGAGTAGGAAGAGAACGCTGTTTGCGTCGAAGTGGCTGGCAACTGGTTCACACTGATGCTGGTTTCCGTGGAACCCCTCTGAATGCTGGCGGTCATAATTCCCGACACAGCGCGATCCTCAATGAACGACACGGCGTCTACCCCTTCACGTCTGCTCAAAATCACCGCTGTGACGGCGCGCTGGCTGCTGGGTCTGTTGATCGCTGCATGGCTTCTGCTGGCGCTGTCAGTCGTTGTCCTACACGCGTGGATTGTGCCGCGAATCGGTGATTTTCGCGGGGCTCTCGAGGCACAGGCTAGCAAGGCCATCGGCGTGCCGGTCCGCATCGGCTCGATCACCGCCCGCTCCGAAGGGCTTTTCCCGGCCTTCGAATTGCGCGACGTGGTGCTGCAGGACAGCGACAAGCGCGAGGCCCTTCGCCTCGTGCGCGTGGTGGCCAGCGTGTCGCCGCGTTCGCTCTGGCGCCTCAATTTCGAGCAGCTTTACATCGAGGGTCCGCAGCTCGACGTGCGCCGCGACACTCAGGGAAAACTCCATGTGGCTGGTTTGCACATGGACACCGAAACGAGCGGAGAGACCCGCGGCGCCGACTGGTTTTTCGCGCAGCGCGAGCTGGTCATCGAAGGCGGCACCGTGCGCTGGACCGACGAGCAGCGCCAGGCCGAACCCCTGCTGCTGACCGACGTGCGCTTCGTCGCGCGCAACACCGGCCTGCGCCACGGCGTGCGGCTCGACGCCACGCCGCCGGCCGGCTGGGGCGAGCGCTTCACGCTGCGCGGCCAGTTCCGCCAGCCGCTGCTGTCGATGCGCAGCGGCCACTGGCAGACCTGGGATGGCCAGCTCTATGCCGACCTGCCCTACATCGATGTGACCCGGCTCGGGCAGTACGTGTCGCTCGACGCCCGCATCCGCGAAGGCAACGGCGCGCTGCGCGTGTGGGCCGACGTGGACGACGGCCAGATCGTCGGCGGCGCGGCCGACCTGGGGCTCGACAAGGTCGACGTCTCGCTCGACAAGGGACTGCAGCCGCTGGTGCTGCGCGGCGTCACCGGCCGGCTGTCGGGCCAACTCACCGCGGACACGCTCGAGTTCGCGACCACCGCGCTGCAGTTCGACACCAGCGACGGCCTGCGCTGGCCCGGCGGCAACCTGTGGCTGCAGCACACGCCCGCCAAGGGCCGCACGCCCGAGCACGGCGCGTTGCGCGCCGACCGGCTCGACCTCGCGGCGTTGGCCCTCATCGCCGACCGGCTGCCGTTGGGCGAAGCCTCGCATCGCATGCTCGATGCCTATGCGCCGCGCGGCCTGGTCGAGCACATCGACCTCAACTGGCAGGGCACCCTGGGCGCCCCCGACCGCTACCAGGCCAAGGGCCGCGTGAGCGGCCTGCGCGTGGCTTCGCAGCCCGGCACGGCGCCACAACCGGCACCCGCCACCCCGCCGGCTCCGGCCGCCACCACGACGACGGCCAATGCCGGTGCCTCGGCGGCCCCTCCGAAGGTCCATGCCGGCACCCCCGGCCTGAGCGGCGCCACCGTCGACTTCGACGCCACCCACGCGGGCGGCACCGCCACGCTGGCCATCGCGCAGGGCACGCTCGAATTTCCGGGCGTGTTCGAGGAGCCCGTCATCCCCATCGACCGGCTCTCGGCCCAGCTGCAGTGGAAGCTCGACAACGGCAATGCGCAGCTGCAAGTCTCCAAGCTGCGCTTCGCCAACGTCGACGCCGAGGGCGACGCCGAAGCCAGTTGGCGCACCAGCAACCCCGCCACCTCCAGCAGCAAGGGCCACTACCCCGGCGTGCTCGACCTGCAGGGCAAGCTGACCCGTGCCGACGGCACGCGCGTGTTCCGCTACCTGCCGCTCGACATTCCCCAGCACACGCGCGACTACGTGCGCGATGCCGTCACCAAGGGCACCGCCAGCAGCGTCGACTTCCGCGTGCGCGGCGACCTGCACGACATGCCCTTCCTGGACCCGAAGCTGGGCGAATTCCGCATCGTGGCCAAGGTGGCCGACGTCGACTACGCCTATTCGCCGCCCCATGTGCCGGCCACCCCGGCGCGCAACGGCAAGCCGCCGGCCGTGTGGCCGCCGCTCACCGCGCTGTCGGGCGAACTGGTGTTCGAGCGCGACAGCATGCTGGTGCGCAATGCGCGCGGCCGCCTGGCCGGCACCGCCGGCGTCGAGGTGACCAAGGCCGAGGCGCACATCCCGGAGCTGTCGCACCATGCGCCGCAACTGCGCGTCGATGCCCAGGCCAAGGGCCCGCTGGCCGAGGTGCTGCGCGTTGGGGCGCCGCTGGCCGGTCTCGAGACGGGGGGTGTCGGCGAAATCATGCAGCGTGCGCGCGCCACCGGCTCGGCCGACTACAAGCTGCACCTGGACATGCCGCTCGCGGCCATGGACAACACCAAGGTGCAGGCCAGCGTGACGCTGGCCGACAACGAGCTGCAGATCGTGCCCGAGGCACCGTCGTTCTCGCAGACCAGGGGCACGCTCAACTTCACCGAGACCGGCTTCACGCTGGCCGGCGTGCAGGCAAGGCTGCTGGGCGGCGACATCCGCATCGAAGGCCGCGGCCGCTTCTCCGGCCCCAACCGCGAGGTCGCGCTCAAGGCGCAGGGCACAGCCACGGCCGACGGCCTGCGCGGCGCGCGCGAGGTCGACTGGCTCGCCCGCCTTGCGAAGAGCGCGACCGGCAGCACGCCCTTCGCCGCCACCTTCTCGACGCGCGACGGCACGCCCGAGTTCTCGCTCACCAGCAGCCTGCAGGGCCTGGCGCTGCAGCTGCCGCCGCCGCTCATGAAGACCGCCGAAGAGCAGATGCCGCTGCGCGTCGAAAAGAAAGTGCTGGCGCGCGAAGCCCGCCAGGGCGCCGCCAACCTGGGCGCGGCCACGCAGGACCAGCTCTCGTTCGACCTCGCCCGGGTCGGCTCGGTGCAGTACGTGCGCGACCTGGCCGGCGGCGAGGCGCGCGTGTCGCGCGGCAGCATCGGCATCGGACTGGCGCCGGGCGAAACCGCCAGCCTGCCCGACAAGGGCGTGTTCGCGAACATCAACGTCGGCAAGCTCGACATGGGCGCCTTGCAGTCGCTGGCCGGCGACGCCATCGGAGCCAGCACCGGCACGGAAGCCGCCGAGCGGCCCGACGACACCTCGCTGCTGGCCTACCTGCCCACGCGCATCGCGGTGCGCGCGCAGCAACTGGGCATCGCGGGCCGCACGCTGCACAACGTGGTGCTCGGCGGCACGCGCGACGGCACGCTCTGGCGCGCCAATATCGACGCCACCGAACTCAGCGGCTATGCCGAGTACAGCCACACGCAGGCCGGCCGTCTTTATGCGCGACTCGCGCGGCTGAAGATCGCGCCGTCCGAGGCCACGCAGGTCGAGACCCTGCTCGACGAACAGCCCGGCACCTTGCCCGCCCTGGACATCGTGGTCGACGACTTCGAGCTGTTCGGCAAGCGCCTGGGCCGCGCCGAGATCGATGCCGTCAACCGCGGTGGGGCGGGTCGCGAATGGGCGCTCAACAAGCTGGCTTTCAACACGCCCGATGCCAGCTTCTCGGCCAAGGGCAGCTGGGCGGCCATTCCCGGCGCCGCGGCCGGCCAGCGCCGCACCGCAATGAGCTTCAAGCTCGAGATCGTCGACGCCGGCGACCTGCTCACCCGCTTCGGCATGCCGGGCGTGCTGCGGCGCGGGCGCGGCCGGCTCGAAGGCGACGTCAACTGGCGCGGTTCGCCGTTCTCGCTCGACTACCCGAGCCTGGGCGGGCAGCTGCAGGTCGACGTCGAGCAGGGACAGTTCCTCAAGGCCGATCCCGGCCTGGCCAAGCTGCTCGGCGTGCTGAGCCTGCAGGCCCTGCCCAGGCGGCTCACGCTTGACTTCCGCGATGTGTTCAGCCAAGGCTTCGCCTTCGACTTCATCCGCGGCGACGCGAAGATCAACAAGGGCATCGCCAGCACCAACAACCTGCAGATGAAGGGCGTGAACGCCGCCGCGCTGATGGACGGCTCGGCCGACATCGTGCGCGAGACGCAAGACCTGCGCGTGGTGGTGGTGCCCGAGATCAACGCCGGCACCGCCGCGCTGGTGGCCACCGCCATCAATCCGGCGGTCGGGCTCGGCACCTTCCTGGCCCAGTGGGTGCTGAGCAAGCCGCTGTCGGCCGCGGCCACCCAGGAGTTCCATATCGAAGGCACCTGGGCCGACCCCAAAATAGCGAAGGTGCCGCGCTCGCTGCAGCTGCTGCCCCAGGGCATTCCCCACATGCCCGGGCTGCCCAGCACGCCGACCGCGGACGAAGGCAAGAAAACGGAGACCACGCAATGAAAGTCGCAGCCATCCAGATGGTGTCGGCCATCGCCCGCGAAGCCAACCTCGCGCGCGCCCACGACCTGCTCGCCCAGGCCGCCGAAGCCGGCGCCGAGCTCGCGGTGCTGCCCGAGTATTTCTGCATGATGGGCGCGCGCGACACCGACAAGCTCGGCCTGCGCGAGACCGCCGGCGCGGGCACGGTGCAGGGCTTCCTGGCCGACGCGGCGCGCGAGTTCGGCCTGTGGATCGTCGGCGGCACGCTGCCCATCGAGAGCAACGACGCGGAGCACGTGTTCAACAGTTCGCTCGCCTTCTCGCCCGAAGGCCGATGCGTGGCGCGCTACGACAAGATCCATCTCTTCTTCTTCGACAACGGCACCGAGCGCTACGACGAGCGCCGCGTCATCGCGCCCGGCGCCGAGCCCGTGGTGTTCGAGCTGCCATCGCGCGACGGCCACGCCTGGCGTGTCGGCATGAGCGTCTGCTACGACCTGCGCTTTCCCGAGCTGTACCGCGCGCTGGCAAAGAAGGGCGCCGACCTGCTGCTGGTGCCCAGCGCCTTCACGCGCACTACCGGCGCCGCGCACTGGGAAGTGCTGCTGCGCGCCCGCGCCATCGAGAACCTCGCCTGGGTGGTCGCGCCCGCGCAGGGCGGCACGCACGAGAACGGCCGCCAGACCTGGGGCCAGTCGCTGGTCGTCGACCCCTGGGGCACGGTGGTGGCGCAACAGGCCACCGAAGAAGGCGTGGTGCTGTTCGACATCGACGCCGGCCAGGTCGCGCGCACGCGCACGCAACTGCCCGTGCTTTCGCACAGCGTTCTGTAGCAATGCCCGATGCGCTGCTGACCGTCGCACCGAGGCGATGGGCGCTCATCGCGTTCGCGCGGCTGCGTTCGCTGTGGCAGCGCTGGTTCCTGTGGCTGCTGCTGGCGGTGCTGGTGTCGGCGCTGCTGGTCACGGTGGTGTGGCTCGCGGGGCGGCACGAGGTCGAGCAGGTGCAGGCCTCGCTCGACCGCGACACCGCCGACGCGGTCTCCGACCTGCGCAGCGGCTTCCAGCGCAACGCGCAGAGCCTGCGCGCCACGCAGGCGCCCGGCGCCAACCTGGGGCAGTGGAGCGACATCGCCGCCTCGCTGCTGCGCGAGCACCGCGAGTGGCTGCGGCTCGAATGGCGCGACGCCGCGCTGCGCCCGCTGCAGGCCGTCAACACGCCCTACCGCATGCGCATCCTCGACGAGGCCAGCCGCGGCCCCGAGCAGTCCGACGTCACGCTGGCCTGCGCGGCCGCGCGCAAGCTGGGCGCGCCGGCCTATTCGCCGAGCCACTACGTGCCGGTGGCGGGCGGCGGCGGTGTCGAGGTGATGGAGCTGTGCGTGCCGATCGACGCGGGCGGCTACCTGGTGGCCAGCTATTCGCTTCGCGACGCACTGATCGAGCTGGTCGGCCCCACGCTCACGCGCGGGCAGGAAGTGGCCTTCACCGAGGCCGACGGCACGCGGCTGGTGGCGCTGGGCACCTCGCGGCGCACCGGCACGCGCGTGTTCACTTCGCAGCAGCTCATCGACCTGCCGGGCACCGCGCTGATGTTGCGCGTGGACGGCTGGCGCGCCGCGCCCGACTTGTTCCCGAACATGCTCACCGCGCTGGTCACGGCGATCTCGATCGCGCTGGTGTCGGTGCTGGTGCTGCTGGCGCGCGACACCCGCCGCCGCCTGCGCGCCGAGCGCGATCTGGCCGACGCGCTGGCCTTTCGCAAGGCGATGGAAGACTCCGTCATCACCGGCCTGCGCGCGCGCGACCTGCAGGGCCGCATCACCTACGTGAACCCGGCCTTCTGCGAGATGGTGGGCTTCAGCCCCGAGGAGCTCATGGCCGGCAACGCCGAGGCGCCCGACGCGCCCTATTGGCCCACCGAGCTGGCGCACGAATACCAGCAGCGGCAGGCGCGGCGGCTCGCTGGCGGCATGCCGCCGCGCGAGGGTTTCGAGTCGGTCTTCATGCGCAAGGACGGCACGCGCTTTCCGGTGCTGATCTTCGAGGCGCCGCTGATCAACGCGCACAAGGTGCAGACCGGCTGGATGAGCGCGTTCATCGACGTGAGCGAGCAGCGCCGCATCGAGGAGCTGTCGCGCGCCAGCCAGGAGCGGCTGCAGGCCAGCGCGCGCCTGGCCACGGTGGGCGAGATGGCCTCGCTGCTGAGCCACGAGCTCACGCAGCCGCTGGCGGCCATTGCCAGCTACGCGAGCGGCTCGCTCAACCTGCTCGGCCCGCATGCGCGCGGCGACCAGGGCGAAGTGGCGATGGCGGTGCGGCGCATCGCCGAGCAGGCCGACCGCGCCGGCCAGGTGATCCGCAGCGTGCACGACTTCGTGCGCCGGCGCGACCGCACGCGCGAGCCGGTCGCGCCCCAGGCGCTGATCGACGCGGTGCTGCCGCTGGTGCGGCTGCAGGCGCGCAAGCTGGGCGTGATCATCGAGGTGGTGTTCGAAGACCGGCTGCCCGCCGCCATGTGCGACCGCACGCTGGTCGAGCAGGTGCTGCTGAACCTCGCGCGCAACGCGATGCAGGCCATGGACAGCCCCGACAACGTCGGCAGCCGCGTGCTGCGCCTGCGCGTGGCGCGCGCCGCGGCGGTGGGCGGCACGGTGCAGGAAGACGGCCGGCGCTGGCTCGAGTTCTCGGTGGCCGACCTGGGCTGCGGCATCAGCGACGAAGTGGCCGAGCGGCTCTTCACGCCTTTCTTCACCACCCGCGCCGACGGCATGGGGCTGGGCCTCAGCCTGTGCCGCACGGTGGTGGAGCAACATGGCGGCGCGTTGGTGTTCGAGCCGAACAAGCCGCGCGGCACCGTGTTCCGCTTCACCCTGCCGGCGGCGGGCTGACGGCACTTTCAGACAATCAATCTCCTGCTGGATCTCATGACATGCAACCGCTGATCGATGGCTTGATCTTTATCGTGGACGACGACGCCAGCGTGCGTGAAGCGCTCGCCTGGCTGCTGCGCTCGCGCCGGCTGGCCAGCGAGCATTTCGGCAGCGCCGAGGCCTTCGAGCAGTTCCTCGACCAGGGGCCGCTGCCCGAGCAGCCGCTGTGCCTGCTGCTGGACGTGCGCATGCCCGGCACGAGCGGGCTGGTGCTGTTCGACCGGCTGGTGGAGCGCGGCCTGCTGCCCGCCATGCCGGTGATCTTCCTGACGGGGCATGCCGACGTGCCGACGGCCGTCGACGCGGTGAAGCGCGGCGCCTTCGACTTCTGCGAGAAGCCGTTCTCGGACAACGCACTGGTCGACCGCATCGAGCATGCGCTGAATGCGTCGCTGCAGGCGCTCGAGCTGCAGCGCCAGCGCCGCGGCCTGTCGGAGCGCATCGCCGAGCTGACCGACCGCGAGCGAGACGTGATGCGGCTCGTGATCGAGGGCCTGCCCAACAAGCTCATTGCCGACCAGCTCGCGATCAGCGTGCGCACGGTGGAAGTCCACCGCGCGCGCGTGTTCGACAAGATGGAAGTGAAGTCGGCCGTGGAGCTGGCCAACCGTCTGAGAGACCTCTAGAGGCCCCTCAGGCCTTTTCCGCGACGAAGATTTCGACGCGGCGGTTCTGTGCTCGGCCGGCGGCCGTGCCGTTGTCGGCCAGCGCTTCGCGCGAGCCGCGGCCATCGGTCGTGATGGCGGTGGTCGACACGCCGCGCGCCACCAGGTGGTTGCGCACGCTGTCCGCACGGCTCACCGACAGGCGCTCGTTGCCGTCTTCGCTGCCGGTGCTGTCGGTGTGGCCGACCACGCGCACGCTGGCGGCGGTGGCGCTCTTCAGGCCGGCCGCGACCTTGTCGAGCACCTGCGCGAGGTTGCGCTTGACGTTGGCGCGGCCCGTGTCGAACGACAGATCGTTCGGGATCACCACGTGCAGCTGGTTGTCGGCGGTCTGCTCGATCACCACCCCAGTGCCCTTGGTCGACGTCTCGAGATCGGCCTTCAGCGTGGCCAGGCGCGCGGTCCAGCTGTTCGCCGGTGCGGGGGCCGGCGCCTCGGCGGCCGGTGGCGCCGGTGGCGGCGTCGACTGCGAAGCGCAGCCCGCGATGAACAGCAATGCGGCCGCAGCCGCACCCGAAACGACAAACTTCCTCATGAGATTCCCTCTTTCTCTATGTACCAACGGACAGATGGCGGGTACCGGCTCTTAGGCGCGGCCGGTTTCCCCGGTGAAGTGATTGACTGTCTGATCGACGGACGGATGCGCGCCGGCGCCGGGCTGGATCAGCCCTGCGGTGCGCGCTCGCCCACGAAGATTTCGACGCGGCGATTCTGCGCGCGTCCCGAGTCACTGTTGTTGTCGGCGATCGGCTCGCGCGAGCCGCGGCCTTCGATGCGGAAGGCACCCGGGTTCACGCCGCGCGCCACCAGATAGTCGCGCGTGCTGGCGGCACGCTCGACCGACAGCGGGTTGTTGATGGCGTCGGAGCCGGTGCTGTCGGTGTGGCCGATGATGCGCACCTCGGCGTTCGGGTTGCTGCGCAGGCCGTTCGCGAACTGGTCGAGCACCGGCGCGAAATTCGACTTGATGTTTGCGCGGCCCACGTCGAAGGACACGTCGCTCGGAATCTGCAGCTTCAGCTCGTTGTTGGGCGTCTGCGTGACGGCGATGCCGGTGCCCTGCGTCGCGGCTTCCATCTGGCGCTTCTGGTTTTCCATGCGCTGCGACCACAGGTAGCCGCCGAGCGCGCCGGCCGCGGCGCCGACGACCAGACCCGTATTGACCCCGGTGCGGCCGCCGGTGGCCGCGCCGATGGCGGCGCCTCCCAACGCGCCGACGCCGGCACCGATGCCGGTATTGCGCTGCGTGTCGGTCATGCCGCCGGCGCAGCCGGACAGGACGAGGGCGGTGGCGACGGTTGCGAGTACGAACTTTTTCATGGCGATCCCTTTCAAGGTTGAGTCAGGCGGGCCACAGCTTAGCTCCCGGGTGCCCGCGATGGTACGGCCTCAAAGCCCCACGGAAAATAAGAAAAGTTTCGCCATTGCCCATGAATGCTGCGATGATTGCTACGAAAGTAATAGCAATGGGGTACTTCTCCGACACGGTGCCGCGGCATCGGACTGTACGAGCAATTCACGCTTCGGGCGGCGGCTTCCGGTCGGTGTCGTCCTCGTCATGCAATTCACCCTTCTTGCGGCCGGAAAACATGGTCCACCAGATGATCAAGATGAACACGAGTCCCGCGGCGAGGGCTTCAAGCAGAATCAAACCCATGAGAAATGGACTCCAGTGGCTGGTTGGGCTCGTGATCGTAGCAACGCTCGCGGCCTGTTCCACCGGCCCGCGCGCACCCGACCTCCCGACGCGCCCGCCCGCCGTCACCCCGCCGCGCGACCTCGGTCCGCTCACCGGCTCGCTCGCGCACCCCAAGAGCCGCTGGGTGCCGGTCGGCTGGTCGGAACTGCCGGGCTTCAGCGAAGACCCGCTGCACGAGGCCTGGATCGCGCTGCTGGCCAACTGCTCGCGCCCCAATGCCGCCTTCGCGCCGCTGTGCCGCGACGTGCGCCAGCTGACCATCGCCACGCCCGAAGAGCAGCGCCAGTGGATGACCGACCGGCTGCAGCCCTACCGCGTCGAGGCGCTGAACGGCCAGACCGAAGGCAAGCTCACCAGCTACTACGAGCCGGTGTACGAAGCCTCGCGCGTGCCCACCGCCGCCTTCAACGTGCCGATCTACCAGGCACCCGACGGCCTGGCGCCGCGCCGTCCCTGGTACACGCGCCAGGAAATCGAGACCCTGCCCGAAGCCCAGGCCGCGCTGCGCGGCCGCGAGATCGCATGGATGGCCGACCCCATCGACGCGCTGATGCTGCACATCCAGGGCTCCGGCCGGCTGCGCATCACCGAGGCCAACGGCTACCAGCACACCGTGCGCATGGCCTTCTCGGCCACCAACGAGCAGCCCTACCGCAGCGTGCAGCAATGGCTCATGAGCCAGGGCGTGGCCAAGGTCGGCAAGTGGCCCGACGACACCAAGGCCTGGGCCGCGCAGAACCCCCAACGCGTGACGCAACTGCTGTGGAGCAACCCGCGCTACGTGTTCTTCCGCGAAGAAACCATGAGCGAGGTCGATGCCGCCTTCGGCCCGCGCGGCGCGCAGGGCGTGCCGCTGACGGCGGGGCGCTCTATCGCGGTCGACCGCGAGAGCATTCCTTACGGCACGCCGGTGTGGCTGGCGTCCAACGGACCGGCGGCGCAATTGCAGAAACTGGTGGTGGCGCAGGACACCGGCAGCGCGATCCTGGGGGCCGTGCGGGCCGACTACTTTGCCGGCACCGGGGCCGACGCCGGGCGGCTCGCGGCGAGCATGAACCAGCCGCTGCGGCTGTGGGCGCTGTGGCCGAGGCAGTTGCCGGCGCCCTGACTTTCGTGAGCGCATCGGTTCGTCGGATGGTTCGATTCAACCTGACGAGAAGCTGAGCAATTCACAGAAGCGTCATACGAAGTGCCTAACTTCGCGGGCTGGTTTCTTTTCCACCCCCCACGAAGAAAGACATTGCGCATGACCGCAAACAAACGGAACGACGTTCCCTCGGCCGCATCCATCCCCTCGCGCCGCCACGCCCTCAAGCTGCTGAGCGCGGCCCCCATGCTGCCCCTGGGCGGCGTCGCCTTCCTGACCGCCTGCGGCGGCGGTGGCGGCGGTGGCCAGCCTTTCCTGCCGCTGCCCGCGCCGGCCCCCGCGCCGGCTCCGGCCGCCGCGAACTTCGCTTCGGCCGAATTCACCGGCATGGCCGCTCCCACGCTGGCCGATGCCCCTGCGATGGCCACCACCGCGGTCGGCTCCACGCTCAAGATCTCGTTCGACAACGGCAGCTCCACCGAATACAAGCTGGCCTACCAGCCCTTCTTCCTGACCGGCGACCTGGTGCCTGACGGCAAGGGCGGCAAGATTCTGGCCGGCGGCTACTACGACATCAACAACCAGCCCATCCTGGACAAGTCGGTGCCGGCCAACACGCGCCAGTTCTATTCCGACAGCCCCGACGGCACCTCGCTGCTGACCGTGCCCAACGCCAAGGTCGACGGCGTCAAGGGCAAGCCGGTCTTCGCCGTGGTCCAGTTCGAATACACCACACGCGACCTCGCCGGCAACAACACCTACGGCACGCTGCCCTCGCCGATCGCGGTGCTCACGCTCGACCAAGACCAGACCACCGGCAAGCTGAGCCTGGTCAAGTACCACAACGTCGACATGTCCAGCGCCCACGGCCTGTGGATCACCTGCGGCGCGAGCCTGTCGCCCTGGGGCACCCATCTGTCGAGCGAAGAGTACGAGCCCGATGCGGTCACCGCCGCCACCACCGCCATGTTCAAGGCCTATAGCCAGAACGTGTTCGGCGACCCGGCCAAGGCCAACCCGTACCACTATGGCCACCTGCCCGAGATCACCGTGAACCCCGACGGCACCGGCAGCGTCAAGAAGCACTACTGCATGGGCCGCATCTCGCACGAGCTGATCCAGGTCATGCCTGACAACCGCACCGCCATCATGGGCGACGACTACACCAACGGCGGCTTCTTCATGTTCGTCGCCGACAAGGAAAAAGACCTGTCGGCCGGCACGCTCTATGTCGCCAAGTACGACGCGGGCTACTCGATCGACCCGGCCGCCGCGGCCACGAAGCTGACCTGGGTCAAGCTCGGCCACGCCACCAGCGCCGAGATCGAGGCCCTGGCCAATTCGCTCGTTGCCACGGACATCCTCGACGTGGTGTACGCCACGCAGAACGGCTCCAGCGACGCTACGCCGCTGACCCCGGCAAGCGCGGTCGATAGCACCTACACGCTGATGTATTGCGATGGCAAGGCCAACTGGGTTCGCCTGAAGCCGGGGATGGAGAAGGCAGCCGCCTTCCTCGAAACTCACCGCTACGCCAACCTCATGGGTGCGAGCATGGCCTTCACCAAGATGGAAGGCACGACCGTCAACATCAAGGACAAGATCGCCTATTCCGCCCTGCAGAACATCCAGGACTCGATGGTCAAGGACGGCAAGGGCTGGACGGCCGGCACCAACATCGCGCTGCCCAAGAAGCTCAGCGCCGGCGGCGTGATGGCGCACAACCTCACGGGCGGCCAGAAGGACACCGGCGGCGCCGCGATCAACAGCGAATGGGTGCCGACGCAGACCCGCGCGCTGCTCGTGGGCGAGGACATCTCCGCCGACGCACTGGGCAACACCTCCAACCCTGACAAGGTCGGCAACCCCGACAACCTCAAGTTCTCGGAAAAGATGCGCACGCTGTTCATCGGCGAGGACAGCAGCAGCCACGTCAACAACTTCCTGTGGGCCTACAACGTCGACACGAAGAAGCTGTCGCGCATCATGTCGATCCCCGCGGGCGGCGAGTCCACAGGCCTGCACGCGGTCGACGAGATCAACGGCTGGACGTACATCATGAGCAACTTCCAGCATGCGGGCGATTGGGGCACGGGAGCTTCGAAGACGCCTGCCGACGGTCTGCACAGCAAGGTCTACACCAAGCTCGAACCGCTGATCCGCGCGAACTACAAGGAGCGCTACGCAGCAGCCGTCGGCTACCTCACGGCCGACCCTGTCCAGCCGAAGCTCTCGAAGTAAGCGGCCGGTACTGATTCAGGACGGCGCTGCCGGCAACGGCAGCGCCGTCTTGTATCTCACCTGCTTGAGCGCAAAGCTCGAGCGGATCTTCTCGATCCCTGGAATCGGCGTTAGCTGTTCCATGATGAATTTCTCCAGCGCCGCCATGTCGGCCACGGCGATGCGGATCAGGTAGTCGCTGTCGCCGGTCATCAGGTAGCACTCCATCACCTCGTCGTGCTCGGCAATGCGTTGCTCCAGGTCGGCGAGCGATTGCCGGTTCTGGGTCGCGAGGCTGATCGAGATGAACACATTGAGCCCGAGGCCCAGCGCCTTGGGGTTCGCAAGGGCCACGTAGCGGTCGATCACGCCGTGGTTTTCGAGCGCCTTCACCCGGGCCAGGCAGGGCGACGGCGAGAGGTGCACGCGCCGCGCGAGTTCGACGTTCGACAGCCCCCCGTCGCGTTGCAGTTCGTCAAGAATGCGCAGGTCGATGGTGTCCAGTTGCATGAAATGCCGTGTCTCCGTTATTTTGCGAAATTTTATGCCGCGAGGTCCGCATGGGCTTGCATGCGCCGGTAGCTAATTCTTCGCATGCCGGCCTAAAGTGCCGTCATGAACGCCCCGATTTCCGCTGACCAGATGCGCGCGCTGCTGCTCGATACGCCGCTGTCGCACGACCCCGATCCCGCCGAGACCGCCGAGTGGCGCGACGCCTTCGTGGCGTTGGCGCAAACCCAGGGGCCGGAGCGCGCCAAGCAGATGCTGACCGAGTTGGCGCGGCTGGCGCGCCAGCAGCGCATCGGCTGGCAGCCCGAACTGGCGACGCCATACGTCAACACCATCGCCGCGCAAGACCAGCCGCCGTTCCCGGGCGACCTGGCCATCGAGGAAAAGCTCGCCTCCCTGATGCGCTGGAACGCCCTCGCGATGGTGGCCAAGGCCAACCAGGCGTATGGCGAACTCGGTGGCCATATCGCCAGCTACGCCAGCGCGGCCGACCTGTTCGAGACCGGGTTCAATCACTTCTTCCATGCACGCAGCGACGCCCATCGCGGCGACCTGGTGTTCTTCCAGCCGCACAGCGCGCCCGGTGTCTATGCCCGCGCGTACCTCGAAGGCCGCCTCGGCGAAGAAGACCTGAAGCACTATCGCCAGGAGCTCACCGCTCCTGCCTTCGTCGACGGCAATGGCGCACGGGGCCTCTGCAGCTATCCGCATCCGTACCTGATGCCGGACTTCTGGCAGTTCCCCACCGGCTCGATGGGCATCGGCCCCATCAGCTCGATCTATCACGCGCGCTTCATGCGCTACCTCACGCACCGCAACCTGCTGAACTGCGAAGGCCGCAAGGTGTGGGGCGTGTTCGGCGACGGCGAAATGGACGAGCCCGAGTCGATGAGCGCATTGACGCTCGCCGCGCGCGAGAAACTCGACAACCTCGTGTGGGTCGTCAACTGCAACCTGCAGCGGCTCGACGGCCCGGTGCGCGGCAACGGACGCATCATCGACGAACTCGAAAAGCTTTTCGCCGGCGCGGGCTGGAACGTCATCAAGCTGGTGTGGGGCAGCGACTGGGACGGCCTCTTCGCGCAGGACGTGAGCGGCGCGCTGGCCCGCGTGTTCGCCAACACCGTCGACGGCCAGATGCAGACCTTCGCGGCCAAGGACGGGCGCTTCAACCGCGACAACTTCTTCGGCCAGAACCCCGAGCTCGCGCGCCTGGCCGAAGGCATGACCGACGAGCAGATCGACCGCCTGAAGCGCGGCGGCCACGACCTCGTGAAGATCCATGCCGCCTACGCGGCCGCCGCCCGGCACAAGGGCCAGCCCACGGTTATCCTCGCCCACACCAAGAAGGGCTACGGCATGGGCAGCGCCGCGCAGGGCAAGATGACCACGCACTCGCACAAGAAGATGGGCGATGTGGACCTGATCGAATTCCGCGACCGCTTCAACCTGCCGCTGACCGACGCGCAGGCCACCGCGATGGACTTCTATCGCCCGGCCGAAGACAGCGCCGAGATGCGCTACCTGCGCCAGCACCGCGAAGCGCTCGGCGGGGCCATGCCCCGGCGCGAGACCGCCTGCGACGTGGTGGCCAAGCCCGACATCGCGAGCTACGCGCAGTTCGCGACCGCTGCCGCCGGCAAGGAAATGAGCACCACCATGGCCTTCGTGCGCATGCTGGGCAATCTGCTGAAAGACCCGGCCCTGGGCCCGCGCATCGTGCCCATCGTGGCCGACGAGGCACGCACCTTCGGCATGGCCAACCTGTTCAAGCAGGTCGGCATTTATTCGAGCGTGGGCCAGCGCTATGCGCCGGAAGACATCGGCTCGGTGCTGAGCTACCGCGAAGCCACCGACGGGCAGATCCTCGAAGAAGGCATCAGCGAGGCCGGCGCCATCGCCAGCTGGACGGCCGCCGCCACCAGCTACAGCGTGCACGGGCTGGCGATGCTGCCGTTCTACATCTACTACTCGATGTTCGGCTTCCAGCGCGTTGGCGACGCCATCTGGGCCGCGGCCGACCAGCGTGCGCGTGGCTTCCTGCTGGGCGCTACCTCGGGCCGCACCACGCTCGGCGGCGAAGGCCTGCAGCACCAGGACGGCAGCAGCCACCTGGTGGCCGCGACCATTCCCAACTGCAAGGCCTACGACCCGGCATATGCGGGCGAGATGGCGGTCATCATCGACGCGGGCATCCGCGAAATGATGGTCGAACAGCAGGACGTGTTCTATTACGTCACGCTCATGAACGAAAACTACGCGCAGCCCGACGTGCCCGAGGGCGCGGAGGCCGGCATCCTGCGCGGCTGCTACCGCTTCGGCACGTATGCGCCGGCATCGGGCAAGGCGAAGAAGAAGGTCACGCTGATGGGCTCGGGCGCGATCCTCACCGAAGTCGTCAAGGCCGCGCAGCTGCTGGCCGACGAAGGCATCGAGGCCGAGGTGTTCAGCGTCACGAGTTGGAGCGAACTCGCGCGCGACGGCCTGGCCTGCGAACAGCGCGCGCTGGCGGGCGAGAAGGACGCCGGCACACCGTTCATCGCGCAGCAGCTCGGCGGCAAGGGCGGCAAGGCCCCGATCATTGCCGCCACCGACTACGTGCGAGTCGTGCCGGAGAGCGTGCGCGCCTTCCTGCCCGAGGGCCGCCGCTACATCACGCTGGGCACCGACGGCTTCGGGCGCAGCGACACGCGCGCCGCGCTGCGGGGCTTCTTCGGTGTCGATGCGGCCAGCATCGCGAACGCCGCGCGCCACGCGCTGGCCTGAGCCGGGCGGCAAGGGCGGGAGCGGGCCGCGCGGGGCCTGCGTTAGAGTCGCAGCCCATCGCCGCACCATGCCCATGACCGCCCGCTTCCAGTCCGTTGCCCCCACCGTTCGCCTGGCCGACCGGGTGGCCGACGCACTGGCCGCCGAGGTGCGCAGCGGCCGCCTGTCCGAAGGCGACCGCCTGCCCACCGAGACCGCATTGGCCGGGCAGTTCGGCGTGAGCCGCACCGTGGTGCGCGAGGCGGTCTCGCGGCTCAAGTCGCTGGGTCTGGTCGATTCGCGCCAGGGCAGCGGCGTGTACGTGCGTGCCGCCGGCATCGAGCCGCTGCGCTTCGAAATGCCGCACGTCGCCTCGCGCGAGGCGGTGATCCAGATGGTCGAACTGCGCCGCGCGCTCGAAGCCGAGGTGGCCGCGCTGGCCGCTGAGCGGCGTACCAAGGCCGACCTGCGCCGCATCCGCGAAGCCATCAAGGCGCTCAAGACGGCGGTGGCCGACGGCGGCAACGGGGCCGATGAAGACGTGCGCTTCCACACCGCGATCGCCGAGGCCGCGCGCAACCCGTTTCTGCTGGGCACGCTGCAATACCTGCGGCAGTTCCTGCATGGCGCGACCCGCGTCACGCGCGCCAACGAGGCACGCCGCGCCGACTTCGCCGCCCAGGTGGCGCAGGAGCATGCGCTGATCGTCGACGCCATCGACGCGGGCGATCCGGTGCGTGCCCGCGAGGCCGCCAAGTCGCACATGGACAACGCGATCCGCCGCATCGAGCAGGCCGACCCGGCGTTCTGGCAGCAGGAGGGCGCGCAGCTCGCGCGGCCGCTGGTCGAAGGCTGGCCCGCGCGCCACTAGGGGCCCCGCGCGGTCCGGGTACGGGTTAGATCGGAGCGGTTCGAATCGTGGAAATTTGTATGATGACCTTACAAATCACGGCGCAAGCCATGCAGGCCCGCGCCGGACACCGTTCAAGGCAAAACCCTCCATGACCTCTTCATCCGCTCCAACCGTCGGTCTCGTGGGCCTCGGTGCCATGGGCGCCGGCATGGCGCAATCGCTGCGCCGCGCGGGCCATGCGCCGCATGTGTTCGACGTGCGCCCCGGCGCCGCCGAGGCCTTCGCGCGCGACGGCGGCACCGCCTGCGATTCGCTGGCCGCGCTCGGCGCGCAGTGCGACATCGTGATCAGCGTGGTCGTCAACGCCGCGCAGACCGAGTCGGTGCTGTTCGGCGACGGCAGCACGCCCGGCTGCGCCGCGTCGATGAAGCCCGGCAGCCTGTTCGTGATGTGCTCCACCGTCGATCCGAACTGGTCGGTGGCGCTCGAGGCGCGGCTCGCGAAGCTGGGCGTCCTGTACCTCGACGCGCCGATTTCCGGCGGCGCCGCCAAGGCCGCGAGCGGCCAGATGACGATGATGACAGCCGGCACCCCCGCCGCCTACGCCAGGGCCGGCGCGGTGCTCGACGCCATGGCCGCCAAGGTCTACCGCCTGGGCGACAGCGCGGGCGCGGGCAGCAAGGTGAAGGTCATCAACCAGCTGCTGGCCGGCGTGCACATCGCCGCCGCCGCCGAGGCGATGGCGCTGGGCCTGCGCGAAGGCGTGGACCCGGCCGCGCTGTATGAAGTCATCACGCACAGCGCGGGCAACAGCTGGATGTTCGAGAACCGCATGGCCCACGTGCTCGCGGGCGACTACACGCCGCTGTCGGCGGTCGACATCTTCGTGAAGGACCTGGGGCTGGTGCTCGACGTGGCACGCGCCAGCAAGTTTCCGCTGCCGCTGTCGTCCACCGCGCACCAGATGTTCATGCAGGCCTCGACCGCGGGCTACGCGCGCGAGGACGACAGCGCCGTGATCAAGATCTTCCCCGGCATCGAAGTGCCGGCGCCGAAAAAACAAGCCTGAAAAGAAAGCACAGAGAGAGAGACATCACATGAACATCCTCATCACCGGCGGCTGCGGCTTTCTCGGCGCCCGCCTCGCCCGCACGCTGCTCGCCGGCGGCAATCTCGCGCTGGCCGGCGGCGCCGCGCAGCCCGTCTCGCGCATCACGCTGGCCGACCGCGTGCCGCCGCCCGCCGACCTGGCCGCCGATGCCCGCGTGCAGTTCGTGCAGGGCGACCTGCTGGAGCAACTGGCGAGCGGCGCGCTGCCCATTGCCGACACGCAGCTCGTGTTCCACCTGGCCGCCGCCGTCAGCGGCGAGTGCGAGGCCGACTTCGACCTCGGCATGCGCAGCAACCTCGACGCCACCCGCGGCCTGCTCGAAGCCGCGCGCCGCGCCGGCCATGCGCCGGTGTTCGTGTTCTCCAGCTCGGTCGCGGTGTTCGGCGATTCGCCCGAGCAGCGCCTGCCGGCCGTGATCGAAGACACCACGCTGCCGACGCCGCAGAACAGCTACGGCATCCAGAAGTTCATCGGCGAGCAGCTGGTGGCCGACTTCACGCGCAAGGGCTTCGTGCAGGGCCGCAACGTGCGGCTCATGACGGTGTCGGTGCGCCCGGGCAAGCCCAACGGCGCGGCCTCCAGCTTCCTGAGCGGCATGCTGCGCGAGCCGCTGGCCGGCGAGCGCGCGCGCTGCCCCGTGTCGCCCGAGACGCCGGTCGCGCTGGCCTCGCCCGGCAACACCGTCGCGGGCATCGTCCGCGCGGCCACGGCCGGCGCCGCCGAGTGGGGCGCGCGCACGGCCATCAACCTGCCGGCGCTCACGACCACCGTGCGCGAGATGGCGCAGGCGCTCGAACGCATCGCGGGCAAGGACGCCACCGCCTTGATCGACTGGGCGCCCGATGCCGCCGTCGCGAAGATCGTCACCAGCTGGCCCAGCCGCATCCACGCCGCGCGCGCCGAGGCGCTGGGCCTGAAGGCCGACGCGAGCTTCGACGCCATCCTGCGCGACTACGTGCGCGAGAACGTGCAGGCCGTGAAGCTGCCAATCGCCAAGGACTGAACACCATGGCAAAGCTCGTGCTCGGCTGCATCGCCGACGATTTCACCGGTGCCACCGACCTCGCCAACAACCTCGTGCGCGCCGGCATGCGCGTGGTGCAGGCCATCGGCGTGCCCGAAGACCCTCTTGACGCGGATGTCGATGCCGTCGTGGTCGCGCTCAAGTCACGCACCATCGCGCCGGCAGAAGCCATCGCGCAGTCGCTCGAGGCATTGCGTTGGCTGCAGTCGCAAGGCGCGCGGCAGATCTACTTCAAGTACTGCTCCACCTTCGACAGCACGCCGCAGGGCAACATCGGCCCCGTGACCGAGGCGCTGATGGATGCGCTGCAATGCGACTTCACCATCGCTACGCCCGCCTTTCCCGACAACAAGCGCACCGTGTTCAAGGGCTACCTGTTCGCGGGCGACGTGCTGCTCAACGAGAGCGGCATGCAGAACCACCCGCTCACGCCGATGACCGACCCGAACCTGGTGCGCGTGCTGCAGGCGCAGTGCAAGCGCAAGGTGGGGCTGATCGACTACGCCGTGGTGGCGCGCGGAGAAACGGCCATCGCCGAACGCATCGCGCAACTGAAGGCCGAGGGCGTCTCGATCGCCATCGTCGATGCGGTGTCGAACGACGACCTGCTGCGCATGGGCCCGGCGCTCGCGAAGATGCCGCTCGTCACCGCCGGCTCGGGCGTGGCCATCGGCCTGCCGGCCAACTTCGGACTCGCGCCTTCTTCGCAGGCGAGTGCATTGCCCGAAGCCGGTGGCAAGACAGCGGTGGTTTCGGGCAGCTGCTCGCTCGCCACCAACCGGCAGGTGCAGGACTTCATCCAGCGCGGCGGCGCGGCGATAGCCGTCGATCCATTGCGCATTGCGCAGGGCGTCGACGTCGCGGCAGAAGCGCTGGCGTGGGCTGCGCCGTTGATCGACAAGGGCCCGGTGCTCGTCTACTCCACAGCGGAGGCCGGCGCAGTGAAGTCGGTGCAAGGCAGGCTCGGCGTCGAGGAAGCCGGCGCGATGGTCGAGCGCACCATCGCCGCCATCGCGCGTGGCCTGGTCGAGCGCGGCGTGCGCCAGTTGGTGGTGGCCGGCGGCGAAACCTCCGGCGCATGCGTGCAGGCGCTGGGCATCGCGCAGATGCAGATCGGCCCGCAGATCGACCCCGGCGTGCCGTGGTGCCACGCGCGCTCGGAAGCCGCGCCCGAGACCGGCCTGCACATCGCGCTGAAGTCCGGCAACTTCGGCAGCGACGATTTCTTCACCAAGGCATTTACAGTGCTCGCATGACCGAGAACGAAGCCCGCGAGGAAATCTGCCGCGTCGGCCGCAGCCTGTTCGAGCGCGGCTACGTGCATGCCACGGCCGGCAACATCAGCGTGCGGCTGGATGACGGCTTTCTCATCACGCCGACCGATGCCTGCCTCGGCTTCCTCGACCCGGCACGCCTTGCAAGGCTCGACGCGCAAGGACAGCAGACAAGCGGCGACCGCGCCAGCAAGACCATCGCGCTACACACGCGCATCTACGCCGCCGCGCGCAGGTTCGATGCAAGCACCGCCTGCGTCATCCACACGCACGGCACCCACTGCGTCGCGCTCACATTGACCGGAACGGACGACGAACTGCTGCCCGCGCTCACGCCCTACTTCGTGATGAAGGTCGGCCACGTGCCCGTCATTCCGTACCACCGCCCCGGCGCGCCCGAAGCGGCAGAGCAGGTGGCCCAGGCCATCGAGCGCCTCGGAACGGCGGGCACGCCGATACGCGCGGTGATGCTCTCGCGCCTGGGCCCCAACGTCTGGCACGACACCCCGGCCGCCGCCATGTCCGTGCTCGAAGAACTCGAGGAAACCGCCCGGCTCCGGATGCTCACGCAGGCCGCAAGGCCCGAGCCTCTGGATGCCGCACAGATCGATGAACTGCGCCGCGTCTTCGGCGCGCGCTGGTAGTAAAAACACCCCATGCCCCAATTCGCCGCCAACCTCTCGATGCTCTATCCGGAGCTCGACTTCCTCGACCGCTTCGATGCCGCCGCGAAAGACGGCTTCCAGGGCGTCGAATACCTCTTTCCCTATGCGTTCCCGCAGAACGAGATCGTCGCCCGCCTGCAGGCCAACGGCCTGAAGCAGGTGCTGTTCAACGGCCCGCCCGGCGACTGGGACGGCGGCGACCGCGGCCTGGCCTGCCTGCCGGGGCGCGACGCCGAGTTCCGCGAAGGCATCCTGAAGGCCGTCGACTACGCCGTGGCGCTCGACTGCCCGCGCATCCACGTCATGGCCGGCCTCGTGCCCGAAGGCCTGCAGCGCGACGCGGTGCAGGAGGTGTACCTCGACAACCTGCGCTGGGCCGCCGCCGAAGCCGCCAAGGCCGGGCGCGACGTACTGATCGAGCCGATCAACACGCGCGACATTCCGCGTTTCTTCCTCAACCGGCAAGACCATGCGCACGAGATCGTCGAGGCCGTCGGCGCGCCCAATCTCAAGGTGCAGATGGACCTGTACCACTGCCAGATCGTCGAAGGCGACGTGGCGATGAAGATCCGCAAGTACCTGCCAACCGGCCGCGTCGGCCATCTGCAGATCGCGGGCGTGCCCGAGCGGCACGAGCCCGACATCGGCGAGCAGAACTACCCCTACCTGTTCGACGTGATCGACGAGGTGTCTGCACAGTGCGGCTGGCAAGGCTGGATCGGCTGCGAGTACCGGCCCGCCCGCGGCGCCGAGCCCGGCGGCACGTCGGCCGGCCTGGGCTGGCTGCGTGCCTGGCAGCAGCGCGCATGAAGCTCGAAGCGTTGCGCATTCCGGCGCCGCTGCGCGCCTTCGACGCCGGCGGCGCGCAGGTGTTCGACATCGCGCTGACCGGCGGCAAGGTCGAATCGATCGCCCCGAGCGCCGATCAACAGCACGCGCGCGGCACGCTGCTGAGCGCACTGGTAGAGGCCCACGCGCACATCGACAAGAACTACACCGTGCAGGACGTCGGCGCCGCGCAGGGCAACCTGTTCGCGGCCATCGACCGCATGAACAGGCACCGCGACAGCTGGACCGGCGAGTCGCTGCGCCTGCGCATGGAGCGCGCGCTGCACGACGCATGGCAGTGCGGCACCCGCGCGCTGCGCACGCACCTCGACTGGGTGCAGGCCGAGCCGCCGGCCGCGCTGTCGGTGTTCGAGGCCTTGCGCGAGGAATGGCGCGGCCGCGTCGAGCTGCAGTTCGTCTCGCTCACGCCGCTCGACCTGTTCGCCGACCTCGCGGCCGGCGAGCGCATCGCGCGCGAGGTGAAGCGCGCGGGCGGCGTGCTCGGCGCCTTCGTTTATCGCAACGAGGGCATCGTGCACAAGCTGGGGCGCGTGTTCGACCTGGCGCAGCAGCACGGGCTGGCGCTCGACTTCCATGTGGACGAAGGCCTGGACATCGAGGCCACGGGCCTGCGCAGCATCGCGCAGCTGGTGCGTGCGCGCGACTTCAAGGGCCGCGTGGTCTGTGGTCACGCTTGCTCGCTGTCGGCACAGGACGATGCGGTCGCCAACGAAACGCTCGCGATGTGCGCGGGCGCCGGCCTTCACCTGGTCGCACTGCCCACCACCAACCTCTACCTGCAGGGCGCCTGGGACCGCACGCCGGTGAGCCGCGGCATCACGCGCATCCGCGAGGCGGCGGCACGGGGCTTGCGTGCGAGCCTGGCGACCGACAACGTGCAGGACGCCTTCTATCCCTACGGCAGCTACGACCTGCTGGAGACCTTCGGCCTCGGCGTGCAGGTGGCGCACCTGGCGCCCGCGGCCGACTGGCTGGACACCGTCACCGTGAACCCCGCGAAGGCGCTGGGGCTCGCGTGGGACGGCCGCATCGCCCCGGGCTGCCCGGCGGACCTGCTCGTATTGGCGGCCACCGACGAACACGAACTCATCGGCCCGCGCGGACGGCAACGCACCGTCATCCGCGGCGGCCGGGTACTGGAGAAAACACAATGAGCATGGGCAAGCCAATGGCCAACTACGCCGCCGCCAAGCGCGTCGGCGATTTCGTCTTCATGAGCGGCGTGGTGGCGGTCGATCCGGCCACGCGCCGCGCCGTCGCCGGCTACGACGCGATTCCCGAAGCCGCGCGCACCGCGCTGCAGGGCGTGGGCTACGCCACGGGCCAGATGTCGGTCGACGTGTTCGAGGCGCCCATCGTCGCGCAGAGCTGGTTCGTGCTGGAGCGCATCCGCCAGATCGCCGCCGAGCACGGCGGCACCATGGAAGACGTGGTGAAGCTGGTGCAGTACTTCCGCCACCTGCCGCACTACGCCTTCTACAACCGCGTGCGCGGCCTGTTCTATCCGGGCGAGCCGCCGGTGAGCACGGTGGTGGAGGTGTCGCGCTTCCTGCCGGGCGACGAGGTGCTGGTCGAGGTGGAGGCCACGATGTACCTCCCCTCGAAGCGCTCTACCTGACCCCCGCGCCCTTGAGCAGGAACTCGGTCACCTGCTCGATCAGGTAGCGCCGGTCTTTCTCGTCGCCTTGCTGGGCCGCGTCGCGGTAGTACGCGGCCTGCGTGGCGTGGTCGGCGTAGAACTGAGTCACGGCCCAGATGTGGAACAGCACCAGCATCGGGTCGGACTTGTCCATCAGGCCCTGGTTCATCCAGTTCTGGATTACGGCGGCGGCCTGGTCGGTGCGGGCCTTGCTCGTGGTCATCATGTCGTTGATGACAGGCGCGCCGCGCATCATCTCGGCCGTGAAGATCCGCGAGCGCAGCGGATGGTCGAACGAGAACACCATCTTGCGGCGGATCAGGTCGCCCAGCACCTTGCGCGGGCCGAAGGCCTCGTCGCTGAAGCCGAACACCACGATCCAGTCGGTCAGGATGTCCTGCAGCACCTGCCGGTACAGCGCTTCCTTGCTCTCGATGTAGTAGTGCAGCTGCGCCTTCGACAGCCCCGCCTTGTCGGCGATGGCCTGGGTCGATGCGCCGGCCAGCCCCTCGCTGGCGAACACCTCGATGGCGGCCTGGTTGATGAGGCCGAGCACCTGCGTGTACTTGCGCGAGCGCCCGCGCGTGGCGGGTGCCTCGCCGTCGCCTTCCTCGGCTGCACTGGCAGCCGGAACGGTGGTGGAAGCCCGCGCGTTCACAGCTGAAGCACCAGCTCCGTGCCCTTGGCGCGGGAGCAGCACAGCGCCACCTTGTGGCGCCGCTCGCTGCCGGTCAGGCAGAAGTCGCGGTGCTCCGCGCCTTCGCCCTCGCCCTCTACCACGCAGGTGCCGCACAGGCCCTGCTGGCACGACACGGGAATGTCGATGCCGACTTCATGCAGCGCGTCGACCGCGGTCTGGTCGGCCGCCACCGGTACGCTGATGCCGCGCCGCGCGAGCCTGAGCGTGAAGGGCAGGCCGGTGGTGGTGTTGGCATCGGTCGGCGCGGCGAAGTACTCGGCGTGCAGCGCGTCGTCGGGCCAATCCGTCTTTGCGGCCGCGTCGCGCACTACCTGCATGAAGCCGCCCGGCCCGCACACGTACAGGTGCGTGCTCGGCGCGCGCTCGGCCAGCAGCGCGCGCAGGTCGATGCGCTGCGAGGCGTCGCCTTGGTCCAGGTGCAGCCGCAGGTGCGGCGCCAGCGCGGGCGCGTGCAGCGCATCGGCGAAGGCCAGGTGCTCCTCGCTGCGCGCGAACACGCACAGCGTGAAGGAGGCGCCGCGCGCGGCCAGCGCCTGCGCCATCGCCAGCAGCGGCGTCATGCCGATGCCGCCGGCCAGCAGCAGGTGGTGCGCGGCTTCCTCGCGCAGCGGGAAGGTGTTGCGCGGCGCGCTGATCGGCAGCAGGTCGCCTTCGCGCACGCGCTCGTGCATCGAGGCCGAGCCGCCGCGGCTGCCGGCCTCGCGCTTCACGCCGATCACGTAGCCGCCGGCTTCGCCCGAGGGCGCGCGCGCCAGCGAGTACTGGCGCGAGAAGCCGCCGGGCATGTGCACGTCGATGTGCGCGCCGGCCTCGTAGGACGGCAGCGGCCGGCCCCACGGATGGGCCAGCTCGAAGGACAGGATTTCCGGCGTCTGCCGCGAGATGCGTTCGACGCGGACGGTGAGCGTGCGTTCGAGACTCATGGTGTGCGTGCTCCCTCTTTGCTTCCTGTTTGAATGTCTATCTACTCAGATGGTCTTCAGCGTGCGTGACACGCGTTCGATGAAATGGCTGCGGTCGCTCGCGGTCACGGCATTCATGTCGTGCAACTGCAGCCAGGTCACCTTGCAGCGCCATGCGAACAGCGCCCGCAGCGCGCGCGTGAAGAGCCGCCGGCCCGGGTCGCCGATGGCCATCACGAACCAGCGCGGCGAGCCGCCGGTGGTCACCACCGTCAGCCGCCGGATGTGCCGCATGCCCGACTTCGCGAGCTGCCCCTTGCGCTCCGCCGGCAGGAAGGCCACGCCCGGCAGCCACACCCGCTCCAGCCAGCCCTTGAGCATGGACGGCGGTCCATGGAACCAGGTGGGGTAGACGAACACCAGGTGCTCGGCCCACAGCAGCGCCTCGACGTGGGGTTTCACGCGTTCGCGGATCAGTTCGGGGTTGTCGAGGTAGGCGATGCGCTCTTCGCATGTCAGCGTGGGCTCGAAGCCTTCTGCGTACAGGTCGATGGCCTTGACGGGGTGTCTGGGCTCGAGCGCCTCGAGGGCGGTGCGGTAGAGCGCGTGGTTGAAGCTGTCAGGGTTCGGATGGCAATGGACGACCAGGGTTTTCATGGGAGGGCCGGTTCGCCTGTCGGCGAGACGGGGTCAGAGCCCAAGGAACAAAAGGCCGCGCAGTGCCTTATGGCAACCCAGGCGCCGGCATCTGACCCCGGCGCAAGCCCCGCGCGACCCACGGGAAAAAAACGGTGTGCTTACTTGCCGGTGAGTTTCTTGCGCACGTCGACGCCCACGCCCTTGTTCACGAACTGCGTGGTCACGACCTTCGACAGGTCGACCTCGCCGGCCTTGTACAGCCCGGCCTTGACCATCTTGTCGTAGAAGTCCTTCACGCGGGCCTCGTCCATCGCGCCGATGCCCTTGGTGAGCGATTCGCCGCTGTCGACGATGCCCATCTTCTTCATCAGCTCGATGGAGCCCTGCAGCGTGGCGATGGGCGAGTCGGGGTTGGTCTTGGCGATCAGCTCGTTGGCGGCCTTGTTGTCGCCGTAGAGGTAGTTGTTCCAGCCGATGATCGAGGCCTCGATGAACTTGCGCACCGTCTCGGGCTTGTTCTTGATGAGGTCGGCGCGCGTCTCGATGGTGGTCGCGTAGGTCGAGAAGCCGTTATCGGCCAGCAGCTGCACCACCGGGTCGAAGCCGGCCTGCGCCTTGATCGACAGCGGCTCCGAAATGGCATAGCCCTGCTGGATGGATTTCTTGTCGGCCAGGAACGGGCCCACGTTGAAGGTGTAGGGCTTGAGCTGCGAGTCCTTGAAACCGTGCTCGGACTTCATCCACTGCCAGAAGCTGAACTGGCCGTCCTTGCCGATGAAGGCCACCGGCGCCTTGGTCATGTCCTTGAAGGTGTCGAAACCCTGGCCCGGGTGGGCGAACATGGCCTGCGGGTCTTTCTGGAAGAAGGCCGCGACCACCACCGTGGGCACGCCGTTCTTCACGTTGTCGAAGGACTGCAGCAGGTTGCCGGTCATGAGGAAGTCGACCTTGCCGGCCGGCAGCATGGGCCGGTTGTTGACCATCGGGCCGCCCTGCTGGATATCGACGTCGAGGCCGTACTTCTTGTAGGTGCCGTCCACCAGCGCCTGGTAGAAGCCGCCGTGGCCCGCCTGTGCCTTCCAGTTGGTGGCGAACACCACTTTTTCCTGTGCCTGCGCGGCGAAGGCGGCGCCCGCGAGGGCGAGACCGAATGCGAGCGGTCGGAGATTGAAGGCGGGGATGCGCATGGGGGCGGACTCCTGTGGATGTTTTGGAAAGTACGGAACGGGATGCGGAGACTAAATCGTTTCGGCGTCTTTTTTCGGCGCCGTCTCAGCGTTCGATGGCCATGTCGGGATGCCAGCCGCGCGTCTTGCCCGGGTTCATCAATCCCATCGGGTCGCTGCGCTTCTTGAACTCGATCTGCTGCGTGTCGATGGTCTTCATGCCGCCGTCCTCGATGGTCACCACGTGCGGGTTGAAGATCTTGCAGCCGCCCTGCGACTCGATCTCGCGGATCAGCTCGTACTGGTGGGCCTCGCCCTTCCAGCGCACGAGCAGGATGCCGAAGGTGCCGCACTCGCCGTTGGCGCGCGCGAAGTCCTGGTGCTGCAGCACGTCGTCCCCGAAGATTTCGAGATGCCGCTCGACCACCGCGGGGTCGAAGGGCTGGGCATAGGCCACCTGCAGGTAGGTCCAGCCGCGGTCGGCCTTCAGCGCCTGCAGCGTCGTGTGGTTGAACGCGCATTCGTAGGCCGGCGGCAGGCCGTCGGCGATCAGCTCGGCTTCGGTGCCGGCCACCGAGATGGTGCCGCCGTGCGCTTCGGCGAGCGCGCGGAAGTCCGCCATCGAATCGGGCGAGACCATGGTGAACACCGCGTGCCGGTCGGCCGGAAAACGGTCGCGCATGGCCGTGTAGTAGGGCGAGAAGCGCGCTTCCACCGTGGACAGCAGGAAGATGTCGAGCGTGGGCGCCTGCGCCGCGATGCCGAAGTCGAGCGCGCCGCGGTAGGTGTCGAACAGCACCGTGCAGTGCACCCATTCGACGGCCGGGCTCAGCGCCACTTCCACGTCGAGGATCACGCCGTTGGTGCCGTAGGCGTGGTGCACCTGCTGGATCTCGTCGCCGTGCAGCTCGATGACGCGCGGCTCGCGCTCCACCGTCATCACGCGCGCGCGCAGCAGGTTGCCGGGGTCGCGCAGGATGCCGTGGCGGAACGAGCCGATGCCGCCGAAGCCGCCCGCGATGAAGCCGCCGATGCTGGCCACGTGCCAGGTCGAGGGCCACATGCGCAGCGCCTGCCCGGTCTCGCGGGCCGTGAGGTCGATGTCGTGCATGCGCGCGCCGGCCTCCACGCGCATGCTGCCCTGGCGGATGTCGAGCACGCGGCACATCTGCGTCACGTCGAGCACGACGCCGCCTTCGAGCGGCACGCACTGACCGTAGTTGCCGGTGCCGCCGGCGCGCACCGTGAGCGGCAGCTTCCACTTCGCGGCCACGGCCGCGGCCTGGCGCACGTCGTCTTCGGTGCTGACCTTGACCACCAGGTCGGCCACGCAGCCCGCGAGCTGCGCGCTGAGGATGGGGCTGTACCAGTAGAAATCTTTCGACAGCTGCTTGCGCTGCGCCGGCGCCGTGACGAGGTTGAGGCCGCGCAGGTCGGCGCGCACGGCATCCCAGTCGACGTTTGCAGGGGAAACATATTCGGAGTTCATCGACGCTCCGCCAAAGTGGACTCTTCGCAAGCGAACACCGCGGAACCGGCTTCGCCGGGCCGCAGGTGTTGTCCCCGGTAGGGGGTTGGCGAAGCGACACGAAGTGCGCGCAGCCTGGGGGCGAGCCAACTATCTTTCACGGCGCATCTCGCTTTCATGCCAGTGGCCCAGCACCAGGCGCGACAGGGCCGCGAACACGATGAAGATCACGATGCCCAGCAGGGACACCAGCAGCAGCGCCGCGAACATCATCGGGATCTCGGTGCGGAAGCTCGATTCGAGGATGCGCGATGCCAGGCCCGTTTCCTTGCCGGCCGTGCCGGCCGTGAATTCGGCCACCACCGCGCCGATCAGGCTCAGGCCGCCCGCGATCTTCAGGCCCGCCATGAAGTAGGGCAGCGCGCTGGGCGCGAGCAGGTAGCGGAAGGTCTGCCACGGCGAGGCCTTGTAGAGCTGGAACAGGTCGCGCAGGTTGCTGTCGGCGCTCTTCAGCCCGATGACGGTGTTCGACAGGATCGGGAAGAAGGCCACGATCCATGCGCACAGCAGCAGCGCCGCCGTGGTGCTCGACACGTAGATCAGGATCAGCGGCGCGATCGCGATGATCGGCGTCACCTGCAGGATCACCGCGATCGGGAACAGGCCGATCTCCACCCACTTGAAGAGCGCGAACGCGATCGCCAGCAGCACGCCGCCGACGATGGCCGCCGTGAGCGCGAGCAGCGTGAGCTTCACCGTGAACCACAGCGCGCTGGACAGCGAGTCCCAGTTGTCGAACAGCGTGCGAAGAATGAGCGATGGCGCGGGCAGGATGTAGTGCGGGATGTTGTTGGCGCGCACCGTCCATTCCCAGATCAGCAGCAGCGCGATGACGATGCCCGCGGGCACGACGATGCGCAGCAGCGACTCGCGCCGGCGCAGCCTGTCTTCGTGCGCGCGCAGCATGTCGGCGGTGGGCGTGGCCTCGGCGGCTTCGGTGGGCATGACGGATTCAATGGTCGATGTCGAGGCCATGCAGGGCTCCGTGCAGGGATTGCGAGACGGCGGTGCAGTGCGCGTTGTAGCGGCTCGAGGTGCGGAACTCCTCGCCGCGCGGGTACGGCTCGTCGATGCGGATTTCGTCGATCACCCGGCCCGGGCGCGCCGCCATCACCACGATGCGGTTCGACAGGTACACCGACTCGTACACGCTGTGCGTGACGAACACGATCGAGAAGCGGTGCTCGCGCCAGATCGCCAGCAGGTCGTTGTTGAGCTTGATGCGCGTCATCTCGTCGAGCGCGGCAAAGGGCTCGTCCATCAGCAGCAGGCGCGGGTGCGTGACCAGCGCGCGCGCGATCGACACGCGCATCTTCATGCCGCCCGACAGCTCGCGCGGATACACGTCGGCAAAGCGCGAGAGGCCCACCAGTTCCAGCACCTGCTGCACCACCGGCGCGGCGGCGTCGCGGCTGGTGCCGGCCAGCTTGAGCGGCAGCCAGACGTTGTCGAACACCTTGGCCCAGGGCATGAGCGTGGGCTCCTGGAACACGAAGCCCAGGTCGCGGTCGCTCTTGCTGTCCTTGGCCGAGCCGGTGTTGGCGCCCGACCAGCTCATCTCGCCCGAACTCAGGCGCGTGAGCCCCGCGATCAGGCGCAGCGCCGTGCTCTTGCCGCAGCCCGAGGGGCCGAGGAAGCTGATGAAGTCGTGCTCGCCGATGTCGAGCGACATGCCCTGCAGCGCGAGCGTGCCGTTGGCAAAGCGCTTGCCGACGTTGCGCAGGCTGACCAGGGGTGGGGTCCGGGTGCTGTCCATGGCGTGCGAGCCTAGCGCCAGGCCGGCACGTTGGCCAGGCGGGAAAGCGGGAAGCGGTCGACCTCGTGCAGCAGCTCGACGAAGCGGCGGCCCACGTGGTCGAGCACCGCGGCGCCCTTCTCGGCGGTGGCGCGCGTGGCGTCGCCGGCGGCGCCCGCGGGGTTGATGTCGTGCATCTGCCAGCCGAGCTTGCCGCTGGGGGTGATCGACAGGAACTTGTTTTCGGCGGCCAGCTGCTCCGTCATGGAGCCGAAGTTCTGGAACTGATCCTTGCGCACGTAGTCGGGCGTCAGGTGCAGCATCACCGAGCTTTCGAGGTCGCCGGCATGGATGCCGTGCTTGCCCTCGTGCGCGGTGAACAGGCCCTCGGGCAGGCCCAGCGTGTACCAGTTGGCGGCCACGACCATCATGTCGTGCTCCTCGCGCAGGTCGCGCGCCACGATGTCCATGACGCTCATCTGGCCGCCGTGGCTGTTGTAGAGCACCAGCTTGCGCACGCCGGCCTTGGCGACGCAGGCGCCGATGTCTTTCCACATCGCGATCAGCGTGGCCGCCGACACGGTGAGCGTGCCCGGGTAGCGCGAATGCTCGTTGCTCTTGCCGTAGGGCACCGTGGGCAGGAACAGCACCGGCAGGTCGTCGGGCAGGTGCGGCAGCGTGGCGCGCACCATGCCGTCGATGGTGGCCGTGTCGGTCGACATCGGCAGATGGGGACCGTGCTGTTCGGTGGCGCCGACCGGCAGCACGGCAATGAGCCGTTCGCGGTCGAGACGGGAGAACTCTTCGCTGGTCAGGTCGGACCAGAAGCGGCTGCGCAGGGGGACCGGATTCATCGTGGCAAACCTCATGGACGGCGGGTGGGACAGTCTAAATTATCCATGTGGTCAAAAAAGATGACCCAGTAATTACCCGCAATGGCGTGCAATTGCTTGTAAAGAGCCCGGCGGGCACCCCTCAAATCAGATTGACCGGTCAATCCAGGGAGGGCTACCAGCGCAGCCGCAACCCCAACTGGCCCTGCACGCCGGTCTGCTGGGTGTTGCCGATGGCGCTGATATAGGTCAGGCCGCCGTAAAGCGCCATCACCTTGTTCAGCTGCCCGACCAAGCCCACGCCGACTTCCAGCGCGCTCGCGTTGCGGCGGTTCACGACCTGGTCGGTGGGTCCGAAGAAGATCGCGTTGCTGCCGCTGAAGGTGTGCCACAGGTTGGCCTTGAGGTAGGGCTTCCAGGTGCCGCCGCCGGCGCTGAAGTTGCCCTCCAGCCGCGCGCCCAGCCGTCCCGTGACGGTGTTGTCGCGCTGGAAGCCCACGGCGGAGATGCCGTCGTCGAAGCTGTCGATGCTGCTGCGCTGCCAGATCAGTTGCGCCTGCGGCTGCAGCGTGACGCCGTCGCCCAGGGCCAGCGGGTAGCCGGCCTCGAGCGAGGCCGTCACCGCGTTGCCGTGCGACGTGCCGCCGCGGCCGAGCGTGGAGCGCGCGTCGGTGCTGAAGCGCGTGGCCATGAGCACGGCGTCGCTGTACCAGCCGGTGCTGGCCACGCGGGTCCAGTAGGCGCCCAGGCTGTAGCCCTCGATGCTCAGGCGCCCGGTGGCTGCGTTGGCCAGGCCGCCGGCCGAGCCGCTGGTGTCGCCGCTGGCGCGGGTGTAGCCGCCCAGCACGCCGACCCGGTTGCGCCCGCCCGCGGCGTCGGTGGCGATCAGGACATCGTGGCCGAGCTGCAGGCCGGAGATGCTGCCGTCGAACTGCGGATTTGCATCGCCGTTCAGGCGTTGCCGCGTGCTTTCGCCGAACACGCGGCCCCACGAGGCCTGCGAGCCTTCGTCGCCCGCAAGCAACTGCTGGTCGCCCTGCCGGTCGTGGAAGCTGCCCAGCTGCGCAAGTCCGAGACGGCGAACCACCAGCGGCATGCTGCTGTAGAGCGCGACTTCGGGGCGATACAGGTGGACGGGGTCCAGCGACGCCGCGCCACCCGGTACCTGCCCCATGATCTCGATGGCCTCCTCCGGAGTGCCCACCACTGTTCCGCCGACCGCATAGCCGCTGTTGCGCAGGTACCAGTTGTCGGGGTTGCCGCCCGCGACGCCGCCCCGGAACAGGTGGTAGTCGTAGGCACCGGCCTCGACCGGCTGCGTCAGCGAGAAGGCTTTGGCCGCAGTGGTGCCGCCGTTGACCGCCTGCACCACCAGGATGCCGTCGGCCAGCGTGGGCGCCCCCAGCCCGCCGCGGTTGACGACGCGCAGCCCGGTGCCGCCCGAGGCCGCACCGCCGTCGATCACCAGCTTGTCCGACGGCGCGTTGTCGCCGGCCAGCACCGTGTTGACCTGCACCAGCGCGCCGCTTCCGCCGAAGTAGTTGCCGCGCACCGTGAAGGCGCCGAAGTTGACGCCGTCATTGGGGCCAGGCAGCAAGGTGCCCTGGTTCGTCACGTTGCCCGCGAAGGTGCCGGTACCTGCGACCGTGGCGCCGGGCAGCACGGCGATGCTGGGGCTGGCTAGCGTCGCGGGCAGGTCGAAGCGGCCGGACTCGATGCGGATCGAGTTGGAGAAGCTCGCGTCGGTCTGCCACGACCACCGGGTGCCGCGCATCGTGAGATTCTGGAAATTGCGAAAGGCGTTGTCGATGGTGCCGCTGCCTTCGAGGAATGCATCGCTGCTTGCGTTGCCGCCGTCGGCCGCACCCCTGATGACCGAGCCGGTCTGCAGGATCAGCGTGCCGGTGCCGCCGCCGCCCATGAGGATCGCGCCGTCGTTGTTGCTGCCGCCGTGCCCTTCGATGAAGCCGGCATTGATCAGCGTGTCGTTGCCGTTCTGTCCTCGGTAGCCGTAGTCGCTGGCGCTGGAGAGCACGCCGCCGGCCCGGTTCTCGACCTGCGAGAAGAAGCTCGCGCTGAGCGTGTTCACATGCACCGCGCTCGCGAAGCCGTTGGTGGTCGAAGTGTTGGCGCCTGTCGCGCGGATGGTGCCGGTATTGACCAGCAGGTTGGCGACGAGGTTGCCGCCCTGCAGGTAGACGCCCTTGGCCGCGGTGCCGCTGACGTCGATGGTGCCGCTGTTGATGACGGTATTGCCCGGCCCCAGCGTGGAAATGCCGTGCGAGGCGCCGCCCGTGGTGGTGATGCTGCCGGTGTTCGTGAGCAGCGTGCGGGTGCTGCTCGTCAACGTCACCAGCATGCCCACCGTGCCTCCGCTCGTGGTGCGGATGGTGCCGTTGTTGGTCAGTGTGTTGTCGTTGCCGGTGGAGATCATCGCGCCGCGCGTACCACCCGAGCCGCCCGAGATGCTGATCGTGCCGTTGTTGGTGATGCTGCTGCCGTCGCGCACCAGCAGCGCCTGGGTGGCATTGGTGCTCAGCGTGGCACCGGCGTTCACCGTGATGCCGACGCCGGTGCTGCCCGGCTGGGCGGTCACGCTGGTCGAGCCGCCGGTGGTGCCGTCGCAGACCACCGTGTCACCGGTGGCGGGCGTAAGAGTGGGACCGCAGGCGGCGTGCGCGCCGCCGCCTGTGAGTGCGGCAAGGACCGCCGCGAGAGATGAAACAAGGGGAACCGGGATGTGGCGCGGAAATCGATGCGTTCGCTCGATATGCATGCGTGCTCCTCGTCTCTTGTACTGCCCTGGGGCCGGAGATGCCCGGCCATTTGGCACGATCCACCATCAAGAAACAATTCCGGGGCCCGCCACTGTTGCGGCAGCGAGACGCAGCAAGCCTCAGCGCCGCACCACGTACCGGGTGACCACCGGCGGCGATTCGCCCAGGTGGAAGGCCAGCCGCCGTTCGCGCAGCGCCATGTCGGAGGCCGTGGCGCGGTTGAAGCGGCGCAGGTGGTCGGTCCACGACTCGTCGACGATCTGCTCCACATAGCGCTCGGGCTGCGCGATGTCGTGCAGCAGCTCCCAGCCGATGGCGCCCTGGCTCAGGCGTGCGCGGCGGGTCTGCTGCATCACGAGGTGGAAGGCGGCGGCGCGCGCAGGGTCGATCAGGAACTCGACCGTGATCACCACGCGGCCGTCTTCCTGCGGCGCCTCGGCCGGCGGCCCGGCGGCCCAGCCGGCCTGGGCGGGGCGGGTGTCGTCCTCGCCGCTCACGTCGGTCACCCAGCGCAGGGCCGCGAGCATCAGCAGCGTGCCGCTCGCGGCGGCGATGACCAGGCTGATCTGCAGCGTGCCGATGGTCGCCACCTGCCCCCAGATCGCGGCGCCGATGGCGCTGGCGCCCATGATGGCCATCTGGTACATCGACATGCCGCGCGCCCGCACCCAGTCGGGCAGCGCCAGCTGCGCCGACACCGAGAGCGAGTTGGCCACCGTGATCCAGGCCATGCCGCCGAAGAACATCGCCGGCACCGCGACCCATGCATTGGGCGCGACCGCCATCACCGCCGTGGCGCCCGACTGCAGCAGCGTGCCGCGCAGCACCAGCTGGTCGCGTCCCAGCGCCTGGCGCAGCCGAGGCAGGAACAGCACCGCGATGATCGCGCCCGAGCCCATCGCCGCCAGCAGCAGGGTGAAGGTGCCGGCGCCGCCGCCCTCCAGGTTGCGCGCCAGCAGCGGCAGCAACGCCAGCAGGGCGGTGGAGTGGAAGAAGAAGATCGAGATGCGCGTGAGCACAGCGCGCATGCGCTGCGACTGCCGCACGAACTGCACGCCCACGCGCATCGCGCTCACCAGCTTCTCGCGGCCCAGCGGGTTGGGCGTGTGCTCGCGCCGCCAGCGCAGCACCACGAAGCCCGAGGCCACCGACAGCACCGCGTTGAGCGCGAACACCCACACGGTGCCCGCGCTCGCGATGAGCATGCCGGCCGTGAGCGGCCCGACGATGCGCGAGGCGTTCATGGCGATGCCGTTCAGACCCAGCGCCGCCGGCAGCTGCGGCCGGGGCACCAGCTCGGGCACGATGGCCGCGAACACCGGCCAGCGCAGCGCCAGGCCGATGCCGTTGGCAAAGGTCAGCGCCAGCAGCAGCGGGGCGGTCATGAGGTCGAGCGCCAGCGCGGCGCACAGCACGACGGCGGTGCCGGCCAGCCAGAACTGCGTGGCCACCAGCCAGCGCCGGCGATCGAGGATGTCGGCCAGCGCGCCGCTGGGCAGGCCCAGCAGGAACACCGGCAAGGTGGAGGCCGACTGCACCAGCGCCACCCAGATGGGCGAGGTGGTCAGCGAGGTCATCATCCACGCGGCGGCCACATCGTTCATCCACATGCAGATGTTGGCGATGAGCCAGGTGCTCCACAGCATGCGGAACACGGGGAGCTTGAGGGGCTCGAGGGCCGCGAGCTTCGAGGGCTGCGGCCGCTGGGGCGGGATAGGCGTTTCTTCGGGGGATATGGGTGGCATGTGCCGTTATTGTGGCGCGGCCCTTTTTCCTCTCGCGCCTTGTCAGCCCCGATCGCTGCGCGCGAGGCGGATTTCCAGGCGCCGCAGCAGCGTGGTCAGCACCAGCGTCATCACCCAGTAGATCACCGAGATCGCGAGGTACGGCTCCCAGTAGCGCGCATAGGCGCCGGCCACGGTGCGGGCGGCGTAGGCCAGCTCGGCCAGGCCGATGGCGGAGACCAGCGAGGTGTCTTTCAGCAGCGCGATGGCGTTGTTGCCCAGCGGCGGCAGCATGCGGCGGAAGGCCTGCGGCAGCACCACGTAGCGCATCACCTGCGCGGGCGAGAAACCGAGCGAGCGGCCGGCGTCGAACTGCCCGCGCGAGATCGACTGGATGCCGGCGCGGAACACCTCGGAGATGTAGGCCGCCGAGTTGAGCGTGAGGGCCACCACGCCCGAGATGAGCGCGCCGTGCTCCTGCTTGAGCGTGCGCGCCAGTTCGCCGTCGATCAGCAGGCCCGAGGTCGGGTGGATGAACACCGGCATCACCGCGAAGTGGATCAGCAGGATCTGCACGAACAGCGGCGTGCCGCGGAAGAAGCTCACGTACACCGTGGCCGGCCAGCGCAGGAAGAAGCGCGCGACCCAGGTCCAGGGCGCGTGGCGCGGCTGCGCCAGCCGCGCGAGCGCCAGGCACAGGCCCCAGCTGGAACCCAGCAGCACGCAGACCACCGTCATGCGCAGCGTCATCCATGCGCCCTGCCAGAACAGGTCCTTGTATTCGACCAGGATGTCCCAGCGGAACCATCCGAACAGCAGCACCGGTTGTTCCATGCTTACTTCCTCAAACTCTCTCGATCAATCAACGGAAAACGAAACGGCCGCTTGGGGGCGGCCGTGTTCAGGAAAATGCCGTGCGGCTCAGCGCACGTTCGGGTCCTTGTTGAACCACTTCTTGTAGATGGTCACGTAGCTGCCGTCGGCGCGGATGGCCGCGAGGCCGGCGGTGAGCTTGTCCAGCAGGGCCTTGTCGCCCTTCTTCACGACGATGCCGAAGCCTTCCTCGGGGAAGGATTTGTCGTCGATGGTCTTCAGGTCGGGGTTCTGCGCCACGCGGTAGGCAATGACGCCGTTGTCGCCCATGGCCGCGTCGACGCCGCCGCCGGCCAGCTCGGAAATGATGAGCGGCGTGCTCTCGAAGCGGCGGATGTCGGGGCTGGTCTTGCCGAATTCGCGCGAGGCGATGTCGTCGGCGGTGGAGGCGCTCACCACGGCGATCTTCTTGCCGGCCAGGTCCTTCAGCGAGGTGACCTTGCTGTTCTTCGGCAACGCGATCAGCTGGCGGGCCGCGAAGTAGGGCGGCGTGAAGTCGTAGCTCTGCTTGCGCTTGTCGTTGATGGTGACGCCCGAGATCACGAGGTCGACGTCGCCGTTGTTCAGCGCGCCGAAGATGCCGGTGAAGGGCGTGTTGACGATCTTGATCTTCAGGCCCTGCTGCTTGGCGATGGCGTTGATGATGTCGATGTCGAAGCCGACGATCTGCTTGTCCTTGTTCTCGAAGGCGAAGGGCGCGTAGGTGGCGCTGGAAGCCACCGTGAGTTCGCGGTTCTGGGCCTGGGCACCGAGCGCGAAGGTGGCGGCGGTGGCAACGAGGCCGAGTGAAATGACGCGCCGGATGCGGTTCATGAGGTCTCCCGGGGAGTGGATTGTGGCTTTGGAGGCCGGGGATTCTATGCCTGCAAGACTGGTGCCCGACCGGGGTCGGACGGCGCCCGGAGAGTTGCTGCAGCGCATCAAAAATGAATTTTCCCTGTGCATTTGTTCTCGCGCCGCGCCGCCAATTCAGCCTTCCGGAATCATTTAGTTCTCATATGTAGCAATATCTGACCATTTGAAACACGCGCCGGAAGCAGTTATGTCACTCGTCCTGGGGGTCATGGGGATCCCGAAAGTGGAAGTCGAGCTCCTGAGGATCATCGTCCGCCTGAGCTCCAACCTGCGCACCCCGTGGACCGTGAGCGAGTCGGGCAATTGCGACGTCCTGCTGGTGGACAGCACGGCGGCAGTCGACGCCTGGCACGCGCCTTCCGCCCCTTTTGTCGTCGTGCCCGTGGTTCAGCGCGGCGAAGTGCATGCCGGCGGCCGGTCGCTGGCGCGGCCGATCTTCGCGGAAGAACTGGTCGACCTGCTGAATGAAGTGACGCCCGGCGTCCGCAACGGCAAGGTGGCCGCCGCAGCCGTCGTGCGCTCGGCGCGCGACCGCGCCTCGCTGATCCGCTGGCCCGCGCAGGTCACGATGCAGCGCAACCCCGTGTACCTGCGGCTGGCCGCAGCGCTCTCCAAGAGCGCGCAGTCGGCCGAAAGCCTGAGCGCGCTCAGCCGCGTGGACGTCGACGAATGCTCGACCTTCATGGGCCTGCTCGAGCAGGAAGGCGTGCTGGCCTGGTCGCCCGACGCCGCCGCCCGCGACGCCCTCACGGCCGAAGGCGCCGCACGCGAGCGGACCGGGCTGCTCTCGCGCATCCGCCGGCGCCTCGGGCTGGCCTGAGCGCCGCGTGGTCCATTTTTCTTTCTTCATCCATCCGTTCGCGCGTCCAGGGGAAATCGCTTGAGGGAATACAAACTCGTCTTCACGGGGCCGATGGGCGTCGGCAAGACCACCGCCATCGCCGCCATCAGCGAGCGGGCACCCATTTCCACCGACGTCGCTAACGCCGACGCCTCGGTGGCCAAGGCCACCACCACCGTGGGCCTGGACTTCGGGGAGCTCACGCTGGACAACGGCGACCGGCTGCGCCTGTACGGCACGCCGGGGCAGAGCCGCTTCGACTTCATGTGGAAGATCCTGGTCCGCGACGCGCTGGGCCTGGCCATCCTGCTGGACAACTCGCGCCCCGCGCCGCTGGAAGACCTGGCCACCTACCTCGACGGCTTTGCCGACGCGCTGCAGGACATGCCCTGCGCGCTGGGCATCAGCCGCAGCGAGTCCCATCCGTCGCCGTCGCTGGACGACTACGCACGCGCACTCCACGCCCGCGGGCTGGTGATGCCGGTGCTGGCCGTCGACCTGCGAAAAGGCAGCGACGTCATTTCACTGATCGAGACGCTCCTGATGCAGATCGAAGTCTCAGACACCGGAGCCACCCTTTGAACATCAGCCGTCTTCTCAAGCTCAAGGCCGCCTCCGAGGCGCAGCGCATCCTGGAGGACATCGCGGGCGTGACCACCGTGGTCATCGCCACGCCCGACGGCTTCGAGATCGCCAGCGCCAGCCTGCGCGATGTCGATCCGTCGCGCATCGCGGCCATGGCCAGCTCCATTTCCGCCATGGGCGCTGTCGTGTCGCAGGAAGCGCGGCTGGGCCGCTGCAAGTGCACGACCGTGGCCACCGACGACGGCTTCGCCCTGTTCAGCCCGGTGCGCAACGGCGAGACCGAACTGGTGGTGAACGTGATCGCCGGCGCCAGCGCGGTGCTTGCGCAGGTCATGTACCGCACCGCCGCCTGCGTGAAGCTGCTCGAGGCGCACCAGCCCGAAGAAGCGCAGCAGGCGTCCTAGCGCCCCGCCTTCCACCCACCGAATCAGCGAGCGGGGACGAGTTTGCATGCGGCGTCCCCGCTCTTTTCATACGCATGAACGACAGGAAACACTCGAAATGGCAACGATCCAGCAAAGCATTGACAACCTCCTGACCGCCGACGGCGCCATGTGCGCCGCCGTGGTCGATTCGTCCAGCGGCATGATGCTGGGCGCCGCCGGCACCGGCGTCGACCTGGAAGTGGCCGCCGCCGGCAACACCGAGGTCGTGCGCGCCAAGCTCAAGACCATGCGCTCGCTGGGCCTGAACGACGTGATCGAGGACATCCTGATCACCCTGGGCAAGCAATACCACCTGCTGCGCCCGCTGGCGCAGAAGGAAGGCGTGTTCATCTACTACGTGCTCGACAAGGCCAAGTCGAACCTGGCGCTGGCGCGCCGCAAGCTGCAGGAAGTCGAGAAGGAAATCACCTTCTGATCTGCTGAAAGACGGTGCGGGGGAACGTCCCCGCCCGCTTCCGCCTTAAAGCCGGCTTCGCGATGAGCCGGCTTTTTTCGTTCCCGCCCGCTTTCCGCCGATCAGCGCGCCAGGTGCCCCAGCGGCAGTGCGCTGCTGGCCTTCACCTCGCCCAGCGAGAAGCTGGTGTGCAGGTCTTTCACGTTCGGCAGATTCATCAGGTGCTGGCGCGCGAAGGCCGAGAAGCTGTCCAGGTCCTGCGCCACCACCTGCAGCTCGAAGGTGCCCGTGCCGCTGATGTAGTGGCAGGCCACCACGTCGGGCAGCTTGCGGATGGCGTCTTCCAGCTTGCGCGTGGCTTCGTGCGTCACGCGCTCGGTGTCCACGCGCACGAAGGCCAGCACGCCCAGGCCGATCTTGTGGCGGTCGATCTCGGCGTGGTAGCCCTTGATGAAGCCGGCTTCCTCCAGCGCGCGCACCCGGCGCCAGCAGGGCGCAGCAGAGAGGCCCACGCGCTGCGCCAGCTCGGCGTTGGTGAGGCGGCCGTCGGCCTGCAGTTCTTGCAGGATTGCAAGGTCGAACTTGTCAATGCTTTCCATGGAGGCGAATCTTAAGCAAGATTCTTTCTGGAACAGGGTTTTTCAGGGCAAAGAACGCAAACACCTATCGCAGACCCCGACATACACTTTGCACGATCATGGGCTCGTGCCCTACCCGGGCACAGACCCACAGTAATCAGCCAGGCTCACAAGGCCCTGCCATACGGAGACAGACAACATGAATGCACCGCTGCCCGCGCACATTCGCAAGGCCCTAGAGACGGTCACGCTCGACGACAAATACTCACTCGACTACGGCCGGGCCTTCATGAGCGGCGTCCAGGCCCTCGTCAAGCTGCCCATGCTGCAGCGCCTGCGGGACCAGCAGGCCGGCAAGAACACCGCCGGCTTCATCAGCGGCTATCGCGGCTCTCCGCTCGGCGGCTATGACCAGGCCCTGTGGAAGGCCAGCAAGTTCCTCAAGGAACAGAACATCGTCTTCCAGCCCGGCGTGAACGAAGAGCTGGCCGCCACCGCGCTGTGGGGCACCCAGCAACTGGGCTTCTCCCCGCAGGGCACCAACAAGTTCGACGGCGTCTTCGGCATCTGGTACGGCAAGGGCCCGGGCGTGGACCGCTGCTCCGACGTGTTCAAGCACGCCAACATGGCCGGCACCACCGAGTACGGCGGCGTGATCGCGGTGGCGGGCGACGACCACATCTCCAAGAGCAGCACGGCCGCGCACCAGAGCGACCACATCTTCAAGGCCTGCGGCACGCCGGTGTTCTTTCCGGCGAACGTGCAGGAAATCCTCGACCTAGGCATCCACGCCTTCGCGCTGAGCCGTTTCTCGGGCGTGTGGTCGGGCATGAAGACGATCCAGGAAATCGTCGAATCGAGCGCCACGGCCATGATCGACCCCGAGCGCGTCGAGATCGTCATCCCCACCGACTTCGAAATGCCGCCCGGCGGCCTGCACATCCGCTGGCCCGACCATGCGCTCGAGCAGGAAGCCCGGCTCATGCACTACAAGTGGTACGCAGCGCTGGCCTACATCCGCGCCAACCGGCTGAACCACAACGTCATCCAGGGTCCGAACGACCGCTTCGGCATCATGGCCAGCGGCAAGGCCTTCAACGACACGCGCCAGGCGCTGATCGACCTGGGCCTGGACGACGCGGCCTGCCGCCAGCTCGGCATCCGCCTGCACAAGGTGGGCGTGGTGTGGCCGCTGGAAGCGCAGCTCACGCGCGAGTTCGCCACCGGCCTGCAGGAGATCCTGGTGGTCGAGGAAAAGCGCCAGGTCATCGAATACCAGCTCAAGGAAGAGCTCTACAACTGGCGCTCCGATGTGCGGCCCAACGTGGTCGGCAAGTTCGACGAGGGCGAGGTGCACGCGGCCGAGGGCTACTCCGGCGGCGAATGGTCGATGCCCAACCCGACCGCCCACACGCTCCTACGCGCCAACGCCGACCTGAACCCCGCGATGATCGCCAAGGCCATCGCCGGGCGGCTGCGCAAGACCGGCCTGCTGGCCGCGGCCGGCGCCGACATGGCCGCGCGCATCGACGCCCAGCTCGCCATCCTCGAGGCCAAGGAGCGTTCGATGGTGGTGCAGCAGGCCTCCACCAGCGTGGTCGACGCCACGCGCCAGCCCTGGTTCTGCTCGGGCTGCCCGCACAACACCAGCACCGTGGTGCCCGAGGGCTCGCGTGCGATGGGCGGCATCGGCTGCCACTTCATGGCGACCTGGATGGACCGCTCCACCATCGGCTTCACGCAGATGGGCGGCGAGGGCGTGCCGTGGGTGGGCCAGCAGCCCTTCACCACCGACCAGCACATCTTCGCGAACCTGGGCGACGGCACCTACTTCCACAGCGGCCTGCTCGCCATCCGCCAGAGCATCGCGGCCGGCGTGAACATCACCTACAAGATCCTCTACAACGACGCGGTCGCCATGACCGGCGGCCAGCAGGTCGGCGAGCGGCCCGAAGGCCACTCGGTGCTGCAGATCGCCGAGAGCCTGCATGCCGAAGGTGCGGTGAAGGTCGTGATCGTGACCGATGAGCCCGAGAAATACGAGGGCGTGAGCATCCCGGGCGACCATGTGCAGGTCAAGCACCGCGACCTGCTGGACGACATCCAGCGCGAGTTCCGCAAGATCCCCGGCACCACGGCCATCATCTACGACCAGACCTGCGCCACCGAGAAGCGCCGCCGCCGCAAGCGGGGCACGGCCGTCGATCCGGCCAAGCGCGTGGTCATCAACGAACTGGTGTGCGAAGGCTGCGGCGACTGCAGCGTGCAGAGCAACTGCCTGAGCGTGGAGCCGCTGGAGACCGAGTTCGGCCGCAAGCGCGCCATCAACCAGAGCAGCTGCAACAAGGACATGAGCTGCCTGAAGGGCTTCTGCCCTAGCTTCGTCTCGGTCGAGGGCGGCCAGCTCAAGAAGAAGGGCAAGAACAAGGCGGCCACGCCGGCGGAGTTCGGCCTGATGCCCGAGCCGGCGATTCCGTCGCTCGCGGGCGGCAAGGTCTGGGGCGTGGTGGTGGCGGGCGTCGGCGGCACCGGCGTGATCACCATCGGCCAGCTGCTGGGCATGGCCGCGCACATCGAGGCCAAGGGCATCGTCACGCAGGACGCGGCCGGCCTGGCGCAAAAGGGCGGCGCCACCTGGAGCCACGTGCTCATCGGCGACACGCAGGACGACATCCGCACCACGCGTGTCGGCACCGCGGCGGCCGACCTGATCCTGGCCTGCGACCCGCTGGTCACGGTCAACGGCGAAACCATGGCGCGCATGCGCGAAGGGCGCACGCACGTGGCGCTCAACAGCCACAGTTCGCCCACCGCCGCCTTCGTGCGCAATGCCAACTGGCAGAACCCCGAGGACGCCTGCGCCGCCGAGATCGCGCGCGCCGTGGGCATCGACGCCATGGGCACCTTCGACGCCGATGCCGCCGCCACCACGCTGATGGGCGACAGCATCTACGTCAACCCGATGATCCTGGGCTACGCCTGGCAGAAGGGCTGGATCCCGCTGGAGCACGAGTCGCTCATGCGCGCCATCGAGCTGAACGCCGTGGCCGTCGAGAACAACAAGACGGCCTTCGAGTGGGGCCGCCAGGCGGCGGTGCGGCCCGAAGAGCTGCAAAAGCGCGTGCGCCCCGGCCAGATCATCGAGTTCAAGAAGCGCGAATCGGTCGAAAGCCTGGTGGCACGCCGCGTGGAGTTCCTGACCGGCTACCAGAACGCCGCCTACGCCGACGAATACAAGCAGTTCGTGGGCAAGGTGCAGCGGGCCGAGGCGGCCGTCGGCAAGAGCACGGCGCTGACCGAGGCGGTCGCGCGCTATCTGTTCAAGCTGATGGCGTACAAGGACGAGTACGAAGTCGCCCGCCTGCACACCGACCGCGCCTTCCTCGAGCGCATCGAAGGCATGTTCGAGGGTGACTACAAGCTCAACTACCACCTGGCGCCGCCGCTCATCGCCAAGAGGAACAGCAAGGGCCAGCTGCAGAAGCAGAAGTTCGGCCCCTGGATGCTCACCGGCTTCAAGCTGCTCGCGAAGCTCAAGGGCGTGCGCGGCACCGCGCTCGACATCTTCGGCCGCACCGAGGAGCGCAAGACCGAGCGCGCGCTGATCGGCGAGTACCGCGCCAGCATCGAGGAAGTGATCGGCGCGCTGCGTGCCGACAACCACGCGCTGGCGCTCGAAATCGCCGGCCTGCCGGAGCAGATCCGCGGCTACGGCCACGTCAAGGATCGCAACCTCGCGGCCGCCCGCAGCCGCTGGAGCGAGCTGATGGGCAAGTGGCGCAATCCGCAGGCGCAGCGCGCGGCCGCCTGATTTTTTCGGTGCATTCCCCCTGCAAAGAGCGCCCCGAGGGCGCTCTTTGCTATTGAAAACGTAGCGCCGAGCCGGCGGGTCGAGTCACCCGAAAGCCCTCCCCACCGCGCCGGATAAGGGCGTGGAGCAGTCACCGGCGCCGAATACAATGCCCGGTGCTGTGCGCGGCCAAGCCCCGCCGAGCTTTGACTTGCGGCCCCAATTCCCTTCGTGGCCGCGAAGCCATGAGGAGCGTCGGGACCGGCCCGCCTTCCTCTCGTTTTCTCTTCCCTCTGCTGGAGACTCTCTTGTTCATTTCCTCTGCTTTCGCCCAGACCGCGCCCGCTGCAGCCGGCGGCGGTGACATGTTGTCCTCGCTCGGCAGCATGCTGCCTCTGGTGCTGATGTTCGTGGTGCTGTATTTCGTCATGATCCGCCCGCAAATGAAGCGCCAGAAAGAAGCGCGCGCCATGATCGAGGCGCTGGCCAAGGGCGACGAAGTCGCCACCGCCGGCGGCGTGCTCGGCAAGATCACCTCCCTGAACGACCAGTACCTGGGCCTCGAGATCGCCAACGGCGTCGAGATCAAGATCCAGCGCAGCGCCGTGGTGCAGGTCCTGCCCAAGGGCGCCGTCAAACAATAAAAGCGTGCGCCGAGCCTTGCGCTTTGCAGCGCAGGGCCCCAAGTCACGCGGTGTTCCCTCTTCTGAAAAGCTTGAGAAAAAGCGCCCGCTCATGAACCGTTACCCGGTCTGGAAGTACACGATCATCGTGATCGTGTTGCTCGTGGGGCTCATCTACGCCCTGCCCAATTTCTTCGGTGAGGCGCCTGCGGTGCAGGTGTCGGCGGCCAAGACGGTCGTCAAGGTCGACGCCTCCACCCAGACCCGGGTCGAGGAAGCGCTCAAGGCCGCCGGCCTGACGCCCGACCTGATCACCCTGGACGGCACCTCGCTGCGTGCCCGCTTCGCCACCACCGACGACCAGCTCAAGGCGCGCGACGCCGTGCAGCGCGCTTTGGTGCCCGACGCGAACGATCCGCCGTACACGGTGGCGCTCAACCTGGTGTCGCGCTCGCCCAAGTGGCTGACCGCGCTGCACGCCTTCCCGATGTACCTGGGCCTGGACCTGCGCGGCGGCGTCGACTTCCTGCTGCAGGTGGACATGAAGGGCGCGATCGACAAGAAGGCCGAGTCCTTCGCCAGCGACCTGCGCACCACCTTCCGCGACAAGAACATCCGCGGCACCGCGGTGAGCCGCAACGGCCAGACCGTCGAGGTGAGCTTCCGCGACGCGGCCTCGCTCGACGCGGCCAAGCGCCTGATCCAGGACCAGTTCCAGGATCTCTCCACCACCGACAGCCAGGACGGCAGCAACTGGCGCCTCGTGGCCAGCATCAAGCCCGAAGCCGCCCGCCGCCTGCAGGACGCCGCGCTCAAGCAGAACATCACCACGCTGCACAACCGGATCAACGAACTCGGCGTGGCCGAGCCCGTGATCCAGCAGCAGGGCCTGGACCGCATCGTCGTGCAGCTGCCCGGCGTGCAGGACACCGCCAAGGCCAAGGAAATCCTGGGCCGCACCGCCACGCTCGAAATGCGCATGGTGGACGAAAGCGCAGAAGGCCGCGCCGCCGAACTGGGCGGCGGCCCCGTGCCCTTCGGCTCCGAGAAATTCCTCGACCGCCAGGGCCGCCCCGTGATCGTGAAGAAGCAGGTGCTCGTCACCGGCGAGAACCTCACCGACGCGCAACCCGGCTTTGACCAGCAGAGCAACCAGCCCAAGGTCGACCTGACCATGGACGCCAAGGGCGGCCGCATCATGCGCGACGTCAGCCGCGAGAACTACAAGAAGCGCATGGCCATGCTGATCTTCGAGAAGGGCAAGGGCGAAGTGCTCACGGCCCCGTCGATCAACGGCGAACTCGGCAACCGCTTCCAGGTCTCGGGCTCCATGACCGTGGTCGAGGCCAACGACCTCGCGCTGCTGCTGCGCGCCGGCTCGCTGGCCGCGCCCATGGAAATCATCCAGGAACGCACCATCGGCCCGACGCTGGGCGCCGACAACATCGAAAAAGGCTTCAAGAGCGTGATGTACGGCTTCCTGGCGATCATGGTCTTCATGTGCGCGTACTACGCACTGTTCGGCCTGTTCTCCTCGATCGCGCTGGCCGTCAACCTGATGCTGCTGGTGGCCATCCTCTCGATGCTGCAGGCCACGCTCACGCTGCCCGGCATCGCGGCCATGGCCCTGGCCATCGGCGTGGCCATCGACTCCAACGTGCTGATCAACGAGCGCGTGCGCGAAGAACTGCGCAACGGAGCGTCGCCGCAGGCAGCCATCCATGCCGGCTACGAACGCGCCTGGGGCACCATCCTGGACTCCAACGTGACCACGCTGATCGCGGGTATCGCGCTGCTGGCCTTCGGCTCCGGCCCGGTGCGCGGCTTTGCCGTGGTGCATTGCATCGGCATCGTCACCTCGATGTTTTCCGCCGTGTTCTTCTCGCGCGGCCTCGTGAACTTCTGGTACGGCCAGAAGAAGAAGCTCAAGACGGTGTCGATCGGCACGGTCTGGCGGCCCAACACCGACGGCTCGGCCGTGGCCACCAAGTAAAGGTCTAGGACAAGCGTCATGGAATTCTTCCGCATCCACAAGACCATTCCGTTCATGCGCCACGCGGTGGTGCTGAACATCGTCTCCGTCGTCACCTTCGCGCTGGCGGTGTTCTTCCTGTTCCACCGCGGGCTGCACCTGTCGGTGGAGTTCACGGGCGGCACGGTGATCGAGGTCGCCTACGAGCAGTCGGCCGACATCGGCAAGGTGCGCGACGCCGTCACCAAGCTCGGCTACCCCGAGGTGCAGGTGCAGAACTACGGCACCTCGCGCGACGTGCAGATCCGCCTGCCGGCCCAGAAGGGCATGAGCTCCGACCAGCAGAGCGCGCAGGTCATGCAGGCGCTGAAGTCGGTCGACCCGTCGGCCACGCAGCGCGGCATCGAGGTCGTCGGACCGCAGGTCGGCGAAGAGCTGACCACCAACGGCCTCAAGGCCCTGGGCATGGTGGTCGTCGGCATCATGATCTACCTGGCGTTTCGCTTCGAGTGGAAGTTTGCGCTGGCTACCGTGCTGGCCAACCTGCACGACGTGGTGATCATCCTGGGCTTCTTCGCCTTCTTCCAGTGGGAATTCTCGCTGGCGGTGCTGGCGGCGGTGCTGGCGGTGCTGGGGTATTCGGTGAACGAGTCGGTCGTGATCTTCGACCGGATCCGCGAGAACTTCCGGCGCTACCGGAAGATGACGACCACCGAGATCATCGACAACGCGATCACCTCGACCATCAGCCGGACCATCATCACCCACGGCTCCACCCAGCTGGTGGTGCTGTCGATGTTCTTCTTCGGCGGCCCGACCCTGCATTACTTCGCCCTGGCGCTGACCATCGGCATCTGCTTCGGCATCTACTCTTCCTGCTTCGTGGCGGCGGCCATTGCCATGTGGCTCGGCATCAAGCGCGAAGACCTGGTCAAGGGTGGCCCACCCAAGCGCGACGGGGAATCCGGAGACGACCCGAACGCCGGGGCCGTCGTCTGACGGATACTTCAGGTTTGAATCAAGCGGCCGGGGCCGCGCACTCTCCACACTTGTGCGGTTGCGCATCCCGATGCAAGCTCGCGGTTGTTGCCGTTAAACCGAACACCCAGGCCTTTCCGACTTTTCAATGAGCATTGCGCGGTCCGCTTCTTCCCTGCAGCTCGCTCGCGAGACGCGTGAGCGTTTCGTGACGGCCACGGAAGGCGCGATCGTGCCGCTGGCCCGCGCGATCCGCGACCGGCTGACCACGCTGGCCTCCGAAGCCGGCAACGCCCGCGCCATGCAGGAGCACCGCGACGACTTCGTGGCGTTCCAGGGGCAGGGCACCCGCTGGGTGTCGCTTGCGCAGACCGGCTGGCGCAAGGCGCTGGCATCTTCCGGCGGCGGCGCGGCGGCCACGTCCTCGGCGCTGCGCCTGGAGCTCATCGGCGACGAGGAGGTCGAGAGCAACATCCTCTCGTCGCGCCTGGCGCAAGTGATCCACGACAAGGCCAGCTTCGAGCTGAGCGACCTGCGCCTTCGCATCCAGCACCTCGAAGGCACCACCGAGCTCGACGCCCGCGACGTGCTCAGACCCGAGACGCTGGCCAAGCTGCTGGTCGAGCAATGGCTCGGCGCGGGTCTGAGCCGCGGCATGTGGACCCGGGTGCAGGACACCGTGCACCAGGCGCTGGTCGACGTGATCGTCAAGGCCTACAAGGACGCCAACGTGTTCCTGGTCGCCAACGGCGTGATGCAGGAGATCGATCTGAAGAGCTTCGTGCGGCGCACGGGCAGCGGCGGCGGCGGTCCTGGCGGCACGGCCACGTCGGGCGGCCCGATGGCCCGCGACAGCAGCATGTCCGGCGGCCCCCACAGCGCCCAGCGGCCCGGATTCGGGTTCGAAGGGTCGGTGCCCTCGGCCGCGGCGCCGCCGGCGACCACCGGCGGCTCGCCGCTCATGATCGCGCGGCAGCGCGCGCAAACCGCGCTGCTCAGCCTCAAGCGCTTCGTGACCGCGCGCATCGGCGGCGACACGGGCGGCGGCGGCGCGGGGCACTACCAGGCGGCGAACCCGGACGGGCGCGCCACCGATGTCGGCGCAGGTGGCGGTGGCGGCGTGGGCGGCGGCCCGACGGTTCCGCGCGTGTTCTCGCGCACCTTCGCCGGTGCCATCGCCGATGCCGAAGTCGCCTACCGCATGGCCGCCACCCAGTACATGGACGCGCCCGGCGAGCAGGCCACGCTGATGCAGCAGACCGCCGTCGACCTGCGCAAGCGCACCGCCGAACTGAAAAAGCGTGCACCGACCACCGCCGACAAGGCCACGGTCGAGATCGTCGCGCTGATGTTCCAGGCCATCCTGGCCGAGGAGCGCATTCCTTTTTCGGCACGCGTGTGGTTCGCGCGCCTGCAGATGCCGGTGCTGCGCGTGGCCATCGCCGAGCCCGAGTTCTTCGGCACCCTGCAGCACCCCGCGCGCATGCTGATCGACCGCATGGGCTCGTGCGTGATGGGCTTCGACGCCGCGGCCATCACCGGTAGCGCGCTCGAAGGCGAGATCCGCCGCGTGGTGCAGGTCATCGAGCAGTACCCCGAAACCGGCCAGCGCGTGTTCAAGCTGGTGTTCGACGAATTCGTCGCCTTCCTCAACCGCTACCTGACGCAGAGCGACACCACGCAGCGCGTGATGAGCGTGGCGCAGCAGGTCGAGCAGAAGGAAACGATGGCGATCCAGTACACCATCGAGTTGCGCAAGATGTTGAACGACATGCCGGTGCGCGACGAGATCCGGGAGTTTCTCTTCAAGATCTGGGCCGAGGTGCTGGCCATTGCCGCGCTGCGCTACGGCGCGCAGGGCGAGCAGACGGTCATGCTCAAGCGCGTGGCCTCCGAGTTGGTGTGGGCCGCCAGTGCCAAGCCCAATCGCACCGATCGCGCCCGCGTCATCCAGGACCTGCCGCAGCTGCTGCAGCGCCTGCGCCAGGGCATGGCGCTGCTGGGCATCGTCGACGAGCCGCAGGAAGCGCACATCAAGATCATCGGCGCCACCTTGTCCGACGCCTTCATGTCGAAGACCGAGGCGATTCCGCAGGCCAAGATCGAAGCCATGGCCGAGCGGCTGACGCACCTGGAAGACTTCGTGACCGACGTCGGCGGTGCCTCCGACCTGCCGCTCGACGCCCACAGCATCGAGCTGCTGCTCGGCGTGGACGCGGCTTCGATCGAGGTCATTCCCGATGCCGCCGGCGCCAAGGTGGCCGAGGACATGCTCGCCTGGGCGCATGAGCTGCAGGTGGGCAACTGGTTCATGCTCGACCACAACGACCGGGTGAGCCAGGTGCAGTTCGTGTGGCGCAGCGACCGCAAGCAGCTGCACCTGTTCGCCTCGGCGGACGGACGCAGCTTCCTGATCCAGGCCGGGCGGCTGGCCATGTATCTGCAGGCCGGCCTGCTGGTGCCGGCCGAGGAAGAAACGCTCACCGTGCGCGCCACGCGCGAAGCGCTGGCCAAGCTGGACGCCAACCCGGAGCGCCTGCTGAACTAGCCGGAAGGCGAGCTCAGTGGGCCGTGCGCCCCTCGCGGCTCTCGCAGAGTTCGTCGAGCACCAGCGCATCGGGCTCGATGCCGGTGCTCCAGTGGACCATCAGCACGATGATCTTCAACTCGTCGATCGCGACCGGATCGCCCGGCGCCGCCATCGCCCGCTCGACCACGATCTCGCGCAGCCCGCAAGGCAGCACGTTCGACGATTCGAGAAAGCGGATGAAGCCCAGGCACTCGGCACCGAGGTGGTCCTGCTCGGCCTGGGAATAGACGCGCATGGCGTCGTCGGATTGGGGCAGGGCTGCTTCGGGTGCACCACCCAGCGTGACGGTGGCCGAGGCCGCGTCGTCGGCGTGGTGCTCGATCTGCATGCCTTGCGTTGCAAGGCTCAGGCCGTCGAGCCAGTGAAGGGCTTCGCGGATCTCTTCTGCCTCGAAGCCGTGCGCACTGAGCTTGCGGCCCAGCTGTTCGGGTTCGGGGCATGCATCGCCGCGCCAGTAGTTCTCGTAGACAAAAACAAGTACTTCGAACATGCGCACCAATATAGCCCAGGAAGTGGCTGCTCGCCCCCGGGCTTCATGCACTTCACATCACTTTTCCTCTCCACGCGAACGGACAGTCGAGTGGACGCGGATCGGCTAGCTGACGGCCGATCGCTGGAAGAGTCCGCCGGGCAGGCGCGAGACATGGCCGTCGAGTTCGAGCGATAGCAGCTTGGCCTGCAGCGCCGCCGCGCTCCAGCCGGTACGGGCGCTCAGCGCATCGAGGCTGACCGGGTCGAAGCCCAGGGCCTCGAGCAACGGGGCCTCGGCCGACGGTGCCTGCGTTTCAGCGTCGGCGGCAGTGTGGCTGCCGTTGCCATTGCCGCTCTTGCGCTGCGATGCGGACGACGCGCCGCCCGCGAGTTGCAGCGGCGGCAGCTCTTCGAGGATGTCGTTCACCGACTCCACGAGCTTGGCGCCCTGCCGGATCAGCGCGTGGCAGCCGCGCGATTGCGGCGAATGGATCGAGCCCGGTATCGCGAACACTTCCTTGCCTTGCTCCGAAGTGAGCCGCGCGGTGATCAGCGAGCCCGACTGCAGCGCCGCCTCGACCACCAGCGTGCCGCGCGCCAGCCCGGCGATCAGCCGGTTGCGCTTCGGAAAATTCTGCGTGAGCGGCGGGGTGCCCAGCGGCAGCTCGCTCACGATCAGGCCCTGCAGCGTGATGCGGTGCGCCAGGTCGCGGTGCCGCGCCGGGTAGACGCGGTCGAGCCCGGTGCCGACCACGGCGACCGTGGCCAAGCGGGGCTCGTCGCCAGCTGCGTCGGCCGCGTCGAGCGCGCCTTGGTGCGCCGCGCCGTCCACGCCCAGCGCCAGCCCCGACACCACCGGCAGGCCGGCTTCGCCGAGCGCCCGCGCGAAGCTGCGTGCATTGGTGGCGCCCTGCGGCGTCGGGTTGCGGCTGCCCACCACCGCGATGCTGTGGCCCAACTGCGTCAGGTCGTAGTCGGCGGCGCCGAGCACGTAGAGCATCGGCGGCGGGTCGGCCATTTCGAGCAGCGAGGCCGGGTAGCCGGCATCGCCGAGCGTGACCAGCCGGCGCCAGTTGCCGTTGTCGGTGTTGTGCAGCCATTGCCAGGTCAAATCGATCTGGGCCTGGAGGTTGGCGGGCGGCTGCTGCAGCGCTTCGGCCTGCGCGAGCGACACCACTTCGCGCAGCGCATGCGCCGGCTGCGCGAAGACGCGTTCGGGCAACCCGAACGCCGCAAGGAGCCGGCGAGCGGTGCCATCACCGATGCCCGGCGTCAGTGAAAGTCGCAGCCAGCCTGCGAGTTCTGCGCGTTCCAAACGACGAATGTGCGAAAGAGCCGGAGCCGCAGGTCAGGGATTGACGAGGAAGTCGCCGGCGCGCGGAGTGTCGTTGATTTCGAGCACCAGCGCGTAGGACACTTTCTCGAAAGTGCGGAACACCATCAGCAGGCCGATGCGTTCGTTGGGCAGCTTGATGGTTTCCTTGCGGGCGCCCGTGCGGTCGAGGATGGTCTCGCCGTTCTTCAGGATGGCCAGCACGTGGCCGTTGTCGATGCCGTCGCGCGTGCCCTTGTTGATGGCCACCACCTGGTTCTGCGCCGCGAACTGCACCGCGTTGCCGTAGACCGAGATGATGCGGCCTTCGACCTGCGTCGAGGGCGCGCGCGGCACGTAGCTCAGCAGCTGGCGCGGCGGCTCGGGCAGCAGGCGGTCGCCGGCGCGGATTTCCTCGCGCGACGCGATGATGTCGACGGTGGCGGGCACGACCGTGATGACGTCCTTGTCCTCGACCGTCTCGACCGTGGTCGACTCGCCGCGCTGCAGCCGGGCCTTGCCCAGGTACTGCGCCTCGTAGCCGAGGATTTCGCCCGTGCCCGGGTCTTTCAGCGGGGTGGCGCTGCGGAACACGCGGAAACTCTGCACCGGCCCGGGGGCCTCGAGCAGCGGCGAATTGGCGTTGCCGCGCGCATAGGCGCGGTCGCCGCGCGACAGCAGAACCCGGTTGTCGTTGCCGGCCACGATGCGCGGCGCGCTGTCGAGCGTGTCGGCGTCGACCACGATCGGCTCGCTCAGGAAGGGCTCGATGATGCTCGGGTTGAGCGTGGGCAGCGCCATGCCGGCCAGCGAGTCGAAGCGGGTGCGCGGCGACAGCTTGATGGTGCCGCCGTCGCCGCTGAAGCCGCCGCGGCGGGTGGTCGTGAGGCGGGCGCGACCGCCGGTCTTGTCCAGGTAGAGCACCTGGCCGGGGTAGATGCGGTGCGGGTTCGCGATCTCGTTGATGTTCATGCCCCACAGTTCCGGCCAGCGCCAGGGGCGCAGCAGGTACAGGCGGGAGATGGCCCAGAGGGTGTCGCCGGGCTTGATGGTGTATTCGTCGGGCGCGTTGGGCGCCAGTTCGCTCAGCGGCACGCCGGTCTGGGCGGTCTGCTGGGCGGTGGCGCGCTGCTGCGGCGTGACCGGGTAGTTCTGGGCCCAGGCCGTCGTGGCGCCGCAACTGCCAAGCACCGCCAGGGCGGTGAGCGTGGCAAGAAAGGGGGGGCGCTGGCGTTCAGCTGATCTGAGCTTTTTCATGTCTGGATGGGTGAGCGCGCGACGTATCGCTGCGCATACGAATCTCACAATTTGCTACGAATTCTGCGCTGAAGCCCTTGGCAGGGCAACGTTTTCGGGCCTGCGGGGCCCGTCGCGTCGCGGAATTGGCGAAAATAGCCACAACTTCCCCCCGATTTCATGGCCAAACGAATCATTCTGAGTTACCCGGACAAGCGCCTGCACACGGTGGCCAAGCCGGTGCAGGGCGTCGACGCGCGCATCAAGGCGCTGGTGGCCGACATGCTGGAAACAATGTACGACGCCAACGGCATCGGCCTGGCAGCAACCCAGGTCGACGTGCATGAGCGCCTCGTCGTCATCGACGTGTCCGAGGAACGCAACGAGCCGATCGTGCTCATCAACCCCGAAATCACCTGGGCCAGCGACGAGAAGGTGCTGAACGAAGAGGGCTGCCTCTCGGTGCCCGGCATCTACGACGGCGTGATGCGCTCGACCTCGGTCAAGGTGCAGGCGCTCGACGAGAACGGCGAGAGCCGCAGCATCGAGGCCGACGGCCTGCTGGCCGTGTGCATCCAGCACGAACTCGACCACCTGCTGGGCAAGGTGTTCGTCGAATACCTCTCCCCCCTGAAGCGCAACCGCATCAAGAGCAAGCTGCTCAAGCAGCAGCGCGAAGAACTGCGGGAACGGGCCTGAACATGACGATGAAGCGCGGCCTTCGCACCTTCGCGACCCTGGCGGTCTTCGCGGCCGCAGGCCTGGGGCTGGCCGGCTGCGCGAATGAACCCACGCGCGTACAGCCCGGCGCCTCGGCCGCCGAAACGCTGCAGCGGCTGGGCGCGCCCACGGGCCGCTATCCGCTCAATGGCGGCGGCGAGCGGCTGCAGTACTCGCGCATGCCCGCCGGCTTCGAGGTGACCGACATCGACGTCGACGCCACCGGCAAGGTCGTCTCGGTGACGCAGGTGCTCAGCGAGGCGCGCTTCGGCCAAGACATCAAGGTCAACCAGTGGCGCCAGGACGATGTCATGGCCTTCTACGGCCGCCCCTATGAAATCTCCCGCGTCAGTTCCTTCGACGGTGCCGTCTGGACCTGGCGCTACAAGGCCGTGAACGAGCGCCGCATGCTGTACATCTACATCGATCCGACCGGCGTGGTCCGGCGCTATCACACGGGGGACGATCTCGAGCTCGATCGGATCCGCGATTGAGCCGCCTGCGCGTCGTTTTCGCGGGCACGCCCGAGTTCGCTCGCGTCGCCCTGGAGGCCATTGCCGCCGCCGGCCATGAGATCGTGCTGGTGATGAGCCAGCCCGACCGCCCCGCCGGCCGCGGCATGAAGCTGCAGGCTTCCCCCGTCAAGCAGTGCGCCGTGTCCAATGGCTGGCCGGTGGCCCAGCCGCGCAGCCTGCGCCTGGACGGCAAGTACCCGGACGAAGCCTCGGCCGCGCGCGACACCCTGCTGGCCGCGAAGCCCGACGTGATGGTCGTCGCCGCCTACGGCCTGATCCTGCCGCAGTGGGTGCTCGACCTGCCGGCGCACGGCTGCCTCAACATCCACGCGAGCCTGCTGCCGCGCTGGCGCGGCGCCGCGCCGATCCACCGCGCCATCGAGGCGGGCGACACGCAGACCGGCATCACCATCATGCAGATGGACGCGGGCCTGGACACCGGCGACATGCTGCTGCGCGAGTCGCTGGACATCGGCGACGACAGCACCGCGTGCCTGCACGACCGCCTGGCCGAGCTGGGCGGGCGCATGATCGTCGAGGCCTTGGCGAACATCGGCGGCCTCGTCCGCACGCCCCAGCCCGCCGAAGGCATCACCTACGCCCACAAGGTCGAGAAGCACGAAGCGCTGATCGACTGGACCCTGCCGGCCGACGCCATCGTGCGGCGCATCCGCGCCTTCGACCCGTTCCCCGGCGCCAACAGCCCGCTCGACGGCGAGACCATCAAGCTCTGGGCCGCCCACGCGGCACCGGCCGCCGGGGCCTCGGCCACGCCGGGCACGATCCTGGCCGTCACCGACGCCGGCGTGGCCGTGGCGGCTTCCGGCTCGACAGTCACCATCACCGAACTCCAGCGCGCGGGCGGAAAGCGCCTGCCCGTGGCCGATTTCCTGCGCGGCTTCGACCTGAAGCCCGGGCAGGTGTTCGGCTGATGTTCCTGTCGACCGCCATCCGTTCGCGGCCCGAGTTCCGGGCCGGCGTGCGCGACATGTCTTCCGTGGCGCTGGGCATCGGCGCCTGGGGCCTCATGACCGGCGTGGCCATGGTCAAGTCGGACATGAGCGTGATCGAGGCCGTCGCGATGACCCTGCTGGTCTACGCGGGCAGCTCGCAGCTGGCGGCCATTCCGCTGCTGGCGGCGGGCGCGCCGGCCTGGGTGATCCTGGCCACCGGCTTCTGCGTGAACCTGCGCTTCGTCGTGTTCAGCCTGCACCTGCGCCCCTACCTCATGCACATGCCGCGCTGGCGCCGCATGCTGCACGGCTATCTCACGGCCGACATGAGCTATGCGCTCTTCACCAAGAAATACCAGAAGCCGCCGCTCACCATTGCCGAGCAGCAGTCGCAGGAGGCCTACCTCACCGGCAATTACTTCGTGACCTGGTGCGCCTGGATGGGCATGAGCATGCTGGGCGTCGCGCTCGCCAATTTCATTCCGCAGAGCTGGGGGCTGGGCTTCGCGGGCGTGCTGAGCCTGGTGGCCATCGTGTGCTCGATGGCGACGACGCGGCTTCGCGTGCTGGCCGCGCTGATCGCCGGCGCCACCGCCGTGGCCGCCTACGCGCTGCCGCTGAAGCTCAACATCGTGGTCGCCATCGGCGTCGCGGTGCTGCTGTGCTTCTGGCTCGAAAAGCAGTTCGGGCTCGACCCCACCGCGGAGGACGACAAGTGAGCGCCGCCCGGCCGCCCGAAGGCGCTCGCCCCCTCCGGCTGGAGGGGGGAGGCGAAGCGGCGCGGAGTGCGCGAAGCCTGGGGGAGGCCATCCGATGAGCCGCACCACCGACCTGTGGACCCTGGGCGTGATCGTCGGGCTGGCGCTCGTCACCGTGCTGACGCGCTGCTTCTTCTTCATCCTCGACCGCCCCTGGGGCCTGCCCGAGTGGGCGCACCGCGCGCTGCACTACGCGCCGGCCGCCGCGCTCGCGGGCGTGATCGCGCCCGAGATCGTCATGACGCAGGGCCACCTCATCGGCACGCTGCACGACGCCCGCCTGTATGCGGCGGTCGTCGGCGCGGCCTACTACTACTGGCGGCGCGGCGTGCTCGGCACCATGCTTGCCGGCATGGCGGTTTACCTGCCGCTGCACCTGGGCCTCGGCTGGTAGTTCGCGTCTTCAGTCGAGTTTCACGCCGGCTGTCTTGATGATGTTGCCCCAGCGCTCGCTCTCGGCGCGCGAGAGCTTGTAGAAGTCCTGCGGCGTGCCCGGCAGCGCCTCGAAGCCGAAGTCCGCGAACAGCTTCACCACCTTCGGCGCCTTCATCGCCTTGTGCAGTTCGGCGTTCAGCCGCGCGACCGCTTCCGGCGGCATGCCGGCCGGGCCGATCAGGCCGTGGAAGGCGTAGGCGTTGACATCGGGGAAGCCGGCCTCGACGAAGGTCGGCACCTCGGGCAGCGCATTGGCGCGCTGCGGCAGCGCGATGGCCAGCACCCGCACCTTGCCCGACTTGATGATCGACAGGCCCGAGGCCAGGTCCAGCATCATCACCGGCACCTGGCCGCCCATCACGTCGGACATGGCGGGCGCGGCGCCCTTGTACGGCACGTGCACGATGCTCAGGCCGGCCTTCTGCTTGAACAGCTCCATCGCCATGTGGTGCGGCGAGCCGTTGCCCGGCGACGCATAGCTGACCTTCTCGGGGTTGGCCTTCACGTAGCGCACGAACTCCGCCACGTTCTTCGCGGGAAAGTCGGGGTGCACCACCAGCGCCACCGGGAAGCGGCCGATGGTGCCGATGTAGGTGAAGTCGGTCGCGGGCTTGTAGGGCAGCTTCACGAACATGTGCTCGTTGAACAGCAGCGCCGCGTTCTCGGCCTGCATGACCGTGTAGCCGTCGGGCTTGGCCTGCATCATCACCGACACGCCGATGTTGGTCGACGCGCCCGGCCGGTTGTCGATGATCAGCGGCTGCCCCAGCGAAGGCTGCATCGCCTCGGCCAGCGAGCGCGCGAGGTTGTCGGTGCCGCCGCCGGCCGCGTACGGCACGATCCACTTGATGGGCTGGCTCGGGTAGGCCGCCGGCTGCGCCGATGCGAGGGTGGTGGCCAGCGCGAGGGCCGCGGCCAGCAGGGGAAGGAAGCGTTTCATCATGTCTTTTGTCTCCGTTGCTTGTCTTGAATCTCGAAATCGGTTGGGGTCAGGTCATTCGCCGCGCAGCACCTGCCAGAGCTCGCGGTCGCGCTCGGCGGTCCACACCACCGGGTGCTCGATGCCGCGCAGCTCGTCATAGGCGCGCGACACGTCGAAGGGCAGCACGTGCTGGAACACGGGCCAGTTGCCGAAGCGCGGCGTCATGGCCGCCTCGGCGCGCGCGAAGCAGCCCTTGAGCGTGTCGCCCGCGGCGATGCCGGCCTTCACGCTGTCCAGCAGCGTCGAGAGGAATGCCTTGGTCAGTCCGATCGCCTCGGCGCAGGCGGCTTCGTCCTGCAGCACCGCGCCACGGCCCGGCACCAGCACGCGCGGGTTCAGCGCGCGCACCGCGTCGAGCGTGCCGGCCCAGTCGCCGATGTAGGCGTCGCCCGCGTACACGCCGCAGTGGTTCTCGACCACGTCGCCCGAGAACAGCACGCCGCAGTCGGGCAGCCAGGCGACGGTGTCGCCGCTCGAATGGCCGCGGCCCAGCGCCATCAGCCGCAGCTCGCGGCCGGTGCCGGGGCGGGGGCCGAGCCACAGGCTCATCTCGCCCTGGAAGCTCGTCGTCGGGAAGGTCAGGCCCGGGATCTCTTCCACGCCTGCGAACAGGCGCGGGAAGCGGCCCACTTCCGAATCGAAGTCGGCCTGGCCGCGCGTGCGGATCCAGTCGAGCGTGCCGTTGCTCGCGATGATCTGCTCCACCTCGCCGAAGGCGCTCGCGCCCATCACGCGCACCGCGTGGTAGTGGGTGAGCACGATGGTCTTGATCGGCTTGTCGGTCACCGTGCGGATGGCCGCGAGAAAGTCGCGCGCCATGCGCGGCGTGGGGCGCGTGTCGATCAGCACCACCTGGTCGTCGCCGACCACGAAGCCGCAGTTGGGGTCGAAGTCGCTGATGTAGCCGTAGGCACCGGGCGCGAGCTCGCGCAGCCGGGGCTTCTGCTCGCGGGTGTCCGAGGCGGAAGCGAAAGAAACGTTGGCGGTCATGGTGTGGGGTCGGTCGTGGGGTTGTCTTCGGCGGCCGCGCGGATGCAGGCCAGCAGCACCTCCTGGTCGGCGCACTGGTTGGCCAGCAGCAGCACGAGGCGAGCATTCAGGTCGGCGCTGTGCGCTTCGCTCAGGCCCTCGTGCGCGGCGAGCAGGGCGGCATAGAAGCCGTCGGGGTCGGGGATGCGGGGCGCTGTGTTCATGGGGTCTTGTCGTCGTGGGCGAGCGCGGTGCGTGCCGCGGATGCGATGGCTTGCGGCGTGGCGTTCGAGAGCAGGGCGGCGCGGTAGGCGTCGGGGCGCACCAGCGCGAAGCCGCCCGCGCCATCCATGCCGAGATGGGCCGCCAGCCTGTCGTCGGGCCGCAGCGTGGGCAGGCCGCTCTCGCCGCCCACGGCCAGCAGGCGCAACGGCAATGCGGCGGTGGCGTCGAGGGCGGCCAGCGCCTGCTCGCGCGTCGGCGCGAACCACAGGCCTATGCATTGCGTGCCTTCGGCCAGCAGCTGCATCAGCGTCGTCTCGCGGCCGTCGGCCCAGTGCAGCGGCAGGTTCTGCACCGTGCGCGCGCCTTCGGGCAGCACGGGCGCGGGCGGGTAGTCGTTGGCGACCGACATGCGTCCGGTGTTGACCAGCGCCCGCGCGAACGGATGGCGCGCGGCCAGCGCCACCACGGCGCGGCGCAGCGTGTGCTCGGCCGGCGAGCGCGGCGCGAGGAAGCGCGCCGAGCGGCTCGTCACCTGCAGGTTCTGCCTGGCGGCCGGCTGCCTTTCGGCGTCGTAGCTGTCGAGCAGCGCGTCGCCGGCCTTGCCCTGCGCGGCCAGCGCGAGCTTCCAGCCGAGGTTGGCCGCGTCCTGGATGCCGCTGTTGCCGCCGCGCGCGCCGAAGGGGCTCACCACGTGCGCCGCGTCGCCGATGAAGAACACACGGCCGTGCCTGAAGCTGTCCAGCAGGTGGTCGCGGTAGCCGTAGGGCCCGATCCACACGAACTCGAACTCCACGTCCGGCCCCAGTTGCTCGCGCAGCCGCGCGCCGGCCACCTCGGGCTTGCTGATGTAGGCCGTGTCGCAGTCTTCCGGCATCTGGTAGTCGATGCGCCACACGCCGTCGGCCATCAGGTGCTGCCACACGCCACGGCCTTCGTTGAAGGGCGCGTCGACCCAGGTCCAGCGCTCGGTCGGCAGCGGTTTCTTGAAGCGCACGTCGCTGATGCACCAGCGGTCGGTGCTGCGCGACGAATGCGCCTCGATGCCCAGCTGCGCGCGGATCGGGCTGTTGGCGCCGGTCGCGTCGATCAACCGGTCGGCCTCGATGGCGTAGCTGCCGGCGGGCGTCTCGATCTCCAGGCGCACGCCGTCGGCCATTTGCTCGACGCGCGTCACGCGGCTCTTCCAGCGCACGTCGGTCATGCCCAGCTCGAGGATGCGATCGACCAAGAACCACTCGACGTAGAACTGCTGCAGGTTGATGAAGGGCGGCTGCCTCGAGACGCTGTCGGTCTGCAGGTTGAAGTTGTAGACCTCCTGTTCGCCCGAGAAGGTGCGCCCGAACGACCAGGTGATGCCCTTGGCCGCGATGCGTTCGTAGATGCCCAGGCGCTCGAAGATTTCCAGGCTCTTCTGCGCATAGCAGATGCCGCGCGACGAGGCGCCGCGCACGCCCACGGTGTCGTCTTCGTCCAGCAGCACCGCATGCACGCCGCGCTGCGCGAGGTCGCAGGCCAGCGTGAGACCCGAAGGGCCGGCGCCGACGATCACGATCGGGTGGCGTACGAGCTTCGCGCTGTTCAGCTCGGGCGGGGGCGTGAAGGGCCAGACCGGCAGCTCGTAGGCCGGTGCGAATGCAAAGTTTTCCATGGGTCTTCTACAGCGCGTGCGCGAATTCGGCGATGGCGTCCGCCGCCTGGGGAATCAGCTCGGGCTGCCCCGCGAGATAGTGGTTGCCGCCCACGATGTCGACATTGCGGATGCGCGATCCGCCCGCCGCCATCCACGCGTCGCGCGTGCTCGGGAAGGTCGACTGGTCGCCGGTGTAGGTCAGCAGCAGCTTCGGCACCGTGGTGCGCGCGAGGTTGGTCGGCCCGTCGGCCTGCGAGCGCGACGACCACTGCGAGAGAAAGGCCGTGAGCGAGGTGGTGCGGCCCATCGCGTTGGCCGAGTAGTTCACCTGCCGCGCGTCGCCCCACACGCTGCCGGGCAGGCGGTCGTTGGCGTCGAGCGAGAGGTCGACGCAGCGCGGATCGGCATGCGTGCGGTAGACGATGAAGGTCTGGTCGCGCGGCGCGCCCTTCGTGCCGCGCAGCAGCGCGAGGCGGTCGACGCACCACTGCTCGATGCGGTCCAGCCGCGCCTTCTGCGCCGCGCTGAAACGGGCGAGGAAGTCGCTGTCGTAGGGCACGCGGTGGCGCGGGTCGTACATGTCGAGCTCGGGGTTCACGGAAAGCGGGTCGTGCTCGTCGGTGACCGAGGGGTCGATCCAGTCGCGCATCAGCCGGGTGCGGCCCAGGTGAGCGGCGCACAGCGCGATTCCGTCCACGGGCGGCAGGTCGCCCGGGTGCAGGTGCGTCGGGTCGCCGTCGGGCAGGTGCGTGGCGGTGAGCTTCTCGGCCTGCGCCTGGTAGAAGGCCGAGAGCGCGGCGCCGCCGGAGTTGCCGACCAGGAACACCTTCTCGTAGCCGGCCGCGCGCAGGTACTGCACGCCGGCGCCCAGGTCTTGAATGGCGCGCTCCATCAGCAGCACCGTGTCGTTGCCCACGAAGCGGGAGTTGAGGCCCATGCAGCAGATGCCGCGCTCGGCCAGCGGGCCGATCAGGTAGTGGCCCATGAAGTTGCTGGTCGGGTGCATCACGATGGCCGCGACCTTCTTCGGCCCTTGCGGTGCCTGGTAGGCGCCGTAGATGCGCGGGCGCAGCAGCTGCAGGCCCGACTGGCTCTCCATCGAGGCGCCGGGCTTCACGTCGATGACGGCGAGTTGCAGCTCAGGCATTCGGCGCACTCCTTGCCGCGCGAAGTTCGGCCTTGCGCGCGGTCCAGGCGTCCAGGTCGGCATGGGCGCGCAGGGCGTGCGCGTCCATCTCGGCCTGTGGCACGGTCGGCGTGGTCAGCTCCACGCGGATGCCGTTGGGGTCGAAGAAATAGATCGACTCGATGATGTGGTGGTCGGTCACGCCCAGCACCTCGACGCCGGCGCCCTCGAGCCGCGCCTTGGCGGCCAGCAGGTCGTCCACCGAATCGACGCGCAGCGCGATGTGGTTCACCCATGCGGGCGTGTTGGGCGAGGGCAGGGCGGCGATGTCGTCGCCCAGGTCGAAGAAGGCGATGTACGAGCCGTCGCGCATCTGGAAAAAGATGTGCACGTAGGGGCAGTACTCGCCGGTGCTCGGCACGTGGTCGCTCTTGATGACGTGCGCCAGCGGCAGGCCCAGCAGGTCTTCGTAGAAGCGGCGGGTTTCCTCGCTGTCGCGGCAGCGCCAGGCGAAGTGGTGCAGCCCGCGCACGGGCGGTGGTGGGGTTGGCATGGCTCGTGTCTCCGGTGAGCCGGTATTGGGCGATGCCGGGTCTTATGATGCAATCGAAATTAATTCATCGATTGATGAAATAACCATATATATGAACCTCACCCTGCGCCAGTTGCGCGCCTTCGCCGCCGTGGCCGAGAGCGGCAGCTTCACCGCCGCCGCGCAGCAGCTGCACCTCACCCAGTCGGCGCTCAGCGTGCTGGTGCGCGAGCTCGAGCGCGAAATGGGCGTTCAGCTGCTCGACCGCAACACCCGCAGCGTGCAGCTGTCGGAGGCGGGGCGCGAGTTCTTGCCGTCGGTGCACCGGCTGCTCGGCGACCTGGCGGGCGCGGTGGCCGGCGTCACCGACCTGCGTGACAAGAAGAAAGGCTTGTTGCGGCTTGCGGCGCCGCAGCTCATGGCCTGCACGCTGATGCCGCGCGTGATCGCCGTCTACCGCGAGAAGTACCCCGACGTGGACGTGCGCCTGGCCGACACCCTGCCAGAGAACCTGCTGGCGGGCGTGAGCGCCGGCGACGTGGAGCTGGCCGTGGGCCAGGACGTGGCGGTGGACGGCGCCATCGAGCGCCGCACGCTGCTGCGCGACCGGCACTGGCTGATCTGCCCGCCCGGCCATGCCTTCGCCAACCGCCGCAAGGTGCGCTGGCACGAGCTGGAGCCCTACACCTTCATCGCGCCCACGCGCGATTTCCGCCAGCGGGTGCTGCCCGAGCTGGCCCCGGCAGAGCGCGACTACATGCTGCGCCCCGGCACCCAGGAGGTGTCGTACATGACCACCGCGCTGGGCATGGTGGCGTCGGGGCTGGGGCTGACCGTGTGCCCGACCTATTCCGCGCCGCTGGTGCGCGCCCACGGGCTGCGGATGGTGCGGCTCGAATCGCCCGACTTCCACCGCGAGGTATGCGTCTACAGCGCGGCCCGGCGCAGCCTCTCGCCGGCAGCCACGGGCTTCGTCGAGATCCTGGAGCAGTTCGCCAGGGCGCAGCAGGAGGCCTGAAAAGCATCGGACTGCCGCAAGGGACGCTCAGGGCCGCGACAGGGCCAAACCTACAATGCAGGCCGACCCGTCTTTCACCTCCTCCAGACCCATGAACGTCATTCGATTCACCGACCTCTGCGCACAGGGCAAGGCCGCCGGCCAGCGCGTCTTCATCCGTGCCGACCTCAACGTGCCGCAGGACGACGCCGGCAACATCACCGAAGACACGCGCGTGCGCGCCTCGGTGCCCTGCATCCAGCTGGCGCTCGACTCCGGCGCGGCCGTGATGGTCACTTCGCACCTGGGCCGTCCGACCGAAGGCGAGTTCAAGCCCGAAGACTCGCTGGCCCCCGTCGCCAGGCGCCTGGGCGAGCTGCTCGGCCGTGAAGTGCCGCTGGTCGCGAACTGGGTCGACGGCGTCGACGTCAAGCCCGGCCAGGTCGTGCTGCTCGAGAACTGCCGCGTCAACAAGGGCGAGAAGAAGAACGACGAAGCGCTGGCCCGCAAGCTGGCCGCGCTCACCGACATCTACGTGAACGACGCCTTCGGCACCGCGCACCGCGCCGAGGCCACCACCTACGGCATCGCGCAGTTCGCCAAGATCGCCGCCGCCGGTCCGCTGCTGGCGGCCGAGATCGACGCCATCACCAAGGCGCTGGCCCAGCCCAAGCGGCCGCTGGTGGCCATCGTGGCGGGCTCGAAGGTCAGCACCAAGCTCACCATCCTCGAGAGCCTGTCGGCCAACGTCGACCAGCTGATCGTGGGTGGCGGCATCGCCAACACCTTCATGCTGGCCGCCGGCCTGAAGATCGGCAAGTCGCTGGCCGAGCCCGACCTGGTCGACCAGGCCAAGGCCGTGATCGACGCCATGCGCGCGCGCGGCGCCGACGTGCCGATCCCGGTGGACGTGGTCACGGCCAAGACCTTCGCGGCCGACGCGGCCGCCACCGTCAAGGACGCGAGCGACGTGGCCGACGACGACCTGATCCTGGACATCGGCCCCAAGACGGCAGCCCAGCTCGCCACGCAGCTGCGCGAGGCCGGCACCATCGTCTGGAACGGCCCGGTGGGCGTGTTCGAGTTCGACGCCTTCGCGGGCGGCACCAAGGCCATCGCGCAGGCGATTGCCGAGAGCAGCGCGTTCTCGATCGCCGGCGGCGGCGACACGCTGGCGGCCATCGCCAAGTACGGCATCGAGAAGCAGGTCGGCTACATCTCGACCGGCGGCGGCGCCTTCCTGGAAGTGCTGGAGGGCAAGACCCTGCCGGCCTTCGAGATCCTGTCCAAGCGCGCGGCCGGCTGACGCCGGCGGCGGGAAAGCCCGTGCGGGTGACTTCCGTCAGACACACAAAGTGTATACAGTAGCGAATACAAAACGGAGACTACCTTCATGAGCACGGACCGCATCCCCCGCCACGCCACCAAGATCGTTGCCACGCTCGGTCCGGCGTCCAACACGCCGGAACTGCTGGAAAAGATGATCCTGGCCAAGGTCAGCGTGGTGCGGCTGAACTTCAGCCACGGCACGGCGCAGGACCACATCGACCGCGCCGCCATGGTGCGCGAAGCCGCCCGCAAGACGGGCCGCGAAGTGGCCATCATGGCCGACCTGCAAGGCCCCAAGATCCGCGTCGGCAAGTTCGCGCAGGGCAAGGTCTGGCTGGAGCCGGGCGCCAAGTTCGTGCTGGATGCCTCGCGCACCGAGCCCGGCGACGTCGATGCCGTGGGCCTGGACTACAAAGACCTGCCGCGCGACGTGAAGCCCGGCGACAGGCTGCTGCTGAACGACGGCCTCATCGTGCTCACGGTCGACGCCGTCAAGGGCGAGGCGGTGCACACCACCGTCAAGCTGGGCGGCGAGCTGTCGAACAACAAGGGCATCAACAAGCAGGGCGGCGGCCTCACGGCACCCGCGCTCACGGCCAAGGACATGGAGGACATCAAGACCGCGATGAGCTTCCAGGCCGACTACGTGGCCGTGAGCTTTCCCAAGAACGCCACCGACATGGAAATGGCGCGCCAGCTGTGCAACGTGGCGGCCGCCGAGTTCGGCCACAAGCCCGGCATGATCGCCAAGATCGAGCGGGCCGAAGCCATTCCCAAGCTGGAAGAAATCCTGCGCGCCAGCGACGGCATCATGGTCGCGCGCGGCGACCTCGCGGTCGAGGTGGGCAACGCGGCCGTGCCCGCGCTGCAGAAGAAGATGATCCGCATGGCGCGCGACATGGACAAGGTGGTCATCACCGCGACCCAGATGATGGAGTCGATGATCACCAACCCCGTGCCCACGCGCGCCGAGGTGAGCGACGTGGCCAACGCCGTGCTCGACGGCACCGATGCCGTGATGCTCTCGGCCGAAACCGCCTCGGGCCGCTACCCGCTCGAGACCGTGCAGGAGATGAGCCGCATCTGCGAAGCCGCCGAAGCGGCCGAAGACAAGACGCTGGACGCCGACTTCAGCGGCAAGGCCTACAGCCGCATCGACCAGTCGATCGCCATGGGCGCGCTGTTCACCGCGCACCACCTGGGCGCCAAGGCCATCGTGGCGCTGACCGAATCGGGCGCCACCATGCTGTGGATGAGCCGCCACCGCGCGCACATTCCCATGTACGCGCTGACCTCGCGGCTGGCCACCCAGCGCAAGCTGGCGCTGTACCGCAACGTGCGCCCGCTGCTCATGGACTCGGAAAGCGACCGCGACACCGCGCTGCTGCAGGCCGAGAACCACCTGAAGAAGCGCGGCATCGTGCAGACTGGCGACGTCTACGCCATCACCTGCGGCGAGCCGATGGGTGCGCCGGGCGGCACCAACATGCTGAAGATTTGCCGCGCGAGCTGACCCCCGGTCAGCCGTTGCGGAACAAGAAGCTGTAGGCGTTCAGGGCGGGTACCCCGCCCAGGTGCGCATACAGCACCTTCGAGCCCGCCGGGAATTCCCCGAGCCGCACCTTCTCGATCATCCCGTGCATCGACTTGCCCTCGTACACGGGGTCGGTCAGCATGCCCTCGAAGCGCGCGCTCAGGCGAATGGCTTCCAGCGTGCCTTCGTTCGGGAGGCCGTATTCGGGGCCGCCGAAGCGGCGGTCCAGCACCACGTCTTTTTCGGTGATGTCGCGGCCCAGCTCGACCAGCTCGGCCGTGTTCCTGGCGATGCGCACGATCTGCTCGAAGGTCTGCTGCGGCTTGGCCGAGGCGTCGATGCCGATCACCCGGTCGGCCCGGCCATCGGCCGCGAAGCCCACCACCATGCCGGCCTGCGTGCTGCCCGTCACCGAGCAGACCACGATGTAGTCGAACTTGAAGCCCAGCTCGGCCTCCTGCTGGCGCACCTCCTCGGCGAAGCCCACGAAGCCCAGGCCGCCGCGCGGATGCTCCGAGCAGCCCGCCGGAATGGGGAACGGCTTGCCGCCGGCCTTGCGCACGCTCTCCATGGCGTCTTCCCAGCTCTTGCGGATGCCGATGTCGAAGCCCGCGGCGTCGAGCCGAACGTCGGCGCCCAGGATGCGCGACATCTCGATGTTGCCCACGCGGTCGTACACCGCGTCGGAGTAGTTGACCCAGTTCTCCTGCACCAGCACGCACTTCATGCCCAGGTGCGCTGCCACCGCGGCCACCTGCCGCGTCTGGTTCGACTGGATGCCGCCGATCGACACCAGCGTGTCGTAGCCGCCCTCGATCGCCTCGGGAATCAGGTACTCGAGCTTGCGCGTCTTGTTGCCGCCGAAGGCCAGGCCGCTGTTGCAGTCCTCGCGCTTGGCATAGAGATCGACCTTGCCGCCCAGGTGGGCGCTCAGCCGCTTCAGCGGATGGATCGGCGTCGGGCCGAAGGTCAGGGCGTGGCGGGGAAACTTCTTCAGGTTCATGAGGGCAGCTCCGGTGCGTTGAAGCCCTCGATCGTAGGAAGAAGGGCTCGCAACGTGCTTGCGAAGATCAATGGATTTCCGGCGGAAAAAAAGGCAGGATGGCAGTTATCAGAACTTTCAGTCCGTAAAACTTCCGATGAGCACAACAAAGTTGCGTACCGCGCCGGAGCTGGACCGCACCGACCGCGCCATCCTGCGCGCCCTGCAGCGCGACGCCTCGCTGTCGAACGTGGCGCTGGCCGCCAAGGTGAATCTCAGCGCCGCCGCCTGCCTGCGCCGGGTCGAGCGGCTGAAGGAGGCCGGGCTCATCAAGGGCATCGTCGCGCTACTCGATGCCGACGCGCTCGACCTCGGCATGCTCGTGATGATCGGCGTGGTGCTCGACCGCTCCACGCCCGATTCCTTCGCCGACTTCGAAAAAGCCGCCCAGAAGGTCTCGGGCTGCCTCGAATGCCATGTGGTCACCGGCGAGTTCGACTACTTCATGCTCGTGCGCACCCGCGACAACGACAGCTTCAACCGCCTGCACGCCGAGCAACTGCTGTACCTGCCGGGGGTGCGCCAGATCCGCACCTTCGTCGTGTTGAAGCAGGTGCTGTCGACCACGCAGCTCCCCATCTGACGAAACCGGCGGCGGGCCGCGCGCGTACTGTTGCGATGAGCCTTCCCACCTTCGCCTCCATCGCATCCCTTCGCCGGCGCCGCAGCGCTTTCTTCACCACCCTCACCGCTCTCGCCGCCGCCGTGCTCGCGGCGTGTTCCCCCGTCAAGGTGCTCGACCGGCTGGTGCCCTCCGACACCTACCAGTTCCAGGGCGGCATCGCCTACGGCCAGGCGCCGCGCCAGGTGCTCGACGTGTACCAGCCGCTGCCGGCCACCCGGCCGGCCCGGGGCGCGCGGCCGCTGGTGGTGTTCTTCTTCGGCGGCACCTGGACCACCGGCGACCGCGCGAGCTTCCGCTTCGTGGGCGAGGCGCTGGCCGCGCGCGGCGCGGTGGTGGTGATTCCCGACTACGGCCTGTCGCCCGCCTTCACCTACCCGGTGTTCGTGCGCGACAGCGCCCTGGCCGTGAAATGGGCGCTCGACAACGCCGCGCAGCTGGGCGCCGACCCGAAGCAGGTCTACGTGATGGGCCACAGCTCGGGCGGCTACAACGCCGCTATGGTGGCGCTGGACGATCGCTGGCTGGCCGAGGTGGGCGCCAGCCCGAGGCAGCTCGCCGGCTGGATCGGCCTGGCCGGCCCCTACGACTTCCTGCCCATCGGCGACCCGCAGGCGCAGGCCGCCTTCAACTGGCCGAATACCCCGCCCGACTCGCAGCCGCTCGCGCATGTCACGCCGGCCGCGCCGCGCGCGCTGCTCATGGCCGCCGCCAAGGACAACCTGGTCTACCCCGACCGCAACACCGGCCAGATGGCCGCTGCGCTGCGCGCGGCGGGCGTGCCGGTGCAGGTCAGGCTGTTCGACAACCTGAGCCACGTGACGCTGATCGGCGCCTTTGCCAGGCCGATCCAGTGGCTGGGCGGGCCGGTGCTGCCGCCGGTCATGGAATTCCTCGGGTTGGCGTCAGTGCCGTCCGACAAGGCCCCTCGGTAGAATCGAGGTAGTTTTTCCCGCCTTCCAGCCTTCTCTTTTTTCCAATTTCCCGCGAGGTATTTCCCCATGGCACTCGTCTCGATGCGCGAACTGCTCGACCATGCCGCAGCCAATGGCTACGGCATTCCGGCCTTCAACGTCAACAACCTCGAACAGGTCCAGGCCGTGATGGAGGCCGCCAAGGAAACCGGCGCGCCCGTCATCCTGCAAGCCAGCGCGGGCGCCCGCAAGTACGCCGGCGAAGCCTTCATCAAGCACCTGATCCAGGCCGCCATCGAGCAGTACCCGAACATCCCGCTGGTCATGCACCAGGACCACGGCCAGAACCCCGACGTCTGCAAGGGCGCCATCGACCTGGGCTTCAGCTCGGTCATGATGGACGGCTCGCTCGAGGCGGACGGCAAGACCATCGCCAGCTACGACTACAACGTCGACGTCACCAAGAAGGTGTCCGACATGGCCCACCGCCTGGGCGTGACCGTCGAAGGCGAGCTCGGCTGCCTCGGCTCGCTCGAGACCATGAAGGGCGACAAGGAAGACGGCCACGGCACCGACGACACCATGACGCGCGAACAGCTGCTCACCGACCCCGAGCAGGCCGCCGACTTCGTCAAGCGCACCCAGATCGACGCGCTGGCCATCGCCATCGGCACCAGCCACGGCGCCTACAAGTTCACGCGCGAGCCCACCGGCGACATCCTGGCGATCGACCGCATCAAGGAAATCCACCGCCGCATTCCCAACACCCACCTGGTGATGCACGGCTCGTCGAGCGTGCCGCAGGAGCTGCTGGCCATCATTCGCCAGTACGGCGGCAACATGAAGGAAACCTACGGCGTGCCCGTCAAGGAAATCCAGGAAGCCATCAAGCACGGCGTGCGCAAGATCAACATCGACACCGACATCCGCCTGGCCATGACCGGCGCGGTGCGCAAGTTCCTGTTCGAGAACCCCGAGAAGTTCGACGCCCGCGAGTGGCTCAAGCCCGCCCGCGAAGCCGCCAAGCAGATCTGCAAGCAGCGCTACATCGAGTTCGGCTGCGAAGGCCAGGGCGCCAAGATCAAGGGCGACACGCTGCAGGTGGTCGCCGCCAAGTACGCCAAGGGCGAACTCGCTCAGGAAGTCGTTTAAAAACCTCCCCGCGATTCGAAGGCCACCGTTCGCGGTGGCTTTTTTCTGCGCGCACAATCCGCTTTCACCGTCTTTCAGTTTCCGTCGTTTCCCCACCGCAATTGCCCATGACCACCGTCCACACCTCCTCCATCCAGAGCCTGCCCCTGCTTGCGCGCGGCAAGGTGCGCGACAACTACGCCGTCGGTGAAGACCGCATCCTGATGGTCGCGAGCGACCGGCTGAGCGCCTTCGACGTGATCATGGGCGAGCCCATCCCCGGCAAGGGCGAGATCCTCACGCAGATGGCGCTGTGGTGGTTCGAGCGGCTCGGCCAGCTGTGCCCCAACCACCTGACCGGCGACGCGCCCGAGAGCGTGGTCACGGCCGACGAAGTGCCGCAGGTCACCGGCCGCTCGATGCTGGTCAAGCGGCTGAAGCCGATCCCGGTCGAGGCCGTGGTGCGCGGCTACCTGGCCGGCAGCGGCTGGAAGGAATACCAGGAATCGCGCTCGGTCTGCGGCGTGCCGCTGCCCGAGGGCCTGACCAACGCCAGCAAGCTGCCGCGCCCGATCTTCACGCCCGCCGCCAAGGCCGCGGCCGGCGAGCACGACGAGAACATCAGCTACGAGCGCGTGGTGGAAATCGTCGGCCCCAAGCTGGCCCAGCAGATCCGCGAGACCAGCATCGCCATCTACGAAACCGCCGCGCAGATCGCCCTGGCCAAGGGAATGATCATTGCCGACACCAAGTTCGAATTCGGCCTGGACGAAGCGGGCACGCTGGTGCTGATGGACGAAGTGCTCACGCCCGACAGCTCGCGCTACTGGCCGGTGGAGGGCTACCAGGCCGCGCTGGCGGCCGGCGCCAACCCGCCGAGCTACGACAAGCAGTTCGTGCGCGACTGGCTCGAAGCCACCAAGATCAACGGCAAGCCCTGGGACAAGACGCCGCCGGCGCCGCGCCTGCCGGCCGAGGTCATCGAGAAGACCGCCGCCAAGTACCGCGAGGCGCTCGAGCGCCTCACCGGCTGATCAGCGGGCTCCGGCCGAGCTGAAGGTCGCGACGGTCCGGCCGCCGGCGTCCAGCAGCGCCAGCCGGCCCGGCCCCGCGAGGCTGTAGCTCGCGGTGTTCTGCAATGCCGAAATGAACTGTGCCTCGTTGGCGCCGCGCGTCGGGTCGAGGCAGGCCATCCGGGTCGAGGCCAGCTGGCCGATCTTCAGCGAGATGCCCGCGCGCGTGTACGTGCCCGAGAGGCGGTTGCAGCCGCCCGATCCGCTGACCCGGCCGCTGCTGCGGTCGAACTGAACCTGCGCGCCGCTGTTGGGCGCGATGGGCTCGTCGCCCAGCTGCACCAGGCGCCACGCGGGCCCTTCGATCGGTTCGTCCAGGCTGATGCCGCTCCCGCAGCCTGCCAGGGTGGTCGACAGTGCCGCCGCCGCGAGGACGGGCAGCGCAATGCGGCGGGTGATGCGGGCGAATGAGCGCATGGCCGGTCTTTTCCTTTTCAAATCTGCAACAAGTTGAATCGGGCGTGATCGTATGCGACGGCGCTGGCCGCGCCAATGCCGTCCCCGCCCGCCGGCGGGCCATGAAAAAAGCGACCCGGAGGTCGCTTTGGGGGATCAGCTCAGCACGACGCTGCTCAGGCGGCGGCGGTAGGTGGCGACCACCGGATCGTCCGGCGGAATCTGGCCGTCGGCCACCTTGACCTTGGGCGGCTCGATCAGGTCGAGGATCGCGATGTAGGTCTTGCGCGCCAGGTCTTCGCTCCAGCTCTTGTCGCGCATCAGGATGTCGAGCAGCTCGTCCATGGCGTCGGTCCAGCGCTGCGCGGCCATCAGCAGGCGCGCGCGGCCGAAGCGGGCGTCGAAGTCGCGCTTGCTGGCGGCGATCTTCGCGTCGAAGTCGGCAATGGCCGGCGCGGCGCCGGTGGGCGGTGCTGCGAAATCGATAGCGTCCATCCAGCGCTGCAGCGCGTCGAAGCGGCGCACCAGCGTGGTCTTGGCGATCACCGGGGCGAAAGCGACCTTGGCGTCGTCGTGGCGGCCTTCCTGCAGCAGCAGTTTGATGTAGTCGAAGCGGGCGTCGTCGTTGGCGGGGTCGGTGGCCACGGCGTGCTGCAGCTTCTCGAGCGCGCCCTGGGTGTCGCCGCCGGCCAGCGCTTCCTGCGCCGCGGCTTCTTCCGATGCGGCTTCGGCCTCGTCGGCGCCTGGCACGTGCTTGTCGAGGAACTCGCGGATCTTCTCGGCCGGGATGGCGCCGACGAAGCCGTCGACCGGCTGGCCGTCCTTGAACATCACGCAGAACGGGATGCTGCGCACGCCGAACATCTCGGACAGCTGGGAGGAGATTTGCGGCACCTTGTCGGCGTCGAGCTTGGCCAGCGTGAAGCGGCCGGCGTACTCGACCTCGAGCTTTTCGAGTACCGGGCCGAGCTGTTTGCAGGGGCCGCACCATTCGGCCCAGATGTCCAGCAGCACCGGCGCGGCGACCGAGCCTTCGATCAGTTCGGCCTGGAAATTTTCGAGAGTGATGTCGATCATCGGAACCAGCTGAGGGTGAAACGTAAAATTGAAACCATGAACGAAACCATTCAGGTCGGTGTAGTGATGGGCTCGAGCTCCGATTGGGAGACGATGCGCAACGCGGTCGAGATTCTCCAGCAATTCGGAATCAGCCACGAAGCAAAGGTGGTCTCGGCCCACCGCATGCCCGATGCGCTCTTCGCGTACGCCGAAAGCGCCGCCGGGCGCGGGCTCTCCGCGATCATCGCCGGCGCGGGCGGCGCGGCCCATCTGCCGGGCATGCTGGCGTCGAAAACCACGGTGCCGGTGCTCGGCGTGCCGGTGGCCAGCCGCCATCTGCAGGGCGTCGATTCGCTCTACAGCATCGTGCAGATGCCCAAGGGCGTGCCGGTCGCCACCTTTGCCATCGGCAATGCGGGCGCGGCCAACGCGGCGCTGTTCGCGGTGTCGATGCTGGCGGTGAACAATCCCGCGCTTCGCGCGAAGCTCGACGCCTTCCGCACGGCCCAGACGGCAGCCGCCGAAGCCATGACCCTGCCGCCGGCTCCCGCGAGCGAGGCTGCGCCCCCCGTGTCCCCCTTCTCGCCGCAAGGCGGAGGTGCCCTGTGAGCAACGGCGACCTGCCCATTCTTCCGGGCGCCACGCTCGGCGTGCTCGGCGGCGGGCAGCTGGGGCGCATGTTCGCCCACGCCGCCCAGCGCATGGGCTACTTCACGGCGGTGCTCGACCCCGACACCGACAGCCCCGCCGGCCGCGTGAGCCACCATCACATCCACACCGACTACGACGATGTCGACGGCCTCGCCCGCCTGGCCGGCCTGGCCGACGCGGTGACGACCGAATTCGAGAACGTGCCCGCGCCGTCGCTGGAACACCTGGCCGTGGCGCGGCCGGTGTCGCCCGGCGCCCCGGCCATCGCCATCGCGCAGGACCGGATTGCCGAAAAGGCTCACTTCACCCGCTGCGGCGTGCCCTGCGCGCCCTACGCGGTCATCGAGACGGCGGCCCAGCTGGCCGCTGTCGACGACAACCTGCTGCCCGGCATCCTGAAGACCGCGCGCCTGGGCTACGACGGCAAGGGCCAGCAGCGCGTGAAGACACGCGCCGAACTGGTCGACGCCTGGCAGGCCACCGGCTGCGTGCCCTGCGTGCTCGAGAAGATGCTGCCGCTCGAATTCGAGTGCTCGGTGATCCTCGCCCGCGGCCGCGACGGGCAGGTCGTGCACTTTCCGCCGCAGCGCAACCTGCACCGCGACGGCATCCTCGCCGTCACCGAGGTGCATCCGCAGAACATGCCCAAGACGGTGGCGCAGGGCGCCGTCAATTCGGCCAAGAGCATCGCCAACGGCCTGGGCTACGTGGGCGTGCTGTGCGTCGAGTTCTTCGCGTTGGCCGACGGCTCGCTGGTGGTGAACGAAATGGCGCCGCGCCCGCACAACAGCGGCCACTACACGATGGAAGCCTGCGACGTGTCGCAGTTCGAGCTGCAGGTGCGCACGCTCGCCGGCCTGCCGCTGGCCGCGCCGCGCCAGCACAGCCCGGCCATCATGCTCAACCTGCTGGGCGACCTGTGGTTCCCGGCCGGCGCCGACAAGCCGGCTTCTCCCCGTTGGGGCGAAGTGCTCGCGCTGCCGGGCGTGCACCTGCACCTCTACGGCAAGATGGAACCGCGCCGCGGCCGCAAGATGGGCCACCTGACCCTGACCGGCGCCACGCTCGAAGCGGTGCGCGCCACCGCCTCGCAGGCGGCGTTGCTGCTGGGCCTGCCGGCGGTGACCACCACCGACCTCGCATGATCCTCGACGGCCGCTCCCCCGACGCCATCGCCGAGGCCGTGCGCGTGCTGCGCGCGGGGGGCCTCGTCGCCTTCCCGACCGAGACCGTCTACGGCCTGGGCGCCGACGCGAGCTGCGACACCGCCGTGGCCGGCATCTTCAAGGCCAAGGGGCGGCCCGCCGACCATCCGCTGATCGTCCACGTGGCGGCCGGCACCAAGGGCGCCGAGTCGCTGTCGCGCTTCGCCCAGCCGCTGCCGCCTTTCGCGCAGAAGCTGGTGCAGGCCTTCTGGCCCGGCCCGCTCACGCTGATCGTCACGCGCCAGCCCGGCGTGGGCGCGGCCGCCGCCGGGGGACAGGACACCATCGGCCTGCGCTGCCCCTCGCATCCGGTGGCGCAGGCACTGCTGCTGGCCTGCGCCGAGCAGGGCGTGCCGGGGCTCGCGGGCCCGAGCGCCAACCGCTTCGGCCGCGTCAGCCCGACCACGGCGCAGCATGTGTACGACGAGTTCGGCGACGCGCTGCCGGTGGTCGACGGCGGGGCCTGCGAAGTCGGCATCGAATCGACCATCGTCGACTGCAGCCGCGGCGCGCCCGTGCTGCTGCGCCCGGGCCTCATCACGCGTGCGCAGATCGAAGCCGCCTGCGGCGAGAAGCTCGCCGACCGCGAAGTGCTCGAAACACCCGACCCGCGCGCCTCGGGCACGTTGGAAGCGCACTACGCGCCCGACGCCAAGGTGCGCCTGATGGACGCCAAGGCCATCCAGACCGGGCTCGACGTGCTGGGCGCCAATGCCGCGCACATCGCCGTGTGGTCGCGCTCGGTAGTGCGCAGCCGTTCGCAGCGCGTGCTGCTGCGGCGCATGCCCGACGACGCGGCGACCAGCGCGCAGCAGCTGTTCGCGGTGCTGCGCGCGTTCGACACGGAAGGCGTCAAGCTCATCTGGGTCGAGACACCGCCTGACACCCCCGAGTGGGAAGGCGTGAAAGACCGCCTCCAGCGCGCAGCGGCCGCCTGATCCCCCGTCCGGTCAGCTTCCGGCGGCCAGCACGCCCTGGAAGAAACCGCGCGCCGAAGCCAGGCAGAACGGTGGCGCCAGCGTGCCGTGGTAGGCCTGGGTCACGGCCGTGGCCTTGTCGGTCGCGCTGCCCGGCGTGTTCTGCGCCAGCAGGCTCTTGGCCTGAGCGAAGCCGGCGCGGGCCGCCGAGTAGGCGTCGGTCGCGCCCGAATCTTCCAGGTCAACCACCGTCAGCGCGGCGGCGGGCATGCCCTTGGCGCGGAAGTAGCCGGCCGTGGCGCGGGTGCTGGCGAAGTTCACCGTCGGGTCGTTGGCGCCGCCGCACATCAGCACCGGCTTGGCCGGCACCCAGTTGCGCAGGTCGTTCGCCACCGCCGCCCGCCTGAAGCCCGTGGTCGGCTTGCAGTCCAGCGGCGTGGCCGTGCCCACCGAGGCCGCCGTGGTCGGCAGCGCATTGCCGGTGCAGGGGTTCGACGTGATGTCGCTCGCCGCCTGCGTCAGATAGCTCTGGCGGATCAGGTTGTTGGCGCCGTAGAAGATCGACAGCTGCGAATTCAGCGGTCCCGGCACCGCATCGGCCGGGAACAGCGCGAGCTGCGGCAGCTTGCCGTTCGAGAACAGCGTGGTGATGGGCGTCAGGCTCGGCAGCAGGGTGTCGATGCCGTTGGCGTACTGGTTCTCGTAGATGTCGGTGGTGGCGTTGTAGACGTTGCCGAACTGCTGTTGCCAGCTGGTCGTCAGCAGCGGCACGAAGATGGTGGCGCCCAGCGCCGGCCAGCCTTCGAAGGTGTAGTCGGTCAAGAGGCTGATGGCCGAGGGCGCCGACAGCGGCGCCGCAGCCGTCACCGACTTGCCGGTGGCCTGCATCTCGCGGTGCGCCGCCATCGCGACATAGCCGCCCTGCGAGTAGCCGGTGATGAAGAGCGAACCCGCGTCCGTGGCGCCGATGTCGCCGAAGGTCTTGCGCGCCGCGGTGAGCGCATCGACCATGTCCTTGCCCTGCTGGTCGCCGTTCAGATAGGGGTGGTAGGGCAGGGTCGACTTGTCGTAGCCCGCGTAGTTGGGCGCCACCACGATGAAGCCCTGCGCCGCGAACATGGCTGCCACCAGCATGCCTTCGCCGGACGCCGGCTGGGTGGTGTCGGTCCACTTCGCCAGGTTGTAGTTGCGCGCCGGCGTGGTGCCGTGGGCATAGAGCACCACCGGCCGCGCGCCGCTGCAGGCCACGTCGCTGCCCGTGGGCACCATGATCGCGGCGGTGGCGTTGGTGGCTTCGTTCTTGCCGCCGATGGTGCGGTATTCCATGTAGCGCAGGTCGATGCCGCACTTGGGCGCGCCGGCCACCTGCAGCAGCGCCTTGCCCTGGTCGCTGGCCTGCAAGCTGGCATTGAGCTGGGTGGCGGTCAGGTTGGCCGTCTGCGTGGGCGGCCCGGACACCACCGAGCCGCGTCCGGTGTCGCCGCCGCCGCCGCCGGGCAGCAGCCCGCCGAAGCCGATCCCTCCGCCGTCTCCACCACCGCCACAGGCGGTCAACAACAATGCGGCGCCCGCAAGTGCGAACGCCGATGCGGGAATGTGCAGCGGTCTTTTCATCGGGAATGTCTCCTGCGTTGATGCTGTCGTGCCGGAGGATCGAAACGAACGGTCGTTCGCATGACCCGCAGCGATTTTGCGCAGGGGCTGGGGCTGCGCGCAAGACGGCGCACCCCGGTAGATTTTTTCAGTACAACGCTGTAGCGCCCCGGGCGGGGGTCAGTCCTGCGAGGCCCAGTCGACCAGCGCGTCGAACGCGGCGCGCGCGGCCACCGCGTTCTCGGCGTTGGCGATGGCCACCAGCACGTAGCGCCGGCCGCTCGCGCCGTCCACGAAGCCGGCCACACCCGAGGCGTCGCGCAGCGTGCCGGTCTTCAGGTGGGCGGAGCCGCCCGAGCGCAGCGTGCGCTTCTTCAGCGTGCCGTCCACGCCCATGGCCGGCAGCGAGGAGACCAGCTCCGGCATCACCGGCGAGCGCCACGCCACCTGCAGCATCTTGCCGAGCGCCGCCGCGCTGATGCGCTCGTCGCGCGACAGGCCCGAGCCGTTCTCGAACACCGGCGGCGCCTCGCCCGTGCCGATGCGGTCGCGCCACCACTGGCCCAGCGCGGTGCGCGAGGCCTCGAAGGTGCCGCGGTTCTTCTGCGTGAGCCCGATCGTGAGGAACAGCTGCTGCGCCATCACGTTGTTGCTGTATTTGTTGATGTCGCGCACCACCTCGGCCAGCGGCGGCGACTCGAACTCGAAGGCCGGCTTCAGCCCCGCCGGCACGCGCCCCTCGCGCATCTGCCCGCCCACGCGCCCGCCCATCTCGGCCCACATGCCGCCGATGGCGCGCAGGCTGTAGGTGCGCGGGTCGGCATAGGCCACGGCCCAGCTCCTCTCGCCGCAGCCGGCGGGAAAGCCGCCGTTGAAGCGGATGCGGTTCACGTCGGCGAAGTCGGCGCGCAGCGCGGTGCGCCAGTCGCCGCATTCGCCGGGCACCAGCGGCACCGTGGCTGGCATCGCCACGCTGGCCAGCGGAGGCTCGTAGTTCACGCGGGCGAACTGGCCGGCGCGGTCGGGCGCGAAGCTCATGTTGACCGACTTGAAATTGACCAGCAGCGCGTCGGGCGAGGCGTTGTACGGGCGCAGCGGCTCGCCGTCGAAGGCGGCCGGGTCGCCCTCGACCGTGTTCTCGAAGGCGCTGCGGTCGATCACGATGTCGCCGTTCACCGTGGTGATGCCCAGCCCCTGCACATGGCGCAGCAGCAGCCACATGCGCTCCAGCACCAGCTTGGGATCGCCCTGGCCCTTGATGTAGAGGTTGCCGTTGAGCACGCCGTTGCTCACGGTGCCGTCGGTGTAGACCGGGGTGGTCCAGTTGTAGGCCGGCCCGAGCAGGTCGAGCGCGGCATAGGTGGTCACCAGCTTCATGATCGACGCTGGGTTCACCGGCACCTGCGTGCGCCAGGCCAGGCGCGGCGGGCGGGAGCCGTCGGCATCGGCCACCAGCATCGTCACCGCTTCGCGCGGCACCTTGGCGCGGGCGAGGGCGGCGTCGACCTGGGAGGGAAAGGCTTGCTGGGCGAGGGCGCCGGCCGGAGCCAGCATCGCGAGGGAGATCAATGCGCCGGCGGCGCGGGGGGAAAGGCGAGGGGACGTGCGTGCGGCAAAGGGCATGCGCCCATTATCCCGAGGCGGGTATGCCGGGGCTTCTTCAGAAGCCGAAGGAAGCCTGCGCGCCGGCGGTCTCCTGCTGGGCGAGCTGCGCGTCGAAGTGCACGCCTTCGAGCTGCAGCATGTGGATCTTCACGGCCGGGCCGCCCGGCGCCGAGAAGCCGCCCAGCTTGCCGCCGGCCGCCAGCACGCGATGGCAGGGAATGATCAGCGACACCGGGTTACGGGCCATGGCCTGGCCGACGTCGCGCGCGGCCTCGGGGCCTTCGCCCAGTTCCTTCGCGAGCGTGCCGTAGGTGGTGGTGTCGCCCCAGCCGAGCTTGCGGGCGGCGGCGTAGACCCGCGCGAAGAAGGCATCCTGCTCGTGCAGGTCGAGCGTGAAGGCGGAGAAATCGGTGGGCTCACCCGCGAAGTAGCGTTGTGCGGCGGCAATCGCCTCGGCCACCTCCGGCGGGGGCGTGCCGGGCCGCGCGAGCGGCAGGCGGCGGCGCATGTTGCGGTCGGCCGCCTCGGGGCTCTCCGACTGCAGCACGAAGCGCGTGATGCCCGTGCCGTTCCAGGCGATGGCGCAAAAGCCGCCCACGGTGCTGAAGACGGCGTGGCTGTTGGGTGCGGCGGCAGCGTGCATGAAAGGGCTCCTGGGCGTCCTGGGCGATCGGCGAAGAAATCATAGGCCCGGCCCGGCAAACAGGTGCAGGCGCGCGTGATACAGCAGCATCACCGTCTTGGCGTCGGCGATGCGGCCGTCGGCCACCATGGCCAGCGCCTCGTCGATGTCCAGTTCCAGCACCTCGATGTCCTCGCCTTCCTCGGCCAGCCCGCCGCCCGCGCCGACGCGCATCGAGGGCTCGTAGGGCGCGACGAAGAAATGCAGCTTCTCGGTCACCGAGCCGGGGCTCATGAAGCTCTCGAAGATCTTGCGCACCTCGCCGAGCCTGTAGCCGAGTTCTTCCTCGACCTCGGCGCGGATGCGCTCTTCTGGCGCCGCGTTGTCGAGCAGGCCGGCGGCGGCCTCGATCAGCAGGTCGTCATGCCCGTTGACGAAGGCCGGGTAGCGGAACTGGCGCACCAGCAGCACCGTGCGCCGCGCGAGGTTGTACGGCAGCAGCGTGGCGCCGTTGCCGCGGTCGTAGGTCTCGCGGTGCATGCGCTGCCACTGGCCGTCGTTGCGCCGCCAGTCGAAGGCGGTGGTGCGCAGGGTGTACCAGTTGTCGGAAAGCAGGGTGACTTCGTGCACCCGGACGCGGTCTTGGAGTGTCATGGGCGGCAAGCATATGTGCATGTTCGTGCAATAACAAGAAAATTCGTGTAGAAAGCATGCAGGCCCGATACCATCGCCCGATGCTCACCAGCCAGCGCAAGCAACACATCCTTTCGGTCCTGCGGCGCGACGGCAATGTCGTCGCCAAGGCGCTCAGCGAAGAACTCGGCCTGTCGGAAGACACGCTGCGCCGCGACCTGCGCGAGATGGCGGCCGAAGGCCTGCTGCAGCGCGTGCACGGCGGCGCCTTGCCGCTCGCGCCGGCCGAGGCCGATTTCGCGGGGCGCCAGCAGCTGGCCTCCGGCGAGAAGGTCGCCATCGGCCGCGCCGCCGCGCGCCTGGTGAAGCCGGGGCAGGTGGTGTTCATCGACGGCGGCACCACCGCCGTGCAGCTCGCGCGCCACCTGCCGCGCAACCTGCAGGCCACGGTGGTCACGCACAGCCCGTCAGTGGCGGTGGAGCTGGTGTCGCATGCCGGCATCGAGGTGGTGCTGATCGGCGGGCGGCTGTTCAAGCACTCGCTCGTGGCCGTGGGCTCGGCGGCGATGGCGGCCATCTCGCGCATCCATGCCGACACCTACTTCATGGGCGTCACCGGCGTGCATGCCGAGGCCGGGCTGACCACCGGCGATGTCGAGGAAGCCGAGATCAAGCGCGCGCTGATGGCCGCGTCGGCCGAGACGGTGGTGCTGGCCTCGTCCGAAAAGCTGGGCGCAGCCTCGGCCTGGGTGGTCAACCCGGTGACCTCGGCCACCACGCTGCTGGTATCGCCGGACGCTCCCGCCAGGGCGCTGGCGCCGCTGCGCCAGGCGGGGCTGGCCGTTCTGCTGAGCGACAAAGCGGGATAACGCAGGGTAGCGACCGGGATTGGCGGCCCCTCGATAATCGGGGCATGCCTCTTTCGCCCCGTTTCTTTCTCCGCCCGCCCGCCGCGGGCGCGGCCCCGGGGTGTCCCGCCAATGTCTAGATTGCTGGCCTTCGACACGAGCACCGAGCACCTGTCGGTCGCGGTGCTGCACGGCGAGCGGCTGCTGGCCCACAACGGCGTGGGCGGCGCGCAGGCCTCGACCACCTTGCTCCCGCTGATCCAGCAGCTGCTGGGCGAAGCCGGACTCGCACTGGCCGAGCTGGACGCCATCGTCTTCGGCCGCGGCCCCGGCTCGTTCACCGGCCTGCGCACCGCCTGCTCGGTGGCCCAGGGGCTGGCTTTCGGCGCCGACGTGCCGCTGCTGCCTGTCGACACCCTGCTGGCCGTGGCCGAGGAAGCGCGCCATGCCTTCGGCGCGCAGCAGGTGGTGGCGGTGCTCGATGCCCGCATGGACCAGCTCTACGCCGCGCGCTACGACTTCTCCGCTGCCGGCCCCCTGGGAAGCTTGGGTGGCGATGACGAGCCCCTGCTGCTGTCGCCCGAGGCCCTCGAAGTACCCGCCGGCTACGCGCTGGCCGGCAACGCCTTCGCCGCCTATGGCCCGCGCCTGGCGCCGGCCGCCGCCCGCCACGAGGCCCTGCCCACCGCCACCGCCATGCTGCGGCTCGCGCCCGCGCTGCTCGCGGCCGGCCGCACCGTCCCGGCGGCACAGGCCTGGCCGCTCTATGTTCGCGATAAAGTGGCGCAGACCACCGAAGAGCGCGCCGCCATCAAGGCGGCCGCCGCATCGGCAGCAGCAGCAGCCCCTTCCAGCCACGCATGAGCGCCGTCCTCCAGCCCGTCGAAGCCCGCCTCGAACCGCTCACCATCGAGCGGATCGACGCTGTCTGCGCGGTGGAGCAGACGGCCTACAGCCACCCCTGGACGCGCGCCAACTTCACCGATTCCATGGCCGTGGGCTATCACTGCCAGTGCCTGCTGGCCCCAGGCGTGGCGCAGGGCGTCACCTCGCCCGTCACCACCCTGGGCGAAACGCTCATCGGCTACTTCGTGGCCATGAAGGGCGTCGACGAGGTACACCTGCTGAACATCACCGTGGCCCCGGCCTTCCAGCGCCAGGGCTGGGCGCCGCTCATGCTCGAAGCGCTGGGCGGCTGGGCACGCGGCGAGGGCGCGCAGTGGCTGTGGCTCGAAGTGCGCCAGAGCAACCAGCGCGCGCTCGACATCTACGTGCGGCAGGGCTTCCGCAGCGTGGGCGTGCGCAAGGGCTACTACCCGGCCCATGACGGTAAGCGCGAGGACGCTGTCGTCATGAGCCTGCGATTGAATGAAACAGGCACCGCCTGGGGAGCCTTGCGATGAACGCGGTGCAGACATTGAAGCTCGACGCGCGCCAGCGCGCGATGCTCGACGAAATGGGCGTGAAGGTCTGGTGGCCCGTGCCCCAGGTGGTGCAAGCCGAGCCCGAACCCGTGCCGGTGCCGGTGCAGGCCGCGCCCGAAACCGCGCCGCCCGAAGACGAATACATCCCGACCGCCGAGGAGCGCATGGAGGCGGAAATGCCCGTTTCCGCGCCACCGCCGCCGCAGCAGCGCGCGCCGGCCCCCCGCCCCGTGGCGGCACCCGCGCCGGTTGCACGCCCCGCTGCAACGCCGGCGTCGATGGGCGCCGCCGTGCTGCTCGAGGCGCCCTGCCGCCTCTATGCCGATGCAGGCGATGCGGCTGCTACCCAAGGCGGCTGGCTGGTCGTCGCCGACATGCCGCCCGAGGCCGACGGCCGTCACGGCGAGCCCTTCGCGGGCGATGCCGGGCGTCTGCTCGACAACATGCTGCGCGCCCTGAAGCTGCACGACGGCAAGACGCCCGTGCACCTCATGCGCACCCACCGCGGCGTGGCCGCCGGCCAGCCCGGCAGCCCGCGCCCGATAGCCGAATCCTTCGGCGAGCACGCCGCGGCGCTCGCGCCCCGCGTGGTGCTGGCGATGGGCCCGCTGGCCGCGCAAAGCTTGATGCAAAGCGGCGATCCGCTGGGCAAGCTGCGCGGTCGCGCGGTGCCCCTGGCCGTGAACGGAGAGCAGGGCGCGGCGGTGGTCGTCGCCACCTATCACCCGGCCTACCTGCTGCGCAACCCGGCCGACAAGGCCCGCGCCTGGGCCGATCTCTGCCTGGCCGCCGAGCAGCACACGCCTGCAGCGGGCTGAGCCCGAAAATCGGGGTCAGGGAGCGGGCGGAAGCGGCCGCCTAAAATCACGGCCCATGACTTTCCTCGACAAGCTGGCCGCCGCACAGCAAAAAAACGGTTCGTTGCTCTGCGTGGGGCTCGATCCCGAGCCAGCCAAATTCCCGGGGCAATTCAAGGGCGACGCCAGCCGAATCTTCGATTTCTGCGCGCGCATCGTCGACGCGACGGCCGACCTGGTCATCGCCTTCAAACCCCAGATCGCCTATTTCGCGGCCCACCGCGCCGAAGCCCAGCTCGAGCAGCTCATGGAGCACATGCGCCGCAACGCGCCCGACGTGCCCGTGATCCTCGACGCCAAGCGCGGCGACATCGGCTCCACCGCCGAGCAGTACGCGCTGGAAGCCTTCGAGCGCTACGGCGCCGACGCCGTCACGCTGTCGCCCTTCATGGGCTTCGACTCGGTGGCGCCGTACCTCAAGCACGAGGGCAAGGGCGCCTTCCTGCTGTGCCGCACCAGCAACCCCGGCGGCTCCGACCTGCAGGGCCAGCGCTTGGCGGACGTGGAGGGCCAGCCCTTCCTGTACGAGCACGTCGCCAGGCTGGCGCAGGGCCCGTGGAACCTCAACGGCCAGCTAGGACTGGTGGTGGGCGCGACCTACCCGGCGGAAATCGAGCGCGTGCGCGAACTCGCGCCGACCGTGCCGCTGCTGATTCCGGGCGTCGGCGCCCAGGGCGGCGATGTCGTCGCCACGGTGCGCGCCGGCTGGCGCGCCGATGCGCCGATCATCGTGAACTCGTCGCGGGCGATTTGCTATGCCTCGTCGGGCGGGGACTTCGCCGAAGCGGCCAAAAATGCGGCGCGCACCACGCGCGACGCACTGGAAGCCGCCAAGCCCTGAGCCCCGTCAGTTCCGGCGCAGGCGGGTGAAGAGCTCGAACTCCCAGTTGCGCATGCCCAGCAGCAGGGTGTAGCCCTCGCGGTCCTTGGCCGACAGCTTCTGGTCGGTCTGGTGCTGCTGCGCGAAGTCCTGCGCCACGCGCTGCAGGCGTTCCAGGAAGGCCGGCGCCAGCGAGCGGCTGATCGAGCCGTGCACCAGCAGCAGGCCTTCGGCCGGGCCGTCGAAGCCGCCGCGGTAGTAGTCGAGCACCACGTTCTCGCGGAAAAACTCCATCACCGGGCCGTGCGGGCGCCAGCGGAAGGTCTTGGCGAGCTTCAGGCGATACCGGTTCAGCGGCCGCAGCTCGATGATGCCGATGCGGTCCAGCTGCGCCAGGCAGCCGATGCACTCGGCCTCGCTGATACGGTAGGCCGCCACGATCTGCTCCAGCGTCCACTGGCTCAGCACGCTGATGGCCACCAGCAGCAGCTTCTTGTCCTTGACCACGGCCTTTTCCTGCTCGTGCGTCAGTTCCTTCAGCAGCGGCTGGGCATCGGCCACGCGGCGCGCCAGTTCGGCGAAATCGATCTTCAGCGCGCGGCAGATGGCGTCGACGCGCGACAGCGGCATGTCGCTCTTGGCCAGCATCCGCTTGACGCTGGATTCGGCCATGTCGAGCGACCGCGCCAGGTCGGCGTAGGTCATGCGCGCACTTTTGAGTTCGTTCTTGAGGGCTTGTACGAGGTCGACGGTGGTGCTCATCGTTCGAGCGTACACGGGCACCGGGAAGTATCGGATGGAGATACCGTCGGGTGTGAATTAGTACCTCGTATCGATTCTCGATGCCTGGGGCGCGTCCGGCGCCTAAATTCCGCGGCTCGTCACCCACCCACCGAGACCCGCCATGCTCATGCCCTCCCTCAGCCGCCGCGAACGCGGCCTGCTTTTCACCCTGGTCCTGCTCACGGCGATCGCCGTCTTCGGCCCGGCGCTGCCGGCGGCCGACGTCGCGATCGCCTCGGTGTTCGCCGACGACCGCGCCTGGCACGGCCTGCCGAACGCGATGGACGTGCTCAGCAACATCCCCTTCGTCGTGGTCGGCCTGTGGGGCCTGTACCGGCTGAACCGCATCGACCGTTCGCACCAGCAGGCGCTCTCGGCCTTTCCGCTGGCGCCGCCGGCCAGCGACCCGCCCGACAACACGCTGGATTGCGCCTGGCTCTTCTTCGCCGGCCTGATCGCCACGGCAGCCGGCTCGGCCTTCTACCACCTGCTGCCCGACGGCCCCCGGCTCGCGGCCGACCGCGCCGGCATGGCGGTGGCCTTCGCGGGGCTGATCGGCGTGGCGGTGTGCGAGCGGGTGAGCCAGCGCGCCGGCTGGCCGGCCGCGTGGTTCGTGCTCACGGCCGGGCTGCTGGCGGCGGAGGTGTTCCAGGAGTCGGGCAACGTCATGCCCTGGGCGCTGGTGCAGTTCGGCGGCATGGCGCTGGTGCTGACGCTGGCGCTGGCCACGCCGATGCGCAATTCGGTCGGCCTCAAGCTGGGCTGGGTGGTCTTCTTCTACGTGGTGGCCAAGGCCTTCGAGATGGCCGACCACATGATCTTCGAGTTCACGCAGCACATGGTTTCGGGCCACACGCTCAAGCACCTGACGGCGTCGCTCGCGGGACTGCCAGTGGTGCTGGCGCTGCGCAAACTCGAGATGCGCTGGCAAGCCGCGCTGCGGCACAATCCGGGCGCAGCCGCCGTAGCGGCCTGAGGAAATCCTTCGCATGACCACCCCCGCCGCTGCTGCAGCCCCCGCGACGTCCGCGCCCCACGAGGCCAACGCGCACGCCAACCAGTTCGCCCTTCTCAAGCAGCGGCGCTTCGCGCCTTTCTTCTGGACCCAGTTCGCGGGCGCCGCGAACGACAACCTCTTCAAGTTCGCCTTCACCGTCATGGTGACCTACCAGCTCCAGCTGAGCTGGATGCCGCCGGCCATGGCGGGCCTGGTGATCGGCGCGCTGTTCATCCTGCCGTTCCTGCTGTTCTCGGCCACCTCTGGCCAGCTGACCGACAAGTTCGACAAGACGAAGATGATCCGCTTCGTCAAGAACCTCGAGATCGCGATCATGCTGATCGCCGCCTGGGGTTTCGTCACGACCAACGCCGTGGTGCTGCTGGGCTGCGTGTTCCTCATGGGCCTGCACTCCACCCTGTTCGGGCCGGTCAAGTTCGCCTACCTGCCGCAGGTGCTCGATCCGCGCGAGCTCACGGGCGGCAACGGCATGGTCGAGATGGGCACCTTCGTCGCCATCCTGCTGGGGCAGGTGGCGGGCGGGCTGCTGGTGGCGGTGCCGCAGATCGGCCATCTCACGGTGGCGGTGGCCTGCGTGCTGCTCGCGCTGGTGGGGCGCGGCGTGGCGCAGGCCATTCCGCGCACGCCGGCCACCGACCCCGGGCTGGTCATCAACTGGAACCCGATCAGCGAGACCTGGCGCAACCTCAAGCTGGCGCGCGAGAACATCGTGGTGTTCCGCTCGCTGCTGGGCATTTCGTGGATGTGGTTCTTCGGCGCGGTGTTCCTGAGCCAGTTTCCGAGCTTCGCCAAGGAGGTGCTGCACGGCAACGAGCAGGTGGCCTCGCTGCTGCTGGTGGTGTTCTCGGTGGGCATCGGCGTCGGCTCGCTGCTGTGCGAGACGCTCAGCCGCCGGCAGGTGGAGATCGGCCTTGTGCCGCTGGGCGCCATCGGCATGAGCGTGTTCGCGATCGACCTGTACTTCGCTTCGCGCGGCCTGCCGAAGGCGGCCGAAATGGGCATCGGCACCTTCGTGCACCAGGGCGCCCACTGGCGCGTGATGGCCGACCTGGCGCTGCTGTCGCTGTTCGCGGGCCTGTACAGCGTGCCGATGTACGCGCTGATCCAGCTGCGCAGCCAGCCCACGCACCGCGCGCGCATCATCGCGGCCAACAACATCCTCAACGCGCTGTTCATGATCGGCAGCTCGGTCATCGCCGGCGCGCTGCTGGGCGCGGGCTTCACCATTCCGCAGATCTTTCTGTTCACCGGCATCGCCAACGCGGTGGTGGCGTTCTACATCTTCATGCTGGTGCCGGAGTACATGCTGCGCTTCGTGGCCTGGGTGCTGTCGCGCTTCGTCTACCGCTTCGACATCAAGGGCGACGAGCACATTCCCACCGAGGGCGCGGCCGTGCTGGTGTGCAACCACGTGAGCTTCATCGACGCGGTGCTGCTGATGGCCGCGAGCCCGCGCCCCATCCGCTTCATCATGGACCACCGCATCTTCAAGGTGCCGGTGCTGGGCTGGCTGTTCAAGCTGGCCAAGGCCATTCCCATCGCGCCGCAGAAGGAAGACCCGGCCGCCTACGAAGCCGCCTTCGCCAGCGCGCTGGGCGTGCTGCGCGAGGGCGACCTGCTCGCCATCTTCCCCGAGGGCGCGATCACACGCGACGGCACCTTGCAGCCCTTCAAGGGCGGCGTGATGAAGATCGTCGACAGCGCGCGCGCCGAAGGCATCGAGCCGCCGGTCATCCCGATGGCGCTGACCAACCTCTGGGGCTCGTACTTCAGCCGCATAGAACTGCGCGGCGGCGAACAGGTGGCCATGGCCAAGCCCTTCCGCCGCGGTTTCTTCAGCCGCGTGGGCCTGAACGTCGGCCCGGCCGTGGCGCCTTCCGAGGTGCAGCCGGAGTCGCTGCGCCAGCGCGTGAGCGGCCTGCTCGGCGCCTAAAAGTACCGCCCTGAGATACCGGTGGCGCTGCAAGCCGCCACCGGTGCAAGCATTCAAGCCCCGCGGTGCGGGAGCGAACCATCATTCGCTCACCTTCACTACGCCGCGAGGCACACATGCAACCCCTTTCATCCACGACCGTTTCCATCCAGCGCGACACGCGGGCCTGGCAGTTCCAGACCTGGGCTTCGTTCGCGATCGCCGTCTTCCTGTGCGCCACCGGCTTGAGCTGGCTGCCGGGGCAGGCGCTGGACCGGGCGTTCATGGTGATGGGCTACGTGTTCTGCCTGAGCACCGCCTTCATGCTGGCCAAGTTCATCCGCGACGGCGAGCAGGCGGCAGCCGGCCTGTCCACCGGCCGCGACGTGCCCATGTGGCGCATGGTCGTCTGGGGCAGCTTCTTCACCGCGATGGCTCTCACGGGCTGGGGCCTCGTGCGCATGGAGATCAACGACACCTACAAGGCCTTCCTGGGCGTGAGCTGGCTGTTCCTCATCAGCTCGGCCTTCACCCTGGCCAAGACCCTGCGTGACCGCCACGAAGCCGACATGGCCGAAGCCCGCCTGCAAGGCCGCCGCCTGGCCCGCGCCGAAGCCGCTGCCTCTTCTTCGACCTCCGCTTCCGCCGAATAACCCGTGCCCGTTCAACGAAAGACCATCATGAAGAAGTCCATTGCCGCTGTCCTCGTCGCCGCCTGCACCGCCCTTGCCGGCGTCTCGGCCTCCTTCCAGGCACAGGCGCAGAGCGACGCATCGACGGCCATCTCGCTGATGCCGGTGGCCTCCGTGCTCGTCACGGCCTCGGCTGTCGGTGCCTCGGCGGATTCTGTCGGCGGAGTGGTCAAGGCCTCCGCGGTGCTGCCCGCCGCGCTGTCGGTGGCCGGCTCCATGCTCACCGTGGTCGCGGTCGAAGCCTCGGCCGACGGCACGGTCTACGTGCTGGAGCGTGCCTCGGACGGCGCGCGCGCCAGCATCAGGGTGGCGGGGCGCGCCGCCAACTGCGTGTCGGCTGCCGTGGGCACCGGCGTCACCGTCAGCGTGATCGGCTCGGGCGTGGTGCTGTCGGCGGCCGGCGAGGTGCTGGCCTTCGTGCCCAACGCCATCGGCCGTGCGCTGCTCTACAACGAGAGGCTCTCGTGAAGCGCGCGCCGATACCTTGGGCCGCGCTCGGGCTTGCCCTGGCAGCGGCCCTGCCGATGCAGGCCCTGGCCGGCCGTTCATGCGAGCAGGTCAAGCCGACGCCCGCGGTGATCGTCAAGGGCATGGAGTTGGCCGAGCGCACCTCGCAGGCGCTCGACGCCAGCGGCGCGCGCGTGGTGATCCTGGCGCGCGCCGGGCAGGACCTGAGCAAGTACGGCCTGCGCTACTCGCACCTGGGCATCGCCTACAAGACCGACGCCGGCCCGTGGCGCGTGGTGCACAAGCTCAACCAGTGCGGCACCGCGGTGGCGTCGGTGTACCGGCAGGGGCTCGGCGAGTTCTTTCTCGACGACCTGTGGCGCTACGAGGCCGCCTGGGTCGTGCCCACGCCGGCCGTGCAGGCGCAGCTGATGGCCGCGCTGGACGAGCCGCCCGCGCGCATCGTGCGCATGAACATCGCGCCCTACAGCATCGTGAGCTACGCCTGGGGCCAGAAGTACCAGCAGTCGAACCAGTGGGCCGTCGAGACACTGGCCGCCGCGATGGAGCCCGCCACCATCGGCAACCGCGCGCAGGCGCAGGCATGGATGCAGTTCAAGGGCTACGAGCCCACCACGCTGAAGCTAGGGCCGCTCACCCGGCTGGGCGGGCGCGTGACCTCGGCCAACGTGGCCTTCGACGACCACCCCAACGACAAGCGCTTCAGCGACCGCATCGAGACGGTGACCGTCGATTCGGTGTTCGCCTGGCTGCCGCGCGCGGGGCTGGGCGCGGCGCCGGTGACGCTGAAGCTTCAATGACAAGGACCGGGTAACGACATGAGCAAATCCCTTCGCCTTTCCGAAAAATGGTTCCGCCGCGGCCTCTGGCTGGTGGCCTTCGTGTTCGCCAGCTTCCTCATCGGGCTGGGCAGCACCATCGTGGGCGACCTGCCGCAGGTCGAACGCGCGCGCGGCATCGACGACTTCATCGACCTGCGCGCCGCGCAGCCGCTTCGCGCGACCATCGCGGCCTCGGAAGCCACCGAGCTGAAGGCCGCGCGCGACCTCGACCAGATACGCCTGCAGCTGCAGGCCGCGCAGCAGGCCAACGCCAATGCGCGCGAGACCTTCGGCAACTGGCTCGCCACGCGCCGCGCCACCGCGCAGCCCGACCAGGACACCGAGCTCATCGCGCGCACCAAGGCGCTCGACGCATTCAAGCAGAAAGAAGAACAGGTGCAGCGCCAGGTCAATGCGCAGCAGCAGATCACGCTGGACGCGCGCCAGGCCGAGCAACGCGCGCGCACCGCGCTCGCCGAGCTGGAGCGCGACGCGCAGGTGAAGCTGGAAGCCGAGTACCGCCGCATCGAACTGCGCGTGTTCCTCTACCGGCTGGCGCTCACGCTGCCGCTGCTGGTGGTGGCCGGCTGGCTGTTCGCGAAGAAGCGCAAGAGCACCTACTGGCCCTTCGTGTGGGGCTTCATCTTCTTCGCGCTGTTCGCCTTCTTCGTCGAGCTGGTGCCCTACCTGCCGAGCTACGGCGGCTATGTGCGCTACGTGGTGGGCATCGTGCTCACGGTGCTGGTGGGGCGCTACGCCATCGTCGCGCTCAACCGCTACCTGGCGCGCCAGAAACTCGCCGAGCAGCAGCCCGACCAGGTGCGGCGCGAAGAGCTCAGCTACGACACCGCGCTCGCGCGCCTGGGCAAGGGCGTGTGCCCCGGCTGCGAGCGGCCGGTGGACCTGAAGAACGATGCCATCGACTTCTGCCCGCACTGCGGCATCGGCCTGTTCGACCACTGCGGCGTGTGCGAGACGCGCAAGAGCGCCTTCTCCAGGTTCTGCCACGCCTGCGGCACGGCGGCCGCGGCGTAGTCTGCGGATTCGGTCACGCCCCGCGCGCCGATCGACACACGGTGTAGCGGGGGCGCAGCGAGGCCGTGCTACAACGGCGGATTCCCAACCCCAGACGGAGCTAAAGCATGAGCATTTTCGGCAGCATCCTTTCCAAGATCTTCCCGGGCGCCAAGGCGGCCGAGGCCCCCGCGCCGGCACCGGCCCCCGTCGACGCGGCACCGGCCGATGCACCCGCACCCGCCGTGGCGGCGCCTCCGCCCGCCATTCCGCTGGGCGACGTGGCGGCAGTGCTCGACGGCATGCCGGGTTCGAAGAACCTCAACTGGCGCACCTCCATCGTCGACCTCATGAAGCTGCTCGGCCTGGACAGCAGCCTCGAGGCACGCAAGCAACTGGCCGCGGAACTGAGCTACGGCGAAGACACCAGCGACAGCGCCAAGATGAACATCTGGCTGCACCGCCAGGTCATGACCAAGCTGGCCGCCAACGGCGGCACGGTTCCGGCGGAACTCCGCGACTGATCCGCTCGCAGCGCAGACAGGAAAGCCCGGCATGCCGGGCTTTCTGCTTTGTGGAGAGGGCGAAAGGCTTCAGGTCCAGCCGGCATCCACCACGTAGTCCTGCGCGGTGCACATGCGCGAGTCGTCAGCCGCCAGGAAGAGCGCCATCGCTGCGATGTCCTCTGCCATCACGCGTCCTGGCAGGCATTGCGCCGCGTCGATCTCCGCGCCCGACTCGGGCTTGACCCACAGCTTGATCTGCCGCTCGGTCATCACCCAGCCCGGCACGATCGAATTCACGCGGATGTTCTGCTTGCCCAGGTCGCGCGCCAGCGAGCGCGTGAGGCCGCGCGCCGCCGCCTTGCAGGCCTGGTACACCGGGTAGCCCTTGCCCTTGATCATCCAGCTGATGGAGCCGAAGTTGACGATCGAGCCGCCGCCCAGCGCGCGCATGTCGTCGGCCACCGCCTGCGCGGCGAAGAACTGGTGCTTGAAGTTGACGGCCACGAGGCGGTCGAAGTCGTCGCTGGTCACGTCGGCCATCTCATGGCGGCGGTCGTTGGCCGCGTTGTTCAGCAGCACGGAGATCGGCCCGAAGCGCTGACGCACCGCGTCGATGGCGGCGGCGAGCGCGGCCGTGTCGGTCACGTCGCAGGGCACGAACAGCGCCGGATGCTCGCCCTGCAACTGCGCCGCCAGCGCGCTGCCGGCGGCGGTGTCGAGATCGCAGAAGCCGACCTTCGCGCCCTGCGCATGAAAGGACCGCACCAGCGATTCGCCGATGCCGCTGGCGCCGCCGGAGATGAACACGGTGCGCCCGGCCAGCGAGGGGTAGCGGGCGGTGTAGGGCGAAAGTTGTGATGCGTCGGTCATGGGAGTGCGGCAACGGCGTTGGAGACGAACGGCAAGCGTAGCGGATAGCGGCCGGCCGGTGTATGGCTTCCGGCGAATGGGCGGCGCGCCCGGGCGCGGCTACGCTTGCTTCCATGAAGACGAAGACACTGCCCCGCCGCCGCACCCTCATTGCGTTCGCGATGCTCGTTCCCGCCGCGCTGGCGGTGCGTTCGGTGCGCGCCCAGGCGGGCCCCGGCGGCGTTCAGCTCTTCAAGGTGGTCTCGCCGCGCGACGAGGTGATCGTGGGTGCCGATGCCGCGGTGCTCGGCACCGGCTCCGGTCCCGCCGTGGAACGGCTGGCCGCTCAGCTCGCGGCCAAGGGCCAGCTCACGCTGTGGCAGTACGCCTCGCACAAGGACGCGAGCGGCGCGCTGGTGCAGGCGCCGCTCAAGCAGGTCGTCGTCTTCAAGAACGATCTGCTGCGCATCGAGCCCTATGCGACGCCGCTGCCGATCCAGCCGCTGAAGTAGCGGCCGCTCTTCAGACGCCGCGTGCGCGCTCGGCCTTGAAGCGCGCGCGAAATTCCGTGAACGTGCCCGCATCGAGCGATTCGCGGATCTCGTTCATCAGATTCAGGTAGTAGTGCAGGTTGTGGATGGTCGTGAGCATCGGCCCGAGCATCTCGCCGCAGCGGTCGAGGTGATGCAGGTAGGCGCGGCTGAAGCCTTCGCGCCCGCCGTCGTTCCAGCTCACGCCCGAGGTGCCGGCGCAGGCGTGGCAGGTGCAGCTCGGGTCGATGGGCTGCGGGTCGCTCTTGTGGCGCGCGTTGCGCATCTTCAGGTCGCCGAAGCGGGTGAAGAGCGTGCCGTTGCGCGCGTTGCGCGTGGGCATCACGCAGTCGAACATGTCCACGCCGTCGGCCACGCCCTGCACCAGGTCTTCGGGCGTGCCCACGCCCATCAGGTAGCGCGGCTTGTTCGCCGGCAGCCGGTGCGGCGTGTGGCCCATGATGTGCAGCATCTCTTCCTTGGGCTCGCCCACGCTCACGCCGCCGATGGCGTAGCCGGGAAAGTCCATGTCGACCAGCGCGGCCAGCGATTCCTCGCGCAGGTTCTCGAACATGCCGCCCTGCACGATGCCGAAGAGCGCGTTCGGGTTCTCCAGCCGGTTGAACTCCGCCTGGCAGCGCTTGGCCCAGCGCAGGCTCAGTTCCATCGAGATGCGTGCCTCGGCCTCGGTCGTGATGTGGCCCTTGGTGTCGTAGGGCGTGCACTCGTCGAACTGCATCACGATGTCGCTGTTCAGGATGGTCTGGATCTGCATCGAGACCTCGGGCGTGAGGAACAGCTTGTCGCCGTTGACGGGCGATGCGAACTTCACGCCCTCTTCGCTGATCTTGCGCATCGCGCCCAGCGACCACACCTGGAAGCCGCCCGAGTCGGTAAGGATCGGCTTGTCCCACTTCTCGAACTGATGCAGCCCGCCGAAGCTGGCCATCACGTCCAGGCCGGGGCGCATCCACAGGTGGAAGGTGTTGCCCAGGATGATCTGCGCGCCCATTTCCTCCAGGCTGCGCGGCATCACGCCCTTGACGGTGCCGTAGGTGCCCACGGGCATGAAGATCGGCGTCTGCACCTTGCCGTGATTGAGCGTGAGCGTGGCGCGGCGCGCGTGGCTGCCGGGGTCGGTCTTGAGGAGTTCGAAGTTCAGCATGATGGTCGTCTCAATCTTGTTGGCGGGCCAGCAGCATGGCGTCGCCATAGCTGAAGAAGCGGTAGCGCTCGGCGATGGCATGGGCATACAGCGCCATCACCCGTTCGTAGCCCGCGAGGGCCGAGACCAGCATCATCAGCGTGCTCTTGGGCAGATGGAAGTTGGTCACCAGCAGGTCGACGTGCGCGAAGGCGAATCCCGGCGTGATGAAGATGCGCGTGTCGCCCGATGCCTCGCCGCTCTTGGCCCACGATTCGAGCGTGCGCACGGTGGTCGTGCCCACGGCCACGATGCGCCCGCCGCGCGCCTTGCATTCGGCAATGGCGCGTTGCGTAGCCTCGGGCACTTCGTAGCGCTCGGCGTGCATGGTGTGCTCCGAGATGTTCTCGGTCTTCACCGGCTGGAAGGTGCCGGCGCCCACATGCAGCGTGACGCTGGCGCGCTGCACGCCGCGCGCCTCGAGTTCGGCCAGCAGGCCTTCGTCGAAGTGCAGCGCGGCGGTGGGCGCGGCCACGGCGCCGGGCACGCGCGCGAACACGGTCTGGTAGCGGCTCTCGTCCTCGGCCGAATCGGTGTGCGTGATGTAGGGCGGCAGTGGCACGTGGCCGCAGCGTTCCATGAGCATGTAGGGGTTCTCGCCGGTGTCGCTCTCGAAGGCGAAGCGGAACAGCGCGCCGTCTTCGTCGGGCCAGCGGCCCAGCAGCGTGGCGCGGAAGCCGCCGACCATGTCGAGCGTGGTGCCCACGGGCGGTTTCTTGCTGACCTTCATGTGCGCGACCACCTCCTGGCCCTGCAGCACGCGCTCGACCAGCAGCTCGAGCTTGCCGCCGGTCGGCTTCTCGCCGAACAGGCGCGCCTTGACCACGCGCGTGTCGTTGAAGACCAGCAGGTCGCCCGCGCGCAGCAGCGAGGGCAGGTTCTTGAAGATGCGGTCGACCGGTGCGGGCCCCGTGCCGTCGAGCAGGCGGGAGGAGGTGCGTTCGGTGGCCGGGTGTTGCGCCACCAGCTCGGGTGGCAGGGCGAAGTCGAAATCGGAAAGCGTGAAGTCGCGCATGTTGCTTGAGGGCCGGACGGGCCCGTGCCAAGGAGGCGTGGGGAAGAAAAGAGAAAGCCGGGAGGCGGGCGGGATTGTCCCATGCCCGGAAAACGGGGCATCGAGGCGGGGCTATCGAGGCGTTTTGCCGAGGCAGAATCGGCGCATGCCTGATTCACATGCCGCGCGCATCGCATCCCAGCCCGGCCCTTCCGAAGGCGAGCTCTTCAAGAAGATCCTGGGGAGCAAGTGGCAGGGCCTGCACCCCGACATCCGCCGCCGCTTCGACAAGAACCCGTCGCCGGGCAAGGCGCTGCACTACCTCGGCGCGCTCAGCGAGCTGCGCTGCTCGCGTTTCGGCAAGCTGCTGGGGCACCTGACGCAGCCGATGATCCAGGGCGCGCTCATTCCCTACAGCGACGCCGACTTCCCGGTGGAGATCCAGGTCTACGCCAAGCCGCGCGACCCGGCCATCTACAAGCAGCGCATCTACCGGCTGCACGGGCGCAAGCCGATCCAGTTCACCAGCTTCATGCGCGAGAGCGAGCGCGGCGAGGTGCTGGAGTACGTGGGCATGGGCCTGGGCATGAAGCTGGTGCTGAGCGTCGAAGCCAACGGCAGCCTGCATTTCCAGAGCGACGGCTACTTCTGGGACGTGCTGGGCTGGCGCATTCCGCTGCCCGGCCTGCTCACGCCCGGCAAGACGTTCCTGTGGCACCACAACGAGACGCCGGAGCGCTTCAACATCCGCATCGAGATCCGCCACCGGCTGCTGGGTACCACCTTCACCCAGGTCGGCGTGTTCGAGGAAGTGGCCGAGCCCGAGGCGGTGGCCGCATGACGATCGACACCCACCTGCTGGCGCTGCAGCTCATGGCCGCCCAGGGGCTGATGGGCGCGTTCGACACGCTCTATCACCACGAAGGCACCGAGGCGCTGGCGCAGCGCAACACCGCGCGGCGCGAGCTGTCCATTCACGCGGTGCGCTCGTCGATCTACTGCGCGATATTCATCGGGCTGTCGTCGTGGGCCTGGCACGGCGCGTGGGCCTGGGTGCTGCTCGCGGTGTTCGGCGTCGAGATCGTGCTCACGCTGTGGGACTTCGTGGTGGAAGACGGCAGCCGCCTGCTGCCGCCCACCGAGCGCGTCACGCACACGGTGCTGGCCATCAACGCTGGCGCGTTCATCGCGCTGCTGGCCATGAACGCGGTCGACTGGGCGGCGCAGCCCACGGCGCTCGTGTGGCAGCCGCAAGGCTGGCTCGGCGCTTTCCTCGCGCTGTGCGGCGTGGGCGTGGGCATCTCGGGGCTGCGCGACGGGCTGGCGGCGCGCGCGCTGTTCCGCCGCACCGCGCAGGAAGAACAGCGCGCGGCCGATGCGCCGGTGCGCTTCGGCGGCAAGCCGCGGCATGTGCTGGTGACCGGTGGCACCGGCTTCATCGGCCAGATCCTGGTGCGCCACCTGTTGGCGGACGGCCATGCGGTGACGGTGTGGACGCGCGACGCCCGCTCGGCCGCCTGGGGCTTCGGCGGCGCGGTGCGCTGCGTGCAGGCGCTCGAACAGATCCCGGCGACCGACGATGTCGACGTGGTCGTCAACCTGGCGGGCGCACGCATCCTCGGCCAGCGCTGGAGCGAGCGGCGCCAGCGCCGGCTGATGCAAAGCCGCGCGGGCCTGACGGACACGCTGGTCGCGTGGATCGCCGCTCGCCCGCGCAAGCCCTGGCTGCTGCTGTCGGGCTCGGCCATCGGCTACTACGGCGTGCAGCCGCAGGGCGACATCGCCGAGCTGACCGAAGACGCCCCGCCGCAGGACATCTTCATGTCGACCCTGTGCCAGGCCTGGGAGCAGGCGGCGCGGGGTGCACTTGCGCACGGCGTGCGGGTGGCCTGCATGCGATTCGGCTTCGTGCTGGGCCACCAGGGCTCGCTGCCGCAACTGCTGCTGCCCGTGGCGCTCGGCATGGGCGGTCGGCTGGGCAGCGGGCGGCAGTGGCTGTCGTGGGTGCATGTGCATGACGTGATCCGCGCGATGGCCCATGTGTGGCGCCTGGCCGAGCAGGCCGGCGGCGATGCCGAGGCCGCGCAGGTTTTCAACTTCACCGCGCCCGGCGCGCTCACGCAGGAAGAATTCACCCGCGTAGCGGCCAGCGTGATGCACCGTCCCTGCTGGATGCCCACGCCCGCCGCGCCGGTCCGGCTGCTGCTGGGCGAGCAGGCCGACCTGCTGCTCGAAGGGCAGCGCGTGGTGCCCGCGCGCCTGCTGCAGACCGGCTTCCAATTCGCGTTCCCCGATGCGCGCAGCGCCTTGACGGACCTTTGCCGCCCGCGCTAGAAGCTTCGCCCGTGCCGCCCAAGAAACCCATTCCACCACCCGCGGCCGACGCGGCAGCCACCGCGGCGGCGCCGCCGCAGCCGCCCGGCGCCGGCCTGAGCCAGGTACAGCGCGCGCTGCGCAAGCTGGGCCTGGTGCGCGACATCGACTTCGCGCTCTATCTGCCGATGCGCTACGAGGACGAGACCCGCATCGTGCGCCTGGCCGACACGCGCGACGGCGACCTGGCACAGGTCGAGGGCGTGGTCACCGAATGCGAGGTGGTGTACCGGCCGCGCCGGCAGCTCATCGCCACCATCGACGACGGCAGCGACACCTGCCAGCTGCGCTTCTTCAATTTCTATCCGTCGCAGCAGAAGCAGCTCGCGGTCGGCGCGCGGGTGCGCGTGCGCGGCGAGATGCGCGGCGGCTTCGTGGGCCGGCAGATCATGCATCCCACGGTGAAGGCCGCCGGCACCGCGCTGCCCAATGCGCTCACGCCCGTCTACTCGACCGTGGCCGGCCTGGCGCAGCCGGTGTTGCGGCGCGAGGTGCGCTCGGGCCTGGCGCGGGCGGTGCTCGACGAGACCGTTCCGGTGCAGATCGGCTTTCGCGGCGCCTGGGACCTGCGTGCCTCGCTGAGCTTCCTGCACTACCCGACGCCCGACGTGGCGATGGCCACGCTCGAAGACCACAGCCACCCGGCATGGCAGCGCATCAAGGCCGAGGAACTGCTCGCGCAGCAGCTGTCGCAATTGCAGGCACGGCTGGAGCGCGCGGCGCAGCGCGCGCCGGTGCTGCCTTCGCCCGCCGAGCCGTTGGCGAGTTCGCTGCATGCGCAGCTGCTCGCGGTGCTGCCCTTCGGCCTGACCGGCGCGCAGCAGCGGGTGGGCGAAGAGATCACGCGCGACCTGTGCCGCGAGATTCCCATGCACCGGCTGCTGCAGGGCGACGTGGGATCGGGCAAGACGGTGGTGGCCGCGCTGGCGGCCGCGCGCGCCATCGACGCCGGCTTCCAGTGCGCGCTGATGGCGCCCACCGAAATCCTCGCCGCCCAGCACTTCGGCAAGCTGGTCGGCTGGCTCGATCCGCTGCTGGCCGAGCGCGGCCTGCGCGTGGCCTGGCTCACGGGCAGCCAGAAGAAGAAGGAGCGCGACGAAATGTCGGCGGCGGTGGAGAGCGGCGAGGCCGCGCTGGTCATCGGCACGCATGCCGTCATCTCGGAGAAGGTGCGCTTCAAGAACCTCGCGCTGGCCATCATCGACGAGCAGCATCGCTTCGGCGTGGCGCAGCGCCTCGCCTTGCGCGGCAAAGCGGTAGGCGAGCTGGAACCGCACCTGCTGATGATGAGCGCTACGCCCATCCCGCGCACGCTGGCCATGAGCTACTACGCCGACCTCGACGTGTCCACGCTCGACGAGCTGCCGCCGGGCCGCACGCCCATCGTCACCAAGCTGGTGGCCGACCACCGGCGCGACGAAGTCATCGACCGCATCCATGCGCAGATCGCGCAGGGCCGGCAGGTCTACTGGGTGTGCCCGCTGATCGAGGAAAGCGAGGCGGTCGACCTGCGCAACGCCACCGAGACCCGCGACGAGCTGACCGGCACGCTGGGCGAGCCGATCCAGGTCGGCCTGCTGCATTCGCGCATGCCCACGGCCGAGAAGCAGGCGGTGATGGCCGCCTTCACCGCCAACGAGATCCAGGTGCTGGTGAGCACCACCGTGATCGAAGTGGGCGTGGACGTGCCCAATGCCTCGCTGATGGTGATCGAGCATGCCGAGCGCTTCGGCCTCTCGCAGCTGCACCAGCTGCGCGGCCGGGTGGGGCGCGGCGCGGCGGCGTCGGCCTGCGTGCTGCTCTATGCGCCGGGCGACAGCGGGCGCGTGGGCGAGGCCGCGCGCGCCCGGCTCAAGGCGATGGCCGAAACCGGAGACGGCTTCGAGATCGCGCGGCGCGACCTGGAGATTCGCGGACCGGGCGAGTTCCTGGGCGCGCGCCAGTCGGGCGCGCCGCTGCTGCGCTTTGCCGACCTCACGACCGACACGCTGCTGCTCGACTGGGCGCGCGAGCTCGCGCCGGTGATGCTGCAGAAGCACCCCGACCTGGCCCAGCGCCACATCGACCGCTGGCTCGGCACCAAGGCCGAGTACCTCAAGGCCTGAGAGGGCTCAGCCTGCAGGCCGGCGCGTGAAGGCCAGGATGAGCCCGAAGCCGACCATCATGCTGCCGCTGATGCGGTTGAACCAGCGCATCGCGCGGCTGCCGTTGGCCATGCGGCGCATGCGCGCGCCGAGCAGGGCATAGAGCGCGATCGCGACCAGCTCGAACACCAGGAAGGTCACGCCCAGCAGCAGGTAGCTGCTGGCGTACGCGCCCGGCACCACGAACTGCGGAAAGAAGGCGGTGAACACCAGGATCGCCTTCGGGTTGCCGGCCGCCACGGTGAACTCCTGCCGCGCCAGCGCGCGCATCGACGGCGGCGCGGATGCATCGCGCGCCTGCACCTCGGCCGTGGGCGCCGGCGCGCGCAGCAGGCGGATGCCGATCCACACGAGGTACGCCGCGCCGATGTACTTGATGACGTCGAAGGCCATCTCCGACGCCACCAGCACCGCGCCCATGCCCAGGCCCGCGATGGCGATCATGATCGCGAAGGCCACCAAGCGCCCGCTGGCCGCGATGACCGCCGGCGACACGCCGTGCTTCGCGCCGTTGGTCACGGACAGCAGGTTGTTGGGGCCGAAGGCCATGTTGATGGCGAAGCAGGCCGGCAGGAAGAGCAGGTAGGCAGACAGGGTCATGGCGTATCCGTCAGCGGAGCATTGCGGGGAGGCCATTATTCTTCCACCGCCATTCCCTTCGGACACACCGACACCTCGACGATCGCCATGACACCACCCCAATCCCTTTTGAAGATGCGCAAGGCCGTGCAGGCCGACCTTCCCGTCATCGTCGCCATGCTGGCCGACGACGTGCTCGGCGCCGCGCGCGAACGCCCGGGCGACACGGCCCTCTACGAAGCCGCCTTGCGGCGCATCGAGGCACAGGACGGCAACCAGCTGCTGGTGGCCGAATTGCCCGAAGGCGTGGTCGGCTGCCTGCAGCTCATCGTCATTCCCGGGCTGGGCCTGCAGGGCGCGGTGCGCGGGCAGATCGAGGGCGTGCGCGTGGCGTCCAGCCAGCGCGGGCAGCGCATCGGCGAGCAGATGATCGCGTTCGCCATCGACGCCGCCCGGGCCGCGGGCTGCCGGCTGGTGCAGCTCACCACCGACAAGCGCCGCACCGACGCGCACCGCTTCTACGAACGCCTGGGCTTCAAGGCCACGCACGAGGGCATGAAGCTCGAACTGGCCTGAGGCTCAGGGCTCCGGTCAGCCGTCGACGCCGCCCTGCGGCATCTGCCGCGCGTACACCGCGAGCACGATGCGCTCGGAGTGGATCAGGTAGTCGTTCAGCGCCGCCGAGCCCTCGGCGAACTTGCCGGCCTCGATGAGTTCGAGCAGCTTGGTGTTCATGTCCACGTAGGGCGCGTGCAGGAACTCCGGGTCTTTCAGCAGGCCGAAGGCCAGCCGCAGTTCGACCAGGATGTGGGCGAACAGCACGTTCAGCCGCTCGCTGTCGGCCAGTTCCACGATGCCCTTGTGGAACTCCATGTTGGCCGTGCCCACGCCCAGCCAGTCGCCGGCCTCGCGGCACTTCAGCGCCAGCTCCACCGCTTCTCGCATGTGCTTCTTGGCCGGGTGGCGGGGGTAGGCCTGCGCCAGTGCCTGGCACTCGATGAGCCGGCGCACGCGGTAGATGTCGATGATCGACGCGATGCTGGGCACCGCCACGAACACGCCTCGGTTCGGCGCGTGCTTGAGCAGGCCTTCCTTGGTCAGCGTGCGGAACACCTCGCGCAGGGTGTTGCGCGAAATCTCGAAGCTGTCGGCCAGCGCGGCCTCGGACAACCGCTGCCCGGGCGAGAACTCGCCCTTCACGATCTTCTGGCGGATGAGCTCGGCCACCCGGTCGTTGAGCGTCTGCGTGCCCGCGGCCGGCGTGGCGGGCGGAGTGGGGAAAACCTGTCGATTCATGCCGGGAGGTAGGTGAGGGAGGCGTCGGTGCCGCGCGTTTGTAGCAGATTTCCCCCGCGCCCCGGCGCACCGGATTGCAGCGCGATCAGGGTTTCCATGGGGTCATCCCGGCACCTTTGTTGGGCACACTTCGATGGATTGTTCAACAATTTAAAGAATATGAGTGATTCAGATGGTTTGAATTGCTCATTCATTGGCACGGCGCTTGCGTGGACCGACGTGCCGGCGCCCAGGCGCCAGGCGGCTGTGAACTCCAAAACGAAAGACCAACATGACTCCTGACATCCCTCTGTGGCCACTGATCGGCGTGGCCGTCATCATTGCGGGGTTCATCCTGCGCTTCAATCCGATGCTGGTGGTGATCGTCACGGCCATCGTGACGGCCGCCGCCGCGGGCTTCGGCCCCATGGCCATCCTCACGGCCATCGGCACCGGCTTCATCAAGACCCGCAACCTGCCGCTGATCATTCTTCTGCCGCTGGCGGTGATCGGGCTGCTGGAGCGCCACGGCCTGCGCCAGCATGCGCAGAACTGGATCGGCCGCATCAAGTCGGCCACCGCCGGGCGCCTCCTGATCGTCTACCTCGCCGCGCGCGAACTCACGGCGGCCATGGGCCTGACCAGCCTGGGCGGCCATCCGCAGATGGTGCGTCCGCTGCTCGCGCCGATGGCCGAGGGCGCCACCGAAACCCGCTACGGCAAGCTGCCCGAGCGCCTGCGCCACAAGCTGCGCGCCTATGCCGCGGCCACGGACAACGTGGGCCTGTTCTTCGGCGAAGACATCTTCGTGGCCTTCGGCGCCATCGTGCTGATGACCACCTTCCTGCATGAAGCCGGCATTGACGTCGAGCCGCTGCACGTGGCGATGTGGGGCATTCCGACGGCGATTGCCGCGTTCATCATCCATTCGTGGCGACTGCGCCGCCTCGACCAGGCGATTGCCCGCGAGATGGAAGGCACCCCGGGCACCGACGCGCCGGCCGTTCCCGCCACGCAAGAGGGCCGCTGATCATGATTCTCTCGATCCAGCACCTCTACATCCTGGTCGGCCTGATCCTCGCGATCACGGCCATCATGACGCTGACCGACCGCCAGCATCCCAAGCGCTACACCAGCGGCCTGTTCTGGGCGCTCTATTCGCTGGTGTTCCTGGTGGGCGACAAGCTGCCGCCCGCATGGGTGGGCGTGGGCGCCATCGCGATGGCCGTCATTGCCGGCATGCGCGGCGTCGGCGCGGGCAAGCACCGCGAGCCCTCGCCCGAGCAATACCAGGCCAGCGTCAAGCGCCTGGGCAACAAGCTCTTCATGCCGGCGCTGGCGATTCCGCTGGTCACTGTGATCGGCACCGTGCTGATGAGCAAGGTCAAGATCGGCGACGCATTCCTGCTCGACCCCAAGAACACCACGCTGGTGAGCCTGGGCGTGGGCTGCGTGGCGGCGCTGGCGCTGGCCTGCTGGCTGACCCGCGAGACGCCGGTGCAGGGCATGCGCGAATCGCGCCGCCTGACCGACGCGCTGGGCTGGGCCGTGGTGCTGCCGCAGATGCTGGGCATGCTGGGCCTGGTGTTCTCGGACGCGGGCGTGGGCAAGGCGGTGGCGCACATCACCACCAGCTACATCAACATGGACATCCGCTTCGTGGCCGTGGTGGTCTACGTGCTGGGCATGGCGCTCTTCACCATCATCATGGGCAACGGCTTCGCGGCCTTCCCGGTGATGACGGGCGGCGTCGGCGTGCCGGTGCTGGTGGGCGTGTACCACGGCGACCCGGCGGTGATGGCGGCCATCGGCATGTTCTCGGGCTACTGCGGCACGCTCATGACCCCGATGGCGGCCAACTTCAACATCGTGCCGGCGGCGCTGCTGGAGCTGCCCGACAAGAATGCGGTGATCAAGGTGCAGATACCGACCGCGGCAGCCTTGCTGGTGGTCAACATCTTCCTGCTGTATTTCCTGATGTTCCGCTGAAGGCCCTGCAATGAAGAAGACGACCGGCACTGCCTCCGCTCCCCGCGTGCTGCTCGCGGGCTTCGAGCCCTTCGAGAACGACCCCGTCAACCCCGCGTGGGAAATCGCCCGCGCGCTCGACGACTGGGCCTGCGAAGGCGCCGTGGCGCAGGCGGTGCAACTGCCCTGCGTGTTCGGCCGCGCCATCGACCGGCTCGATGAGGCGCTGCTGGCCGGCGCGCCGCCCGTGCTGGTGCTGTGCATCGGCGCGGCGGGCGGGCGCACCGAGATCTCGCTGGAGCGCGCCGCATTGAACGTCGACGACGCGCGCATTCCCGACAACGCCGGCTACCAGCCCATCGACATCCCGGTGGTCGAGGGCGGGCCGGCCGCGTACTTCAGCACGCTGCCGATCAAGGCCATGGTGCGCGACATGCGCGCGGCCGGGCTGCCGGCGGCGGTGTCCAACAGCGCGGGCACCTTTGTCTGCAACCACATCTTCTACGCACTGATGCACCGCATCGCGACGCAGCCCGCGCTCGCCGGCACGCGCGGCGGCTTCGTCCACGTGCCCTACCTGCCCGAGCAGGCGGCCTCCAAGCCCGGCATTGCCAGCATGGCGCTCGCGACGCAGGTCGAGGCCTTCCGCGTGGCGATCCGCACCGCGCTGAGCGTGCACGACGACGTGCGCGAGACCGGCGGCCGCCTGCATTGATGACCCCTGTGGCGTGCGCCTGGCCGCACGCCGGAAGAACCGACGATGAACATCGACTTGAACAGTGACCTCGGCGAGAGCCTGGGCGTGTGGCGCATGGGCGACGACGCCGCCATGCTGGATATCGTGAGCAGCGCCAACGTGGCCTGCGGCTTTCATGCGGGCGACCCCGCCGGCATCCTGCGCACGCTGCGCCAGGCCGCGCAGCGCGGCGTGGCGGTCGGCGCCCACGTGGCCTACCGCGACCTCGTGGGCTTCGGGCGCCGCAACATGGACGTGGAAAGCGCCGACCTGCGCGCCGACGTGATCTACCAGATCGGCGCCCTCAAAGGCCTGGCCGCGGCCGCCGGCACCACGGTGCGCTACGTGAAGCCGCACGGCGCGCTGTACAACACCATCGCCCATGACGAGCGCCAGGCGCGCGACGTGATCGCCGCCATCCGCGAGATCGACCCCGGCCTGTGCCTGGTGGCGCTGGCCGGCTCGCCGCTGCTGGACTGGGCCGAGGCGCAGGGCGTGCGCGCCGTGGCCGAGGCCTTTGCCGACCGCGCCTACACGCCGCAGGGCACGCTGGTGTCGCGCCGCGAACCCGGCGCCGTGCTGCACGACGCGCAGGACGTGGCCGAGCGCATGCTGCGGCTCGCCGAGGAAGGCGTGGTGACGGCCATCGACGGCAGCACAGTGCGCATCCGCGCCGAGTCGGTCTGCGTGCACGGCGACAGCCCCGGCGCGGTCGGCATGGCGCGGCAGGTGCGCGAGCGGCTGTCGCAGGCCGGCGTGACGATCGCCTCGTTCGTGGGCAAGAGCGCATGAGCATGCGCTGCCTGTCGGTCAACCTGAATGCCGTGCTGGTCGAGCTGGACGACCTGCAGCAGACGCTCGCGCTGCTCGCTTCGCTGCGCGCCCAGCCCATCGACGGCATCGAGGAACTGGTGCCCGCCGCGCGCACGCTGCTGATCACCTTCCGCCCGGCCGCGCTGTCCGCGGCGGAGCTCGCGCGCAGGCTGCGGCTGCGCAACCTCGACGCCCGCGAAACGCGCGTGGACAAACGCATCGAGATTCCCGTGCGCTACGACGGCGAAGACCTGGCCGAAGTGGCCGGCCTGCTCGGCATCGCGCCCGACGAGGTGGTGCGCCGCCACACCGGCAGCGACTACACGGTGGCCTTCACCGGCTTCGCGCCGGGATTCGCCTATCTGTCGGGCGGGCATCCGAGCCTGAACGTGCCGCGCCGCCAGGTGCCGCGCACCCGCATCCCGGCCGGCGCCGTGGGCCTTGCCGGCAGTTTCAGCGGCGTGTACCCGCAGGCCAGCCCCGGCGGCTGGCAGATCATCGGCGTGACCGACATGCCGATGTGGGACCTGTCGCGCGCAACGCCCGCGCTGCTGCAGCCGGGCGACACCGTGCGCTTCGTGGATGTCACCGCGTTGCCGGCGGCATCGCCCGTGCCCGCGAGCCAGGCGCCTTCCGCATTCGCCGCGACCGCACCCGGCGATTGCGCACTCGAGATCCGCGCCGCCGGCGTGCAGGCGCTCTTGCAGGACCGGGGCCGCCCCGGCCAGGCCCGCCAGGGCGTGTCGGTGTCCGGCGCAATGGACCAGCGCGCGCTGCAGGCGGCCAACCGGCTCGTCGGCAACGCCACCGACACCGCCTGCATCGAACTCGCCTATGGCGGCTTCCAGCTCGTCTGCCGTGGCGAGGCCGTGGTGGCCGTCACTGGCGCCGACGGCCCCGTCACGCTGACCCGCGCCGACGGCGTCAGTTGGCCGCTGCCGCGCTACCGGCCCTGCGCGCTGGCCGACGGCGACATGCTCTCGCTGGGCGAACCCGTCGCCGGCATCCGCAGCTACGTGGCGGTGCGCGGCGGCTTCGCGGTGGCGCCGGTGCTGGGCAGCCTCTCGAGCGACACGCTGGCTCGCATCGGTCCGCCCGCGCTGGCTGCCGGCGACGTGCTGCCGGTGCATGCGGTGCGCGTCGGCGCCGTGGTCGGCGTGCCCGAAACCCCGCCCTCTAACCTGCCCACCATGCAGGAAGAAATCGTGCTGGACATCGTGCCCGGCCCGCGCGCCGACTGGTTCACGCCCGAGGCCATCGCGCAGCTGTGCGGCCAGCCGTGGTTGGTCACGCCGCAGTCCAACCGCGTCGGGCTGCGCCTGGCCGGCGACCGGCCGATGGAGCGCGCCAACCTGGCCGAGCTGCCCAGCGAGGGCACCGCGCGCGGCTCCATCCAGGTGCCGCCCAGCGGCCAGCCCGTGCTGTTCCTGGCCGACCATCCGCTGACCGGCGGCTATCCCGTGATCGCCTCGGTCGCCACCCATCACCTGGACCGCGCGGGGCAAGTTCCCGTGAACGCCCGCGTCCGCTTCCAACCCGTGGCCGGACTCGGCCCGGTCGAACACTGATCGAGAGTCTTCCGATGAAAAAAGTCCTGATCGCCAACCGCGGCGAAATCGCCGTGCGCATCGCGCGCGCCTGCGCCGACTACGGCGTGAAATCGGTCGCCGTCTATGCCGATGCCGACATCGACGCGCTGCACGTGCGCATGGCCGACGAGGCCTACGGCCTGGAAGGCGACCGCCCGGCCGATACCTATCTGCACATCGCCAAGCTGCTGGCCGTGGCGGCGCGCAGCGGCGCCGACGCGGTGCACCCCGGCTACGGCTTCCTGTCCGAGAGCGCCGCGTTCGCGCAGGCCGTCATCGACGCGGGCCTGACCTGGGTCGGCCCGTCGCCGGCGGCCATCGCGCGGCTGGGCGACAAGGTGCAGGCGCGCAAGCTCGCCATGAAGGTCGGCGCGCCGCTGGTCGCGGGCACGGCCGACCCGGTGCAGAGCGCGGCCGAAGTGCTGGCCTTTGCCGAGAAGCACGGCCTGCCGGTGGCCATCAAGGCCGCGTTCGGCGGCGGCGGGCGCGGCATCAAGGTCGCGTGGCGCATGGACGAGGTCGAGGGTCTTTACGAGTCGGCCGTGCGCGAGGCCGTCACCGCCTTCGGGCGCGGCGAGTGCTATGTCGAGCAGTTCCTCGACCGCCCGCGCCATGTCGAGGCGCAGGTGCTGGGCGACACGCACGGCAACGTCGTGGTGCTGGGCACGCGCGACTGCTCGCTGCAGCGGCGCAACCAGAAGCTGGTGGAAGAAGCGCCCGCGCCCTTCCTGAGCGACGCGCAGCGCGAGCGCATCCACCAGTCGGCGCGCGACATCTGCGCCGAGGCCGGCTATACCGGCGCCGGCACGGTCGAGTTCATGCTCAGCGCGAGCGGCGCGATCTCGTTCCTCGAAGTCAACACGCGGCTGCAGGTCGAGCACCCGGTGACGGAGGAAACCACCGGCATCGACCTCGTGGTCGAGCAGCTGCGCATTGCCGACGGCCTGCCGCTGTCGGTCACCGATACGCCGGCGCCGCGCGGCCATGCCTTCGAGTTCCGGATCAACGCCGAGGACGTCGGCCGCGGCTTCCTGCCGACGCCGGGCCCGGTGAAGGTGTTCGACGTGCCCTCGGGCCCCGGCGTGCGCATCGACACCGGTGTGGCGGCCGGCTCCACCGTGCCGGGCACCTTCGACTCGCTGATGGCCAAGCTGATCGTCACCGGCGCCACGCGCGCGCAGGCCGTCGCGCGGGCGCGCCGCGCGCTCGCCGAATTCCGCATCGAAGGCGTGGCCTCGGTGCTGCCGTTTCATCGCGCCGCGATGGCGCATCCGGATTTCGTGTCCGGCGATGCCTTCAAGGTCCACACGCGCTGGATCGAAACCGACTTCGCCAACGGTGAAACCCCCGCCGAGCGGCCCGAGCCGCGGCCGGAGACCGCGCTGGTGCGCACCGCGATCGAGGTCGACGGCCGGCGCCTGTCGCTGGGCCTGCCGCCCGAACTGCTGCGCGGGTTGTCGTCGGCCCATGCGGGGAGCGCCGGCGGCGCCCCGTCGGCCGAGGCCGTGGTGGCGGTGCAGGACCCGGCGGCTGTGGCGGCGCCGGTGTCGGGCACGCTGCAGGGCTGGAAGGTTGCCGACGGCGAAGAGGTTGCCCAGGGCGCCGTGATCGCCGTCATGGAGGCGATGAAGATGGAAATGCAGGTGCTCGCGCACCGCGCGGGGCGAATCGCCTTCGGCGTGGCGGCGGGCGGCTACGTGACGGTGGGGGCGACGATCGCGACCATCGGCTGATGGGCCCCAAACGGCTGCCGCTTCTTTCTTATTTATTCTTCTTATTTAAGTTAGTAGTAGTAGATAAGGGTAAACCCGGTCTGTGGACAGCAGGCTTTTTCTCAGGCCTGACAACGACTTGCCACACCCGTGTCACTGTGTACACGTCTGTTTTGGCGGTGTCCTGGAAAAAGAACAACTCTGGAGCGAACAGCGCGGCTGTGGACAAGTGCGGCTTTGTGCCGAAACTGTCCCCAGAGTTGTCCTGCCAAGGCCCCAGGACCGCCGGGACACGGGCGCTTGCGCATAATTGACGCAAGCTATGACTCTCACCGAACTCAAATACATCGTCGCAGTAGCCCGCGAACGGCACTTCGGCAAGGCGGCCGAGGCCTGCTACGTCTCCCAGCCGACCCTTTCGGTCGCGATCAAGAAGCTGGAGGACGAACTGGAGGTCAAGCTCTTCGAGCGCAGCGCCGGCGAAGTGACCGTCACCCCTCTTGGCGAGCAGATCGTGCAGCAGGCGCAAAGCGTGCTCGACCAGGCCGCCAGCATCAAGGAAATCGCCAAGCGCGGCAAAGACCCGCTGGCCGGTCCGCTGAATCTGGGCGTGATCTACACCATCGGGCCCTACCTGCTGCCCGACCTCGTTCGTCAGGTGATCCAGCGCACGCCGCAGATGCCGCTGGTGCTGCAGGAGAACTTCACCGTCAAGCTGCTGGAGATGCTGCGCGCCGGCGAGATCGACTGCGCCGTCATGGCCGAGCCTTTTCCCGACACGGGCCTGGCAATGGCGCCGCTGTACGACGAGCCCTTCATGGCGGCCCTGCCCGCGAAGCACAAGTTCGCCGACCGCGAATCCATCACGTCCGAGGAACTGCAGAGCGAGACCATGCTGCTGCTGGGCACGGGCCATTGCTTCCGCGACCACGTGCTCGAGGTCTGCCCCGAGTTCGCGCGCTTCTCCAGCAACGCCGAGGGCATCCGCAAGAGCTTCGAAGGCTCGTCGCTGGAAACCATCAAGCACATGGTGGCCTCGGGCATGGGCGTGACGCTGGTGCCGCGGCTGTCGGTGCCGGCCGAGGCGCTCAAGCCCAAGGTCAAGGGCCGCAAGGAAGTCGAGCAGATGGTGCGCTACCTGCCGGTGCGCGACGCGCACGACCGCGACCCGCCCACGCGCCGCGTGGTGCTCGCATGGCGGCGCACCTTCACGCGCTACGAGGCCATCGCGGCGCTGCGCAATGCGATCTATGCGTGCGAGCTGCCGGGCGTCAAGCGCCTGTCCTGAAGGCGGCAATTCGGGGAATCGGCCTACGCGGCGGCTGTTTTGAATCGTTGATCGCTGAGATAGAGTGACGCTGTTGCGAAGCCGCACTGCGGCTTTCAGAATCGAAGCGTTCCACCCAACTTGAAGAAAGAGTTCTCCTCATGGCCAAAGCCTCGAAGAAATCGTCGCCTGCTTCCTCCGCCGGCAAGGTGCCCAAGAAGGGCGGCGCGGTGGTCGCGCAGGAGTCGGGCAGCCGCAATGCGCCGATCATCAACATCGGCATCGAGCGCCAGGACCGCGCAGCCATCGCCGAAGGCCTGAGCCGCGTGCTGGCAGACACCTACACGCTGTACCTCACCACGCACAACTTTCACTGGAACGTGACGGGCCCGCACTTCAACTCGCTGCATGCGATGTTCATGGGCCAGTACACCGAACTGTGGGGCGCCACCGACGTGCTGGCCGAGCGCATCCGCGCGCTGGGCCACTACGCACCGGGCTCCTACGCCGAGTTCAGCAAGATCGCCACCGTGCCCGACGTGCCCCAGACCCCGCCCAAGGCGATGGAGATGGTGCGCATCCTGGTGAAGGGCCACGAGACCGTCTCGCGCATCGCGCGCGAATTCATCCCCGTGGCCGAGGAAGCCGGCGACGACCCGACGGCCGACATGCTGACCGCGCGCTGCACGGTGCACGACCAGACCGCGTGGATGCTGCGTTCCCTGCTCGAAGACTGAGCACGCGCTTTCCTCGCACCGGCACAAGAGCGGCACAATGGCCGCTCTTTTTTTGCCCGTCTTCTTTCTTTCGCATGCTCGCCCGTCGTTTCGCGCTCTACCTCGACCTGATCCGCTGGAATCGCCCCGCTGGCTGGCTGCTGCTGCTGTGGCCCACGCTGGGCGCGCTGTGGTTCGCCGCCGACGGCTGGCCGGGCTGGCACCTGGTGGTGGTGTTCACGCTGGGCACCTTCCTCATGCGCAGCGCCGGCTGCTGCGTCAACGACGTGGCCGACCGCGACTTCGACCGCCACGTCAAGCGCACGGCGCAGCGGCCCGTGACCAGCGGCGCGATGTCGGTCAAGGAGGCGCTGGGGCTCGGCGTGGTGCTGGCGCTGGTGTCCTTCGGCCTGGTGCTCACCACCAACCGCACGACGGTGCTGTGGTCGTTCGCGGCGCTGGCCATCACGCTGATCTATCCCTTCGCCAAGCGCTTCGTGTCGATCCCGCAGGCGGTGCTGGGCATTGCCTTCAGCTTCGGCATTCCGATGGCCTTCGCGGCGGTGCAGTCGCACGTGCCCGTGTTCGCCGCGTGGCTGCTGGCGGGCAACCTGTTCTGGGTGCTGGCCTACGACACCGAATACGCGATGGTCGACCGCGACGACGACCTCAAGATCGGCATGAAGACCTCGGCCATCACCTTCGGCCGCTTCGACGTGGCGGCGGTGATGGCGAGCTACGCGATCTTTCTCGCGGTGTGGATCTGGGCCGGCGCGAGCCGTTCGCTGGGCGTGCTTTTCTATGCCGGCATCGCCGTGGCCGCGGCGCAGGCGCTGTGGCACTGGCGGCTCATTCACGACCGCACGCGCGAGGGCTGCTTCAAGGCCTTCCGGCTGAACCACTGGCTGGGCTTCGCGGTGTTCGCCGGCATCGTCGCGGGCTACGCGCTTCGCTGAACATGATGTCCGACGCACCGCTGCAGCAGCTGAAGCAGAAGATCGGCCAGGAGGGCTTCTCCGAATGGCACTGCATCACGCAGGAGATGGTCGACCGCTATTCGGAACTGTCGGGCGACGGCGAGGGCGAATGGATCCACCTCGACCCCGAGCGCGCGGCGCGCGAGGCGGACTACGGCGGCACCATCGTGCAGGGCTTCTTCCAGGTGTCGCACCTGATCCGTCTGACCGGCGAAGCCATGCGCACGCTGCTGCCGTTCGACTCGAATCACGCGCTCAACTACGGCTTCGACCGCCTGCGCTTCGTGCGGCCGATGCCGGTGGGCGTGCGCTTCCGGGCGCGGGTGCGCATCGCGGAAGTGACACCCAGGGCCGGCGACAGCTTCTTGCTGAAGGAAGAGGTCCGGCTCGAGCTGGAAGACGGCACCGTCACGCTGGCGGCCGAATGGCTCTTCCTGCTCGGGCCGCGTGCGTTGCCCGAGGCCTGAGATCAGCCGCGCCCGAATTCCTCGCCCAGCTCGGCGGCGCGCTTCTGCGCGGCGCGGATGGCGGTCTTGAACTGCGCCTTCACGTCCGCTGCTTCCAGCGAAGTGATCGCGGCGTAGGTGGTGCCGCCCTTGGAGGTGACGCGCGCACGCAGCACCGACGGAGGTTCCGTCGCGCTGTGCGCCAGCGCCGAGGCGCCCGTGAAGGTGCCGATGGCCAGGCGCTGGGCCTGGTCGGGCGTCAGGCCCATTTCGACGCCGGCCTCGGTCATGGCCTCGATGAAATAGAACACGTAGGCCGGCCCTGAGCCCGACATGGCGGTCACGGCGTCGAGCGCGGGTTCGGCGTCGACCCAGATCAGCTCGCCGGTGGGCGCCAGCAGCTGGCCGACCAGCGAGCGGTCGGCGCCGGTGACGCCGGCGCGCGCGAACAGGCCGGTCATGCCCTTGCCCACCAGCGCGGGCGTGTTGGGCATGGCGCGCACCACGCGCTCGGTGCCCAGCCAGCGGGCGATGCTGTCCGACGGAATGCCCGCGGCCACGCTGAGTTGCAGCGCGCCATCGGCGAATTCGCGCACCGGGCGGGTGGCCTCGGCAAAGGTCTGGGGCTTGACAGCCCAGACCACAACCTCGCAGCGCGACAGCGCTTCGCCGGCCTCGGCCTTCGCGATGATGCCGAACGACTGCGCCAGCTTCGCGCGGGCCTCCTCGAAGGGCTCGACCACCTCGAACGACTCGGCCGGGCTGCCTTGCTGGATCAATCCGCCGATGATGGCGCTCGCCATGTTGCCGCCACCGATGAAGGCGACGGGCGGCAGCGGCGAAGGGGCGGTGCGGGGCAGGAAAGTGACGGCGATGGTCATGGTCGGTCGGGTTTATTCGAAGGCGAATGCTGCGAACTGGGTGATCTGCAGCGGATTGAAATTGTCGTCGCTCACGACCACCAGCATGCGCTTGCCGTCGGGCAGGGGTGGACCCCAGCACATGCCCTCGGTGTTGTCGAGGCGGGACAGGCCGAGGGCGGCGAAGTCGGCCACCAGGGTCTTGGCGGCCGGGCGGTGATTGCCGGGGGCGAGCGTGTCGGTGGAGAGCACGTCGCTGGCGGCGCGGGTGTCGATTTCATACAGGCGCAGCGAGTTGCCCGTGCCGGTGGCATAGGCGCGCTCCAGCACCAGCATGCGGTGGGCGTCGATCATCAGGATCTCGCTCACGCCGTTGTCGGCATAGGTGCCAGGCACCAGCGGGCGCAGCGGAATGGCGTCGGGCACGTAGGCGATCTGGCGCACGGCGCGGCCGGTTTCCAGGTCGACCTGGGTGAAGCGGCAGGGGCCGCCGGGCGCGCCGGCGGTGGGCTCAGGGCCGTCCTGGATCAGCGCGTTTTCCATGCCCAGCCAGGCGAAGCGGCCGTCCGGCGTGAGGGCCACGCCCTCGAAGGTCAGATTGTCGCGCGGGCCGCGGCGCTTGGCCGGGTCGGGCAGGAACATCGGCGGCATGGCGAATTCGCGTAGAAAGCGCCCGTCGCGGGTGGATTCGTACAGCGCGGGGCCGAAGCCCCGGGCGATGTCGCCTTCGCTGGTCCACAGGATGGTGTCGGTCGAGGGGCGCAGGCGCAGTGCCTCGGGGTCCGGAACCGGGAGGCCGGCCATGGCCTGGCGCCGGCCGGGCCAGGGGCCGCCGCCGGGGCGTTGCAGCTGTATCACGCCCGTGGGCTCGGGCGGGGCGGCCTGCTGTTGGGGCCAACGCGCCGTGTAGTAGCGCACCGGATCGAAGTCTGATCGGTCATCGCTGATGAGCAGGTACTCACCTCGCGACGGATCGTAGTCGATGCCCGAGAGCCCGCCCACCGTGGTGCCTTCTATATGAAGGCGGTGCGCCCAGCGCGCCTCGGCCATGAGCCGCAGCCGGCCGGGGTCTTGCTGCGGCGCGGCGCTCCTGCAGGCGCCCAGGCCCAGCGCAGCCAGGCCGGCCGCGCCCGCCAGCAGCCTGCGGCGGTTCTGCAACAGGGGTGAAAAGGTGGATTTCCCGGGAGTGCGCACCTTCCGGAGTCTAGTGCCAGCGCTTGGTGGTGTAATAGGGCTGTTGACATCGGCATAAGTGCGTGCAACAATCGCAGGCTTCGCTTCCAAAAGGCGAAGCTTTCAGCCCAAAGCGGAAGTGCCTCGAGTGGTTCGAGGTGCAGACGACGGGCCCAAGACTGACCGCGGTGTCTCCCTCCTGGAGGCACATCGGTACAAGTTGGGAATATCAAGAAATGATCCAAACTGAATCCCGGCTCGAAGTGGCCGACAACACAGGCGCGAAATCCGTCCTGTGTATCAAGGTGCTCGGTGGCTCCAAGCGGCGTTACGCCAGCGTGGGCGACGTCATCAAGGTCAGCATCAAGGAAGCCGCTCCGCGTGGTCGCGTCAAGAAGGGCGAGATCTACAGCGCAGTGGTGGTTCGCACCGCCAAGGGCATCCGTCGCGCCGACGGTTCGCTCGTCAAGTTCGACGGCAATGCCGCCGTGCTGCTCAATGCCAAGCTGGAGCCCATCGGCACCCGCATCTTCGGACCGGTCACGCGCGAACTGCGCACCGAGAAGTTCATGAAGATCGTGTCGCTGGCACCCGAAGTTCTCTAAGGACAACAACGCCATGAACAAGATTCGCAAAGGCGACCAGGTCATCGTGTTGGCCGGCCGTGACAAGGGCAAGCGGGGCACCGTCTCGCTGCGCAAGGATGACTCGCACGTCGTCATCGAAGGCCTGAACCTCGTCAAGAAGCACACCAAGCCAAACCCCCTCAAGGGTACGACCGGTGGCATCGTCGAGAAGTCCATGCCCATCCACCAATCCAACGTGGCGATCTTCAATGCCGCGACCGGCAAGGCCGATCGCGTGGGCATCAAGATCTCCCAGGGTGCTGACGGCAAGCGCGTGGCTGTTCGCGTCTTCAAGTCCAGCGGCGACGAAATCAAGTTCGCCTAAGAGGTACTCACATGGCACGTCTCCAACAACACTATCGCGAAAAGATCGCGAAAGACCTGACGGAAAAGTTCGGCTACAAGTCGCCGATGCAGGTTCCGCGCCTCACCAAGATCACCCTGAACATGGGTGTGGGTGAAGCAGTCGCCGACAAGAAGGTTCTCGACAACGCTGTCGCCGACCTGACCAAGATCGCTGGCCAGAAGCCCGTGGTTACCAAGTCGAAGAAGGCTATCGCCGGTTTCAAGATCCGCGAAAACCAGCCCATCGGCTGCATGGTCACGCTGCGTGGCGTGCAGATGTATGAGTTCCTGGACCGTTTCGTGACCATCGCGCTGCCGCGTGTTCGCGACTTCCGCGGCATCTCCGGCCGTGCGTTCGACGGCCGTGGCAACTACAACATCGGCGTCAAGGAACAGATCATCTTCCCCGAGATCGAGTACGACAAGGTCGATGCCCTGCGCGGTCTGAATATCAGCATCACGACGACGGCCAAGACCGATGAAGAAGCCAAGGCGCTTCTCGCCGGCTTCCGTTTCCCGTTCAAGAACTGAGGTGATCCGTGGCTAAAGCATCTTTGATCCAGCGCGAACTGAAGCGCGACAAGCTGGTTGCCAAGTTCGCTGCGAAGCACGCGGAACTGAAGGCGACTTCCAACGACGTGAAGAAGACCGACGAAGAGCGTGCAGCTGCCCGTCTGGCGCTGCAAAAGCTCCCGCGCAACGCGAACCCCACGCGTCAGCGCAACCGTTGCGAAATCACCGGTCGCCCCCGTGGCACCTTCCGTCAATTCGGTCTGGCCCGCGCCAAGATCCGCGAACTGGCTTTCAACGGCGACATCCCCGGTGTCACCAAGGCCAGCTGGTAAGCCAGGCAGGAGCAAACAACATGAGCATGAGTGATCCCATTGCCGACCTGCTGACGCGTATCCGTAACGCGCAGATGGTGGCGAAGCCCACCGTGTCGGTTCCGTCTTCCAAGGTGAAGATCGCAATCGCACAAGTCCTGAAGGACGAGGGCTACATCGACGGCTTCCAGGTCAAGACCGAAGCCGGCAAGAGCGAACTTGAAATCTCGCTGAAGTACTACGCTGGCCGTCCGGTCATCGAGCGCATCGAGCGCGTGAGCCGCCCCGGCCTGCGTGTCTACAAGGCCAGTGCTTCCATTCCGCAAGTCCAGAACGGCCTCGGCGTTGCGATCGTCACGACCCCCAAGGGCGTGATGACCGACCGCAAGGCTCGCGCCTCCGGTGTCGGCGGCGAAGTTCTGTGCTACGTCGCCTAACCGAGACATCGAGGAGTTACTGAAATGTCCCGAGTAGGAAAAATGCCGATCACCATCCCCGCAGGCGTGGATGTGTCGATCAAGGAAGACCAGATCAGCGTCAAGGGCACGGGCGGTTCGCTCAGCCTGGCCCGCAATTCGCTGGTGAAGATCGTCAGCAATGACGGCAAGCTGAACTTCGAGCCCGCCAACGATTCGCGTGAAGCGAACGCAATGAGCGGCACGATCCGTCAGCTGGTGAACAACATGGTGGTTGGCGTGACCAAGGGCTTCGAGAAGAAGCTCAACCTGGTCGGCGTCGGCTACAAGGCCGCAGCTTCCAACAACAAGCTGAACCTGCAAGTCGGTTATTCGCACCCGGTCAACATCGACATGCCGCAAGGCATCACGGTGGCCACCGCGACCCCGACCGAAATCGTGATCAAGGGTGCTGACCGTCAGCGCGTTGGTCAAATCGCCGCTGAGATCCGCGCTGTTCGTCCGCCCGAGCCTTACAAGGGCAAGGGTATCCGTTATTCGGACGAGAAGATCGTGATCAAAGAGACCAAGAAGAAGTAAGGGGCAGCAAAATGATGTTGACCAAAAAAGCACAGCGTCTTCGCCGCTCGCGCCAGACCCGCATTCGCATCGCGACGCAGGGCGTGGCCCGTCTGACGGTGAACCGCACCAACCTGCACATCTATGCAACCGTCATCTCCGACGACGGCTCCAAGGTGATTGCAACCGCATCGACGGCAGAAGCCGAAGTGCGTACCTCGCTCGGCGGTTCGGGCAAGGGCGGCAATGCCGCCGCAGCCACCGCCGTCGGCAAGCGCATCGCTGAAAAGGCGAAGGCAGCCGGCGTCGAGAAGGTCGCTTTCGACCGCGCAGGTTTCGCATACCACGGCCGCGTCAAGGCGCTGGCCGAGGCCGCCCGCGAAGCCGGCCTGCAGTTCTAACCGGACACGAGATTCAAAATGGCAAAGATTCAGGCAAGAACGCAGAACGAAGGCCCCGAGGACGGTTTGCGCGAGAAGATGATCGCGATCAACCGCGTCACCAAGGTGGTGAAAGGTGGTCGTATCCTCGGTTTCGCAGCACTCACCGTGGTCGGTGATGGCGATGGTCGCGTCGGCATGGGCAAGGGCAAGTCGAAGGAAGTGCCCGCTGCAGTGCAGAAGGCCATGGAAGAAGCGCGTCGCAACCTGCTGAAGGTTTCGATCAAGAACGGCACGCTGCACCACCAGGTGCAGGGCCACCATGGTGCTTCGACGGTCGTGATGTACCCGGCTCCCAAGGGTACCGGCATCATCGCCGGCGGCCCGATGCGCGCCGTGTTCGAAGTGATGGGTATCACCGACATCGTGGCCAAGAGCCATGGTTCGTCGAACCCCTACAACATGGTTCGCGCCACGCTCGACGGGTTGAAGAACTCGACGACCGCGGGTCAAGTGGCTGCCAAGCGCGGCCTCACCGTCGAAGAAATCTTCGCTTAAGCGCAAGCCGAAAGAAGCATTCAAATGACGCAACAACAAACCCTCAAGGTCCAATTGGTCAAGAGCCCGATCGGTACCAAGGAATCGCATCGCGCGACCGTGCGTGGCCTCGGCCTGCGCAAGCTCAACAGCGTGAGCGAGCTGCAAGACACCCCGGCGGTGCGCGGCATGATCAACAAGATCAGTTATCTGGTCAAAGTTCTGTAAGAGAGACTGATATGGAACTCAATGGCATCAAGCCGGCGGATGGCGCCAAGCACGCCAAGCGTCGCGTTGGCCGTGGCATCGGCTCTGGCATCGGCAAGACCGCGGGTCGCGGTCACAAGGGTCAGAAGTCGCGCGCAGGCGGTTTCCACAAGGTCGGCTTCGAAGGCGGTCAAATGCCGCTGCAGCGTCGCCTGCCGAAGCGTGGCTTCAAGTCGCACCTGCTGAAGTTCAACGCCGAAGTCACGCTGACTGCCCTCGAGCAGCTCGGCCTGGCCGAAGTGGACATCCTGGCGCTGAAGCAAGCCGGCCTCGTCGGCCAGCTCGCCAAGGTCGTCAAGGTCGTCAAGACCGGCGAACTGACCAAAGCCGTCAAGCTGACGGGCGTGGGCGCTACCGCTGGTGCCAAGGCTGCGATCGAAGCAGCCGGCGGCAGCATCGCCTGATCACCATCGGACTGAAAGAAGTTCTTCGTGGCAACTAACGCGGCAACGATCGCAAAAACAGGCAAGTTCGGCGACCTTCGTCGTCGGCTCGTCTTTTTGCTGCTCGCGCTCGTGGTCTACCGGATTGGCGCGCACATTCCTGTGCCGGGTATCAACCCGGACCAGCTGGCAGCGTTGTTCCAGGGCCAACAGGGCGGCATTCTGAGCCTGTTCAACATGTTCTCGGGCGGGGCGCTGTCGCGCTTCACCGTGTTCGCGTTGGGGATCATGCCGTACATCTCGGCGTCGATCATCATGCAGCTGATGACCTACGTGCTTCCGACCTTCGAGCAATTGAAGAAGGAAGGCGAGGCCGGCCGCCGCAAGATCACGCAGTACACGCGCTACGGCGCGCTGGGTCTGGCACTGTTCCAATCGTTCAGCATCGCAGTGGCGCTCGAGTCGTCGGCTGGCCTGGTCATCGCACCCGGCTTCGGCTTCCGCCTCACGGCAATGGTGAGCCTGACGGCAGGTTCGATGTTCCTGATGTGGCTCGGCGAGCAGATCACCGAACGCGGCCTGGGCAACGGCATCTCGATCCTGATCTTTGCAGGTATCGCGGCGGGCCTGCCCAACGCAATCGGCGGCCTGGCTTCGCTGGTGACGACCGGTGCGATGAATCCGATCATCGCGCTCTTCATCATCGCCGTCGTGGTGCTGGTCACCTACTTCGTGGTGTTCGTCGAACGCGGCCAGCGCAAGATCCTCGTGAACTATGCGCGACGCCAGGTCGGCAACAAGGTCTACGGCGGCCAATCGTCGCACCTGCCCTTGAAGCTGAACATGGCCGGTGTGATCCCGCCGATCTTCGCTTCGTCGATCATCCTGCTGCCCGCAACGGTGGTCGGCTGGTTCAGTACCGGTGAAGGCGGTTTCCGCTGGATCAAGGACGTTGCCGGCGCATTGCGTCCGGGCGAGCCGATCTACGTGCTGCTGTATGCCGCTGCGATCGTTTTCTTCTGCTTCTTCTACACGGCACTCGTGTTCAACAGCAAGGAAACGGCCGACAACCTGAAGAAGAGTGGTGCATTCATTCCTGGCATTCGCCCGGGTGACCAGACCGCTCGCTATATCGACAAGATTCTGGTTCGCCTGACGTTGGCCGGCGCGGTGTACATCACCTTCGTCTGCCTGCTGCCCGAGTTCCTGATCCTGAAGTACAACGTGCCGTTCTACTTCGGTGGTACCTCCCTGCTGATCATCGTGGTCGTCACGATGGACTTCATGGCCCAGGTGCAAAACTACATGATGTCCCAGCAGTACGAATCGCTGCTGAAGAAGGCTAACTTCAAGACATCGTAGGGCTGTGAGTTTCAGTATTGAGAATATTGGGTGAGTGGGCGGTGTACCGCCACGTTAAACAGTTTTAGGAGAATGAAATGAGAGTTTCGGCTTCGGTCAAAACCATCTGCCGTAATTGCAAGGTCATCCGCCGTAAAGGTGTGGTGCGTGTGATTTGCACCGACCCGCGCCACAAGCAGCGCCAGGGTTGATTGAAGAGTATTAGAGGACGCACATGGCACGTATTGCTGGCATCAACATCCCGCCGCACAAGCACGCTGAAATCGGCCTGACCGCCATCTTCGGCATCGGTCGCACCCGCGCCCGTCAAATCTGCGAAGCGAGCGGCATCGAATATTCGAAGAAGATCAAGGATCTGACCGACGCCGATCTCGAGAAGATCCGCGACCAGATCGCTCTGTTCACGATCGAAGGCGATCTGCGTCGCGAAACGACGATGAACATCAAGCGTTTGATGGACATCGGTTGCTATCGCGGCTTCCGTCACCGTCGCGGCCTGCCGATGCGCGGCCAGCGCACGCGCACCAACGCCCGCACCCGCAAGGGTCCGCGCAAGGCTGCGCAGTCCCTGAAGAAATAAGGATAGACCAGCATGGCTAAAGCACCTGCAAACAACGCCGCACAGCGCGTTCGCAAGAAGGTTCGCAAGAACGTCGCGGACGGTATCGCCCACGTGCATGCCTCGTTCAACAACACCATCATCACGATCACCGATCGCCAGGGCAACGCCCTGTCGTGGGCTTCGTCGGGTGGCCAAGGCTTCAAGGGCTCGCGCAAGTCGACCCCGTTCGCAGCGCAGGTCGCTTCCGAAGTTGCCGGCCGTGCTGCTGTCGAACAAGGTATCAAGAACCTCGACGTCGAGATCAAGGGCCCCGGTCCTGGTCGCGAGTCGTCGGTGCGCGCACTGGCTGCGCTCGGCATCCGGATCAATTCCATTGCCGACGTGACGCCCGTTCCGCACAACGGCTGCCGTCCCCAGAAGCGTCGCCGCATCTGATCGTCAGTCCGCAAGGCGCAGCCGGCTTTTTCAAGCGGCTGCGCATTTGTTTTTTTATCTAAGCCCACCGCCATCCGCGCTCCGCAGATGGCTCCCGCAGGTAACTGCGGCAGATGACACAAAGGAAAAATCGTGGCACGTTACCTCGGCCCCAAGGCCAAACTTTCCCGCCGTGAAGGCACCGACCTGTTCCTGAAGAGCGCCCGCCGCTCCATCCAGGACAAGGCCAAGTTCGACTCCAAGCCCGGCCAGCATGGTCGTACCTCGGGTCAGCGTACCTCCGACTACGGTCTGCAGCTGCGTGAAAAGCAGAAGGTCAAGCGCATGTACGGCGTGCTCGAGAAGCAATTCCGCCGTTACTTCGAAGAGGCCGATCGCCGCCGTGGCAACACTGGCGCGAACCTGCTGTTCATCCTCGAATCGCGCCTGGACAACGTCGTCTACCGCATGGGCTTCGGCTCGACCCGCGCCGAAGCGCGCCAGCTCGTGTCGCACAAGGCGATCACGGTGAACGGTCAGTCGGTCAACATCCCGTCGTACTTGGTCAAGACCGGCGACGTGATCGCCGTGCGCGACAAGTCGAAGAAGCAGAACCGCATCGTCGAAGCGCTGCAACTCGCCCAGCAAGTCGGTATCCCGGCTTGGGTCGACGTGAATGCCGACAAGGCCGAAGGCACGTTCAAGAAGGTGCCCGATCGCGACGAATTCGCAGCCGACATCAACGAATCGCTGATCGTCGAACTGTATTCGCGTTGATTTTTTCTACCCGCACCCGCCCTTCGGCGCGTGCGGGAGATTGTTATTGTTGTTCACGTTCCTGCTCCGCGCTTCGTCGCGGATCAGGTGCTTCACCAGCCTTACCGGTGTAACGAGCCGGGGGTATTGAGAGGAAGTCTGCATGCAAACCACCCTGCTGAAACCCAAGACCATTCAGGTCGAGCAACTTGCCGCCAACAAGGCCAAGGTCACGCTCGAGCCTTTCGAGCGCGGCTACGGCCACACGCTCGGCAACGCGCTGCGTCGCGTTCTGCTGTCGTCCATGGTTGGCTACTCGGCCACCGAAGTCACGATCGCTGGCGTTCTGCATGAGTACTCGTCGATCGACGGCGTGCAGGAAGATGTCGTCAACATCCTTCTGAACCTCAAGGGCGTGGTGTTCAAGCTCCACAACCGCGACGAAGTCACGCTGAGCCTGCGCAAGGACGGCGAAGGCCCGGTCCTGGCATCGGACATCCAGACCCCGCACGACGTCGAGATCATCAACCCCGATCACGTGATCGCGCACCTGTCGCAAGGCGGCAAGCTCGACATGCAGATCAAGGTCGAAAAGGGTCGCGGCTACGTGCCCGGCACGATGCGCCGCTACGCGGACGAACCGACGAAGTCGATCGGCCGCATCGTTCTCGACGCGTCGTTCTCGCCCGTCAAGCGCGTGAGCTACACGGTCGAAAGCGCTCGTGTCGAACAGCGTACCGACCTGGACAAGCTGCTGGTCGAGATCGAAACCAACGGTGCGATCACCGCGGAAGACGCAGTGCGCGCTTCGGCTAAAATCCTGGTCGAACAGCTCGCAGTGTTCGCGCAGCTCGAAGGCGGCGAACTCGCGGCATTCGATGCACCGACACCGCGCAGCGCACAGCAGTTCGATCCGATCCTGCTGCGCCCTGTCGACGAGCTCGAGCTCACCGTGCGTTCGGCGAACTGCCTGAAGGCCGAAAACATCTACTACATCGGTGATCTGATCCAGCGCACCGAAAACGAGCTGCTCAAGACCCCGAATCTGGGTCGCAAGTCGCTCAACGAAATCAAGGAAGTGCTCGCCTCCCGCGGCCTGACCTTGGGTATGAAGCTCGAAAGCTGGCCGCCGGCCGGTCTCGACAAGCGTTGAATTGAATTTTTGAATTTGGCTCCTTAAAGAGCCAGTGCACCGGGCAGTACCTGATACGGCTGCCTGTTTTTATAAAGTAAAGGAAAAGCACCATGCGTCACGGACACGGACTTCGCAAACTCAACCGCACCAGCTCGCACCGCCTTGCGATGCTGCAGAACATGATGAACTCGCTCATCGAGCACGAAGTCATCAAGACCACGGTCCCCAAGGCCAAGGAACTGCGCCGCGTCATCGAACCGATGATCACGCTCGCCAAGAAGCCCACGCTGGCCAACAAGCGCCTGGCTTTCGACCGCCTGCGCGACCGCGACAGCGTCGTGAAGCTCTTCGGCGAACTCGGCCCGCGTTTCGCAGCCCGTCCGGGCGGCTACACGCGCATCCTGAAGATGGGTTTCCGCGTGGGCGACAACGCGCCGATGGCGCTGGTCGAACTCGTCGACCGTCCTGAAATTAAAGAAGACGCAGCCGAGCAAAACGCTGCTGAATAAGCTATAATTTATTCTTGCCGCGCGATGGAGCAGCCTGGTAGCTCGTTGGGCTCATAACCCAAAGGTCGCAAGTTCAAATCTTGCTCGCGCAACCAATTTAAAAGGCCCTTTGAATTTCAAAGGGCCTTTTTCTTGGTCGGTAAATGAATTGAAAAAGCCCTCGCAAAGAGGGCTTTTTTGTTTCCGAAATTTGCGCGCTCTATCTATTTACCAGCACCTCAGCCGTGCCACCCTGAACAGCGGATCACGCTGCAAAAGTTGCCCCGGTGAAAGTGCGGCTCCTTGTCGCCGATGACATCTGCCTTGACGTTGCCGAAGGTCGTCTCGGGCTTGTGCCTGATGCCGTCGTAGAAGGCCTGGATGATGTCTTCCTTGAAGTGTTCGGTACGCGGATGTGCTTGCACGACCTGTGTCCGTTCGGCTTCGCTGTATTCCTTGTAGGTCAGGCCCAGAACGTCCATCTCGACGCCGGCCGTGACCAGTGCCACCACCGGGTGCATATGCTGCGGAATACCAGGCGTCGTGTGCAGCGCGATCGCAGTCCACACCAGGTCGATGTCTTGCTGAGAGATCCCGTGCCCGCGCAGAAAGTCGCGCGCCACGTTCGCGCCGTCCACTTCGAACCGTTCATGCGCGCTGCTGTGCTGCTTCAGTAGCCCCATGTCGTGGAACATGGCTCCGGCGTACAGCAACTCGGGGTCGAATGTCAGTCCGCGGCGCTTGCCGGCGAGGGCGCCGAAGTAAAACACTCGGCTTGAATGGTGAAAGAGCAGCGGCGTCGCCGTGTCCCGAACCAGTTCCGTGATCTCGCGTGCGAGCTTGCTGTCGGGTATGCGTACCCCTTCGATATCCGTTGTCGTCAAAGCCATGTGGGTTTCTCCTGTGAAGTCGAAGCCAACTTTAGAAGTGGGCTAACGTGGCTTCAATCGCCATGAAACGGCGAATCCAGACATTAGCCTCGCGAAAGCGCCCCAGATCCATGAAAGCAACAAAGACCATCGCGATCCTCGCCATGCCTGGCGTGCAGTTGCTCGACGTGTCCGGTCCGCTCGACGTGTTTGCCGAAGCCAACCTGCAAGCCAAGGCACAGGCCTACAGGCTGCTGGTGGTCGCGAGCAAACGAGGCCCTGTTCGCAGCTCCTCGGGCGTGAGGCTGATGCCTGATGCAACCATCGGCGATGCAATGCACGAGCCCATCCACACCCTGCTCGTCGCCGGCTCGCCACATGCGGCCGACGCAGCATCCGATGCGAATGTCAGCGCATGGCTGAAGCAGCAGACGCCCAAGTTGCGCCGGTTCGGCTCCGTCTGCAGCGGCGCTTTCGTGCTGGCACAGGCGGGGCTGCTGAACGGCCGGCGCGTCACCACGCATTGGGCGGTGGCCGAGCAGCTTGCGCGAGACTATCCCTCGGTCACCGTCGATGCCGACGCCATCCACGTGCGCGACGGCCGTCTGCGCACTGCCGCGGGTGTCACCGCGGGCCTGGATCTGTCGCTCGCGCTGGTCGAGGAAGACCTCGGTCGCGACATTGCCATGAAGGTCGCCGCACAGCTCGTGATGTTCTTCAAGCGCCCCGGTGGCCAGATGCAGTTCAGCCGCAAGGGCGAAGCCGCGCCCACAGGCCGTTCAGCCTTGCAGGAGGTCCAGCGCTGGATCGCGGCCAACCCCGCACAAGACCATGGCGTCGCCAATCTCGCGGCGCGCATGGGCCTCAGCGAACGTCACTTCGCGCGGCTCTTCAGGCAGGAGGTCGGGGTCACACCCGCGGCATGGGTGGAAGATGTTCGCGTGACCGCCGCGCGTCGCCTGCTGGAGGCGGGAGACGCGGCACCCAAGCAGGTGGCCTTCCAATGCGGATTCGCCGATGCCGACACGCTGCGCCGCGCGTTCCAGCGGCATGTCGGCATCACGCCAGCGGAGTACCGCAAGCGTTTCGCGCATGCCATCGGCTGACGGACGACAGCATGCGCAGGGACGGCATCATCAGTCCGGAATGACCGCCGTCACCTCGATCTCGACCTTCGCGCGGTGCTCGACCAGCGCCGCCACCTGCACGCAGGTCATGGCCGGGAAGTTGCGCCCCATCGCGTCGCGATAGACCGGGCCCAGCTCGGACAGCCGGCGGCTGTACTCGTCGCGGTCCGTCACGTACCAGGTCATGCGCACCATGTGCTCGGGGCCCGCGCCGCCGGCGCGCAGCACCTCGGCGATGTTGCGCAGCGCTTGGCCGCACTGGTCGATGAAGTCGTCCGATTCGAACTGTTGCTGCGCATTCCAGCCGATCTGGCCGCCGACGAACAGCATCGTTCCGCGAGCGGCCACGCCGTTCGCATAGCCCTTGGGAGGCAGCCAGCCTTCGGGCTGCAGGAGTTTGTTGATCATCATGATGTCGTGTTGAGTTGTCTCAGTTTGAATCGCTGGAGCTTGCCGGTCTCGGTGCGCGGAAGCGCCGTGACGAACTCGATCTCCCGCGGATATTTGAAAGGCGCGATCGTCGCCTTCACATGGTCCTGCAGCGTCTTCACCATTGCTGCGTCGCCTTCTTGGCCGGGCTTGAGCACGCAGAAGGCCTTGACGATCATGCCGCGGTCGGCGTCGGGCTTGCCGATCACGCCGCACTCCGCCACGGCGGGGTGCTTCAGCAGCGCGTCTTCCACCTCCGGGCCGCCGACGTTGTAGCCGGCCGTGATGATCATGTCATCCGCACGAGCCTGGTAGAAAAAGTATCCGTCGTCGTCCTGCACGAACGAATCGCCGGGGTAGTTCCAGCCGTTCTTCACGTAGTCGGCCTGGCGCGGATCGTCGAGGTAGCGGCAGCCCACGGGGCCCTGCAGCGCAAGCTTGCCGACGGTGCCATGCGGCACCTCGTTGCCCTCGTTGTCCACCACTTTCGCGGTGAAGCCTGGCACCGCCTTGCCGACAGCGCCGCGGCGTACCTCGTTGCCGGCAGCGGAAATATAGATGTGGAACACCTCGGTGCCGCCGATGCCGTCGAGCATCTCGATGCCCGTGGCCTCTTTCCACAGCTGCCGCGTGGCATCGGGCAGCGCCTCGCCGGCGCTCACGCTGATGCGAAGGCTCGGCATGCCGTGCTGTTTCACGAACGGCGCCATCTGGCGATAGAACGTGGGCGCCGTGTAGCTGATGGTCGCGCCGACCTGGTTGATGAGCTTCACGAGGCCTTCGGGCGAGAACGGCGCATCGGGAAAGTACATCGAGGCACCGGCCCACATCGGGAACACCAGCAGTCCGCCGAGACCGAAGGTGAAGGCCAGCGGCGGCGAGCCCACCACGATGTCGTCGCTGCGCGCCTTGAGCACGTGGCGCGGCCATGTCTCGCACATCGCGAGCACATCGCGGTGCGTTGTCACCGGTGCCTTCGGCTTGCCCGTGGTGCCGGACGTGAACGCGAGCAGCGCGATGTCGTCCGCCGCCGTGGGGCAGGCGGTGAACACGCCGCTCTTCTTCGCGGCGCGCGACGAGAGCGAGTCCGGTGCATCGGGCTGGTTGAACGCGATCACGGTGGCGAGCACCGGATGCTCCCGTTGCGCGGTCGCGAGTTCGTCGAGCAACCGGCCATCGCACAGCGCGGCCACGGGCTGCGCCTTCTCGATGATCTCGCCCAGTTCCTTCGAACGCAGCAGCGGCATGGTCGCGACCGCGATCAGCCCCGCCTTCACCACCGCGAGCCAAGCCAGGGCCATCGCCACCGAGTTGCCGCCGCGCAGCAGCACGCGGTTGCCCGGTACCAGCCCCAGGTCTTCCGTCAGCACTTGCGCTATGCGGTTGACCTCCACGGCCGCTTGCGAGTACGTCAGCGTGCCCTGCGGCGAACGCAGCATCGGGTTGTCGCCGAAGCCCTTGGCGGTTGCCTTGTCGAGCAATTCCTCCACCAGGTTCAACTGGTCGGGCAGTTGCAACTCGGGCAGGTCATAGCGAAAGACGGGCAGCTGCGCGGCAGGCGGCAGGCGGTCGTGAACGAAGCGGTCGACTTGGGCAGACACGGTATTTATCCCCGCAGAACGGATTTGCCAATGATCAGTTGTTGAACCTCCGTCGCGCCTTCGTAGATGCGCAGCGAGCGGATGTCGCGGTAGAGGCTCTCAATCTTCGTGCCAACCTTCACGCCGAGGCCGCCATGCATCTGCAGGGCCATGTCGATCACGCGGCTTGCGTTCTCGGTGGCGCACATCTTCGCCATCGCGGCCGCGGCCGACACATCGCCCACCGCGGGTGCGCCGCGCCGTTCGGCGTCGTCGCGCATCCATGCCGCGCGATAGGTAAGCAATGCGGCGCTGTCGATCAACGCGGCCATCTCGCCGAGCTTGGCCTGCGTGAGCTGGAAGTCGGCGAGCGTCTGGCCGAACATGCGGCGCTTCTTCGAATGCGCGACGGCTTCCGCCAGTGCGCGGCGACCCATGCCGAGCGCCGCGGCCGCCACCGACGCGCGAAAGATGTCGAGCGTGCGCATCGCCAGCTTGAAGCCGCCGTTGAGCTCGCCGAGCTGCGAGGTGCGCGGCACCACGCAGTTGTCGAAGCGCAGCGTGGCGAGCGGGTGCGGCGCCATCACGTCGATGTGCGCGGAGGTGTCGAGGCCGGGCGTCGTCGCGTCGACGATGAACACGGTGATGCCGCGCGTGCCGCCCGTCGGATCGGTCTTGGCGAACACGCAATAGAAGTCGGCGATGCCGCCATTGCTGATCCAGGTCTTCTCGCCGTTCAGGCGCCAGCCATCGCTGGTGGCTTCGGCGCGCATGGCCATGGCCGCCACGTCGGAGCCGGCGTCGGGCTCGCTGAGCGCGAAGGCCGCGATCTTGTCGCCCTTGCCAACGGCCGTCAGGTATCGAGACTGCTGCTCCGGTGTGCCCGCGAGCGTGATAGCGCCACTGCCCAGCCCCTGCATCGCAAAGGCGAAGTCGGCCAGCGGCGAGTGGTAGCCCAGCGTTTCGCGCAACAGCACGAGCGCGCGCGAATCCAGACGCTCCAGCGCACCGCCCGCGCTGCCGGGCACGGCATAGCGGAGCCAGCCGCCATCGCCCAGGCGGCGTACCCATTCGCGGCAGGCCGCGCGGTCGTCGCGCTCGTCCACTTCCTGCGCGGCCGCCCAGGGCAGGAGCCCGTCGGCCAGTGCGCGATGCGCATCGTCGAAGAACGGCAGCGCCAGGTGCGCTGTCGACGGTGGAGCGGGTGCCTTGGTCATCATGGCTTCAGTCCCCGCCGAACACCGGCTTGCGCTTGGCGGCGAAGGCTTCGTAGGCGCGCTTGAAGTCTTCGGTCTGCATGCAGATGGCCTGTGCCTGCGCTTCGGCTTCGATGGCCTGATCGATGGTCATCGACCATTCCTGCGCGAGCATGGTCTTGGTCATGCCGTGCGCGAAGGTGGGGCCTTCGGCCAGGTCGCGCGCCACCTTGGTGGCCGCCTCGAGCAATGCATCGCTTTCGTGCAGTGCGTTGAAGAAGCCCCAGGCGTGGCCTTCCTGCGCCGTCATCGCGCGGCCGGTGAACAGCAGCTCCGACGCCCGGCCCTGGCCGATCACGCGCGGCAGCAGCGCGCAGGCGCCCATGTCGGCGCCGGCAAGGCCCACGCGCGTGAAGAGGAATGCGGTGCGCGTGGCGGGCGAGCCGTAGCGCAGGTCGCAGGCCAGCGCGATCATCGCGCCCGCGCCGGCGCACACGCCGTCGATCGCGCCGACGATCGGCTGCGGGCACGAGCGGATGGCCTTCACCAGGTCGCCCGTCATGCGCGTGAACTCCAGCAGCTCCGGCATGCGCATGCCGGTCAGCGGGCCGATGATCTCGTGCACGTCGCCGCCCGAGCAGAAGTTGCCGCCCGCGCCGGTGACCACGATCACCTTCACGTCGGTCGCGTAGGTCAGCGCGCGGAACAGGTCGCGCAGCTCCGCGTACGAGTCGAAGGTGAGCGGGTTCTTGCGCTCGGGCCGGTTCAGCGTGATGGTGCCGACGCCGGCTTCGTAGTGCCATGCGAAGTGCTCGGCCTTGTAGGCCGCCTTGGCCTCGAATTGCGCGCGCATGGGGTTGCCAGCGCCGATGTAGTGCTTCATTCCGTCTCCGCCATCAATTGGTTGTGTGAGTGTTGTTTGACCTTGCCGAGCAGCTTGTGAAGCTGCGCGATCTCTTTTCCGCTGAGGCCCGCGAAGGCCTCGACGATCCAGTCTTCGTGCTGCTGCGCCATCTCGTTGAAGAGCTTGCGCCCGCGCGGGGTGAGGCGCACGCGCCATGCGCGGCGGTCGCCCTCGACATTGATGCGCTCCACCAGCCCTTCGGTCACCAGCTGGTCGGTGATGCCGGTGACGTTGCCGCCCGTCACCATCATGCGGCGCGAAAGCTCGTTCATCTTCAGGCCGTCGGGCGAGCGCTCGAGTTGCGACATCAGGTCGAAGCGCGGCAGCGTGGTCGCGAATTGCGAGCGCAGTTCGTTGCGCACCTGCTTCTCGATCAGCTGGGTGCAGGTGAGAAGCCGTAGCCAGAGCCGCAGGGCTTCAGGGTGTTCGCTGTGCGCGCGCGCTTCGAGGTCCATGTCAGTGTGTCTCCTCAGGGTTCGCCGCGGCGGCTGCTGCCATCTGCTGCTGCTTGGCGATCTCGCGGTACATCTGGTCGCGGCCGCTCAGGTATTGCTTGGGCCAGTCGACCTCGCGACTCTGCAGCTTGGCGGCCTCATGCAGCGTCCAGGCCGGATCGGCCAGGTGCGGGCGGGCGATGGCGCACAGGTCGGCGCGGCCGGCCGCGATGATGCTGTTGGCCTGGTCCGCGTCGGTGATCGCGCCCACGGCAATGGTCGAGATGCCCACTTCGTTGCGGATGCGGTCGGAGAAGGGCGTCTGGTACATGCGACCGTACACCGGCTTGGCGTCGCGGGTGGTCTGGCCCGACGAGACGTCGATGAAGTCCGCGCCGGCTTCCTTGAAGAGGCGCGCGACGACGACCGCGTCAGCGTCGGTGTTGCCGCCGGGTGTCCAGTCGTGCGCGGAGATGCGCACGCTCATGGGCTTGTCGGCCGGCCACACGGCGCGCATGGCGCGGAACACTTCGAGCGGATAGCGGCAGCGCGCCTCGATGTCGCCGCCGTATTCGTCGGTGCGCAGGTTGGTGAGCGGGCTGATGAAGGCCGACAGCAGGTAGCCGTGCGCGCAGTGCAGCTCGAGCCAGTCGAAGCCACATTCGAGCGTGCGGCGCGTGGAGGCGACGAACTGGTCGCGCAGCGTGTCCATTTCGGCGCGCGTGATGGCGGCGGGCAGCTGGTTCTGTTCGCCGTACGGCACGGCGCTGGCGCCCAGCAGCGGCCAGTTGCCGCTTTCGAGCGGCTCGTCGGTGCCTTCCCAGCCCACGCGGGTCGAGCCCTTGGGGCCGCTGTGGCCCAGTTGCATGGCGATCTTCGCGCTCGACTGCGTGTGCACGAAATCGACGATTCGCTTGAAGGCGGCCTGCTGCGTGTCGTTGTAGATGCCCGTGCAGGCCGGCGTGATGCGGCCTTCGGGCGTCGGGCTCGTCATTTCGACGAACACCATCGCGGCGCCGCCGAGCGCGCGCGCGCCCAGGTGCACCAGCAGGAAGTCTTGAGGCACGCCATCGACCGCGCTGTAGGTGGCCATCGGCGACACCAGGATGCGGTTCTTCAGCGTGAGCCCGCGCACCTTGTAAGGCATGAGCATCGGCGGCACGGCCTTGCCGCCAGCGAGCCACTGCTCGTAGCCGCCGAGCCATTTCGTGTCGCGCACGCGCAGGTTCTCGTGGCTGATGCGCTGCGAGCGCGTGAGCAGCGAGTAGGCGAACTGCTCGATCTCCATGCCGGTGTAGCGCGGCACGTTCTCGAACCACTCGGTCGAGTTGCGCGCGGCATTCTGGATCTTCAGCACCTCGACGCTGCGGCGCGCCTCGTAGCCTTCGAGCACATGGTCGACGGTGCCGCCTTGCGCGAATTCATTCGCCAGGTCGATGGCGTCTTCGAGCGCGAGCTTGGTGCCCGAGCCGATGGAGAAGTGCGCCGTGTGCGCAGCGTCGCCCATCAGCACCACGGGCACCGAGCGGCCTTCCACGTCGATGCGGTGCGTCCAGCGTTCGCACACCACGCGCGGAAAGCGGATCCAGTTGGCCGAGCCGCGCAGGTGCGTGGCGTTGCTGATGAGCGAGTGGCCACCGAGGTACTTGGCGAACAGCTTCTCGCAGAAGGCGATGGCCTCCGGCTGCTCCATCTGGTCGAGGCCGTGGGCCTTCCAGACGGCCTCGGGCGTCTCGACGATGAAGGTCGAGGTCTTGTCGTCGAACTGGTAGGCGTGGGCCTGGAACCAGCCGTGCTCGGTCTGTTCGAAGGCGAAGGTGAAGGCGTCGAAGGTCTGGTGCGTGCCCAGCCACACGAAGCGGCAGTTGCGCAGATCGACGTCGGGCTTGAACACGTCGGCATAGCGCTGGCGGATGCGGCTGTTCAGGCCGTCGCTGGCAATGACGAGGTCGGCCTTGTACTGCGCGGCGATGGCCTGGTCGTCGGTGGCGTCGGTCTCGAACACCAGCTCGACGCCGAGCGCGAGGCAGCGCTCCTGCAGGATGTTCAGCAGGCGCTTGCGGCCGATGCCGCAGAAGCCGTGGCCGCCCGAGCGCACCTGGCGGCCCTTGAAGAACACCTGGATGTCGTCCCAGTGATGGAACTCGTTGCCGATGAGCGCCGCGGTCTCTGCGTCGGCCGCGCGCAGGTTGCCCAGCGTCTGGTCGCTCAGCACCACGCCCCAGCCGAAGGTGTCGAAGGGGCGATTGCGTTCCACCACCGTGATCTGCAGCGCCGGGTTGCGTGCCTTCATCAGCAGGGCGAAGTACAACCCGGCCGGCCCGCCGCCGATGCACAGGATGCGTTGGAGGTCCGAGGCGGGAGCGGGACGGATGGATTGAACCGGGTTAAGGCTGTTCATGGTTGAATAGTTTAGACATAAACAATCTGCTGTCAATGCGGGTTGGCATCTACCGGCCCGGTGCACCGTTTCGAGGCTTCCGCCGACACGGGTAGTCATGCAAAAACTTTGAAAAATCAATACCATGGGCCCCATGCAAAACTTGATACCCAAGATCGAGTCGCAGCTGGCTTCGCTGCCTGTCCCAATCGCGCTGGAGTTGCCCGATGGCCGGCGCGTTGCCCAGGCGGGGGCCCGCGTCACGCTGGCCTTCAAGGAGTGGGCGGTGCTGGCCAAGCTGGCCGCCCGGCAGGTGGGGGCCATCGGCGAGGCATACGTTGAGGGCAAGGTGCAGATAGAAGGCGCCATGCGCGACCTGATCGACGCCACCGTCGGCATGCTGCCGGGCAACCCGGCCGAGACCGACACCGGCTGGTGGAGCCGCCTGCAGCACATGGCCAAGTCGCACGGCTCGCACTCGCTGCGCAAGGACGCGGCGCAGATCGAGTTCCACTACGACGTTTCCGACGACTTCTACGCGCTATGGCTGGACCCGCGCCGGGTCTATTCATGCGCTTACTTCCGCACGCCCGACCTCACGCTGGCGCAGGCCCAGGAAGCCAAGCTCGACCACATCTGCCGCAAGCTGATGCTGCAGCCGGGCGAGCGCTACCTCGACATCGGCTCCGGCTGGGGCGCGCTGCTGCTGTGGGCGGCCGAGCACTACGGCGTGGACGCCACCGGCATCACGCTGTCGAAGAACCAGCATGCGCACGTTCAGCGGCTGATCGAGGAAAAGGGCCTGCAGGGCCGCGTGCGCGTGGAACTGCGCGACTATCGCGAGCTGTCGGTCGATCAGCCCTTCGACAAGATCTCCTCGGTCGGCATGTTCGAGCACGTGGGCGCGGCCAACATGCCGACCTACTTCCGCAAGATCCATTCGCTGCTCAAGCCCGGCGGACTGGTCATGAACCACGGCATCACCTCGGGCGAGCTCAACTACCGCCAGCTGGGCGCCGGCATGGGCGACTTCATCGAGAAATACATCTTCCCCGGCGGCGAACTGCTGCACGTGACGCACGTGCTGCGCGAGACGGCCGCGGCCGGCCTGGAAATGGTCGACACCGAAAGCCTGCGCCCGCACTATGCGCGCACGCTGTGGGCCTGGTCGGACGCGCTCGAAGCGCAGCTCGACACCGCGCGAGACGTGCTGCGGCGCAGCGGCGGCCGCCAGGGCGGCGAGAACGCCGAGCGCGTGCTGCGGGCCTACCGCCTGTACCTCGCGGGCTCGGCCATGAGCTTCGAACAGGGCTGGATTTCGCTGCACCAGATGCTGTCGACCCGGCCCGACGGCAAGGTCGAACATGGCGTCTTGCGCGGTGCGCAATCGGTGTACCCTTTTGCCCGTGATTACATCTACAAGTAAGTGAGAACACCATGCTCTATCGATTCCAGTCCCGGGCTTCCGCAGATTTCGTGATGCTCGAAGTGCACGCGCGCCAATTGCTCGACATCGTCGGCAAGTCGGTTGCGCCGCAAGGCATCATCACGGTCGAGCAGATTCCCGGCGCCATCTCCGCGCTCGAGGCCGCATTGGCCCGCGAGGGCGGCAACGCCCACAACCACGACGACTACGCGGTCGAAGGCCACGCCAACGACGCGGAGAAGCAGCATGTAGGACTGCACCAGCGTGCAGCCCCCCTGCTTCACATGCTCAAGGATTCGCTGGCCGACAAGAAGGACGTGACCTGGAAGACCTGATCCCAGCCCAGCCGCGCGCCCAGTCTTCATCGTGAAACGCCGCGGAACCGGCTTCGCTGGGCCGCAGGCGTTGCCCCCTGCAAGGGGGAAGGCGCAGCGACACGGAGTGCGCGCAGCCTGGGGGTTAGTCCACTTTAGCGCCGGAGTCTTTCACCACCTTCGCCCACTTCACATGTTCGCTCGCAATGAGCTTCGTGAAGTCGGCGGGTGAATTGCCGCTCGGCAGCGCGCCCTGCGCGAGCATCTTTTCCTTGATGGCCGGCGTGCCCAGCGACTTGGCCACTTCCTGCTGAATGCGGTTCACGATCTCGGGCGGGGTGCCGGCCGGCGCCAGCAGCCCGAACCACGAGCTCGCCTCGAAGCCCTTGAGCGACGGGCCGCCCACCTCTTCCACCGTCGGAATGTCCGGCAGCGCTGGCGAACGTTGCGCGCTGGTCACGGCCAGCGCCGTGAGCTTGCCGGCCTTGATCTGCGCCATCGACGAGGGCAGGTTGTCGAACATCACGTCGGCGTTGCCGCCCACCATGTCCAGCAGCGCCGGGCCCGAGCCCTTGTACGGGATGTGTGCCATGAAGGTGCCCGTCATGCTCTTGAACAGCTCGCCCGCCAGGTGGATCGACGTGCCGCTGCCGCTGGAGGCCATGTTCAGCTTGCCGGGGTTGGCCTTGGCGTACTTGATGAAGTCCTGCACGTTGTGGATGTTCAGCGCCTTCGCCTTGTCGGCGTTCATTTCCATCACGTTGGGCACGGCGGCCACCAGCGTAATCGGCGCGAAGTCCTTGATCGGGTCGAAGGGCAGCTTGGGGTAGAGCGCGCGGTTGATGCCGTGCGTGCCCACCGTGCCCATCAGCAGCGTGTAGCCGTCGTTGGGCGCGCGCGCCACGATCTCGGCGCCCAGGTTGCCGCCCGCGCCGGCGCGGTTGTCGACGATGAACTGCTGGCCGAAGGCCCTGGAAAGCTCCGGCGCGATCGCGCGCGCCAGGATGTCGGTGGTGCCGCCGGCCGCGAACGGCACGACGATGCGCACCGGCTTGGTCGGCCAGTTGCTCTGGGCCCATGAGGGGGCGGCCATCAGCACGAGTGCGGAGGCGACTGAAACCGCGAGCGCGGTGCGGCGATTCGAGCGCGAGGAGAAAAAGGAGAAAGAGGTCATGCGCGCGTTTGTACAGGGGGGCGCTGCCCGCGTCGCGAGTGAAAACCCCGTGAGCCAGCGGGCTCAGGCCACCTGCATCCGCTGCGCGAAGCCTTCGCCGCGAAAGCGCTCGAGCACGAAGTCGACGAACACCCGTGTCTTGGGCGGCAGCAGCTTCTTGCTCGGGTAGTACAGCCACACCGCGCCGGTGTCCTGGTACCAGTCGGGCAGCAGCCGCACCAGCCCGCCGCCGCGCAGGTCGCGCTCGACGAAGGGCATCGGCAGCATCGCCACGCCCAGGCCCATGAGCGCGGCCTGCGCCAGGGCCTCGGGGTCGTTGAAGGTGGCGCGCGGCCGGGCAAGCTCGACCGCGATTTCCGGCTCGCCGGCAGCGCCGGCAGCGGCGGCACGCGCGCGCCGCAGCGTCCAGCCGCGCACCCGGCCCGTGGGCGACGAGCGGCGCAGCAGCGCGTCTAGCGCCACCAGGTCCGACGGATGCCGGGGCATCCTGCGCCCCTCCATGTAGCGCGGCGACGCCACCGCCACCAGATGGACGCGCGCCAGCTCGCGCGCCACCAGCCCCGCCGACAGCTCGATGCCGCCGCCGATGGCCGCGTCGAAGCCCTCGCCGACCAGATCGACCTGATGGTTGTCGAAATGCCAGTCCGGCACGATGGCTGGATAGCGCGCGAGGAAGTCACCCAGCATCGGCAGCACATGCGCGCGCCCGAAAGCCTGGCCCATGCTCACCTTGAGCGTGCCGGCGGGCTGGCCGTCGTCGGTGTCGATGCCGGCCACGGCTTCGCGCAGCGTGGAGAGCGCGCCGCCGATCTGCGCGAGAAAACGTTCGCCGCCCTCGGTCAGCGTGAGGCTGCGCGTGCTGCGCTGGAACAGCCGCAGCCCGAGCCGCGCCTCCAGCCGCGCCACGTTCTTGCTGACCGCCGCCGGCGTGAGCCCCAGGCGCCGGGCCGCGGCCGAGAAGCTGCCGCCCTCCGCGCTCTGCACGAAGGATTCGAGGTGATTGAGCGGTTCCATGCGCGCATTCTCATGCCGATATTCAACTTTCAGTTGAATTTGATTGACCCGATTGACGGCTACCGCGAACGGAATGAAATGCCGAGACTGGAGGCCTTCAACACCCAACGGATCGGAAAAATCATGGCTTCCAGCAACGCTTCTTCTTCATCTGCCCCCGTCCTGGCCGGCAAGGTTGCCTTCGTCACCGGCGGTTCGCGCGGAATCGGCGCGGCCATCGTGCGCCGGCTGGCGCGCGACGGCGCGGCCGTGGCCTTCAGCTATGCCAGTTCCGCGGCGCCGGCCGACGAGCTGGTGCGCGCCGTCCAGGCCGAGGGCGGCCGCGCCTTCGCGCTGAAGATCGACAGTGCCGATGCCGACGCGCTCAAGGCCGGCATCGACCAGGCCGCAAAGCACTTCGGCGGGCGCATCGACATCCTGGTCAACAACGCGGGGGTGCTGCACCTCGGCCCGGTCGAGCAGTTCCCGCTGGCCGATTTCGACCGCACCATCGCCGTCAACGTGCGCGCCGTGTTCGTTGCGATCCAGGCGGCGCTGGCGCACATGGGCACGGGCGGGCGCATCGTCAACATCGGCAGCACCAACGCCGAGCGCATGCCTTTTGCCGGCGGCAGCGTGTATGCAATGAGCAAGTCGGCGCTGACCGGCCTGGTGCAGGGCCTGGCGCGCGACCTCGGGCCGCGCGGCATCACGGTCAACAACGTGCAGCCCGGCCCGGTCGACACCGACATGAACCCCGCCAGCGGCCCCATGGCCGCCACCATGCACGGCTTCATGGCCATCGACCGCCACGGCCATGCCGACGAGATCGCCGGCATGGTGGCTTACCTGGCCGGCCCCGAGGCTGCGTTCGTGACCGGTGCCGGCCTGAACATCGACGGCGGCTTCGCCGCTTGAATTTGGCTCGCCCCCAGGCTGCGCGCACTTCGTGTCGCTTCGCCTTCCCCCCACCGGGGGCAACACCTGAGGCCCGGCGGAGCCGGTTCCTCGGTGTTCTGGAAGGGGGCAGGGGTTGGCGTGCCTTCGTCAACTGCTGCGCTGGACGGCTGCGATGAGTTTGTCTAGCGTTGCGTCCAACTGGGCCAGTTCGTTGCCGTCGACTCCTGCGAACAGCGCTGCCTCGCGTTCGCGGCCCAGGGCGGCGACCTTTTCGTGCAGCGCCTTGCCGGCGGTGGTCAGGTAGAGCCGGCTGCTGCGCTGGTCGGTCGGGTCTTCGTGGCGCTGCACGCGCTTGTGGCGTTTGAGTCCGGCCAGCGCGCGGCTCACCGCCATCTTGTCCAGGCCGGTCTGGTCGGCGACCTGGGTGGCGTTGAGGCCCGGCTGAGCGCCTAGAACGGCCATCGTGCGCCACTCGTTCAGCGTGAGCTGGTGCTCGCGGCCCACGCGCTCATGAAAAGGCCGGGCCGTGAGGTTGACCACGCGCACCAGCTTGAAGAAGAGCGGGTCCATCGCGCCTGCGCCGCGGCGGAACCTCAGCCGGCCAGCTTCTTCGCGGCCGCCACGATGGCCGGCACGCCCACGCGCGACTGCGCCTCCAGCACCGGCGCATAGCCCACCGGAATGCGCGGCGCGCCCAGCCGCGCCACGCGGCAGCCCGTGGCCTCCGCCGCGCTGGCCGCGATTTCCGCGCCGAAGCCCGCGGCCTGCACTGCCTCGTGCACCACCAGCAGCCGTCCGGTGCGCGCGCAGGACGACAGCACCGTCTCGCGGTCCCACGGCCACAGCGTGCGCAGATCGATCAGGTCGACGGCGATGCCTTCGGCGGCCAGCGCATCGCAGGCCGCGACGCAGGCCTGCATCTGCCGGCTCCAGCTCACCAGCGTGAGCGCATGGCCCTCGCGCACCCGCGCGGCCTTGCCCAGGGGCACCTCGAGGTTTTCGTCGACCTCGCCGCGCACGCCCCACAGCGTCTTGTGCTCGATGTAGACCACCGGGTCGCCGCACTGCAGCGCCGCGCGCAGCAGGCCGTGGTTGTCCTGCGGGGTCGAGGGGCTTACCACCACCACGCCCGGCAGATGCGCGAACCAGGCTTCGAGCGACTGCGAATGCTGCGCCGCCGATGCGTCCCAGATGCCGCCCGGCATGCGTGCCACCAGCGGCACGCGGCCCTGGCCGCCGAACATGAAGCGGTTCTTGGCGGCCTGGTTCACCAACTCGTCCATGCCGCACAGCGCGAAGTCGACCACGCGCATCTCGACCACCGGGCGCAGCCCCGCGAGCGCCATGCCCACGCCGGCGCCCATGATCGCGGCCTCGCTGATCGGCGTGTCGATCACGCGCTCGGCGCCGAAGCGCAGCTGCAGCCCCTTGTACTGTCCGAAGATGCCGCCGCGACCCACGTCCTCGCCGAGCACCACCACGCGCGGGTCGGCCTCCATCTCGCGCTGCAGCGCGAGGAGGGCGGCTTCGGAATAGCTCAGCTCCTGCTTGGTCAGTGCCATTGGCCGGCTCCGGTGGTCTGCACGTCGGTGAAGGCGGCGCCGGCGTCGGGCCAGGGCGCGGCGTCGGCGATGGCCAGCGCGGTGTCGACCTCGTCGCGCGCGGCGTTCTCGATGGCGTCGAGTGCCGCTGCCGCCACGCCCATCGACAGCAGATGCCCGCGCGCCCGCGCGATCGGGTCGGTCTCCAGCGCGGCGGCCAGCTCGGCCGGGTCGCGGTAGGCCGCGAGGTCGACCGACACGTGGCCTTTCACGCGGTAGGTCAGCGCATGAAGGAGGCGCGGGCCGCCGCCGGCGCGCACCTCGGTCACCAGGCGGGCGGCGGTCTCGTGCACCGCGAACACGTCGTTGCCGTCGACCTGCGTGGCCGCGATGCCGAGCGATTCGGCACGCGCCGAAGCGCCTTCGCCCGCCGTCATCGGGCCGCTCGCGGTGGTCGCGCTCCAGCGGTTGTCCTCGCAGACGAAGAGCACCGGCAACTCGTACACGCGCGCCCAGTTCAGCGCTTCGAGAAAGGGGCCCCGGTTGATCGCGCCGTCGCCGAAGAAGCAGACGGTGATGTCGTCGCGCGTTTGCAGCAGCTTCTGCGCATGTGCCGCGCCCACGGCGATCGGCAGCCCGGCCGCCACCACGCCGTTGGCGCCCAGCATGCCGACCGAGAAGTCCGCGATGTGCATCGAGCCGCCCTTGCCGCCGTTGAAGCCGGTGGCCTTGCCGAACAGCTCGCACATCATCCGCGCGAGGTCCGCGCCCTTGGCCAGCGTGTGGCCGTGGCCGCGGTGGGTGGAGGTGAGGTAGTCGCTGGCGCGCAGATGGGCGCAGACGCCGGCCGGCACCGCCTCCTGGCCGGTGGACAGGTGCAGCGGGCCGCGCACCTTGGCGGCGCCGGCGGCCTGCTGGCCATAGGCGCTCACGCCGCCCTGGCTGGCCGCCTCGGCGGCGTTTTCGAAAGCGCGGATGCGCACCATCACGCGGTACAGCGCCTGCGCATCGGATGTGCTCGGGTCCATCTTGTCTCCAACGCGCTCGAGGTGGGCGCTTCACAAAAAATCGTATCAAGCGAGAGCGGATCGCAGCACCGGGCTTACCCGCCGCCGCGGCCTTGAAGCGCGCCCGCCGTTTTGATATGATTCGTATACGTTTTATATATTCAAAGAGCCATGGGCATCGTCAAGATTTCAGACCTCATGCATGAGAACCTGCGCGTCGCGGGCAATGCGCTGAGCCGTTCCATCAACGCGCAGGCCGAGCACTGGATGCGCATCGGCATGCTGGCCGAGCTGCATCCGGAGCTCGATCACCGCGAGATCTGCCAGCTGCTGATCCGCGCCGAGCAGGCCGGCGGCTTCGACCTGGCCACTGTCTCCGGCCTCATCGAACCGCCGCCACCCGCGCCCGCCGAAGCCCCCGCCGCGCGCAAGCTGGCCGGAGCGCGCGCATGAGGATCGCCGCCGCCCCGCTCAAGTCGCCGGAGGAAATCGCGATGTCGCGCGCCGCCGGCCGGCTTGCCGCCGAGGTGCTGGCCATGATCGGCGAGCACGTGAAGCCCGGCGTCACCACCGAGGAGCTCGACCGCATCTGCCACGACCACATCGTCGACGTGCAGGGCGTAGTGCCCGCCAACGTCGGCTACCAGGGCTACACCAAGACGGTGTGCACCTCGGTCAACCACGTGGTCTGCCACGGCGTGCCGTCGGCGCAGAAGACGCTGAAGAAGGGCGACATCATCAACATCGACGTGGCCGTCAACAAGGACGGCTGGTTCGGCGACTGCAGCCGCATGTACTTCGTCGGCGAACCCAGCCCGCTGGCGCGGCGCCTGGTGGACACCACCTACGAGGCGATGCGCGCCGGCATCCTGCAGGTGCGTCCCGGCGCCACGCTGGGCGACGTGGGCCATGCCATCCAGAGCGTCGCGCACCGCGAGCGCTTCAGCGTCGTGCGCGAGTACTGCGGCCACGGCATCGGACAGATCTACCACGACGACCCGCAGGTGCTGCACTACGGCCAGCCCGGCCAGGGCCTGCGGCTGGAGGCGGGCATGGTCTTCACCATCGAGCCGATGATCAACGCCGGCCGGCGCGAGACCCGCGAGCTGCCCGACGGCTGGACCGTGGTCACGCGCGACCACTCGCTGTCGGCGCAGTGGGAGCACATGGTGGCGGTCACCGAGGACGGCTTCGAGGTGCTCACGCCCTGGCCCGAAGGCACGGGGCGCTATCCGGCGATCGCCTGAGAGAGGCGCATCGGGGTCGCCCGCGCGACGCCGCGGACAGGGAATTCCCGCCGCCGGTGGCCTGGAAAATGCTTGAGAATTTGTGCACCTTCGAGGGACATCCCCCTCGCGCAACCCCTCCCAGGCACGAAACTCATGCGACCGCTGCGCCACCTGAACGACATGGAAGACCTGTGGGGCATGCGCAGCGCGGGCGCCCTCATCGACCTGCCGTCCACCGGCATCTCGGTGCTGCGCTGGACGCGCACCACCGGCGGTCCCTTCGAGTTCAACGTCGCCACCTCGCCCGACTTCATGCTCTTTTCGATGGTGCTGCAGCCCATGGACGCCTGCTCGCGCGTGGACGACGCGGTGATCTGGGACGGCCCCATCCGCGGCGGCAGCGTGCGGCTCATCGATTCGCGCAGCATCGAGCACACCGGCTTCGAGTCGCCGAGTCCGTTCGACCTGCTGCACATCCATTTCTCGCTCGATGACCTGCGCCTGGCCGCGCGCCGCTTCGGCCTGGACTTCGAGGACTTCGAGCCGAACGACGGCCCGCTGTACCGCGACGACCATGTCGGCCGGCAGCTGGGCGCGCAGTTCGTCGCAGCGCTCGACGCGGACGGTCCGGCGGGCCGCATGTATGCCGACGGCATCGCGCAGTCGCTGGTGGCGCACCTGCTGGGCAACTACGGCCGCGTGACCAGCGGCGCCGCGCAGCCCGCCGCGCATGAGGGCCTGCAGGCGGCGTTCGAGCACGTGGAGCGCCATCCGCACGAGGCGCTCAGCGTGGCCCGGCTCGCGCGGCTGGCCGGCATGAGCGAATTCCACTTCGCGCGCCGCTTCAAGCAGCGCTACGGCCTCACGCCGCATGCGCACCTGGTGGCGGCCCGGCTGCGGCTGGCCAAGGCCGACCTGGCGTTCTCCGACAAGAACATCCTGCAGATCGCCATGGACTGCGGCTTCTCCGACTCCAGCCACCTCGCGCGCCTGTTCCGCAAGGCCGAGGGCGTGACGCCGCAGGGCTACCGGCAGGCGCGGCAGCAGTAGCGCCGCCCTTGCCGGCCGGCCGGCTGCACAGCAAGAACATGCTGTGCGCCGAGCAGGATTGACCGAGACGGCATACCCCCTCGCTCGAAAGAATCGACCTCGCCATCCGGCAGTCCGGATGTTTTCGAGGAGATTCGCGTGACAACAGCATCCGAGATGCAGGGCAACAGCATGCCGGCCGTCGAGGCCGGCGACGAGATCGCGGCCGGGCGCAGGCTGCGCGGCGCGCAGGAAAAACGCCGCGCCACCGGCCGCGACCGCGGCGAGGGGCCGTTCGCGCGGCTGGTGCTGCGCGGCGCCACCGTCATCGACGGCACGGGCGCGCCGCCCTGGGGGCCGGTCGACATCGTGATCGAGGGCGACCGCATCGCCGAGATGCGCGGCGTCGGCGCGCCGCGCACGGCCATCGACCCGGCCGCGCGCCCGGCCGCCGGCGAGCACGAGATCGACTGCCACGGCAAGTTCGTCACGCCGGGCTTCGTCGACGCGCATGCGCACATCGGCTCGCCCTTCGTGGCCGGCAACGCGCCGCCGGCCGACTACGTCTACAAGCTCTGGCTGGCCCACGGCGTGACCACCGTGCGCGAGATGGGCTGCTTCAACGGCCTGGGCTGGACGCTGGACCAGCGCGAGCGCGCGGCGGCCGGCACCATCGCCGCGCCGCGCATCCTGGCGCATGCCTACTTTCCGGCGGTCAACGACATCCTGAAGATCATCCACACGCCAGAGCAGGCGCGCGACTGGCTGGGCCGGCTGAAGGCGCGCGGCGCCGACGGCGTGAAGTTCTTCGGCGCCTCGCCGGCCATCATGCAGGCCGCGCTGGCCGAATGCGCCAGCCTCGGCCTGCGCAGCGGCTGCCACCATGCGCAGACAGCGGTGACCCGCATGAACGCGCTCACCACCGCGCAATGGGGCCTGACCAGTGCCGAGCACTACTACGGCCTGCCCGAGGCCCTGTTCGAGCATCGCGTGGTGCAGGACTACCCGGCCGACTACAACTACGGCGACGAGTACTTCCGCTTCTCCGTCGCCGGCCAGGGCTTCGGCCAGGCCGCGCAGCCCGGCAGCGCCACCTGGCGCAACGCGATGGACCGCTTTCTCGAACTCGGCTTCACCTTCGTGCCGACCTTCGGCATCTACGACGCCAACCGCGACCTCATGCGCACCCGCCGCGCCGACTGGCACGACGAATACACCTGGAAGAGCTACTGGGACAACTTCCAGCCCTACCGCGGCGGCCACGGCTCCTACTGGTACCGCTGGTCGACGAAGAACGAGATCGAGTGGAAGGAGAACTACCGGCTCTGGATGCGTTTCATCAACGAATACAAGAACCGCGGCGGGCGCGTCTGCGCGGGCAGCGACTCCGGCTTCATCTTCCAGGTGTTCGGCTTCGGCTTCGTGCGCGAGCTCGAAATGCTGCAGGAGGCCGGCTTCCATCCGCTGGAAGTGCTGCGCGCCGCCACCATCGAGGGCGCGCATCTGCTGGGCGTCGAGGCCGACTGCGGCAGCCTGGAAGTAGGCAAGCGCGCCGACCTGCTGGTGCACGACCAGAACCCGCTGGAAGACTTCAAGCTGCTCTACGGCACCGGCGCCATGCGGCTGAACGACGACACCCGGCGCGTCGAATGGCAGCGCGGCCTGAGCCGCACCATTGCCGCAGGCATCTGCTACGACACCGCCGAGCTGCTGGCCGACGTGCGCGCGATGGTGGCGGCCAGCCATGCCGAAGCCGCCGCGGCGCAGGCGCCCGCCGCATGAGCCCGGACAGCGCTTCGCCCGCGATGCCGGCGCCGGTCGAGCTGGTCGTGCTCACCGGCTTCCTCGGCAGCGGCAAGACCACGCTGCTGTCGGCCTACCTGCGCCAGCCGGAGGCTGCAGACACCGCAGTGATCGTCAACGAAGTCGGCGAGGTCGACCTCGACGGCGCCGTCATTTCCGCCACCGCCGCCAAGGTGCCGATGGCGCTGCTGAGCAACGGCTGCGTCTGCTGCGCGATGGGTGGCGACCTGCCGGGCACCATCGCCGCGCTGATCGAGGCGCGCGCCGAACAGGGCTTGCCGCCGCTCGCGCGCATCGTGCTGGAGACCACCGGCCTCGCGCGCCCCGGGCCGGTGCTGCGCAGCCTCGGGCCGCTGGCCGGGCACCTGCGCGCGCATGTCGTGAGCACCTTCGACTGCGAGCGCGGCGCCGCCACGCTGGCGCTGCCCGAAGCCGCCGCGCAGATCGCCGGCGCGCAGCGCATCGTGCTGGCCCGGCAGGACATCGCGCCAGTCGGCGCGGTGGATGCGGCGCGCACGCTGCTGGCGCGCGTCAATCCGCTCGCCGAGCTGGTGGCCGATGCCGAAGCGGGGCCGCGCGCGCGGGCCGCGCTGGCGCCGCCGCCGGCGCGCTCTTCGCTCTCTTGCCTTTCGCTCGCGCCGGTGGACGACGACGCGCAACCGCCGCACAGCGACATCCGCACGGCGCTGTGCCGCTTCACCGCGCCGGTTTTGCGCGACGAACTCGGCGAATGGCTGGACAACCTCGCGGGCCTGTGCGGCGAACGCCTGCTGCGCGTCAAGGGACTGGTCAGCGTGCGCGGCGAGCGATGGCCGCTGCTGGTGCAGTGCGTGGGCACGCTCTTCAGCCCCGTCGTGCCGCTCGCGGTGGAGGCGCCGGATTCGTTCCTCGTCGTCATCGTGCGCGGCATGCATGTCGATGAACTGCGCGGCGTGCAGCCGCCCTTGCCCTTCGTGCTGAAGGCGGCCGCGCTGTCCGCGAGACCGGTCATGGGCCGCCCGCTCGCGGCCGTGCTCGAGGAGGCCCGCGCATGAGGCCCGCCACCGCCGCCCGCCGGCTGGCCGTGGCCGCCGCATACGCGGTCATGCTGCTGCCGCTCGTCACCGTGGCCTGGCTCAGCTTCTTCAGGCAGCCGATCATGAGCTTTCCGCCCGAGGGCTACTCGCTGCACTGGTACGCCAATGCATGGAGCAAGCCGCAGTTCGCGGGCAGCTTCATGCTGTCGCTGCAGCTGGCGGCCGTCTCCGCGCTGCTCGGCGTGAGCACCGGCACCGTGGCGGCCTACGCCATCGAGCGCGGCAGCTTTCGCGGGCGGCGCGCGCTGGCCGCGCTGCTGCTGTCGCCGCTGGCCTTTCCGGGCGTGGTGCTGGGCACCGGCATCTACGTGTTCTTCGTGCAGATCGACAACGCCGTCGACCTGCGGATCGTCGCCACGCTGCCGGGCCTGATCGCCGCGCATGCGCTGCTGGCCATTCCGTGGACGGTGCGGCTCGTGTCGGCCAGCCTGCAGGGGCTGGGCCGCGCGCCGGAGGAAGCCGCCGCCAACCTGGGCGCGCGGCCGGCCACGGTGTTCCTGCGCGTCACGCTGCCTTCCATGCGGGCCGGCATCGTGGCCGCGGCCGTCTTCAGCTTCATCGCGAGCTTCGAGAACCTGGAGATGACCATGATGCTCACCGGCCCCGGGTACGCGACCTTGCCGGTCGAAATGCTGAGCTACCTCAACTTCAACATGGACCCGACACTGGCCGCGGTCGGCACGGTGCAGACCGTGCTCATCGCCGTGCTCCTGCTGGTGGCGGATCGTTTCGTCAGTCTGTCCCGGGTGACCACGTGAGCTATCTGCGTCTCGACAACCTCCAGTGCACCTACGACCGCACGGTCGCGGTGCGCAACCTGAACCTCGACGTGGCGCAGGGCGAGCTGCTCGCGCTGCTCGGGCCCTCCGGCTGCGGCAAGAGCACCACGCTGCGCATGGTGGCCGGCTTCGTGCAGCCGAGCGCGGGCCGCATCTTCTTCGGCGAACGCGAGGTGACGCATGCGCCGCCCCATGCGCGCGACACCGGCATGGTGTTCCAGGGCTATGCGCTCTTCATGCACATGAGCGTGGCCGAGAACGTGGCCTTCGGGCTGCAGATGCGCAAGGTGCCGCGCGCCGAGCAGGCCGCGCGCGTGAAAGAGGCGCTGCGTCTGGTGCGGCTCGACCACCTGGCCGACCGCCGGCCCGCGGCGCTGTCGGGCGGCCAGCAGCAGCGCGTGGCGCTGGCGCGCGCGCTGGTGGTGCAGCCAGCGGTGTTCCTGCTCGACGAGCCCATGTCCAACCTCGACGCGCGCCTGCGCACCGAAGTGCGGCTGGAGATCCGCGCGCTGCAGCAGCGGCTGGGCCTGACCACGCTGCTGGTCACGCACGACCAGGAAGAGGCCCTGACCACCGCCGACCGCCTGGCCGTGATGGACCACGGCCGCGTGCGGCAGGTCGGCACGCCGCGCCAGGTGTACGAGCAGCCGGTCGACCAGTTCGTCGCCAACTTCATCGGGCGCTGCAACCTGGTGCCGGGGCGGCTCGATGCGCCGGGCGTGTTCCGCGCCGGCGCGCATGCGCTGCCGTGCGCGCCGTTCGAAGGCCTCCAGAGCACGAAGAACGACCTGGCGCTGATGGTGCGGCCCGACCGCATCCGCATTGCCAACGCGGGCGAGCAGGGCCTGCCCGCGCGGGTGCGCCTGAGCACCTACCTGGGCGGCACCACCGAATGGAACTTCGAGACCGACGTCGGCCCGATCGCCGTCGCCCAGCCCAGCACGCTCGCGCACGGCACCGGCGCGCGCGGGCCGGCCGAGGGCGAACGGGTGTCGCTGCAGTGGTCGCCGGAGCATGCGCTGGCGCTGCCGGCGGACGCCACCAGCGCCTGAACCTTCCTTTCCACTCTCTCCAACAACCGCCATGTCCTCACACTCCACACGCCGTTCCCTGCTGCTGGCCGCCGCCTCGCTGCCGCTGGCCGCTTCCGCGCCCGCGTTCGCCGCCGTCGGCGGGCGCGTCGTCATCGCCACCTGGGGCGGCGACTACGGCGACCTGCTCGGCAAGAACGTCGAGCAGCCGCTGCTCAAGCCGCGCGGCATCGAGGCGGTGCAGAGCACCGACGACGGCCCGCCGCGCAAGGCCAAGCTGCTGGCCGAGCGCAACAGCCGGCGCGGCAGCCTCGACGTGGTGTCGCTGGTCGACTTCGAGGCCAGCGGCCTCGCGCAGATGGGCCTGTTCGAGACGCTGACCGACGCCAACGTGCCGAACGCCAGGAACGCCATCGCCGCGCTGCGCCAGCCGCAGGCGGTGCCGCACGTCTACTCGGGCCTGGTCATCGCCTACAACCCCGACAAGATCAGGACGCCGCCGAAGTCGTTCAACGACCTCTGGGACCCGAAGTACAAGGGCCGCGTCGGCCTGGCCGAGATCCTGTTCCCGTACAACATCGCCGCTGCCTCGCTGGCGGCCGGCGGCACGCTGTCGGACCTGGCGCCGGGCATGAAGAAGCTCGGCGAGATGAAGGCGCTGTCGCCCAAGATCTTCGCCACCAACGAGGCGGTGGCGCAGGCGCTCAAGTCGGAGGACATCTGGATCACGCTGGCCTGGCGCGCCCGCGTGTACCAGTGGCGCCGCGCCGGCGTGAGCGTGGCCGCGGCGGTGCCGGCCGAGGGCATCATGCCCACCACCTTCAGCGCCGTGGTGCCCAAGAACAGCCAGCAGAAGGACAACGCCTTCGCCTACCTGGACGCCATGCTCGACGCGCGCGCGCAGGCCGCGTTCGCCGAGCGCATGGGCTACGTGCCCACCGTCACCAATGCCCGCCTGCCGGCCGAGCTGGCCGCGCAGATCGCGTTCACGCCCGAGGAGCAGTCGCGCTTCAAGGTGCCCGACTTCGGCTACTTCGCCCAGGCCATGCCGGCGCTGCAGCAGTACTGGTCGCGCGACTTCAAGGCCTGAGCGATGCGCCTGCTGACCCTTCCGGCCATTGCCATCGTGCTGGCGCTGATGGTGGCCCCCATGGCGATGCTGCTGCGCTACTCGCTCAACATCTACACGCCCACCGAACTGATGGTCGAGGCGTTCACGCCGCGCAACTACGTGCAGGTGTTCGCCGACCCGTACTTCCGCGAGGTACTGTCGACGACCCTGCAGGTCGCCGCCGTGACCACGCTGATCGCGCTGCTGGTGGGGCTGCCCGCCGGCTACACGCTGGCGCGCATGCCGCGGCGCTGGAAGATGTGGCTCACGCTCGCCACCATCCTGCCGCTGATGGTGGGCAACGTGGTGCGCTCGGCCGGCTGGCTGGCGCTGCTGGGCAACAGCGGCCTGTTCAACGCGGTGGCGCAGTGGAGCGGGCTCGTGCGCGAGCCCATGCAGCTCATGTTCAACCGGCCGGCCGTGGTGGGCGTGATGGTCACCATCGTGCTGCCGCTGATGGTGATGACGCTGGCCAGCGTCATCGAGGGCATTCCGCGCAACGTGGAAGAAGCGGCCGCCAACCTGGGCGCGCGGCCCTTCACCGTGTTTCGCCGCGTGGTGCTGCCGCAGGCCATGCCGGGCGTGATCGCGGGCATGTCGTTGGTCTTCATCCTGTGCATGAACGCCTATGCGACGCCGGTGCTGATCGGCGGCCCGCGCTTCAGGATGATGACGCCGGAGATCTACCAGCAGTTCGTCGGCCTGAACAACTGGCCATTCGGCGCCGCGCTGGCCTTCATGCTGCTGGCGGTGACGCTCGCGGTCGTGCTGGGCATCGGCGCCTTGCTGCAGGGCAGGCGGCCGCCCCGGACCTGACGCCGCGTCGCTTCCGTCCGACGCGGGCGACAGCCGATCCTGCATTGCCGTGCAGGACAACGCCGCGTCCTGCATTTCGGGCGTTTTGCGGGCCGATGCCTGTGGCATCTTCGTTCCCCTGTCGCGCCGCATCCTGGCGCGCATCGCTTCAAGCAGGAACAACACCATGATCAAGATCGGCATCGTCGACGACCACGCCGTCGTCCGCACAGGCCTCAAGGCGTTCTTCTCCACCTTCGTCGACTTCCGCGTGGTCGGCGAGGCCGGCTCGGGCCGAGAGGCCATCGACCTCGTGCGCACCGCCGACATCGACGTGCTCGTGATGGACCTCTCGATGCCCGGCCAGAGCGGCATCGACGCGCTCGCCATGGTGCGCGCCAAGGCGCCCGACCTGGGCGTGCTCATTCTGAGCGGCTACCCCGAGGAGCACTACGCGGTGAACCTGATCCGCCAGGGCGCGTCGGGCTATCTCAACAAGGAATGCGAGCCCGAGGAAATCGCGCGGGCGATCCGCACGGTGGCGCTGGGCCGCCGCTACATCTCGCCCTCGGTGGCCGAGCTGCTGGCCGGGCAGCTCGAGCGCAAGGACAACGCGCCGCCGCACAAGCACCTGTCGGAACGCGAGTTCCAGGTGTTCCTCAAGCTCGCCAAGGGTGAGTCGGTGGGCAGCATCGGCGAGGCGCTGTCGCTGTCGGTGAAGACCATCAGCACCTACCGCACGCGCCTCATGGAGAAGATGAACCTCTCCACCAACAGCGACCTGACCTACTACGCGATCAAGACGCAGCTGATCGACTGATCCGCTTGAGCGATATGGGCTCCGCGTCCTGACGTGCGCCGCCGAGGGACGCTCAAGGCCGTTGTCTGGACTTTCGTCCTGACACTGGCCGCCACGCTGCTGGTGCTCAACTTCACCAGCGGCGAGAAGAAGCTCGACGAGCAGGTCAAGCGCGAGTACGCGCTGGACGACGCGCAATACCAGCGCGCGCTGGGCGTGATGCTCGGGCCGCCCATCACCGGCGGCAACCGCTTCGAGGCTTTCCAGAACGGCGACAGGATCTTTCCGCCGATGCTGGCCGCCATCCGCGGCGCCAGGAAGAGCATCACTTTCGAGACCTACATCTACTGGTCGGGCGACATCGGGCGCGAGTTCGCCGACGCGCTTTCCGAGCGCGCCCGCGCGGGCGTGAAGGTGCACGTGCTGCTCGACTGGGTGGGCAGCGCCAAGGTCGACGGCGACTTCGTCCGCGAGATGGAAAGCGCCGGCGTGCAGATCCGCAAGTTCCACAAGCCGGGCTGGTACGACATCGCGCGCATGAACAATCGCACCCACCGCAAGCTGCTGGTGGTCGACGGTCGCACCGGCTTCACCGGCGGCGTGGGCATTGCCCCTGAATGGACCGGCGACGCACAGGACGCGGGGCATTGGCGCGACTCGCACTACAAGGTCGAGGGGCCGGTGGTGGCGCAGATGCAGGCCGTGTTCATGGACAACTGGGTGAAGGTGTCGGGCGACGTGCTGCACGGCGAAACCTACTTTCCACCGATTCCCTCGATGGGCGAGGGGCGCGCCCAGGTGTTCAGCAGTTCGCCTTCGGGCGGCAGCGAGAGCATGCATCTCATGTACCTGCTGTCGATCGCCGCGGCCACCAGGTCCATCGACCTGTCGAGCGCCTACTTCGTGCCCGACGACCTGACCGTGGGCGCGCTGGTGGCGGCCATGCAGCGCGGCGTGCGGCTGCGCATCATCACGCCGGGCCCGATCATCGATTCACAGACGGTGCGCGGCGCCTCGCGCGCGGCGTGGGGGCCGCTGCTGAAGGCGGGCGCCGAGATCAGCGAATACCAGCCGACCATGTTCCATTGCAAGGTCTTCACGGTCGACGGCCTGCTGGTGTCGGTTGGCTCCACCAACTTCGACAACCGCTCGTTCCGCCTGAACGACGAGGCCAACCTCAACATCTACGACGAGACCTTCGCCGCCGGGCAGACCGCGCAGTTCGAGGCCGACCTGCGCCGGTCGAAGCGCCTGACGTACGAGGCCTGGAAAGACCGCCCGCTGCACGAGAAGGCGATGGAACACCTGGCGGCGCTGCTGTCGTCGCAGCTCTAGCTGCTGCGCGGGCGGCAGGCCGCGCGCACGATGCGCGCCGTCGGGTTGGGTTTCATGTCCAGGAAGCGCACCGGCTTGGGGGCGTCGCCGTAGTCCGCGGTGTGGTGCGGCTCGCCCTGCCACAGCGGCTGGGCATAGAAGCGCGCGGCCACGTAGCTGGCGCGGCGCGCCTGGCAGTCGAACACCACGCGCGACTCGTACGAACGGTAAGGGATGCCGTCCCAGTTGAAGCGAGGCGTCGCGCGGCTCACGCGCAGGTTCATGGTCTTCGAGGCGTCGGCCGGCGTGTCGGGGAGCGTCACCCGGTCGGGGTCGACCTGCACCGTGTCGGCCAGCTTGTCCTGCGGATCTCCCACCACCGTGAACCAGCCGGGCTGCGCGTGCGCCACGCAGCCGACCATGCCGATAGCCAACAACCAGTGCCTCACGACGGAAACTCCAGGAAAAAGAAGACGAAGAAAGGAGCGCGGGAATGGGCGCCGCCAATGAAACATGAATTTACATTGGCCCCGATCTTTACCCGTGTCGGACGACGCCGAAGGCGCGTGTCGTGCGTGGCAGGCACACTCGCGCGATGACTACGCTGCACGAACTTTCCATCGACGTGACGCCCGGCATTGCGGTGTCGGCCCTTGCGATGTCGCCTCCCTCGGCCGAGGCATGCCTGGTGCTCGCGCACGGTGCCGGCGCGGGCATGAGGCATCCGTTCATGCAGGCCGTGGCCGAGGGCCTCGCCGAGCGGCGCATCGCCACGCTGCGTTACCAGTTCCCCTACATGGAACAGGGCAGCAAGCGCACCGACGCACCACCGCTGGCGCATGCCACGGTGCGCGCGGCAGTGGCCTGCGCGTCGACGCGTTTTGCGGGCGTGCGTCTTTTCGCGGGCGGCAAGTCGTTCGGCGGCCGCATGACGTCGCAGGCCCAGGCGCTGGAGCCGCTGCCCGGCGTCGAGGGGCTGGTCTTCCTGGGCTTTCCGCTGCACCCCTCGGGCGCGCCCGCGAAGGCGGCCGAGCGCGCGGCGCACCTGCGGGATGTGGACCTGCCCATGCTCTTCGCGCACGGCCCGCGCGACACGCTGGCCGAGCCCGGGCCTTTCGACGACACGGTGCAGGCGCTGGGTCCGATCGCCACCGTGCTGGAGATTGACGGCGCCGACCATTCGTTCGGCGTGCTCAAGCGCACCGGCCGTACCGACGAGCAGGCGCTGGAAGAGCTGCTCGACGGCATCGCCGTGTGGACGCAGGCCTGGCGCATCGGCTGAAGCCGGCGCCGCGCGGGTCATCCTTCGCCTACGCCGTGTCGCCCGATGGGACGACGCCGCGGCGCCGCGGATCTTTCAACGATGAATGTTCGACAGACGGCAAACAGATCATCAACTGAAAGGACTCCCGACATGGCATACACCGACGCACCCATCGACACCACCCTGCAGGCCACCGGCCCCGTGCTGGCCAACGACGAAGTGGTGGACGTGCTCAACGACCTGCTCGAGAACTCGCGCGACGGCGAATACGGCTTCCGCGCCTGCGCCGACGAAGTGAAGAGCCCCGAGGCGAAGCTGCTATTCACCGCACGCGCCGAACAATGCCGCAAGGCCGGCAGCGAGCTGATGGCGCTCATCGCGGCCTACGGCGGCAAGCCGGCCGACGGCGGCACCGCCAGCGGCGCGTTGCATCGCGGCTGGGTCCACGTGAAGGGCTCGCTGGGCGCCAACAGCGAACTCTCGATCCTCGAATCGTGCGAGCGCGGCGAAGACACCGGCGTCGCACGCTACCGCAAGGCGCTGAAGCAGAACCTGCCCGCCGACGTGCGCAGCGTGGTGGCTGCGCAGGCCGAAGGCGCGCAGCGCAACCACGACCAGATCCGCGACCTGCGCAACGCCGCACGCGCTCGCGACTGATCGGCACGACGCATCGTGACCAATGAAGGCCGGGCTTGCCCGGCCTTTTTCATGGCCGCCGCACGCTCCGGGAATTCCCGGATGCCCAGCGGCTTGCCGCGATGGGATAGTTAGTTCGCCCTTCAAACTAACTAATTTCTTACACGGCTGATCCCTGTGGGGCGCACCAACTCTGGAGAGACATCGATGCAACTCAAACACACCCTGGCCGCCATGGCTTTCGGTCTCACGGCCGTGGGCGCGATGGCGCAGACCGTGGTCGGCGTGAGCTGGTCCAACTTTCAGGAAGAGCGCTGGAAGACCGACGAGGCCGCCATCAAGGCCGAACTCGAGAAGCTCGGCGCCAAGTACATCAGCGCCGACGCGGGCGGCTCGCCCGAGAAGCAGCTGGGCGACATCGAGGGCCTGATGTCCAAGGGCGCCAAGGCGCTCATCGTGCTGGCCATGGACAAGGACGCCATCCTGCCGGCCGTGACCAAGGCCACGCGCCAGAAGGTGCCCGTGGTGGCCTACGACCGGCTGATCGAGGCGCCTGGCGTCTTCTACATCACCTTCGACAACGTCGAGGTCGGCCGCATGGAAGCGCGCGAGGTCCTGAAGGTCAAGCCCAAGGGCAACTACGTGATCATCAAGGGCTCGCCGAGCGACCCGAACGCCGACTTCCTGCGCGCGGGCCAGCAGGAAGTGCTCGACGCCTCCATCAAGAAGGGCGACATCAAGATCGTCGGCGACGAATACACCGAAGGCTGGAAGCCCGAAGTCGCGCAGAAGAACATGGAGCAGATCCTCACCAAGAACGGCAACAAGGTCGACGCGGTGGTGGCGGCCAACGACGGCACGGCGGGCGGCGCGGTGGCGGCGCTCACGGCCAAGGGCCTGCGCGGCATTCCGGTGTCGGGCCAGGACGCGGACTTTGCGGCGCTCAACCGCATCGCGCTGGGCACCCAGACCGCGACCATCTTCAAGGACTCGCGCGAGCTTGGCCGCGAAGCCGCCATCGCGGCCATCGCGCTGTCGCAGGGCAAGCCGGTCGACAAGGCCGCCACCTGGAACTCGGGGCCGAAGAAGGTCTCGCTGCAATCGCGCCTGCTGACGCCGGTGCCCGTGACGCGCGACAACCTCGACGTCGTGGTCAAGGCCGGCTGGATCAAGAAGGACGAGCTCTGCAAGGGCGTGACGGGCGCCAGCGCGCCCGCGGCCTGCAAGTAAGCAGGCAAGCAGGCAACACACGGATCAACCGCGCGTCGCGGTCACCGGCCGGCCCACCCGTGGGCCCGGCCGGCGGGCGGCTGCGCTCCTGTCCCACGTTCCAAGAGGTCTGAAAAATGAGCAATCCAACACCGGGCTGGTGGCGCCGCACGGGCATCGACCTGCGCCTCGTCCTGATGTGCGTGCTGCTGGCCGTCATGGCCGTGGCGTTCAGCGTCATGTCGGGCGGCGTGTTCCTGTCGCCCGAGAACCTCTACAACGTCGCGCAGCAGACGGCGGTGGTGGGCATCGTGTCGACCGTCATGGTGCTGATCATCGTGGCGCGCCACATCGACCTGTCGGTCGGCTCGGTGATGGGCTTCGTCGGCGTGCTCATCGCGTACCTGCAATACACCTCGGGCTGGTCGTGGCCCACGGCGTGCCTGGCGGGGCTGGCGGTGGCGCTGCTGGTGTCCATCTACCAGGGCTGGCTCACGGCGGTGCTGGGCGTGCCTTCGTTCGTGGTCACGCTGGGCGGGCTGATGTCGTTCCGCGGCGCGGCCTTCCTCGTGGCCGAGGGCAAGACGCAGCCGGTGAACGACGAATTCTTCCAGCGCCTGGGCGGCGGCTACGACGGCGGCATCGGCGTCACCGCGAGCTGGGTGATCGCGGGGCTGGTGGCGGCGGTGCTGTTCGCGCGCATGTTCCAGAAGCGCGCGGCGCGCGCGCGCCACGAGATGCCCAACGAGCCGCTGTGGCTGGAGCTGCTGCTCACGGCGGTGCCGGCGGCGGTGGTGATCGGCTTCGCGGCGGTCATGAACCACTACAAGATCGACTCGAAGGACGCGCCCCAGGGCATTCCGATTCCGGTGCTGATCTGGGCGGTGGTGGCCATCGTGCTGTCGTTCATCGTGCACCGCACGCGCTTCGGCCGCTATGTGTTCGCGATGGGTGGCAACCCCGACGCGGCGGCGCTGGTGGGCATTCCGGTCAAGCGCGTCACGCTGATGCTGTTCGCGCTGCTGGCGGTGCTGGTGACCATCGCGGCCATCGTGTCGATCGCCCGGCTCAACGCGGGCACCAATTCACTGGGCACGGGCATGGAGCTGTACGTGATCGCGGCGGCGGTCATCGGCGGTACGGCGCTGGCGGGCGGCAGCGGCTCGATCTTCGGCTCGGTGCTGGGCGCGCTCATCATGCAGTCGCTCGACAGCGGCATGCTGCTGCTCGACGTGCCCATCGGCAAGCGCATGGTCATCATCGGCCAGGTGCTGATCGTGGCGGTGGTGTTCGACGTGCTGTACCGGCGCAAGTTCGGGGAGAACTGAGATGGACACGAACATCGACACCTCCAGACCCCTCGTCGAACTGCGCGAGATCCGCAAGGCCTTCGGCGGCGTGAAGGCCGTGGACGGCGTGAGCGTCAACCTCTACCCCGGCGAAGTGGTCGCGCTGCTGGGCCACAACGGCGCGGGCAAGTCCACGCTCATGAAGATGCTCGCGGGCGCCTACCCCATCGACTCCGGCGACACCCTCATCGCCGGCCAGAAGGTCAACATCCGCACGCCCGCCGAAGCGCAGGCGCAAGGCATCGAGACCATCTACCAGACCCTTGCATTGGCCGACAACCTCGACTCCGTGTCGAACCTGTTCCTCGGCCGCGAGAAGATGACGCGCTGGAACACGCTCGACGACCACTTCATGGAAGTGCAGGCGCGCAAGGTGTTCCACCGGCTCAACAAGAATTTCACCAACATCCGCGTGCCGGTGCGGCGCCTCTCGGGCGGGCAGCGGCAGGTGGTGGCGATCTCGCGCGCGCTGTACTTCAATGCGCGCATCCTCATCATGGACGAGCCCTGCGCCGCGCTCGGCCCGGAAGAGACAGCGATGGTCGGCGGCCTCGTGAAGCAGCTCAAGGCCGACGGCGTGGGCATCTTCCTCATCACGCACGACATGCCCGACGTGTTCTCGCTGAGCGACCGCGTCGCGGTGATGAAGAACGGCAAGCTCGTGGGCACCTACCGCACCGCCGACGTCACCGAGGACGAAGTGCTCGGCATGATCATTGCCGGCAAGCGCCCGGAGGGCAAAGAGCAGGCCCACCACGCCGACACCGCGGCCGCCTGACGTGACCACCATCGGCGACCAGCAGCTCGTCAAGCGCATGAACCGCAGCGTGCTGCTGCGGCTGCTGCGCGCGCAGCCCGGCCTTTCGCGCGCGCGGCTGGCCGGCGAGAGCGGCCTCACCAAGTCGACCGTGAGCCTGCTGGTGCGCGAACTGATCGACGAAGACTGGCTCAGCGAATCGGGCGCGGCCGTGGCCGACGGCCTGGGGCGGCCTTCGACGCCGCTGCGCATCAACGTGGGCGTGCGCGCGCTCATGGGCGTGGAGATCGCCGTGGAGACGGTGCGCCTCGTGTGCATGTCGCTGCAGGGCGAGGTGCTGTATTCGGACACCCAGGCGCTGGCCGACAGCGCGCCGGCCGGCGCCTGCGCGCAGGTCGCGCGCATGGCGTCGGTGGCGCAAGCGCGGCTCGAGCAGCTCGGCCTTCGCCTGTCGAGCATCGGCGTGTGCGTGCCCGGCGCGGTGGACGACTGCACCGGCGTGGTCCGCTTCGCGCCCAACCTCGGCTGGCGCAACGTGAGCCTGCTGCCCGCGCTGGAGAAAGCCTTCGGCGCGGTGGGCCTGCCGCGCGTCACGGTGCAGCTGCAGAACGATGCCGATGCCGCCGTGCTCGGCGAATACGAGTTCGCGGCCAGCGTGGGCCAGGAGGGCGAAGACCCGCTGATCTTCGTCAACTGCGACGTGGGCGTGGGCGCGGGCGTGGTGCTGAACGACCGGCTCTTCACCGGCGCGCAGGGCATGGCCGGCGAGATCGGCCACACCATCCTCGAGCTAGACGGTCCGGAGTGCTCCTGCGGGCGGCGCGGCTGCGCCGAGGCCTTCTTCGGCTCGCGCGTGCTGCGGCGCGAAGGCCGCGACATGCAGCGCGCCGCCGCCTTCTTCGGCGTGATGCTGCAGAACCTGTGGGTCACCTTCAACCCGCGCGCGATCGTGCTGGGCGGCAAGGTCTGCACCGACCATCGCGACTTCGTGCAGGCGGCGTTCGAAAGCGTGCACCGGCATGCCGACCGCGCCGGCATGCCCGCGCCCGACCTGCGCACCGCGCGCTACGACGCACTCGCGCCGGCGGTCGGCGCCGCCGCGCTGGCGCTGCACGAATACCTGCGGCCGTTGCAGCCCGACGCGAAGGCGCGCCGCGCCCGCGCGCTGGCCCGCGCCGCGGTCTGAGCTGTCAATCGTCGGTGGGCGCGGCGTCGTCGCACCAGCCGCGCAGCCGCCGGTACAGCGTGCCGCGCGACACGCGCAACTGCCGCGCCGCCTGCGACACATTGCCGCCGTGCGCGGCGAGCGTGTCCTCGATCAGCTTGCGGCTGTGCTCGCGCAGCGTGCCGGCGGGCGATGCGGCCTCGCCGGTATCTGTGTCCGCCGGGCCTTCGGTGGTGCCGACGGCTGTGGCAATGGCCGCCACCGCATCGCGTTCGATGGCCACCGGCGCAGCCTCGCCGGGCATCGCCACCGCATGCCGGAAGTCCGCGCCGTCCGGGCCCCGCAGGCGCGCCTGCACCCACACGCCGAGCCCGCTCGCCAGGCGCAGCGGCTGCGCCGCCTCGCGCCGGCCCAGCCGCATCAGGCTCGCGAGGTCGTGCCCCAGCAGGCATTCGACATCGCGCTCGTCCGCCGCCTCGGGCAGGCGCCCGAGCAGCCGTGAGCCGGCGTTGTTGAGCCAGGCGATGGTGCCGTCGGGCGCGATGCCGGCCAGCGCCTCCAGCGGCGTGCCCAGCAGCGTGGGGCTCGCCTGGAAGCGCAATATCAGGTGGTCGCTCGACTGCGCCTGCAGCAGCCGGTTCTCGATGGCGGTGGCGTAGAGCGCCACCATCGACGCCGCATCGAAGCCGAAGCGCCGCGCCTCCGCCGTGAGGTCGAGCACGCCGGCCAGCCGGCCCGTCACGTCGCGGATCGGCGCCGCCGCGCACTGCATGTGGCCGAGCACGTCGAAGTAATGCTCCGCGCCGTCGACCGTGCAGGCCTGCCCGGTGCTGGCCACGATGCCCGGCGCGGTGGTGCCGACCACGCGCTCCGAAATGTTCACGCCCACCCGCGCGGTCTTGCGCAGCACCGGCTGGTGCGCGGCGGCGGGCTGGTCGCTGACGTGCACCACCACGCCGTCGCGGTCGGTCAGGATCACGCGGCAGTCGGTGCCGGCCAGCATGTTCTCCATCTGCGCCAGCTCTTGCCGGGCCACCTCCAGCAACTCGCGGTTGCGCGCGAGCGTGGCGTGCAGCCGGCTCGGCGTGACCGCGTCGAAGGGCACGATGCGCTGGCGGTCGGCATGCGTGCGGCTGCAGCGCAGCCACGACTGGATCACCGCCTCGCCGACGAGGCCCGAGGGCCGCACGCCTTCCTCGAAGAACTGCCGCCGCGCGAGCGCCACGCGCTGCGCCGGCGTGCTGGCAAAGAGCTGGCGCGGCGCATCCGCCGTGCCGAGCCTGCTGTCGAACTTGCCTGGGGACATGGGTTCGCCGCCTCCCTGGATTCTTCAGGACCAGCAGCGAATGTGTTCCGCAATGGAACAGCGCCGGATTGGGGAAATCCCGAAGGTGAACGCAAGGCCGCCGCGAACGATCCTTGCGGCACGAAGGAGACCTGCGATGAAAAAAACACACTCCGGGCTGCTGACGCTCGCCGGCGCATTGCTATGCCTGGGCGCATCGACGGCGGCCACGGCCCAGAACGCACAGGACCGCGCCGCGGCCGCCACAGGCCGCGTCGACGGCAACTTCATACGCGCCAACGCGGCGCAGAAGAAAACCCCCGACTGGCCCAGCGTCGGCCTGGACTACTCGGAGTCGCGCTTCAGCAGGCTCGACCAGGTGAACACCGGCAACGTGAAAGACCTGGGGCTGGTCTGGTCGTACGACCTGGAGTCGACGCGCGGCGTGGAGGCCACGCCGCTGGTGGTGGACGGCATCATGTACGTCACCGCCTCGTGGAGCGTGGTGCACGCCATCGACACGCGCACGGGGCAGAAGCTGTGGACCTTCGATCCGCAGGTCGACCGCTCAAAGGGCTTCAAGGGTTGCTGCGACGTGGTGAACCGCGGCGTGGCCATTCACGAGGGCAAGGTCTACGTGGCCGCCTTCGACGGCCGCCTGATTGCGCTGGACGCCGCCACCGGCCAGAAGGTCTGGGAGAAAGACACGCTCGAAGGCCAGAAGGGCAGCTACACCATCACCGGCGCGCCGCGCGTGTTCAAGGGCAAGGTCATCATCGGCAACGGCGGCGCCGAATACGGCGTGCGCGGCTTCGTCACCGCCTACGACGCGAAGACGGGCGAGCAGAAATGGCGCTGGTTCGTGGTGCCGGGCGACCCGAGCAAGCCCTTCGAAGACGCCTCGATGGCCAAGGCCGCGAAGACCTGGGACCCGAGCGGCAAGTACTGGGAAGCCGGCGGCGGGGGCACCGCCTGGGACAGCTTCGCCTTCGACCCCGAGCTCAACCTGATGTACGTGGGCACCGGCAACGGCTCGCCCTGGTCGCACAAGGCGCGCAGCCCCAAGGGCGGCGACAACCTCTACCTGGGCTCGGTGGTGGCGCTGGACCCCGACACCGGCAAGTACAAGTGGCACTACCAGGAGACGCCCGGCGACAACTGGGACTACACCTCCACCCAGTCGATGATCCTGGCCGACATGAAGGTCGGCGGCAAGCCGCGCAAGGTGCTGCTGCATGCGCCCAAGAACGGCTTCTTCTTCGTCATCGACCGCACCAACGGCAAGTTCATCTCGGCCAAGAACTTCACCGAAGTGAACTGGGCCACCGGCTACGACAAGAACGGCCGCCCCATCGGCATCGCCTCCGCGCGCGACGGCACCAAGCCCAACGACGCCATTCCCGGCCCCTTCGGCGCGCACAACTGGCACCCGATGTCGTTCAACCCGCAGACCGGCCTGGCCTACCTGCCTTCGCAGCATGTGCCGATCAACCTGATGGACGACAAGGACTGGAAGTTCAACGAAGACGTGCCGGGCCGCCCGCACGCCGGCCTGGGCTGGAACCTGGCCAAGTTCGCCAACGTGGAGCCGCCCAAGAGCAAGCCCTTCGGCCGCCTCGTGGCCTGGGACCCGGTGGCGCAGAAGGAAGCCTGGGGCGTGGACTATGTGTCGCCCTGGAACGGCGGCACGCTCACCACCGCCGGCAACCTGGTGTTCCAGGGCACGGCCGACGGCCGCCTGCTGGCCTACGACGCCAGGACCGGCGAGAAGCTCTGGGAAACGCCCACCGGCACCGGCGTGGTGGCGGCGCCGTCGACCTACATGGTGGACGGCAAGCAGTACGTCTCGGTGGCCGTGGGCTGGGGCGGCGTGTACGGCCTCGCGCAGCGCGCCACCGAGCGGCAGGGGCCGGGCACGGTCTACACCTTCGCGGTGGGGGGCACGGCCAAGATGCCGGACTTCGTGCAGTACCGCATGGACAAGCTGGTGCAGGGCGTGAAGTACGACCCCGCCAAGGTCCAGGCCGGCACCATGCTTTACGTGAGCAACTGCGTCTTCTGCCACGGCGTGCCGGGCGTGGACCGCGGCGGCAACATTCCCAACCTCGGCTACATGGACGCCGCCTACATCGAGAACCTCGACAAGTTCGTGCTCAAGGGCCCGGCCATGTCGCGCGGCATGCCCGATTTCACCGGCAAGCTCTCGGGCGACGACATCGAGAGCATCAAGGCCTTCATCCAGGGCACGGCGGACGCGATCCGGCCCAAGTAGCGCCAAGGCTCAGCCCGCGAGCCGCAGCTCCTGGATCAGCCCGGCCACGTTGCTCACCTGCAGCTTGTCGTAGATCGACTGGATGTGGTTGCGGACGGTGGCCGGCGAGCGGCTCAGGATGGTGGCGATGTCCTTGTGCGTGTCGCCGCGCGCCAGCAGTTCGGCGATGGTGCGCTCGCGCGGCGAAAGGCTGTCGGCGCGGCAGCGGCGCCGGCTCTTGAGGAACAGCAGGCGCTGCTGGACGTGGTGCGTCACCACGATCCCGTGGCCGCCGTAGCGCGCGTGCCCTTCCAGGAAGTGCTTGAGCAGCGGCCCGGGCAGCGTGCGGCCGTGCCACGCGGGCCACTCCGTCCTCAGCGCGTTCTCGAACAGGCCGTCGGCGTGGTACAGCACGCCGCGCAGGTCGCCGATGGCCGAGCCGCACGCCGGCGCGCCGCCGGGCTCCAGCCGGTCCAGGTGCACGATGCGGTTGAGCGCCAGCGCCTGCATCACGTGCGGCATCAGGCTGGCGAGCAGCTGGCGTTCGTCTTCCGTGCCCTGGGCGTCCGGGTCCGCCCGGAACAGGCTGAGCCAGTGCACGAAGTTGGTCTGCCGGTTGACGTCGGAGCTGATGAAGAAGTTGGCCTGCTCGAACCGCCGGCCGTAGTCGCGCAGCTGCGACTGGTCGGGCCGGTGGAACCAGGTGTCTGCGTTGAAAGCGAGCGTCGAGGTCGGCCGCTTGCCCACTTCCACCGCGGCGGTGTCGAGGTGCTTGACCTCTTCATAGGCCGTGATCATTTCCGCCGGCTGGTTGTGCAGGTGGATGGTGTGGATGTCGATGCCGCTGGCGGTGCTGGTGGCCGTGCCCCACATCGACGAATCGAAGGGCAGCACCGGCTTGATGAGGTCGAGCGCCGCGTCCTGGAAGGCGTCGATCGGCAGCTCGTGCGATAGCCGATAGAGCTGCAACAGCAGCGTGCTGAAGTCCTGCAGTGCGACCGGTTTTTTCATCAGGCCCCTTTTCCCTCGCCCGTGCGCAATGCGCCATCCCATGTTCCGGTGATTTCCGTGGGCCGCTCGGAAGTTACCCCGTCGCGGCGTTTCAAGAATGGTGCATTTGCATCATTTTTTTCGATGAAAGTGAAAGCTATGGTTTGCAGCACCTCCGGTTGGGGGGGGTCAACCTTTAAAGAAGAAACAGATATGCCCGCATTCATCCAGAAAATTCCCGGTGCCCTGTCCGTTGTCACGCTCGCGCTGCTCGGCGCCTGCGGCGGTGGTGGGGGAGGCGGCGGCGGCGCCGGCTTGCCGATCTCGCTCGGCGGCGGCCAGCAGCCTGCCGCTCCCGCGGCCACCAGTTCCACCACGCTGAGCGGCACGGTCGCCACCGGTGCCGCCTTTGCCGACGCCGCGCTCACGGTGTTCGACCAGACCGGCGCCAAGGTCTGCGAAGTGAAGGTCTCGGCCGATGGCACCTACAACTGCACGCTGCCCGCCGGCACCAAGGCGCCGCTGGTGATCCAGGCCGTGCGCGACGACCTCACGCTCTACAGCACCACCGCCAGCACCGCCACCGGCACGACCAACGTGACGCCGCTGACCACCATCGTGGTGGCGCAACTCGCGCCCAACGGTGACCCGTCGAAGCTGGCGGCCGCCATCCAGGCCAACGCCGGCGCCGTGACCGCGGGGGCGATCACCGACCAGGTGAAGAAGCTCGTGTCCGCGCTGCAGCCGCTGCTGGACGCCCTGAACATGAGCATCGACCCGATGAGCGGCGAGTTCAAGGCCAACGGCACCGGCCAGGACCGCGTGCTCGACACCATCAACGTGTCGGTGCGCCCCGACGGCGCGGCCGCCAGCATCGAGATCACCGTCAAGGCGCAGCCGGCCGGCGAAGACAGCCCGCCGGTGTCCATCGTGTTTCGCAGCGGCGACGCCACCATCGCGCCGCTGCCCGCGGTCGATGCCGCCGCGCTCGTGCAGCCGCCCACGCCGGCCATGGTGCAGGACCTGCTCGACCGCCTCAACGCCTGCTATGCGCTGCCGCTCGCGCAGCGCGTGAACAGCACCGTCAACGGCGACGGCAACGCCTTCGGCACGGCGGCCAACGTGGTCGCGCCGGCCTGCCGCACCCTGTTCGTGGACGACAGCCCGGAGAACTTCGTCTCGTCCGGCGCGCCCATCGGCCGCGACAGCGGCGGCGCGCGCCGCTCGTTCGAGAGCCTGTTCCGCGCCGGCCCCACCAACCTGAAGCACGACCGCGGCAACTTCGAATACTTCTATCCCAACGGCGACATCGCGCTGACCTACCGCTGGACCGACGTCGTGGGCAACACCGACAACGACGTCTTCAACGCGAGGATCGTGGGCGGCGCGCTCAAGCTCAGCGGCAACAGCAACGCCTATCGCGTCTCCGTGCGGCCGCAGCTGGAGATGAAGGACTACCTGAAGCACCCGAACCTCATTTACCGTTCGACCGGCTACGCGCTGAACGTGGACAACGTGCTCGAGCAGGGCAACTCGAAGTTCTCGAAGGTGGTGGTGACCAGCAACGCGCTGGGCGACCGCGAGCTGGTGCTGGTGCCGCGCGCAGGCTTGTCCACGCTGGTCCTCACCTCGGACGGCACCGCCGGCGGCTCGCCGCTCAGTTCTTCCGCCTGGCGCATGGCCACGCGCTTTGCCGACCCGGCGCAGCAGGGCGACCCGAGCAGCTTCGAGACGGGCAACCTGTTCGCCTCGCCGCAGTTCACCGACACGCAGTTGCGCGCGATTCCCGACCAGACGGTCTGGCGCCTGGAGTTCTTCCATGCCGCCGGCGGCAGCAACGTGGTGCAGTACGTGCGCACCTTCGCGCGCGCGCCGAGCATGGCGGAAGCCGTGCAGGTGCCGCTGGTGGAACTGGCGCCCGCGCTGCGCGCCGAGCTGCTCCAGGAAACGCAGGGCGTGGATCGCGGCATCGTCTTCCCGGCGCCGATTCCCTCGGACCCCGATGCCAACAACATCGACTTCAGCGCCGAAGGCAATCTCGACGGCTGGGTCGTGCCCAACGGCGCGCTCGCGCCCACCACGTTCATCGCCAGCGGCCGCGGTCCCAACACCAACCGCTTCAACGACTCGGTGACGCTGCGCACCACGGCGCGCAAGGCCATCATCTATTGCCAGCCGGTGAACACGCCGTCCGACAACCACTGCACGCAGGTGGGCCCGAACGCCTACCAGTACGCGCAGGGCAGCTCGGTCAGCACTTTCATCTTCACGGCGCGCACCGCGCGCCAGGTCGACCAGCGCAAGAGCTTCGAGGTGTGGCGCGTCGCGCCCTGATCCCGCGGTCCGCGCCATGAAAAAAGCCGCCGGACCCGAAGGGCCGGCGGCTTTTTCATTGGCTCTGGAAGCCGAAGGAGGATCAGTCGGCGTACACGCCGGCGGCCTTGATGATCGGGCCCCACTTGGCGATTTCGGCCGAGACGAACTTCTTGTGCTCGGCCGGCTCGGTGCGGTTGTCGGTGGTGATCACCGCGCCCAGCGCTTCTTCACGCTTGATGAAGCCCGGGTCCTTCATGGCCGCCTTGACGGCGTCGTTGAGCTTCTTCAGCACCGGCGCGGGCGTGCCCTTGGGGGCGTACACGCCGTGCCAGATCGTCACTTCGAAGCCCTTGAGGCCCGACTCGTCCAGCGTCGGCAGGTCCTTCAGCGCGGGCGTGGTCAGGCGCTTGGCCGTGGTCACCGCATAGGCCTTGACCTTCTTGGCCTCGATCTGCGAGGTGGTGTTGGTCGTCTGGTCGCACAGCAGGTCGATCTGGCCGCCCAGCAGGTCGGCGATGGCCGGGGCGGTGCCTTTGTACGGCACGGGCGTCATCTCGACCTTGATCGCGCTCTGGAACAGCAGGCCGCACAGGTGCGACGCGGCGCCCAGGCCTGCGTTGCCCAGGTTGATCTTGCCCTTGTTGGCGGCGATCCAGGCCGTCAGTTCCTTGTAGTTGTTGGCGGGCAGGCCGGGCTTGCCGATCAGCGTCATCGGCACTTCGTTGACCATGCCCAGGTATTCGAAGTCGGTCTCGACGTTGAACGGCAGCTTGCGGTACAGCGCTGGCATCGTCGACATGCCGATGTGGTTCAGCAGCAGCGTGTAGCCGTCGGGGTTGGCACGCGCCACCTTGGCGGTGCCGATGGAACTGCCCGCGCCGGCGGTGTTGTCCACCACGATGGTGGTGCCGAGCGTCTTCTGCATGGCTTCGGCGAGGTCGCGCGCCACGCGGTCGGTCGGGCCGCCGGCCGCGAAAGGCACCACGAGCGTGACGGTCTTGTTCCCGGGGAAGTCCTGGGCATGAGCACCGACAGCTGCGGCGGCAATCGCCGCGAGGGCGAACAGTTTCTTCATTTCGTCTCCGAGAGGGGTAAAAAGGCCGCGATCTTAAGGGCTGACCGCAGGCTGACCTATACCCAATAGCCCTTATGCGAGAAGCGCGATCCGCCCCTTGCCGGTGCATGCCGGGAGGCATGCCAAACCCGAGCCCGGCGCGCGGAATTGGCCGCCCCCGCTTGCGGCCGGCGCGCGGGCGTGGTCCCCTCGCGCTTCGATTTTTCGAAAAAACCTGGAGACCTTTCCCGATGTCGATCCGACTCAAAGACCCGACCCTGCTGCGCCAGCAGGCCTACATCGCCGGCGCCTGGGCCGATGCCGACGACGGTGCCACCGTGGCCGTCACCAACCCGGCCAACGGCCAGCGCATCGGCACCGTGCCCATGTGCGGCGCCGATGAAACCGCGCGCGCCATCGCCGCCGCCGAGAAGGCGCAGAAGGCCTGGGCCAGGGTGCCGGCCAAGGAGCGCTCGGCCATCCTGCGCAGGCTCAACGACCTGATGCTGGCCAACGTCGACGACCTCGCGCTCATCATGACCACCGAGCAGGGCAAGCCCATGGCCGAGAGCCGCGGCGAGATCGCCTATGCCGCCTCGTTCATCGAATGGTTCGCCGAGGAGGCGCGCCGCGTGTACGGCGACACCATTCCCGCGCCGCAGGCCGACCGCCGCATCCTCGCGCTGAAGCAGCCGGTGGGCGTCACCGCCGCCATCACGCCGTGGAACTTTCCCACCGCCATGCTCACGCGCAAGGCCGGCCCCGCGCTCGCTGCCGGCTGCGCGATGGTGGTCAAGCCCGCCACGCAGACGCCGTTCTCCGCGCTGGCCTTCGCCGAGCTGGCCGAGCGCGCGGGCGTGCCCGAGGGTCTGCTGTCGGTGCTCACCGGCTCGGCCAGCAAGATCGGCGGCGAGATGACGCGCAGCCCCGTCGTGCGCAAGCTCACCTTCACCGGCTCGACCGAGGTGGGCCGCACGCTCATGAAGCAGTCGGCCGACACCATCAAGAAGCTGTCGCTCGAACTCGGCGGCAACGCGCCCTTCATCGTGTTCGACGACGCCGACGTGGACGCCGCCGTCGAAGGCGCGATGGTCTCCAAGTACCGCAACACCGGCCAGACCTGCGTGTGCGCCAACCGCATCTACGTGCAGCGCGGCGTGCTGGAAGCCTTCACGCAGAAGCTGGTGGCCAAGGTCAATGCGCTGAAGGTCGGCGACGGCACCGAGGCCGGCGTGACGCAGGGCCCGCTGATCGACGCCAAGGCCGTCGAGAAAATCGAGGAGCACGTGGCCGACGCCGTGGCCAAGGGCGGCAAGGTGCTGGCCGGCGGCAAGCGCCATGCGCTCGGCGGCCTGTTCTACGAACCCACGGTGATCGGCAACGCCACCGCCGACATGCTGTTCGCGCGCGAGGAAACCTTCGGCCCGCTCGCGCCCGTGTTCGCGTTCGACACCGAAGAGGAAGCCATCGCCGCTGCCAACGACACCGAGTTCGGCCTGGCCGCGTACTTCTACAGCCGCGACATCGGCCGCATCATGCGCGTGGCCGAGGCGCTGGAGTCGGGCATCGTGGGCGTGAACACCGGACTGGTGTCGACCGCCGAGGCGCCCTTCGGCGGCGTCAAGCAATCGGGGCTCGGGCGCGAAGGCTCGAAGTACGGGCTCGACGATTTCCTCGAAGTGAAATATGTCTGCCTCGCGGGGCTCGACAAATGAGTCGGTCACGCGCAACCCGTTCGTAAGAGAAGTTTGCCGCCCGTCGAACTGTCCGACAGGCGGAGCCGGCGCAGGACGATGCGTCGGCCGTGCGCGGGGCCTAGGGTGAGTCTTCATTGCCGGTTTTCTGCAACCCCGAAGGAGATTCACACATGCCCATCACCTCATCTTCACTCGACGGAATGAAGGTCGCCATCCTCGTGTCCGACGGCTTCGAGCAGGTCGAGATGACCGAGCCGCGCAAGGCGCTCGACCAGGCCGGCGCGCAGACGCAGATCGTGTCGCCGGTGGACGGCCGCGTGCGCGGCTGGCATCACCACGACCCGGCCGACAGCTTCGAGGTCGACGTGCCGCTGAAGACCGCGAAGCCGGAAGATTTCGACGCGCTGCTGCTGCCGGGCGGCGTGGTGAACCCCGATGCCCTGCGCATCGACGAGAAGGCGGTCGCTTTCGTGCGTGCCTTCGTGGAGGCGGGCAATCCCATCGCGGCCATCTGCCACGGGCCGTGGACGCTGATCGACGCGGGCGGCGTGAAGGGCCGCAAGATGACCTCCTGGCCTTCGCTGCACGCCGACCTGAAGAATGCGGGCGCGAAGTGGAGCGACAAGGAAGTGGTGGTCGACCACAACCTCGTCACCAGCCGCAAGCCCGACGACCTGCCCGCCTTCAACCGCGAGATGACGAAGGCTTTCGAGCTCGCGTACGAGGCGTCGATTCATTGAGTTCCTGCGCGGCCGCGTCGGCCGCCACGGGCCCGGTGTAGCGCGCACGCGGGCGTATCAGCTGGCCGGTGGCCTGCTGCTCGAGCACGTGCGCCGTCCAGCCGACGGTGCGCGAGAGCGCGAACAGTGCCAGCGGCGCGCCGGCCGGCAGCTTGTGCACCGCCGCGAGGGCGGCGAGCCCGAAGTCGATGTTCACCGCGTCGCCGAGCAGCTTCTCGCCGATGGCGCGCAACTCGCTGAATGCCGGTGGCAGTTCGATGTTGGCCAGCAATGCACGGCAGCGCGCGTCCCCATTCGGATAGAGCGGATGCCCGAAGGCCGCGAGCGGCCGGTCGTGCGCGAGCCACTCGCGCACCGCTGCCTCGGTGCCGATGGCAACGGCGTTGCGCATCAGCGCCTGCACTGCGGCAGAGGCGCCGCCGTGCAGCGGCCCCGTCAACGTCGAGAGGCCGGTGAGCAGGCATGCCGCCACCGATGCGCCGGTCGATGCCGTCACGCGCGCGGCGAAGGTCGATGCATTGAGTTCGTGGTCGGCCAGAAGCACCAGCGCGCGGCGCAGGTCGTCGGCGGCGCGCGGTCGGCGCCATGCCGCGGCCAGCCGCATGTGCAGCGGCATCGCGCGCGACGGGGCCGTGCCGAGCAATGCGTCGGCCAGTGCGCCGATCGCCTCTGCCGCTTCGGCCCGCAGCACGTGGGGCGAGCGGCCGCGCGAAGGCAGGTCGGTGGCGGCGCGCGCCGCGAGCGCGAGCAGGCCGGCTTGAAGAGGCGGCGAATCGCCGGCCGAGACAACCGGCACGGCGGAAGCCGGAAAGTGCGGCGGCGCGCACTCCCACAGCAGGCCCGCGACTTCTTCGAGCGTGGCGTGTTCCGCGAGCATGCACGCGTCCTGTCCGCGATAGAGCAGCCGGCCTTCGGCCACGGTCGACACGCCCGAGGCCAGCACCGGTTCGCCCCACTGGATCGCCTCGCTCGCCACCGTCTCGCTGCTGCGCCGGCCTCGCGCGCGCGTGGCGATGCGCTGCACGTCGTCGCGGTGGTAGAGGCTGCGGCGCGGATCGGCCGCATCGGGCTTGGCGCGTATGCGGCCGCGGCTCACGCTCGCGTAGAGCGTCTGCGGGCGCACCTGCATCAGTTCGAGCGCCTGTGCGGCGGGCAGCCACAGGGGCGCGGTTCTCTTGGTGGTCATGTTGACAGAATAGATCAAGATTGACGTCAATATTCATCGGGACAGAATCAATGTCATCGTGACAACCCAGGAGTAAAGAGCGATGAACAACGACGACGGCAGCCTCGAAGGCGTGGTGGCCGCACGCACCGTGCTGTCCGAGGTGGACGGCGAGGCCGGACGGCTCGTGATCCGCGGCCATGCGCTGGACGAGATCGCGCAGCGCTGGCGCTATGAAGACGTGGTGGGCCTGCTGTTCGAAGGCTTCTTCGACACGCTGCCCGGCACGGGAACAGAGGCCCTGCGCATCGCCATCGGCCGCGCGCGCCGCGAGGCCTTCGAGCGCCTGCAGCCGAACGACGACGCCGTGCTGCGCCGGCTGCCGCCCATCGAGGCGGTGCGCGCGCTGCTGGCGCGGCTGCCTGACGGTGACGGTTTGGGCGACGACCTGCCGACCGCGCTGCGCCTGGTGGCGGCGCCGGCCGTCTACACCGCCGCGGTGATGCGCTGGCGCCTGGGCGTGCAGGCGCTCGCACCCGACGAGGCATTGCCGCACGCCACCGACATGCTGCGCATGCTGCATGGCCGCGCGCCCACGCCGGCCCAGAGCGCGGCGCTCGACACCTACCTCGTCACCGTGTGCGACCACGGCCTCAACGCCTCGACCTTCGCGGCGCGCGTGGTCGCGTCGACAGGCGCCGGACTGGCCTCGGCCGTGCTTGCCGGCATCAGTGCGCTGAAGGGGCCGCTGCACGGCGGCGCGCCCGGGCCGGTGCTCGATGCGCTCGACGCCATCGGCAGCGCCGCCAACGCCCGCGCGTGGCTGGAGCAGGCCGTGACCGAGGGCCAGCGCCTGATGGGCTTCGGCCACCGCATCTACCGCGTGCGCGATCCGCGCGCCGATGCGCTCAAGGGTGCGCTCGGGCGGCTCGGCAAGGAGGGCAGCGTCAATGCCGCGCGCTTCGCGCTGGCCGAGGCGGCGGAGCAGGCCGCGCTGGCCATCCTGCGCGAGAAGAAGCCGGGCCGCGCGCTGGAGACCAACGTCGAGTTCTACACCGCGCTGCTGCTGGAGGCGCTGGGCTTCGGCCGCGAGAGCTTCACCTGCGTGTTCGCGGCCGGCCGCGTGGGCGGCTGGGTGGCGCATGCGCGCGAGCAGGTCAAGAAGGGGCGGCTCATTCGTCCGCAGTCGGTGTACGTGGGCCCCGCGCCCGAGGAGGCGGGCGAAGCCGCACTCGCGCACTGAGCCTACAGGGCGCGGTCGCCGTCATCCGATACGCTCGCCTTGTTCCACGCATGCCACGGCATGCGCCATGCAAAGCGAAAGTATTCCCTCATGACGGCGACCTCCCTTCATCCGACCCCGCACGAGACCGCGCGGCGCCTGCCGCGCGACCTTGCGCTCATCACCGTGGCCATCGATGCCCTCATGGTGCTGGTCAACCTGGCCGTGCAGCTCGCGCCCGATACGCCCGAGGGCGCGCAGATGCGCGGCACCTACGCCCTGCCGGGCGTGTGGATCCCGATGGTGTTCAGCCTCGGCATGGCCTGGGTGCTGGCGGCGGCGCTGGCCTGGAGCCATGGGCGCAACGCGCTGGAAAAGCGCGGTGTCGGCAGTGTGTCGCTGCTCGCTCGCCCGCGCCTGCGCTATGCGGCCGCCTACCTGGTGGTGCTGCTGCTGAACTTCTATGCGCTGAGTCCGCTGCTGTATGAAGTGCAGCTGCTCTTCATGCCCGGTGGCCGCCTGCAGGACGTGGCCGGGCCGTCTTCCATGCGCGCGGTGATGGCTGTGTTCGTGTTCCTGCAGTCCGTCGCGCAATTGATCGTGCTCGTGCTCGGCGTGTGGGCCGCGGCATGGGTCGCGCTGCGCGCCGGGCGTGCCGCGCAGCTTGCGTCTGCTGCCGAAGCGCCGGACAGTGAAGACGTGGGTGGCGCGCCGCCACGGCGCGCGGTGGCGCTGGTGGGCGCCGCGATGTTCGCCTCGCTTCAGATGTGGAGCGGCGTGGCCATGAGCCGATGGACCTCCATGGGGCGCGGCGTGGACGGCCCCGAGCTGCTGTTCGCGTGGATGGTGCCGCCGCTGGTGGTCTTCGGGCTCGCGTTCTGGGGCGGCTGGCTCGGCGCCACGGCGGGGCTCGCGAGGGCGCGCCCGTTCAGGGCCGTGGGCGCTTCGGTGCTGGCCTTCGTGCTGGTGCAGGTCAGCTGCATCGTCATTGCCATCGCATGGCTGTACATCGCGTCGAGCATCTCGCGCAGCTTCTACAGCCCGGCCGGGCTCATCGGCTTCGTGCTCGCGTTCGTGCTGATCTACGCGATACACGTGGTGGCGCTGATGCGCGCCGCCACGCGCTGGTTGTACCGCCGCTACTTGTAGCTGCGCGCGTCCTCGATCACCTTGCCGTCGTTGGGCAGTTCGCCGGCGCCGACCACGACGACTTCGCCGCGCAGCTTGGTCACTTCGCGGATTGCATCGCCCACGCGCGCCTGCAGCCCTTCGGGCACGGCGCCCGCGCATTCGAGCTGCAGGGCCATGCGGTCGTCGCCCATCTCGCCGGACACCACCAGCCGAGCGCGCTGCGCCTCGGGAAAGCGGCGCAGTATCTCGGCCACCTGCGAGGGGTGCACGAACATGCCGCGCACCTTGGTGGTCTGGTCGGCGCGGCCGAGCCAGCCCTTGATGCGCTTGTTGGTGCGGCCCGTGGGGCAGGTGCCCGCGAGCACGGCGGACAGGTCGCCGGTGCCGAAGCGCACCAGCGGGTAGTCGAGATTGAAGCTGGTGACGACGATCTCGCCGACCTCGCCGTCGGGCACGGGGTCGCCCGTGCCGGGACGCACGATCTCGACCAGCACGCCTTCGTCGATCACCAGACCTTGTCGCGCGCTGGTCTCGTAGGCGATGAGGCCGAGGTCGGCTGTGGCATAGCACTGCGTGCCCTTCACGCCGTGCGCGGCGATCCAGTCGTGCAGGCTCGGCGGGAAGGCTTCGCCGGAGACGAGCGCCTTGGTGAGCGAGGGCAGCTTCAGCCCTTTCTCCTCGGCCTTTTCCAGCAATATCTTCAGGAAGCTGGGCGTGCCCGCGTAGCCTTCGGGCTTGAGGTCGACCATGGCCTCGAGCTGCTGTTCGGTCTGGCCGGTGCCGCCCGCGAACACGGTGCAGCCCAGGGCGCGCGCGCCGCTTTCCATGATGGAGCCGGCGGGCGTCATGTGGTAGCTGAAGCTGTTGTGGATCAGCTCGCCGCCGCGAAAGCCCGCCGCATGCAGCGCGCGCGCGGTGCGCCAGTAGTCGCGCGCCTCGCCTTCGGGCTCGTAGATGGTGCCGGGGCTCGCGAACACGCGGGGCATGCGCGGGCCGCGCACGATCGAAGCGAACCCGCCGAAGGGGTCGTCGGCGCGCCGTGCCTTCTGCAGTTCGAGCAGTTCCGATTTGCGCGTGACGGGCAGTTTCGCGAGTGCTTCGCGTGTCGTGATGTCGGCGGGTTTCACGCCGTCGAGGATCTTCGCGAATGCGGGTGCCGTCGTCTGCGCCTGCGCGATCTGCCTGGGCAATGCAGCCAGCAGGTCGCGTTCGCGTTCGGCGGGGTCACGGATTTCCAGCTTGTCGTAGTGGTCGGTCATGTCCGTACCCTTTGTCTTTCTGTTCTTTTCAAGGCGCTCAACTGCTCTGGGCCGCAGGTGTTGCCCCCGGAGAGGGGGTTGGCGAAGCGGCACGGAGTGCGCGAAGACTGGGGGAGAGTCAAGCAAGCCACCTCTTGCGCCGCTTGTAGCTCTTCACGTCCCGGAAACTCTTGCGGTCCGCGCCACCCACGCCGAGGTAGAACTCCTTCACGTCCTCGTTCTCGCGCAGGCTCTGCGCTTCGCCGTCCATCACGATGCGGCCGTTCTCCAGGATGTAGCCGTAGTCGGCATAGCGCAGCGCCATGTTGGTGTTCTGCTCGGCCAGCAGGAAGGTCACGCGCTCCTTGGTGTTCAGGTCTTTGACGATCTCGAACACCTCTTCCACGATCTGCGGCGCCAGGCCCATCGAGGGCTCGTCGAGCAGCACCATCGTCGGGTTGGCCATCAGCGCGCGGCCGATGGCGCACATCTGCTGCTCGCCGCCCGACGTGTAGGCCGCCTGCGAAGTGCGCCGCGTCTTCAGGCGCGGGAAATACGCATACACCTTCTCCAGCGTCTGCTGCACCGCGGCCTTGCCGTCGGTGCGTGTGTAGGCGCCGGTCATCAGGTTCTCTTCGATCGTCAGGTGCGCGAAGCAGTGCCGGCCTTCCATCACCTGGATCAGCCCGCGCTTGACCAGCTCCGCCGGCGACAGCGCCTCGATGCGCTCGCCGCGCAACTCGATGGTGCCCTTGGTGACGGCGCCGCGCTCGCCCGCGAGCAGGTTGCTCACCGCGCGCAGCGTGGTCGTCTTGCCCGCGCCGTTGCCGCCGAGCAGCGCCACGATGCCGCCGTCGGGCACCGTGAGCGAGACGCCCTTGAGCACCAGGATCACGTGGTTGTAGATGACCTCGATGCCGTTGACATTGAGGAGGATGTTGGGTTCGCTCATGGTGTGGTCCGAAGCATTCGACAACGGCGCGGCAAAAGGCGTCGCGCTGTCGAATGGCGGCTCTTGCGAGCCGCCACGGAACTCAGCGGTGCATCAGGACTGGCAGTCGGCCGCTTCGCGGCGCGTCAGCTTCTTCTCCGTTGCGTACTTGTCGGCCGCTGCTTTGGCCATCGGCTTGATGATCTGGTCGTCGGCCTGGTACCAGTCGGGCGCGATGTTCCACTTGGCGCCGTCCCAGGTTTCCATGCGCGCCCAGGTGGAGCCGATGTGGTCCTGGCACGAAGTGCTCACCGGGCGCATCACGCCCGCGAAGCCCAGCGCGTCGAGCTTCTTCTGGTCGAGCGCCAGGTTCTCCAGGCCCCAGCGCACCTGCTCGCCGGTCATGACCTTGCCCTTGCCGAAGCGCTCCTGCGCGCGCTTGACGGCCTCCACGCCGAGCATCGAGATGATCGCGCCGCGCGTGTAGAGCACCGAGCCCACTTCTTCCTTCGGGCCCGTGCCCTGGCCCTTGTCGTGCACCTGCTTGATGATGTCCTGGATCACCTTGTTGTCGGGACCGGAGCCGTTCAGCGCCAGCGCGTTGTAGCCCTTGGCGTTGGCGCCCACGTCCTTCACGTCGGGTTCGGCGCCGGCCCACCACACGCCGTACATCTTCTCGCGCGGGTAACCGGTGGCCACGGCTTCCTTCAGCGCGGTGGAGTTCATCACGCCCCAGCCCCAGAGCAGCACGAAGTCTGGACGCTGCTGGCGCACCTGCAGCCAGGCCGACTTCTGCTCCACGCCGGGTGCCGTCACCGGAATCAGCGACAGGTCGAAGCCGTGCATCTTCGCGCGCTCCTGCAGCAGCGGAATCGGTTCCTTGCCGAAGGGCGAGTCGTGATACACGAGGGCGATCTTCTTGCCCTTGAGCTTGTCCATGCCGCCTTCCTTCTTGCCCAGGTGCTGGATCAGGATGTCGGCCGCGGTCCAGTAGGAGCCCATCAGCGGGAAGTTCCACTTGAAGACACCGCCGTCCTGCGAGGCTGCGAGGCCGTAGCCCAGCGTGACGAGCGGGATCTTGTCGGTGGGCACCTTGTCGGTCAGCGCGAAGGTGATGCCGGTGGCCTGCGGGTCGAACAACGCAACGCCGGGGCGGCCCTTCAGGCGTTCGTAGCATTCCACGCCCTTGTCGGTGGCGTAGCCCGTTTCGCATTCCTCGAAAGTGATCTTCACGCCGTTGATGCCGCCTTGCGCGTTCACCAGCTTCAGGTAGTCCTGCTTGCCGTTGGCCCAGGGCGTGCCGTTGGGCGCGTAGGGGCCGGTGCGGTACACCAGCAGCGGGAAGAACTGTTCCTTGGCCTGCGCCTGCGCGACCGATGGTGCGAACGCGGCGCCGAGAGTGCTGGCCACCAGGGCGGCGGTCAGAGCGAGCGATTTCAGTTTCATGCCTGTCTCCTTTTGTGGGCACCTCGGTGCCGGGTTTTTACGAACGGGAACTCTCGAAACGAATCAATGCGGGAAGGGCCACAGCCGCAGCTTCTCCTTGGCCGTGGACCACAGCCGGGCCAGCCCGTGCGGCTCGACGATCAGGAAGAACACGATCAGCGCGCCGAAGATCATGGTCTCCAGGTGCGAGGCCAGGGCGGTCGAAATCGAGAAGCCCAGCCACGCCGGCAGCTGGTTCAAAAAGAGCGGCAGCAGCACGATGAACGCGGCGCCGAAGAAGCTGCCCATGATCGAGCCGAGCCCGCCGATGATCACCATGAACAGCAGCTGGAACGAACGGTCGATGCTGAAGGCCGCCGGCTCCCACGCCCCCAGGTGCACGAAGCCCCACAGCGCGCCCGCCACGCCGACGATGAAGCTGCTCACCGCGAAGGCCGTGAGCTTGGCGTACACCGGGCGGATGCCGATCACCGCGGCGGCCACGTCCATGTCGCGCATCGCCATCCATTCGCGGCCGATGGCGCTGCGCACCAGGTTCTTGGCCAGCAGCGCGAACACCACCACGAAGGCCAGGCAGAACAAATACTTCTGCACCGGCGATTCGATGGGCACGCCGAACACGTTCAGCCCCGCCACGCTCACAGAGCCCGACGAAGAATTGTTGGTGAACCACTGGATGCGCAGGAAAGCCCAGTCGGTGAAGAACTGCGCCGCCAGCGTGGCCACCGCGAGGTACAGCCCCTTGATGCGCAGGCTCGGAATGCCGAACAGCACGCCGATCACCGTGGAGCAAAGGCCGCCCAGCAGCAGCGACGCAATGAGCGGCATGCCGTCGATGCGCACCTGGAAGTTGTAGGCCGCATAGGCGCCCACCGCCATGAAGGCGCCGGTGCCCAGCGAGATCTGGCCGCAATAGCCCACCAGGATGTTGAGACCCAGCGCCGCGAGCGAAAGGATCAGGAAGGGCGTGAGGATGGCGCGCATCCAGTAGTCGGACACGCCCAGCGGCACCACCACGAACGCCACGAGCAGCAGCACCAGGATCGCGATGCGGTCCTGCGCGATCGGAAAGATCTGTTGGTCGGCCCTGTAGCTCGACTTGAACTGGCCGTTTTCTCTGTAGAACATCGCGTTCAGACCCGATCGATGATCTTCTCGCCGAACAGCCCCTGGGGCCGCACGAGCAGGAAGACCAGTGCAAGAACATAGGCAAACCAGATCTCGATGCCGCCACCGAGCATGGGGCCGAGATAGATTTCGGACAGCTTCTCGCCCACGCCGATCAGCAGGCCGCCGATGATGGCGCCCGGTATCGAGGTGAGCCCGCCGAGGATCACCACCGGCAGCGCCTTCAGCGCCACCAGCGACAGCGAGAACTGCACGCCCAGCTTCGACCCCCAGATGATCCCGGCCACCAGCGCCGAGAAGCCGGCCACCGACCACACGATCACCCAGATGCGCTTGAGCGGAATGCCGATCGACTGCGCGGCCTGGTGGTCGTCGGCCACCGCGCGCAGGGCGCGGCCGGTGGCCGTCTTCTGGAAGAAGATGGCCAGCACCACCACCAGCCCGGCCGCCACCAGCGCGGCGATCAGGTCTTCCTGGCTCAGCAGCAGCCCGCCCTGGAAGGTGCCTTCGAGCACCATCAGCGGTTCCTTGGGCATGCCCACGTCGATCTTGTAGATGTCGTTGCCGAACAGCGTCTGGCCGATGCCGTCCAGGAAATAGGCGATGCCCAGCGTGGCCATCAGCAGCGTGATGCCTTCCTGGTTCACCAGCTTGCTCAGCGCCAGCCGTTCGATCAGCCAGGCGACCACGACCATCACCGCCATGGCCGCGACGAAGGCCAGGATGTTCGCGAGGATCTGGCTCTGGAAGCCGAACCACAGCGGGAACCATTCGGAGAAGCGAGCCATGGCCAGCGCCGCGAACAGCACCATCGCGCCCTGCGCGAAGTTGAAGACGCCGGAGGCCTTGTAGATCAGCACGAAGCCGATGGCGATCAGCGAATAGAGCATGCCGACCATGAGGCCGCCGAAGAGGGTTTCGAGGAAAAAGCCCATGGTCAGTGTCTTTCTTGTTTTTCTCCCTCCCCCGCTGGGGGAGGGTTGGGGTGGGGGCGGGCGGCGCTCGATGAGGCGCTGCCGTGTCGTGAGGGCCGTCGTGCCCCCATCCCAGCCTTCCCCCAGCGGGGGAAGGAGCAATGCTTCAGGGCGAGGGTTGGCATGGCGTCAGTGCTCCACACCCAGATAAGCCCGGATCACGTCCTCGTTGCTGCGCACTTCATCCGGCGTCCCGTCGCCGATCTTCTTGCCGTAGTCCAGCACCACCACGCGGTCGGAGATGTCCATCACCACGCCCATGTCGTGCTCGATCAGCACGATGGTCGCGCCGAACTCGTCGTTCACGTCGAGGATGAAGCGGCTCATGTCCTGCTTCTCCTCCACGTTCATGCCGGCCATGGGCTCGTCCAGCAGCAGCACCTGCGGCTCCATCGCGAGCGCGCGGCCCAGGTCCACGCGCTTCTGCAGTCCGTAGGGCAGGCGGCCCACGGGTGTCTTGCGGTGTGCTTGGATCTCCAGGAAGTCGATGATGTGCTCGACGAACTCGCGGTGCTGCAGTTCCTCGCGTTCGGCGGGGCCCCAGCGGAAGGCCTGGGCCAGCAGCCCGCTCTTCATCTTGAGGTTGCGCCCGGTCATGATGTTGTCGAGCACGCTCATGCCCTTGAAGAGGGCCAGGTTCTGGAAGGTGCGCGCCACGCCCATCTCGGCCACCTGGCGCGAGTTCATGTGCCTGAAGGTCTGGCCGCGGAAGGTGATGGAGCCCTGCTGCGGCTGGTAGACGCCGTTGATGCAGTTCAGCATCGAACTCTTGCCCGCGCCGTTCGGCCCGATGATGGCGCGCACTTCATGCTCGCGCACGTTGAAGCTGATGTCCGTCAGCGCCTTCACGCCGCCGAAGCTCAAGCTGATGTTCTGCACGTCGAGGATGACCTCGCCATCCTTGCGGCCGCCGCGGGTCGTTGTTGCAAGCATGGAGGCCTCTGTGTGGTTGTGCGCGTTCATGCGGCCGCCTTGACCAGTGGAAAGCGCTTCGCGTCGACGATCTTCAGCGTGGCGCTCACCGAGCCCGTGCGTCCGTCCTCGAACTTGACCTGGGTCTCGATGAACTGCTCGGCCTTGCCGCCATAGAGTGCGTCGACCAGCACCGCGTATTTCTCGGCGATGAAGCCGCGGCGCACCTTGCGCGTGCGGGTCAGTTCGTCGTCGTCGGGGTCCAGTTCCTTGTGCAGCACCAGGAAGCGCGCGATCTGCGTCTCGCCCATGCCGTCCTCGGTCGCGAGGTCGGCGTTCACCTTGCCGATGCACTCGGCCACCAGCGCCAGCACGTCGGGCTTGCCGGCCAGGTCGACGTAGCCACCGTAGGCCAGGCCGCGCCGCTCGGCCCAGTTGCCCACCGCCTCGAAGTCGATGTTGATGGCCGCGCACACTTCGTCGCGCGCGTTGCCGAAGCACACGGCTTCCTTGATCTGCGGGAAGAACTTGAGCTTGTTCTCGATGTAGTTGGGCGCGAAGATCGCGCCGCCCACGAGCCGGCCCACGTCCTTGGCGCGGTCGATGATGCGCAGGTGCCCCTCGCTGTCGAGCACGCCCGCGTCGCCGGTGTGGAAGTAGCCGTTGGCGTCGAGCACCTCGGCGGTGGCGTCGGGGCGCTTGTAGTACTCCTTGAGCACCGACACGCCGCGCACCAGCACTTCGCCGTCGGCGGCGATCTTCAGCTCGATGCCCGGTGCGGCGGTGCCCACGGTCTGCAGCTTGACCTTGCCGTCCTGCTGCAGGCACACGTACGCGCAGGTCTCGGTCTGGCCGTAGAACTGCTTGAGGTTCACGCCGATGGAACGGTAGAAGCGGAACAGGTCGGGCCCGATGGCCGCGCCCGCGGTGTAGGCCACGCGGATGCGGCTCATGCCCAGCACGTTGCGCAACGGGCCGTAGATCAGCAGGTTGCCCAGCGCGTACAGCGCCCGGTCGCCCATGCCCACCGGCGCGCCGTTGAGGATGTCCGCGCCCACGCGCCGCGCCAGCGCCATGAACTTCGCATACAGCCAGCGCTTGGGCGCGGCCGCGTCTTCCATGCGGATCGACACGGCCGTGAGAAGCCCTTCGAAGGTGCGCGGCGGGCCGAAGTAGTAGCTCGGGCCGATCTCGCGCATGTCGTTCATCACCGTTTCGCTCGACTCGGGGCAGTTGAGCGTGAAGCCGCCCACCAGCCACTGCGCCACCGAGAACAGGTGGTCGCCCACCCAGGCCATCGGCAGGTAGCTCATGATGTTGTCGCCGGGGCCGAGCCTGTCGGTCTCCACGCCGCCGCGGCCCGCCGCGATGAAGCTCGCGTGCGTCTGGCACACGCCCTTGGGGCGGCCGGTGGTGCCGGAGGTGTAGAGGATCACGCCCACGTCCGTCGCTTCGCCGCTGGCCACCGCGCGGTCGTAGTAGCCGGGGTTGGCCTTGTCGAACTCGCGGCCCAGCGCGCGCAGTTGCTCGTAGCTCATGAGCCCGGGCTGGTCGTAGTGGCGCAGGCCCTTGGGGTCGTCGTAGATGACGTGGCGGATGGCCGGCAGCTTGCCCTGCTGGATGTCGCGGCACTCCAGCAGCTTGTCGACCTGCTCCTGGTCTTCGACGATGACGAACTCGATGCCCGCGTCCTGCAGCATGAAGACCATCTCGCCTGCCACCGCGTCCTGGTAGAGCGGCACCGGCACGCCGCGCAGGCTTTGCGCGGCGATCACCGCCATGTACAGGTGCGGCCGGTTGGCGCCGACGATGGCCAGGTTGTCGAAGGCCTTGAAACCCAGGCTCGCCAGGCCGCAGGCCATTTCGCGCACTTCCTGCGCCACGGCGTTCCAGGTCCAGGTTTGCCAGATGCCGAGGTCTTTCTCGCGCACGGCCGGCGACTCCGGACGAGCTTCGGCATGCGCGAGCATCAGGCGGGGGAAGGTGGGGGCGGTTGTTTGCACAGTGGGCGGATCGTAGGTCTCACTTTGACGCCCGGTTGTCGTTCCAACGACAATCCTAGGGACACTACTCCCCGGAGTTTCCCGATGCCTCACGGCAACCTCAACCACAACAACGTGCTCGGCGGTTCGATCAAGGACCGCGTGCGTCCGGCCAACGCCGCCGAGCTCGACGGCATTCCCTGGCTGCCCACGCTCACCCCCGCCGAGCGCCGCCGCGCCGAGGCCACGCTGGTGGTCGGCGAGGCCGAGCCGGGCGATCTGGTGTGCCGCGTCGGCCGCTCGCCCACCTACTGGTTCGGCGTGGTCGAGGGCCTGCTCAAGATGAGCAACGACAACGCCGACGGCGGCTCGGTCACCTACACCGGCGTGCCGCCCGGCGGCTGGTTCGGCGAGGGCACGGTGATGAAGCGCGAGCCCTACCGCTACAACATCCAGGCGCTGCGCCGCAGCCTCATCGCGGGCCTGCCGACCGAGAGCTTCCACTGGCTGCTGGACCACTCCATCGGCTTCAACCGCTTCGTGATGAACCAGCTCAACGAGCGGCTGGGCCAGTTCATCGCGGCGCTGGAGATCGACCGGCTCAACAACCCCGACGCGCGCGTGGCGCGCAACCTGGTGTCGCTGTTCAACCCGGTGCTGTACCCGGGCGTGGGCGAGGTCTTGCGAATCACGCAGCAGGAGCTGGCCTACCTGGTGGGCCTCTCGCGCCAGCGGGTGAACGAGGCGCTCAACGGCCTGTCGGCGCAGGGGTTGATCCGGGTGGAGTACGGCGGCCTGCGCGTGCTCGACCTGCCGGGCCTGCGCGCGACCGCGATGTCGAACAAGAAGAACAGCCAACCCTCCGCGGAAACGGAAACCCCATGACCCTCAAAGACCAGATCCAGATCGTGCCCGCGAACGCCGAGGCCGCGTTCATTCCCCCGCCGGAGCCTTCGAGCAAGCCCAAGGCCGAAGAGACCGGACCGACGCTCGAGGAGGCGCTCGCGCGCAACGAGCAACTGTCCGAAAAGCTGGAGGCGCTCGACGCGGTGCTGGCCAAGCCGCTCGGCGAGATCCTCGCCGACAGCGAGAAGGCCGAGGAAACCGCGCTCGCCTGGGACCGCTTCGGCGCCATGTGGATGCTGTCGCAGCGCGCCATGCGGCGCGTGGCGCTCGACCTGGCGGCGCAGCTCGGCGTGAGCGAGGAAGAGGTGGTGTCGCGCGCCATGGCCAACGCCAATGCGGTGCTCAACGGCGCCGACGAAGTCGACCTGGGCGGCACCGTCGCGCCGGCGCAGCTGCAGCACATCGTGCGGCACCGCAACTTCCTGCGCAAGCAGTTCCGCTAGGGCGGACCCGATGTATCGAGCGACCTACCGCGACGTGGCGTAGGTCATCCCGTCGGTCCACGTGTCCCGCATCTTTTCCAGCAAGCCCTTCGGGATTCGCTGGTCACTGCCCGCCTGGTCCAGCGTCTTGCGCATCCCCTCGGCGATTCGCGCAAGGACGAGCGCGGGCTTCGCGACCCCGCATACCTTGCTGCCGAACAGCAGCAATTCTTCGGTGGTCGGATAGGCCTTGGTGTGGCCCTTGCCGGCGAAGAGCTTGAGCGCCAGCGTGCGGTCTTCCAGTTCTGGGCCGCCTTCATAGCGCGTGTACTTGTAGATCGCGGTGGTCACCACATCGAACATCGGCGCCAGGCGGCAGTCCGCCGCCGAGGTGTAGAGCAAGCCGTAGTTCTTGAGGTGGCCATCGCCGTTGCGCACCATGATGCTGAATGCCACCTGCTCGAAGAAGCGCGCGAGGTTCTCGCTGGGCAGCTGAAGGTATTGCATCAGCTCGGCGATGCGCTGGTAGCTCCCGTGGTACTTCCGGTCGGATTGGATGTCGCGCACTCGAAGGTTCATCAGCGCAGCGATGTCCTCGAAGCCGATGCGGGACCCGTCCGCGGCGATGTCGAAGCGGTCGACCAGCAGCAGATGCCCGTCGTCCGAGAGATCGAAGGTGGGGGTCTCGATGCCGGCGTGGCGTGCCGCCGTCAGGCACATGAACTCGTTGGCCGACAGGCCCGGATAGGACGGTGCGGCGGCCTTCACGATGATCGTGGGTACCGCAAGGGTGATCCGGTCCGGCACCATGATCTTCGGCTGCATGCCGGCAATGCCGGCGCCCGTGCTCAGGTAGGCCCGCACCAGCTCGTCGAACACCTCGGGCGTGTAGCGGGTTCCTAGCAAGGTCTTGCGGTCGATGATCCGGGGCGCCGCGAGCGGCTGCGCCCCCGGCAGCCTGAACCCCAGCCGCCCGATGCCGTTGGAGCCGACCACCGCGAGCAGGTGCATCGGGGTGAGCTGCTGTTTGGGAAACATCGCCCGCAGGCGCAGATACAGGTCGCCTTCGGGCAGGTTCTGATCCATGACGGCGAAGAGGTCGCCGTCCTGATAGGTCGGCCGGGTCGGCGGCATGAGCAGCGCGACCGAGGGCTGATCCGCACGGCTGTCGAGATACCGGAACTCGTAGACCGAGTGCCTGAGCAACTGTCCGGCCGACGCGCCGGCGATCTCGACGTCGAGTTGCTTGATCTTTTCAGGAAGCATCGTCGTCGTCCTGTCCGAAGCGCTCCGTGACTTCCTCCAGCGTCGGCATGCCCAGTCGTTCCAGGCGGATCGTGAGATCCATGGCGCGCAGGATGTCGAAAAGCGAGGCGAGGGTGATGTCTTCCCCTCGTTCCAGGCGGTAGAGGACGTTGCGCGCGCGGCCCGACCGCGAGGCGATGTCGGTCGCCTTCATGCGGCCTTCTTTTCGCGCGCGCTGAATGGCTTGTCCAAGCTCGAGAGGGAGTCTGATTTTGTCCTTCATATGCCACATTTTGTGATCGATGGGGAAAAATGTCCATCGACGAGGACGATTTGCTGGCGCGCCATTGAACGAGGTGCGGCGGCTTTGTGTCAGCTGCGGGCCTGCCAGACTTTCGCGCATCGCCTAAGCTTGCGGCTTACTTTCTGTCTCCACCCCAATCCCCATGTCCATCTCTCACCTCACCCTCATCACCGGCGCCTCCCGTGGCCTGGGCCGCGCCATGGCCGAACAGCTGCTGCAGGCCGGCCACACGGTGCTCGGCATTTCGCGCAAGCAGTCGCCCGAGCTGGCCGAAGCCGCCAAGGCCGCCGGCGCCGAACTCGTGCAATGGGAGCAGGACCTGTCCGACCCCGTGGCCGCGTCGGAGCGCGTGTCGGCATGGCTCAAGACCGTCGATGCGCAGCGCTTCGACAGCGTCACGCTCATCAACAACGCCGGCACCGTCGGCAACCCCGCGCCGCTGTCGCGCGCCGTGGAAGCCGAGCTGTCGCTGGCGCTGCGCATCGGCCTGGAAGCGCCGATGCTGATCACGGCCGCGTTCCTGGGCGCGACGCGCGAATGGCGCGGCACGCGCAAGGTGCTCAACATCTCGTCGGGCCTGGGCCGCAACGCGATGGGCAGCCAGGCGCCCTACTGCGCGGCCAAGGCGGGCATGGACCACTTCTCGCGCGCCGTGGCGCTCGAGGAAGCGAATGCGCCGAACGGCGCGCGCATCGTCTCGCTCGCGCCCGGCGTGATCGACACCGACATGCAGGTGCAGCTGCGCGGCGCCTCGGCCGACAAGTTCCCGGACCGCACGCGCTTCGAGAAGATGAAGAACGAAGGCATGCTCGACAGCCCGGCCGCCGCCGCCACGAAGGTGCTGGGCTACCTGGCGCGCGAAGACTTCGGCGCCAAGCCCGTGGCCGATGTGCGCGATCCGGCCTGAAACCAGGGACACCCAAGCCATGGCCACCGCCAAGTCGATCGACACCCTCGAATACAAGCTCTTCCCCTCGCCGAGGAACGTGCACCGCATCGTCTTCGAGCACCAGGTCTTCGTGCCGTACCCGTACGCGCTGATCGTGATGGACGAGTTCTACTTCAAGGGGCGCTACAGCCTGTTCTCGGCCTGCAGGATGAGCGACGGGAAGATGGGGCAGGTGGCGACGTTCGAGGATGCGGGGGACGTGGCCATCTTCAACAGCAAGTTCGTGCCGGACTGAGTCCCCGGTATTTCTCCCTCCCCCGCTGGGGGAGGGCAGGGGGGGGGCACGGCGGCGTATCGATTGCAGTCAGCCTGTTTGATGCCGACTGCCCCCATCCCAACCTTCCCCCAGAGGGGGAAGGAGCAATGCGGCCGTGCTCACTGCATCGCAAACCTGTCCCGCTGCGCCTGCGCGCACTCCCCCATCACGCTCAGCGCCCGCTCCACCGTCGGCGTGCCCATCACGAAGGGGTTCGCCGCGCCCGCCGGCTGCTGGCGCAGCGCCGCCATCTTGGCTTGCGAGCTGTCGACGTTCGAGTGGTTCGACAGCATCACGTCGATGTTCTGCGCCTTCACCAGCGAGTCCATGCGCTTCGTGGACGCGATGTAGCTGTCCAGCCGCGGCACGTCCTTGCCGAAGTTGAAGCCCGTGCCGCCCCAGAGCATGGCGCGGTGCTTCCTGCCGTTCTCGCTCACGTCGAACACCGGCGAGAGCGTGCCCATGGTGTGGCCCGGCGTGAGGTACAGCGTGACGGTGGTGTCGCCCAGGGTGACGCGGTCGCCGTCCTTCACCGAGATGTCGCGCTTGGGCGGCGCGCCCCAGATCGGCGTGGCGAACTCCAGCTTCGTCTCGGTCATGCGCCAGTCGAGATCGCTCATGACGACCCGCGCGCGGTACTTCTGCGCGAGGTAGGGCGCGCCGCCATAGTGGTCGCCGTGGCCGTGCGTGACGATCACGTACTTGATCTGCGCCGGGTCCAGGCCCAGCTTGCGCATGCCACCCTCGATGAGCGCGGCGGCTTCCACCTGGTTGTTGAGCGCATCGATGAGGATGATGCCGTCCGAGGTCTTCACGGCCCAGGCGCTGACCCAGTCGGCACCCACGAAGTACAGGTTGTCGAAGGCCTTGGCGGGCGGCGGCGCGGGCTTGTTGATGAGCAGGGGGAGGCCCTTGTCGAGCTCTTCCTGCGGCGGGCGCGTGGCGGGGGCGGGCTTGCACAGCGAAAGCAGCGGCCCCAGGTCGGAGCCCGCGGCCTGCGTGGCCGCCGCGACGTGGGCGGCGACGGTCGCGTCTGAAGGCTTCTGCGCGGCCGGTGTCTGCGCGCAGCCCTGCACGAGGGCTACAGCCGCCGCGAGAGCGGCCGTCTTCAGGGAAAGGGAAGGAACCATCGGTGTCTCCATGCCGTCGTTGCGGCTTGTTCTGGAGACACCATTCTGCGGTGCGCAGGCTTATTCGATTGTCGCGCCCGAGGCTTGCACGATGCTCTTCCACTTCTCGTAGTCGGTCTTCAGCAGCTTGCCGAACTGCTCGGGCGTCATGCTCTGCGGCTCTGCCCCTTGGGCGATGATGGCCGCGTTCATTTCAGGCGTGGCCAGCAGCTTGTTGACTTCGGCATTGAGCGTGGCCACCACTTCCTTGGGCGTGCCGGCCGGCACGAACAGGCCATACCAGGTGCTCACGTCGAAGTCCTTGTAGCCCAGCTCGGCCACGGTGGGCGTGTCGGGCAGCGAGGTGCTGCGCTTGGCCGAGGTGACCGCCAGCGGCCGCAGCTTGCCGGCCTTGATCTGCGCCATGGCCGAAGGCACCGACGACACCATCAGGTCGACGTTGCCCGCCAGCACGTCCATCATGGCCGCGTTGGAGCCCTTGTAGGGCACGTGGCGCATCTTGATCTTGGCCGCGCCGTTGAAGATCTCGCCGGCCAGGTGGATGGTGGTGCCGTTGCCGGGCGAGCCGTAGGTGATGGTGTCGGGCGCGGCGCGCGCGGCCTTGACCACGTCGTCGAGCGTCTTGAACTTGGAGTTGGCCTGCGTGACGATCACCACCGGCGTGTAGGCCACGTGGGCCACGGCCGTGAGGTCCTTCACCGGGTTGTAGCTCAGGTTCTTGTAGAGCCAGGGCGCGACGACCATGTTGTCCTTCTGGCCCATCACGATGTCGTAGCCCGTGGGCGCGGCGCGCGCGGCCTCGGCGATGCCGATGGTGCCGCCGGCGCCGGCGCGGTTGTCGGGCACCACGGTCCAGTGGTTCACCTCGGTGAGCTTCTGCGCGACCAGGCGCGCCAGGATGTCGGTGCCGCCGCCGGGCGGGAAGGGCACGATCATGCGCACGGGCTTGGCGGGGTAGGCCGCCGCGTTCTGCGCGTGGGCGAGGGGGGCCGTGAAGGCCAGCGGGAGTGCGAGCGCGATGGCCAGCGTGCCGAGGTGTCTGCGGATCATGGTTGTCTCTTTGTGGGGAGCGTGTCGGGGTTGCAGTCGCGTTGTCTTCACTGCACCGAGGGTGCAGTGTGCCGGAAGCGGTGCGCCGGGGTTTTCGCGATTCGCGATGGGGCCCGTATCGGCTCGCGCTGGCTTGACAGGGGGCGGGGCGAGGCAAATACTGCACCGCCTGGTTGAGTATTTTCGAAAAAGGAGACACCCATGCTCGGAAACATCGACGCCGTGGCCAACCTCGCGGTCAAGGACCTCGCCGTGGCCCGCCGCTTCTACGAAGGCACGCTGGGCCTCGCGCAGGTCGACGCGGAAGGCGAGGAAGTGATCGTCTACCGCAGCGGCGGCACGCGCATCAACGTGTACCGCTCGTCGTTCGCTGGCACCAACCAGGCTACGGCCGTGACCTGGCAGGTGGGCGACGACATCGGGCGCCTCGTGGCCGCGCTCAAGGCCAAGGGCGTGCGTTTCGAGCACTACGACATGCCCGACACGAAACTCGAAGGCGACCTCCACGTCATGGGCGACATGAAGGTCGCGTGGTTCAAGGACCCCGACGGGAACATCCTGAACCTCATCAACGGCTGAGCGGCCAGCCGGTGTTTTTTCAGCCGAAGTTCTTTTCGGCGAAGTCCCAGTTGGCCAGCTTGGCCAGGAAGGTCTCGACGAACTTCGGACGCAGGTTGCGGTAGTCGATGTAGTAGGCGTGTTCCCAGACGTCCACGGTCAGCAGCGCGGTGTCCGCGGTCGTCAGCGGCGTGCCGGCGGCGCCGGTGTTCACGATGTCCACCGAACCGTCGGCCTTCTTCACCAGCCAGGTCCAGCCCGAGCCGAAGTTGCCCACGGCCGACTTCACGAAGGCTTCCTTGAAGGCGTCGTAGCTGCCCCACTTGGCTTCGATGGCCTTGGCCAGCGCGCCGCTGGGTGCGCCGCCGCCCTGGGGCTTCATGCAGTTCCAGAAGAAGGTGTGGTTCCAGATCTGCGCGGCGTTGTTGTAGATGCCGCCGCTGGATTTCTTGACGATCTCTTCGAGCGTCATCGCTTCGAATTCGGTGCCCTTTTGCAGGTTGTTGAGGTTCACCACGTAGGCGTTGTGGTGCTTGCCGTAGTGGTACTCCAGCGTTTCTTGCGAGTACTCGGGTGCCAGCGCGTCCAGGGCGTAGGGCAGGGGTGGGAGCTTGTGTTCCATCGTGATTACCTTTGTGGTTGTTGAAAAAAGAAAAACGGATTCATTCGCCGGCCGGCAACGCACCCGGCTTGGGCACGACCCGGTAGGCGCAGCGCCGCGCGCCCGCGAGCACATGCTCGACGCGGCTCACGGTCACGTCGGGGCCCAGCACTTCGTCGAAGAGCTGCAGCTCGCTGCGGCAGAAGCCGCTGCAGGCCTGCGCCGCCGTGCAGATGGGGCAATGGTTCTCTATGAAGAGCCAGCCGTTGCCCTGGCCTTCTTCGTCTTCGGGCCGGAACTCGGCCATGTAGCCTTCGCGGCTGCGGATTTCCGCGAGCCGCTCGAGCCGCGTCTTCAGGCTGCGCGCGCCGCGCATGGCCTGGGTGTAGTTGGCGCGCATGGTGGCCTCGCGCGCGGTGATGAGCTGGTCCATGCCCTTTTCGCCGAACACGCTGATGACGGCGCTGATCATCTGCACCGTCATCTCGGCATGCGTGTCGGGAAAGCGCTTGTGGCCCTCCCCGGTGAGCCGCCAGATCTGCGTGGGCCGGCCGCGGCCGCCGGAGCGGCTCTCGGCGTCGACCAGCCCGTCGGCCTCCAGCTTGGCCATCTGCTGGCGCACCGCCTCCACCGTGACGTTCAGCACCTTGGCGATGTCGGGAATGCCGAGCGCGCCGCGGGTCTTCAGCGTCGAGAGGATGCGGTCTGCCGGCTGGTGCGGCATCCAGGTGGGCTTGGCGACATCTGGGGCGGACATGGCGAGTTCAGTCGTGGAGGAAAACGGGCCCATTGTCAGGTGGTTGGCACTCCCCCTGCCGCGGCAGGTGCTTGCCAGCCGCCGCCCAGCGCCTTGTAGAGCGCGACGAGGCTGGTGTACGAAGCGGTCTCGGCCTCCGCCACGGCATCCTGCGCGCGCAGCAGGGTGCGCTGCGCGTCGAGCACGCTCAGGTAGGGCGCGGCCCCTTCGCGGTAGCGCACCTCGGCCAGTTCGGCGGCGCGGCCGCTGCGCGCCGATGCTTCCACCAGCCGCTGCAGCCGCAGCTGGTTCTGGCCATAGCCCGTGAGGGCGCCTTCGACGTCCTCGATGGCGCGCAGTACGGTCTGCTCGTAGAGCGCGCGGTCGCCCTGGGCACGGGCTTCCGCGCCGCGCACACGGGCCTTCACCGAGCCCAGCCGCAGGGCGGGCCAGCTCACGCCCGGCGTCACACTGAAGGCCCGGCTCGAAGAGCTTCCCAGGTCGGAGCCGCGCAGGGCGATGAAGCCCAGGAAGCCGCCGATGTCGAAGCGCGGATACAGCTCGGCCGTGACCGCGCCCACGTCCGCCGTGCTGGCCGCGAGGCCGCGCTCGGCGCGCAGCACGTCGGGGCGGCGGCGCAGCAGGTCGGCCATGTCGCCGATGGGCAGGCGCTTGTCGAGCACGCGCAGCGGCTGGGGCCGCAGCATCGGTTCCAGCTCGGCGGGGCGCAGGCCGGCCAGCACCGCGACACGATAGGCCGATTGGCGGCGCGCTGTCTCCAGTGCGGGCAGCTGGCTCTCGGTGGTCGCCAGGTTGGCTTGCGCGCTCGCCAGGTCGCCTTCGAGGCCGCGGCCGGTCCGCACCTGCGCCTCGGTCACGCGCAGGCTTTGGCGCAGGCTGTCGAGCGTGCGGCGCGTCACGGCAATGCGCTGCTCGGCGCCGCGCATCTCGTAGTAGTTGCGTGCCAGCTCGGCCACGGCCACGATGCGCACCTGCTCCAGGTCGGCCGCGCTGGCCTCGGCGCGCGCGGTGGCCGCCTCGTCGAGCCGCTTCAGGCGGCCGAACAGGTCGATTTCCCACGAGGCATCGAAGCCCGCGCGGCTGCTCTGCGACAGCGAACGCACGTCGGGCTGCAGGCCGTCGTTGCCCTGCGCGATGCCGCGCGTCTTGCTCGCGCTGGCCGTGACCACCGGCAGCCGGTCGAGCTCCGCCTCCGTCTGCGTGGCGCGGGCTTCGAGCAGCCGGGCCTGCGCGATGCGGATCTCGTGGTTTTCGGCCAGCGCGCGGTCGATCAGCGCATCGAGCTGCGGATCGTCGAGCTGGCGCCACCAGTCGCGCTGCACCGCGTCGCCGGCGAACAGCGAGCGCTCGGGCGCCGAAATGGCGACGGGTGCGTCCGAGGGCGCGGTGTACTTCGGCCCGACCGCGCAACCGGCCAGCACCAGCAGGCTCAACGCGAAGGGCGCGGCGTATGAAAAGAGTCGGCTCATGGTCATGCTCCTTCGGCCAGTGCTTCGAGTTCGGCCGCGCGCTGCGAGCGGCCCGCGGCGCGGTGGTCGCGCGCCAGCAGCGTGTACATGGTGGGCAGCACGAACAGCGTGAACAGCGTGCCCACCAGCATGCCGACCACGATCACCAGCCCGATGCTGAATCGGCTGTTGGCGCCCGCGCCGCTCGCGAACAGCAGCGGCACCAGGCCCACCACCATCGCGGCCGTGGTCATCAGGATCGGGCGCAGCCGGATGCGCGCCGCTTCCTCGATCGATGCGCGCCGGTCCAGGCCCTTGTTCATCTGGATCTCGTTGGCGAACTCCACCATCAGGATGCCGTGCTTGCTGATGAGCCCGATCAGCGTCACCAGCCCGATCTGCGTGTAGATGTTGATGGTGCCGAAGCCCAGCGCCAGCGGCACCAGCGCGCCGCAGATCGACATCGGCACGCTGATCAGGATGATCAGCGGGTCGCGCAGGCTCTCGTACTGCGCCGCCAGCACCAGGTAGATGACGACGATGGCGAACACGAAGGCCATCACCAGCGCCGAGCCCTCCTGCGTGAACTGCCGCGCGTCCGACTGCCAGTCGTAGCTGAAGCCGGCCGGCAGCTTCTTCGCCTCTTCGCTCAGGAAGGCCACCGCGTCGCCCATGGTCACGCCCGGCGCCGGAATCGCCTGGAAGGTGGAGGCGTTGAGCTGGTTGAACTGCGTGAGCTTGTTGGGGCCCACGCTGGTCGACAGCTGCACCAGGTTGGCCAGCGGCACGGGCTGGCCGCTCGCGCTCTTCACGAAATAGCGCGAGAGCGCCTCGGCCGTCAGCCGCTGCTCGCGCGGCGACTGCGGAATCACGTCGTAGGAGCGGCCGTCCATGCCGAAGCGGTTGACGTAGTTCTCGCCCACCAGCACCGCCAGCGTGTCGCCGATGGACTTCATCGTCACGCCCAGGCTGTTGGCCTTGGCGCGGTCCACGCGGATCTCCACCGTGGGGTTGTTGAACTCCAGGTCGCTGTCGACCACGATGAACTTGCCGCTGTCGCGCGCCGACTTCTTCAGCGCCTCCATGGCCTCGAACACGGTGCGGTGGTCGGCCGCGCTGCGGATCACCATCTGCACCGGCAGCCCGCCGGTCGAGCCCGGCAGCGAGGGCAGCTGGAACGCGAAGACGCTGCTGCCTTCCACGTCGTTCATGCGGCCCTGCGTGTCGCCCTGGATCTGGTCGGCGTTGCGCTTGCGGTCCTTCCAGTCCGAAAGCTGCACGCCGCCGATGCTGTTCGACACGCCGTCCGAGCCGTTGATGAGCCAGCGGCCGGTGTTCTCGGGCAGCGCGGCGAACACCTCGTCCCACTTCTTGCCGAACTTCTCGACGTAGTCGATGTTGGCGTGCTGCGGCGACTTGATGGCCGTGAGCACCATGGCCTGGTCCTCGCCCGGGGCCAGCTCGCGCTGCGCCGAGTTGTAGAGAAAGGGAAGGCTCGCCAGCACCAGCGCCGCGAACACGCCGGTCACCCAGCGGTGGTGCAGCGACACGTCGAGCAGCCGGCCGTAGCCGGTGGCGAGCTTGTGGAAGAACGCCTCGGCCGCGCGCGCCATGCGGCTGCCCGTGGTGTCCTGCGGCAGCAGGAAAGAGCTCATCACCGGCGACAGCGTGAGCGCGATCACGCCCGACACCACCACCGCGCCCGCCAGCGTGAAGGCGAATTCCTTGAAGAGCGAACCGGTGAGCCCGCCCATGAGCCCGATGGGCGCGTACACCGCTGCCAGCGTGAGCGTCATGGCGATCACCGGGCCGGCCACTTCGCGCGCGCCGATCAGCGCGGCCTGCACGCGCGACTTGCCTTCCTCGATGTGGCGGTGCACGTTCTCCACCACCACGATGGCGTCGTCCACCACCAGCCCGATGGCCAGCACCATCGCCAGCAGGGTCAGCAGGTTGATGCTGAAGCCGAACAGCAGCATCAGCGCGGCGGCGCCCAGCATCGACAGCGGAATGGTCACCACCGGAATCAGCACCGCGCGGACCGAACCTAGGCACAGGAAGATCACGATCACCACGATGGCGATGGCTTCGAGCAGCGTCTTCTGCACCTCGTCGATCGATGCCTCGATGAAGCGCGCCAGCTCGAAGGGCAGTTGCACCTCCACGCCCGGCGGCAGGTTCTGCTTGATGCCGGGCAGCAGTTCGCGGATGCGCTTGACGATCACCAGCGGGTTGCCGTTGGGCGCGGCCTGCAGGCCGAGGTAGATGGCGGGCACGCCGTCCATGGTGGCGCTGCTGTCGGCGCTGGCGGCTCCGAGTTCTACCGTGGCCACGTCGCCCAGGCGCACGATGGCGTCGCCGTCACGCTTGACCACCATGTCGCGGAACTCGGCCACGTTCACCAGGTCGGTGTTCACGCGGATGTTCGACACCACGTACAGGCCCTTCACCTGCCCGGGCGCGGCCTGCACGTTGTTCTGGCGCAGCGCGTCAGCCAGCTCGCCGGCCGAGATGCCGCGCGCGGCCATGCGGTTGGGGTCGAGCCACACGCGCATCGCCAGTGTCTGCCCGCCCGACACCTCGACGCCGGAGACGCCGGTGATCGACGCGAACTGCGGCTGCACCACGCGCGAAAGGTAATCGGTGAGCGCCGGCATGGGCATCGTCTTGCTCGAAAAGCCCACGTAGGCCACGGCCGTGGCCTCGCCCGACGACTTGAGGATCACCGGGTCGAAGGCTTCGGCCGGCAGCCGGTACTTCACCTGGCTGATCTGCGCCATGGCCTGGGTGAGCGCCTGGTTGGCGTCGGCGTTGAGCTTCATGCGCACGCTGATCACGCTGCGGCCCAGCGTGGAAGACGAAGACAGGTAGTCGACGTTCTCGATGGTTGCCACCGCCTGCGCGATCGGCTGCGTGACGAAGCCCTGCATCAGTTCCGGCGAAGCGCCGGGGTACTGCGTGGTGATGGTGAGCGTGGTGCTCTCGGTCAGCGGGTATTGCCGCACCGGCAGGTCGCCCAGCGCGCGCGCGCCCAGCAGCAGGATGAGCGTGCTCACCACCAGCGCCAGCACGGGCCGGCGCACGAAGAGGTCGGTGAACTTCATGGCCTGGCTTCCTGCGCGAGGGCCAGCGTGTCCTTGGCCGTGGGCATCACGGCCGCGCCGGTGTACAGGCGCAACTGGCCGGAGGTGACGACCTTATCGCCGGGCGCCAGGCCGTTCTCGATCACGACCAGCCCGTCCTGCCGCTCGCCGGCCTTCACGAACACCTGCTGCGCGGTGAAGCCGTCGCCCTTCTCGGCGGGGCGCACCACGAAGACCGAGTCGCCATGCGTGCTGTAGGTGATGGCGGTCTCGGGCACCGTGATGGCGTCGGGCCGCGCCGGCAGCGCGACCTTGCCGTTGACGAACATGCCCGGCGTGAGGGCGCCGTCGGCGTTGTCGATGGTGGCCTGCAGCCGCACGGTGCGCGTGTCGCTGCCGATCTGCGGCTCGATGGTGCTCAGCCGGCCCTGGAACACCCGGCCCGGATACGCATCGACCGAAAGCGCCACCTGCTGGTTGCGCTTGAGCACGGGCAGGGCGGTTTCGGGCAGCGTGAGGTTGGCGAACAGCGTGCGGCTGTCGGTGAGCGACACCAGCGCGTCGCCGGCCCGCACGAACTGGCCGAGGTTGACGCGGCGGATGCCGAGCACGCCGTCGAACGGCGCCTTGATGCGCTTCTGCTCGAGCACGGCCTGTGCGCGCCGCAGGTCGCCGCTGGCCTGGTCGAAGGCGGCCTGTGCCTGTTCGAGCTGCTCCTGCGTGGCGGCCTGCTGCGGCAGCAGCCGGCGCGTGCGTTCCAGCAGCGCCTTCGCATTGGCGCGCTGGGCCGTCAGGCGCTCCATGTCGCCCTGCTCGGGTGCGTCATTGAGCTGCACCAGCAACTGCCCCGCGCGCACTTCGCCGCCCGGCGTGAAGAGGATCTTCGCGACCCGGCCCTCCACCTCGGCCGGCACCTCCACCTGCCGGTTGGCCTCCAGCGTGCCGATGCCGCTGAGAAAGCGCGCCACCTGCGTCTTCTGCGCGGTGGCCACCGCCACCTTTGCCGGCGGCATGCCGCCGCCCTCCGCATGCGCCGGCCTGAGCTTCATGGCGAGCCCGAAGCCGGCACCCCCCAGTACCAATGTCGCAAGGCTGGCACCCAGCCAGACCCTTGATTGCTTGTTCATGACGACGTCCATTATTAATCAAAGAATGTGCTTTGATTATTTGACGGGGCCCGCCGCCTGTCGATGAAGGCGTGGCAATGGCCGTCATAGACAGGGGCTATTCGGGCGAGGCTTCTGCTGCTGTGCATGTCGGGTTCTCCAGGAATGGCGCGGGGGAAGTCCCGCAGACCTGAAGACGCGGCGGGCGGTCTGGTTGTGACAGCGCCGCATTGGCTTTCGGTGTCTTGCCGCTGCGGAAACCGGCACGGGGCGTGAAGAATTCGTCGCTCCGCCGATGTCCATTTCGGCGGTTAGCACTGGCATCACATGGCCCACGTACAAGTCGCCATCCTCACTCTGGAGAGCTTCGGGATGATGCGAAAACTCGTCGTGGGCGATCCGCCCGCGCAAGGCGGAGCGGTATTGCCTTATGGCGGCCCCATGTCGGACGTCTTCGGGCATCGCCTCGCGCTGATCGGCGGGCGCGCCTATTGCGAAGGCTGCAACAGCGTCGGAATCATCGCCAAGGCCGGCGGACCTCGCCGGGGATGGTTTCACGGCGTCGAGATCGCGCTTGAAGGGGATGTGGTGGTTTGCCACTGCCCGGTTCCGCCTCCGCTGGTTTCCAGGTTGCGGCACGCGCCGACCTGCGATGACGCGTTGGCTGGTGCCGTGGGCGATTTCAATTCGAGCTTCGCCGCGCTGCCGGGTTGGTTCGTTGGCGATACGACGACTGTTGCCGCGAGCAAGAAACTGGTCGATGACCTCGTGGAGCATCCGCCGGAGGCCGAGCAGACGGAGAACATCTGTCCGAACATGACGAACAAGGAGTTCTGCACGCTTGTGATGGGGCTGCGCAATCAGGCGATCGAATTGATCGGTGTGCGACTGAAGGATCTGGGAAGGTGGGGCAGGCCTGAGCAGCAGCGCGTTGCCACATGGTTCGGCGCAAGCGATGAACCGCTACGGCAGTACCTGCAATCAGGCCTTGCAGGCTGCGTCCATGTCCTGAAGCGCCTCTCTTGCGACAACTTCGTGCGCTATTCGGAGCAGCTCATGCGGAATGTCGGATGCACGCCGTCTGGCAACAAGGTGGGCCTCGTCGCCGAAGTCTGCAAGCCTGACGTCAAGACGCACACCATCGGCATTGCCCTTGAGTTCTGTAGCATTCCCCGCGTCGCCTACTCGACCGATTCCCAGCTCAGCACGCTCATCCACGAAGTGACTCATTTCGATGACACCTTTTCTTCGAACGACACGGTCGGCCACATGCGACACAGCCTGGGCCTGGCCTCGCGGCCAAGCGAAGCGCGGGCCAATGCGGACAGCATCACGGGTTATGTGCTCTACGGAGACTAGGCCGACAGCGCTGGTTTTGGCGCTGCTGCTGGCTTGTGGCGGCAGTGCTCAGGCGTGCTCGCGCGTGATTCAGATCACGCTGGAGTTTCCCGAGGGCTCCGCACAACTTGAATCGAAGCAGATTGCGCGATTGGCGAACTGGCTCGCTGAAGCCCGGGGCTGGTTCCGGTATCAAGATGCAGATGTGGAAGGCGTGGCTGTTGGGGTGACGCAGGGCGGCAAGGAACTCGCGAGGCATCGGGCCGAGGTCGCCACCCGCGCCCTGCGCAGCCTTCATGACGGTTTGCCGGTTCACACCAGCTCGCATGCCTACCCAGCGGCATATGTCCGATCGAATGGAAACTATGCCGTTGTCCAGCTGAACCCGACGGATGCGCCGGACTGCAATCCGGTGCCGATCCCGGGCTTCAAGTACTGAGCCGTCGCGGCGCACTGGACCTCACCGCGTTTTTACGCTTTCTTTACGCCCGCCCATTCACTCTTTCCCCCGTTTTGACGCACGACTGCCGAGACTGAAGCCCATCTTTTCTCGTTTGCAGGAGTGATGCATGGACATCGTCTGGATGGGCGCCTTGCTGGCGCTGTGGGCCGTGGTGGGGGCCATGGTGGTCGGGCTGAACAGGCTCGACGCACCGAAACCATCGAACAAGACCGACGGAGCGCCGTCATGATCAGCCTCGAAGTTCTTTATGGCTTCGGCGCGCTGATTGCCGTGGTGCTCTTCGCCTACCTCGTGTTCGCGCTGATCTGCGCGGAGGAATTCTGAAATGACCTCCTCCGCCTGGGGCCTGCTGGCCCTTTTCATGGCCGCGCTGCTGGTGCTGGCCTGGCCTGTCGGCAAGTTCCTTGCCGCGCTGTGCAACGAGCGCGTGCCGCGCTGGATGCAGCGCGTCGAGGCGCCGCTCTACAAGCTCGCGGGCACGAAGCCGGAGCAGTCGATGCACTGGCTGCGATATGCGCTCGCGCTGCTGGCCTTCAACGCCGTGGGCGCGATCTTTCTCTACGCGCTGCAGCGCGTGCAGGGCTGGCTGCCGCTGAACCCCGCGGGCATGACCGCGGTGTCGCCCGACTCGGCCTTCAACACCGCGGTGAGCTTCGTGGCCAACACCAACTGGCAGGGCTACGCCGGCGAATCGACCATGAGCTACCTGACGCAGATGCTCGGGCTCACGGTGCAGAACTTCCTGTCCGCCGCGACCGGCATCGCGGTGGCCTTCGCGCTGGTGCGCGGCTTCGCGCGGCGCGGCGATGGCAAGGGGCTGGTGGGCAACTTCTGGGCCGACGTCACGCGCATCACGCTGTGGGTGCTGGTGCCGGTCTCCTTCGTGCTCGCGATGATCTTCGCGGGCCAGGGCGTGATCCAGAACTTCGATGCCTACAAGGAGGTGAGCACGCTGGAGACCACCGCGTTCCAGCAGCCGAAGAACGGCGCCGACGGCCAGCCGCTGAAGGACGAGAAGGGCCAGCCGGTGATGGAAGACGCCACCACCAAGACGCAAACGCTGGCCATGGGCCCGGTGGCTTCGCAGGAAGCCATCAAGATGCTCGGCACCAACGGCGGCGGCTTCTTCAACGCCAACTCGGCGCATCCCTACGAGAACCCGACGGCGTTGGTGAACCTGCTGCAGATGATCGCGATCTTCCTGATCCCGGCCGCGCTGTGCTTCACCTTCGGCCATGTGGTCGGCGACATGCGCCAGGGCTGGGCCGTGCTGGCCGCGATGACGATCATGTTCGTCATCGCCGTGATGGTCATCACGCCCGCCGAGCAGGCCGGCAACCCGCTGTTCACCTCGCTGGGCGTGGACCAGGTGTCGAGCGCGCTGCAGGCCGGCGGCAACATGGAAGGCAAGGAGCTGCGATTCGGCATCGACGCCTCGTCGCTGTTCGCGGCCGTGACCACAGCCGCTTCCTGCGGCGCGGTGAACGCCATGCACGACTCGCTCACCCCGCTGGGCGGCATGGTGCCGATGGTGCTGATGCAACTGGGCGAAGTGGTTTTCGGCGGCGTGGGCTCGGGCCTTTACGGCATGCTGATCTTCGCGATGCTCGCGGTGTTCATTGCCGGGCTGATGATCGGGCGCACGCCCGAGTACCTCGGCAAGAAGATCGAGGTGCGCGAGATGAAGCTGATTTCCATCGCCATCCTGGTCACGCCGGTCCTGGTGCTGGCGGGCACGGCGGTGGCGGTGATCGCGGGCGCCGGCAAGGCCGGCATCGCCAACCCCGGCGCGCACGGCTTCTCCGAAATCCTGTACGCGCTGACCTCGGCCGCCAACAACAACGGCAGCGCCTTCGCGGGCCTGTCGGCCAACACGCCCTTCTACAACGGCCTGCTCGCGCTGGCCATGTGGCTCGGCCGCTTCGCGATGATCGTGCCGGTGCTGGCCGTGGCCGGTGCGCTGGCCGCCAAGAAGCGCCTGCCCGTCACCAGCGGCACGCTGCCCACGCACGGCCCGCTGTTCGTCTCTTTGCTGATCGGCACGGTGCTGCTGGTCGGCCTGCTCAACTACGTGCCGGCATTGGCCCTGGGGCCCATCGTCGAACACCTCGTGCTCTGGAAATGAGAAGGAGCGCAACATGACTACTGCCAATACCAAGACATCTCTTTCGCTGTTCGACGCGGCGCTGGTCAAGCCCGCGCTGTGGGCCGCCTTCGCCAAGCTCAACCCGCGCACCCAGTGGCGCAACCCGGTGATGTTCATCGTGTACATCGGGAGCATCCTGACGACGGTGCTCTGGGTGCATGCGCTGAGCTTCCCGGGCGACACCGGCATGAAGCCCGCCTTCGTGCTGGCCGTGACCATCTGGCTGTGGTTCACCGTGCTGTTCGCCAACTTCGCCGAAGCCCTGGCCGAAGGCCGCAGCAAGGCGCAGGCCGCCTCGCTGCGCGGCCTGCGCAAGGACACCTGGGCCAAGAAGCTGCACGAGCCGCACCACGGCGCGCAGTGGCTGCCGGAGCAGGCTCCCAACCTGCGCAAGGGCGACGTGGTGCTGGTCGAGACCGGCGACGTCATTCCGCTCGACGGCGAGGTGATCGAAGGCGTGGCCTCGGTCGACGAAAGCGCCATCACCGGCGAATCGGCACCGGTGGTACGCGAATCGGGCGGCGACTTCTCGGCCGTGACCGGCGGCACCCGCGTGCTGTCCGACTGGCTGGTGGTGCGTATTTCCGTGAACCCGGGCGAGTCTTTCCTCGACCGCATGATCGGCATGGTCGAGGCCGCCAAGCGCCAGAAGACGCCCAACGAGATCGCGCTGACCATCCTGCTGGTGGCGCTGACCATCGTGTTCCTGATGGTCACGGTCACGCTGCTGCCGTTCTCGATCTTCAGCGTGGAAGCCGCCGGCGCCGGCACCGTGGTGTCGCTCACCGCGCTGGTGGCGCTGTTGGTGTGCCTGATCCCGACCACCATCGGCGGGCTGCTGTCGGCCGTGGGCGTGGCCGGCATGAGCCGCATGATGCAGGCCAACGTGATCGCCACCTCGGGCCGCGCGGTGGAAGCGGCCGGCGACGTCGACGTGCTGCTGCTGGACAAGACCGGCACCATCACGCACGGCAACCGCCAGGCAACTTCGTTCCTGCCGGCGCCCGGCATTCCGAAGGCCCGCCTTGCGCGCGCCGCGATGTTCGCTTCGCTGGCCGACGAGACGCCCGAAGGCCGCAGCATCGTCGAACTGGCCCGCCGCGACGGGCTGGACACCACCGCCGTGGAAGGCGCGCGCTTCGTGCCCTTCACCGCGCAGACCCGCATGAGCGGCGTCGACCTGCCGGCCGCGCCCAACAGCCTGGACGCCGACGACGTGCTGCTGCGCAAGGGCTCCGTCGAGGCGGTGCGCCGCCACGTGGAGGCGCTGGGCGGCAGCATGGCGCCCGAAGTGCTGCGCGCGGCCGAGGAAACCGCGCGCCGCGGCAGCACGCCGCTGGCCGTGGCCGAAGGCAACCGCGTGCTCGGCGTGGTCGAGCTCAAGGACATCGTCAAGACCGACATCAAGGAGCGCTTCGCCGAACTGCGCCGCATGGGCATCAAGACGGTGATGATCACCGGCGACAACAAGCTCACCGCCGCCGCCATTGCCGCCGAGGCCGGCGTGGACGACTTCCTGGCCGAGGCCACGCCCGAGGACAAGCTGGCGCTCATCCGCCAGTACCAGTCCGAAGGCCGCCTGGTGGCCATGACCGGCGACGGCACCAACGACGCTCCCGCGCTCGCGCAGGCCGACGTGGCCGTGGCCATGGGCAGCGGCACGCAGGCCGCCAAGGAGGCCGGCAACATGGTCGACCTGGACTCCAACCCGACCAAGCTGCTGGAAGTGGTGGAGACCGGCAAGGCGCTGCTCATGACGCGCGGCTCGCTCACCACCTTCTCGATCGCGAACGACGTGGCGAAGTACTTCGCCATCATCCCGGCGATCTTCGTGTCGACCTATCCGCAGCTGGGCGCGCTGAACGTGATGCGCCTGGCGAGCCCGTCGTCGGCCATCCTGAGCGCGGTGATCTTCAACGCACTGGTCATCGTGTTCCTGATTCCGCTGGCACTCAAGGGCGTGCGCTACCGGCCCGTGGGCGCCGCGTCGCTGCTGCGCCGCAACCTGGCCATCTACGGCCTGGGCGGCCTGCTGGTTCCCTTCATCGGCATCAAGCTGATCGACTGGCTTCTTGTCGTCGTCCATCTCGTCTGAGGAGTTCTTCATCATGAACAACAACAGCGGCAACATTGCCCGCCCCGCGCTCGTGCTCTTCGTGCTGCTGAGCGCGCTCACCGGCCTGATCTACCCGATGGCCGTCACCGGCGCCGCCAAGGCGGTGTTCCCGGCGCAGGCCGATGGCAGCCTGATCGTGCTCGACGGCACCACGGTGGGCTCCAGGCTCATCGGCCAGAACTTCAGCGACCCGAAGCACTTCTGGGGCCGCCCGTCGGCCACCTCGCCGCAGCCGTACAACGGCGTGGCCTCCGGCGGTTCCAACCAGGGGCCGCTGAATCCGGCGCTGACCGATGCCGTGAAGGCGCGCGTCGAGGCGCTGCGCGCGGCCGACCCTGGCAACACCGCGCCGGTGCCGGTGGACCTGGTCACCGCGTCGGCCAGCGGGCTCGACCCCGACATCAGCCCGGCCGCCGCGCGCTACCAGGCGGCCCGTGTCGCACGCGTGCGCGGCATTCCTCTCGACCGCATCAACACGCTGATCGCCGACAACACCGAAGGGCCCAAGTGGGGCTTCCTGGGCGAGTCGCGCGTCAATGTGCTCGCGCTGAACATCGCGCTCGATGCCTTCGCAGGTTCCTTCAGTCCTTCGACGTCCCGTTGAGGAGAAACAGACCATGGCCTATGCCGCCTACCGAGAACACCCCGGCGTGCCGCGAACGCACGCACCCATGAGCAAGCCGAACAGCAAGCAGGGCACAAGCCCGTACTACGTGCTCGACGTCACCGTCTGCTGCGCCGACGCCCTGCGCGTGCGCCGCAGTGTGGCCGGCTGCCCCGACGCGGGTGTGGTGCGCTGCGAGCCGCTGCTGCACGCCTGCAGCACGCAGGAAAGCGATGCGCCCTGCGTGCGCCTGATGATCCGCCTGCCGATCGGCAGCTACGCGGACGTGCTGCATCGCCTGATCGAATGCGTGCCTTCGGGCGAGATCGGCCGGCTCGTGAGCTGGCGCGACCACCTCGCGCGCTGCGGCCTCGGCCATGGTCACTGACCTGCTTCTGGCCCTGCTGGCGATGGCGGCGCTGTTCGTGCCGCTCGGCTTTGCGTGGTGGGTGCTCTCGCGCACCGCGCGGCGCCGCACCGACCGCCGCAAGGACCCTCCGATGCGATAACCTGCACGGCACCCATGCTCGACGACCGCCCCGACCCCGACGCCCTGCTCGCGCAACTGCGCAGCGACGAGGCGCGCGCGCAGCGCGGCAAGCTGCGCATCTACTTCGGCGCCAGCGCGGGCGTCGGCAAGACCTGGGCCATGCTCAGCGCCGCGCAGCGCGAACGCGCCGCCGGGCGCGACGTGCTGATCGGCGTGGTCGAGACCCACGGCCGCAGCGAAACCGCCGCGCTGCTCGCCGGCCTCGAGGCGCTGCCGCTGCGCGAGCTGGCCTACCGCGGGCGCACCCTCGCCGAGTTCGACCTCGACGCCGCGCTGGCCCGCAAGCCCGCCGTGCTGCTGGTCGACGAACTGGCCCACACCAACGCCCCCGGCTCGCGCCATGCCAAGCGCTGGCAGGATGTGCAGGAGCTGCTGGCCGCCGGCATCGAGGTGTGGTCGGCGCTCAACGTGCAGCACCTGGAAAGCCTGAACGGCACAGTCGGTGCCATCACCGGCGTGCGGGTGCACGAGACCGTGCCCGACACCGTGCTCGACGAGGCCGACGAAGTGGTGCTGGTCGACGTCACGCCCGACGAACTCACGGCGCGGCTCGCGGCCGGCAAGGTCTACCTGCCGCAGCAGGCCGAGCGCGCGGCGCAGAACTTCTTTCGCAAGGGCAACCTCATCGCGCTGCGCGAGATCGCGCTGCGGCGCACCGCCGAGCACGTGGAAGACGACGTGCGCGGCTGGCGCGTGGAGCAGTCGGGGCCGGGCGCCGGCGGGAACGGAAAGGGGCGCGGGCTGCAGGCCTGGAACACATCGGGCGCGATCCTCGCCTGCGTCGGCCCGCACGAAGGCGCGGCGCAGACGGTGCGCACCGCCGCGCGCCTGGCGGGCCAGCTCAACGTGCGCTGGCATGCGGTGTATGTGGAGACACCCCGGCTGCAGAGGCTGGCCGCCGCCGAGCGCGACCGCATCCTCGCGGTGCTCAAGCTGGCGGAAGAACTGGGCGCCGCCACGGCGGTGCTCACCGGCTCCGACGTGGCCGAGCAGCTCGCCGAACAGGCAAGGCGGCTCAATTGCGCCACGCTGGTCATCGGGCGCCCGGAGCCGGCCACGGGCTGGCGCCGCTGGTGGCCGGCGGCCGCGTCGCCGCCGTTGTCGCGTGCGCTGGCACAGCGCGCGCCCGCGCTCGACATCATGGAAGTCGCGCCCGCCGACAGTTCGCGCCGGCTGTCGCGCGCGCCGCTGGAGGGCGCGCGCATCGACAGCGACGACCACGAGAAGGCGCCGACCTACTGGCCGGGCTATGCCTGGGCCACCGCCACCAGCGTCGCGCTGACGCTGATCTGCACGCCGCTGGCAGGCGTGCTGGAGCTGTCGAACATCGTCATGCTGTTCCTGCTCGGCGTGGTGGGCGTGGCGATGCGTTTCGGGCGCGGGCCTTCGGCGCTGGCGGCGCTGCTCAACGTGGCGGCCTTCGACTATTTCTTCGTGCCGCCGCGCATGTCCTTCGCGGTCAGCGACGTGCAGTACGTGCTGACCTTCGCGATCATGCTGGGCGTCGGCCTGCTGGTGGGGCAGCTCACGGCCGGTCTGCGCTTCGCGGCCGGCGTGTCGACCAGCCGCGAGCGGCGCGCGCGCTCGCTGTTCGAGCTGACGCGGGAGCTGTCCGCCGCGCTCGAGAGTTCGCAGGTGGTCGCGCTCGGCACGGCAGCGGTGCAGGGGCACTTCGGCGGCCATGCGCTGGTGCTGGTGACCGACGCGGCCGACCAGCTCGTGCTGCCGGCCCATGCGCCCGAGGGCTTCGATCCGCAGGTGGCCGACTGGGCCTTCCGCCACGGCCAGCCGGCGGGCCTTGCGACCGCCACGCTGGCCGCGCAGCCCTGGCACTACGTGCCGCTGCGCGCGCCGATGCGCGTGCGCGGCGTGCTGGCGCTGTCGCCCGCGCAGCCGCGCTGGCTGCTCATTCCCGAGCAGGCGCAGCAGCTCGACACGCTGGCGCGGCAGATCGCGATTGCGCTGGAGCGGGTGCACTACGTCGAGGTGGCGCAGCAGGCGGTGGTAGAGATGGAATCGGAGCGGCTGCGCAACGCGCTGCTCGGCGCCATCTCGCACGACGTGCGCACGCCGCTCACCGCGCTGATCGCCCTGGCCGAGTCGCTGCAGACCCTGCCGCCCGAGGAGCACGACAACGCCGCGCGCGCCATCGTCGCGCAGGCGCACGAGCTGCATGCGCTGGTCAACAACCTGCTGGACATGGCGCGGCTCGAAAGCGGCATCGCCGGCGGCGCGGTCAACCTGCGGCGCGACTGGCAGTCGGTGGAAGAGGTGGTGGGCTCGGCCATCCGCGCGGCGCGCACCTCGCTGGGAAACACTGTCGTGCGCACCGCACTCGACGCCGAGCTGCCGCTGGTCGAGTTCGACGCGGTGCTGATCGAGCGCGTGCTCGTCAACCTGCTGGAAAACGCCACCAAGTACGGCGCGCCGCCCATCGAGGTCGGCGCGCGGGCCGAGCCCGGCACGCTGGTGCTCACGGTGCGCGATCACGGGCCCGGCCTGCCCGCCGCATTGCTCGGCCACGAGCAGAAGCTGTTCGACAAGTTCACGCGCGGCGAGGTCGAGTCGGCCACGCCGGGCGTGGGCCTGGGCCTGGCGATCTGCAAGGCGGTGGTGAGTGCGCACGGCGGTGAGATCACGGCAGGCAACGCGCGCGACGGCGGTGCAGAATTCACGGTCACCCTGCCGCGTCGCGACCCCCCAGAACCCGCCGAAGCACAACTCTGAAGCCATGCCAGCCCCCACCGCCATCGTGATCGAAGACGAGCCGCAGATCCGCCGGTTCGTGCGCGGCGCGCTCGAGGCCGAGGGCTGGCTGGTGCACGAAGCCGGCACCTTGCGCGACGGCTTGGCGGCGGCCGGCACGCGCCAGCCCGACCTGCTGGTGCTCGACCTCGGCCTGCCCGACGGCGACGGCGTTTCGCTGATCCGCGACGTGCGCGGCTGGTCGGCGGTGCCGATCATCGTGCTGTCGGCGCGCACCGACGAGGCCGACAAGATCGCCGCGCTCGATGCCGGCGCCGACGACTACCTGACCAAGCCCTTCGGCACCGGCGAGCTGCTGGCGCGCGTGCGGGCCAACCTCAGGCGCCCGCGCGCCGCGGGCGGTGGTGGCGGCAACGACGAGCCGGCCGAGGCGCTGTTCCGCTTCGGCGAGATCGAGTTCGATCGCGCGGCGCGGCTGGTGCGGCGCGCAGGCGCCGAGGTGCACCTGACGCCCACCGAGTACCGGCTCCTGTCGGTGCTGGTCGCGAACGCAGGCCGCGTGCTCACGCAGCGGCAACTGCTGCGCGAGGTGTGGGGGCCGTCGTACACCGACCAGAGCCACTACCTGCGCATCTACATGGGGCACCTGCGGCAGAAGCTCGAGGCCGACCCCGCGCAGCCGCGGCATCTGTTGACTGAGACGGCGGTGGGGTATCGGCTGGTGGTTTAGCAACGTCATAGCCTGAGTGGCCAGAATTCACTGTTTTTGGTCCAGATGGCGTTACCGCCTTCGGCCCCACCCGGCAAACACTCCTCCTGTCCGAATGTCCGGACCTCAACTACAGGAGCGCAGACTTGCACATAGTCATCATCGGCGCGGGCCTCGGCGGTCTGTGCCTTGCCCAGGGCCTTCAGCGCCGCGGCATTTCCTTCGACGTCTACGAGCGCGACACCGCCCCGGACAGCCGCCCGCAGGGATTCCGCATCAAGATCGACCAGACCGGCCAGCAGGCCATCGAGGCCTGCCTGCCGCCCGCGCTGAACGCGCTGTTCCGCGACAGCTGCGCGATTCCCGTGGACGGCGTGAACCTCATCGGCCCGGACCTCGAACCGGTCAGCGACAGATGGGTCGCCTCGTGGCAGCGCGCCGGCGGCGACGATGCGCCCGTCGGGCGTGTCGAAGATCTCAATGCTGACCGGCTGGCGATGCGCAAGGTGCTGCTGCGCGGCATCGAGGCGCACGTGCATCTCGGCCGCGGGTTCACTGGCTACGAGCGCAACGAAAGCGGCAATGCGTGGCGCGCGAAGTTCGATGACGGCAGCACGGCCGAGGCCGATGTGCTCGTGGCCGCCGACGGCGTGAACTCCACGCTGCGAGCGCTGCGTTTGCCCGGCGTGGCGCCGGTCGACACCGGCTCGACCTGCATCTACGGCAAGACCCTGTTCACGGCCGCCACCGCCGCTCAGATCGCGCCGCTGTTCCTCGCCAGGACATCGGTCGCGTTCGCCGACCGTTTCGCGGTCATCGTCGATCCGATGAAGTTCAGGCAGCCGCTGGGCGACTATCTGTACTGGGGGGTGATCGGGCCGAACGACCGGCTGAACCCCGCGTCGGACCCGCGCGGCCACGCCCATGCCACGGTGCTGTCGCACACCGCCGGCTGGCACCCGGGCTTCCGCGCGCTCTTCGAAGGAGCCGAGCCGTCGGACGTCGCCATGCTGCCGATCCGCACGATGAACGCGCCGCCCGCATGGACCAGCGACGGCGTGACTGTGCTCGGCGACGCGATCCACGTCATGAGCCCGGCGGGCGGGCTTGGCGCGAATACGGCGCTGCACGATGCGGCGATGCTTGCGGAGAGGCTCGGAACTGCGGCGATAAAAGGAACGCCGGTGCTGGCGGCGGTCGCGGACTACGAAGCGGCGATGCGCGACTTCGCGCGCGAAGCGATCAGGCAGTCGAACGATGGCGCTGCATTGCTGTTCGGGGCTGTGGCGGCACCTGCGAGCGAAACGGCCGGGCTCGCGAAGAGTTGACCGGCCATGAAGAGGCGGCCCTCGCGGGCCGCCTTTTTTCTCGCGTCGTGCAACTCAGTGCGCGGGCGCGGGCACGAGCTTGCGGATCTTTCCGCTCCCTTCTTCGGCAATGAAGAGATCGCCGTTCTTGTCGAGTGCGAGGCCGGCCGGGGCACTGAATTGCGCCGCCGCTCCGATGCCGTCGCTCGCCCCTCTGGTGTCGCTGCCCGCAAGGGTCGTGACCACGCCAGACGGCGAGATGCGCCGCACCCTGTTGCCGGCGGTTTCGACAACATAGCAATAGCCCTTGCTGTCGATCCCGATGCCGTACGGGTAGTTGAAGCTGGCCGCGGCACCGATGCCATCGGCAGACGTCCTGGTCCCGTTGCCGGCCAGCGTGGTGACCTCGCCTGTCTGCGTGATCTTGCGGACCCTGCTGTTGAGCCCGTCCACGACGTAGATGTTGCCGTCGGCATCCAGGGTCATGTGCGCCGGGCTGCTGAATCTCGCCGCCGAGCCCGTGCCGTCCACGAATCCGGCGTTGTTGCCGCCTGCCAGGGTCGTGACCACGCCCGCCGGATCGATCTTGCGGATCTTGTTGCCTTCGGACTCGGCCACATACAGATTGCCGGCGCTGTCGATCGCGAGGCCGCGGGGACCGAAGAAGGTGGCCGCGGTTCCAATACCGTCGTTCGACGACTGGGCACCGCTGCCCGCCAGTGTCGTCACCACGCCGGCCTGCGAAATCTTCAGCACCTTGTGCTGTCCGCTGCTGGCGACATACACGTTGCCGTCGCTTCCGACGGCGACCCCGAACGGATTGTCGAGCGCCGAGGCCAGCGTGGTGACGGTTCCGTCCGCCGCGATCTTGCGAAGACCACCATTCCATTCGGTGACATAGAGATTGCCGGCGGCGTCGAAGGCGGCGCCCACGGGGCCCGCGAACGCAGCCGTCTGAAGGGTGCTGACTTCCGCTGCGCCCGTACCGCAGACGACGCTCACGTTGGTCACGTCGGCGCTTGCCGAGCCGTCGCCGTTGCTCACGGTGCAGACCATCCATCTGTTCTGCTGATTGACGGTGACGGCATAGCCCCCGGTCACGGCGGTCGGGAAGGCGAATGCACCGTTGGCGTTCAGTTCGAGGGCGTCGCCGCCGTTGTTGAGCAATGTCACTTGCTGTCCGCTTTCCAGTCCGGACACCGTGCCGGAAATATGAAAGCTCGTTGGCGCAGCCGGCTCGGGCGTGACCGAAGGCGCGGGCGACGAAGGGGGCGTGGCCGCCGGGAAGAAGTAGCCCGGCGATCCGCCGCCACCTCCGCCGCCGCAGGCTGCGAGGCCGGCAAGGACAGCGATGCCCACCGCGCGGGTGATGGGGGTGGGCCACGCCGCGAGACGTCGCGGCGATGCCGATGAAATGATGTTCGTCATGCTCTTTTTCGGGTGTCCTTCTTCACCTGCTGCGTTGGCTCGATGCACTGCGCGCCGCCGTGTAGCGGGAGCGAGTGGCGGCCAGTCAGGTTAGAGCTGAAGGCGAAATTGAAACTGAGCGTTTCTGAGCGGCGTTGCCCTGACGCAGCGCTCGGCCGCGTCAGGATCGGGCCCCGGCGGCGTGCGGGACTACTGGGGAGCGGTCGCGCCCTTGTTCGGATTCAGCAAGAACTTCTCCCCCGTCGCCTGCTTCCCGTACACCCCGATCGCATCGAGCTGCAGCGCCTCGACCAGCGACACCTCGCGCGTGTACTTGCTGGCGAAGGTGGTCTTCAGCTCCGCCACGACGCGGGCCTTCAGGCGTTGCGTGCCTTCGTCGCCCAGCTTCTGCAGGAACGGGAACAGCAGCCAGCCGCCCATGCCCCAGGCCATGCCGAAGTTGCGCACGAACTCGGTCGGGCCGCGGTCCAGGCCGCCGTAGATGTAGACCTGCTTGTGGGTGGTCGAGCCGTAGCGGCTGTATTCCTTGGCGGTGCGGTTCAGCGCCGCTTCCATGCAGCCGAGGATCTGCCCCGCGAGCTTGCCGCCCCCGGTGGCGTCGAAGGCCAGCGTGGCGCCGGTCTCGACCAGTGCCTGCGTCAGGTCTTCGAGGAAGGTGGGCGAGGTCGCGTTGCACACATACTTCGCGCCCAGTCCGCGCAGCAGGTCTTCCTGCTCCTGCTTGCGCACGATATTGACGAGCGCGATACCGTCCTTCTGGCAGATCTTGTTGAGCATCTGGCCCAGGTTGGACGCCGCCGCCGTGTGCACCAGCGCCTTGTGGCCTTCCCTGCGCATGGTCTCGACCATGCCGAGCGAGGTGAGCGGGTTGACGAAGCACGATGCGCCTTCGGCCGCGGTGGTGCCGGGCGGCAGTTCGAGGCACATCGCGACGGGTACGGCGCGGTACTGCGAATACATCGCGCCGCCGATGGCGGCCACGGTCTTGCCCAGCAGCGCTTGCGCGGCGGGCGACGATCCTGCCTTCACCACCACGCCCGCGCCTTCGTTGCCGACCGGCATCGACTGGTCGAGCCGCGCGGCCATGGCGGGGCGGGCGCGTTCGGGCACGGTGGCCGTGACCACGGGCCGCTCGGCGGTGCCGGAGGCCTTGGCGGTGCTCATGTCGGCCGCGCCGAACAGCAGGCCGAGGTCCGACGGATTGAGAGGGGAGGCCTCGACGCGGATCACCACTTCGTGGGCCTGCGGTTCGGGAATGGGGTCGTCGTGCAGCGAGAGTTCGAGCTCGCCGTTCGAGCGAATGAGGGAGCGGATTTGCAGTGCCATGGAAGAGCCCTTCGTGAAGCTTCGCAGATGGCCGTCGGCCACGGGGCGGCCAGTATAGGAGCGGGGTCTGGAAGCCGCTGGCGCCTTCAGGACACCACGGGAATCACGGGGGCATGCGCCAGCGCATGGCGCATCCGGGCGGGGTCGAGGCGCTCGATGTAGCGCGGGATGTTGCGCCACAGCGTGTGGTAGCCGTAGCCGCCGCGCAGCATTTCGTGGCGGGCGCTGTCCTTGTCCCAGTCCTGCACGGCCATGCGGTACACCGCCGCGATCACGCCCGTGCGGTCGGCGCCGTGCATGCAGTGGATCAGCACCGGGCCCTGCTTTTCCGCCTCGCGGATGGCGAGCAGCGCGCGCAGCACCTTGGCGTCGTCGATGGACCAGGTGTTGATCGGCACCCGCACCAGCCGCACGCCGGAGCCGGCGAACACTTTCTTGTCGTCGTTGAACGAGCGCAGGCTCACCACGGTGCGGATGCCCAGCGACTGCAGCGCCGCCATGTTGGCGCGACGGGGCTGCGCGCTGCGGTACAGCGTGGGCGTGATGCGGTGCAGGTTCTCGACGCGCAGCTCGTCGAGCGGGTCGGCCCAGTGGCCGGGGCGTGCGTCGGAGGCGATCGTCATGGCTTGCGCTTCTTCCAGTGGCGCACCGTGAGGATCAGCAGCGCCACCGCGAGGCCGCCCCAGTAGTCGACCGGCGCGCCCCACAGCCAGTGCTTGTGCCAGAACGCGTCGGTCGGGTTGAAGCGCGCCCAGCCGAAGGCCGGGTTGATGATGAACCACAGAAAGTCCTCGCAGACCCAGAACACGATCAGCCCCGCCACCGCGAGCCCGACGTCGCGCCACGTCCAGCGGCCGTTGAAGGCCAGCGGCGAGAAGAACACCAGCGCCATGAAGGTGAACACCCATGCGTGGTAGCCCGTCATCGCGCGGCCGCCCCAGAAGATGTCGAGCCAGATGCTGTTCTCGATGCGCCAGGTCGGCAGCGACGTGGCCCAGCCGGCGCCGCCTTCGATCTGGATTTCGGCATTGGCGAAGAAGAAGGCCATGACGGCCACCCAGACGAGATAGCCGAGCGTGCGGCCCACGCCGGTCTTTTCAGTGTCGCGGTTCATGCGGCGCGATCCGACAGCACGTGCTGCAGCACCGCGCGCGCCGCCCGCGGCTTGCCCAGCGCGCGGCTGCGGGCGGCCATGTTCGCGAGCTTGGCGGTGTCGGCCATCAGGCGCGCGACCTTGTAGTCGAGGCCGATGGCGTCGTAGGCCAGCCATGCGGCGCCTTCTTCCATGAGGAAGCCGGCGTTGTGTTCTTCCTGCCCGGGAATGGGCGATATCAGCAGCATCGGCTTGCCCAGCGCCAGGCACTCCGACACGGTGAGCCCGCCCGGCTTGGTGACGACGAGGTCGGACGCGGCCATCATCTTGTGCATTTCGTTGGTGAAGCCGATGGCGACCACGCGGCCCGGGTGGCGCCTGGCCAGCGCCTCGAGCTTGCCGTAGGCCTCCACGTTGCGGCCCGCGACGGCGATCACCTGGAAGTTGCCTTCCCCGCCGAGGCCGAGCACGCGCTCGACCATGCTCGGCAGGTCGCCCACGCCCGCGCCGCCCGAGGCCATCAACAGTACCGGCCGCGACGGATCGAGGCCCAGCTCCGCCGCGCAGGCGTCGCGCGCGAGCGCCGGAGCATCGGGCTCGGAGAATGCCGGCATCACGGGAATGCCGGTGACATGGATGCGGTCCGCCGGAATGCCGCGCGCCCGCAGGCGGAACGCCACTTCCTCGGTGGCAGCGAGGTAGCCGGTCATGCCCGGCACCAGCCACATGTTGTGCAGGTCGTAGTCGGTGATCTGGAGCCACACGGGGTAGTCGATGCGGCCCCGGTTGCGCTCGCGCATCAGCAGCTCGGCAGGCAAAAAGTGCGTGCAGATGACGGCGTCGGGTTGCTCGCGGCGGATTTCCTTCACCAGCGCGCCGGTGCTCAGCCGCTCGATGCCGCGGCGCAGGCGCTGCGAGGGCGCGTGGTGGGGCGTGGTGTCGGTGCGCTGGTGCAGGTACGACCAGAGCTCGGGCGCCCGGTTCACGAGCTGGATGTACCAGTCGGTGTAGACCTTGCGAAAGCCCCCGGCCACGTGGGCCATCGCATCGATGTGGACCGCCGTGCAGGGCGGGGCGAGGGTCTGGGCGGTGGCGGCAAGCGCCTGTGCTGCACGCACGTGGCCGTTGCCGGCGCTCACGCTGAGGATCAGGAGTTTGGTCATGAAATCCGGGAGTTGCGCGGATTATGGCGATGCCTTGTTGCACTCCCTCCCGAAACGCCTGACCCGACAAAGCCTACAGCGGCGCCCGCGAAGTGATGAACTGATTCACCCCCGCGGCAGCACGCGCGCGAACAGCATCGAAAGTCGTGCTCTCCACAATGCGCCCGTTCTCGAACACCGTCTGCAGCAGATCGGCCTGGCCCGCCGCCAGTGTCTCTTCACGCACGGTGCTCTCGATGCCGTTCGCATTGCGCACCAATGCAAGACGCCCCTTCTTCGAAGCCTTGCCCACGTCTCCCACGGGCGACTTGTAGACATCGCGCCACTCGCCGTTCACCTGCATGGCCGAACACTTCATCGCCCACTGCATCGTGTCGCGATTGACCTGCTGCAGCAGACCGCCGCCCATGCCGAAGGAAATGTTCTCCGTCGAAAAACCGTTGTGGAAGAAGTTCGACAGGCACAGCCGCAGCGAATCGAGATTCACGCCGTCGCCCTGGATGATGCGCACGTTGTTCAGCACCCGAAAGCCCTTGGCGTTGGTCGTGGTGCCGAAGCGGTCGGCCAGGATCTGCGCCACCTTCAGCGTGGTTTCAGCCGGGTCGCCCGAGTCCGGCCGCACCACCAGCGTCGCGCCCGAGGCCACCACCTTCGCCTTCAGCTCCTCGCCCCAGATGCGCGCGCAGGCATTGAAGATGTCGTAGCTGTCGCTCACCACCGCGAATGTGGCGCCGGGCTTGCCGAACTGCTCGACCATGTTCCCGTACGCATCCGCCTCGTGCTCGCGGCCCCAGCCCGTGATGGTGCTGTGCTCGGCGGCGGGAATCGAGAAGCCCGCCACGTCGCAGTCGTAGTACCGGCGTGCCGCCACCAGCGCGGCGAGCGTGTCGGTGCCCATGAAATTCACCAGGTGGGCCATGCCGCCAAGCGCGGCTGACTCGAGACTCGACACGCCCCGCGCGCCGAAGTCGTGCAGCCTGAAGGCGATCTGCCCTTGCGGGTCGTCGCAGGTCGCTTCCAGGTAACGCAGCAGCGTGGTGCGCGCGGCCGCCGACAGCGTGGCCACCGTGGTGGGGTACCAGATGGCGCGCAGCAGCTCGGTTTCGAGAAAGCTCGTGACCCAGAAGAACTCGGGGTCGGTGTTCTCGATGGTCGCGAGCACGTTGTGCACCGGCGTCACGCTGCCCTCGGGCACGGCGCGGATGCGCACCGGCATCAACCCGCCGTGCTTCTCGATGAGGCGCAGCCAGCCTTCGCGGTTGAAGGGCTCGCCGTGCGCGGCCATGAGCAGGGCGGCCTCTTCCACGTCGTCGCGCGTCACCGGCGTCTGCAGGTATTCGCGAAGGTAAGCCTGCAGCCCGAAGAACAGCGAGTGGCTGAAGATGCCGCCGCGCGACTCGATGTAGCTGTACACCGTCTGCGTGCCGGGCGGGTACTGCATCCAGTGCGACACCTTGTAGGAGTCGGTACGCAGCAGCAGGTTGTTGCCCAGGGGCGAGGAGGTGAGATTGCGGTTCATGTGAAAGCTCCTTTCACGTTGGCCCCGTCAACCGGGGCCGTTCTTGCTGACAAGGCCGGGGCGTTCAGTTCTTGCCCAGGCCACCCAAAAAATGATTCGCGATGAAGAAGTGGTCTTCGTAGATGCGCTCCTGCATGTCGAGGAACTCGGCAATGGGCACCCAGCGCACTTCGGCCGCGTCGTCGTCGGCGCGCACGTCCGAAAGACCCGTCCACTGGTTGTGCGCCAGCTCGAAGAAGAAGCCGTGCGTGATGGTGCGGCCGCGCTGCGAGCGCTCGGGCGCGTCGAACACGTGGCTGGCCTTCATGCTGCCGTTGAGCACGGGCACCGGCACCTTCAGGCGGGTTTCTTCCTTCAGCTCGCGGATGGCCGCCTCCTGCAGCCGCTCCTGCTGGCCGACGAAGCCGCCGGGCAGCGCCCAGGTGCCCTTGCCGGGATGGAACTTGCGCTGCACCAGCAGGATGTGGCCGGCCTCGACCACGACGGCGTCGACCGTGGTGTAGATCGGCGGAAAGTCGCTGCCCGCGTAGCGGTACTTGTCGCGGTAGTCGACCAGGAAGGCGCGTTCTTCGCAGAGCTCGGCGTAGTCGGCGGTGCGGGTGAACTGGTCGAGGAAAGCGGCCGTGCCGTCGGGCAGGTCGGCGCGCGCGAGCTGGCCGCGGTTCTCGGGGTCGAAGTAGAGGCTGCGCACGTCGGTGGCGTTGAGGCTCTCCACGCTGTTCTGCCCGACGAACTCCCAGTGCGGGAACATCTTCAGGTAGTAGCTCGATGCGTCCTTCAGGTGGCCCACCAGCGCCACCCTGGCCTTGGCGGGCGCCAGGCCGTCCTGCGCGATGAGCCGCTCGACCGCCGACTGGATCGACGCGATCCAGATCTGGTCGTTGTAGGGCGAGTCGCCCACGCCGACCACGCTCACGCGCATCTGGTCGCTGCTGCGAAGGCAGGCGCGCACCATGCGTTCGCGTTCGTCGAAGGTGAAGGGGTTCTTGACGCTGCGCGGCTGCCGGTCGGAGCCGACCACCACGATGACCCGATCGGCGGCGCGGGAGGCCTCTTCGATGAGTCGTTGATGTCCGAAATGAACGGGCTGGAAGCGCCCGATGACGATGGCGTACTGGTACTTGCGTGTGTTTTGCGTGTTCATTTGGGAATCCCCCAAAAAGGGCGCGATCAGCTCGCGCTTGCGTTCAGGATAGCATCGGTGCCGCACATTGATCAAGCCTTCCGATGACCGAGCCCTCTTCTCCCCCCTCCGATGCCGTGCGCCTGAACAAGCGCATGGCCGAACTGAAAATGTGCTCGCGCCGCGAGGCCGACGAATGGATCGCCAACGGCTGGGTCAAGGTCAACGGCAGGCCGGCCGAGATGGGCGTCAAGGTCACGCCGTCCGACCGCATCGAGATCGACAAGGCGGCCAAGGGCCAGCAGGCGAACCAGGTCACCATCCTCATCAACAAGCCCATCGGCTACGTGAGCGGGCAGGCCGAGGACGGCCACGATCCGGCGGTCGTGTTGTTCACGCCGCAGAACCGCTGGGCCGAGGACAACGCGCGCTTCTTCTTCAGCCCGCAGCAGCTGCGCGGCCTCGCGCCGTGCGGCCGGCTCGACATCGACTCCATCGGCCTGCTGGTGATGACGCAGGACGGGCGCATCGCGCGCCAGCTCATCGGCGAAGACTCGGTGATGGAAAAGGAATACCTGGTGCGCGTGGCCTACCACGGCCTGGGCCAGCCCGCGCCCACCGGCCAGCTGGTGCGCATGGACGACGACGACCCCGTCACCACCAACGTGCAGGCGGTGTTCCCGCCCGCCATGCTCGCAAGGTTGCGCCACGGCCTGAGCCTCGACGGCCAAGCGCTGAAGCCGGCGCGGGTCGAGTGGCAGAACCCGGAGCAGCTGCGCTTCGTGCTCACCGAAGGCAAGAAGCGGCAGATCCGCCGCATGTGCGAACTGGTCGGCCTGAAGGTGGTGGGCCTGAAGCGGGTGCGCATCGGCAAGGTCATGCTGGGCAACCTGCCGGTGGGGCAATGGCGATACCTGGCGCCGCACGAGAAGTTCTGAGCCTGCGCGCGCTGAACCGCGCCACGCTCGCGCGGCAGATGCTGCTGCAGCGGCGCGCCCTGACGGCGACGCAGGCCGTCGAGCGGCTGGCCGGGTTGCAGGCGCAGGCGCCCAACCCGCCCTACATCGGCCTCTGGAGCCGCATTGAAGGCTTCCGGCGAGAGCAGCTCACCGATGCGCTGCGCAAGCGCCGCATCGTGCGCATGTCGACCCTGCGCGGCACCCTGCACCTGATGAGCGCGCGCGACGCGTTGGCATGGCGCCCGCTGCTGGAGCCCGTGCACCAGCGCGGCCTGCTGGGCAACCACAAGAAGGCGCTCGACGGCCTCGACCGCGCGGCGGTGATCGAGGCGGGGCGCGCGCTCCTCGCAGAGCGGCCACGCACCGGCGCCGAACTCGGGCAGGCCCTGGCCCTGCGCTGGCAGGGGCGCGAGACCGCTTCGCTCGCCGGGCTGATCCGCAACAACCTGCCGCTGGTGCACCTGCCGCCGGCCGGCACCTGGAACTCGCACCAGAGCGCGCTGCTGCAGCCTCTTGGCGACTGGCTCGGGGATGCCGTCGATGCCGGCCCGGCCTCGCACGACGACCTGCTGCTGCGCTACCTGGCCGCCTTCGGGCCCGCCACGCTGGCCGATGCCGGCGCATGGTCTGGCCTCACGGGCTGGAAGGCCGTGGCCGAGCGCCTGCGGCCCCGGCTGCGCGTGTTCTCGGGCGAAGACGGCCAGGAACTCTTCGACCTGCCTCGCGCCCCCCGGCCAGATCCCGACACGCCCGCGCCGCCGCGTCTCGTGGCGGAGTGGGACAACCTGCTGCTCTCCCATGCCGACCGCAGCCGCGTGCTGAGCGAGGCACACCGCGCCCGCGTGTTCACTGCCAACGGCATCGTGCGCGGCACGGTGCTGCTCGACGGCTTCGTGGCGGGCGTCTGGAAGATCGAGCGCGAGAAGAAGAACGCCGCCACCGTGCTGCTGGAGCCGTTCGCACGCTGGTCGAAGTCAGACCGCGCCGCAGTGGAGAAGGAAGCCCTCGACCTGCTGGCCTTCGCCTCGGGCGGCGAGGGCGAGCGCCACGCCGTTCGCATGTCCTGATCCTGTGGCGGCAGGCCATTGCCCCCGCGATGCATGCGCCGCCTAAGCTGCGCCTAAGTATTCACACCTACTCTGCGCCACGGCGCAGGCACTTCCGATCATCCCGTTCGCGTGCTACCTTGCGGCCTGAGGAGTCGCCGCAATGCGCGTTCTGCTGGTGGAAGATGACGAAATGATCGGGCGCAGCCTCAAGCAGGCGCTCGAAGGTGCGGGCTGGTCCGCGGATTGGGTGCGCGACGGCGAACTCGCCCAGAGCGCCCTGGGCGACGGCGGCTACACCTGCGTGCTGCTCGACCTGGGCCTGCCGAAGCAGGACGGCACCGAGGTGCTGCGCCGCGCCCGCGAACGCGGCGACGCCACGCCGGTGCTGGTGCTCACCGCCCGCGACGGCCTCGACGACCGCATCCACAGCCTCGACCTCGGGGCCGACGACTACCTGCTCAAGCCCTTCGAATTCCGCGAGCTGCTCGCGCGCATGCGCGCCATCGTGCGGCGCCGCGACGGTGCGGCGCATTCGCTGGTCGGCAGCGGCACGCTGCAGCTGGACCTCACCACGCGCGAGGTGCTGGTCAACGGCGAGCGCGAGGCGCTCACCGCGCGCGAGTTCGCGCTGCTGCATGCGCTGCTGGAGCGCCCCGGCGCCATCCTCTCGCGCGAACAGCTCGAGAACCGAATCTACGGCTGGGGCGAGGAAGTCACCAGCAACGCGATCGACGTGCTGATCCACGGCATGCGGCGCAAGCTCGGCGCCGACGCGATCCGCAATGTCCGAGGGCTGGGATGGCGAGTGGTTGCATGATGAGGCTCGCCCCTAGCCTTCGCGCACTTCGTATCGCCGCGGCATTTCGCGAACGGGCCGTTGGTTTATGACCGGCGGGGACCGTAGCAGCGGCCGCTGGTGGCGGCCGCATTCGCTGCGCACGCAGCTGCTCTTGTGGCTCATCACGCTGCACCTGGGCGCCGCGGTGCTGACCGCCTGGTTCTCCTTCGTGGCCTACGGCAACCTCGTGCACAACGCGATGGACGACCAGATGCGCCTGGTGGCCGATTCGTACGGCGGCAGCGATCCCCTGAAGATCCCGCGTCCGATGGACGGCGAAGCCGCGTTCTCGCGCGGCGTCTTCATCGTGCAGATATGGAGCCCCGACGGCCACACGCTGCGCGCCAGTTCGTGGCCGGTGCTCGCGGTGCCGCTGCAGTCCCGTGCGGGCTTCAGCGACGTGAGCACGGGCGCGCATGCGCAGTCGAGCTGGCGCGTGTTCACGGCCGAGCCCGGCCCGCGCGCCGACCAGCCGCGCGTGCAGGTGCTGCAGAACGAGGACTACCGCCGCCGCCGCGCCCTGCGCCGCGCGTTGCTCGAGGGCCTGCCGATCACGCTGCTGCTGCCGCTGGCGCTGCTGATCCTGTGGATCATCGTGTCGGCCGCCTCGCGCTCGCTGCGCGCGGTGGCGCGCGATGTGGCCTCGCAGGACGAGCGCAGCCCCACCGAGCTGTCGCTGGCGCGCGTGCCCGAAGAGATCGCACCGCTGGTGGGCGCCTTCAACAACCTGCTGTCCCGCGTGCGCAGCGCCTTCGCGACGCAGCGCCGCTTCGTGCAGGACGCGGCGCACGAGCTGCGCACGCCGATGGCCGCCATCGGCCTGCAGATAGAGAACCTGCGCGCGCACGTGCCGGCCGGCGAGGCGACCGAGCGCTTCAATCAGCTCGAAGCCGGCGTCACGCGCGCGCAGCACCTGATCGAGCAATTGCTCAACCTGTCGCGGCAGGACGCACCGCAACGCAGCACCGCGGGCGAGTGTGTCGACATCGAAGTGCTGCTGCGCGAAAGCGTGAGCCAGCTGATGGTGGTGGCCGATGCGCGGCGCGTGGACATCGGCTTCGAAGGCAGCATCGCCGCGGTGGTGTTCGCGCCGGCGGCCGAGCTGCGCAGCGTGTTCGACAACCTGATCGACAACGCGCTGCGCTATGCGCCCGAAGGCGGCGTGGTCGACGTGAAGCTGCATCAGTTCGGCGGCCATGCGGTGGTCGACGTGCTCGACAACGGCCCCGGCATTCCGAAGGCCATGATGGGCCGCGTGTTCGACCGCTTCTTCCGCGTGCCCGGCGCGGCGGCCGGCGGCAGCGGCCTGGGGCTGGCCATTGCGCGCACGGCGGCGGAGCGGCACGGTCTGCGCATCGAACTGCATAACCGCGACGACGGCCCGGGATTGATGGCGCGCGTACACCTGCCGCCGTCCCCGCCTTCGCCTGCGTCTGTTTCCTACTGATGAGTGCCAAAGGCCACGGATAGGCGCGGACTCTCACCCGCACCTAACTCTTCGCTCACCTTCACATCAGTCTGCGTGCCTAGAGTGCACTCAGGTCCTGCCACGCGCAGTTCGCGTGATGGCACGAGGCCGGAGACAACATGCCCTCAGGAGAACACACCATGCGTATTTCCCTCAAGCTTCTCGCCGTCGGTTCTTTCGCTGCCATCGCGGCGCTGGGCACTGTCGGTGCGTCGGCCGAAACCACCGATGGTTCGGACTTCCATCCGCTGCAGATGAACTCGCCCGTGAACCCCGATGTCCAGGCCGGCGCGATGGCCGCGGCCCGTCCGACCGGCACCGAGCCCGTTGGCCAGTCGACCAGCGCGCCCGCGATGAACTCGACGATGCCGGTGTCCGACATCCAGGCCGGCGCCTATGCGGCGTCGCACCCGACCGGCACCGAGCCGATCGGTCAATCGACTTCGCTGCCGATGGTGAAGTCGGGCAGCGGCAGCTGAGCGATCAGTCGTCGTTGCTGCTGCTGAGCAGTGCACGGTAGATCACCGCGCCGACGATGGCGCCCGCGATGGGCGCCACCCAGAACAACCACAGTTCCGACACCGCATAGGACGGCCCGAAGAGGGCCGGGCCCGTGCTGCGTGCGGGGTTCACCGAAGTGTTGGTCACGGGGATCGACACCAGGTGGATCAGCGTGAGGCACAGGCCGATGGCCAGCCCCGCGAAGCCACCGGCCGCGCGCTTGGCGGTGGCACCGAGGATCACGATCAGGAACACGGCGGTCATCACTACTTCGGTGATGAGCGCCGCGGTCATGCCGTACTTGCCTGGCGAGTGCTCGCCGTAGCCGTTGGTGGCGAAGCCGCCGATGTCCGCGCCCGGCTTGCCGGTGGCGATGAGGTAAAGCACGCCCGCCGCCGCGATGGCGCCGAGCACTTGCGCCACGATGTAGCCCGCGAGTTGAGAGGCCCTGAAGCGGCCCGCCGCCGCGAGGCCGATGGACACCGCAGGATTGAAGTGTCCGCCCGAGATCGGCCCCAGCGCATAGGCCCCGGTCACCACCGTGAGGCCGAAGGCCAGCGCGACCCCGTGAAAGCCGATGCCGGTACCTGGAAAGGCCGCCGCGAGCACTGCGCTGCCGCAGCCTCCGAGCGTGAGCCAGAAAGTACCGATGAACTCGGCCGCCCATTTCTTGCCGGTGCTGTGTTCCATGACGCTCCATCCTGAAGTTGAGGGTTTGCGCCGGCCGCCGGCCTTTGCGCGGGGCGGATTCTAGGAACGGCAAACGCGCTGTCGCCGCATGTCTTTCGGCCTGGCGGAACCTGTTCACGTTCGCCTCCGCTTTGTGCATTCGCACCGTCGGCCGCGCATTCGCGAACCGAGCATTCCTTCACGTTTTCAGAGCGTGACCACGATCTTTCCGAAGGGTCCGCGCGCGAGGTGATCGAGCGCGTCGGGCAATGCATCGAACGCGTAGCGCGCCGCGATCACCGGCTTGAGCGCGTTCACGTCGACGGCGCGCACCAGGTCTTCCAGGGCGCGCCGGTGGCCCACGCCGATGCCCTGCACCGTGGCGCGGCCCAGCACCATGGCATAGAACGACGCGCTCAGGGTCTCGCCTTCGAGCATGCCGATGATCGACACGCGCCCGCCCTGCCTGAGCGCCTGCAGCGAGCGGTCGAGGTTGGGTCCGCTCGCGAGCTCGAGCACATGGTCGGCGCCGCGCCCGTGCGTGAGCCTGCGCACTTCGGCCGGCCAGTCGCTGCTCCGCGCCAGCACGTGCGATGCACCGAGCGCGAGCGCCTGCTGGCGCTTGTCTTCGCTGCCCGTGACCACGATGGCCCGCGCGCCATGCAGCCGCGCGATCTGCAGGCCGAACAGCGCGACGCCGCCGGTGCCGTGGATGAGCACCGTCTCGCCCGCGCGCAGCCCGCCGGTCTCGGCCAGCGCGAACCAGGCGGTGAGGCCGGCGCAGGGCAGGGTGCTGGCCTCGGCCAGGCTCAGCGTGGCGGGCGCGGTCACGGCCCAGTCCGCGTCGATGCACACGTGCGAGGCCAGCATGCCCGGTCCCGGGCCGCCGAGCAGCGTGGCGCCGGCCTGCCAGTGGCTGTCGATCCAGCCGCCCCAGAAGGTGCCGAGCACGCGGTCGCCGGACGCGAAGCGCGTCACGCCCTCGCCCGCGGCCACCACGGTGCCCGCCATGTCGGAGCCAGGCGTGAAAGGCAGCGCCAGCGGCATGCCCATGCCGTCGCGCACCATCAGCAGGTCGCGGTAGTTGAGCGCCACCGCGCCGACCCGCACCAGGATCTGGTTGGCGCCCGGCGCGGGCAGGGGCGCTTCGGCCTGTTCGAGATTCGCGCGGCCGAGCTTCGGCAGTTGCCAGCGCCGCAGCGTTCGGGTTTCTTGCATGAGAGGACTCCGGGGAAAAGAAAGATGCCTTCATGCTATTGACGATGCCATGTACCCGGTGGCGGATAATTTTCGCTTTACTGGTGCTTGAAAGTCTCCAATGGGTCAACGTCTTCAGGGCATCGAGGAATTCGTCGCGGCGGTGGAAGCGGGCAGCTTCGCGCTGGCCGCGCAGCGCCTGCATGTCACGCGCTCGGCGGTGGCCAAGAGCATCGCGCGGCTCGAGGCGCGCCTGAACACGCGGCTCTTCCTGCGCACCACGCGCAGCCAGAGCCTCACCGAGGAAGGCCACGGCTACTACGAGCGCTGCCGCCGCGCGCTGGCCGAGCTGGAGGCGGCCGAGGCCGTAGCCGACGTGGCGCGCAGCACCGCCTCCGGGCTGGTGCGCCTGAGCATGCCGGCGATGCTGGGCCGGCTGAAAGTGGGGCCGCTGCTGCTGGCGCTGGCGCGGCGGCATCCGCAGCTGTCGCTCGAACTCTCGTTCAATGACCGGCGCGTGGATCTGGCCGAGGAGGGGCTCGACCTGGCCATCCGCAGCGGCGAGCTGGCCGATACGGACGAACTCGTCGCGCGGCCGGTCGGCATGCAGTGGATGGCGTTGTGCGCCGCGCCCGCCTACCTGGCCGAGCGCGGGCATCCGCGCGGCGTGGCCGAACTCGCCGCGCCGCACGAGGCGGTGCTCTACGCGCGCGACGGGCAGGTATCGGCCTGGCGCTTCCACGCGGCCGAAGGCGGCCCTGCGGAGCCGACCGAAGTGACGCTGCCCTCGCGCCTGCGCTGCGACAGCGCCGAGGTGCTGCTGGAGGCCGCCATCGGCGGCATGGGCCTGGCGCGCCTGCCGGCCTGGCTCGCCGCCGATGCGCTGGCGGCCGGCACGCTGGTGCGCGTGTTCGACGAGCCGCAGCCCTTCGGCTTCGCGCTGCACGTGATCCGCTCGCGCAGCCGCTACCTGCCGCTGAAGACGCGCGTCGTGGTGGACTGGCTGGCCGAGCACCTGCCGCCGCTGCTGGCCGCGCGCTGAAGACCCGCGCGGGCGCTATCCTGCGGCTTCCATTCATCGAACAACGAGGAGACACGCCGCATGCGCCCATTCGCCATTCCACACATCGCAGCCGCCTTGGCATGCACGGCGCTGCTGGGCGCGTCGAACGCCGCCGCGCAGGGCACCGTCAACGCGCTGTGCAGTACCGACGCGGGCTGGTGCGAGGCGGCCGCCGCGGCCTTCACGCGCGAGACCGGCATCAAGGTGCTGCAGGCCCACAAGGGCACCGGCGAAATCGGCGCGCAACTGCGCGCGGAAGCGGCCAACCCCAAGACCGATATCTGGTGGGGCGGCACCGGCGACCCGTTCCTGCAGGCGGCAGAGCAGGGCCTGCTGGAGCCCTACCGGCCGGCCTACATCAACGACCTGTACGACTGGTCGGTGCGCCAATATGCGATGTCGCAGAACATGGTGGGCGGCTTCTACACCAGCGCCATCGGCTTCGGCTTCAACACCGACCTGCTGAAGAAAAAGAAGCTGCACGAGCCCAAGTGCTGGGCCGACCTGATCAAGCCCGAATACAAGGGCGAGATCGAGATCTCGCACCCCGCCTCCAGCGGTACGGCCTACACCATCATCGCGGGCCTTGTGCAGCAGATGGGCGAGGACGAGGCCTTCGAATACCTCAAGAAGCTGCACCGCAACGTGACCAGCTACACCCGCAGCGGCCAGGCGCAGGCGCCCAACGTGGCCAAGGGCGAAGTGGCCATCGGCGTGAGCTTCATCTTCGGCTTCGAGCGTTGGCGGTATGACAAATTTCCGGTCAAGACCGCCGCGCCCTGCGAGGGCACCGGCTACGAGATCGGCGGCATCGCGCTGGTGAAGGGCGCGCGCAACAAGGAGAACGCCAGGCGCTACTACGACTGGCTCATGAGCCCCGCGGGCCAGTCCATCGGCGGCAAGTCGGGCAGCCTGCAGTCGCCCGCCAACAAGACCTTCAAGCCCGATCCGCGCATCCCGTCGATGGCCGACGTGAAGCTCATCAAGTACGACTTCGAGAAATACGGCAAGGCTGCCGAGCGCAAGCGGCTGATCGACCGCTGGACGAAGGAAGTCGAATCCCAGCCGCGCTGATGACGCGGGCAGGCTACGAGCAGGCCTTGTTGTGGGAGGCGTGCATGCCCTTGGCCTTGGCATCGGCCTCGCTCAGATACTCACCCTTCTTGGTCTTGCCGTAGTAGCGGTCGCCCATGCAGTGGTAGACCTTGGTCTCGTCGTTGGCCCACACCTTGCCGGCACCGCCGCCGGGCGCGGCCGCCATCTTCGTGAGATCGGGCGCGCCGGGTGACTTGGTGGCCGTGCCGGTGCTCGGCGCGACGCCGGTCTTGCCTACGTCGGCCGACTGGGTCTCCACGGCCGGCGCTGCGGCAGCAGGCGCCGCTGCGGCGCTCTTTCCGAACCATGTCTTGATGCCCTTGTGCCCGCGGCAGGCGCCGGCCTTGGTGTCGGGCGAGGCATAGCTGCCGTCCTTGCATTGCACGGTGGTGCCGGCCGGCGCGTCGGCCGGCACTTGCGCCTGTGCGGCGAAAGCGGCGAGGCCGAGGCAGGCGGCGATCCACAGCATCCGGGGATTCTTGTTGTTCATGCAAAGCTCCTGGTGAGTTGGAATGGGGCAACCCGGCAGCTTTAGCGTGCAATCCCAGCGGAAGCTGACTTGGCCCTGCGGCATGGCCGCTCGGCGTGACTTACGGCCGGTTCCGGGCTGCTTCAGCGGGGTCAGGGCGAGCTGGCCGTGAAGGTGACCTGCCCGGTGTAGAGCCCCGCCGGGCGGTTCGTGATGTTGGCGTACGAGAAGGTCCAGTTCGCGGCGCGCTGCGTCACGAGAGTGCCGAAGGCCGTGGGCGTGACGTTCACCGTCCCGCCCGTGCCGGTGTTGGGAATCGCGGGTGCCGGCAGCGTCGGGTCGTCGGTGGCGATGGTGATCTCCGACATCGGGATGGTGTTGGCGCCGCTGGTCAGCGGAGTGCTCGCGGTGGCGCGCAGGGTGATCTGCCCGCCGTTGCTGCGCACCTCCACCGGCAGCGAGACACCCGCTGCGGGCGACACCGCCAGCATCGGCGCGCCGCCATTCCAGTTGGCGGCCGTGTTGTTGCCGGCGACGGGCGTGGTCGGCCCGCCGGGGATAGTGGGCGCGAGCGTGAACGCGGCCGTGTTGATGCTGCCGCTCACGGCCGGCCAGATGCCGTCGCCGAGCCGGAAGAACACGAACTTGTCGATGTTCACGGTGAACTTCAGGTCGGTGAAGGCCGGCGTTCCCAGGCCGGTGGTGGTGGACGTGCCGGCGCGCAGCGGGGCATGAACGGCGACGAGGGCGGCCGCAACCAGCGCGGCGGCGCATGGCAGGGCACTGGCCGCGAAGGGGGCGTGCCCACGCCGCATCAGCGGAACTCCGCGTTCACCTTGAAGCCGCCTTTCTCCCAGTCGAGCGTGCCGCTGGCCTTCAGCGGATACACCGGTGCGGGCGGCGGCCCGTCGGTGGCACCCGTCGCCTTGGGCTGCAGCGCGATCAGGCGGGTCTGCCCCGGCATCACGGGCGTGCCGTCGGGCACCATTTCGAAGCGCTTGCCGGTGGCGTCGGTCGCGTCCAGGCTGCCGTCGAGGCGGCCGTGGGCGTCGCCGGTGTTGCTGACCGTCACGTAGGGCGTGCGCCTGCCCTGCAGTTCGCGCGTGCCGACCTGATTCAGCGCGAGCTTGGGCTCGGCGCCGTTCAGCAACACGTACACCGCCACCGCGATGCGCCCGGTGACCGGCAGGCTCAGGCTGGAGCCGCCCTGGCCGATGGCCGCGCGGTAGGCCGGCTCCACGCCCTCGATGGCCAGCATGAAGCGGCACTCGCCGCGCGGCGCGTCGGCCGGCGGCTCGATCTGGAAGCGGAAGCCCGCCTTGCCGCGCGCCGGCACCTTCACCGTCTTGCGCTCCAGCAGCACCCAGGTGCGGCAACTGCCGGGCTGCAGCGCGTCGAGGTAGGCGATCTCGCCCTCGGGCGAGTAGCTCCAGTCCAGCGTGCGCACGGACACCTCCGTCGGGGTGACGCCCACGTTGTGGATGTCCAGCGACTGGCCCAGCCGGGCGCCGCTCTTGGCCGACAGCTCGAAGCGCGACGGCATGATCGCGATCTCGAACGGAGCGGCCGCCGCGAGCGCGCATCCCGTCGTGGCGGCCAGTGCCAGCAGCGCGCGCGCGAAAGTCCGATGCGGTGGTGTCATGGCAATGTCTCTATTTCAAAATAAGCCTCGAAGCCCAGCGGCATGCCGCGCGACAGCCGCACCTCGCGCACGTCGACCTGCCACGTGAGGTCCAGCGCCTCGTTGAGCCACGCGTCGCGCACCTGTCCGCTCCACACCGGCACCCGGTCGCCGGGGCGCCCGCTGCCGGCGGCGAACAGGCCGTTCGTGCGCCAGCTCACCTGCAGCCCGGCGGGCGAGCGCAGGCCCGGAACCGCCATGGGCAGCACGTAGTAGATGCGCGCCTGCCGCCCCACGTAGCGCGCCGTGGCCAGCCGGTAGTGCACCCGCCCGAAGTCGATGCGCACGAAGGGCGAGACGCTGGCGCCCGGCGTGGTGACGGGCGAGTTGTCGTCCTGCGCGCGCACCTGCGCGCTCGGCGAGGCGGAGTCGTCCAGCCGTTCGACCAGCGCCGCGGCGGGGCCGGGCACGGCCAGCAGCACGGGCAGCAGCACGGGCAGCAGCAAGGCCGTGGTCGCGGTGGCCTTCATGGTCGTCACAGCATCGTTGCCGTGAAGCGCACCGTGCCGCTGTAGCTGCCCGCCGGATACACCGTGGTGTTGGCGTACTGGAAGGTCAGCGTGTTGGACATGAAACGCGTGTCGCCGTTGAGGATGAGCACGGTCGTCGTCGCCGCGTCGAAGCTGGCGAGCGTCTGCACGCCGCCCGCCGCGAAGGCGCCGCTTTGTATGTCGCCCTGGCCGGGGCTGGTCGCGTCGGTCGACACCCAGCTGATCGCGCCGAAGGGAATGACGTTGGTGCCGCAGGTGGCCGAGGTGGTGCAGGTCAGACCCGCCGGCACGGTGGCGGTGAGCGTCACGGGGCGGCTCTCGGGCAGCAGGCGCCCCGGCCGCGCCGGGCTGATGCGGATGGTGATCGACTGCGAGCCGGCGATGGCGGTCCCCGTGGCGAGGCCCGCGTTGGTGCCGGTGGCGTTGAACACCACCTCGTCGATGGCCGCCGCCGAGCCTACCTGCAGGGTGATGCCGTAGGCGGCCGAACTGGTCGGCGCATAGGTGAAGACCGCGTCCGCGCGCGGCGCCAGGCCGGCCAGGAGCGCGATCGCCACCGCCGCGCGCAGCGGCTCAGACACTGGTCGCGGTGTAGGTGATGGTGGTCGTGTAGGTGCCCGGCGTCCAGGTGAGGGCGGTGCCCGTCAGCGAGAACGTCCACGTGCCGGTGGCGACGGTCGAAGGCACGAAGGTGCTCGCCGCGCTGCTGGTGGCCGCCAGCGTCGCGCCGCCGGGGTGCGCCAGGCCCGCGCCGGAAGTCACGCCGATGTTGGCGAGCGCCGGGCCGCCGGTGGGCGCGAAGGCGGCCGCCGTGTAGGTCAGGGAACCGCCGCCGGAGCTGTTGGTCCACGCCGACACCGGCACCGCCGCCGGGTTGGTCACCGTGCCGAGCGTGGGCGCGGTGCCGTCCCAGTTGGCGGCCTCGTTGTTGCCGGCCGTGATGGTCGGCGCGGTGGCCCAGGTGATGGGGGCGGTCCAGCTCAGCGTGTCGCCGGTGCCGGTCTGCGTGCCCACCCGCAGCAGGATCAGCTTGGGCACCGTCACGCTCAGGTTGAGGTGGGCCTGGGCCGTCACGGCGGGCGTGCCGGTGCCGTAGCCGTACTGGCTCTCGGCCAGCGCCACGCCGGCGGCCAGGGCCAGGGCCGTGCCGGCGGCCACGGTGAGCAGTCTCGGGGTTTGTCTCATCTCGGTTTCCTTTGCTTAGCGGTGGAACGAACAAGAAAAGTGGTCACTGCCCGACCTTGATCACGGGGATCGAGGTGCTGGCCTGGCCACGCAGCGGAACATCGACGCTCGCGCCCGCATCGCGCGCCGGCCCCCAGGGCAGCGGCACGGTCTCGGACGTGAGGGTGAGCTGATGGCGCCCCGTGGTCACCAGCGGAAATTCGAAGCGGCCGTCGCGGTCGGTCACGGCGCGGTAGCGGCCGTCGAGCAGCACCTCGACATTGGCGACGCCGCCTTCGCCGATCTGCTGCTGCCCGTCGTTGTTGGCGTCGTAGAACACGCGCCCGGTCACGCTGCCGCCGCCCGCGTTGCCGGTGCGCGCGCCCGCGGTCTGGTAGGCCGAGCCGGCGGAGCCTTCCCAGCGCAGGTAGACGTACACCGTCTTGTCGTTGGTGCGAAAGAGCGTGGGCGTGTTCAGCGCCACCGGCACCGTGGTGGCGCGCGCCTGGTTCAGGTTGGCGGCAATGCCCGCGCGCCAGCCGGGCGCCAGGTCTTTCTCGGCGCTGATCGAGCCCGAGAGGCCGCGGCTGGTGTAGAGGCCGCCGTGCTGCGAGGTGTAGCGCAGGTTGCCTGTCACGCTGAAGCCCTCCGCCATCCAGAAGCGGAACTGCACGCCGGCGGTCGGGTAGTTGCGGGTGACGCCGCTGCTCTGGTCGCGCGCGTAGCCCAGCGTGGTGGTGAGCTCGGGGCGCATGGTCTCGAAGCGCCCGCCGATCCAGTCCTGCTCCCACTGCAGTTCCTGCCCGGTGGCGGTGCCGTCGCCGAGCACGATGGCTTCGTTGCGCCGCACCGAGAGGCTGAAGCGGCTGCGCGGCCAGTCGAAGAAACGCGTCTGGTAGAAGGCGTCCGCGTAGACGCTGCGAAAGCGGCTGCCCGGGCTCTGCGCCTGCGAGGCCGCGCCGGTCGACGCGCCTTCGTAGCGCATCTGCATCAGGTTCAGGCTGCCGCCGAACGAGGTGTTGCGGTCCAGCAGGTACTGGAAGTTGCCGCTCGCGCTGGCGCGGCGATAGCCGAAGAGGTTGAAGCTGTCGTTGGGCGCCGCGCGCTCGAAGTCGAGCGCGCCGCCCCAGTTCATGCGGCTGTCGCTGCGGTCGATGCGCCAGTAGGCGCCGCGCGTGCCGGTGGCCAGCGGGTAGTCGCCGAAGTAGAGATTGGGCCGGGCCGTGTACGCGCCCAGCTCGTGACGGTATGCGCCGGTGCGCGCGCTGGCTTCCACGAAGAGCCCTTGCGAGCTGTCCGTGCGCGCGAGCGGGACCAGTGACGAACTGGTCCGGCTGCCCACCAGCGTGGCGCGGCCCTTGATGTCGCCGTCGCGCAGCAACTCGCTGCCATAGCCGATCGACGTGGCCCAGCTCGTGACGTCCCTGCGGCCGATGCCCTGCGCGCTGAGCGGGTCGTAGTAGTACGCCGGAATGTTGCGGGCCTGGTCGATCTGGAACGACGTGAACCACCGCTCCCCCAGCCGCTTGGTGAGGCCGAGCCATCCCAGCGTGCCCTGACTCTTCTCGAAGCCCGGATAAGGCCCGCCCGCGAGGTTGCCGCGCTCGCCGAAACCCGCGCGCACGTCGAGGTCGGAACTGAAGATGCGCGTGGACGCGCCGCGCACCGTGGTCGAGCCCAGCGAGAGACGGTAGTTGCGCGACAGGCCGTCGGTGAGTTCGCTGTAGATGTCGCCCACCGCAGTGTCGGCGAAGGTCCGCGTGGTCAGCGGAAAGCCCAGGTTGCGCAGCGTGAAGCGTCCGCTGGTGGCCTCGCGCGCATAGCCCAGCGAGCCGATGCCGCCGCCGCTCAGGAAGCTGTCGCCGCTCAGGTGGCGCGCATCGGCCTGCAGCACGAATTCGCCGTAGTTGAGCGTCTCGCGGCGGTACTCGAAGCGCTGGCCGAATTCGCTCGCGCGCTGGCGGCCGTAGCCGGTGCTGGTGGCATCGCCGAAGCCGATGCGGCTTTCCACCAGCCAAGCGCGAAAGCCCTGCGGCTGCTCGGCCTCGGGCGCGGCGTCGCCGGCAGCGGACGCGTCGGGGTTCATGAAGCGGTCTTCGTAGGCCTTGGGCGCGGCATCGATGAGCGCCTTCAGCCGCGCCTGTTCGGCCTGCGCGCGATCGATGGATTCGATGCGCGCGTCAGCCACGACGGGGGCTGGCGTCGCCGCCGGGTTGTTCTTCACCGGGGCGGCGGGCTGCGCGGTCTGGGCCTGCGCGCACGACAGTCCCGCGATGGCGCCTGCGCATCCGAGCCACATGTGCGCGAAGGTCGGGCGCCAGCGTGCTCCGGCGGGACCGACCGCAGTCCACAGTGTCACTCGAATCATCAAACGACATCCCTGTTTTCCCGGGGCGTTGCCGCCCTGTTCCGAATCGAGGAACAGGATATTTCAGAAATGTCATCTATGGTAACTTTTCATGTCTCGAAGGGTTTTCTCAGAGGGCGGCGTTGGTTTTTGCTCTTCAGCAATGCGCAAAATGAAGCCTTTCTATTTCGCCGGCTTCTTGATGAAGTCGAAGGGCCTCCTCATTTGAGAAAGTCGGCGCGCCGTCACCTTGCGGCCGCCGCATCGACTTAGAATTTTTTGGATCCGATATTTCTTTTTCCATGGCTGATTCCTCCAATACCAAACTCCCCTTCCAGGCTGAAGTCGCGCAACTGCTGCACCTCGTCACGCATGCGCTTTATTCGAACAAGGAAATCTTCCTGCGCGAGCTGATCTCGAATGCATCGGACGCATGCGACAAGCTGCGCTTCGAGGCGCTCGACCACCCCGAGCTGTACGAAGGCCAGTCCGAGCTCGACGTGCGCCTGAGCTTCGACAAGGCCGCGCGCACCATCACCATCACCGACAAGGGCATCGGCCTGTCGCGCCAGGAAGCCATCGACAACCTCGGCACCATCGCCAAGAGCGGCACCAAGGACTTCATGAGCAAGCTCAGCGGCGACCAGAAGGCCGACGCGCAGCTCATCGGCCAGTTCGGCGTGGGCTTCTATTCGGGCTTCATCGTGGCGGACAGGATCAGCGTCGAATCGCGCCGCGCGGGCCTGCCGGCCGACCAGGGCGTGCGCTGGGTCAGCGGCGGCGCCGGCGACTTCGAGGTGGCCGACATCACCCGCGCCGAGCGCGGCACCAGCATCACGCTGCACCTGCGCGACGACGCCGACGAATACCTCAACGCCTGGAAGCTCAAGCAGATCGTCGGCAAGTACTCCGACCACATCTCCCTGCCCATCCTCATGGAAAAGGAAGAGTGGAAGGAAGGCGAGAACGACCAGCCCGGCGACATGGTGAAGACCGGCGAATGGGAAACCGTCAACAAGGCCAACGCCCTGTGGAGCCGCCCCAAGAAGGACATCACCCCCGAGCAGTACGAAGAGTTCTACAAGAGCATCAGCCACGACTACGAGGCGCCGCTCGCCTGGAGCCACAACCGCGTGGAAGGCAGCACCGAATACACGCAGCTGCTCTACATCCCCGCCAAGGCCCCGTTCGACCTGTGGAACCGCGACAAGAGCGCGGGCGTCAAGCTCTACGTCAAGCGCGTCTTCATCATGGACGACGCCGAGGCGCTGCTGCCCAGCTACCTGCGCTTCGTCAAGGGCGTGATCGACTCGGCCGACCTGCCGCTGAACGTGAGCCGCGAGCTGCTGCAGGAAAGCCGCGACGTGAAGGCGATCCGCGAAGGCAGCACCAAGCGCGTGCTCGGCATGCTCGAAGACCTGGCGAAGAAGCAGAAGACCGGCCCTGAAAGCGGCGAAGGCAAGATCGACGTGGGCTCGGGCGAATCGGTGCCGGCGCCGGAGCCGACCGAAGCCGTGACCGACGTGGTCGACAAGAACGCGCCCACCGCCGCCGAAACCGCCGCCGCGGCTGCCGACGAATCGGGCAAGTACGCCAAGTTCTACGCCGAGTTCGGCGCGGTGCTGAAAGAAGGCCTGGGCGAGGACATGGGCAACCGCGAGCGCATCGCCAAGCTGCTGCGCTACGCCTCGACCACCACCGACGCGGTGAGCGTGAGCTTCGCGGACTACAAGGCACGCATGAAGGAAGGCCAGGACGCGATCTACTACATCACGGCCGACACCCTGGCCGCTGCCAAGAACAGCCCGCAGCTCGAAGTCTTCAAGAAGAAGGGCATCGAGGTGCTGCTCATGACCGACCGCGTCGACGAGTGGGCACTGAACTACCTGAACGAATTCGACGGCACCCCGCTGCAGAGCGTGGCCAAGGGCGCGGTCGACCTCGGCAAGCTGCAGGACGAAGCCGAGAAGAAGGCCGCCGAGGAAGCCGCCGAGTCGTTCAAGCCGCTGCTCGAAAAGCTCAAGGAAGCGCTCAAGGACAAGGCCGAAGACGTGCGCGTGACCACCCGCCTTGTCGATTCGCCCGCCTGCCTCGTGGTGCAGGACGGCGGCATGAGCACGCAGCTCGCGCGCATGCTCAAGCAGGCCGGCCAGCCCGCGCCCGAGCTCAAGCCGGTGCTCGAAGTCAACGCCGAGCATCCGCTGGTGAAGAAGCTCGAAGGCTCGTCGCACTTCGACGACCTCGCGAACATCCTGTTCGACCAGGCCCTGCTGGCCGAAGGCGGCCTGCCGGCCGATCCGGCGGCCTACGTGAGGCGCGTCAACGCGCTGCTGGTGTGATGGCACGGCCGCGCATCCGTGCAGCAGCAACGGCCACCGTTCCGGCGGCGCTGTTGTTGCTCCTGATGGGCGGCTGTTCTCACTACCAGATCGGCATTCCGCTGGTGCCGGGGCTCTCGTTGGGGCTCGGCGCCACCAAGGACGGCAATTTCTCGGTCGGGCTCAACACCGGCTTCGGCCCGCTCGGCGCGGGCGTGGCCGTGAACAACGGCGGCCAGGTGTCGGGCTCGACCGGCATCGGTGTCGGCGTGGGGCCGGTGGCCACGGGGATCAGCAAGGGCGCGGTGCTCTATGACCCGAAGGCCGCCGCGGCGCCCGTCGTGCCGGCGTCGACCGTGGCTCCGGCCGCGGTCACCGTGACGCCGGCGCCGGGTACGCCCGCTCCCGTGCTGTATTCGACGCCTGCCGCGCCTTTCACGCCGATCGCGCCCGTGGCCCAGGCTGCCGCCGCTCCGACGGCTCCTGCCGCGCCCGCCAGGCCGCCTCTCTTCAAGATCACGCGCCCGCCGCCCGAGCCTGCGGTGAACGTGACCTACCGCACGCCGGCCGTTGCGGCCGCGGCGGCCTCGGCCCGCGAGGCCGGCACGCCGGGCAATCCCGTCGCGCCCTGATGGCCGCGTCTTTTCAATCATCCGCGCCGCGGACCGGCGCGAGGGTGCCCCGATGAGTCTCAGCACAGAAGCCGTCCTGGCGCTCGCCCCCGACGATGCGTCGGCCAAGGCCGCCAAGGGTTTGCTCGCACCGGCCAAGTGGCCCACGCTCGCGTTCTCCGACACCGCCGTGTGGGGCGAATGCCAGGGCAGCGGCAGCAAGCCGTACCAGACCCAGGTCGACCTCACGGGCCCGGTGTTCCGCTGCTCCTGCCCGAGCCGCAAATTCCCCTGCAAGCACGGCCTGGCGCTGATGCTGCTGCGCGCGCAGAGCGAAGCCAGCTTCACGCAGGGCGAGCCGCCGCCGTGGGTGGCCGAATGGCTCGCCTCGCGCCGCGAGAAAGCCGAAAAGAAAGAAGCCCGCGCCGCCGAACCGCCGGCCGCGCCCGATCCCGCCGCGGCCGCCAAGCGCGACGCGCAGCGCTGGAAGCGCATCGAGGCCGGCACGCAGGAACTGGCGCGCTGGCTCGACGACCAGACGCAGCGCGGCCTGGCCTCGCTCGGCAGCGAGCAGCAGCAAGCCTGGAGCGCGATGGCCGCGCGCATGGTCGACGCGCAGGCGCCGGGGCTCGGCCAGCGCATCACGCAGGCGGCCGAACTCATCGGCGTGGGCGAGGGTTGGCCCGCGCGGCTGCTCGACCGGCTCGGGCGGCTGCAGCTGATCGTCGATGCGGTGCCGCGCCGCGAATCGCTGTCGCCTGCCACGCTGGCCGACCTGCGCACCGCGCTCGGCTGGCCGCAGGACCGCGAGGCGCTGCTCGCCGAGGGCGAACGCGTGAGCGACCACTGGCTGGTGCTGGGCCAGTGCATCGACGAGCGCGACACCCGGCTGGTCGAGCGCCATGTATGGCTGCAAGGCCGCGCGAGCGGGCGCCGCGCGCTGCTGCTCGACTACGCCCACGGCGGCCGCGGCTTCGAGACCGGCTGGGTCAGCGGCAGCGAACGCGCGGCGGTGCTGTGCTTCTATCCGGGCCACGCCTCGCAGCGCGCGCTGGTGGCCGAGCTGCCGTCCGATGCGCCCGCCACGGCTGCCCCCGCCAATGACACGCCCGATGACGAATGGCAGCGCATGGCGCGGCAGATCGCCGCCAACCCCTGGCAGCCGCTGCTGCCGATGGTGTGGCCCGACGCCGTGCCCAGCCGCGACGGCGAGCGCTGGTGGCTGCGCCTGGGCGGCGCGCCGCAGGCGCTGCCGATGCAGATCGCCGCGCAGGAAGCCTGGCAACTGCTGGCCCATTCGGGCGGCGCGCCGTTGCGAGTGTTCGGCGAATGGGACGGCGAACAGTTCGCGCCGCTCACCGCATGGCCGACGGGTGCGGCGGTCGGCAGCGCGCCGGTCTGGACGCTGACGGGAGTGCGGATATGAGCGCAGCGCCGGGCCGCCCCAAGCAAGCTCGCACCGCAGTGCGAAGCACGGAGGTCATCGAATGAGCCACTGGAACCAACTGCTGCAGGCTGCGCTCGTCGGCACCTCGCGCCAGCCCGTGCCTCCGGCCGGAGGCATGGCCGGCGAATTCGCCGCACTGCTGCAAGCGCTGCAAGGCGGCGAGGCACAGGGCCAGTTGCTGCGCATGGCGGGGGCCGTCGCTGTCGGCCGGCGCGCGGGCTTCGTCGCGCCGAGCCTGCCGCCATCCGACGCGCCCGTCGCCGCCAACGACGAACGCCCCGAACTCAAGGAACCCGCGCTGCAGGCCGCCATTGCCGATGCGCTGTCGAGCGGCCCGCTGCGCCTGCAGCACGAAGGCCTGGCAGCGCTCGCGGCCGCCGGCCTGCGCCTGCCGAACAGCCTGTTGCCCGTGGCGCTCGACGCCGGCCGCCGCGCCATCGACCTGCGGCCCGTCGTGACGCCCGCGCTCGGCGAACGCGGCCTCTGGCTCGCCGCGCGCAACGACGACTGGCGCTACGCCGTCGGCGCCAGCGAGCAGGCCGATGCGCGGACGCGCTGGGACGAAGGCAGCCTCGACCAACGCGTTGCGGTGCTGCGCGAACAGCGCCAGGGCGACCCGGCCGGCGCGCGCGAACGCCTCGCCGCCGAGCTGCAGCAACTCCCCGCCAAGGACCGCGCCGCGCTGCTCGGCGCGCTCGCCGAGAACCTCGGCCCCGACGACGAGACGCTGATCGACGCCCAGCTCAAGGACCGCGCCCGCGACGTCCGCCAGGCGGCAGTCGAACTGCTGCAGCGCCTGCCGCAGAGCGCGCACGCGCAGCGCATCGCGGCCTTCCTCGACCCGCTGCTGAAGCAGGACGGCGCCGCATGGCGCATCGATGCCCCCGAAGCCGCCGACCCGCGCTGGAAGGACGACGCCATCGACCCCGCGCGCCCCACGCACGAGGGCCTCGGCGAGCGCGCATGGTGGCTCTACCAGCTCGTGCGCCAGGCACCGCTGTCGTGGTGGACCGCGCGCACCGGCATGACGCCCGCCGCGCTGCTCGACTGGGCCGCCGCTGGCGACTGGAAAGACGCGCTGCTGCGCGGCTGGAACGACGCCGTCGTCGCCGCGCCCGACCACGACTGGTGCGATGCCATGCTCGATCGTCCGCGCGCCCAGCGTGCCTGGGTCGGCCAGTTGCTCGCGCTGCTGCCGCGCGCGCGGCGCGAGCGCCACTGGCTCGCTGAACTCGGCGCCGAAGGCAACGGCGTGCAGGACGTGGTGGGCTTTGCCGACCAGGCCTGCGCGCCCGGCGAAACGCCGTCGGCCGAGCTGTCCGCCAGGCTGGCCGCCGCGCTGCGCATGCGCGTGGTGCGCGGCGACCTGGCCAACGACTACATGCTGCGCCAGGTGCTCACCAGCGCCGCCGCGCTGCTGCATTCCTCGGCGCTGCCCGCGCTGGCCGACCTGCCGCGCGCCGCCGAAGAAACACCCGGCACCGCCAACGCGCTGGCCGACACCGCGCGCATCGTGCGCGCGCGCCAGCTGTTCCTCACCCTTTCATCTTCTTCTTCATCTCAAGGCCGTCCATGAGCAATGTCCTGCGCCAGCATGCCGAACAGCAATTCGCCGAAGAACTCGATGCGCTACAGAAGGTCGACGACCGGCAGCGCCCCGCCAACTGGAAGCTCTCGCCCTGGGCCGTGCTCACCTACCTGATGGGCGGCAAGCTCGCCAGCGGCTTCGAAGTCAGCCCCAAGTACATCGGCAATTCGCGGCTGATGGAAATCGCGGTCTCCACGCTGGCGACCGACCGCGCGCTGCTGCTGTACGGCGTGCCGGGCACGGCCAAGTCGTGGGTGTCGGAGCATCTGGCCGCCGCCGTGAGCGGCGACTCCACCATGCTGATCCAGGGCACCGCCGGCACCAGCGAAGAGCAGCTGCGCTACGGCTGGAACTACGCCGAGCTGCTGGCCCACGGCCCGTCCGACAAGGCGCTGGTGCCCAGCCCGCTGGTGCACGCCATGCGCCTGGGCAAGATCGCGCGCGTCGAGGAACTCACCCGCATCCCGGCCGACGTGCAGGACACGCTGATCACCGTGCTCTCCGAAAAGACGCTGCCCATTCCCGAACTCGGCAGCGAGGTGCAGGCGGTACGCGGCTTCTCGGTGATCGCCACCGCCAACAACCGCGACAAGGGCGTGAACGAGCTGTCGAGCGCGCTCAAGCGCCGCTTCAACACCGTGGTGCTGCCGGTGCCGTCGAGCGAGGCAGAGGAAGTGCAGATCGTGGTCAAGCGCGTGGGCGAACTGGGCCGCGCGCTTGCGCTGCCGGCCGAGCCGCCGGCGCTGCAGGAAGTGCGCCGCGTGGTGCAGATCTTCCGCGAGCTGCGCAACGGCCAGACCGAGGACGGCAAGACGCGCATCAAGTCGCCCAGCTCCACGCTCTCCACCGCCGAGGCCATCTCGGTCATCAACAGCGGCATGGCGCTGGCCGGCCACTTCGGCGACGGCGTGCTGCGCTCGGCCGACGTGGCGTCGGGCCTGCTCGGCGCCGTCATCAAGGACCCGGTGCAGGACCAGGTGGTGTGGAAGGAGTACCTGGAGACCGTGGTGAAGGAACGCAGCGACTGGAAGGACCTGTACCGCGCCTGCCGCGAGCAGCTGTGAGCGCGCCGATGTCGGACTTTCCACCGCCGGACCTTCCCCCGCAGACTCCGGCGCTGCAGACCACCCAGGTGCACCTGGACGGCCTGTTCGACGTGCTGGCCAAGCACCTGTATTCCACGCCGGTGGTGGCCATCCGCGAGCTGATCCAGAACGCGCATGACTCCATCTCGCGCCGCCGCCTCGAAGACCCGTCGTTCACCGAGGCCGGCCGCATCGACGTGCTGGCCGACGAGGCGGCGCAGACCCTCGTCATCCGCGACAACGGCTCGGGCCTGACCGAGCAGGAACTGCACCGGTACCTCGCCACGCTGGGCAACGGCTACACGCGGCAGCTGCGCGCGTCCGACAAGGACGGCAGCGACGAGCTCATCGGCCTGTTCGGGCTGGGCTTTCTCTCGGCCTTCGTGGTGGCCGAGCAGGTGCTGGTGAACAGCACTTCGTTCCAGTCGCCCGGCGAAGGCTGGCGCTACCGCTCGTCGGACGGGCGGCGCTACGCGGTGCAGGCCATCGACGCACGGCCCGTGGGCACCGAGATCCATCTGGCGATGCGCAGCGACTTCAACCACCTGTGCTCGGCCGGCGTGCTCAAGAAGGTGCTGGGGCGCTACTGCGCGCTGCTGCGCGAGCCGCTGTGGTTCGACGACGAATGCGTCAATGCCGACGCGCCGCCGTGGCGCGCCGCCGCCGACGGCGTGGTGGTGCACCCCGCGGTGTTGCAGCGCCAGCGCATGGCCTTCGCGGCGCGCATGGAGCGGCACTTCGAGCCCATCTGCGTGATCCCCGTGGAGCCCGAGGGCGACAGCGACGCGCGCGGCCTGCTGTGGGTGCAGGACGGCGCCACCTACGGCACCAGCGACAACCGCCACCTGAGCGTGTACGTGCGCGGCATGCTGCTGGACGACGAGGCGCGCGACCTGCTGCCGGTGTGGGCCGGCTTCATCGGCGGCGTGATCGAGTCGAACGCGCTCACGCCCACCGCCAGCCGCGAAGATCTGCAGCGCGACGCCGCCTACCAGGCCACGCGCGCCCATATCCAGGACGCGCTGATCCGCGGTCTGGCCGACCTCTCGCAGTCGCAGGCACCGGCCTGGAGCCGCCTGCTCACGCGCCACAACGAGGCGCTGCTGGGCGCCGCGCTGTGCGAGGACGAGCTCTTCACCATGCTGGCCGACGCCGTGCGCCTGCCCACCAGCCAGGGCGACCTGCCGGTGCGCAGCCTGGTGCGCGAAGGCCGCATCCACCTGAGCCTGGGCCAGAGCGGCGGCTTCGAGGACGTGCTGTTCCGCGCGCTGCAGGTGCCCGTGGCGCGCGGCGACCGCTATGCCGTGGCCGGCTTCCTGCGCCAGTGGGTGCGCGATCGCGGCGTGCAGCTCATCGAGATCGGCACCGCCGCCGGCAACGCCCGCATGTTCCGCGGCGAAGACCTGCCCGAGAGCGAACTCGCATGGCTGCGCGAACACCTCGCATGGGGCGAGCTGGTGGTGCCCGCGCGCTTCGTGTCGCCCGAGCTGCCGCTGATCGCCGTGCCCGACCGCGAGGCGCAGTTGAAGGCGCGGCTGGAGACCGACGAGGCCCGGAAGCGCATGGCCGGCGCCGCGCTCAGCCTGGCGCGCGCGTTCACCCAGCGCATCGACGCGAGCGTGTCGGCGCGGCTTTACGTGAACCTCGACAACCCGGCCATCCAGGCGCTGCTGCAAAGCCACCGCGAAGGCCGCGCCGTGCCCGCGCATGCGGTCGCGCTGCTGCGCAGCTTCAAGGCCATCATGGCGCCGGGCGGGGAGGAACTGAAGGGCCAGCCGCCGCTGGTCGAGCTGCTGGCCGATTTCAGCCAGGCCGTGGCCGCGCTCTGCGCGCCGCGCGCGGCCTCCTAGAAAAAACCAAAGAGAGAGGATCAACACGATGGACAGCTTCGCCTGGGTCAACGACCTGTCGGACCGGCTCGAGGAAGAAGGCCAGCAGCGCCTGGCCTACCTGATTCACGACGTGCCGCACCAGCAGTTCCAGGGCAACCATGCGCTGGTCGAGGCGCTGGTGCCCGAGGCGCTGGCCAGCGCGCGCGGCCTGGGCATCGCGTGGCTCGACGTGTACTTCAAGCACTGGCTGTGCGCCTCGCGCGTGGCGCGCCATCACGGCGAGTCTCAGCTCGGCGAAGTGGTCGATGCCTACGAGCAGGCGCACCAGGACAAGACCCAGGGCTGCCCGCAGAGCGTGTGCGTCACGCAGGACCTGGTGGCCACCTACGCCAATGTCGACGGGCCCGGCTGGGCCAACGAGCGCCTCGCGGTCTGCGACGAGACGCTGGCGCGCATCGACCCGAGCTGGGGCTGCTTCGGCTGCCTGAGCATCGAGCGCGCCAATGCCATGGGCGACCAGGGCCAGCCGCGCGAGGCCGTGCTGTACCTGAAGAGCCAGCGCGACGCGCAGCGCCGCGCTGGCGAGGAAGTGACCACGCTGTTCGTCACCACCGAGGTCGAGCAATGGCTCGCGGCCGGCGACCCGCACACCGCGCTCAAGCTGCTCGACGACTCCGAGGACGAAGCCGACGAGGACGATCGCCGCGAGCAGTCGGCCCGCCTGCTGCAGCGCAGCCGCGCGCTCGCGCTGGCCGGCGATCCACGTGCCGGCTGGGACCTGCTGCCGGCATTCGGCGACATCGAGGTGGCCGACCATGTGTCGTGGTGCCGCGCCGCCGTGGCCGCCGCGCGCGCATTGCCCGAACTCAACACGCCCGCGTTGGGCCACGCGCTGCGGACCACCATCGAGCACCTGCACACCGTCGGCAGCCACCGCCTGCTGATCGACCTCGCGCTGGCGCAGGCCGAACTGGCCGGCGCGCGGCAGGTGCCGTGGCTGGCGGCGCAGGCCGTGGCGCGTGCGGGCCATCACGTGCCGCTGCTGCGCGAGGACTTCGGCGCCGCCGACAAGGTGCGGCGCGCCGGGCAGGCGCTCGCCGCCGTCGTGCCGAGGCCCGCGCCCTGCGCACCCGAAGAGTTGCCCGGCTGGCTGCGCTCGCCCGAGGCCGAGGGCCTGTCGAACGAGACCGTCATCCAGTGGCTGGAACAGGCGCACCAGGCGCTGCCCGGCGACGAGGGGCTGGCGATGCTGCTGGCCTCCGCACTGTCGAACTACGGCTGCCACGACGAGGCGCGCAGCCGGCTGCAGGCCATGGTGCTGGCGGCGCCGCAATCGGTCGCGCTGCAGAACCACTGGTTCGGCCTGTGCTTCAGCGCCGGCGACCTGGACGCCATCGAGGAACAGGCGCGCCGCATCGAGGCCGCGCAGCCGGCCATGGCCGCGTGGTACCGCGCGCGCATCGCCTTCAGGGAAGGGCGCTACGCGCAGGTCGGCCCGCTGGTCGAGCAGGTGCTGGCGCACGACCCCGAGGCCACGGCCACGCGCCGCCTCTGGGCCGACGCGGCCATGGAACTGAAGGACTTCGACACGGCCGTGGCGCAGCGCCGCATGGTGCTTGCCGCCGACGAAGCGCCCGAGCCGGGCCGCCGCTGGGAGCTGCTGATCGCCGCCAGCGCGGCAGGCCTGTGGGCCGACGTGCGCGCGCAGGCCCGCGCGCTCGAGATGGAACTCGAGGCCGGCGAGCCCGACGACGCCGTCATCGAGGAAGACTGGGGCCTGGTCTACCTGCGCTGCGAGGAAAACGGCCGCGAGCGCGACGTGCTCGCGCGCCGCACCGGCCCGGCCACCGCGCGCATCGTGCAGCCCTCGCCGCGCGGCCTCGGCCAGCGCCTGGACGACTGGGTGGTGTTCGAGCCCAAGCTGGCCGAGCAGCCGCCCGAGGACGAGGAAGAACTGCGCACCTACACCCGCGTCTTCACCGCGCCGTTGCACGTGCTGGAGAAGGGCCCGTACGGCCCGAGCTACATGATCGACGGCGTGCACCCGGGCGAGGAAAGCGTGAGCGCCCTGCGCGACGCGCTCCACGAGGCGGGCTGGAGCACCTGGCAGTACAGCAACGACAACTACCGGGTGAGCGATGCCGACGCGGGAGGCGAAGACGGGGAAGGCGGCGATGACGAAGAAGACGGCGACGAAGCCGACCTTCCCGGCCTCTACCTTGCAGTGACGGCACCCGCCAACGTGCCGCCGCGCGCCATCGCGGCGCGCGTGGCGGCGCTGTGCAAGGGCCACCAGCTGTGCTGGACCGAGCTGGCCCGCGCGGCCGGCGAGCCGACCGAATGGCACGAGGCCATGGAAGCGCGCTACGGGCTCTGAGCCCCGGCATCTTCATTTTCCCGACGCACTGAAAAATGGGCTCTCCGCTGCACTACTTCGGCATCCGCCACCACGGGCCCGGCTGCGCGCGCAGCCTGCTGCGCGCCTTCGAGTCGCTGCAGCCCGACTGCATCCTGGTCGAAGGGCCGCCAGACGCCGAAGGCCTGCTGTCCTTCATGGCGCATGCCGACCTGCGCCCGCCGGTCGCGATGCTGATCCACGCGGGCGAGGACACGGGGCTCGCGGCCTTCTATCCCTTCGCCGAGTTCTCGCCCGAATGGCAGGCGCTGCAATGGGGCGTGTCGCGCAACCTGCCGGTGCGCTTCATCGACCTGCCGCAGTCGCACCGCATGGCGATCGAGCAGGCCGCGCGCGCGGCCGACGAAGCCGAGGCCGCCAAGGCTCAGGAAGCACCCGAAGCCGAAACCGGCGAGCCGCTGGGCGACGACGAACACGACGAAGCACCGGCCGCCGAATCCGCAGCCGGTGAAGAAGCGGCGCAGCCGCAGATCCCCGACGACCCCTTCGACTGGCTCGCCCATGCAGCCGGCTATGCCGACGGCGAGAGCTGGTGGAACCACATGGTCGAGGAGCGCGGCGACGGCGAAGACCTGTTCGGCGCCATCGCCGAGGCCATGACGGCCGTGCGCGCCGAAACGCCCGAAGACCGCCGCGGCCCGCGCGCCGCGAAGCGCGAGCAACTGCGCGAGGCCTTCATGCGGCAATCGATACGCGAAGCCGTCAAGGCCGGCCACCAGCGCATCGCCGTGGTCTGCGGCGCCTGGCACGTGCCGGCGCTGCAGGGCGCGGCCACCGCCAAGGCCGACGCCGCGCTGCTCAAGGGCCTGCCCAGGCTCAAGGTGCTCGCCACCTGGGTGCCGTGGACCTACCGCCACCTCACCAGCGCCAGCGGCTACGGCGCGGGCATCGATTCGCCCGGCTGGTACGAGCACCTCTGGCAGCAGGGCCAGCAGGTGGCGGGCCGCAGCACCGGCTGGCTCGCGCGCGTGGCGCGGCTCCTGCGCGAACACGACCTCGATTGCTCCTCCGCCCACCTGATCGAGGCCACGCGCCTGGCCGACACGCTCGCCGCGCTGCGCGAACGCCCGGCACCCGGCCTGCCCGAACTGGACGAGGCCGTGCGCAGCGTGATCTGCATGGGCGAGCAGGCGCCGCTCACGCTGATCCGCGAGCGCCTGACCGTCGGCGACCGCATGGGCCAGGTGCCGGCCGAGGTGCCGACCGTGCCGCTGCAGCGCGACATCGAGCAGCAGCAAAAAAGCCTGCGCCTGAAGCCCGAGGCCACCGCGCGCACGCTCGACCTGGACCTGCGCCAGCCCAACGACCTTGCGCGCAGCCACCTGCTGCACCGGCTGCGCCTGCTCGAGCTGCCGTGGGGCGCGCCCACCGCCGGCCAGCGTTCGAGCCGCGGCACCTTCCACGAGGTGTGGCAGCTGCAGTGGCAGCCGGAGTTCGCGCTGCGCATCATCGAGGCCAGCCGCTTCGGCGCGACCGTGGCGCATGCCGCCACCTCGCGCGTGATGGAAAAGCTGGCCGGCGAAGGCTCGCTCAGCGTGCTGGCCGAGCAGGTCGACACCGTGCTGCTGGCCGACCTGCCAGCGGCGGTGCAGGCCGTGACCCGCGCGCTCGAAGACCGCGCCGCGCTCACCGGCGACGCGGTGCAGCTCATCGGCGCGGTGCCGCCGCTGGCCAACGTTTTCCGCTACGGCAGCGTGCGCCAGACCGACAGCGCGCTGCTGTCGCACGTGCTCGACAGCCTGATCGTGCGCGGCGCCATCGGCCTGCCCATTGCATGCGGCGCGCTCGACGCCGAGGCGGCCGAGTCGCTGCGCACCAGCCTCATCGCCGCGCACGACGCGGTGCGCCTGCGCGACGGCGAGGAAACCACCGCCGCATGGCGCGGCGCGCTGCGTTCCATTGCGTTCGGCGAAAGCGCCGCGCCGCTGCTGCGCGGCGTGGTCTGCCGGCTGCTGCTCGACGATGCGCAGATCGACAGCGAAGGCGCCTCGCAGCAGCTCGCGCGCAACCTCTCGGTCGGCGCTCCGCCCACCGAGGCGGCCGCGTGGCTCGAAGGTTTCCTCAACCGCAACGCGATGGTGCTGCTGCACGACGAGGCCGTGTGGTCGCTGGTCGATGCGTGGCTGTCGGCGCTGGGCGAAGAACACTTCCTGCAGGTGCTGCCGCTGGTGCGCCGCAGCTTCGCGGACTTCTCTGGCGCCGACCGGCGCGCACTGGGCGAGCGCGCCAAGCGCGGCGCCACGGGTGGAACAGGCGGCACGGCGGCGGTCGCCACCGCCGCCGCGGACTGGGACGAATCGCGCGCGGTGCTCGCGCTGCCGCTGCTGCGGGAACTGCTGGGAGTGAAGGCATGAACACCACCAACACCGTTGCCGCGTCCGCGGACGAGACGCCGCCCTCCACCGACCGCCTGCAGCGCTGGCGCATGGTGCTCGGCAGCGAGGCCACGCCCAGCTGCGGCGCCGTGGAAGGCCGGGTGCGCGAGATCGACATGGCGCTCGCCGCGCTCTACGAGGCCGACGGCCGGCGCGGCCTGGGCCAGGGCGGCCAGCGCGGCGGCCGGGGCGACTCGGCCCCCAGCGTGGCGCGCTGGCTCGGCGACATCCGCAAGTACTTTCCGAGCCAGGTGGTGCAGGTGATGCAGCGCGACGCGATGGAGCGGCTCAACCTGCGCCAGATGCTGCTGCAACCCGAGATGCTCGAGAACGCCCAGCCCGACGTGCACCTGGTGGCCAACCTCGTGGCGCTGGCCAGCGTGATTCCGGCCGGCACCAAGGACACCGCGCGCGCCGTGGTGCGCAAGGTGGTCGACGAGCTCATGAAGAAGCTCGAGGAGCCGATGCGCAGCGCCGTGAGCGGCGCGCTCAACCGCAGCCAGCGCAACCGCCGCCCGCGCCATTCGGAGATCGACTGGAACCGCACCATCCGCGCCAACCTGCGCCACTGGCAGCCCGAATACCGCACGGTGGTGCCGCAGTCGCTGGTCGGCTACGGCCGCAAGGCGCGGCAGCCGCAGCGCGAGGTGATCCTGTGCATCGACCAGAGCGGCTCCATGGCCGCGTCGGTGGTCTATTCGAGCATCTTCGGCGCCGTCATGGCCAGCCTGCCGGCGGTGGCGACCAAGCTGGTGGTGTTCGACACCAGCGTGGTCGACATGACCGAGCAGCTGCAGGACCCGGTCGACCTGCTGTTCGGCGTGCAGCTGGGCGGCGGCACCGACATCAACGGCGCCGTGGGCTACTGCCAGGGCCTGATCCGCGAGCCGCGCAACACCATCCTCGTGCTGATCTCCGACCTGTACGAAGGCGGCGTGGAAGAAAAGCTGCTGCACCGCGCCAACGAGCTGGTCGAGGCCGGCGTGCAGTTCATCGCGCTGCTGGCGCTCAGCGACGAAGGCGCGCCGGCCTACGACCGCGACCTGGCCGCCAAGCTGGCCGCGCTGGGGGTGCCCTCGTTCGCGTGCACGCCCGATGCGTTCCCGGGCCTCATGGCCGCCGCCATCAAGCGCGAGGACGTGGCGGGCTGGGCCGCGGCGCAAGGCCTGAAGACCAGCAGGGCAGGATGAGGCTCGCCCCCGGGCCCCTCTCCCGCGGTGTCTCGCGATTGAACAGGCCCTAACATGGGGGCGGAGACGCCCGCCCATGCTGCCCATGATCCGCCGCCGACCGCTTCTGCTGCAACTGCTGTCCACAGCCGCCCTGTCGGTCGGTTTCAGGGGCGCGACGGCGCAGCCTCTTTATCCCGCCAAGCCCTTCCGCTGGATCGTGCCGTACCCGGCCGGCACCGGCGCCGACATCGTCGCGCGCACCGTGGGCGCCCAACTGGCGGTCGACAGCGGGCAGCCGGTGATCATCGAGAACCGCGCCGGCGGCAACACCGCGCTGGGCGCCATCGAGGCCGCCCGCGCGCCGGCCGACGGCTACACGCTGCTGTCGGCCGACAACGGCATGCTGGTGTTCAACCCCGCGCTCTACCGCAACCTCAGCTACAACCCCGCGCGCGACTTCGCGCCGGTCACGCTCATGGGCCGGCTGCCGATGGTGCTGCTGGTCGGCCCGTCCACCGGCGAGAAAGACGCCCGCGCCTTCATCGCCGACGCGCGCGCCTTTCCCGGCAAGGTGAGCTTCGCCTCCGCCGGCACCGGCAGCCCGCAGCACCTGGCCATGGAACTGCTCGAGCGCGAGGCCGGCCTGGAGATGGTGCACGTGCCCTACCGCAGCGCGGCGCCCGCGCTGGCCGACGTGGCCGGCGGCCAGCTGCCGGCCATGATGTGCGACCTGGCGGCGGCCCGCCGCTTCATCGAGAGCGGCAAGCTGCGCGCGCTGGCGGTGGCGCATCCGCGCCGGCTGGCGCAATTGCCGGCGGTGCCGACCTTCGCCGAGCTCGGCATGCCGCGCGTCGAGGCCGCCACGCTCCTGGGGCTCGTGGTGCCGGTGAAGACGCCCAGCGAACTGGTGGCGCGGCTGCAGCAGGCGGTGGCCAGCGCCATCCACAACCCGGCGGTGCTGGCCCGGTTCGCCGACCTGGGCATCGAGGCCGCGGGCGACGGCCCCGGCAAGTTCGCGGCGCTGCTGCAGGCCGAGTCGGGGCGCTGGCATCCGCTCATTCGCGACCTGAACCTGGTGCTCGACTGAGCCGCCGGCGCCTTTACGGCAACTTTGCGCGCGTGCCGCGAAGTGCTCATTCCTGGCTAAGAGTCGCTGCCTAGATTGGCTCATCGCCAGAAAGGGTCGGCGGGACGGTGTGCAGGGGCAGGCCGCTCCCGCCCAGAAAAACGATGAAAACTCGCCGGTTCCACCACGTCGTCTTCGCGGACGATTTTTTTCGTTCCGCCGCCAACGGCCTGACTTACCACGTCGCGAACCGGCGATTCCTGCGGGCTTTCTTCGACACCGCGCTCGGCCGCCTGGGCCTGCCGGTGCACGAGGTCGCGCCGCTGTCCGAAGGCGGGCGCATCGACGTCGCGCGCCTCATGGCCCGGCTCGAGCTGCCCTGCACGCCGGCCGGCTGGGCCCGCGCCTGCATCGCTGACCTCTCGCCGCTGGCGGGGCGCGACGGCATGCCGGTGTTCGACCCCGGCTGCCTGGTGATCGGCTGGGGCCTGACGCCGGCGCTGCAGCACTGCATCCACCGCGGCGGCGCCAGCTACCTCGACATCGAGATCGACCCGCGCCGCTTCACCGAGCACCTGCACTTCTGCGCCCGCACCAACGACCCCGCCATCGAGGCCGCGCTGCGCGCGCGCCGGGTGGACGAGGAGCTGTTCTGGAACCACGCCAGCGTGATCAAGGGCTACTTCGCAAGGCGCGGCGCCGCTTCGCTGTTCGACCCGCGGCTGCGCGTGGGGTTGTTCTTCGGCCAGAGCCTGGTCGACCTGTCGCTGGTCGGCGGCGGGCGCACCATGCATCCGGCCAGCGTGATCGCGCCGCTGCGCGAACTGGCGCGCGGGGTCGACCTGCTGGTCATCAAGCCGCATCCGTACGAGCCCGCGCTGCACGACCTCGCGCCGATCGCGCGGGCCATTCCCAACGTCGCGTGGACGCAGGAGAACACCTATGCGCTGCTGTCGGCGAACAACGTGCACTTCGCCTCGGCGCTGTCGTCCAGCGTGCTGACCGAGGCGCGCTATTTCCGCAAGCCCGCCCATGCGCTGATCCATGCGGACCGCAACGCGCGCTCGCAGCTGCCGGCGGCATGCTCGGGCTGGATTCCGATCGGCGCCGGGCTCGGCGCGATGGATTTCATGGCCGAGGCCTGCGGCGACCTCTCGCCCCTGGCGGCCGATGCCGCCGCGGGGTCCACGGCCTGGCCGGCCGCCGCCATCGAGCAGGCCTTCGCGCTGCGCTGGGGCTTCGACGACAAGAGCCAGGGCCTGCGCGACGTGGCCGAGCTGCGGATGGACCGGCCCTACATGTTCCACCCCGGCAGCCCCGCGACCGGCTGGCTCAGCCACGGCTGGGCCGGCTTCGACGGCGAGGGCGCGCGCAGCGAGGGCGAGCTGGCCAGCCTGGTGATACCGCTGCCCGCGCTGGCGCCCTCGCAATCGCTGTCGCACCAGCAGCCGCACCGCATCGAGGTGCGGGTGGACTACCGCAGCAACGCCAAGGCCACGAGCGTGCACGCCATGTTCGACGGCGTGGTGCTGCCGGCCCAGCGCGTGACGGGCGCGCGGCGCCGCACCCTGGTGTTCGACATCGAGGCCACGGCGGCGCGCAAGTGTCTGGTGCTGCAGTTCGTGGTGGCGGACGCCGGCCGCGCGGTGGCGCGCCGGGCGCTGGCCCGGCCCTCATTCACGATCAGGCGGCTTCAGGTGTCGCTGCGCATGGGGCGCGGTGTGATCTCGGCACCGCCGAAGGCCTCGGCGATGCCGTGGGCCGAGATGCATCCGCTGCGCGCGGCGGCGAAGGTGTTCCGCGCGGTGGTCGATTCCGCGCGCGGGGTCATGGGGTAGCCGGTTTGCCGCCGGCAAGGCGCATCAGCAGCGCGACCCAGTGCTGCCGCCGGTCGATGGCGGCCTGCCGGCCCTCGGCGGCATCCGTGGTGTTGCCGGCATTCATGGCGAGCAGCTCGCCCGCCGCGGTTGCCACGGCCCGCGCGAACTTGGTCGCGTCGCCGCGCCACACCACCACCCGGTGCTCGAGCCCGAGCTGCGCCGCGCGCCCGGCGTTGATCGCCTGCTCGGGCTGGTCGGTCAGCAGCAGCAGGATCGGCTTGCGGTACACCGCCGCGATCGACAGCGCCGCCATGCCCGGCGCGGAGACGATGAAGGCGCTGCGCGCGGCGGCCTCGATCCAGTGCTCGTCGCGCGCATGCCAGCGGGGCCGCCGGGCATAGCCTTCGCCGACCAGATGCGCCGGCAGGCCCGCGTCGGCCAGGCCTTGCTCCAGGCCTTCGGCCAGCGCCGGCTCCTCGAAATGCGGATTCAGGTAGACGGCGGCGACGCGCGGCGTGGCCGCCTGTGAATGGGCCGCTGCATCCACCACCGCGACAGGTGTCGGCAGCCGCCAGCCGCCGCGCCCGTCGTGTGAAGGTTCGCCGTGCGCGAAGTCGTGCGCGATGCGCGCGAGGCTGCGGTCGATCTGCCAGGCCACGATGCCGCCGAACAGCCGGGCCACGGCGCCCGGCATCCGGCCCTCGAAGTTGGTCTGCAGCGCGTGCCGCAGGCTCGCGCCGTACACGTGCACGACCTTGCGGCGCCAGAACGGCAGCCAGCCCATCAGCAGCAGCGCGGGGTGGAAGGAGTCGTTCACCACCAGGTCGGCTTCGCGGAAGCGGCGGCTCAGCCGCAGCACGTCGCGCAGCATGCGCGTGGGGCGGAACATGTAGTGGGCCACGTTGCGGTCGGTCTCGCGGCGCAGCATGTTCTGCTCCTTGTCGAACTGCACCGCGTAGTGGCGCGAGAGCACCGGCGCGTCGATGCCGAAGCCGGCCAGGAAGCGCGCGCCTTCGTCCGAGGTGGTGAGCACCTGCACCTGCGCGCCTGCCTCGCGCAGCGCGTGCGTCAGCAGTTGCGCGCGCATCAGGTGGCCGCGCGCGTCCGCCGTCGCGAGGTAGAGGATGCGCGGCGGCATCGCTCAGGCGTGGTGCCGGTGCCGTGCCGGCCGCGCCGCACCGGGGCGCAGCCGCAGGGCCACGCCGGCCAGCCACATCCCGGCCGCGCCGGTGATGCCGAAGCCGCGCTCGGTGTCGCGCACCTCGCGCATCAGCTGCGCGAGCCGCGCCTCCTCGTGCGGCGCCACGCAGCGCTGCAGCGTGCGGCTGCACAGGCGGATGTGCCGGTCCTCGTCGGCCAGCACGCGCGACAGCAGCGGGTGCAGCGCATGTTGCGGCCCGATCAGCACGCAGTGGCGCTGCAGGATGCGCGAAGCCATCTGCTCCGCGCTCAGGCCGATGGCATAGGCCGGCACCAGCCCGCCGTGCGCGAAGTGCGGGGCATGCCGGCGGATCAGCTGCTGCCAGCGCGCCAGCTTGCGGCGGCTGAACCAGTCGGGCCGGGGCGCTTCTTCGGGCGAGGCGGCCGCCTGCGCGCTGCCGCCGCGCTGGACGATGGCTTCGGCGAACAGGCGCGCATGCAGCTGCTCGTCGGCCAGGTGCTGGTCGAGCTGGCGCGCGAGCCAGTCGGGCGGGGCGATGCGCAACTCGCGCTGCAGTGCCTGCTCGGACGACTCCTCGCCCACGAGGTAGAAGCGCAGCAGCAGCATCTCGCCCGCGTTGCTCGCATGCAGTTGCCGCAGCGCGGCGCGCTTGAGGTGGTGCACGATGCGCGCCTGCAGCGCGGGCCAGCCGCGAAGCCGTGGCGGGGCGAGGCAGCCGAAGCCGGCCGAAGTGCCAGACGCCGGATCAGCGGCCATCGGCCTTGGCCTGCACGGGCTGCTGCTGCGGCTGTTGCTGCTGCCAGCCCAGCACGAGGCCGATGAAGCTGTCCTGCAGGAAGGCGCGCGCCGCGGCGTCGGCCCCCGCGAACTCGCGCTGCTGGCCGTCGTAGCGCACATAGCCCTTGCCGTTGGCCGCGCCCAGCACCAGCTTCTCGTTCTTGTGGAAGCCGCGTTGCAGCAGCGGCTGCAGCAGCGACTGCGACTCGAGCCCGTACAGGAACATGTCGCGCTGCACCACCTGGCGCGGGATCTTGCCGCTGAGTGCCTGCAGCTCCAGCGTCCAGTTGCCCTGCTGCATCGCGTCGGCCAGCTCGCGGCCCTTGGCGGCCGGCGCATGGAAGCGCGCGCGCGCCACCGACTTCGACGCCTTGCCGAGGCCCAGGCCGATGGTGATGTCGGCGTCTTTCGCTCCGTTCGCGCGGTTGTCCTCCACCTGCACCAGCACGTTCGCGAGCCGCGCGGTCAGCGAGGGCCTGGCGAGTGCTTCGGTGATCTGCGCGGGCGTGAGCACCACGCGGTCGGTGCCGCCGTCGTTGACCACCACTTGATAGGCATCGATGCGGATGTCGCTGAACTCGTCGCCCACGGGCGTGTGCGCATGGCTGCTCACCGACCAGTCGTTGCCCGAGCGGCTCAGCAGCGCATGGAAGGTCAGCGGCACGCGCCGGCCGCCGTTGCGGGCCTGGCCCGAGCCCTGCAGCAGCACGTCGCCGACGATGGTCTTGTCGGCATAGCCGCGCGTGTTGCTGAAGCGGATGGTGTGGGCGGCGCTGTCGAGCGCCGCGTGCGTGTCGGGATCGTCGAGCGCGAGGCGGTTGCAGTCGTTGCCCGCGCCGGCCAGCGCGGCGAAGGGGCAGCCGGCATCGGACTTGAAGTTGAAGACGCCGCGGCCGGCGAAGTCGGCGGCGCCCGCCAGCGTGAAGGCGCCCGCGAGCGCGAGGCCGAGCGCCGCGCGGCGACCCGTAAGCGAAGAGCGGATGTGCATGGTCTTTGTTGTTCGTTGTTCTTGTGCGGCCTGTGCTCAGGGCCGGTGATAGGAGAGCGCCTGCGCATCCGCGTTGGTGCGGCCCGTGGTGTGCCAGCCGATGCCGCGCGCGAAGGCGCCCAGCATGTCGACGGCCGAGAAGCCCAGGATCAGCGCCACGCCTGAAAGCCAGCGCGGGCCGCGCAGCGGCGGCAGGTCTTGCCGGTTCAGCGCCTTGATGCTGAAGCCCAGCCGCGTGAACAGCACGCACAGCGGGCCGATGGGGCCGCTCTTGGCGAGCCACTGCCAGCGCGGCGACACGTAGCTGCGCAGCAGGTGCGGCGTGAGCGAATAGGTGTCTTGTCCGCGCATCCAGCGCAGCTTGAGCGCTTCCATGCGCGTGTCGGGCAGGCGGTGTTCGGTGTGGGCCGCCGCCGCGTAGTGAATGGGCACGCCCGCCGCCTTCAGCCGCATGCCCAGCACCTGGCAGTGCGCGCGGTACACGCCGTCGAGCGCCTGGTAGCTGTGCTGCTCGAACACCTCGCGGCGGAAGGCCACGTTGTTCGCGTAGAAGTTGCTCGTGGCGCCGGCGTGGTCGGCGTTGGGGAAGTACATGAAGTCGATGGTGGTCAGCGCGGTGCCGACCACGTTGGCCGCGTAGCTGGTGCGGCCGGCCACCACCGCGGGCGCATCGGCGCCTTGCGTGAACGGCAGCAGCATCTGCAGCAGCCAGTCGTCGTCGGGCAGGCAGTCGGCATCGGCGAACACCACGTGCGTGCAGCGCTGCGCGTCGGTGGCCGCGAAGCCGACGTTCTTGGCGTCGTAGTAGCCGGTGGCCGCGTCGATGCGCACGAAGTCGACCGGCCGGCCTGCGAGCGCGCTCACCGCGTCGCAGGTGGCGGGGCTCAGGCCATCGTGCGTGATGACCACCTGCGCGAGCGCCGCGAGCGGCAGCTTCTGTCTTGCGAGCAGTGCCACCAGGCGCTGCAGGCTGGCGCCGGCCCTTGCCTCGGCATCCGCTCCGCCGCGCAGGTTGTTGGTCTCCAGGACCAGCGCGCAACGCGCGGCAACTTGATCGGGCATCATCGAATTTTCCTGTCCGGACACGGTTTTGAAAGAATCCATCCTGCTTTTATCGCACAACCGCGCTGTCCACCAGTGCCCGGTGTCGTCGGGCCGCCCATGAAGGTCAGCCTCTTCGGCGCCGGCTACGTGGGCCTGAGCTTCGCGGCCTGCCTGGCCGAAGCCGGCCACGAGGTGCTGTGCACCGACGCCGACCTGGCGCGCATCGAGGGGCTGCAGCGCGGCCTGATGCCCTTGCACGAACCGGACCTGGAAGCGCTGGTGGCCCAGGGCCTGGCCGCCGGCACGCTGCGCTTCACCGCCGACGCGCAGGCCGCGTGCGCGCATGGCGACGTGCTCTTCATTGCGGTCGGCACGCCGGCCGATGCCGAAGGGCGCGTCGACCTGCGGCATGTGATGGCGGTGGCGGCGGGCATCGGGCGGCACCGCGAGCGCGAGGCGCTGGTGGTGTGCAAGTCGACCGCGCCCGTGGGCACGGCCGACCAGGTCGAGGCCGTGCTGAGCGGCGAGCTTTCGCGGCGCGGCGCGTCGCTGCGCATCGCGGTGGCGGCCAACCCCGAGTTCCTGCGCGAAGGCGCGGCCGTGCGCGACTGCCGCCGGCCCGACCGCGTGGTGATCGGCACGCAGGACCCGTGGGCCATCGACCTGCTGACCCGGCTCTATGCGCCGTTCGTGAGCGAACCCGAGAGGCCGCTGCTGGTGATGGACCGCCGCTCGGCCGAGCTCACCAAGTACGCAGCCAACGCGATGCTCGCGACCCGCATCAGCTTCATGAACGAGATGGCGCGCGTGGCCGGGCATGCGGGCGCCGACATCGAGATGGTGCGGCGCGGCATCGGCGCGGACCATCGCATCGGGCCCGACTTCCTGCAGGCGGGCGCGGGCTACGGCGGCTCCTGCCTCGCCAAGGACGTGCGCGCGCTGACGCGCATGGCCGAGCGCGACGGCCATGCGCTGCGCATTCTCTCGGCGGTCGAGGCCGCGAATCACGAGCAGAAAGGCCGGCTGTTCGACCTGATGACGCATCACTTCGAAGGCCGCATCGCGGGCAAGACCGTCGCCGTGTGGGGCCTGGCCTTCAAGCCCGACACCGACGACATGCGCGACGCGCCGAGCCTGGTGCTGCTGGAGCGGCTGCTGGCCGCCGGCGCGCGCGTGCAGGCGTACGACCCGGCCGCGATGGCGAATGCGCGCGCCATCGTCGGCGAGCGCGACGGCCTGCGCTGGTGCGCCGATGCGCAGGAGGCGCTGCAGGGCGCCGACGTGCTGGCGCTGGTGACCGAGTGGCCGGTGTTCCGCGAAGTCAGCCTGGCGCGGATCGCGCGGGAACTGCGCATGCCGGCGATCTTCGATGGCCGCAATGTCTACGACGCGGCGCAGGTGGAAGCGGCTGGCATCGCGTACTACGGCATCGGGCGCGGGCGCACCGCGCCTCGTTGAGGCAGCCGCTCCGCCGATCAGTCCTGCGGCAGGAAGGCTTCGCCCGGCGTGAGCGGCGCATGCCGGTAGCTCGCCGGCGTGCGGCTCAGCTTCACCGGCGCGCCGATGCCGCGGTAGCCGCCGGGCATCTCGACCACCATCTCGCGGTGCAGCGTGTGCGGGTGCTGCAGCGCGGCATCGACTGGCAGCACCGGCGCGGCGGGCACGCCGGCGGCCATGAGCTGCTCGACCAGCTGGCGGCCGTCGAAGGCGGCCATCGCCGCTTCGAGCCGCTGCTTGAGCCCGTCGCGGTGCACCGAGCGCGCGCCGGCGCTGCGGTAAAGCGGATCTTCCGCGAGCTCGGGCAGGCCGATGCAGCGGCACAGGCTGGCGAACTGGCGGTCGTTGCCGACGGCGACGAACACGGGGTCGGTGCCGGTGGCGAGCGCGTCGTAAGGGTAGATGTTGGGGTGGGCGTTGCCGGTGCGGCGCGGCTCGGTGCCGTCCATGAACCAGTTGGCCGCGTGCGGGTGCAAGAGAGACAGGCCGCTGTCGTACAGCGCCGCTTCCACGAACTGCCCGCGTCCGCTGCGGTTGCGCTCCTGTAGCGCGAGCAGCACGCCGATGACTGCATTGAGGCCGGTCACCATGTCGACCACGGGCAGGCCGACGCGCAGCGGGCCGCCATCGGCTTCGCCATTGATGCTCATGATGCCGGTCATGGCCTGCACGGCGGCGTCGTAGCCGGGCAGGGCACCGAGCGGGCCGTCGGCGCCGAAGCCGGAGACGCGGCACCACACGAGGCGCGGGAAGCGCTGCGACAGGGTGTCGTAGCCGATGCCCCAGCGTTCCATGGTGCCGGTCTTGAAGTTCTCGATGAGCACGTCGGCCTCGGCCACCAGGGCGAGCAGCGATTCGCGACCTTCTTCTGTCGAGAAGTCGAGGTGCTGCACGCGCTTGTTGCGGTTGAGGCCGTGGTAGTACGAGGCCACGCCTTCCTTGAACGGCGGGCCCCAGGTGCGGGTGTCGTCGCCTTGCGGCGGCTCGACCTTGAGCACGTCGGCACCGTGGTCGCCGAGGATCTGTCCGCAGTAGGGGCCGCCGAGGATGCGGGAGATGTCCAGCACTCGGATGCCTGCGAGGGCGCCTTGGGGTTGTGTCATTTCGGTCTTTCGTTTGTTCGCTGTTTCGGGGCGCGCTCCCCCGAACAAAGCCGTCAAATCAGTCCAACTGCGCCCCGGACTTCTGCACCACGTCCTTCCACTTGACCGACTCCGCGGCAATGAACTGCCCCAGCTTCTGCGGCGATGTGTCGGCCGATGCTTCGAGACCCTGGGCGGTGAACATCTGCTTCACCTTGGGTGAGTTGAGCACTTCGGCGAAAGCGTGGTTGAGCTTGGCCACGCGGTCGGCGGGCGTGCCGGCCGGCGCGACGATGCCGAAGAACACGCTCACGTCATAACCCTTGTAGCCCTGCTCCGCGATCGTCGGTACGTCGGGCAGCGCCTGCGAGCGCGCCGAGGTGGCCACGCCCAGCGCGCGCAGCTTGCCGGCCTTCACGTAGGGCAGCGCGGTGAGGATGTCGGTGAAGGTCATGCTCACCTGGTTGCCCAGCAAATCGTTGAGCGCCGGCCCGGTGCCCTTGTACGGAATGTGCTGCAGGTCGGTGCCCGCCACCGAATTGAAGAGCACGCCCGCCAGGTGCGACGACGCGCCGTTGCCCGACGAGGCATAGCTCAGCTTGCCCGGGTTGGCCTTGGCGTAGGCGACCAGCTCCGGCACGGTCTTCACCGGCAGGGCGGGGTTCACCACCAGGATGTTGGGCAGGTAGCCGACCTGGATCACCGGCGCGAAGCTCTTCACCGGGTCGTAGTTGATCTTGCGGTACAGGCTCTTGTTGATGGCCAGCGGGCCCGAGGTGCCGAACATCAGCGTGTGGCCGTCGGCCTCGGCGCGCGCCACGTATTCGGCGCCGATGTTGCCGCCGGCACCGGCGCGGTTCTCCACGATCATGGGCTGGCCGAGGCGGTCCTTCATTTCGGCGGCGAGCGTGCGCGCCATCGCGTCGGTCGGGCCGCCGGGCGGGAAGGGCACCACCAGCGTCAAGGGCTTGGTGGGAAAGGCATCGGCCGCATGCGCGGCGGGGACGGCGGCCACGAGCGAAGCGCACGCGGTCAGCAGGAAGATGAAGCGTTTCAAGGGATGTCTCCGGTTCTTGTGTGATGAGCTGGGAAAACAGGTTCAGGCGATGGCTTCCGCGGGGCGCGCGGCGGCGGTGCCGTTCCAGTCCGCGGGCATCGCGTCGGGCGAGAGCGGGTCGCGCGGCAGCACGCGGTGCAGCAGCACCAGCTGCGCCCAGCGAAGGCGCGGCGCGGAGCCGCCGTGCGCGGCCTCCCAGGCCATCGCGATGGCGCTGGTGCAGTGGTAGAGCGCCGACGCGGCCTGGCGCGCGAGCACGTCGCCGCCTTCGCGCGCGGCGGTCTCGGTCAGCGCCGCGGCGCGGTCCAGCGCGTCGCGCAGGGCCTTGGCGAAAGCAGGCGCCAGCGCGGCGTCGTCGAGCAGCTTCTGGCAGTGCGCGCGCAGCACGGGCAGCGAGCCTTCGCGCTTCACCGCGCGGATCACGTCGAGCGCCACGATGTTGCTGGTGCCTTCCCAGATCGAGCCCAGATGCGCGTCGCGCACCAGGCGCGCGTCGCTCCATTCCTCGATGTAGCCGCAGCCGCCGCGCACTTCCATCGCATCGCCCGTGACCTTGCGCGCATCGCGGCAGGCGCGGAACTTGATGAGCGGCGTGAGGATGCGCAGCAGCGCGTAGGCATCGGGCTCGCCGGCGTCGGAGCGGGCCAGCGCCAGGGCCGTCTGGCACACCATCGTGCGGGCCTGCTCGGCCGGCAGGCGCAGCTTGTCGAGCTGGCGCTGCATCAGCGGCATCTGATCGAGCGTGCGGCCGAAGGCGCGGCGCTCCGACGCGATGAACTCGGCCTCGGCCACCGCGCGGCGCATCAGGCCGGCGGCGCGCACGCCGTTCGACAGGCGCGAGTTGTTGACCATGTCGGCCATCTGCACGAAGCCCCGGCCGGCCTCGCCCACGAGGTACGCGACCGCGCCTTCGAGGCGGATCTCGCCGCTGGCCATCGAGCGCGTGCCCAGCTTGTCCTTCAGACGGATGATGCGGTAGTGGTTGAGGCTGCCGTCGTCCAGCCGGCGCGGCAGCAGGAACAGCGACACGCCCTTCATGCCGGGCAAACCGCCCGATTCATCATCGGCGCGCGCCAGCACCATCGCGAAATCGGCGTCGGGGTTGGAGCAGAACCACTTGTCGCCCGTGAGGCGCCAGCTGCCGTCGGCCTCCTGGTGGGCCAGCGTGGCGGTGGCGGCGATGTCGGAGCCGGCGGCCTGCTCGGTCATGAACATGGCGCCTTGCGCGAGTTCGTCGAAGTCGAGCGAGGTCAGGCGCGGCAGGTACTTCGCGACCAGTTCGGGCTTGCCAAATTTCTTGAGGGTGCGCGTGAGCGAATCGGTCATCGACACGGGGCAGCACAGGCCGAACTCGGCCTGCACGAACAGGTAGGTCAGCACGTATTTGACGAGCGGCGGCATCTTGCCGCGCCAGCCCAGCGTCTCGTTGCGGTGCGAGATGGCGGCCAGGCCGAACTCGGCGAGCGCCAGGCGTTCCATCTCGACATACGCGGGGTGCTTGAGGATCTTCTGGTCGTCCAGCCCGGTGCGCGTGCGCTGCTTCAGCACGGGCGGGTTGCGGTCGGCGGTGCCGGCCAGCTCGTCGAGCAGGCCGCCCGCAAGGCCGCCCAGGCGCTCGAAGTGCGGCTGCATGTGCCGGCGCAGGTCTTCGGGCAGGTAGAGCGCGAGCAGGGCGTGCAGCTCGGCGTCGGTGGTGAACAGGTTCTGGCCGTGCCGGTCGGGAATCGGATGGGCTTGCGTTGCGGACATGCGCTTTGTCTCCTTGATTTGGCGCATTGTTGAAGCCGCGACGATCCGTGTCTAATATCGATTTGGTCTTGTTCGATTCGATCTGACTATTCATGGAACTGCGGCACCTGCGCTACTTCTCCGTGCTCGCCGAGGAGCTGCACTTCGGGCGGGCGGCGCGGCGCCTTTCGATCTCGCAGCCGCCGCTGTCGGTGGCGATCCGCCAGCTCGAAGACACGGTGGGCGCGCGCCTGTTCGAGCGCAACAGCAAGGAAGTGCGGCTCACGCCGGCCGGCGAGGCGCTGCGCATCTCGGCGCGGCGCGTGCTGCTGCAGGCGGAAGAGGCCGCGGTCGAGGCGCGCGACGTGGCGCTGGGCTCGGCGGGGCGGCTGCGCATCGGCTTCGTCGGCGCAATGCTGTACCGGGGCCTGCCGCAGGCGCTGCGGGCTTTCCAGGCGAAGCATCCGGCGGTGCGCATCACCTTGAGCGAGGTCAATTCCGGCGTGCAGATCACCGAGCTGCTGAACGACCGGCTCGACCTGGGCTTTGCCCACACGCGGCGCGTGCCGCTCGAGCTGCAGCACCGGCTGCTGCTGTCGGAGCCGTTCGTGGCCTGCCTGCCGGCGGGGCATGCGCTCGCGCGCAAGCGGGTGCTGGCGCCGGCCGACCTGCGCGCGCAGCCCTTCGTGCTGTTCTCGCGCGAGGTCTCGCCCGACTATCACGAGCGCATCCTGTCGATCTGCGCCGACGCCGGCTTCCTGCCCGAGGTGCGGCATGAGGTGCGCCACTGGCTGGCGGTGGTCTCGCTGGTGTCGCAGGGTCTGGGCGTGGCGCTGGTGCCGCAGGCGATGCGGAATTCAGCCTTGCGCGGCGCGGTGTTCAGGCCGCTCGACCGCGCGGTGGCGCAGTCGGAGGCCTATGGCGTCTGGCGCAGCGGGCCGGCCAACGTGCTGGTCGAGCGGCTGCTGCAGGGCGTGGCGGACAGCATCGCCGCCGAGCAGGCTCAGGCGTAGAGCGGGTCTTCCGCCATCTGTTCGCACTGGTCTTCCAGCACGAGGATCTGGCCCTTCCAGTAGTCGCTGGAGCCGAACCACGGGAAGTTGATCGGGAAGATCGGGTCTTCCCAGCGCCGCGCGAGCCACGCGCTGTAGTGGATGAGCCGCAGCGTGCGCAGCGGCTCGATCAGCGCCAGCTCGCGCCGGTCGAATTCGCGGAACTGCTCGTAGCCGTCGAGCAGGCCCGACAGCTGCGCGGTGCGCTGCGCGCGGTCGCCCGACAGCAGCATCCACAGGTCCTGCACCGCGAAGCCGGTGCGCGCGTCGTCGAGGTCGACGAAGTGCGGGCCGCCGCCGGGGCGGTCGGTGGGCGTCCACAGGATGTTGCCGGGGTGCACGTCGCCGTGCAGTCGCAGCTTGCGCGGAGTGAAGTCGGAGGCCGGCGGCTGCAGCGCCAGGGCGGTCTGGCGCACCATGTCGAGCGCCGCGTTGCAGGCGGTTTCCCAGTCGCGCTGCACGTCCATCGGGATCTTGTCGTTCTCCAGCAGCCAGTCGCGCGAGTCCAGGCCGAAGGTCTGCAGGTCGAGCGCGGGGCGGGCCTCGAAGGGCTTCGCGCTGCCCACGGTGTGGATGCGCGCGAGGAAGCGGCCGACCCATTCGAGCACCTCGAAATCGTCGAGCTCCGGCGCGCGGCCGCCGCGGTAGGGGCTCACGCTGAAAGCGAAGCCGGCGTGGTGGTGCAGGGTCTTGCCGTCGAAGGCCAGCGGCGGCACGGCGGGCACTTCGCCGGCGGCCAGCTCGAGCGAGAAGCCGTGCTCTTCGAGGATCTCGGCTTCGCTCCAGCGGCCGGGGCGGTAGAACTTGACCACCACTGCGCTGCGATCTTCCAGGTAGACCTGGTAGACGCGGTTCTCATAGGAATTCAGGCCGGTGAGCCGGCCGTCGCCGTGCAGGCCGAGCGTCGCGAGCGCGTCGAGCACCACGTCGGGCGTGAGGCTCTCGTAAGGATGTGTGTTCGCGGGCGCCGCGGAAGAAGGAGTCATGTGGCGATTGTCGCCACACGCGCGCTTTCGGGGTCAGGCGTCGCCGGGTTGTTTGTAAAGAGAAAGGACATGGCCCGCGCGCGGATCGCCCTTGCCTGCCAGCACCTGCGCATAGGCGGCCTGCACCGCCTCGCCGCCGTGGTGGCGCTCGGCCCGCAGCCAGGGCTTGTTGGCGTCGGTCGCGGTGGCGATGAAGTGGTGCCAGGCGGCCACCATGCGGCGCCCGAACTCCTCGGCGCCCCATTCGGTCGTGCGCTTCTTGATCTGCGCGGGCGCGAAGAACAGCGTGGCGCGCGGGCCGGCCAGGTCTTTCCCGGCGCCCTTGGAAGCCAGCTGCTCGACGTGCGTGCCGCCGATGGAACTGCTGAACGCGAGATTCGCGAAGCGCGCGTGGATGGCGTTGCGCAGCGCGCCGTTGCCCGCGAAGTCGATGTACACGCAGGGCGTGTCGGCGGCGATGGTGTCGAGCGCCTCGTAGGTCACGACGCGGTCGTAGCAGCCCAGGCTTTCGCAGAAGGCCACGTTGGCCGGCGAGGTGAGGCCGATCACCTCGATGCCTTCGCGCTGGTGCAACTGGAAGGCGGTGCCGTAGGCCGTCTTGCTCGACGCGCTCGACAGCAGCATGGTCTTCGCGCCGAAGAAATCGTTGTCGCCCATGAAGTCGTCGATGAGCCACGAGGTGATGAACAGCGGGCGCAGCAGAGATTGCGTGTCTTCCGACTCGGCGGTGTAGAGCGGGTCGCTCGCGCAGCGGAAATACTGGTTGTAGACCGCGGGCAGCTCGGCGCGGTGCGGCGCCGTGTCGGTGAAGCGTTCGGGCGACAGCCGGCCGGGGCTGAGCACCGTGCCGGTGGCCATCGGCCAGTAGCCATAGAGCCGCTCGCCCACCGCCACGCCCGGGTGCAGCGACTGCACCACGCTCGCGAAGCCCCACACGGGGATGCTGCCCCAGCCTTCTTCGCCGGTCGGGTAGAACTGCCAGTAGCTCATCGCGTCGCCGAAGGCGGCGTAGGTGATGTTGTTCGACGTGAGCGCAAAGCTGTCGATGCGCACGCGCACCTGGCCGTCGGCCAGCGGCTCGTCGGTGGCGGTGTGCAGCCGCGTGGTCGCGAGCTGGTCCTTGCGGATGAGAAGGCTGGTGGTGCTCATGGGCGAAGCTCCGGCGTTTGGTGGATGGGCTGGCCGCGACGTTAGCCAAGCTTGGTGAAAGGCGCCATCGCGCGGCGGCTTTTGGCGTCACCCGTGAGACATCGACGGGCATGAAAAAAGCGACCCGGCTTGTGGCCAGGTCGCTTGTTCATTGGCGCTGGGGGGCGATCAGGCGATCGTCAGTTCGACGTCGATGTTGCCGCGGGTGGCGTTCGAGTACGGGCAGACTTGGTGAGCCGTATCGACCAGCTTCTTCTTGGCATCGGCATCCAGGCCCGGCAGCGTGATCGCCAGCTTCACGGCGATGCCGTAGGCGGCGCCGCCGTTCGTCGGGCCAAGGGAAACGCTGGAGTCGATGGCGACGTCTTCCGGCACCTTCACGCCGATCTTCGGGCCGACGGCCTTCATGGCGCCGATGAAGCAGGCGGCGTAGCCGACCGCGAACAGCTGTTCGGGGTTGGTGCCGGGCTTGCCGGAACCGGGCGAGCTCAGCTTGACGTCGATGGCGCCGTCGCTGGACTTGCCTGCGCCGTCACGGCCGCCGACGGTGTGGGCTTCTGCGGTGTAGAGCACTTTGTCGAGCTTGGTGGTCATGGTGATTCCTTTGGTGATGGAGTGGAGAGAGGCTGGGGAAAAAGCTTCGGCCGCAAGCAGCCTCGGCGGGGAGAAACGGGGGCGCTGCGTCAGGCGGCTTTCCTGATGCGGTCGCGCAGCGTCTGGATCTGCTGGGTGAGCGAAACCAGTTCGGGCACCGAGCACTGGGCGGCGGCCATCAGGCATTCAGGCACGTCGGCGGCGCGGGTCTTGAGCTGGCGGCCGACGGCCGTCAGCGTGATGTGCACCCGGCGCTCGTCGGCCACGTCGCGCACGCGGCTCACGTAGCCGCTGGCTTCGAGGCGCTTGAGCAGCGGGGTGAGGGTGCCGGAGTCGAGCGAAAGGCGATCGCCAAGCGCGGAGACCGTGGGGCCGTCGTGCTCCCAGAGCGAGAGCATCACGAGGTATTGCGGGTAGGTGAGCTGCAGCTTTTCCAGCACCGGCTTGTAGAGCCTGGTCATGGCCAGCGAGGCGGAATACACGGCAAAACAAAGCTGGTTGTCCAGCTTGAGCATTTCGTCGGCGGATACGGGTGTGGAGCGCATGGGTCGAATTCTAGCGAGCAATTGAATTGTGTGCAATGTAAAGTTAAGGTAAACGCCGTGCCACACTAGGGCCTTTTGTTTCCAGCCTGCCTTTGCGTTTCGCCTGACCCGTCCGCCCGACTCCGTATGCGACTCTCTCCGATTCCTTCGACAGGAACCACCACGGCCCTGGCCGCTTCATCGCCTGTCTTGCGGCGCAACGTCCTGTGGGCCCTGGGGGCGATGCTGCTGCTGTGGACCCTCTCGATCAGCTTTTTCTATCCGACCCCGCCCTGGGACAACGTCGAGGAGCTGTTCTGGGGCAGCAGCTTCGAATGGAGCTACTACAAGCATCCGCCGCTGCCGAGCTGGCTGATGGGTGCCCTGATGCTGCTGGGCGGACGCCAGCCCTGGCTGACCTACGCGGCCGGCGTGGGCTGCGGCGTGGGCGCGCTCTACCTGGTGTGGCGCTGGTCGCTCGAAATGGTCAGCCCGGCGCGCGCGGCGCTGGCCGTGCTGCTCGGCTCGCTGGTGGCCTATCACGTGCAGCGCGCGGTCATCTACAACCACAACACCGTGCAGCTGCTGCCGCTGGCCGGCTACTGGTGGATGCTGTGGCGCGTGCTGCATGCGCCGGCATCGTCGAAGCTGCGCGACTGGGCCTTGCTGGGCGTCTTCGCGGCGCTGTCGATGCTCACCAAGTACAGCGCGGTGGTGCAGTTCGCGGTGGGCGCTGCCTTCATCGTGCGGCAGGGCCTGTGGCGCGACGCGCATGTGCGGCGCGGCCTGTTGCTGGCGGCGGGCGTTGCGCTGGTGCTGATGGCGCCGCACCTGTGGTGGGTGCTGGAGCACTCGACACGCACGATTGCCTATGCGCGCCATTCGGTCCACCCGGCGGGCACGCACGGGCATGGCTACCGCCACCTGCTGCATGTGTTCCTGGTGCAGGTGTCCCGCCTGTTGCCGATGTTGCTGCTGGCCGGCTGGGCCTGGTTCACGCGCGCTTCCGTCGCGCCAGCGCCCTCGTCGGCCACCACGCAGGGGCTGAACGCGTTCGACCGCCGCTTCCTGGCCTGGGCCACGCTGGGCCCCATGTGCCTGGTGTTTCCCGCGGCGGTGCTGCTGAAGATTCCGCTGATTCCTTCCTGGCTCACCACCTTCTTCCTGCCCGCCGCGCTGTGGGCCGTGGCCGTGCTGCCCGGCCTCGAGGCGGAACGCTGGAGCCGCCGCCGGTGGCGCGGCGTGATCGTCACGGTGGCGGTGCTGCACGTGGCCGGCGCGCTCGGCCAGGGCTGGGTCGACGGCGTGCTGAGCAAGCGGCTCGGCTACATCACCCGCGCCAACCTGCCGGCGCAAGAGGTCGCGGATGCCGTGCGCGTCATCTGGCGCGAGCGCGTCGGTGATCAGCCTTTCAAGCTGCTCGTGGGCGACACCTGGTTCGCGGGCGCGGTGGCGCTGAAGATGGACTCGTCGACGCAGCTGCTGATCGACGGCGACGAGCGCAACTCGCCGTGGCTGCCTGCCGGCACTCTGGAGCGCGAAGGCGGCATGGTGCTGATCCTCGACACGCACGAGTTCCGCTCCGAAGGCGCGCTGCTCGAACCCCGGCTCGCCCTGGCCGACTGCCGCGGCACGCTGGACATTCCGTGGGCCGGCACCGACGAGCGCAACAGCCTGCGCATGCGCTGGGGCATCGTGCTGCCCAAGGGCGAGCGCGGCGCGAAGAACTGCGCGGCGGACGCGGCTGGCCGGGGCCAGGGCGTGGTCAGCCCTTGAACCGCTTGCGCGTCAACGCCAGCGCGATCCAGAAGGCAACGACCGCGTAGACCGCGAGCACCGCCGCATGAACCCACCAGCCGGTCGGCCATTGGTCCATGAAGAGCGGCCGCACCAGCGCCACCGCGTTGGTCAGCGGCAGCCATGCGGCCACCGCCCTGACCGCCGCCGGCAGTTGCTCCAGCGGAAAGAACACGCCGCTCAGGAACATCATCGGTGTCATGAACAGCGTGAAGTAGTAGGTGAAGAAGTCGTAGCCCTTGGCCAGCGCGTTGAAGATCAGCGCAACCGACGAGAAGGTGATGCCCGCGCCCACCAGCACCATCCACGCGACCACGAGCTTCGGGCTGTGGCTGATGCCCAGCCCCAGCATCACGAACAGGATGGCCGTCACCGTGAAGATCGACTTGAACGCGGCCCAGAGCATCTCGGCCAGCACGATGTCGTCGAGCCCGACCGGCGCGTTCATGATGCCGTCCCAGGTCTTCTGAACATGCATGCGCGAGAAGGCCGAGTACAGCGCTTCGAAGCTCGCCGCGTTCATCGCGCTCATGCAGATCGATCCGCTCGCCAGGAACAGGATGTACGGCACTTTCACGTCGTCCACCGACACCTGCCCCACCAGCGCGCCCATGCCGTAGCCGAAGGCCACCAGCCAGATCAGCGGCTCGGCGATGTTGCCGATCAGGCTGGGAATGGCCAGCTTGCGCCACACCAGCAGGTTGCGCAGGAACACCGGCCACCAGCGCAGCGAGATTTCGGGCGCGCGCCAGACCGAGGGCGAGGCTGGCGCGTTCGTTGTTGTCGTCGTGTTCATGGCCTAGCCGTCCTCGCGAATCTGGCGACCGGTGAGCTTGAGGAACAGGTCCTCGAGGTTCGCCGGCCGGTGAAAGGTGCGCAGCCCGCCGTGGCGCGTGAGCGCTTCGAGCAGCCGCCGCGCGTCCTGCGTGTAGAAGAACACCGTCTCGCCGCTCACCTCCACGCGCGCGGCCATCGCCTTGAGCTCGGCCGACTCGGCCAGCGACAGCGCGCCGTTGCCGTACACCTCGACCACGTCGGGCTCCAGGTGCTCGGCGATCAGGTCGCGCGGGCGGCCCTCGGCGATCTTGCGGCCGTGGTCGAGCACCAGCAGGCGCGAGCACAGGCGCTCGGCCTCGTCCATGAAGTGCGTGGTCAGCAAAATCGACTTGCCCTGCTGCAGCAGCACCTGCAGCCGCTCCCACATCAGGTGTCGCGCCTGCGGGTCGAGCCCGGTGGTCGGCTCGTCGAGCAGCAGCAGCTTGGGGTCGTTGACCAGCGCTCGCGCCAGCGACAGACGCCTGCGCATGCCGCCCGACAGCTCGCCCGGCTTGGCGTCGGCCTTGTGCGACAGCGCCGCGAACTCCAGCAGCTGCGGCACGCGCGCGCGCACCTGGGCCTTGCCGAAGCCGAAGTAGCGGCCGTACACCACCAGGTTCTCGGCGCAGCTGAAGTCGGGGTCGAGCGTGTCGAACTGCGACACCACGCCCAGCTGCGCCTTGATGGCCAGCGCGTCGCGCGGCATCTGCAGGCCCAGTGCGGAGATCTCGCCGCCGTCGGGCGCCGTGAGGCCCAGGCACATGCGGATGGTGGTGGTCTTGCCGGCGCCGTTCGGGCCGATCACGCCCAGGCATTCGCCGGGCGCGATCTCGAACGACAGGTCGTCGACGACCGTGGTCTCGCCATAGCGCTTGCGCAGCCGGCTGACGTGGAAGAGGGGAGGGGTGGGGGCGGTTGTGGGCGGCACGCGGCGATTCTGACGCAGGCACGCGCGATGTGCGCCGCGGCACGCCCGGTCGCGGCACAATCGGCGCCGATGCATTTCGCGGGGGGAGGCCCAAAGATGCTGCGTTTCCTGTTGGCGCTGTCGCTGCTCATGGCGCTCGGCGCCTGCGCGCCGTTTCACCGGCCGCTGTCGGCCGCGGACCGGGGCAAGGTCCGGGAGGTGGATGTGCGCGTGGTCGTCGCGCAGGAGAGCTTCATGTTCTCGGCGCAGTCGCCGGGCGTGAGCGCGGCCACCGGCGGCGGGCTGATCGGCGCGCTGATCGATTCCTCGGTGCAGCAGTCGCGCCAGAAGGACATGAGCGCCGAGGTGCAGGCCATCGTCGGCCCGCTGCTCGACTACGACTACCGCGCCGAGGCCGCCCGCGCGCTCGAAGTGCAAATGGCCGAACCCAGCTCCTTTCCGCTGAAGATCCGCTCGGCGCAGCTGCTTGCCGCCATGCCGGTCAAGGCAGCGCACGAAGCCCGCATCGCCGCCACCCGGAACGGCCCCGCGTACATGGTGGTGTGGCTGCAATACGCGCTCGAGCCCGGCCTCGGCGCATTCACCACGCGCGCCTCCGCGCTGCTGTGGCAGGACGGCAAGAGCGAGCCCAGCTACCGCGCCGCCGCCATCTTCCAGACGCCCATCGGCGGTACGGCGCGCGCGGCCGTCATCCGCCGCCTCACGGCCGACGACGGGCAGGTGCTGCGCGGCGTGATGCGCGACTCGATGACGCAGACCCTGCGCGCGGTGGCGATGGACATCGCCGGCGCACGCTCCGGCGCGGTGAAGACCGCGCGCTTCAATGTCAACGGCTCGTGGGTGACCGTGGCCGGCGCGAGCTTCGACGACCAGCCGGGACGCGTGCTGTTCCGCGACCAGGACGGCGCCCTCTACTCGGTCAGGAGCGCCGCCCCATGACGCCACGCCGCGCGCGCGGAGCCGCCGCCTTCTGTGCCTTTTCCGCGCTCTGCGCTATGCCGGGCCTGTCGCATGCGCTGACCGAGACCGAGCCGCTGCCCATGGTGTTCGAGCGTGCGCCCGAGTCCGCCGAACGGCCCAACAGCCAGCCGGTCGCGCAGCTGCACGTGGCGAGCGGCTGCACCCTGTACCTTCAGTCCATCGACGACCTGCGCCTGAACAAGGCCAACGTGGGCAACCTGACCGTGATGCTGCCCACCTTGCACGCCACGCCGGTGTCGGTGCAGTCCATCCAGGGCGGCGACGCCGGCCCGTGGGTTCGCGGCGCGCTGCAGTCCGCCGGCCGCTACGGGCTGCAGGTGGTGGTGGCCGCCGCGCCGCCGTCGACCGGCGCCCCGCGGCAGGTGACGGCCGACATGGCGTTGCGTCTCGCGCATGCATGGTCGGCGGGGCTGAACCTGGTCTCGCACGTCGTGCTGCAAACCACCTACCGCACGCCCGGCGTCGAGCCCGTGGTGCGCCAGTACCACGGCATGGGCACGCGCACCAACTGGGCCAACGGCAACGGCGAATTCATGTCGGTGCTGAACCTCGGCATCGAGGAAGCCGTGCGCGGCATGGCCATCGATGCGGCGGCGCTCTGCGAAGGCCGGCCCTTGCCCGAACGGACGGCCCCGCCATGAAGCCCATGCTGAAGCTGCACCTGACCTGCGGCGCGCTGCATGCGTCGCAGATTCCCTTCTTTGTCGCGGTGTGCGAGCAGGTCGGGCTGCGGCCGCTTCTCATCGACCATCACCACCATCGCGGCGAGCATGACCACACCCATGACGGCAGCGAGCGTAAACAGCAGCCGTCGGCCATCGCCTGGCTGCGCGCCGACTTCGAGGAAGCCAAGGCCGAGGCGATGGCCCTGGCGCAATGGCTGGCGCGCGCGGGCATGGCCGTGCTGGGCGTGAAGGTCGACGCGCAGGTGCATGACGCCGACAGGCTGGGCCGCACCGGGCGGTACTTCGAGTGGCGCGGCAAGCTGCGCCAGTTGCACGACCTGTCCGCGCTGCAGCAGTTGTGCGAGGCGCACGGCGCGCAGCTGTCGCGCGACAGCCTGCATGAAGAAGCCGACACCTGCTTCCTGACGCTGCGCAGCCATGAGCCGCTGGATGCGTTCCGCCTGCGCGTGGTGGTGCTCTGCGAGCAGCTCCACCGCGACGGCTGGCCGCTGCTGGCGCAGGACTCCGAAATCTGCCTGCACGACAGCCGCGAGGCGCCTGAGCTGCCCGGGGCGGACTGGCTCGCGCCTTACCTCAAGCCGGCCGCAGGCTAGAGCCTGAGTTCGCTGAACTCCATCTTCATCCACTCGATGAACGCCCGCGTGCGCGCCGGCAGCAGCCGCGCGTTCGGATAGATCACGCTCACCGGCCGCGGCTCCGGCTCGAAGTCTTCCAGCACCAGAGCGAGCCGGCCTTGCGCCACATGCGGCATCACCTGGTAGGAGAAGAAGGTGCCGAAGCCCACGCCCGCCGCGCAGGCCTCGATGGCCGGTGCGATGTGATTGAACTCCAGCCGGTTGTCCGGCGTCACGCCGATGGTCTTGCCGCCTTCGCGGAACAGCCACTGCGGCGGCGCATCGACCCGGCCGCGCACGCAGGGCGCGCCGTTCAGCTCGCGCGGATGTCGCGGCGTGCCGTGGGCGGCCAGGTATTCGGGGCTGGCCGCCACCACGCGGCGGATGGTGCCCAGCGTCTGCGCCACCAGCGACGAGTCTTCCAGCGGGCTGATGCGGATGCCCACGTCGATGCCCTCTTCGAGCAGGCTCACCGTGCGGTCGTAAAGGCGCACGCTGCAGCGCACCTTCTCGTAGCGCTTCATGAATCGCACGATGGCCGGCGCCACGTACATGTGGCCGAACAGCACCGGCGCGGTGATGGTGAGCTGCCCGGCCGGCTCGCGCGCCTCGGCCTTCAGCGCGAGGTCGGCGGCGTCGGCCGCCAGCAGCACCTCGCGCGCGTTCGGCAGATAGTGCCGCCCCTCCTCGGTCAACGAGAGGCGGCGCGTGGTGCGGTGAAACAGGCGCACGCCCAGATGCGCCTCCAGCGAGGCGAGCGAGCGCACCACCGCGGGCAGCGAGGTGCCGAGCGCCTCGGCGGCGCGGGTCAGGCTGCCCTGGTCGGCAATCTGCACGAAGGTCTGCATGGCCTTGAAGCGATCCATGGCGCGATTAAACCGGAAAACGCAGCAGTCAAATACAGGAATGGCTATTCATTCATCTGTCGCAAGAGAGAAGAATCCGTGCATTGCCCCCGAAGACATTCCAGAAGGCCCCCGCCATGAACACCGCCCGCCCCGCTCACCCCGCCCAACCCATCAAGCTCTACGGCACCGCGCTCTCGGGCCATGTGCACCGCGTGCGCCTGTTCCTCACGATGCTCGGCCTGCCCTTCGAGAACATCGAACTCGACATGCGCAAGCGCGAGAGCCGCACGCCGGAGTTCCTGGCGCGCAACCTCTTCGGCCAGGTGCCGGTGATCGAGGACGGCGAGCTGACGCTGGCCGATTCCAATGCCATCCTGGTCTATCTCAATGCACGGTATGCGCCCGATTCGGCCCGCTGGATGCCGCAGGACGCGGTGGGCGCCGCGCAGGTGCAGCGCTGGTTCTCGGTGGCCGCCGGCCCGCTGGCGTACGGGCCTGCCGCCGCGCGCATCATGGCGCTGTTCGGGCTGGCGGACGACCCATCGGAGACAGTGGCGCGCGCGCATGCGCTGCTGTCGGTGATGGAGACGCACCTTCGGCACCAGCCCTTCCTTGCGGGCCATGCCGCCACGCTGGCCGACATCGCCAACTACGCTTACGTGGCGCATGCGCCCGAGGGCAGCGTGTCGCTCGACGCCTATCCGCATGTGCACGAATGGCTCGCGCGCGTGGAGGCGCTGCCCCGCTTCGTGCCCATGGTGCGCACACCCATCGGGCTCGCGGCGGTCGCATGATCGCCGCGCCGTTCCATGCCGGCGAACGCGCGCTGCAGGCGCTCGCGGGTTCGCGCGAGCAGATGGAGGTCGCGGGCCCGCGCGTCATCCGCGACTTCATGCCCGACCAGCACCGCGAGTTCTTCTCGCTGCTACCCTTCCTCGTGGCCGGCAGCATCGACGGCGAACTGCAGCCCTGGGCCAGCGTGCTGGCGGGGCCGGCCGGCTTCGTGCATTCGCCCGACGCCACGCACCTGCGCGTCGATGCGCTGCCGTCGGCGGGCGATCCGCTCGCGGGCCAACTGAAGCAGGGCGCCACGCTGGGCCTGCTCGGCATCCAGCCGCACACGCGGCGACGCAACCGCATGAACGGCACCGTGGAGGCAATCGACGCGGCGGGCTTCATGGTCGAGGTGCAGCAGAGCTTCGGCAACTGTCCGCGCTACATCCAGGCACGCGAGCCGCAGTTCACGCCGCCGCGCGGCGATGCGGCGCCTGCGCAGTGGCTCGACAAACTCGACCTGGCCGCGCATCGCCTCATCGGCAGCGCCGACACGCTGTTCATCGCCACCGCCTATCCGAACGAAGTGGCCGTGGGCGACGAGGCCGACGCGAGTTCGCACGGCGTCGATGTATCGCATCGCGGCGGCCGTCCGGGCTTCGTGCGCATCGACGGCGACGACGTGCTGACCGTGCCCGACTTCAACGGCAACCGCTTCTTCAACACGCTGGGCAACCTGGCGGCGCATCCGCGCGCGGGTCTGCTGTTCATCGACTTCGACAGCGGCGACCTGCTGCATGTGGCGGTGACGGCCGAGATCGTCTGGAACGGCCCCGAGGTGGCGGCGTTCGAAGGCGCGGAGCGGCTGATGCGCTTCCATGTGACGCACGCCTTGCGCCGCCCGGGCGCGCTGCCGCTGCGCTGGGGCGATGCGGAGCTGTCCCCGCATCTCGCGCGCACCGGTCAGTGGAACACCGGCACGCGTGCCGCGACCGACGGCCGGTAATGCCAGCCGCGCAGGCGCTGCGCATCGACGTCGGGCGCGCGATGCAGCAGCGCCTCGAGGCCGGCCGCCGCCAGCGTGCAGGCCAGGGCCTGCCCCGGGCAGGCATGCATGCCGTGGCCGAAGCCGAGCATGCGGCGCTTCGCGCGAACGAGGATGAAGCTGTCGGGGTCGGGGTTGAACGACGGGTCGCGATTGGCCGAGGCCAGCAGCACCAGTACCACGTCGCCCGCCGCGAGCGGCGTGCCCGCGATGGTGACGGGCGACGCCGCGAAGCGCCGGGTGTTGTGCACCGAAGGGTCATGCCGCGCCGTCTCTTCCACGATGGCCTGCAGCCCGTCGCGCGTGCGCGCGGTCGTGCGCAGCGAGGGATCGCGCATGAAGGCGATGAAACTGTTGCCCAGCAGGCCCGCCGTGGCATCGCAGGTCTGAGAAAGCAGGCCGACGAGGTTGGCGAGCAGCGAGCGCGACGGCGCGGCGCTCTCGGCCAGCACTGCCGCCAGCAGCGTGCCCTGGCGCGGCGGCGTGGCTGCGATGAGGCCTTCGAAGCGCGCCATCAGCTCACCCGCCGCGGCACTCGCAGCCTGCAGTTGCCCCGCCGTCGACAGCGGTGACAGGCAGGCCACGAAGTCGCGCGTCCACAGGTCGATCTGCGGTAACGCCTCGTCGGCAAAGCCCAGCAGGTGCGCAACGGATCGCACCGGTATCGAGAACAGCGCATCGGACAGCGGCTGCTGCGCCGGCACGCGCAGCGCGACCTGCAGGGCGGCTTCGCGCACCGCATGCAGGTCGAGCCCGGCCAGCGCCCGTTGCAACGCGGGACGGTGGGCTTCGTGCGCCGCGCCGTCGTTCATGCGCACCAGATGCCCGAACACCTCGCCGGCCAGGCTGCCCGCGATGGCGCCCGGCACCGGCTCGGCGGCCGGCCGCACGCGCAGTGCGCCGTGTGCCTGCAGCACTTCTTCGATCACCCCGGCGCGGCTGGCCACCCAGAGGCGCAGCTTGTCGTTCCACGCTAGCGGTGGTCCGTTGCGCAGGCTCGCGTAGAAGGGGTAGGGGTCCGAGTGCGTCACGGCCTCGACGGGGTCGAGGGGCATGCCGGAGGAGGCGGGGCTGTCGTTCGAGTTCATGGCCGCAGTGTGCGATCGGCGGCGCCGCCACACTTCGTCCACGGGCGAAGTGTCGGATGCCAGGCCGTCTTACGATGGGCGCATGGACACCCTCGATTCCACCGCCGATTTCCAGCTCGCCCGCGTGGCCGGCGCCATCGCCGAGCCGGCGCGCGCCCGCATGCTCAGCTGCCTGATGGACGGCCATGCACGCACCGCCACCGAACTCGCCACCGTGGCCGAGGTGGCTGCTTCCACCGCGAGCGCGCATCTCGCTCGGCTGAAGGAAGAGCGGCTGGTCGAGCTGCTGGTGCAGGGCAAGCACCGCTACTTCCGCCTGGCCAACGACGACGTGGCCGCCGCGCTCGAAAGCCTGATGGTGGTCGCCGGCACGCCGCGCGCCGCCGAGTTCAAGCCCAACACGCCGAGCCGCCTGCGCAGCGCGCGCACCTGCTACGACCACATGGCGGGCACGGCGGGCGTCGCGCTGCACGACCGGCTGCATGCGCAAGGCTGGCTCAGCGGCTTGCACAGCGGTTCCTACGAACTCACGCCCGACGGCGCCATCGCGCTCGAAAGCCTGGGCGTCGAGGTGGACGCGGTGCGCCGCTCGCGCCGGCGCTTTGCATGCGCCTGCCTCGACTGGAGCGAGCGCCGTCCGCACCTGGGCGGCGCGCTGGGCGCCGCGTGGCTTCAGCTGTCGTTGCGGCGCGGATGGGTGCGGCAGGAGCTGGACGGCCGCGCGCTCACGCTCACGCCGAAGGCGCAGCGAGAGATGCCGGAGCTCTTCGCCTGAACGCCCGCGCGGGCCTGCCTCAAGCCTTCGTTCAGGCCTTCAGCTTGAGCAGATAGATCAGCGGGCCGGCCATTGCCGTGTCCAGCTCCAGGAAGCTCTCGAAGTCCTTCCCCGCCATCCAGTACGGGTCCCAGTTGTTGCGCTTGATGGTCTTCGCCCACAGGTCATGCGTGGTCGCGCGGCGCACCGCGTCGAGCAGCACGGCCTTGCGGTAGGGCGGCACCTTCCTGCCGGTCATCACGCCGCGCCAGTTGGCGAGGTCGGCGTCCACGCCCTGTTCGCGCACCGATGCGATGCCCTGGAACGGCTGCTTGGACGACACGCCGATGGCGCGCAGCCGGCCGCTGGCCAGGCTGTCGCTGAATTCGCTGAAGCCCGAGATGCCGGCCGCGGCCTTGCCGCTTTCCAGTGCCTCGACCACCTGCGCGCCGCCGGGATGCGGCTGGTAGACGAGCGAAGAAGAAGCGCCCGCCACGCGCGCCAGCATGCCGGCGTACATGTGGTCCACGCCGCCGGCGGAGCCGCCCGCGACCACGGTATTGGCCGCGTCGGCGCGCAGTTGCGCGATCAGGTCCTTGGGCGTCTTGATGGGGGAATCGGCCTTCACCGCCACCACTTCGTAGTCGCTGGTCAGGCGCGCCACCGGCGACACGTTGCTCATGGTCACCGTCGGCTTCTGCAGCGCCACGGCGCCCACCATCACCATGCCGCTGACGAGCAGGGCCTCGGGGTCGGCATCGTATTTCTCGACGTACTTGGCCAGGCCGATGGTGCCGCCCTTGCCGCCGATGTTCTCGTAGACCACGTTGCCCACCGCGCCCGATGCCAGCAGCGCGGCGCCGAGCGCGCGGCCCGTCTGGTCCCAGCCGCCGCCTTCGTTCGCGGGAATGACGATGCGCAGCTTGCTGCCCGCCGGCGCGTCGGCCGCCCTGGCGACGCCGGGCCACAGCGCCGCGCCCCCTGTGCCTGCAGCTGCGGCCGAGGCCGCGATCCATGCCGAAAAATTACGGCGCGAGAGAGTAACGGAAGGCGACTGGGGCATCTTGTTTCCGGTTGTCTGTGGGGAAGCCGAATGATGTCCGCGAAACGCGCCAATACCGCCCGTGCGCGGGCAGGGACAAACCCGGATGCACGCCGGGCGCCCTTGCTTTACTGGAAGGCCACCTCGGCAAAGCTGCGCAGCTTGCGGCTGTGCAGGCGCGTGGAGCCTTCCTGGCGCAGGATGTCGATGGCCCGCATGCCGATGCGCAGGTGCTGCTCCACGCGTTCGCGGTAGAAGTGGTTGGCCATGCCGGGCAGCTTGATCTCGCCGTGCAGCGGCTTGTCGCTCACGCACAGCAGGGTGCCGTAGGGCACGCGGAAGCGGAAGCCGTTGGCCGCGATGGTGGCGCTTTCCATGTCCAGCGCCACGGCGCGGCTCTGGCTGAAGCGGCGCTGCGGCTGGTTGCCGGGCAGCAGCTCCCAGTTGCGGTTGTCGGTGCTGGCCACGGTGCCGGTGCGCATGATCTTCTTGAGGTCGGGGCCCTCGTAGCGCGTGACGTCGGCCACGGCCTTCTCCAGCGCGAGCTGGATCTCCGACAGCGCGGGAATGGGCACCCATAGCGGCAACTCTTCGTCGAGCACGTGGTCCTCGCGCACGTAGGCGTGGGCCAGCACGTAGTCGCCGAGCTGCTGCGTGTTGCGCAGGCCCGCGCAGTGGCCCAGCATCATCCAGGCGTGCGGGCGCAGCACGGCGATGTGGTCGGTGATGGTCTTGGCGTTGGCCGGGCCGACGCCGATGTTGACCATGGTGGTGCCGCTGCAGTCTTCGCGCACCAGGTGGTAGGCCGGCATCTGCGGCAGGCGCGGCGGGGCGGTGCCCTGGCTGCCGTCGAGCAGGTGGCCGAAGTTCTCGCTGCCGCCCGCGGCCAGCCCGCGCCGGCGCGTGACCACGTTGCCGGGCTCGATGAAGGCGATGTACTCGCTGTTCTCGTCGGCCATGGCCTCGTGGCCCAGCCGCACGAACTCGTCGATGTAGAACTGGTAGTTGGTGAACAGCACGAAGTTCTGGAACCACTCGGGCGCGGTGCCGGTGTAGTGGCGCAGGCGGTGCAGCGAGTAGTCCACGCGCGCGGCTGTGAACAGCGACAGCGGCTGCGCCTCGCCGTCGCGCGCCTCGAAGGTGCCGTTGGCGATGCCGTCGTCCATCACGCCCAGGTCGGGCAGGTCGAACACGTCGCGCATGAGCGCGCGGCGCTCGGCGCTCATGGTGCCTTCGATGTGGTCGTTCTCGGCGAACGAGAAGTGGATGGGAATCGGCTGCGTGCTGGTGCCGATCTCGAGCTCGACCTGGTGGTTTTCCAGCAGCAGGCGGAACTGGTCGAAGTAGTAGCGCGAGAACAGGTCGGGCCGCGTCAGCGTGGTCTCGTAGCGGCCGGGTCCGGCCACGAAGCCGTAGCTCAGGCCGGCATTGGCCGGTGGCGTGTGGCGCGAGACGGTGTGGGTGTGCACCCGCACGAAGGGGTAGCAGGCCCGCACCCGGCCGGGCAGCGCCTCGCCGGCAACGAAGCGCAGCATCGATTCACGCAGATGGGCCAGGCCGCCGTTGTAGATGGCCTTGACCTGTTCGAGTGCGGCGGCGGCATCGGTGAAGCGGGCGGGAGCGACGAAGGTGGGCATGTAGGGCATGCCGTCATTGTGCAATGCTGCCGTGGCGTCCGCTGTGTTGCTAAGCCAGCAGGCAGTCCAGCACCTTGGTCAGCATGTCATCCACGCCGGCGACCTGCACCGCCCCAGGCAGCGCCACATCGCCGTGCATCACGAACACCGGCTTGCCCCACTTGAGCCCCATCGCCATCTCCGACAGCGTGCCCATGTTGCCGCCGATGGCCACCAGGCACACGCCGCTGCGCGCGATGATGCCGTTGCGCATCTCGCCCATGCCCGTGGGAATGGCCACGCTGAGCCATTCGTTGGCGTTGCGGTCGTCGTCCTCGGGCAGGATGCCCACCACGATGCCGCCCGCTTCCACCGCGCCGCGCGAGGCCGCGGCCATCACGCCGCCGCGCCCGCCGCACACCACGGCCATGCCCGCGCCGGCCAGCGCATGCGCCACGGCGTAAGCCGCCTCGCACTCGGCCGGGCCGCCGTCGCCGGGGCCGATCATCGCCACCGGCTGGCGGTAGCGCGTCGGTCCCCACTGCTTTTGCGCAAGGCGCGTCAGCGCCTCAGTGACCGGCGCCGACAGCACCGCGCTCGCGCCTTCGCGTAAAGACATCGCCCACTCCCATCACGATCACACACACCACCATCAGCACCAGCGACAAGGCCGCCGCCACCGCGAAATCGGAACCGCCGTCGCCCACCTGCGCCAGCAGCATCAGCGGCAGGATGTTGAGCTGCGTGCCCACCAGTGCCAGCGCCGTGCCGTAGGTGCCCATGGCAATCGCGGCGACCATGCAGGCGTTCGACAGCACCGAAGGCAGCACCTCGGGCACCACCGTGTCCCAGAAGGCCCGCGCGCGAGACGCGCCCAGCGTGCGCGCCGCCTGCACCGGGCGCAGGTCGAGGTTCGCGAACACCGGGTACAGCGACAGCGCCACGCGCGGAATCAGGTAGTAGGCATAGGCGAAGCCCAGGCCCGACACGCTGTAGATCCAGCTGCCGATGGCCGCCGGGTCCGCGCCCAGGCCCGCGAGCAGCTGCGTCACGAAGCCCGCGCGGCCGAAGGCCAGGATGAAGCCGTAGGCGATCACCAGGCCCGAGAAGGCCAGCGGCAGGCCCAGCAGCGTCATCATCCATTGGCGCCGCGCCGCCGGCTGGCGCGCCAGCTCGATCGCGATGCAGGTGCCCACCAGCGCCGACACCGCGCCCGCCGCCAGCCCGAGCGCCAGCGTGTTGCGCAGCGCGCCGAAGAACAGCGGGTTGCCGAACAGCCGGCCGAAGGCACTCCCGCCCTCGCCGAAGGCCTCGGGCAGCAGCGCCGCGAGCGGCACCGCGAAGAACAGCGCCATGAAGGCCCATGCGGGCCAGGCGCCAAAGCGTCGCATCACGTTCCTTCGGGCCTTCTTGCTTACTTGCCCAGGGCGACTTGCGCCCAGAGCTTGTCGATCTCGGCCTTGCGCTCGGAAGCCTTCACCACGTCGAGCGGCTTGATCTGCGGCGCGGGCGGCATCTTGGCGGCCACGTCGGCGCTCAGCTGCGTGCCCGGCACGGCGGGCCGCACGAAGCCCTGCGCGAACAGCGACTGGCCGGCCTCGCTCATGATGAAGTTGAGCCACAGCTTGCCGGCGTTCGGGTTGGGTCCGTTCTTCACGAGGCTGATGGCGTAGGGCGCGGCCACGCTGGCTTCCTTGGGAATGACGACTTCCATCGCGTCGCCCATGCCGTCCACGTGCTTGGCCTTCAGGCCGTCGTTCTCGTAGCTGATCCACACCGGGATCTCGCCCTTGAGGAACTTGGCGTAGGGCGTGGTGCCCTCCACGCGCAGCACGTTGCCGGCCGAATGAAGCTTGCCCAGGTAGTCGATGCCGGGTTGCACGTTGTCGACGCTGCCGCCGTTGGCATAGGCCGCGGCGAAGGTCAGCACCTGGCCGATGCCGGTGGAGCGCGGGTCGAGGTAGACCACCGTGTTCTTGAACTCGGGCTTGAGCAGGTCGGCCCAGCCGGTGGGCACGTTCTTCACCAGCTTCTTGTTGACCAGGAAGGCGATGTTCAGCGTGTGGATGGTGAACCAGCGGCCCTCGGCCTCGCGGAACACGGCCGGCAGCTTGTCGAAGTTGACCGGCTTGAAGGGCGCGACCACGTCCTTCTTGGCGGCATCGACGGCCGAGGCGGCGAAGTAGTAGGCGGTGTCGGCCTGCGGGCGGCGCTTGGTCTTCTCGAGGGCGACCACGGTGGCGGCGGAGCCGATGTCGTTGTAGGTCAGCTCGATCTCGGGGTAGCGCTTCTTGAAGTCGCGGAACAGCGACTTCCAGTTGGCCCATTCGGGGCCGGTGTCGAAGGAGACGCACAGGCCTTCCTTCTGCGCCTCGGCGTACAGCGCCTTCTCGCCCGCATAGAGCTCGGGGCCGTCGAAGGCGAAGGCGGTGCGCGCCGCGAGGGTGGCCAGCGGCAGTGCGCCGGCGGCTTGGATCAGATGTCTGCGTTGCATGGTGGCTCCTTGAGGGATGGGTTCAGTGGTCGAGTAAGCGGATGTGCTCGGGCGCGATGGCGATGGCCTCCACGGCCGGCGCGGGCGATTCGGCGAGGAAGGGCTTGGCCGCGCCCAGCACTTCGAAGTCGTAGCGCGTGAGCGCCCCCAGGTAGCGCTGCGCGCGGGTGCTGCCTTCGAGGCGGTTCACGGTGCCGGGCGCCGGGTCGGGGCGGATGTGCTCGGGGCGCACCAGCACGTGCACCTCGGCACCGAATGCGCGGCGGCCGGTGGGCGCGGCGAGTTCGGCAAAGCCCAGGTCCAGCAGGTCGGCGCCGCTCACCTTGGCGGGCAGGATCGTCGAGAGCCCGACGAACTCGGCCACCGCGCGGCTCGCGGGGTTTTCGTAGATGTCGCGCGGCGTGGCGATCTGCAGCAGCCGCCCGTCCTTGAGCATGGCGACGCGGTCGGCCATGACCAGCGCTTCTTCCTGGTCGTGCGTGACCAGCAGCGTGGTGGCGTTGAAGCGCTGCTGTATGGAGCGGATCTGGTCGCGCAGGTGGCCGCGCACGCTGGCGTCGAGCGCCGACAGGGGTTCGTCGAGCAGCAGGGCGCGCGGGTCGATGGCCAGCGCGCGCGCCAGCGCCACGCGCTGCTGCTGCCCGCCCGAAAGCTGGGCCACGGCGCGCGCGGAGAAGTCTCCCAGCCCCACGATGTCGAGCAGCTCCTGCGCGCGCTGGCGGCGCTCGGCAGTGCCCACCTTGCGCAGCTTGAGGCCATAGGCCACGTTGTCGAGCACGCTCAGGTGCGGGAACAGCGCGTAGCTCTGGAACACCATGCCGATGTTGCGCTGGTGCACCGGCGTGCGCGACATGTCTTCGCCGTCGAGCGCGATGCGGCCGGTGTGACCAGTTTCCAGGCCGGACACCAGCTTCAGCAGCGTCGACTTGCCGGAGCCGCTGGGCCCGATCACCGCGACCAGCTCGCCGGTGCGCACGTCGAGCGACACGTCGTGCAGGCCGTGCGTGCTGCCGGGGTAGTTGTAGTTGACGTTGTCGAGGAGGAGGCTCATGGCGTATCGGTCAAGCGCGTTGCTTCACGAGGGAAGAGGAAAGAAGCGCCGACGCGCTCGCCAGCACGAGAAGGATCACCGTGGCCGCGCAGGCGAAGCCTGTTGCGCCGTAGAAGGCCTGCAGCAGCACCACCGGGTAGGTGCGGTTCTGGAAGCTCGTGAGCAGGTTCGACACGCCGAACTCGCCCACCGAGATGGCCGCGACCATCACCAGCCCGCTGATCAGGCTCTGCCGCAGGCTCGGCAGCACGATGCCGGTGAACTGCTGCCAGCCCGAGGCGCCCAGCGTGGCGGCCGCCTGCTCGAGCCGGCCGAGGTCGAGGTGGCGCAGGTCGGCCAGCAGCGTGTTGGTGAGGTAGGGCAGCGTGAGGATCGCGTGCGCCGCGATCAGCAGCGGCATCGAGCCCAGCCAGGGCGCCAGGTCGGTGTTGAACACGATCATGTAGCCGAAGGCCAGCGTGATGGCCGGCACCGCCACCGGCGTGGCGCTCACGATGCGCGCCGCCAGGCTGCCGCCGCGCCGCGCGCCGTGGTACAGCGCATAGGCCAGCGGCAGGGCCAGCACGGTGTTGATGGCGCAGGCCGACATGGCGACCACGAGGCTGCTCACGAAGGCCTTGCGGAACGAGGTGTCGAGCCAGAGGTCGACATACCACTGGCCGGTGATGCCCGTGGGCAGCAGCGTGTTGGTCCAGTTGCCGCCCACGCTGCCGATCATCAGCAGCACGATGGGCAGCAGCAGGTACAGGCCGTAGATGAGGGAGATGCCGCGGACCAAGGTGGGCTCCAATGTCGGTAAACACCCGGCATACTTTCCGGATGCGCTACTGTCTGTGCCGGGCATGCCGCGGCGGTTGCCGAATTCTAGGGAGCGCATGCGAACTTATGGGTGAAAGTTGGATGACGACAATTGAGCAATTGGAAAGAGTTTTTCATGCGGCTTTCACAAAGCGGAGTCATGCGTGAAGCGTGACTGCCCCACCATCCAGGAGCTGCTGGCCTTCGATGCGGTGGCGCGCCACCAGAGCATCACGCTCGCGGCGGGTGCCCTGTGCATCACCGTGAGCGCGGTCAGCAAGCAGATCGCCGGGCTCGAGGCCTTCCTGGGCCGCGAGCTGCTGCAGAAGAACGGCCGCGGCGTGCAACTCACGCCGCAGGGCCGTGTGTACTGGCAGAAGATCTCGGGTGGCCTGCGCGCCATCGAGACCGCGACCTTCGAGGCGCGTTCGGGCGACGCCGGCGCGGGGTTGCTCACGCTCGCGAGCGTGCCCACCTTCCTCACCAAATGGCTCATTCCGCGCTTGCCGGCCTTCAGCCAGAAGAGCCGCCATGTGATGCTGAGCTTCAGCCGCCACCTGGAGCCCAGCGACGGCATTCCGGCGGGCGTGGACGCCGCCATCCGCTACGGCCCCGACGGCTGGCCCGGCGTGGTGTCCGAATACATCGCGGGGCGCGAGTTCGTGCTGATCGTGGCGCGCTCGCTGGTCGAGGGGCGGCATCGCATCGCGCAACCGGCCGACATCACCGGCCACACGCTGCTGCACCATGAAGGCGCGTCCGGAGCCTGGCGGCAATGGGCCGCGCAGCACGGCGTGCCGGAAGTGCAGACGGTGGCCGGGCCGCGCTTTGCGCAGTATTCGGCGCTGATCCAGGCGGCGCTCAACGGCCTGGGCATCGGCCTCGTGCCCAGGCTGCTGGTGCAGGAAGAACTGGCCGAAGGCGCACTGCTGAGCCCCTGCGGTACGCCGGTGAGCGTGAACCAGGGCCACTACCTGTGCTACCGGCCCGACCGGCTCGACCTGCCGGCCTTCGTGGCGTTCCGCGAATGGCTGCTGGAGGAGGGCGTGGCCTCGCGCGGCGCCGAGACCGAGGCATGATCCCCGCAACATTCAAGGAGTCGAATCGATGAAAGTCGCAGTCATGGGTGCCGGCGCGGTCGGCTGTTATTACGGCGCCATGCTGGCGCGCGCTGGACACGAGGTGGTGCTGATCGGCCGGCCGACGCACGTGGAGGCCGTCAACGCCAACGGGCTGCGGCTGGAAACCCGGGACTTCGACGGGCAGGTGCCGATGGCCGCGAGCACCGAGCCCGGCGCGGTGCGGGGCGCCGACCTCGTGCTGTTCTGCGTGAAGTCGACCGACAGCGAATCGGCCGCCGCGCTAATCGGGCCGCATCTGGCGCCAGGCGCGCTGGTGCTCACGCTGCAGAACGGCGTGGACAACGACGAGCGCGTGCGCGCGGTGCTGCCTGCGTCGAACGAAGTGGCCGCCGCCGTCGTCTACGTGGCGACCGGCATGTCCGGCCCCGGCCACGTGAAGCACAACGGCCGCGGCGAGCTGGTGATCGCGCCGTCGCGGCGCAGCGAAGAGGTCGCGCGGCATCTGGCGGCGGCCGGCGTGCCCACGCAGATCTCGGACAACGTGCGCGGCTCGCTCTGGGCCAAGCTGATCCTCAACTGCGCCTATAACGCGCTGTCGGCCATCACGCAGCTGCCCTACGGCGTGCTCGTGCACGGCACGGGCGTGGGCGACGTGATCCGCGACGTGGTGGCCGAATGCCTCGCGGTGGCGCAGGCCGAAGGCGTCGAGGTGCCGGGCGACACCGACGCAGCCCTGCGGGGCATCGCGCAGAGCATGCCCGCGCAGTACTCGTCGACCGCGCAAGACCTGGCGCGCGGCAAGCTCAGCGAGATCGACCACCTCAACGGCCTGGTGGTGCGGCGCGGCGAGGCGCTGGGCGTGCCGACACCGGCCAACCGGGTGCTGTTCGTGCTGGTGAAGCTGCTGGAGGGCAAGCTGCGGCAGGCGGCGCAGGCCTGATCAGCCCGGCATGGGTTCGCGCATCGTCACGAACTCTTCGGCCGCCGTGGGGTGGATGCCGATCGTGCTGTCGAACAGCGCCTTCGTCGCGCCAGCGCGCATCGCCACGGCAAAGCCCTGCACCACTTCGCCGGCATCCGCGCCCACCATGTGCAGGCCCACGACGCGGTCGGTGGCCTTGTCGACCACCAGCTTCATGAAGGTGCGTTCGCTGCGGCCCGAGAGCGTGTGGCGCAGCGACTTGAACTCGCTCGAGAACACGGTGACATCGCCGAACTTCGCGCGCGCATCGATCTCGCTGTAGCCGCAGGTGCCGATGTTCGGGTGCGTGAACACGGCGGTGGGAATGAACTCGTAGTCGAGCCGGCGCTTGGCCTTGCCGAAGAGTTCGTCGACCACCACCATCGCCTCTGCCAGTGCCACCGGCGTGAGCTGCACGCGCGTGGAAACGTCGCCCACGGCGTAGATCGACGGCACCGAGCTGCGGTAGTGCGCGTCGACCGCGATGGCGCCGTTTTCGTCGAGCTTCACGCCCGCGGCCTCGAGGCCCAGGCCCTGCGTGTTGGGCACGCGCCCGGTGGCGAAGAGAACCGTGTCGGCCTCGATCTGCTGGCCGCGCGCCAGCGTGACGGTGAGGCCGTCTGCATTGCGCGCTACCGATGCAGCCTCGCAGTTGAGCCGCAGGTCGATGCCGGCCTTGCCCATCTCGTTGGCCAGGAACTGCCGCACGTCGTCGTCGAAGCCGGTGAGCAGGTGCGCGCGGCGATGCAGCTGGGTCACCTTGGCGCCCAGGCCGTTGAAGATGGATGCGAACTCGCAGGCGATGTAGCCGCCGCCCACCACCAGCAGGCGCTTGGGGAAAGGGTCGAGGTCGAACATCGCGTCGGAGGTCACGATGTGCTCGCGGCCCGGAATGTCGGGCACGAAGGGCGTGCCGCCGGTGGCCACCAGCAGGTGGCGCGCCGTGTGGCGCTTGCCGTCGATTTCGACCGTGTGGGCATCGGCCAGCTGGGCCCAGCCGGTGACGAGCGTCACGCCCGAGTTCTTCAGCAGCGAACCGTAGATGCCGTTGAGCCGGCTGATCTCCTTGGCGCGCTGCGACTTGAGATGCGCCCAGTCGAACTGCGGAGCCTGCGGCAGCTTCCAGCCGTAGCCCGCGGCTTCCTCGAAGGATTCGGCATAACCAGCCGCGTAGCTGTAGAGCTTCTTGGGTATGCAGCCCACGTTGACGCAGGTGCCGCCGAGTTCGGCGGCCTCGGCCAGCCCGACGCGGGCCCCGGTTTGCGCTGCCATGCGCGCGGCGCGTACGCCGCCGCTGCCGCCGCCGATGACAAAGAGATCGAAGTCGAATGTGGACATGAAAGGCTCCTTGGCCGCCGACTTTAGCGGTGGAGCGATGGCGGCGCTCCGGGCGGGGCTTCGCAGCCCCGTGCCCTTCGGGTCAGCGCGAGTCCGGCGAGGTCCAGAGCCGCTTCAGGTCTTCGCTCTGGCCTTGCTGCTGTTGCTGCTGCGTTGCGGCAAGTCCGCGTTGCTGCTGCTGCATCGCGCGCAACTGCGCTTCCTGGGCCTGGCGCAACGCATTCTGCTGCGCGGCCTGCTGGGCCTGCACCTGCTGCTGCATCTGCATGGCGCGCAACTGCATCTCCTGCTGTTGGCGAAGCTGCAGTTGCTGCTGCTGCGCTTGCGCCGCCTGTTGCGCCGCGCGCTGCTGCTGTTGAAGCAGTTGCTGTTGCTGCTGGGCCTGCGCCTGCGCGGCGCGCAGCTGCATTTCCTGTTGCTGGCGCAAGACCTGCTGTTGTTGCTGCTGTTGCTGCCAGCGGTCCTGCTCGGCGCGGTCGCGCCATTCGCGGCGCTGCTGCCATTCGCGCTGCTGGCGCCAGTCTTCCTGCTGGCGCCATTCCTGTTCGCGGCGCCAATCTTCCTGCCGCCGGAATTCGTCCTGCTGCTGGCGCCAGTCCTGTTCGCGCTGCCAGGCCAGCTGTTGTTCCTGCTGCGCCCGGTAGTCGGACTCGTAGCGCACCTGCGGCTGCGGCACGGCCACCACCGCGGGCTGCACCAGCAGGCCGGGCGGGCTGTAGCGGGCGGTGCCGGAGCGGTCTTCGATGCGGTCGCGCTCGGCCACCCAGGCGTCGAACCCGGCGTTCGGCACCCGCTGGGTCTGCACGGCCGTCAGGTCGCGGCCGGACACGGTCGTCTGCTGGCGGGCGGTCAGCAACTGCGAGGCGCCGTTCTTGCTGTACAGCGTGAGCTGGCCCGACGCCACCGCCACCCAGGTGGTGGAAGTGGCCGTGTCGGCGGCGATGCGGTATTCGCCCGGCGCGTCGATCACGGCGTGCAGGTTGCCGGTGTGGATCTTCAGGCTCTGGCCGGCGAGCCTGTCGCGCACACGCAGCTGCAGTTCGCCCTGGCTGGCGGTGATGTCCACGAAGTTGGCGTCGAGTCCCGAGAATTCCACTTGCGTCTGCCCGGCCAGCCGCAGCGCGACGGGGCCGATATAGAGCTCGGCGCGCGCGTTGCGGTCGGTCCAGACGCGGTCGCCGACCGACAGCGCGCTGCCTTGCCGGGCCGCCTGCCAGCGGTCCTGGCCGGCGGGCACGACACTCACGGTGCCCTGCTGCTGGTTCAGTCGTGCGATCTGGCCCTGTGGGCCGGGCTGCGCGCCGGCCGCGATGCCGGCGCACAGGAGCGCCATGCCGAGCAGCCAATGTTGCAACGGGCGTCGGATGCGCCCAGGTGTCGTGCGGTTCATGTGATTCCTCTGATCCCCGGATGTATGAAGCGGTCCGGTCGCCCGGTTTGCCTGTTTGTAACGCGCGAGAATCCGCTGCCGCTGTCAGCGCTGTCCCTTTGCTTGGTGAAGCGCAGGTGCATTCGGCAACCAGCTGTAAGGAGGAAACAGAGGTGAAGAACGAAAACAACGCACGCCCGGTGGGTCAAGTGTGCTTCCAAAAGAGTGGGCCGGCACTGCTGGCGCTGTGCATCGCCGCCGTCGCGGCAGTGCCGGCTGCCGCCCAGCTTGCGCGCAAGCCCTCTTACTATCAGCAACAGAACCAGCCGCAGTCCCAGCCGCCTGCGCAGCGGCCGGCGGTGCCGTCGTCGCTGCCGGCGCTGCGCGGCCAGGCCGATTTCGACCGGCTCGCGCGCGTCTATGACGCGGGCACGCCGATGCAGCTGGCGCATCTGCTGTTCGTCATCGACCTGAAGGCCAGACCGGCGCCGCGCATGTATTACATCGACACGCCGCGCTACCAGCTGCATGTGCGGTTCCTGCGCGACACGCGGCTGGCGCCCAACACCGCCAAGCGCGAGATCGACCGCAACTACCTCGCGCCCGACCGCCGCTTCCTGTTCGGCACGTTGAGCTGGCAGCAGAACATCGGCGCCTTCACCTACGAATTCTGGGAAGGCGACAAGTTCACCGCGCCGCTGCTGCGCCAGGCCGATGCTCAGGTAAAGGCCAGCTTCTTCGCGCCGGTGAAGTTCAAGACCAATTCCACGCTGCACGAACGCGTTGCCCAGGAAACCGGCGTCGACTACGTAAGCCAGGAAGCGCTGATCCGCGAGCAGCCCTATATGCCGATGAACTTCGGCACCGCGACAGGCCGCGTGCGCGTGGTGGAGGACGAATCGGGCATCAACGCACTGCTGCCCGACGACATCGCCGTGCTGCGGCAGGTGCCTTTGAGCCTGCCGCCGGTGGCGGGCGTGCTGACCGAGCGGCCGTCCACGGCGCTGTCGCACGTCAACCTGCTGGCCAAGGGCTGGGGCATTCCGAACGCCTATGTGCGCGACGCCGCGACGGTGCTGAAGGAACACGCGGGCCAGTGGGTGGCGCTGAAGGTCGCGGCCTCGGGCTATCAGGTGCGCCGCCTCACGCCCGACGAAATCGCGGCGCTGCCGCCGCGCGCCGTGCGCACCGCCTCCACCGGCGCCACCCCCGGCGGCGCGAAAGCCATCAGGCCCGACCTGCGCGAGACCCGCCTGCTGCCGCTGGCCTCGCTGCGCGCGCGCAACAGCGCGCAGTGCGGCGTCAAGGCCGCGAACCTCGGCGCGATGCAGGCCGCGCGCATTCCGGGCACGTCGGTGCCCGACGGCTTCTGCGTGCCCTTCGCGCACTACGACCGCTTCATGCGTGCCAACGGCCTGGGCGAGCGCATCGCGCGCATGCAGCAGCAGCCCGGCTTCGCGAGCGATCCCACGATCCGCCAGAAGGCGCTGGCGCAGTTGCGCGACGAGATCGTGCAGTGGCCGGTCGATGCCGCCACCGCGGCCTCATGGCGCGCCGCGTGGCAGTCGCAACTGGGCGGCGGCGGCGTGTTCGTGCGCAGTTCGTCCAACTCCGAAGACCTGCCCGGCTTCAGCGGCGCGGGCCTCTACACCACCGTGCCCAACGTCAAGACCGGCGACGCGCTCGAGACCGCGGTGAAGAAGGTCTGGGCCTCGGTCTTCAACCCCGAGGCCTGGGAGGCCCGCGGCGCCGCGGGCTTCGGCGCCGAGTCGGTGCTGATGGGCGTGTTCGTGCAGACCGCCATCGACTCGACCAACGCCGGCGTCATGATCACCCGCGACCCCTTCGACGCGGGGCATGCGCACGTCACCTACATCTCGGCCAAGCGCGGCATCGGCATCCGCGTGGTCGAAGGCCGGCGCGTGGCCGAGCAGGTGATGTATTCGAGCTGGTCCAAGGCCATCCAGGTGCTGAGCCGCTCGGCCGAAGACACGGCGCTGCAGCTCGACAAGGACGGCGGCGTGAAGGAAGTGCCGGTGGAGGCCGGGCGCAACGTGCTGACCGACGAACTGGTGGTGCGCCTGGCCAACGTGGGCGCGGCGGTGAAGCGCACCTTCAACGCGGTCGATCAGGACATCGAATGGGCCACGGTGGGGGACAAGATCGTGTTGCTGCAGGCGCGGCCGTATGTGGAGCGGCGGCGCTAGTTGACGTTCCCGGTTTGTCGCCAGCAGGTACAACACGGGTGATCCTCGATACTCCCAGAAGCTTGACTACGCGATCGGCGTGATCCGGCAGCCCGATGCCGCCGCATGCAAATGAAGAGAATCAATTTCCTGCCTCTGGGCTTCCTTGGATTGCTGCTCGCCGACCCTTTGCCGGCGGCCGATCTTTCGTTCACCGGCGAGTATCAAGGCACAGGCAGGCAGTGCTTCGGAAGACTGTCCGTGCAGAGCAAGTCCATCGAGTGGCATACACCTTTTGCGACCTGCAGGAAAACGCCCTATCGGGTGCTTGCGAAAGAGCCCTGGGGCTCCGGGCAAGAAGTGGTCTTCGTTTTGCAAGGGAAGCCGTGCGGCTTCGGCGTGATCGCCCTGAGCCTGGATCCAAAACAGCCGCAATACTGGAATGCCGCCGGATATCGCTCGATGGCCGCATACGAGAGCAACAGCGAAGACAGGCTGCTCTGCAGCGTCGAGCTCCTATCAGGACGCGTCGGACGCTGAGCAGGAAGGCGCTTGCCTGTAGAGCGACTGCGGCAACCGGCGCGGCCGTATGTGGAGCGGCGGCGCTGAGACAGGGCCGCGAACCTTCAGTCGTCTGCCGTGAAACGAGCGGCATCGCAGAAAGCCTCAGCTCAGCACAACGGGTAATAGATCAAAAAACGCCACCCCCAAACAGCGAGCAGGGCAATGGAAATCCAGAGGGAGTAATGTATTTCTCTCTCTCTGATCGACTGAATTGCTGCGAAAACAAGGAGTGGAATTAATACGGCGAGAGAGAAGAATCTGGTGCTGATGTCATTGTCAATAGGCAATCCGCAAAAAGTCAGTCCATCGGATTTTGCGTTTGGCTCGTCCAACATCCATTCATACTTGTTCATCGGCATGAGAAGCATCAGGGCAATGCAAAAAAAAGCATACGCCGACGCAATTGCCAAGCCTATTTTTTTCATTGTCAGATTTTATCGAGAAGCGTTGAAACGTGGTCGCGATGCTCCAGCATTCTGCGCCCATATTCGGAAAACTGCCTGCCTTGGCTGCCAGGAGGAAGTTTTATTGAATTGATGAATTCGCTCAGCGCACGCTCGATGCCCCGGTTATAGCGAGAGCCGGCGACGATGAATTGTTCGTCCGTGAGGTTTGAAGTATCGATGCCTGGGTAGTCGTGCAGGATCAGATTTTTCAGATGCCGAGCAACGACGCTTAAATTGAACGTGTCGGTCTCAAGGCATGCAATCAGGTTCATTCGATCGGCGTACGACAACAGTTCAATCGGTATGCCAAGCTCTTTCGAGGCAACGCGCAACTGAATGCTTACTGCGCCAACAGATGTTTCTTCGGGCGGTTTGCCAAACTTGACGGGCCTGCCCGCCAGCGTCCGCTGCAATGTGCGTCCTTGAAAGACGGGTCTTTTTATGCCGTCGGGTTTGCCACCGACCTCGGCCCAGGCGACACAGGCGAGCAGCGCAGCGGGGATTCGATATTGTTCCGCTGCATCTTTTATACGAAATTTATTGTAAACAATCCAGCCGTCTTTGTAGGCTTGCAGATATGCTCGCCCGCCGCCCATTTTTTCCGATAGAACGCGCCATTTGAAAACATCCCAGCTTTTCCATTTGGGATGGTTTGAATTGTCTGGTGCGCAAAACTCCCTGCCGCTCATGTGCCACTCCCTTTTTAATTTGAGGCATCATGGTAGGCGCGCTTGGCTCGGTCTGTTATGTCTTAAGTGGCAGCTTGAGAATTTCCGCACGCTCGAGCATATATTTGCGCAGGGGCATGGGTTTCACGCGGGAGCAAGCCGCAGAGGCGGCTCGGCTCTTAATTGTCAATGGAGCGACGCCGGAAATACGCGCAGCGCGCGACGACCTTGCTCTACTTGTAAAGCAACTGCGGCAACCACAACCCGATCTGCGGCCACATGTACAGCAGCACGATCGCCAGCACCTGGATGCCCATGAACGGCAGCATGCCCAGGAAGATCTGGTTCAGCGTCACGTGCGGCGGGCTCACGCCCTTCAGGTAGAAGGCGGCCATGGCCACCGGGGGCGAGAGGAAGGCGGTCTGCAGGTTCAGCGCCACCAGGAGCCCGAAGAACAGCGGGTCGACGCCGAAGTTGTCGAGCAGCGGGATGAAGATGGGCATGAAGATCACGATGATCTCGGTCCACTCCAGCGGCCAGCCCAGCAGGAAGATGATGACCTGGCTCAGGATCAGGAACTCCACCTTCGTGAGGTTCATGCCGAGCACCCACTCTTCCACCAGCGCCTGCCCGCCCAGCAGCGCGAACGCGGCCGAGAAGATGGCCGAGCCCACGAACAGCCAGCACACCATGGCCGAGGTCTTGGCGGTGAGGAACACCGACTCCTTGAGCACCGCCAGGTTCAGCCGCCGGTAGGCGGCGGCCAGCAGCATGCCGCCCAGCGCGCCCATGGCTGCCGCCTCGGTTGGCGTCGCCAGGCCGAGCACGATCGAGCCCAGCACCGAGAAGATCAGCAGCATCAGCGGAAAGAACGATGCCAGCAGCATCTTGAAGATCTCGAGCCGCGCGAAGCTCAGGAACAGATAGAACAGCGTGACGAGGGCGCCGAAGATCGCGAAGCTGACCCACCACCAAGTGGGCGCGGGGCGCTCGGTGGCGGCTTCGGGCGTGTCCGCCGTCGCCTGCGCCGGTTCGGCCAGCGGCGCAGGCGAAGCGACGGGCGCCGGTGCCTGCTCGCCGCCGGGAGGCTCCTGCAAGCCTCCTTCGGACGGCGGTTCCTGCAGGCCCCCTTCACTGGGGGCGCTGCGCACGGCGCCGATCTCCTCGATGTCGTAGCGCGCCTGTGCCTCCACGGTCGTCACGGCCTTGTAGCTGAAGGCCGCGAGCAGCAGGAAGATCACTCCCGGCATCGCGACGATGCCGAGCTGCCTCAGCACATGCGAGAACGGCACGCCGGCATTGCGCCTGCCCTTCAGCAGCCCCACCAGCGCATGCGCGGCGGGGCTGTCGGCCAGCCGCTGCGACAGCGGCGGCAGCGGCACCACGCGCTCGGCCTGCGACAGCGGCGGTGCCCATTGCGGCTTGAGCCACGCGACGATGATCACGTACAGCACGTAGAGCGACGACAGCATCAGCCCCGGGAAGAAGGCGCCCGCATACAGCTGCACCACCGACACGCCCGCCGTCGCGCCATAGACGATCAGCAGCACCGACGGCGGCAGCAGGATGCCCAGGCAGCCGCCCGCCGTGATCGACCCCGCCGCCAGCGGCACGCTGTAGCCCGCGCGCAGCATGGCGGGCAACGCCAGCAGGCCCATCAGCGTGACCACCGCGCCGACGATGCCGGTGGCCGTCGCGAAGATGGTGCAGGTGACCAGCGTCGCCACCGCGAGTGCGCCCGGCAGCCGAGCGAGCGCCAGGTGCAGGCTCTTGAACAGCGACTCGATGAGGTTCGCGCGCTCCACCAGGTAGCCCATGAAGACGAACAGCGGCACCGCGATGAGCACGTCGTTGGCCATGGTCTTGAAGGCCGACTGCACCATCAGGTCGAGCGTGCGGTTCCAGTCGCGGTCGTAGGCGAGCCAGGTGAAGATCATGCCCATGCCCATCAGCGTGAACGCTGTGGGAAAGCCCAGCATGATGGCCACGACCACCAGCGACAGCATCAGCAGCCCGAGGTGGCCGTTGGTGATGGTCGGCGCGTTCGCCAGCACCGCGCCCGCGCCGATCACGATCAGCGCCATGAACGACAGGCCGAACCAGAGTTCGCGGCGGATCATCGCGCGCCCTCGCTGGCGGTTTGCGCCACCACCACGCGGTCGAGCGCGGCGATGTCCGCGTCTTTCACGTGCACCATTTCCTTGAGCTTCTCGACGTCGACTTCCTCCACGTCCTGCTCGCGCGACGGCCACTTGCCTTGTCGGATGCATTGGACGCAGCGGATGATCTCGACGATGCCCTGCAGCAGCAGCGTGAAGCCCGCGAGCGGAATGACGTACTTGAAGGGGTACAGCGGCAGCGGCTCGGCCGAGAAGGTCTGCTCGCGGATGGCGAGCGACTCGCCCGCGTAGATCCAGCCGGCCCAGGTGAGCGCCACGATGCCCGGCAAGAAGAACACGATGTACAGCGTCAGGTCGACCATCGCCTGCGTGCGCGGACGGAAGAAGCCGTAGAGCACGTCGCCGCGCACGTGGCCGTTCTTGGAGAGCGTGTAGGCGCCGGCGGTCATGAACATCGCGCCGTACAGCATGATCTGCGCGTCCAGCACCCAGGCGTGCGGCTTGTTGAGCGCATAGCGGGAGAACACCTCCCAGCTGATGAGCAGCGTGAGCAGCAGCGCGCACCAGGCGAAGGTCTTGCCGATCCAGGTGGAGAACCGGTCGACCGCCAGCAGGAAAGATTGCATCGGAACGAACTCCTCGCCGCGACCCGTGCGCGGCATGCGTGCAGGCATGAAAGAGGGCGCCGCCCGGGCGCCCTCGCGTCACATGAAGCGCATCAGGCCTTCTTGGCCTGTCGTCCGAAGTAGTGGTTGTAGGCCATCTTGAAATCGACCGAGTAGTCGTTCTGCCACTGGCCTGCGCGCTCGGCGAAGGCGCGCTGCGAGTCGAGCACCTTCTTGAACATCGGGTTCTCGGCCGACTTCTTGGCGATGGTCTTGTCCCAGGAGGCGAGCTGCGCGCGCAGCACGGCGTCGGGCGTCTTGTAGAACTTGATGCCGGCCTTCTTCAGCTCTTCATAGTCCTTCGAATTGCGGTCGATGGCCTTCCAGCTCATGTCGGCGCTGGCGGCCTGCGTGGCGTACTCGATGATCGATTTGAGCTCCGGCGGCAGCGACTTGAGCTTGCTGCCGTTGAAGAGCACCTCGAACTGCTCGCCGCTCTGGTGGAAGCTCTGCAGCATGCAGTTCTTGGCCACGTCGGGAAAGCCCAGCACGCGGTCGCTGGAGGCGTTGTTGAACTCGGCCGCGTCGATCAGCCCGCGGTCCAGCGCGGGCACGATCTCGCCGCCGGGCAGCGGGTTCACGGCCGCGCCCATGTCGGTGAACACGTCCACCGCCAGGCCCACGGTGCGGAACTTCAGGCCCTTCATGTCCTCGGCCTTGGCCACCGGCTTCTTGAACCAGCCCAGCGGCTGCGTGGGCATGGGTCCGTAGAGGTAGGAGGCGACGTCGAGGTTCAGGCCCTTGTAGATCTCGTCCATCAGCGCCTTGCCGCCGCCGTAGGTGTGCCAGGCCAGGATCATGTTGGCGTCCATGCCGTAGCCCGGGCCGGAGCCCCACAGCGCGAGCGCGGAGTTCTTGCCGTACCAGTACGCGACCACGCCGTGGCCGCCGTCGAGCGTGCCCTTGGCCACCGCGTCGAGCAGCTGGAACGCGGGCACCACCGAGCCGGCGGGCAGCACCTCGATCTTCAGGCGGTTGCCCGCCATGTCGTTGACCTTCTTGGCGTAGTCGAGCGCGTACTCGTGGAAGATGTCTTTCGCGGGCCAGGTGCTCTGGAAGCGCAGCGAAGTGGTCTGGGCCATGCTGACCATCGGCACGGACATGGCACCGGCGGCCACGGCGGCGCCCTTGAGCAGCCCGCGGCGGCGGGGCAGTTTGCTGTCTGTCATTTGTCTCTCTCCAATTGGCTGTTCTGACTGGGGAAACCCAGGCTGCCGTCTTGGAGTTATGGTTTGACAGGCCCAAGCCGCCATCTTTGGCGCACAGGAACACGCAACAAACAGGGTTTTCACGAAGTGGTGAAAAATTCCGGTCATTGAAAACCCGCATTCCAAGGAACAAAGCAGATGACTGACCCCGTCGAAAACAAGGGCTACGCCGGCGACGTGACGCCCGAACAGGCCGCGCGGTGGATGGCCGACGGCGAGGCCGTGATGGTCGACGTGCGCACCGACGCCGAGCGCGAGTGGGTCGGCTACGTGCCCGGCGCCGTGCCGCTGGCGTGGAAGCAATGGCCGGGCATGGCGATGAACCCGGCATTCGACGACGGCGTGCGTGCTGCCGCCGAGGCAAAGAAGAAGCTGGTGATGTTGTGCCGCAGCGGTGTGCGTTCTGTCGCGGCCGCGAAGCGCGCTACCGAGTTGGGCGTGGAGGCTTACAACATCCTCGAGGGGTTCGAGGGGAATCCCGATGAGAACGGCCACCGGGGGCAGATCGGCGGGTGGCGCAAGCGTGGGTTGCCCTGGCGCCAGAACTGAACCGCAACGCGCAGGCCTCGCGCGGGCCCCTGCCGCGCATGCGACGCACCCGCCAGCAGAGCAAGACACAAAGTCGCAATAATCCGGCGCATGGCATCCCCCTTCCTCGCTATCGACATCGGCAATACCCGCCTCAAGTGGGCGCTCTACGACTCGGCCCGCCCCGGCGCCGCGTTGCAGGCGCAGGGCGCGGAATTCCTGGACCACATCGAACGGCTGGCCGACGGCCCGTGGGCCGACTTGCCCGCCCCCGGCTCCATGCTGGGCTGCGTGGTGGCCGGCGACGCGGTACGGCGCCGTGCCGAGGAGCAGATCGTCGAGCGCTTCGACTGCCCGGCGCGCTGGGTGATGTCGAGCGCGGGCGAGGCCGGCATCGTGAACGGCTACGACCACCCCACGCGCCTGGGCGCCGATCGCTTCGTGGCGATGATCGGCGCGCGCCACCGCATGCTGGCGGAGCGGCCGGGCGAGCCGCCGCGGCCGATGGTGGTGGTGCTGATCGGCACGGCCGTGACGGTCGAGGCGATCGATGCCGAGGGCAAGTTCCTCGGCGGCCTGATCCTGCCGGGCCACGGCATCATGCTGCGGGCGCTGGAGTCGGGCACGGCCGGGCTGCACGTGCCGACCGGCGAGGTGCGCGAATTTCCCACCAACACCAGCGACGCGCTCACCAGCGGCGGCACCTACGCCATCGCCGGCGCGGTGGAGCGGATGGTGCAGCACGTGCGCTCGCACTGCGGTGCCGAGCCCGCCTGCTACATGACCGGCGGCGCGGGCTGGAAGATGGCGCCCGTCATGAACGGGCATTTCGAGCTGGTCGAGAGCCTGATCATGGACGGGCTCCTGGTCATCGCCGAAGCGCGGGGCTGATAAAAGCCCCGCGGGGCTCGTCAGCGGCGCATCAGCGCCTCGCCCATCGCCTGGAACGCGGGCAGGGTCAGCGGGTCGTTCGCGCCGTTGGCCGCCACCGGGTGCGCGGCGTAGCGCACGATGACCATCTCGGCCTTCGGGTCCACGTAGATGCTCTGTCCGTGGATGCCGCGCGCCATGTAGGCGCCATGCGGGTTGTGCGAGACCCACCACATGTCGCGGTACGACCAGCCCTGCAGCAGCGGGTAGCCGGCCTTGACGAACTTGGCTGGGTCGCCGCCGCGGCGGATGTCTTCCACCACCGCCTTCGGAATGGCCTGCTGGCCGTTGGACGCGCGGCCGTCGTTGCGCATGGTCTCGCCGAAGCGGACCAGGTCGCGCAGAACAGTGTTCAGGCCGCCGCCGCCCGACTCGGTGCCGATGCGGTCGACCATGAAATACGCGTCCTGTTCGGCGCCGATGCGGCGCCAGATCTTCTCGCTCAGCAGGTCGGCCAGCGACTGGTTGCTGGCGCGGCGCACGATCCAGGCCAGCACCTCGGCGTTGACCGTCTTGTAGGCGAAGGCGTCGCCGTGCTCGCCTTCCTTCTTCAGCGTGACGAGGAATTCGTAGAACGACTTCGGACCCGCATAGCCGGGGCCCTGCACCAGCATGCCGCCGGCGCGGGCGTAGTCCCAGATCTCGGCCTTGGGGTCGGCGTAGTTCTCGGAGTAGTGCACGCCCACGGTCATGTCCATCACCTGGCGCACGGTGGCGTCGCCGTATGCGGTGTCTTTCAGCTCGGGGATGTACTTGGTGACGGGCGCGGCCGGGTCGAGCTTGCCTTCGTCCGCGAGGATGGCCGCCAGCGTGCCCACGAAGGACTTGGTGACCGACATCGCGATGTGCGGACGCTCGGGCGTGAGCGCGCCGAAGTACTTCTCGTAGACCACCTTGCCGCGGTGCATCACGAGGATGCCGTCGGTGTAGGTGCCGGAGATCATCTGGGCGAAGTTGAGCGTCTGGTCGCTGCCTGTACTTCCAAGGGGCTTGAACGTCACGGCCTCGATCTGCACCGGCGAAGTTGCCGACGGCAGCGGGCTGGCCGCGCCTGCGCCACGCCACACGTTGGCGGTGGGCACCGTCTCGCGCACGTGCGAGAAGCTCCAGCGCGTGCGCGGAAACACGCCGCCGGCCGGGTTGTCGAAGGTGATGAGCTTGTCGGGCGGGGGCGGGAAGCCCTTCATCCAGCCCATCGCATCGACCGAGGTGGCCGCGGGGTCGGGCAGCGCGGCGGGCGCGGGCGTCTGTGCGTTGGTGGTGTTCACTGCGAGCAGGGTGAGGGCGGCGGCAAGCGCCGTGCGTGCTGTGGAAAGAGGCATGGTGATTGTTTTTGTCTGGAGGTGAGTCGAAACCGGGTCAGCGGCCGCTGAAGCGGGCCGGACGGCGTTCGACGAAGGAGCGCACGCCCTCCGCGGCGTCTTCGCTGTTCGACAGGCGCTTCTGCGTCTCGATGAATTCCGACACCGCGGCCAGCGGACCTTGCTCCACCGCCTTGATGACGTTCAGCCGCGTGGCCACCACCGCCAGCGGCGCCTGCGCCGCGATGCGCTGGGCGATGGCCAGCGCCGCGTCGAGCTCCTGTCCGGCCGGCACCACCTTCTGCACGAAGTTCAGGCGATAGGCCTCGGCGCTGTCGAACTCGTCGGCCGTGAGCAGGTGCAGCATCGCGTTGCCCACACCGGCGCGCTCGGCCATGCGCAGCGTGGCACCGCCCGTGGCCATGATGCCGCGCTGCACTTCCATCTGCGAGAAGCGGCAGTTGTCGGCCGCCACCACGATGTCGGCGCCCAGCATCAGCTCGATGCCCACCGTGAAACAGATGCCCTTGACGGCCACCACCATCGGCTTGGTGCGGCGGCGGTAGCCGGGCAGGCCGAAGTCGTGCGGCTCCACCAGGCCGGCGGGAATCGCCTTCTCGCCGCGCTTCATGTATTCGGTGACCGCCGGCAGGTCCAGGCCCGCCGTGAAGTGGTCGCCGAACGCGTGCAGCACGCCCACGCGCAGGTTCGGGTCGTCGTCGAGCCGGGTGTAGGCCTCGGCCAGTTGCTTGAACATCGGCGGCGTCCAGCCGTTGCGCTTGGCGGGGCGGTTGATGCCGATCAGCAGCACGTGGTCGAGCACCTGGGTGTCGATGCAGCCTTCCGCCGGCGGGGTGGTGGGGGTCGCGGTCATCGGTCTTGTCTCCGTGTTGTTATGGTTCTGTTGCTCAGTAGGTGTAGACGCCGCGGCCCGTCTTGCGGCCGAGCTGGCCGGCGGCGACCATTTCCTTCAGCAGCGGGCAGGGGCGGTACTTGGAGTCGCCGAACTGCTCGAGGTAGACCTCCATCACCGCCAGGCACACGTCCAGGCCGATCATGTCGGCCAGCGCCAGCGGGCCGATGGGCTGGTTGCAGCCCAGCTTCATGCCGGCGTCGATGTCTTCCGCCGTGGCGATGCCCTCGGACAGCACGAAGAAAGCCTCGTTGATCATCGGCACCAGGATGCGGTTGACCACGAAGCCCGGGGCGTTCTTCACCGTGATCGGCGACTTGCCCAGGCGCTCGGCCAGTTCCTTCACCGTGTCGTGCGTGGCGTCGCTCGTGAGGTAGCCGCGGATCAGCTCCACCAGCGCCATCATCGGCACCGGGTTGAAGAAGTGCATGCCGATGAAGCGGTCGGCGCGCGAGGTGGCGGCGGCCAGCTGCGTGATCGAGATGGACGAGGTATTCGAGGCGATGATGACCTCGGGCGCCAGCATCTCGTCGACCTGCTTGAGGATCTTGAGCTTGAGCGCGTGGTTCTCGGTGGCGGCCTCGATGACCAGCTGCGCGCTCTTGAGGTCTTCGTAGTTGGTGGAGCCCTGGATGAGCGCCAGCGCGGCGGTCTTCTGCTCGGCGGTGAGCTTTTCCTTCTTGATCAGGCGGTCGAGGCTGCCCGACACCGTGGCCAGGCCCTTGTCGACCGCCGCCTGGGCGATGTCGACCATCACCACCTTCACGCCGGCCACCGCGCAGGCCTGCGCGATGCCGTTGCCCATCGTTCCGGCGCCGATGATGCCGACAGTCTGGATAGCCATGAGAAAACTCCTTGAAGAAACAAAAAAACGGGGTGCGCGGGGGCGAGCGCCGCGGCAGGGAGCATCGATTGTGGATCAGCCCCGCACCCCCGCCGTTGCCGCGCGTGACACCGGGGGCCGGCGGGTGGCTTACAGTGCTGCGGTTGCTTTTCTTCCCCCATCTTCCTGTCCCGTGACCATGACCACCCTCGGCACCCCCCTTTCTCCCTCCGCCACCCGCGTGATGCTGCTCGGCTCCGGTGAACTCGGCAAGGAGGTGCTGATCGCCCTGCAGCGCCTCGGCGTCGAGACCATCGCCGTCGACCGCTACGAGAACGCCCCCGGCCAGCAGGTGTCGCACCATGCGCGCACCATCACCATGAGCGACCCAGAGCAGCTGAAAGCGCTGATCGAGGCCGAGAAGCCCGCGCTGGTGGTGCCCGAGATCGAGGCCATCGCCACGCCCATGCTGCAGCAGCTCGAAGACGCCGGCGTGGTGCGCGTGATTCCCACCGCCCGCGCCGCCCGCCTCACGATGGACCGCGAAGGCATCCGCCGCCTGGCCGCCGAGACGCTGGGCGTGCCCACCAGCCCCTACAAGTTCTGCGACTCGCTGGCCGAGCTGCAGGCCGCCATCGATGCGGGCATCGGCTACCCCTGCATCGTCAAGCCCGTGATGAGCAGCTCCGGCAAGGGCCAGAGCAAGATCGACGGCCCGGCCGACGTGCAGAAGGCCTGGGACTACGCCATGGCCGGCGGCCGCGTGAGCCATGGCCGGGTGATCGTCGAAGGCTTCATCGACTTCGACTACGAGATCACCCTGCTGACCGTGCGCGCCAAGGATGCCGCAGGCAGCGTGGAAACGAAGTTCTGCGACCCCATCGGCCATGTGCAGGTCAGCGGCGACTACGTGGAAAGCTGGCAGCCGCACCCCATGGCCCCCGCCGCGCTCGCGAAGGCGCAGCAGATCGCGCAGGCCGTCACCGCAGACCTGGGCGGCCAGGGCCTGTTCGGCGTGGAACTCTTCGTGAAGGGCGACGAGGTGTGGTTCAGCGAAGTCAGCCCGCGCCCGCACGACACCGGCATGGTCACCATGGCCACGCAGTGGCAGAACGAATTCGAGCTGCATGCGCGCGCCATCCTCGGCCTGCCGGTCGACACCTCGCTCAAGAGCCCGGGCGCCAGCGCCGTGATCTACGGCGGCGTGGACGCCACCGGCATCGCATTCGACGGCGTGGCCGATGCGCTGCAGGTGCCCGGCAGCGAAGTGCGCCTGTTCGGCAAGCCCGAGAGCTTCACCAAGCGCCGCATGGGCGTGGCGCTGGTGCACGCGGCCGACACCGACACGGCCCGCAAGCTGGCCAAGGAAGCCGCTTCGCGCGTGAAACCCCGCAAGGCATAGCCAGTTTCCGCAAGCCGCGCCGCGATGGCACGGGCATGGTCGGGCGAATCCACCGGAGACACCATGCTGCATCCCCAGGCGCGCGCATTGCTCGACTTCATCGAGGCGCGCGGCATTCCGCCGACCCACACGCTTTCGCCGGCCGACGCGCGGGCCTTCTACCGCGACCGCCGCACCGCCACCCAGCCGCTACCGGCCGAAGTGGCCGAGGTGCGCGACCTCGCCGCCGACGGGCCGCACGGCACCATCCCGGTGCGCCTGTACCGTCCGATGGGCTCCGGCGTGGGCCCGCTGCCCGTGCTGGTGTACTACCACGGCGGCGGCTGGGTCATCGGCGACCTCGACACGCACGACGTGCTGTGCCGCGAGCTGGCCAACGGCGCGGGCTGCGCGGTGGTTGCGGTCGACTACCGCATGGCGCCGGAGCACCGCTTCCCAGCCGCCTTCGACGACGCGCTGGCCGCCACCCGCTGGGTACGCCGCGAGGCCGCGACGCTGGGGCTCGACGCGAGCCGCCTGGCGGTGGGCGGTGACAGCGCGGGCGGCAACCTCGCGGCGGCGGTGGCCATCGCCGCGCGCGATGCGGGCGACCTGCCCGTGGCCTTCCAGCTGCTGATCTACCCGGCCACCGACATGCGCCGCGGCCATCCCTCGCACCAGTCCAACGGCCAGGGCTACCTGCTGACCCGCGACACCATGGCCTACTTCCACGACCACTACATCACCGATCCGGCGCAGGACCTCGACTGGCGCGCCTCGCCGCTGCTGCACGCGGACCTGTCGAAGCTGCCGCCCGCGCTGGTGCTTACCGCCGGCTACGACCCGCTGCGCGACGAGGGCGCCGCGTATGCCGACGCGCTCACCGCCGCCGGCAACCGCGCCGTGTACGTGTGCTTCGAGCGCCAGATCCACGGCTTCGTGCCCATGGGCAAGGTGCTCGACGAGGCCAACACCGCAGTGGCGCTGTGCGCCGCCGAACTGCGCCGGGCCTTCGCCGAAGCCTAGGGAAAGTCCCCGCGCAAATCGATGCCGCGCCGGCGGCCCGCGCCGCTACGATCCAGCCAACAAAGGACGCCGCCTCGAAGCGGCAGTCCACCGATGCAGGAGACAAGCACCATGCAGCGAACGAGGACGACGCCGGCGGCAAGCGGCGCCGCACGGCAGGGCGAGCGCCTGATGTGGCTCACGCCGCACCGCGTGTTCTACGCCGGCCTGCTCGGCGCGGCCGCCGAACGCACGATGGGCGGGCACGGCGTGTACGTGTCGCCCGCCGGCGCGCCGCCGAACCGCATCCGCGTCGGCGGCGGCGCGTGGCTCACCGGTGAATTCATCGTCGTGCCGCCGCACGTGCCGCACCAGGTGGAGAGCGCGCATCCGCTGATCTTCAACCTGCTGGTGGAGTCGGAGTCGGTCGACCCCGCGCGCCTGCCGGCCTTCCTGCAGCACTGCGGCCCGGTCGATGCGCCGGCCTTCGTGCAGCGCGTGCGCGAGGCGCATGCGCACCTGCTGGCCGCCTCTGCGCGCGGCATGAACTTCGAGGGCTTCGACTTCGACGCGCTGTTCTTCGGCGAGGCGCTCGCGCCGCGCGTGCTCGACGCGCGCATCCGCAAGGTGGCCGACGCCATCAACGCCGACCCCGCCACGCCGATGTCGGCCGAGGAGTGCGCCGCGTCGGTGCACCTGTCGTTCTCGCGCTTCCTGCACCTGTTCAAGCAGGAGACCGGCATGGCCTTCCGCGCCTTCCGCGCATGGAAGCGCGCGCGCAGCCTGCTGCGCTACGTGCAGCAGGGCAGCACGCTCACCGACATCGCGCTCGACACCGGCTACCCCGACTCCACGCATTTCAGCCATTCGATCCGCCAGGTCTACGGCCTCAAGCCCAGCGACATCGTGGCCGGCTCGCGCCGCCTCGCGCTGCACGACCTGGCCGGCGGCTTCCGTCAGTAGCGCGGGCGGCGGGCATGCAGATTCTTCAACTGCTGCTGTCGGGCATCGCGCAGGGCTGCATCTACGGCCTGATCGCGCTGGGCTTCGTGCTGATCTACAAGGCCACCGAGACCGTGAGCTTCGCGCAGGGCGACCTGATGATGCTGGGCGCCTTCGGCGCGTTCGCGGGCATGTCGCTGTTCGGCATGCCGTTCTGGCTCGCGGCCATCCTCGCGGTGGTGGCGATGGCGGCCTTCGGCGTGCTGCTGGAGCTGGTGGTGATCCGCTCGATCCTGGGGCAGCCGCAGTTCTCCATCGTCATGCTGACCATCGGCATCGCCTACGTGGCGCGTGGTGTCATCACCATGGTGCCCGGCATCGGCACCGAGACCCACACGCTGGCCGTGCCCTACAAGGACCAGATCTGGAAGCTGGGCGAGCTGGTGGTCAACCTGGAGCAGCTCGCGATCATCATCGCCACCGCGGTGCTGTGCGGCCTGCTGTTCGCGATGTTCCGCTACAGCAAGCTCGGCATCGCGATGCAGGCCTCGTCGCAGAACCAGCTGGCGGCCTACTACATGGGCATTCCGGTGAAGCGGCTCAACGGGCTGGTGTGGGGCCTGGCGGCGGCGGTGGCGGCGATTGCGGGCATGCTGCTCGCGCCCATCACCTTCGTGCACGCGAACATGGGCTTCATCGGGCTCAAGGCCTTTCCGGCGGCGGTGGTGGGCGGCTTCGGCAGCCTGCCCGGCGCGATCGTCGGCGGGCTGGTCATCGGCATCGTCGAGTCGTTCGCGGGCTTCTACCTGCCGGACGGCTTCAAGGACACGGCGCCGTACATCGTGGTGTTGCTGATGCTCATGATCAAGCCCAACGGGCTGTTCGGCGAAAAGCTCCGCAAGAAGGTGTAAGTCCCATATGCGCTTCATCTTCAAGACAAGCTACGACCAGGACATCCGCCTCGCGCGTCACGGCGGCCACATGTTCTGGTATGGCCTGCTCGTGGCGTTCCTGCTGGCCGCGCCGTGGGTCATCGACGAGTACTGGCTCGCGCAGCTGACCTTCGTGCTGATCTACGGCATCGTCGGCCTGGGGCTGATGCTGCTGGCCGGCTTTACCGGGCAGTTCTCCATCGGGCATGCGGCGTTCCTGGGCGCGGGGGCGTACACGCAGGGTGTGCTGACGAATCTGGGCGTGCCGTTTCCGCTCGCATTGGTCGCGGCTGCGGCGCTGTCGGCGGCGGTGGGCGTGGTGGTCGCGCTGCCGGCGCTGCGCGTGAAGGGGATCTACCTGGGCATTGCCACGCTGTCGTTCGGCTTCATCGTGGAGGAGGTGTTCGCGCGCTGGGAGAGCGTGACGGGCGGCAACGCCGGGCTGCATGTGAAGTCGCCGCAGCTCTTCGGCTGGTCGCTGGGTTCGGGCGAGGGCTTCTACTTCCTGTGCTTGGTGGTGGCGGTGCTGGCCACGCTGGGCATCCTGAACCTGCTGCGCTCGCCGACGGGGCGGGCCTTCGTCGCCATCCGCGATTCGGAGATCTCGGCGCAGAGCATGGGCATTCACCTGGCGCGCTACAAGACGATGTCGTTCGCGATCTCGGCCGCGCTCGCGGGGCTGGGCGGCGCGCTGTATGCGCACAAGCTGAGCTTCATCTCGCCGGACCAGTTCAGCATCCTTCAATCGATCGACCTGCTGCTGATGGTGGTGATCGGCGGGCTGGGCTCGGTGCACGGCGCATTCCTGGGCGCGATCTTCCTGATCGCGATGCCGCAGCTGATCTCCATCGGCAAGGACTGGCTGCCCGAGGCCATCGGGCAGGCACCGGGGCTGCAGGGGCTGGTGTATGGCGTGGTGCTGATCGCCTTCGTGCTGTTCGAGCCGCTGGGGCTGTACGGGCGCTGGCTCAAGGTGCGCACCTGGCTGCAGCTCTTTCCGTTCTACCGCAAGGGGTTGTTCAAGCGGCAGAAGTCGTTCACCAAGTCGGATCGCCTGAGATGAGCAGCGGTGACATTCTTCTTTCCGCGAAGGAGCTGAGCGTGCGCTTCGGCGGCGTGCTTGCGGTGAACAAGGTGAGCTTCGACGTGCGGCGCGGCGAGGTGTTCACGCTGATCGGGCCGAACGGCGCTGGCAAGACGACGGTGTTCAACCTGATCAGCCGCATCTACACGCCGACCACGGGCGAGATCACCTGGCATGGCGAAGAGGGCGGCCCGCTCGCGCTGACGCAGCAGGCGCCGCATGCGATCGCGGCGCTGGGCATTGCGCGCACGTTCCAGAACATCGAGCTGTTCGAGCATGCGACGGTGTTGCACAACCTGCTGATCGGCCGCCACACGCACCGGCAGACGGGGTTCTGGAGCGAGGTGTTCTTCACGCCCGCGACGCGGCGCGCGGAGATCGCGGCGCGCGAGAAGGCGGAGCAGGTGATCGAGTTGCTGGACCTGCAGCATCATCGCGATTCGATGGTGGCGGGGTTGCCTTATGGCGTTCGCAAGGTGGTGGAGCTGGCGCGTGCCTTGTGCACCGAACCCAAGCTGCTGCTGCTCGACGAGCCGTCGTCGGGGCTCAATGTCGAAGAGACGGCGGACATGGCGTTCTGGATCCAGGACATCCAGCATGAGCTGGGGGTGTCCGTGCTGATGGTCGAGCACGACATGTCGCTTGTTTCCAAAGTGTCCGACCGGGTGCTTGCCATGAACCAGGGGGAGGTACTGGCTACCGGCTCTCCTGGTGAGGTGCAGGCTGATCCGCGTGTTGTCGAGGCCTACCTTGGGACTGTGGATGACGTGAGCAGTTTGAGGAGGGTGGCGGCGTGAATGCTTCGTTCGTTGCCTCTTTGGGGACGCCCGGTATGCGGTGCGGGGCGGGCGCCCCCACTATGCCGGCCGCTTCGCGGCTCCCCTGCGGTGCTCGCGTTTCGCGGGGTCTCGCAGAACTCGCTTCGCTCAAACAGCTGCGAGCCCTTGTCCGCGAAACGCTGCGCTCCTCGGCGGCACAGAGGGGGCACCCGCCCCGCACCGCACACCGGGCTTGGCTAGGGTGGAAACACTCTGAGCGCCGCTCCCCGAACGCAGGAAGACAAAGATGAGCGACATCGTGCTCCAGTTGCTCAACGTGGAGAGCGCTTACGGCCCCATCAAGGCCATCAGAGGCGTGAGCCTGAAAGTACGGCAGGGCGAGATCGCAACGGTATTGGGCTCGAACGGCGCAGGCAAGACGACGATCCTGAAGACGATCTCCGGAATCATCGACCCGAGAAAAGGCAGCATCGAATTCCAGAGCAAGGACATCACCGCCAAGGACCCGGCCTACATCGTCCAGCAGGGCCTGAGCCATGTGCCCGAAGGCCGCGAAGTCTTTCCGCTGCTTTCGGTGAAAGACAACCTGCTGATGGGCGCCTACACCCGCAAGGACCGCGACGGCGTGGCGCGGGACATGGAGACCGTCTATGCCTACTTCCCCATCCTGCGCGAACGCGCGACGCAGGACGCGGGCCTTCTTTCAGGCGGGCAACAGCAGATGCTCGCCATCTCGCGCGCCATCATGGCGGCGCCGCATCTCATTCTTCTGGACGAGCCCAGCCTCGGCCTCAGCCCCAAGCTGACGAAGGAAATCTTCGAGATCGTGGTGCGCATCAACCGCGAGCGCGGCACCACCATCCTCCTCGTCGAGCAGAACGCCAACATGGCGCTCAATGCCGCCGACCACGGCTACGTGCTCGAGAACGGCCGCATCGTGATGGAAGACTCCTGCGAACGCCTGAGGGAAAAGGAAGACATCAAGGAGTTCTACCTCGGCGTGAAGGACGACGGCGTGCGCGGCGAGCGGCGCTGGAAAAAGAAGAAGACCTGGAGGTAGCCACCGCCATGCAAGGACTCTGGGACCTCAACACCTTCGAACCCCGGCTCGACGTCGTCGTGCCCGGCGACACCATTCCCGCGATGTTCTGGAACGCCGTGAAGCAGCGCGGCGACAGCATCTGGATGCGGCAGAAAGAGCTGGGCATCTGGCGCAGCTGGAGCTGGCACCAGACCGCCGACGCCGTGCGCGAGATAGCGGCCGGCCTGCAGTCCATCGGCTTCGCGCCGGGCGAGTGCGCGTCCATCCTGTCCAACACCGTCATCGAATGGGTGCTTGCCGACCTGGCCGTGCTCAGCTGCGGCGGCGTGTCCAACGGCATCTATCCGACCGACGCCGCCTCGCAGGTGCACTACCTCTGCGAGGACTCGCGCACCACCGTGCTCTTCGTGGAAGACGACGAACAGCTCGACAAGGCGCTCGAAGTGCGCGCCGGCCTGCCGGGCCTGCGCTGCATCGTGGTGTTCGACATGGAGGGCCTGCGCGACCTCGAGGATCCGGGCGTGATGAGCCTCGACGCGCTGCGCGAACTCGGGCGCGCCCGCCTGTCGACCGACCCGCAGGCGGTGGAGCGCACCGTGGCCGCCTGCCGGCCCGAAGACCTCGCTATCCTCGTCTACACCTCGGGCACCACCGGCAAGCCCAAGGGCGCCATGCACAGCCATGCGGGGCTGGTGTACACAGCGCGCGGCTACAACACGCTCATCGCGCAGGACGAGAAGGACGAGCGCATGTGCTTCCTGCCGCTGTGCCACATCGCCGAGCGCATGGGTGGCGAGTACTTCGCGATGTACACCGGCTCGATTCTCAACTTCGTCGAGAACCCCGAGACCGTGCCCGAGAACGTGCGCGAGATCGCGCCCACCGTGTTCACCGCCGTGCCGCGCGTGTGGGAGAAGTTCTATTCGGGCGTGATGATCGCGCTGAAGGAAGCCGGCCCGCTGCAGCAGGCCGCCTACAAGTGGAGCATCGGCGTGGGCGAAGCCATTGCGGCGAAGGTGCTTGCGGGCGAGCCCGTCGGGGCGGGGCTCAAGTTCAAGTTCAGGCTGGCGCGCCTGCTGGCGCTGGACAACGCGCGCAAGCTCATCGGCATCCACCGCTCGCGTTTTCTCGTGACGGGCGCGGCGCCCATCTCGCCCGAGTTGGTGAAATGGTACCTGGCGCTCGGCGTGCCGATGCTGGAGGTGTGGGGCATGACGGAGTCGTGCGGCGCTTCCACCGCGGTGCCGGCCACGCGCATCAAGCCCGGCTCCATCGGGCCGGCCACCGGCTACAACGAAGTGCGCATCGACCCCGCCACCGGCGAGATCCTGGTGCGAGGCCCCAATGTCTTCATGGGTTACCTGAACCTGCCCGAGAAGACCGCCGAGACCATCGACCCCGAAGGCTGGCTGCACACCGGCGACGTCGGCGTGATGGACGAGGACGGGTATTTCCGCATCACCGACCGGATGAAAGACATCATCATCACGGCAGGTGGCAAGAACGTCACGCCGAGCGAGCTGGAGAACGAACTCAAGTTCAGCCTCTACATCACCGACGCCGTGGTGATCGGCGACAAGAAGCCCTACCTCACGGTGATCGTGATGATCGACCAGGAGAACGTCGAGAAGTTTGCGCAGGACCACGACGTGCCGTTCAGCAACTACGAGAGCCTGACGCGCACGAAGGAGGTGCTGGACCTGATCCAGGGCGAGATCGACCGCGTCAACGCCAAGTTCGCGCGCGTGGAGCAGATCAAGAAGTTCTTCCTGCTCGAGACGCAGCTGAGCGCCGAGGACGAGGAGCTCACGCCCACGATGAAGCTCAAGCGCAAGCTGGTGCAGACCAAGTACGCCGAGCGCATAGAAGCCATGTACCGGTGATTCGTTTTTTCCGTCAACCCGAGGAGACAACCGCATGAAGCTCAAGACACTGACGACGCTGGCCGTGCTGGGACTGATCGCGACGCTCGCGTCCGCGCAGCAGCAGCAGGGCGTGACCAAGGACGAGATCCGCATCGGCACCATCCAGGACCTGTCGGGTCCGCTCGCGGGCTTCGGCAAGCAGGCGCGCAACGGCATGCAGCTGCGCGTGGACGAACTCAACGAGCAGGGCAGCGTCAACGGCCGCAAGCTCAAGCTGTTCGTGGAGGACTCGGGCTACGACCCGAAGAAGGCCGTGCTGGCGGCGCAGAAGCTGGTGAACCAGGAAAAGATTTTCATCATGGCCGGCCACATCGGCACGGCGCAGAACATGGCGGCGATGCCGGTGCAGTTCGACAAGAACGTCATCAACTACATGCCCATCACGGCGGCGCGCGAAATGTACGAGCCGCTGAACCGGCTGAAGTACTCGTTCGCGGCCACCTACTACGACCAGATCCGGCTGGCGCTGCCGAAGATGATCAAGGACAAGGGCGCCAAGAAGGTCTGCACCATCTACCAGGACGACGAGTTCGGGCTCGAGGTGCAGCGCGGCGCCGAGGCGGGCCTGAAGGCCGCGGGCATGGAGCTGACCGAGAAGACCTCGTTCAAGCGCGGCGCCACCGACTTCAGCTCGCAGGTCGCGAAGATGAAGGCCGCCAACTGCGACCTCGTGGTGCTCGGCACCATCATCCGCGAGACCATCGGCACCGTGGGCGAGGCGCGCAAGACCGGCTTCAACCCGACCTTCCTGGGCTCGAGCGCGGCCTACACCGACCTGATCCACAAGCTGGGCGGCAAGGCGATGGACGGCATCTACGCCACCATGACGGTGCAGAACCCCTACACCGACGAGCAGTCGCAGCCGCTGCGCTTCTGGGCCAACAAGTACAAGACCAAGTTCAACGAAGACCCGACGGTGTTCTCGGTGTACGGCTACGTGATCATCGATTCGTTCATCAAGGCCGCGACCAAGGCCGGCCCGAACCTCACGACCGACAGCTTCATCAAGGCGATGGACAGCATCACCTTCGAGCCCGACATGTTCGGCAGCCCGAAGAGCACCTACACGGCCACCAAGCGCCTGGGCAACGACCAGTCGCGGCTGTCGCAGATCAAGGACGGCAAGTGGGTGGTGGTGTCCGACTATGTGACACCATGACGGGACCATGCCCACCCATTCCCCCAATTTCTGGTTGATGAAATCCGAGCCCGACGAGGTCTCGATCGACGATGCGCTCGCCGCGCCCGGCGCCACCGTGGCGTGGACCGGCGTGCGCAACTATCAGGCACGCAACTTCATGCGCGACGGCATGAAGGTCGGCGACGGCGTGCTGTTCTATCACTCGAGCTGCCCGGAGCCGGGCATCGCCGGCATCGCGCGGGTGGCCTCGGGCATCAAGCCCGACCCGACGCAGTTCGACCCCAAGTCGCCCTACTACGACGCAGGCGCCAAGCCGGAAGATCCGCGCTGGCTGCTGGTGGACGTGCAGGCGCTGCGCAAGACGCGGCTGCTGGCGCTGCCCGAGCTGCGCGCCAGGCCTGAATTGGCCGACCTCGTGGTGCTGCGCAAGGGGAACCGGCTGTCGATCACGCCGGTGGAGCCGGCGCACTGGAAGATCATCGAGAAGATGCTGGCCTGACGGGCGGCTCAGGCGAGCTTGTTCAGTATCGGGAACAGCTTGCCCAGGCCGTCGGCCATGACTTCGACCGCGAGCGCCGCGAGGATCAGGCCCATCAGCCGCGTCATGATGTTGATGCCGGTCTTGCCGAGCACCCGTGCGATCGGCTGCGCGAGCGAAAACGCCAGCGCCGTGGCCAGCGCCACCACCACGCCGTAGCCCACCAGAATGGCCAGCTCCCACAGGTGCTGCGCCTTGTCGGCGTAGATCACCACCGTGGAGATGGCGGCCGGTCCGGTGAGCAGCGGAATGGTCAGCGGCACCACGGCGATCGATGCGCCCATCGACGCCTTGACTTCGGTGGCGCGCAGCTCCTCGACGTTGGTCTTGCTCTCGGCCGGCTTGGCGTTGAGCATCGACAGCGAGCTCATGAGCAGCAGCAGCCCGCCGCCGACCTGGAAGCTCGCGATCGAGATGCCGAAGAAGGACAGCAGCTGAAGCCCGATGAGCGCGCTCACGGCGATGACCACGAACGCGCTGAAGGCCGACATGCGCACCGTGTGCCGGCGCTGCGCGTCGGTGTAGCCCTGCGTGTAGTGGATGAAGAAAGGCACGATGGCCAGCGGGTTGACGATGGCCACCAGCGTGACCAGCGGCTTGATCAGGTCCATCGATGTGCTCATGGCTCAGCGGCCTCCGGTGACGTCGAGCAGTGCCATGGTGGTGTAGCTGGCCTCGGCCGAGAGCAGCCACAGGATGGCGCCGGCGATCTCGTCGGCGGTGCCGGCGCGCTTCATCGGCACCTGCGGGCCGAGCGCTGCGGCGCGGTCGGGCAGGCCGCCGGAGGCGTGGATCTCGGTGTCGATCACGCCGGGGCGCACCGCGTTCACGCGGATGCCTTCGTCCGCCACTTCCTTGGCCAGCCCGATGGTGAAGGTGTCGATGGCGCCCTTGCTCGCGGCGTAGTCGATGTACTGCCCCGGCGAGCCCAGCCGCGAGGCGCCGCTGGAAACATTGACGATGGCGCCGCCCGCGCCGCCGTGCTTCGTGCTCATGCGGCGCACGGCCTCGCGCGCGCAGAGGAAGCTGCCGATGACGTTGATGCGGAACATGCGCTCGAGCCGCGCCACGCTCATTTCGTCGACGCGCGCAGGCACGTCGACGATGCCCGCGTTGTTGACCAGCGCGGTGAGGCGGCCGAGTTTGGCGTCGACCTTCTCGAACATGGCGAGCACCTGGGCCTCGTCGCCCACGTCGGCCTGCACCGACATGGCCGTGCCGCCGCCCGCGCGAATGCCGCGCACCACTTCGTCGGCGGCCAGCGAGTTGCTGGCGTAGTTGACGGCGACCGCGTAGCCGCGCTTCGCGGCGAGCAGGGCGGTGGCGGCGCCGATGCCGCGTCCGCCGCCCGTGATCAAGAGCACCTGGTCCAAAACCTACCTCCTGCAGAGAAACTGCGTGTCAGTTAAAACCGTCGGCTGATTACATCACCGGGGGCATGCGAATGAGCACGAGCAAGACGATCGACTATTACTTTCCTCCGCAGAGCCCGTGGACGTATCTGGGGCATTCCCGCTTCGCGGCGATTGCCAAGGCAGCCGGCGCCGCGGTGCGCGTGCGGCCTATCGACATGGGCAGTGTTTTCCCGGTGTCGGGCGGGCTGCCGCTGGGCAAGCGCGCACCGCAGCGCCAGGCCTACCGGCTGGTCGACCTGGCGCGCTTCTCGCGCCACCTCGGACTGCCGCTGAACCCGAAGCCGAAGTTCTTTCCGGTGGCTGGGGACGACGCGGCGCGGCTGATCATCGCGGTCGACCTGCACGACGGCACCGATGCCGCGATGCGCATGTGCGCGGCCGTGTTCGAGGCGGTGTGGGTGCAGGAGCGGAACATCGGCGATCCGAACGTGCTCGAAGCGCTGGTCGTCGAGTGCGGCCTGCCGGCCAAGCGTGCCGAGCAGTCGCAGAGCCAGGCGGTGCAGGAGCGCTACGAGGCATACACGCAGGAAGCCATCGACACGCAGGTGTTCGGCGCGCCGAGCTATGTCATCGATGGCGAAATATTCTGGGGGCAAGATCGCCTGGACTTCGTCGAACGGGCGTTGCGCGCGTAGCCCGGCGCCCACTCATTCATTCATTCGATTCACCATCTAGGAGTACCAGCACATGGGCCAATTCATCGATCTCACCGCCAAGGACGGCTTCACCTTCCCCGCCTACGTGGCCGAGCCCGCGGGCAAGCCGCGCGGCGCGGTGGTCGTGGTGCAGGAAATCTTCGGCGTGAACTCGCACATCCGCTCGGTGGCCGACGGCTATGCGGCCGAGGGCTACCTGGCCGTGGCGCCGGCAACCTTCCACCGCGTGAAGCAGGGCGTGGAACTGGGCTATTCGGACGACGACATGAAGAACGGCTTCGGCCTGAAGACGGCGGTCGAGGCACTGCCGGCGCCCGGCGTTCTGCTGGACATCGAGGCATCGATCGCCTATGCGTCGAAGGCGGGCAAGGTCGGCATCGTCGGCTACTGCTGGGGCGGCCTGCTGGTGTGGCGCGCCGCCGCGCTGCTGCCGGGCCTGTCGGCCGCGGCGCCGTACTACGGCGGCGGCATGACCACGCCGGAGGAAACCGCCCGCCAGCCCAAGGTGCCGGTGCTCGCGCACTTCGGCAACCAGGACCACTGGATTCCGCTGGACACCATCGAGACCTTCAAGAAGGCGCACCCGGAAGTGGAGGTGCACGTGTACCCGGTCGGCCACGGCTTCAACTGCGACCAGCGCGGCTCGTACGACGCGGACGCCGCCAAGCTGGCACGCGAGCGCACGCTGGCGTTCTTTGCCAAGCACCTCGGCTGAGCGGTTTCCGCGCTGAATGAAAAAACCCGGCGCTGCCGGGTTTTTCAATGGCTCTTGCGCGGCGTGCTGCCGGGCCCGACGCGGGTCTGCAGGAAGTCGAGCAGCGCGCGCAGCGCGGCGCTGTTGTGGCGCCGCTGCAGGTAGGCGGCCGAGAGCCACATGTCCTTGCGGGCGTAGCCCTGCAGCACCGGCACCAGTTCGCCCTGGTCCAGGTGCGACTGCACCAGGATCGACGGCAGGTAGATCACACCGAAGCCGTGCATGGCCACGCGGATCAGCGGCGCGCCTTCGGTGCAGTCCATGCGGCTTTTCACCGGCACGTCGAGCGGCGTGCCGTTGTCGTCGAAGCGCCAGACCGGCTGCTGGCCCAGCAGCGAGAACGTCAGGGCATCGTGGCTGGCGAGGTCGCGCGGATGCTCGGGCTTGCCGTGCTTCTTCCAGTAGACCGGCGAGGCGCAGACCACCATGTTCATGAGCCGCAGCTTGCGCACGATGAGGTTGGCGTCTTCCACGGGGCCGCTGCGCAGCTCGACGTCGATGCCTTCCTCGGCCAGGTCGACGGTGCGGTTGGTCAGCTGCAGGCTGATCGTCACGTCGGGGTAGTAGCGCATGAAGTCGGCCAGCAGGTTCGGGAATTCGCCGCTGCCCATGCCGTGCGGCGCCGAGATGCGCAGCCGCCCGCCGGGCTGGCTGGCGCGGTCCTGCAGCTCCGACTGGGTGAGCTCGACCATCTCGAGCATCGGGGTGCTGCGGTCGAGCAGCAGCTGGCCGGCGTCGGTGAGGCTCACGGAGCGGGTGGAGCGGTTGAGAAGACGCACGCCGAAGCGGGTTTCCAGCTCCGCCACATACTTGCTGACGGTGGCTTTCGACATGTCGAGCCTCTTGGCTGCCTGGGAAAAGCTGCCGTGGGAGGCGACTTCCCGGAAGGTTCTGATCAGATCGAGACTGTCCATGTGAATGAGCCCATTGTTTCCGTTTTGGGAACGCGATGGTTCGATTCTCCCGGGTTTTTCCTAACCAGATTGGGCGACACTTCGGTTACATGCCGCCGCTTGCCCCAAGGAACTGACATGAAGACCTCGAACATCATCGCCGCCGCAGCCCTTTCGATGCTGGCCGCCGCCGGTGTGCGGGCCCAGGGCTATGCGCCGGTTCAGCCGCTCCAGGCCGTGACCAGCCGGGCCGACGTGGTGGCGGGGGCGGACGCCGCGGCGCGTGCCGGCAACATATATGGAGACGTGGTGGCGGAGCCCCTGACTTCGCGGCCCAGCGTGCGCGACCGGGCATCGGTTCGCGCCGAGGCCGTGGCCACGGCCCATGCGCCGAACCAGAACCTGGACCGCCGCGCCTTCTTCAACAGCGAGGTGCCCCCGCAGCGCGGCACCGGGCGTCCGTAGCCCGGCAAAGCGGTATTTCGCGACAGGCCGGCCTGGTGCGAACCGGGCCGGCTTTTTTACTTGCATGCCTTCATGTCGCCATTGTTTCAATAGAGGAAACACGGTGTCTCTGATCGGCGCGTTTCGGCCATGCGTTTCGCCCCGAAACTCGCTGCACAGGCAAGCGACCATGCAAGCCTGGTGGACAAACGGTCCAACGAACATCCAGGAGAAATGAATATGAAGACCTCGCAAATCCTCGCAGTTGCCGCCCTGACCCTGTTCGCCGCCGCCGGCGCGCAAGCAGAAACCTACGAAGGCGTGAACACCGCCGTCTCGACCAAGAGCCGTGCCGAAGTGAACGCCGAAGCCGTGCGCACCGCATCGGCTCCGAACCAGAACGTGACCCGCGGTTCGCGCGGCCCGGAAACGGTCGCCGTGTCGAAGGACCGTTCGATCGTCCAGGCAGAAGCCGTTCGCACCGCCTACGCTCCCGACCAGAACGTGACCGGCGGCTCGCGCGTCAACAGCAAGGTCATTTCGACCATGCAACACCCGATGGACGCTCGCGTTCAAGCCCAGCAAGGTTCGGGCGCCGTCGCCAAGTAATCGAAGCGGCCCTTCCGGGGCTGCCGAAATCGAAAAGGGCCACGCGAAAGCGTGGCCCTTTTTCGTTGGCGGGACGGATTCGGCGTGTCAGCGCGTGCGGGCCAGATAGCGCTTGCGCCAGAAGATCACGACCAGCAGAACGGCGATGACCAGCATCGAGGTCATCGCGATCCAGAAACCGTCGGCCTTGTGTACCAGCGGGATGAACTCGAAGTTCATGCCGAAGATGCCCGCGATCAGGTTCAGCGGCAGGAAAACGGCGGTCAGCACCGTCAGCACCCGCATGATGTCGTTGGCCCGGTGGCCCTGGACGCTGAAGTGCATCTGCACGGCGGTCTCGGCGTTCTGCTCGAGCCGGTGCACGTGGTGCACCACCCGCTCGATGTGCTCGAGCACGTCGCGGCTGCGGATCATGATGAGTTCGCGCTCGCGCTGCTCCGCCTCGCCCTTGGGCACGGGCAGGGTCTCGAGCGAGTCGATCCAGTCCTGCATGGCGGCGCGCTGGTCTTCGCAGATCTCGTCCAGATGGTGCAGCGACTGGCGTGCCTCCATCAGCGCGCTCCAGTTGGTGAAGCGGCTGCGCGGATCGATCAGTTCCGTCTGCCAGTGGTCGAGCTGCTTGGTGAGCTCGCGCCGCAGATCCAGGTAGCCGTCGACGATCTGGTTGATCACGCGCAGCATCAGGTCCGAGGGGCTTGCCGGCAACCGGGCCGAGGTGGCGCGCACATCGAGCGCCGGAGCGCCCCGGTCGTCGGGCGAGGCGGCGGCCAGCAGCCGGGCGGCGAAGGCGTCGCGCACCGCGCCGTCTTCCGGGTGCACGGACAGCAGCACGCGGTCGAACACGGCGAAGCCGACCGGCCGGGTGTCGACCCGGCGCAGCACGGGCGGGCCGCCGCGGGGCGTTGGCGGGGTGGGGACAGGGGGCGCTTCGTTCCCGTTGCCCTTGCCGTTGCCCAGCGCCGCCTGGCCCTGGCCGTTGGCCAGGCGCCGGAACACCAGCACGTCGTACTTCGAGGTGTAGTCGTAGTGCGAGGGCAACTGCTCGTTGAGCAGGTCGGCCACGTGCAGGTCGACCAGTTGCGTCAGGCAGAGGGTCTGCAGGATCTGCTGGACTTCGGCCAGCGAGGCCTTGAATTCCTCGCGCGTGAGCGAGATCCAGAGATAGCCGCCGGCGCCGCACGCGCCCGGCACGGCCAGCGGCGCCAGCGCCGCGTGTTCGCTGACCCGCGAACGGTTGATTTCGAAAATGCGCATGCCCGGTGCCGGCGGGCCGTTACTTCTTCAGGAGGCGCGCGGCATCGAGCGCGAAGTACGTGAGCACGCCGTCGGCGCCGGCGCGCTTGAAGGCCAGCAGGCTTTCGAGCACCACGGCGTCGTGGTCGAGCCAGCCGTTCTGGGCGGCCGCCTTGAGCATGGCGTATTCGCCGCTCACCTGGTAGGCGAAGGTGGGCACGCGGAACTCGTCCTTCACGCAGCGCACGATGTCGAGGTAAGGCATGCCGGGCTTCACCATCACCATGTCGGCGCCTTCGGCGATGTCGAGCGCCACTTCGCGCAGGGCTTCGTCGCTGTTGCCGGGGTCCATCTGGTAGACCTTCTTGTTGCTCTTGCCGAGCGTCGCGGCCGAGCCGACGGCGTCGCGGAAGGGGCCGTAGAAGGCGCTGGCGTACTTGGCGCTGTAGGCCATGATGCGCGTATGGATGTCGCCGCGGGCTTCGAGCGCCTGGCGGACGGCGCCGATGCGGCCGTCCATCATGTCGCTGGGGGCTACGATGTCCACGCCGGCTTGCGATTGTGTGAGCGCCTGCTTCACCAGGATTTCGACGGTTTCCTCGTTGAGGATGTAGCCGGTGTCGTCGAGCAGGCCGTCCTGGCCGTGGCTGGTGTAGGGGTCGAGGGCGACGTCGGTCATCACGCCCAGTTCCGGGAAGCGCGCCTTGAGGGCGGCGACCACCCGGGGAATCAGCCCGTCGGGGTTGAAGGCCTCGCGGCCGTCGGGCGTCTTGAGGCTGGCGTCGATCACCGGGAACAGCGCCATCACCGGAATGCCGGCTTCGACGCATTGCTCGGCCACCGGCAGCAGCAGGTCGAGGCTCAGGCGGTCCACGCCGGGCATCGACGGCACCGCCTCGCGCTGCTTCTCGCCTTCCTGCACGAAGACCGGATAGATCAGGTCATTGACCGTCAGTGCATGTTCGCGCACCAGGTTGCGGGTGAATGCGTCGCGGCGCAGGCGTCGCGGACGGCCGGCGGGGAACATGGCCAAAGGTAAATTTGATGACGTCATATACCCAAAATTGTGCCTGAAGCAACAATTCTCAGTGCCGGCGTTGCGGCGGGCAGTTGTCTGACAACTACGGTAAATCGTAGGCCTAAGGTTCTCAATTTTTTGGTTTAAATGTCAAAGAAAGTGCCTCAGTCGCTTGAAACCTTGTTTCGTCTTTGTTAAATTCTGAAGCGGGCGGCTTGCCGCTCCCCGCTTTTCCTCCCTGAGCGGGTGCCTTGATGTGTGACAGCAAAAGGGCTTCCCAGCCCGACGTGAAGACGTCGGGCTTTTTTTTGCCCGGAGACCTTTCACGGAGCCTGTTTCAGAGGGGCCGAAGAGGGGGCGCCACTAAACTGCCGCCATGCTCTGGGTCAAATCTCTCCACATCGTTTTCATTGCAAGCTGGTTCGCCGGATTGTTCTATCTGCCGCGGATATTTGTTAATTTGGCCATGGTGCCGCCCGAATCGAAGGCTGAACGCGACCGGCTTTTGCTGATGGCCCGCAAACTCTTGCGATTCACGACTTTCCTGGCAGTTCCCGCGCTCGGCTTCGGCCTGTGGCTCTGGCTGGGCTATGGGATCGGGCGAGGCCCCGGCAACGGCTGGATGCATGCCAAGCTGGCCCTGGTGGTGGTGGCCATCGGCTATCACCACGGGTGCGGCGTGCTGCTGCGCCGCTTCGTGGCGGGCGAGAACCGGCGCAGCGACCGCTGGTTCCGCTGGTTCAACGAGCTGCCGGTGCTGCTGCTGCTGGGCATCGTGATCCTGGTGGTGGTCAAGCCGTTCTGACGCTGGCAGGCATGGTGGCCACGGTGGAGAAGCCGCACAAGTCCGCCGCGTTCCCCCTGGCGCTCGCCTATGCGGCGCTGATCGTCTACGCCAGCCTGTACCCGTTCGCCGACTGGCGCGACCAGGGCATCGTCCCGTGGGCCTACCTGTGGGCGCCCTGGCCCAAGTACTGGACGGGCTTCGACTTCGCGATCAACGTGGTGGGCTATGTGCCCTTCGGGTTCCTGTGCGCGCTGGCGGTGCTTCGCACGCGCCGCAGCGCCAGCGCATGGCGGGTGGTGTTGCGTGCCACGGTGGCTGGCGCGGCCATCGCCTTTTCCATGGAGACGCTGCAGAGTTATTTGCCGGTGCGCATTCCCTCGAATGTGGATCTGGCGCTGAACACGACCGGCACGATCATCGGCGCGGTGCTGGCTGCGGGGCTGGAACGACTCGGGGCCATTGCGCACTGGAGCCGCGCGCGGTCGCAGTGGTTCGTCGAAGAATCCCGTGGCGCACTGGTGCTGCTGGCGCTGTGGCCGTTTGCGCTGCTGTTCCCGGCGGCCGTGACCTTCGGGCTCGGACAGGTGTTCGAGCGGCTGGAGGTCGCGATCTCCGAGTGGCTGCTCGACACGCCTTTCATCGACTGGCTGCCGCTGCGCCAGTTCGAGCTCGAGCCGCTGGTGCCCGCCGTGGAGCTGCTGTGCGTGATGCTCGGGGCGCTGGTGCCGTGCCTGCTGGGCTATCTGGTGGCGCGCTCCGTGGTGCAGCGGGCGATCATGCTGCCGCTGATCCTGCTGGTGGGCGTGGCGGCTTCGGCGTTGTCGGCGGCCCTGAGCTACGGCCCGGCGCATGCTTGGGCGTGGCTTGATCTGCCAGTGCAGGTCGGCATGGCTGCGGCGCTCTTTGCCGGCATCCTGCTTCTGCTGGCGCCGCGCCGCCTGTGCGCGGCCCTGCTGCTGATGGGGCTGGTGCTGCAGCTGAGCCTGCTGAATCAAGCGCCCGAGAGCGCGTATTTTGCCCAGACCCTGGCCACATGGGAGCAGGGGCGTTTCATTCGCTTCCATGGACTGGCCCAGTGGCTGGGTTGGGTATGGCCCTTCGCCGTGCTGGCCTATGTGGTAGCGGCGCTGTCGCGGCGAGGGCGCGGCAGCGGCGATGGCGGCCCGGCCGCAGGGGGCGGTCACTAAAATCGTCGGATGCCCAGCTCTTCAACCGCCGCGCCGTCCGGCTATTACGGCCGCCACATCTTCTTCTGCCTCAACGAGCGCAAGAACGGCGAGGACTCCTGTGCCTTGCACAACGCGCAGGAAGGTTTCGACCGGTGCAAGGCCAAGGTCAAGGAGGCGGGGCTTTCCGGGCCCGGCAAGGTGCGCGTCAACAAGGCCGGCTGCCTCGACCGCTGCGCGGGCGGGCCGGTCGCGGTGGTGTATCCGGAGGCCATCTGGTACACCTTCGTCGACGGCGACGACATCGACGAGATCGTCGAATCCCATCTGAAGAACGGCGAAGTCGTCGAGCGGCTGCTGCTTCCGCCCGACATCGGGCGCTGAACTTTCCGCCGACCCCTTTGCTCGTACCTTGCGCCAATGAATTCCCAGACAGAAAAGATCACCCTCCAGGGCGCCGCCGGCCGCATCGAAGTGCAGCGCGACCAGCCCGCTGAAGCGCCGCGCGGCGTTGCCGTCATCGCCCATCCCCATCCGCTGTTCAGCGGCACCATGGACAACAAGGTGGTGCAGACGCTGGCGCGGGCTTTCGTCGCCAGCGGCTGGACCTCGGTGCGCTTCAATTTCCGCGGCGTGGGCGCCAGCGAAGGCGTGCATGACGAGGGGCGCGGCGAGCTGGAGGACATGCTGAATGTCGTCGGCCAACTGGCGCCCGAAGGGCCGTTGGCGATTGCCGGGTTCTCGTTCGGGGCCTTTGTCGCGAGTGGCGCCGTCTCCAGGCTGTGGGGCGAGCGCGACGTGCGGCAGATCGTGCTGGTCGGCACCGCCGCCGCGCGCAATGTCGTGGCTCCGTTGCCGGTCGAGGCGCGCGAGCGCGCGCTGGTCATTCACGGCGAGGCCGACGACACCGTGGCCTTGTCCGCCGTGATGGATTGGGCGCGGCCGCAGTCACTTCCTGTCACAGTCATCCCCGGGGGCGGCCATTTCTTTCACGGACAATTGCCGCTGCTCAAAAGTCTCGTTGCCCGCCATCTCCGCGCGGGCGCTGCGTGAAGGCCTTGCAGGCCTGTTTTCGTCTCTTCCCAAACTCCCGATGAATCGTTTCCTTGGTGCGCTCCGCGCGCTGGTCATTACCGCTGCCGCATCCATCAGTTTCATTGCCGCCGCCCAAGTGCCGGCGCCTCCCGAAATTGCCGCCCGCAGCTACCTGCTGCTCGACGTGACCGCGAACCAGATCCTGGCGCAGAAGGACATCGACAGCCCCGTCGAGCCGGCCTCGCTGACCAAGCTGATGACTGCGTACGTGGTGTTCGACGCGCTGCGCACCAAGAAGATCTCGCTGACGCAGACGCTGCCCGTCAGCCAGCGTGCCTGGAAGATGCCCGGTTCGCGCATGTTCATCGACCCCAAGATGCAGGTGCCGGTGGAAGACCTGATCAAGGGCCTGATCGTGCAGTCGGGCAACGACGCCACGGTGGCGCTGGCCGAAGGCGTGGGCGGCACCGTCGAGCACTTCGTCGAAATGATGAACGCCCAGGCCAAGGTGCTGGGCATGAAGAACACCACCTACAAGAATCCCGAAGGCCTGACGACGCCCGGCCATACCACCACGGCCCGCGACCTGAGCATCCTGGCGACCCGCCTGGTGCGCGACTTCCCCGAGGAAGCCAAGTACTACGCCATCAAGAAGTACCGCTATCCGGGCACGCCGTCGACCAATGACACCAACCGCAACATGCTGCTGTTCCGCGATCCCACCGTCGACGGCCTGAAGACCGGCCATACCGATGCTGCGGGCTACTGCATGATCGCCACCGCCAAGCGCGACTTCCCCAACCTGACCGGCGGCCGCCGTCTGCTGTCGATCGTTCTGGGCGCCACGAGCGAGACCGTTCGCGCCAACGAATCGCAGAAGCTACTGAACTGGGGCTACACGGCCTACGACGCCGTCCGCCTGTTCGACGCCGGCCAGCCGGCCGCCACCCCCGCCGTCTGGAAGGGCAAGGACAACACCCTGAAGCTGGGGCGTCCGGAGGCCATCGTGGTGGCGGTGCCGGCAGGCAGTGCCAGCAAGATCAAGACGCAGGTGTCGCGGCCCGATCCGCTGGTGGCGCCTTTCACCAAATTCCAGCAGGTCGGCTCGCTCAAGGTGACGCTGGACGAGCAGCCCGTGGCCGACGTGCCGCTGGTGGCCCTGGAAGCGGTCGAGCAGGCCGGTGTCTTCGGTCGCGCCTGGGACGCCGTGCGGCTCTGGATCAAGTAAGTCGCATATGTAAAAGAGGGGCAAGACAGGGCTGCCGGCGGGGTGTCCGGGGCGTCTGACCTTGCCGTTTCAAGCTCGTTTGCTATACTCGTGGGCTTTTCGGAATTTTCCGAAGGGTTTCACGTTTTCGTTATTCCCGGTCTCCTTGTGTCACGAACAGGGGCGGTTTCACAGCCAGGGCCGGGTCGTTTTGGGACTAATTCATTCATGCCAACCATCAATCAACTGGTGCGTCAGGGTCGAACGGTCGAGAAGATCAATTCGAAGAGCCCTGCCATGCAGAACTCGCCGCAACGTCGCGGTGTCTGCACCCGCGTCTACACCACGACGCCCAAGAAGCCCAACTCGGCGCTTCGTAAAGTTGCCAAGGTCCGTCTGACCAATGGCTTCGAAGTCATCTCCTACATCGGCGGCGAAGGCCACAACCTGCAGGAACACAGCGTCGTGCTGGTTCGCGGCGGTCGTGTCAAGGACTTGCCCGGTGTGCGTTACCACATCGTGCGCGGTTCGCTGGACCTGCAAGGCGTGAAAGACCGCAAGCAGTCGCGTTCCAAGTACGGCGCGAAGCGTCCCAAGAAGGCTTAAGCCTTCTGGTTGTCGAAAGACAAGAAACGGTGTTCGGTTGCCTTGGCTGGCACATCGAACGAAGTGACCCAATGTCGGGTCGAGTAAGTGAGAGTTCCAGCTGGCTCTCGCGGTACCGGAAACGGTGCCAACTGAAGCAAAGAGGTTAAGAAAATGCCACGTCGTCGCGAAGTCCCCAAACGTGAAATCCTGCCGGATCCCAAGTACGGCAATGTCGAGCTGTCGAAATTCATGAACGTGATCATGGAAGGCGGCAAGAAGGCTGTTGCCGAGCGCATCATCTACGGTGCACTCGACTTCATCGAAAAGAAGAACCCGGACAAGGACCCCCTCGAAGCGTTCACCGTTGCCATCAACAACGTGAAGCCGATGGTCGAAGTGAAGTCGCGCCGCGTCGGCGGTGCGAACTATCAAGTGCCGGTCGAAGTCCGTCCCGTCCGTCGCCTCGCCCTGTCGATGCGCTGGATCAAGGAAGCCGCCCGCAAGCGCGGTGAGAAGTCGATGGCCCTGCGTCTGGCCAACGAACTGATGGAAGCCACGGAAGGCCGTGGCGGTGCCATGAAGAAGCGCGACGAAGTGCACCGCATGGCAGAAGCCAACCGGGCGTTCAGCCACTTCCGCTTCTAAAAATCAAACTTCGCTTGGGCGTTGGGTGTCGGGTTTCGGGCGTTGTGCCCGTGCCCGGGGCCCAGCGCTCAACGCATTTCAACCCGAAAGTAAATCATGTCCCGCAAGACCCCCATCGAGCGCTACCGCAACATCGGCATCTCCGCGCACATCGACGCTGGCAAGACCACGACGACCGAACGTATCCTGTTCTACACCGGTGTGAACCACAAGATCGGTGAAGTGCACGACGGTGCCGCCACGATGGACTGGATGGAGCAAGAGCAAGAGCGCGGTATCACGATCACGTCCGCTGCCACTACCTGCTTCTGGAAGGGCATGGCTGGCAAGTTCGACGAACACCGCATCAACATCATCGACACCCCCGGCCACGTGGACTTCACCATTGAAGTCGAGCGCTCGATGCGCGTGCTGGACGGCGCCGTCATGGTGTACGACGCCGTCGGCGGCGTGCAGCCCCAGTCGGAAACCGTCTGGCGCCAGGCCAACAAGTACAAGGTGCCCCGTCTCGCGTTCGTCAACAAGATGGACCGTACCGGCGCCGACTTCCTGCGCGTTCGCCAGATGATGATCGACCGCCTGAAGGCCAACCCCGTCGTGATCCAGATCCCGATCGGTGCAGAAGAGCACTTCCAGGGCATCGTCGACCTCGTGAAGATGAAGGCGATCATCTGGGACGAAGACAAGGGCGTGACCTTCCAGTACGGCGACATCCCGGCCAACCTGACCGATGTCTGCAACGAATACCGTGAAAAGCTCGTCGAAGCGGCTGCCGAAGCCAGCGAAGAGCTGATGAACAAGTACCTCGAAGGCGGCGAGCTGAGCGAGGAAGAAATCAAGAAGGCCATCCGTCAGCGCACCATCGCCGGCGAAATCCAGCCGATGCTGTGCGGCTCGGCCTTCAAGAACAAGGGCGTGCAGGCCATGCTCGACGCCGTCGTCGAATACATGCCGTCGCCGCTGGACATCCCGCCGGTGGCCGGCCTGGACGAAGACGAAGCGCCTGTCGTGCGCAAGGCTGACGACAACGAGAAATTCTCGGCTCTGGCATTCAAGCTGATGACCGACCCGTTCGTGGGTCAGCTGACCTTCGTGCGCGTCTACTCGGGCGTGCTGACCAAGGGCGACAGCGTCTACAACCCGGTGCGCGGCAAGAAGGAACGTATCGGCCGTATCGTGCAGATGCACGCCAACAACCGCGAAGAAGTGAATGAAATCCGCGCCGGCGACATCGCCGCCTGCGTGGGCTTGAAGGAAGTGACCACGGGCGAAACCCTGTGCGACCCGACGGCCGTCGTGACCCTCGAGCGCATGGTGTTCCCGGAATCGGTGATCTCGCAGGCCGTCGAGCCGAAGACCAAGGCCGACCAGGAAAAGATGGGCATCGCCCTGCAACGCCTGGCTCAGGAAGATCCTTCGTTCCGCGTGAAGACCGACGAAGAATCGGGCCAGACCATCATCGCCGGCATGGGCGAGCTCCACCTTGAAATCATCGTGGACCGCATGAAGCGCGAATTCGGCGTGGAAGCCAACGTGGGCAAGCCGCAAGTGGCCTACCGCGAAACGATCCGCAAGACCGTCGAAGAAGCCGAAGGCAAGTTCGTTCGCCAGTCGGGCGGCAAGGGCCAGTACGGTCACGTGATCCTGAAGCTCGAGCCGCAGGAAGCCGGCAAGGGCTTCGAGTTCGTCGACGCCATCAAGGGCGGCGTGGTTCCTCGCGAGTACATCCCCGCGGTGGAAAAGGGCGTTGTCGAAGCGCTGACGCAAGGCGTGCTGGCGGGCTACCCCGTCGTGGACGTCAAGGTCACGCTGCACTTCGGTTCGTACCACGACGTGGACTCGAACGAAATGGCGTTCAAGATGGCCGCGATCTTCGGCTTCAAGGAAGGTGCCCGCAAGGCCAACCCCGTGATCCTCGAGCCGATGATGGCCGTGGAAGTCGAGACGCCCGAAGACTACGCCGGCAACGTGATGGGCGACCTGTCGTCCCGCCGCGGCATGGTGCAGGGCATGGACGACATGGTCGGTGGCGGCAAGGCCATCAAGGCAGAAGTGCCGCTGTCGGAAATGTTCGGCTACTCGACCACGCTGCGCTCGATGTCGCAAGGCCGTGCCACGTACACGATGGAGTTCAAGCACTACGCTGAAGCTCCGCGCAACGTCGCCGAAGCCATCGTGGCCGCTCGCGCCAAGTAAGTTTTCAAGAATGCGGGGCCGCGCAGTGCGCGGCCCTCGTTGTCTGCGATCCGGTGCCGCCGCGTTCCCGTGCGAGGCGAACCAGCAATCGGGTGCAGACATAAAACCAATACACGGGAACTGCTCTTTCAAGGATTGAAAAATGGCAAAAGGTAAATTTACCCGCACCAAGCCTCACGTCAACGTGGGCACGATCGGTCACGTCGACCACGGCAAGACCACGCTGACGGCTGCGATCGCCACGGTGCTGTCGGCCAAGTTCGGCGGCGAAGCCAAGGCCTACGACCAGATCGACGCTGCGCCTGAAGAAAAGGCACGCGGCATCACGATCAACACCGCGCACGTCGAGTACGAAACGGCCAACCGCCACTACGCACACGTCGACTGCCCCGGCCACGCCGACTACGTGAAGAACATGATCACCGGCGCTGCCCAGATGGATGGCGCCATTCTGGTGTGCTCGGCCGCTGACGGCCCGATGCCCCAGACCCGTGAACACATCCTGCTGGCTCGCCAGGTGGGCGTGGGCTACATCATCGTTTTCCTGAACAAGTGCGACATGGTCGACGACGCCGAACTGCTCGAGCTCGTCGAAATGGAAGTGCGCGAGCTGCTCGACAAGTACGAGTTCCCTGGCGACGACACCCCCATCATCCACGGCTCGGCCAAGCTCGCCCTGGAAGGTGACAAGGGCAAGCTGGGCGAAGAAGCCATCATGAAGCTGGCTGAAGCGCTGGACACGTACATCCCGACGCCCGAGCGCGCCGTGGACGGCACGTTCCTGATGCCCGTGGAAGACGTGTTCTCGATCTCGGGTCGCGGCACCGTGGTGACTGGCGCCGTCGAGCGTGGCGTGATCAAGGTCGGTGAAGAAATCGAAATCGTGGGCATCCGCCCGACGGTCAAGACCACCTGCACCGGCGTGGAAATGTTCCGCAAGCTGTTGGACCAAGGTCAGGCCGGCGACAACGTGGGCGTGCTGCTGCGCGGCACGAAGCGCGAAGAAGTCGAACGCGGCCAAGTGCTGTGCAAGCCCGGCTCGATCAAGCCGCACACGCACTTCACCGCCGAGGTGTACGTCCTGTCGAAGGACGAAGGCGGCCGTCACACGCCGTTCTTCAACAACTACCGTCCGCAGTTCTACTTCCGCACGACGGACGTGACCGGCGCGATCGAGCTGCCCAAGGACAAGGAAATGGTCATGCCCGGCGACAACGTCAGCATCACCGTCAAGCTGATCAACCCGATCGCGATGGAAGAAGGCCTGCGCTTCGCCATCCGTGAAGGCGGTCGCACCGTGGGTTCGGGCGTCGTGGCCAAGATCCTCGACATCTAAGACGGACGCAAAGGAATCACCATGGCAACCAAGCAAAAAATCCGCATCCGCCTGAAGGCGTTCGACTACAAGCTGATCGACCAATCGGCAGCCGAAATCGTTGACACCGCCAAGCGCACCGGCGCGATCGTCAAGGGTCCCGTGCCCCTGCCGACCCGCATGAAGCGTTTCGACATCCTGCGTTCGCCGCACGTCAACAAGACGTCGCGCGACCAGCTGGAAATCCGTACGCACCAGCGCCTGATGGACATCGTCGACCCGACCGACAAGACCGTGGACGCGCTGATGAAGCTCGACCTGCCGGCCGGCGTGGACGTCGAAATCAAGCTGCAGTAAGAAAAACACGACACGCGTCGCGTTTTAGCAAGGCCCGCCCGCAGAAATGCCGGCGGGCTTTGTGCTTTTTTGCCCAGATATGGCATCCTCGCGCGGCGGCAACTCCGGCGTATCGACCGGGGGCTGAAACGAGGGCAGCACCAGCTATGAACCACAGGTTCTCTTTTGCGTTTGCGTCGTCGGCATGCATTGCCGCTGCATTGCTGGCCGGCTGTGGCGGCGGTGGCGGGGGAGGGGGTGGTGGAGGCGTGTTGCCCTTCGTGCTGCCGGTGAGCGCGGCGCCGGTTACGCTGACAGGCACAGCCACTTATGAATCGGTGCCGAATCCGAGCGGCAACCTGGTGTACGCATCCACGTCGGTCAAGCCCATACGAGGGGCGTCTTTGGAGGTGGTCGATGCTGCTTCTTCCGCGCAGCTCGCTGTCGCCACCACCGACGACAACGGCGCCTATTCAGTGAGCGTTCCGGCGAATGCGACCGTGATCGTGCGCGTGAGGGCCCAGCTGACCCGCGCTGCGCCCGGCGCAGCCTGGGATGTCAGCGTGCGCGACAACACCCAGGGCAACGCCTTGTATTCGATGCAGACGGCGGCGTTCTCGTCGGGCACCGCGGCTTTGACGCGCGACCTTCGGGCATCGACCGGCTGGGACGGGTCCAGATATGCCTCGCCGCGCGTGGCGGCGCCTTTCGCAATCCTCGACACGGTCTACACGGCGATGCAGAAGGTGCTGTCGGTTGCCCCCGCCACGAATTTCCCGTCGTTGCGCGTGTACTGGAGTCCCAACAATGCGCCGTCGCCCGGCAATCCGGCATTGGGGCAGATCACCACCACCTATTTCGTCAGCAAGAGCACCGGCCGCGAGATCTACGTGCTGGGCAAGGAGAACGTCGACACCGACGAGTTCGATTCGCCGGTGATCGCGCATGAATGGGGGCACTACTACCAGTCGTCCTTCAGCCGCGATGACTCGCCGGGCGGAGAGCACTCGGGCGGCGACCGTGTCGATCGTCGGTTGGCGTTCTCCGAGGGTTGGGGCAACGCCTGGTCGGGCATTGCGCTGGGTCGGAGCACCTACGTGGACTCCCGTGGTCCGGGCCAGGTGACCGACTCCATACTGGTCGATCTCAAGGCCGGCCCGTCGACCAACCCCGGCTGGTACCGCGAGGTTTCGATCCAGTCCGTCCTCTGGAATCTGAACCAGCAGGTCGGGTTCAAGCCGATCAACGACACGATGACGAGCTTCCAGTTCCGCAGCGCGACGCCCGTCACCTCGATCCACCTGTTCGCTTCGGTGCTCGACACAGTCGCGCCCGGGAGCGCGCCGGCGCTGAAAGCCCTGCTCATGGGGCAAGGCATCACGTCCACCGATGCCTACGGCGTCGGCGAAACGAGCGATGACAGCGCGGCCGCCATGCCGGTCCCTGATGTGCTGCCGCTGTACTCCCCCGTGACGGTCGGCGTCCTGTCCCCCAACATTGCATGCATTTCCAATGTGGCCGGCACCGTCAACAAGCTCGGCAATATTTCTTATCTCGGCTTCCATGCACCCGCGAGCCGCGACTACACGATCCAGCTCAGCGGAGGAAGCGGCGTGCCAAACTTCGATCTCTTCAAGGGCGGATTGATCGCAAGAACCAGTAACAAGGTCAGCCTGGGCGCAGGCGACTATGTTCTCGCGGTTCGGGATGACGCCCCGGTGTCCGGCGCGAACAACCTGCCGCCAAGGTGTTTCTCCGTTCTCGTTCAATAGGAAGGCTTGCCATGAACATCCGCATCCATTCGACGATGGCGCTGGCATGGCTCGCGCTGGCAACGATGTCGGCGCCGGCTTTGGCCGATGGCACGCCGGCCCCCCGCGGCGCCGGACAGGTGGCTGTCCAGCCTCTTGTCGCAGCATCCAGGAAGTCCAACGACTCAGGCGTCGCGCTGCAATACCAGTTTTCCGCGAATCCCCAGGTGGGCAAGCCGACGGTCATCACCCTGCAGTTCGACGGCGTCACGAGTCCCGACGGCGCGACCGTGCGCCTGAGCCCGGACGCCGGACTGACGTTGTCGGGCAGCAACACGTTGGCCCTGCCCCCGGGCGCGCGCTCCAGCGCCACCGTCACGGTGGTGAGTAATCGCGAGGGCCTTGCCTATCTGAATGTCTTCATCGCGCAGGGCAACGCGCGCAGCGCCGTCTCCATCCCGGTGCAAACCGGTCCGGACGCGCCCTCCATGAAGCCCACGGGTGAAATTAAGGCTGCGCCCGGCGGCGAAAAGATCATCTCGTTGCCTGCCAAATAGGCAGAAGATCCGAGCTTCGGTCCCGGAAACAAGGGCCTGAGCGGCCACTTGCATGGCCCGCGCATGGCGGGCTATAATCGCTGGCTCTGCCCTTGTTGCGTCCGCAAGGCGTCATGCGGGCAGAGATTTATCAACCTTCTTCCGTAGCCGGAGAAATCTGGCAAACGCTGTTGCCAATTGAAGTGGCAGTGGCGGAAGAGGATTTCCATTTTTGGAGAAAACATATGAGTCTGAGCAACTCCCTCGGGTTGCTGGGCCGCAAGGTGGGGATGATGCGTCTCTTCACCGATGACGGGGATGCAGTTCCTGTCACGGTGGTGGATGTGTCCAACAACCGTGTGACCCAGATCAAGTCCCAAGAGACCGATGGCTACGTCGCCCTGCAAGTGACGTTCGGTTCGCGCAAAGCATCGCGCGTGACCAAGCCCGAAGCCGGCCACCTCGCCAAGGCGGGTGTCGAAGCAGGCGAAATCATCCAGGAATTCCGCGTTACCGCAGATACCGCAGGTCAGCACAAGGCTGGCGGCGTGATCGCCGTGAACAGCGTTTTCACCGTGGGCCAGAAGGTGGACGTGCAAGGCACCTCCATCGGCAAGGGCTACGCTGGCACGATCAAGCGTCACAACATGAGCTCGCAACGCGCGTCGCACGGTAACAGCCGTTCGCACAACGTTCCCGGCTCGATCGGTATGGCACAAGACCCCGGTCGCGTGTTCCCCGGCAAGCGCATGACGGGCCACCTCGGCGACGTCACCCGCACGACGCAAAACCTCGACGTGTTCCGCATCGACGAAGCACGCCAACTGCTGCTCATCAAGGGCGCGATCCCGGGTTCGAAGGGTGGCTTCGTCACCGTGCGTCCCGCCATCAAGGCCAAGCCGCAAGCGGCTGAAGGAGCGAAGTAATGCAACTCGAACTCCTGAACGAACAAGGCCAGGCCGCGTCGAAGTACGACGCTCCCGAGACCGTGTTCGGCCGTGACTACAACGAAGACCTGGTCCACCAGATCGTCGTTGCATTCCAGGCCAACGCCCGTCAAGGCACGCGCGCCCAGAAGGACCGCGAACAGGTCAAGCACTCGACCAAGAAGCCTTTCAAGCAAAAGGGAACGGGCCGCGCCCGTGCCGGTATGACGTCCTCGCCGCTGTGGCGCGGGGGTGGTCGTATCTTCCCGAACATGCCCGACGAAAACTTCTCGCAGAAGATCAACAAGAAGATGTACCGCGCCGGCATGGCCTCCATCTTCTCGCAACTCGCTCGCGAAGGCCGTCTGGCCGTGGTCGATTCGATCAAGGTCGACTCGCCCAAGACCAAGCCGCTGGCTGCCCGTTTCAAGGCGATGAATCTCGAGTCCGTGCTCGTGATCGCCGAAGAAGTCGACGAAAACCTGTACCTTGCCTCGCGCAATCTGGTGAACGTTCTCGTGGTCGAACCCCGTTACGCCGATCCGGTGTCGCTGGTTCACTACAAGAAGGTGCTGGTCACCAAGGGTGCCGTCGACAAGCTCAAGGAGATGTTCGCATGAGCCGCGTGAACCCTACCGCCGCTGAACGTACGTTCGAAGAAGGCCGCCTGATGGCGGTGCTGGTCGCCCCGATCGTGTCCGAAAAGGCCACGATGGTCGGCGAGAAGTCGAACGCTGTCACTTTCAAGGTGCTGCAAGACGCCACCAAGCCCGAGATCAAGGCCGCTGTCGAACTGATGTTCAAGGTCGAAGTCCAGGGCGTGTCGGTGCTCAACACCAAGGGCAAGACCAAGCGCTTTGGCAAGTCCATCGGCCGCCGCGACAACGTGCGCAAGGCCTATGTGACCCTGAAGCCGGGTCAAGAGCTCAACCTCGTCGGGGAAGGCGCTTAATCATGGCCGTCATCAAGATGAAACCCACTTCGCCGGGCCAACGCGGCGCGGTGAAGATCTCGCGTGACCACCTGTTCAAGGGTGCTCCTCACGCTCCCCTGCTGGAACCCCAGTTCCAGAAGGCCGGCCGTAACAACAACGGTCACATCACGATCCGTCATCGTGGCGGCGGTGCCAAGCACCACTACCGCGTTGTCGACTTCGTGCGCAACAAGGACGGCATCCCGGCCAAGGTCGAACGCATCGAATACGACCCGAACCGCACCGCCCACATCGCGCTGGTCTGCTACGCCGACGGCGAGCGCCGCTACATCATCGCCCCGCGCGGTCTGGAAGCCGGTGCAACGCTGCTGTCGGGCGCCGAAGCGCCGATCCGCGCCGGCAACACCCTGCCGATCCGCAACATCCCGGTCGGCTCGACGATCCACTGCATCGAACTGCAACCCGGCAAGGGCGCGCAGATCGCTCGTTCGGCCGGTACGTCGGCCACGCTGCTGGCCCGCGAAGGCGTCTACGCCCAGGTCCGCATGCGTTCGGGCGAAGTTCGCCGCATTCACATCGAATGCCGCGCGACCATCGGTGAAGTTGCCAACGAAGAGCACAGCCTGCGCCAACTCGGCAAGGCCGGTGTGAAGCGTCACATGGGTATTCGCCCGACCGTTCGCGGCGTGGTGATGAACCCGGTCGACCACCCGCACGGTGGTGGCGAAGGCAAGACTGGCGAAGGCCGCCATCCTGTCGACCCATGGGGCAACCTGACCAAGGGCTATCGCACCCGTAACAACAAGCGCACGCAGGTCTTCATCGTGTCGCGTCGCAAGAAGTAAGGGATAGCCAATGACTCGCTCTCTCAAAAAGGGTCCGTTCGTCGACCACCACCTCGTGGCCAAGGCCGACAAGGCCGTGACGACCAAGGACAAGAAGCCGATCAAGACCTGGTCGCGCCGCTCGATGGTTCTGCCCGAATTCATCGGTCTGACCATCGCTGTGCACAACGGCAAGCAACACGTGCCCGTGTACATCACCGACCAGATGGTCGGCCACAAGCTCGGCGAATTTGCGCTCACGCGCACGTTCAAGGGGCACCCCGCGGACAAAAAAGTCCAGAAGAAGTAAGGAACGACCATGTCTGAAACACGTGCAGTCCTCCGCGGTGTCCGCCTGTCGGTCGACAAGGGCCGTCTGGTCGCTGACCTGATCCGCGGCAAGAAGGTCGATCAAGCGCTCAACGTTCTGCAATTCACGCAGAAGAAGGCCGCTGTGATCATCAAGAAGGTGCTGGAGTCGGCTATCGCCAACGCCGAGCACAACGACGGTGCCGACATCGACGAGCTGAAGGTCAAGACCATCTACGTCGAGCAAGGTGCAACGCTCAAGCGCTTCACCGCGCGGGCCAAGGGTCGCGGCAATCGCATCAGCAAGCCCACGTGCCATGTGTACGTGACGGTTGGCAACTAAGAAGGCCTGGAAGAAATATGGGACAGAAAATCCACCCAACCGGGTTCCGCCTTGCGGTTACCCGTAACTGGTCCAGCCGCTGGTACGCAAGCGACCGCGATTTCGCGGGCATGCTGGCCGAAGACATCAAGGTTCGCGAATACCTGAAGAAGAAGCTGAAGAACGCTTCGGTGTCGCGCGTCATGATCGAACGTCCCGCCAAGAACGCACGCATCACGATCTACTCGGCACGTCCGGGCGTCGTGATCGGCAAGAAGGGCGAAGACATCGAGAACCTCAAGCGCGAACTGGGCAAGCAGCTCGGCGTGCCGGTTGCGGTCAACATCGAAGAAGTGCGCAAGCCCGAAATCGATGCGCAGCTGATCGCCGACAGCATTACGCAGCAGCTCGAAAAGCGGATCATGTTCCGCCGTGCCATGAAGCGCGCCATGCAGAACGCCATGCGTCTGGGTGCCCTGGGCATCAAGATCATGTCGGCTGGCCGCTTGAACGGCATCGAAATCGCACGTACCGAGTGGTACCGCGAAGGCCGCGTGCCGCTGCACACCCTGCGCGCCGACATCGACTACGGCACCTCGGAAGCCAAGACCACCTACGGCGTCATCGGCGTCAAGGTCTGGGTCTACAAGGGCGACACGCTGGGTCGTAACGACCTGCCGGCCGTTGAAACGCCGCGTCCCGAAGAAGAACGTCGTCCGCGCGGTCCGCGCCGTGATGGTCGCCCTGGCGACCGTCCGGGTGGCGACCGTCGTGGTCCCGGCCCCCGTGCCGGCGGCCGTGGCCCGATCGGTGGCAACACCGCGCCGGCCGATGGCAGCGACAAGCCCGCAGAAGCAACCGGCGGTGCCGGTGCAGACTCGAAACCCGCCGTTAAGCGCGTCCGCAAAGCCGCGCCCGCTGCAGCAGCGGACGGTGCCAAGACCGAGTAATCGGTCGCTCCCGGGCACGCAAGTGCCTGGGGCCCTCACGGAGTAATAAAACATGCTGCAACCTGCACGCAGAAAGTTCCGCAAGGAACAAAAGGGCCGCAACACCGGCATCGCAACCACGGGTAACTCGGTTGCGTTCGGTGACTTCGGTCTCAAATGCACCGACCGCGGCCGCCTCACGGCGCGCCAGATCGAAGCCGCTCGTCGCGCGATCTCGCGTCACGTGAAGCGCGGTGGCCGTATCTGGATCCGCGTGTTCCCGGACAAGCCGATCTCGACCAAGCCCGCAGAAGTGCGGATGGGTAACGGTAAGGGCAACCCCGAGTACTACGTCGCTGAAATTCAGCCTGGCAAGATCGTGTTCGAGATCGTCGGCGTGCCCGAAGAACTCGCCCGCGAAGCGTTCCGCCTGGCCGCCGCCAAGCTTCCGCTGCGTACGACTTTCGTCGCTCGCCAGCTCGGCGCCTGAGAGGAGAACACCCATGGCAACCCGTAAGAAGAAAGAAACCGCGGCTCCGGCCAAGGTGACGAAGGCCGCAACCCTGCGCACGAAGGACGTCGCAGGCCTGCAAGCCGAAATCAAGGATCTGCAGAAGGCCCATTTCGGTCTGCGCATGCAGAAAGCCACGCAACAGCTGTCGAACACCTCGACGCTGCGCGTGACGCGTCGCGACATCGCGCGCGCCAAGACCATTCTTGCTCAGAAGCAGCAAGAAACCCAAGCCGCCAAGTAAGGAGTGAACATGACGGAAGCTAAAAAATCCCTCAAGCGCACCTTGATCGGCAAGGTGGTCAGCGACAAGCGTGCCAAGACCGTGACCGTGCTGGTCGAGCGCCGTGTGAAGCACGAGCTCTACGGCAAGATCGTGGCCAAGACGAGCAAGTACCACGCCCATGACGAAAAGGGCGAGTACAAGCTGGGCGACACCATCGAGATCACGGAAAGCCGTCCGATCTCGAAGACCAAGAACTGGGTCGTGACCCGTCTGGTCGAGAAGGCCGTTCTGGTCTGATCAATCATTGGAGCCCCCAGGGGCAACCAATCCGGAAACGGCCCACAATGTGGGCCGTTTTTCTTTTTCTGGAGCACATCGAATGATCAAAGTCGGCGACACCCTTCCCGCAGCCACCCTGCAGGAGTATTCCGAAGTCGAAGGCGAGGGCTGCAGCATCGGCCCGAATGCCGTGGACGTGGCCAAGGCTTCGGCCGGCAAGACCATCGCGCTGTTCGCGCTGCCGGGCGCCTTCACGCCCACTTGCTCGGCCAAGCACGTGCCGGGCTACGTGCAGCACTTCGACGACTTCAAGGCCGCCGGCGTGGACGAGATCTGGTGCGTGAGCGTGAATGACGCCTTCGTGATGGGCGCCTGGGCGCGCGACCAGAAGACCGGCGCCAAGGTGCGCATGCTGGCCGACGGCAGTGCCGATTTCGCCAAGGCCACCGGTCTCACGCTGGACCTGACCGGCCGCGGCATGGGCCTGCGCAGCAATCGCTACTCGATGCTCGTGAAGGACGGCAAGGTCGCGACGCTGAACGTCGAGGCACCGGGCAAGTTCGAAGTGAGCAACGCCGAGACGCTGCTGGCGCAAGCCCGCGGCTGATCCGGCTAGAGATCCACCTTCAGGTAGTGGGCCCCGGCAACGGGGTTGTGATAGTAAGGCGGCACCTCCGCGAAGCCCAGGTCTTCGTAGAGGGCCCGCGCCGACTCCATGTCGTCGAGAGTGTCGAGCAGCACGCAGCCGTAGCCCGCGCTGCGCGCCGCGTCGAGGATCGCCTCGGCCAGCTGCCGGCCCAGGCCCAGCCCGCGGAAACCGGGGCGCACGTACAGGCGCTTCATCTCGGCCGCATTGGCGTAGTCCGCGCTGTCCAGCGGGCGCAGCGCGCAGCAGCCCGCCACATGCGCCAGCGTGCCGTCGGCGCGCTTCAAGGTCGGCGCCTGGCGGCCGGCTTCTTCCTTCACGTTGACCGGATCGACCAGCGCCAGCAGCAGCGTGCCGCGCGGTTCGGCGTATTCGCCCGGCAGGCCGGCCAGTTCGCCTTCGAAATCCTGGAAGTCGAGGTCGATGCCCAGCGAGTTCGCATAGTCGCGGAAGATCGCGCGCACGGCGTCGATCTCGTGCGCCTCATCGGGCGAGAGCAGCACGACGGCCGGCATCGCCGACAGCGGCAAGGGGCGTGAAACGGAAAAGCTCATATGCGCAACGACGAAATCCAGTAAGCGGCGCCCGCGCACAGCGCGAAGACGACGAGAGCGAACATGCGCGAGGCGGCGTCGTCACGGCTCGATGCAACGCTGCCCTCGGTGCCCGCAGATATCAGCTTGTCACCCGTCACCATCGGCCGCACCAGCCGGTGGCGCTTGACGAGCGCGTAGAACAGCACGGCCAGCACGTGCAGGCTTACCAGCGCAATCACGATCCACTTGCCCTGCGCCTTGTGCCATCCGGTGGCAAGGCTCACCACCTCGCTCGAGACAAAGCGAGTGAGCGGCCCGGAGGCTGAAATCTCGTCGTCCGCCGTCAGCCCGGTCGCCACCTGCAGCGCGAGGATCGCCAGCACGGCAAAGACCGACAGCGCGCCCAGCGGGTTGTGTCCGATCAGGTGGTCCGGATGCGCCTTGCCGCGCAGGTAAGCCAGCACGGAACCCGGCCCGTAGATGAAGGCCCCGAAGCGCGACCAGCGCCCGCCGACGAAACCCCAGACCAGCCGGAACAGCAGCAGCGCGAACACCGAGTAGCCCAGGCGGAAGTGCCATTCCATGATGCCGTTCAGGCCGGTGCCGATCAGGCCGATCACGGCAATGGCCAGCGCCCAGTGGAAAAGGCGTGTCGGCAGGTCCCAGACCCGGGTGGGTGTGCCGTTGCCGGAGGCCGCGCGAGGGGCGGCCACGGAGGAGTCGGTCATCGAGGAAGGCGCGGAGGGCGCAATGCTGCGGAAGGCGCAGATTAGCAAAGTCCGGACCCTCGTTCGCTTCGGGTTGTTGCTATGCGCCCGACATCGGCGCGTCCTACACTCGCCCGGCGCCGCGCCAGACGGCGTTTCCCACACGAGGACCCACGATGACCCGATTCGCTTCGTTCGCCCTTGCAGCCGCCTGCGCTGCAATGTCCCTGCCGGCCGCGGCCCAGTTCGCCAAGCCCGAGGACGCCATCAAGTACCGCCAGAGCGCGCTGTTCGTGATGAGCCAGCACTTCGGCCGCCTGGGTGCCATGGCCAACGGCCGCGCGCCCTACGACGCCGCCGCTGCCGCCGCCAACGCCGAAGTGGTCGCCGACATGGCGAAGTTGCCCTGGGCCGCCTTCGGCCCAGGCACCGAGGGCGGCAAGGCCAAGCCCGAAGTGTGGAAGGAAGACGCCAAGTTCAAGGAACGGCAGCAGAAGCTGATCGACGAGACCGGCAAGCTGCTGGTCGCTGCCAAGGCCGGCAACATCGACGCACTGAAGGCCCAGTTCGGCCCGACCGCCGCGAGCTGCAAGGCCTGTCACGACAGCTTCCGCAACCAGTAAAAACAAAAGGCGCTCCTCGGAGCGCCTTTTTTCTGGCCGCCGGCCGAAGGATCAGGCTTCGGCCAGGAGTTTTTCGATCAACTTGTGCAGTTCGGCGAAATCGGGTTCGCCCACGTAGCGCTTCACGATCTCGCCGCGCTTGTTGACCAGGTAGGTGGTCGGCGTGAGCTTCACGTCGCCCCAGGCCTGCGCCACGCTGCCGGTGTTGTCGATCGCCACCTTGAACGGCAGCTTGCGCGTTTCGGCGAAATTGACGACGTAGCTCGGCGGGTCGTAGCTCATGGCCACCGCCAGCGTGTCGTAGCCCTGCGCCTTGTACTTGTCGTAGGTGGCGATGACCTTGGGCATCTCGCCGACGCAGGTCACGCAGCTCGTGGCCCAGAAGTTGACCAGCGTGACCTTGCCCTTGAGGTCGGCCGTGCTTTTTTGCGTGCCGTCGAGCAGCACGAAGGTCGAAGCCGGTGCCGCTGTGGCGCCGGAGCCGAGGTACACCCCCACGCCGGTGGCCAATGCGATGACGACGGCGGCAGCAGCGATGTATTTTTTCATGGCAGCGTAGAGAGAAGGGGCGCGCGATTTTAGTTCCGCCCGCCGGATCGTGCTGGCGACGCCCCGCCGGCCCCGGGCGGCTCGATAATCGCTCCCCCATGCCGTCGTCGCCCGTTCCTTCTTCCTGGCTTGCGCTGACCGCGGCGGCGGCCCTCATGCTCGCCGCCTGCAGCCCCACCTTCAACTGGCGCGACGTGCCCGTCGGCGACACCGGGCTGATCGCGATGCTGCCCTGCAAGGCCGACAAGGCGAACCGCGCCGTGCCGCTCGGCGCCGAATCGGTGCAGGTCGACATGACGGGCTGCGAAGCCGGCGGCGCGACCTTCGCCATTGCGCACGCCTCGGCCAACGGGCCGGCGCAGGCCGAAGCCTGGCTCAACGCATGGCGCGCCGCCACCCGTGGCCAGCTGGGCGACGCTCAGGTTGCCGAAACCGGCGCCAGCGTGCAGCGCGCGACCGCCACGCCCCCGCCGCTGCGGCTCGACGCCCAGCCGGCACAAGCCGGCGCCCAGGTACAGGTGCTGTGGTTCGCCCAATCGCAGAAAGACGGCAGCGTCGCGCTCTACCAGGCCACCGTGCTGGGCAAGCCGTCGGCGGCGGACGCCTCGCAGACCTTCTTCGAGGGACTGCGTCTCCCGTGAAGCCCGTAAGGCGGGGTTGCTATTGTTTTGATAGCCGTCCAGGCGGCTTGTCCTCGTGCGGTTCTGTCCGGTTTGCCGGGCTGCCGCGTTGTGTCAGATATCTACATCCACTGGGCGCCCCCGCATAATCGGCGCGTCGTCCTCCGTCTCGCATGAACAGCATTCTCATCATCGCCCACTCACCGTTCGCACATGCGCTGCGGCAGTGCGCGCTGCATGTGTTCCCCGATTGCGAGCAAGCCATCGTCGCGCTCGACGTGCTGCCCAACGTGTCGCCTGAAGAAACGCTGGCCGCCGCGCGCATCACGCTCGCGCAGCAGCTGCACACGCCGCGCACGCAGGTGCTGGTGCTGGCCGACGTGTTCGGCGCCACGCCCTGCAACGTGGCGCAGAAGCTGGTGGACGGCGTCCGGTCGCGGCTGGTGGCGGGGGTCAATCTCCCGATGCTGCTGCGCGCCGTCACCTACCGGCACGAACCGCTCGAGACACTGGTGCAACGGGCCCTGGCCGGTGGCACCGCCGGTGTCATGCAGGTGGCGGCGGCCGCTCCCCAGAACCAGGCGAAGAGAAAGCACAGTGATCAAGAAATCCGTGACCATCAGCAATAAGCTGGGCCTGCATGCACGCGCATCGGCCAAGTTGACCAAGCTCGCAGGCAGCTTTCCCTGCGAGGTCTGGCTCTCGCGCGGCGACCGCCGCATCAATGCCAAGAGCATCATGGGCGTCATGATGCTGGCCGCCGGGCTCGGTTCCACCGTCGAGCTCGAAACCAACGGCCCCCAGGAAGAAGAAGCGATGAACGCCATCGTCCACCTCATGGACGACAAGTTCGGCGAAGGCGAATAAGGACTCTCCCATGACCTTCGCAGTCCACGGCCTCCCTGTCGCCCGTGGCATTGCCATCGGGCGCGCTGTGCTGGTGGTGTCGAGCCGCATCGACGTGGCCCACTACTTCATCAAGCCCGAAGAAATCGAGACCGAGATCGACCGCGTGCGCACCGCGCGCAACGCGGTGGCCGACGAGCTCACCAAGCTGCAGGCCAACGTGGCCCAGATGGGCCCGAACGACGCGCCGCACGAACTGGCTGCGTTGCTCGAGGTGCACCAGATGCTGCTGCAGGACGAGGCCCTGAGCGGCGGCGTCAAGCACTGGATCAGCGAGCGGCTCTACAACGCCGAATGGGCGCTGACCACGCAGCTGGAGATCATCGCGCGCCAGTTCGACGAGATGGAAGACGCCTACCTGCGCGAGCGCAAGGCCGACCTCGAGCAGGTGGTCGAGCGCCTGCTGCACCGCATGAAGGGCACGGCCGCCGTGCTCGCGCCGAGCCCGCCGCGCCGCAAGCGCGCCGCGGCGCCGTTCGACGACCACGACGACCATGACGACCCCACCGCGGGCGACGGCATCGACGTGCCGCTGGTGCTCATTGCGCACGACCTGTCGCCGGCCGACATGCTGCAGTTCAAGAAGAGCGTGTTCGCCGGCTTCGTGACCGACGTGGGCGGGCGCACCTCGCACACCGCCATCGTGGCGCGCAGCATGGACATCCCGGCCATCGTCGGCGCGCGCACCGCGAGCCAGCTGGTGCGCCAGGACGACTGGGTCATCATCGACGGCGACGCCGGCGTGATGATCATCGACCCCTCGCCGATCATCCTGGCCGAGTACGGCTTCAAGCAGCGCCAGGGCGACCTGGAGCGCGGCCGCCTCGCGCGGCTGCGCCACAAGCCGGCCGTCACGCTCGACGGCCAGCGCGTCGAGCTGCTGGCCAACATCGAGATGCCCGAGGACACCGTGGGCGCCGTCAAGGCCGGCGCGGTGGGCGTGGGCCTGTTCCGCAGCGAATTCCTCTTCATGGGCCGCGAGTCGTCGGCGCGCCAGACGCGCCTGCCCGACGAGGAAGAGCAATACCAGGCCTACAAGCGCGCGGTCGAGGGCATGCAGGGCATGCCGGTCACCATCCGCACCATCGACGTGGGTGCCGACAAGCCGCTGGACAGCAAGTCGGCCAACAAGCAGGAGCACCTGAACCCCGCGCTCGGCCTGCGCGCCATCCGCTGGAGCCTGGCCGATCCGGCGATGTTCCTCACGCAGCTGCGCGCCATCCTGCGGGCCGCCGCGCACGGCGAGATCCATCTGCTGATTCCGATGCTCGCGCACGCCAGCGAGATCCGCCAGACCATGTCGCTGATCGACTTCGCACGGGCCGAGCTCGACAACCGCGGCGCGGTGTACGGCCAGGTCAAGCTCGGCGCCATGATCGAGATACCGGCCGCCGCGCTCACGCTGCGCATCTTCCTGAAGCACTTCGACTTCCTCTCGATCGGCACCAACGACCTGATCCAGTACACGCTGGCCATCGACCGCGCCGACGAGTCGGTGGCGCACCTCTACGACCCCGCGCACCCGGCGGTGCTCAAGCTGGTGGCCGACACCATCGCCGAGTGCCGCAGGCAAGGCAAGGGCGTGTCGGTGTGCGGCGAAATGGCGGGCGACGTGGCGTTCACGCGGCTGCTGCTCGGCTTGGGCCTGCGCAGCTTCTCGATGCACCCCTCGCGCATCCTCGCCGTGAAGCAGGAAGTGCTGCGCGCCGACACCAGCAAGCTCGAGGCGTGGGCCAGGGGCGTGCTCGATTCCGACGACCCGGCCGCCGCGCTCGCGGGCTGAGTCTTTTCGTGGGGCGCGGCGCCGCATGCGCCGCCGCGCATTGCCAAGGGGACATCGCTCGCATGACTTCGCCTTCGTCCACGCTCGTCCCGCACGCCGCCGACGCGGCGCCTGTCGATCCTCCCGGCCACGGCATGCTGCTGGCCTTCACCGGCGGCTTCGTCGACACGCTGGGCTTCGTCGCGCTGTTCGGCCTCTTCACCGCGCATGTCACCGGCAACTTCGTGCTGATCGGCGCGGCGATGGCGGGCGACGGCCATGCGGGCGTGGTCGGCAAGCTGCTGGCGCTGCCGACCTTCGTCATCGGCGTCGCGGCCACGCGCCTGTTCCAGCTGCGGCGCGAGCGGCAGGGGCGGGACACCGCCGCGCCGCTGGTCGTCATCCAGCTCGCGGGCCTCGTGGCCTTCATGCTCGCCGGCGTGTGGGCCGGCCCTTTCGCGCACGGCGGCGGCATGCAGGCCATCGGCGTCGGCCTGATGGGCGTGCTGGCGATGTCGGTTCAGAACACCGCCGCGCGCAGCGTGTTCTCGCGCCTGACGCCCAGCACCGTGATGACCGGCAACGTCACGCAACTGGTGATGGATCTGGTCGACATCGCGACGCGCGCGCCCGGCATGGCCGCTGCCGCGACCCGCGTGCACAAGGCCTGGCCGCCGGTGGCTGCGTTCGCGGCCGGCTCGCTGGCGGGTGGGCTGGGCTATGCGCATGCGGGCTTTTGGGCGCTGCTCGCGCCCTGCATTGCGCTCGTGGTGTTGCTGCGGTTACTGCGAAAGCAATAGCGTCGCAATAAAACGAAACACGCCGAAACTGCGGCGAAAGGACTTGCGGCGCCCCCGCAAGCACGATCAGGCCTTCTCTTCCAACCCTGAAAGAAAGGCCTGCCAAATGAAGCAATCTCTCTCCCTGACCCAGATCATCGCCGTCGGTTCGTTCGCCATGCTCGCGGCGGCCGGCGCCAAGGCTGAAAGCTACGAGGGCGTGCAGCCCGCCGTGTCGGCCAAGAGCCGCGCGGAAGTCAACGCCGAAGCCGTGCGCACCGCCTCCGCGCCCAACCAGAACGTGGTGCGCGGCTCGCGCGGCGCCGAAACCATGGCCGTGTCGACCGAGCGCGCGCGCATCGTCGCCGAAGCCGTGCGCACCGCTGCGGCGCCCGACCAGAACGTGTCGTCCGGCTCGCGTGTGAACAGCAAGGTCATCTCGACCCTGCAGAACCCGGTGGACGCGCGCGCCTCGGCGGCCAACGCCAAGAGCAGCCGCCTGTAATCGGACCGTGCGGCAATAAAACGAAACACGCCGATACCGCGGCGAGAGGACTTGGCCCGGTGCGGATCGCACCATGGAGCTTCCTCCTCACAGACAACACAAGGACCTCCCATGAAGCACTGGATCAAACGTACTCTCTTCGGTTTTGCGGGCCTCGCGGTGGTGGCCGGCAGCATCGCCGGCTGTGCCGGCCAACGCCACGGCTGGAGCGGCGACAGCGCCGAGTTCCGCGCCAGGATGGTCGAGCGCGTGGGCAGCAAGCTCGAGCTCGACGCCAACCAGAAACAGAAGCTCACCGTGCTGGCCGAGAAGCTGCAGGCGCAGCGTGAAGCGATGCGCGGTGCAGGCGGCTCGGGCGACCCGCGTTCGCAGTTCAAGGCGCTGTTCGCGGGCAACAAGCTCGACCAGGCCGGTGCCGCGCGACTCGTCGACGAGAAGACCGCCGCCGTGCGCGCGGGCAGTCCCGAGATCATCGCGGCCGCCGCCGACTTCTATGACAACCTGAACGCCGCGCAGCAGCAGAAGGTGCGCGACTTCATGGAGCGCGGCGGCCGCCGCTGGAGCCATCGTGGATAGATTTCACTCACCCCCAGGCTTCGCGCACTTCGTGTCGCTTCGCCTTCCCCCTCTCCGGGGGCGATACCTGCGGCCCGGCGAAGCCGGTTCCGCGGTATCCCGCGAACAGACAGCGGCAATGGCAATGGCCGCGGCAGCGGCGGCGGGGGGAGGCGTGCGCGCGCTGCTGCGCCTCGAAGGCGCGGCGGTGCTTGGCGTGGCGCTCGCCGCGTACGCCCAGTACGGCCTGGGCTGGGGCGTGTTCGCGCTCTGGCTGCTGCTGCCCGATGTCGCGATGCTCGGCTACCTCGCCGGGCCGCGCGTGGGTGCGGCGCTGTACAACGCGACGCACTCGTACGTCGGCCCCGCGCTGCTGCTCGCGCTCGGCGTGCTCGCGGCAACGCCGTGGGCGGTGGCCGGAGGCTTGATCTGGTTCGCCCACATCGGCTTCGACCGCGCGCTCGGCTACGGGCTCAAGTACGCCGCCGGTTTCGGCAACACGCATCTCGGCCGCGTCGGCCGGGCCGATCCATGGTGAGCACCGTCGCCGCTCCTGTCATGCGACCGCGCACCGCGCGCGCATGGATGCTGGCCGAGGCGTTCACGCTCGGCGTCGCGTCGACGGTGCATGCCGGTTACCTCGTGCCGGGCCACGCGCATGCGCAGGCGCGCATCGCCGAGGCGGTGATCGCAACGGTGCTGGTGCTGGCGTCGGTCGAGACCTGGCTGCGCCCCCCGCATGCGCGGCGTGCCGCCATCTTCGGCCAGGGCTTCGCGCTGCTGGGCACGCTGGTCGGGCTGGGCACCATCGTCGCCGGCATCGGACCCGGCTCCGTGGGCGACGTGGTCTACCACGCGCTCCTGCTCTCATTCCTCGTGACGGGCCTGGCCTGGGCGGTGCGATGCCGGCCGGTCTGATGGTCAGCGAAGTCATTCGCCACATGCTTGCCAGGAGGCACAATCCCGCCATGCCGCGCATCCTGCTGATCGACGACGACGAACACCTCGCCGCGCCGCTGACCACCTACTTCGCACGCTTCGGCTGCACGCTCGAAAGCGCCGTGCGCCCGAGCGAAGGCCTTGCCAAGCTGCGGGCCGGCCAGTACGACGCGGCGATCCTCGACGTCATGCTGCCCGAGATGGACGGCTTCGAACTGTGCCGCGAGATCCGCAAGGAAAGCGACATTCCCATCGTGATGCTCACCGCGCGCGGCGAGGTGATGGACCGCGTGGTCGGCCTCGAACTGGGCGCCGACGACTACGTGCCCAAGCCCTTCGAGCCGCGCGAGTTGGTGGCGCGCGTGCAGACCATCCTGCGCCGCCAGCGCAGCGCGCCGCCGGCGGCGAGCAGCGCGCAGCACCGCGTGTTCGACGGCCTGTCGATCGACCTCGACCGCCGCCAGGTGCTGCGCCAGGGCGAGCGCGTGGAACTCACCGGCACCGAGTTCGAACTGCTCGCGCTGCTGGCCGGCGAGCCCGGCAAGGTCTTCAGCCGCGACGACATCCTCAACCGCCTGCGCGGCCACGAGGCCGAGCTGTACACGCGCGCGGTCGACATCGTGGTGAGCCGCCTGCGCAAGAAGCTGGAGCCGCTGGACTGCATCAAGACCCTGCGCAATGCCGGCTACGCGCTGGCCGTGGCACGCAGCGAGACTGCATGAGCTTCAACCGCAGATTCCCGCGCGAGATGCGGCGGCGCATGGAGTGCCACGACGAAGAATGGCGCCAGGAGTGGCACAAGCAGTGGCATGCGCGCTGGAACGAGAAAGTGCAGGGCAAGCGCCGCTGGCGCCGTTCGCTGCGCGTGCGGCTGGTGCTGATGTTCGTGGTGCTGGCGATGGTGATGGCGGCGGTGTTCATGGGCGGCATGAAGCGTGCCTTTTCCACCGGCTGGGCCGAGGCCGCGCGGCCGCTGCTTATCGACTACAACGATCGCCTTGTCGCCGAGCTCGGCACGCCGCCCGATGTGGCGCGTGCGCAGGCGCTGGTGAACCGGCTGCCCATCACCATCCGCATCGTCGGCCCCAAGGTCAACTGGAACTCCAACCCCGGCAACAACGATCACTCCGGCGGCGCCGATCATCCTGGCAACTGGATGCATGACCACGAAGACCTGTTCGGTGGCGAGAAGTGGTTCGTCCGCCCCACGGCAGACGGCCATCAGGTGATCTTCGGCTGGTCGCCCAAGCTCTGGGAGCAGGCGCCGCGCGTCATCGGCTGGGCCACGCTCGGCGTGCTGCTGTCGTGCGTGCTGCTGGCCTATGCCTACGTGAGCCGGCTGCTGCGGCCGCTGATCGACATCCGCGAGGGTGCGCAGCGCTTCGGGCGCGGCGAGTTCTCGCAACCCATCCCGATCCGCCGCAACGACGACCTCGGCGATCTCGCGCAACGCGTCAACACCATGGCCGACGACATCCAGGCCATGCTCGACGCCAAGCGCGGCCTGCTGCTCGCGCTGAGCCACGAACTGCGCTCGCCGCTCACCCGTGCCCGCCTCAATGCAGAGCTGCTGCCGGCCACGCCCGAAGGCCAGGCTGAGCGGGAGGCGCTGCTGCGCGACCTGAACGAGATGCGCGACCTCATCAGCGACCTGCTCGAAAGCGAACGGCTGGCGAGCCCGCACGTGGCGCTGCAGCGCGAGCCGGTCGACCTGGCCGCGCTGATCCGCGAGACCGTGGCCGAGATGCCGGGCGCGCAGCAGGTGCACCTGGACCTGGCCGACGGCCTGCCGCCGCACGCCGTCGACCGCATGCGCATCCGCCTCCTGGTGCGCAACCTGCTGGATAACGCGCTGCGCTACAGCAACGGCGCGCCGCGCCCGCCCTGTGTGTCGCTGCGCGCGGCGCTGGACGGCAAGAGGCAGGGCGTCGAGATCGAGGTGCGCGACCACGGCCCCGGCGTCGACGAAGCGCAGCTGGACCGGCTCACCGAGCCCTTTTACCGCACCGACGGTGCCCGGGCGCGTGCCACCGGCGGCGTCGGCCTGGGCATGTACCTGTGCCGGCTGATCGCCGAGGCGCACGGCGGCGAACTCATGGTGCGCAACGCCTCGCCGGGGCTGCAGATCGTCGTCCGGCTGGTGTAGCCCGGGGCGGCGCCGGGCTGTCGCCTGCGCTACAGGCGGCGCTACGAAGGGCGCGGGGTGCGCGGCTACGATGCGCCTCCGCGCCCACGCCGGCGCCCGGTCCGTCATTCAAGGAGACACCATGAGCAGCCCCCTCACCAATCACCAGGTCCGCCTCGCCAAGCGCCCCGAAGGCGCCGCCACCCGCGAGAACTGGAAATTCACCACCGAGCCCGTAGCCGAGCCGGCCGAGGGCGGCGTGCTGGTCAAGACGCTGTCGCTGTCGCTCGACCCGGCCATGCGCGGCTGGCTCAACGACGCCAAGAGCTACATCCCGCCCGTGGCCATCGACGAGGTGATGCGCGCCGGCGGCGTCGGCCGCGTGGTCGCTTCGAAGAACCCGAAATTCGCCGTCGGCGACACGGTGTACGGCACGCTCGGCGTGCAGGAATACATCCTCATCGCGCAGGAAGACATCAAGCGCAACGGCCTGGTGAAGATCGACCTGAACGTGGGCAGCATCACCCAGTGGCTCAACGTGCTGGGCATGCCCGGCATGACCGGCTACTTCGGCCTGATGGACGTCGGCATGCCCAAGGCCGGCGAGACCGTGGTGGTCTCCGGCGCGGCCGGGGCGGTGGGGCAGACCGTGGGCCAGCTGGCCAAGATCAAGGGCTGCCGCGTGGTCGGCATCGCCGGCGGTGCGGCCAAATGCGACTGGGTGGTGAAGGAGCTGGGCTTCGACGCCTGCATCGACTACAAGGCCGGCGCGGGCGCGGTGCGCGAAGGCCTCAAGACGCACTGCCCGAAGGGCGTGGACATCTACTTCGACAACGTCGGCGGCGAGATCCTCGACATGGTGCTGGCGCGGCTCGCGCGCAAGGCGCGCATCATCATCTGTGGCGCCATCAGCCAGTACAACAACGCCAACAGCATGCCGGCCGCCGGCCCGAAGAACTACCTGAGCCTGCTGGTGAACCGCGCGCGCATGGAAGGCATCGTGGTGTTCGACTACGCCGACCGGTATCACGTCGCCATCGCCGAGATGGCCGGCTACCTGAAGGACGGCCGCATGAAGAGCAAGGAAGACATCGTCAAGGGGCTGGACACCTTCCCCGAGTCGCTCAACAAGCTCTTCGCCGGCGAGAACTTCGGCAAGCTGGTGCTGCAGGTCGCCGAAGACTGACTGACTGGCTGATGGAAGGATGCCGGGGACGCTTCAGTCGTCCTCGGGGCGCATGGGAATGTCGCCCATCGCGTCGTCCTCGCGCAGGCCGCGCGCGGCCTTCAGCAGCTCGATCGACAGGCCGTCGCCCCGGCCCGCGAAGCCCTTGGCGATGCCTTCGAGCACCGTCGACAGGCCGGCTTCGCCGTCGTCGCGGGCATCCATGCTGATGTTCAGAACGCGGGCCGCCATCTGGCGGTAGGTGACGGCGCCCGCGCCTTCGAGCGCGGCCACCAGGTCGAGGTACAGCGCAAGGTTCATGTCGAACACGAGCTTGGGCGTGATCTCGAAATCCCTGTTCTTTTCATTCATGCGTGGCTCCTTTGTTCCTGAGCCGCCACTCTGCCAGAAAACAGGCGCGGCGCCGTCGGACGCGGACGCATTCATCCGGTCAGCGCGCGCGGGTGCCCATCAGCGCGGCCGAGATGATCAGGATGGCCGCGAGCGCGATGCTCCACGTCAGCGGCCTGCCCGTCACGGCCAGCAGCAGCGCGGTCGAGGCCAGCGGCGTGATGTAGCTCAGGATGCCGATCTGCCGCGCGTCGCCGCGCTTGAGCGCCATGTCCCACAGGAAGAAGGCCGCGCCCAGCGGGCCGAGGCCGCACAGCACCAGCAGCAGCCAGTCGCGGCCCGACAACGCGGCCGGTGTTTCCAGCACCGCGTGGCAGGCCAGCGCCAGCAGGCCCGAGACCAGTCCGAACAGGCCGATGGCCGAGGTCGGGAAGGCGGGCACGCGCTTCGTCCACAGCGAGTAGCTGGCCCAGATCACGGCCGAGGCCAGCGCGGGCAAAAAGCCCCAGTACGACGTCGCCGGCCCCGAGGCCGCGGCCCCTTGCGCCCCGAGGATCGCCGCCGCCGCGCCCGCGAACCCCAGCAGCGCCGCCACCACGTGGACCGGCCGCAGCGACATGCCGGTCAGCAGCACCGGTGCCAGCACCACCATGAGCAGCGGCCACAGGTAGTTGACGAGGTTGGCCTCCACCGGCGGCGCGATCCGCAGCGCCATGAACAGCAGGAAGTGATAGCCGAAGAGACCGTAGATGCCCAGCGCCAGCGTGCGCGGCGGCACCTTCCACGCGCCGCGGTCGCGCAGCACGAGCGGCCAGCTCGGCACGCTGCCGACGATCAGCGCGATGCCGGTCGTGAGGAACGGGGGCAGGTGCGACAGCGAAGTGCCCAGCGAGGCGAGCGTGGCCCAGAGCGCGATGGCGAGCAGGGCATGGAAAGTGGACGGCATGACCGGCGAGGCTACGCGATGCGCCCGTCGCGCAATGCCGGACTGTCGTCGCGCAACGACGGTTCGTGCCGAATCAGCGGCGCAGCGCGGCGGTCAGCGCCGACGGCGAGCGATAGCCGGTGCGGCGCGCCGTCTCCGCCACGTCCAGGCCGCCGAGCCGCAGCTCGCGCGCATGCGCCAGCCGCAGCGCGCGCAGCCAGTGCATCGGGCTCGTGCCCTGTTCTTCGCGGCAGCGCTGCGCGAACTGGCTCGGGCTCAGGCAGGCGACATCGGCCAGGTCGGCCACGCCCAGCGGTTCATGCCAGCGGGCGCGGGCCCAGTCGGTGAGCAGCGCCCAGTCGATGCGGCGACGGCGCGAATCCGGAGAGGCCGGCTCCGGGCTCCAGGCCTCCAGCAGCAGCGCTGGACCGTGCAGCAGGGCCAGTGCCGAAGCCTGCGGCTGCCTCATGCATTGCGCCAGGTAGTGAGCCAGCGTGTGCAGCCGCGTTGCGGCGGGCGGTGCGCGCTCCGCGCAGCGGGCCCAGGCCGGCTGCGTGGTGTCGAGCACCAGGCACAGGCTGCCGTGCTTGCGCCCGTTGAAGTCATGGCGCTCGCCCGGTGCAATCACTTGCGCCTCGCCCGCGCCGATGCCGGCGCCCCGGCCTTCCACTTCGATCTCGAGCACGCCGTGCAGGCCGATCAGCACCTGGAAGTGGTCGTGCGCGTGGCTGCCGTGCGAGCGGCCGTAGTCGCGCAGGGCGAGTTCATGGCGGGGCGACGGGGAAGAACCGGTGGCGGGCATGGGCTGCCGCGGATTGTCCGCGCAGCCCCCGCTGCGCCACAAGCAGGATCAGCCCTCGTCGGCCTCCCGCAGCGGCTGCCCGTTGACCCGCACCGCCTCGACCACGCGCCCTTCGCCGGTCGCCAGCGGCTGCGTGCGGCCTTCGGCCCGTACCTTGTCGCCGAGCTTCAGGCCCAGCAGCGCAAGGCCGTGGGGCTTGGTGTGGACGAAGTCGCCGGTGTCCAGCACCACGCCGTTGGCCTCTCCGTGGCGCGCGTAGTTGAAGCGCACCACCTTGCCGTCGACGCTTCCAGCGATGTCCGCCTGGCGCGGCGCCTTGCCGTCGACCGAGGCCAGCCGCTCGAAGCGGTAGACCGTGTGTTCGGGCTCCCCCTTGGGCGAGGGGCCTTCCTCGGTGCCTTCGATCACCAGCGCCTGGCCTGGCTTCAGCCCGGCGAACGCGGCCGCGGCGTCTTCGTCGTGGCGCTCGAACACGAACTGCGTGGGCACGCTGTCGGTGTCGATCAGCACGCCTTCGATGCGGCCCTTGGGGCTGTAGATCAGATGCTGGAAGCGGCCTTCGACCGACCAGACGTCGAGGGATTCATGATGGGGATGTGGCATGGGATGTCCTTTGTCAGTGTGTTTGTGGAGCAGAAAACGCGATCAACCGAGCCGCAGCAGCACCGCCGATGCCGCGCACACGATCAGGAAGGGAATGCCGATGCGGTGGAACTCGCGCAGCCCGTGCGGCACCTTGGCCAGCCGCAGCGCGATGAGGTTGGCCAGCGAGCCCAGCACGCAGCCGAAGCCGCCCACGCTCACGCCCGCCGCCAGCGCGGGCAGGTCGTGCACGTAGCGGTCCAGCAGGATGGTGGCCGGCACGTTGCTGATGAACTGCGAAGTGACGATGGCCGCGAGGTAGGCGCGCCAGCCCTCGGCAATCGGCCATTGGCCCACCAGCGACGCCACGGCCGGCAGTTCGGCGAGCTGGCGCAGGTCGACGAACATCAGCGCGATGATCGCCAGCAGTGCCCAGTCGACGCCCAGCAGCACGCGGCGCTGGAACAGAAGGTAGGCGACGAACACCACCGCCAGGCCCACCAGCAGCCAGTGCCGGTCGAGCGCTATGACGAAGCCCACGAACAGCACGCCCGACAGCGCCAGCAGCCTCGGCTGCACCGGCGCGGCCTCGGCCGCCGGCTTGAGCGCGATGGCCGTGCGCGGCACCAGCAGCCAGACGGCCACGAACAGCCAGAACAGCATCACCAGCACGGTGGGCGCCATCATCAGCATGAAGCCGCCGAAGCTCTCGCCGGTGCGGTGCCACAGGTACAGGTTCTGCGGATTGCCGATGGGCGTGAGCGCCGAACCCGCGTTCACCGCCAGCGCCTGCAGCACCACCAGCCGCGCCAGCGGCAGGTGCGCCTGCGTGGCCAGCACCCGCGTGAGCGGCACCAGCAGGAACAGGCTCACGTCGTTGGTGACCAGCGCCGACAGCACCGCGGCCGTGGCGGTGAGCAGCAGCGCCAGCTGGCGCAGGTCGGTGGTGCGCGCCAGCAGCCGCTGGGCCGCCGACTGCAGCATGCCGCTTCGCTCCACGCCCTGCGTGATGGCGAGCAGCCCGGCCAGGGCGCCCACGGTCTGCCAGTCGACCAGCTTGAGCCAGTCCATCGGCGCACGCGGGCGGATGAAGGCGAACAGCACCGCCACCGCCACCAGCACCCAGAGCAGGCCGTTGCCGCCGCCTTCGTGGGTCGAGGGGGCATCGGCAGCGGGAGCGGCGGGCGGGGAAGATGCCAGGGTCGGCACGGTGTCTTTGGTGGTCATGGAGCGGCGGTGGTCAGTGCGGAAGCGGCCGGCGCGTTCGCCATGGAACGGCGCCGGTCGCGAGTTTCCGGCATCGCGAGCGCGAACAGCGTCAGCGCACCGGCCGCGATGCCCGCCAGCATCACGAAGGCGGTGCCGTAGCCGGCCAGGTGCGCGACCGTGCCGGCCACCAGGTTGCTGAGCGCCGCGCCCAGCCCCACGCAGGCCGCGCCGATGCCCAGCGCGAAGTTGAAGTGGCCGCTGCCGCGCGTGAGGTCGCCGATCATCAGGGTCAGCATCACGCCGAAGATGCCGGCGCCGATGCCGTCCAGCACCTGCAGCGACAGCAGCGCGGCCGGGCTGTCGGCCAGCAGGTACAGCAGCCCGCGCACCGGCAGCACGGCGAAGCCGGCCAGGAAGATCGGCTTGCGCGCCAGCCGCGGCGCCCAGCGCCCGACCGCCAGCGCGATCGGAACGGTGACCAGCTGCGTGACGATGACGCCGCCCGACAGCCACAGCGTGGCCGAGGTGCCGGCCTGCGCGCCGACCTTCTGCGCCACCAGCGTGAGCATGGCGGCGTTGGCCAGGTGGAACAGGAAGGCGCAGGTCAGCAGCACGATGAAGCGGCGGTCGTACCAGCGTGCCTTGGAGTGCGGCGCATCGGCCTCCTCGTGATCGGCATCGGCATCGGCGCCGCGCGCCAGCTTCGGATCGACGTCGCGCTTGCGGATCAGCATGGCTGCCGCGATGGTCGGCAGCGCCATCGCCACCGCGTAGAAGAACATGGCATGCGGGCCGAACGCGTGGCCGACCCAGCCGGTGCCCAGCGCCCACAGCACCGTGCCCGAGGCGGTGATCGCGGCGTTGCGGCCGACGCGCGCATCCAGCCCGGCGCGGCCCACCATGCCCAGGCTGACGGCCGCGATGGCGGGTGCCACCAGCGTGCCCGCCGCGCCGATGAGCGACTGGCCGGCCAGGATCACGGCGTAGCCCGGCCAGTTCGCCATGACCACCAGGCACACCGCGATGAGCGCGATGGCGCCCGCGATCCAGCGCGGCTTGTGCCGCGCGCTGTCGATCAGCGCGCCGGCCGGCGCCTGCACCAGCAGCCCCACCAGCGCCGAGACGAACATCACGGTGCCGATGCGCTGCGGGTCCCAGGCCAGCGTGCCGGCCATGAAGACGATCAGGAACGGGCCGACGCCGCCCTGGATGTCGGGCGCGAAGAAGGCCAGTGCGTCGAGTGCGCGCAGGCTGCGGCGCGAGGGGGCGGCGGGGGCGGTCATGGCGGGCCGGGGCGAAAGATCAGGAGGCCGGCACCGGGGCCGGAGGCGCCATCAGCGGCGCGGGCGGCGTGGGGCCGGCGCCTCTCGGGCCCCGCGGTGCGCCGGGGCCACGGGGAGCGGGTTCCAGGCTCGGCCCGCCGAAGACTTCGCGCACCGTGTCCGCGGTCGGGCCCAGGCTGGTGGCTTCCAGCGCCGTGCCCTGCGCGCCGCGCGTGCCCCAGCCGCGCGCATGGAGCTGCGCGCCGGGCTGCAACTGGGCGCCGTACATCGCGCCGATGTGCGGCGGGAAGCGCACGGTGGTCTTGTCCGCGAGCAGCACGCCGCGCACGTCGCCGCGGTCGGTGTACAGCAGGCGCTCGATGCGTCCGCCCGCCGACAGCGCGACGAGCGCGCCCGGTTCGCGCGGCGGTGGCGGGGCCATGCCGGGCGCCGGCGGCTGGTCGACCAGGCTGCGGCCGTTGGCCACGAGCGACTGCATGCGCACCACCGGCACGTTGGGCGCGCGCCAGCCGCTGACATGCACCGTGTCGCCCGGCTTCAGCATCTGCATCACCGCGGCCGAGAGGTGCGGCGGAAATGCGACCTGCGTGCCGTCATTCAGCAGCAGGCCATCGGCCTCGCCGCTCGGGTTGATCAGCCATTGCTGCACGCGGCCGCTGGCGACGGTGCCCGCTTCCGGCGCGGTGGCGCCGAGCGGCGGCGGAGGCACCGGGCCCCCAGGCGGCGGCGGTGGCACCTGGGCGAAGGCGGTGCTGCCCGCCAGCAGGCAGGCGGCGGCGATGAAGGCAATGCGCGGTGTTGTCATGTGTGGCTCCTTGTGGATGGATGCCCAAGGACATCTCACACAACGTGCCAGCCCACGAATCCTTTGAAATCAATGACTTGCGTGCGGTCGGCGGTTTGCCGCCGCATGATCCGGAGACACCGGGTGTCCGGTTTGCGGACACCCTCGGCTCAGTCGAGCCCGTACTGCGCCAGCTTGCGATAGAGCAGCTGGCGGTGAATGCCCAGCCGCCGCGCGGTTTCGGCGCGGTTGCCCTGCGTCTGGGCGAGTGCGTGGGCGATCAGCAGGCGCTCGAGCCGCTCGACGGCGGCGGGCAGTTCGCCCTCGAGCCAGTCGGCGGGCAGGGTGGCGGACGCTTCGCCGGCTGGCGAGGCACCGAGCGCGAGGTCCAGGTCCGCGCCGCCGATCACGCGGTGCCGCACCAGCGCGTGGCAGCGCTCCATCACGTTGCGCAGCTCCCGCACGTTGCCCGGCCACGGGTGGCTCAGCAGCCGCTGCGCCGCCTCGGCGGACAGCGCCTTGTTGGGCACGGCATCGGGCGCGCCTTGCATCGCGGCGCGGCGCAGGAAGTGCTCCGCCAGCGGAATGATGTCCGCCAGCCGTTCGCGCAGCGGCGGCATGCGGATCGACAGCACGTCGAGCCGGTACAGCAGGTCTTCCCGGAAGCGCCCTTCGCGCACGGCGGCGGCCAGGTCGCGGTGGGTGGCGGCGACCACGCGCACGTCGACCTTCACCGTCCTGTGGCTGCCCAGCGGCGTGACCTCGCCCTCCTGCAGTGCGCGCAGGATCTTGGCCTGCACGTCCAGCGACATGTCGCCGATCTCGTCGAGCAGCAGCACGCCGCCGTCCGCAGCGCGGAAGCACCCGGGCCGCTCGCCGGTGGCGCCGGTGAAGGCGCCGCGCACATGGCCGAAGAGTTCGCTTTCGAGCAGCTCCTTCGGAATGGCCGAGCAGTTGACGGCCACGAATGGCCGGCCGGCGCGCGCCGAATGACGGTGCAGGGCGCGCGCCACCATTTCCTTGCCGGTGCCCGTTTCGCCGAGCACCAGCACCGGCATCGAGTTGGCGGCGGCCAGCCCGATGCGCTTGTGCACCTCGCGCATGGCCTGGCTCGGGCCGATCAGGTCGGTGCCGTCATCGTCGTCCTGCGTGACGGTGGCCGCCGACGAAGCCGCCGTGTGCTGCTGCAGCGCGCGTTGCAGCACCTCGCGCACCGCCTCGCGGCTGATCGGCTTGGCCAGGTGGTCGAAGGCGCCCAGGCGCATCGCCTCGATGGTGTTGCCGGCGCTCGAGAAGGCCGTGAGCACGATCACCGGCGGCAGCCGCGCCATGCGCGCCTGCAGGGCCGCGAGCGTCTGCAGGCCGTCCATGCCGGGCATGCGGTGGTCGAGGAACACGGCGTCGAAGCGCTGGCGCGAAGCCGTGTCGACGGCCTCCGCGCCGCTGGCGACCGCGACGGTCTCGTGGCCCAGGCCCTGCAGCGTCTCGGCCAGCGTGTCGCGAAAGGCGTCGTCGTCGTCGACGATCAGGAGATGCGCCATGGAAGCTCCAGTTCGAATCGGGCGCCCGGCGTCAGCGGCACGTGATGCAGGTCGCCGCCGTGCGCCAGCGCCACTTCGCGCGCCAGCGCCAGGCCCAGCCCGGTGCCATCGGCGCGCCCGGTGGCGAAGGGCTCGAAGAGGCTGGCCTGCAGCGATTCGGGCACGCCGGGGCCGTCGTCGTCCACGCGGATGGCCAGCGTGCGGGCTTCGGGCTGCAGCGCCGAGAGCACCACGTGGCCGCCGCGCGGCGCATGGCGCACCGCGTTGTCGAGCAGGTTGTCGACCGCGCGCGCCAGGTGCACCGGGTCGAACACGGCGCTGGTGGGCATGTCGTGATGCAGCGTGACCTGCACGCCGGCGGCATCGGCCTTGGGCGCCACGGCGGCCACGCGCTCGTCGAGCCAGCGGTGCAGCACCACTTCCACCGGCGCCAGCGCCACCGGCTGCACCAGCGCCAGCAGGCTCTGCACCAGGCCGTCGAGCCGGTCGATCTGCCCGACGATGGCCTGCAGTGCCGCGCCCTGCCGCTCGGGCGCGGCGGCCAGCGCGTTCTCGGCTTTCAGCCGCATGGTGGCGATGGGGTTGCGGATCTCGTGCGCGATGCCGCCGGTCATGCGGCCCAGCGCGGCCAGGCGCTGGTCGCGGCTGCGCTGCTGGGCGGCCGCGCGCAGATGCGTGCGGGCTTCCTCGAAGCGCAGCCGGTAGTGGTTGAAGCCGTCGACGATGCGGTCGAGCTCGCGCACGCCGGTGCGCGGCAATTCAGGCACGGCGCCGCCGTCGGCATCGGCCTGCACGAGCAGGTTTTCCAGGCGCTGCACGTGGCGCAGCCCGCGCAGCAGGATGAAGCCCAGCCACAGGCCCGAGGCCAGCACCAGCAGCAGCAACACGCCCAGGCCGGCGCGCAGGCTGTCCTGCGCGGCCAGCGCGCCGCCGCTGGTGCGCGTCATGGTCCAGGCGGCCAGGTCGTTGCCGGGGGCGGCCAGCGGACAGGCCGAGACGATCAGCGCCTCGCGGCTGCCGCGCACCACGTCGGTCTGCGGCTGCTGCGTGCGCGCCGCGAGCTGGGCCAGTTCGGCGATCAGGGGCTGCTCGGCCGCGGGCACGTCGCGCTTGACGCCGCTGCCTTCGTAGGTGGGATAGGCGTAGGCCAGGTGGCCGCCCGCGGCCTGCCAAACGCCGCCTTCGACATGGGGCGCCTCGATCAGCACCAGCTGCAGCAGCACCTGGAGCAGGTCGACCTGCGGCCGGCCCGCGGCAGGCGCGGTGGCCGAGCGGGCGTAGCGCGCCGCGATGGCCCGGCACGACTGTTCGGTGGCGGTGCGCCCCGCCGCGACCTGCGCGCCCGCGCTGCTGCGGTACAGCGTGAGCATCACCACGGCCAGCGCGGCGCACATGCCGAAGAGCAGCACCCAGAAGAAGAGCAATTGACCGCGCAGGGATTTCATTTGCCGCGATCCTGCCCGTTCTTCGGGCCGCCGCGCGTCAGCGGGCGTCGCGTTCGCGCAGTTCGCGCTTGAGCACCTTGCCGATCGCGCTGCGCGGCAGTTCGTCGATGAAGCTCAGCCGCGCCAGCCGCTGGGTCTTGCCGAGCTGGTCGTTGGTCCATTGCAGCAGCGCGGCCTCGGTGGTGGCGTCGCCCTCGCGGCGCACCACGAAGGCCACCGGCGTCTCGCCCCACTGCTGCGACGGCACGCCGACCACCGCCACGTCGGCCACGGCCGCATGGCCGCGCAGCACGGCTTCGAGATCGCTCGGGTAGATGTTGAAGCCGCCGCTGATGATCATGTCCTTCTTGCGGTCGAACAGCGTGAGGAAGCCCTCGGCGTCGAAGCGGCCCACGTCGCCGGTGCGGATGAAGCGCTTGCCGGTGGCGTCGAACCACTCGGCCTCGCGTGTCTTCCCGGGCTGGCGGTGGTAGCCGGTCATCATGCCGGCCGAATGGCCCACCACCTCGCCGGCCACCTCGGTGTTGCCGCGCGGCAGTTCGTTGCCTTCTTCGTCGATCAGGCGGATGTCGCTGCCCTCGGCGGGCTGGCCCACCGTGTGCAGCTTGGCCGGGTGCAGGTGCGCTTCCAGGATGCAGGTGCCGCCGCCTTCGGTCATGCCGTAGAACTCGACCAGCCCGCCCGGCCAGCGCGCGAGCACGTCGGCCTTGAGCGCGGCGTTGAAGGGCGCGCTGGTGCTGAACTTGTGGCGGAAGGAGGACAGGTCGTGCTCGCCGAAGCGCGGGTGCGCCATCAGCCGCTGGTACTGCACCGGCACGAGCATGGTGTGCGTCACGCGGCGCTGCGCGGCCAGCTGCAGGTAGCCGAGCGCGTCGAACTTGGGCATCAGCACCACGCAGCCGCCGAAGGCGATGGTGGGGAAGAAAACCACCAGCGTGGTGTTGGAGTAGAGCGGCGTCGACAGCAGGGTGACGGTGTCGGGGCTGTACTCGTACTTGGCGCCGCGCTGCACATGGGCCCAGCGCATGCCGTGGCCCTGAACGATGCCCTTGGGCTCGCCGGTGGTGCCCGACGAATAGATGATGTTGAAGGCCCACGAAGGCTGCACTTCCACCGGCGCGGGCTGCGCGCCGGCCGGCGCGAGCCAGCCTTCGAAGCCGCGGCCCACGGCCGAGCCGTCGAGCGCGACGCGGGCGATGCCGCCCTCCCTGGCGGGGCCGATCACCTCGGCGGCCGATGCGTCGCTGAACAGGATGCGTGCATCGGCGTCCTCGATCATGCGTGCCAGGCTGGCGGGCGTGGAACCGGGCGCCAGCGGTGCCACCGCGACGCCCGCGCGCAGCGCGCCCAGGAACACCGCCGCATAGTTGACCGAAGACGACGCGCATATCGCGATGGCGTCGCCGGGCTTGAGCCCGTCGCGCTGCAGGCTGGCCGCGATGCGGTCCATCAGCGCGTCCAGCGCGCGGTAGTCCAGCGTCTGGTGGGCGTCAGCCAGCGCGGCTTGGCCGGGCGTGTGTTGCGCATGGAGACGGACCAGGTCGGCGATGGCGCCGAAGTTGCGTTCCATCGCGGCTTGAACGGCAGGGTGCGTTTGCAAAGTCATTCCTTCTTCTTGACCAACCAAAGGGCAGGATAGCGAAATGTTCACGCTTTCGGCCAGCGCCTTGGCGACCTTGCGGCCATGGACGCAAACCGTCAGCCAGCGCTCAGGATGAGCGGTCCACGATGACCGCGTCACCTTCAGCAAACAGGGAGCTTCTCGTGCACATCATCTGGACGATCCTGATCGGTTTCATCGCGGGGCTGATCGCCCGCGCCGTCTTGCCGGGCAACAACTCGATGGGGTTCATCCTCACCGTCATCCTGGGCATTGCCGGGTCGCTGGTGGCGACCTATGCAGGACAGGCCCTGGGGCTGTACGCTGCGGGCGCGGGCGCCGGCTTCATCGCCTCGGTGATTGGCGCGGCCCTGCTGCTCGGGGTCTGGCATCTCGTGACCCGCTGACAAGGAGTTCTTCTCATGGGTCTACTCGACATCCTCCAGCAGGCCATCGGCGGCAACAGCAGCCCCGAGGCCCACATCGACCAGGTCACGCAGCATGCCTCCACCGACGAAGTCGGCGCGGGGCTCGCGGCGGCCATGCGCTCCGACCAGACGCCGCCTTTCGGCAACATGGTCGGACAGCTGTTCGGGCAGTCGTCGCCGCAGCAGCAGGCCGGCGTGCTCAACCAGATCCTGGCCACGCTCGGCCCGGCGGCCGCGTCGGCACTCGCGGGCGGCGTGCTCGGGCGCATGCTGCAGCCGGGCCAGACGCAGATCACGCCCGATCAGGCTTCGCAGCTGTCACCCGCGCAGGTGACGGAAATCGCCGCGCATGCCGAGCAGCAGCACGCGGGCATCATCGATGAAGTGAGCCAGTTCTATGCGCAGCACTCGGGGCTGATCAAGACGCTGGGCGGCGCGGCGATTGCCATCGCGCTGGCGAAGATGAAAGAGAACGCCACGCGCGGCTGAGAGGCCGCGCGGGTTGCCGGCTCACTCCTGGTGAGTCACGGCCTGCTGGGCCGCATGCGCCTGCTGGTCGGCGTGGTAGCTCGAACGCACCATCGCGCCCACGGCGGCGTGGCTGAAGCCCATCTTGTAGGCCTCTTCCTCGAACATCTTGAAGGTGTCGGGGTGCACGTAGCGGCGCACCGGCAGGTGCGAGCCCGACGGCGACAGGTACTGGCCGATGGTCAGCATGTCGATGTCGTGGGCGCGCATGTCGCGCATGACCTGCAGGATTTCCTCGTCGGTCTCGCCCAGGCCGACCATGATGCCGCTCTTGGTCGGCACGTTGGGGTGCAGCGCCTTGAACTTCTTGAGCAGGTTCAGGCTGAACTGGTAGTCGCTGCCGGGGCGCGCTTCCTTGTAGAGGCGCGGCGCGGTTTCCAGGTTGTGGTTCATCACGTCCGGCGGCGCGGCCTTGAGGATCTCGAGGGCGCGGTCGTCGCGGCCGCGGAAGTCGGGCACCAGGATCTCGATCTGCGTCATCGGCGAAAGCTCGCGGATGTTGGAGATGCAGTCGACGAAGTGCTGGCTGCCGCCGTCGCGCAGGTCGTCGCGGTCGACGCTGGTGATCACCACGTACTTCAGGCGCAGCTTGGCGATGGTCTTGGCGAGGTTGAGCGGCTCGTCCTTGTCGAGCGGGTCGGGGCGGCCGTGGCCCACGTCGCAGAACGGGCAGCGGCGGGTGCACTTGTCGCCCATGATCATGAAGGTGGCGGTGCCGTTGCCGAAGCATTCGCCGATGTTCGGGCACGAGGCTTCCTCGCACACGGTGTGGAGGTTGCTTTCGCGCAGGATCTGCTTGATCTCGTAGAAGCGCGTGGTCGGGCTGCCGGCCTTGACGCGGATCCAGTCGGGCTTCTTGAGCACTTCGCCGGTCTGCACCACCTTGACGGGGATGCGCGAGAGCTTGGCCGCCGCTTTCTGCTTGGCCAGGGGGTTGTAGGTTTCGGCGCTCTGTGCGTCGCGGACGACTTCTGTGGTGCTCATTGGTATGTCAAGGCGCCAGGAAGGCGCGGAGCTTCTGGCTCAGCACCGTGGCGGCTTCTTCCCATGTGGTTTGGATGCCGATTGTAGAAAGGTCGACCGTTTGCAGCCCCGCATAGCCGCAAGGGTTGATGCGGGAGAAGGGTTCGAGGTCCATTTCCACGTTGAGCGCCACGCCGTGGTAGGTGGCATGGCGGCTCACCTTGATGCCCAGCGCTGCGATCTTGCCGAGGCCGCGGAACGGGTCGGCGGCGGGCAGCGGGCCGGTCAGGGCTGAACCAGGCAAAGGCGATGCTTTCAGCATCGCGTGCGAAAACGGGTCGTCCAGCCGCACGTAGATGCCCGGCGCGCCCGGCACGCGGTGGCCGGTCACGCCGAAGTGGGCGAGGGTGCGCAGCACCGATTCCTCGATGCGGTAGACGTATTCCTTGACGAAGTAGCCGGCGCGCCGCAGGTCGATCAGCGGATAGGCCACCACTTGGCCGGGGCCGTGGAAGGTGACCTGGCCGCCGCGGTTGGTCTGCACGACCGGAATGGCGCCGGGGTTCAGGATGTGGTCCTGCTTGCCGGCAATGCCCTGGGTGAAGACCGGCGCGTGCTCGCAGATCCACAGCGCGTCAGGCGTCTCGGGCGTGCGCTCGAGCGTGAACTGCTGCATGGCCGCGAAGGTCTCGGCGTAATCGACGCGGCCCAGCGGATGCAGCTCGATGGCGGAGGGTGCGATGGCGGTGTCTGTCATGGCGTGGCCTGCCGTGCGGGCAGCTTGCGGGTCTCCCCGATGGCGAGCGTGAAGAAGGCGTCGTCCGCCACGCCCTGCGCCTTGCGGGCGGCGGCAAGGTCCTTCGGCGGCTGGTCGAGCGCTTCGTCGGTGAGCGAAAAGGTGCCCCAGTGCACGCCCAGGCTGCGCTTGGCATGCAGCTCGCGGTGGATGCGAACGCTCTCGTCGGGGTTGACGTGCTGGTCCTTCATGAACCAGCGGGGCTCGTAGGCGCCGACGGGCAGCAATGCCAGGTCGAAGCCGCCGCCCTGCGCATTGGCCTGGCGCGGCGCGAGACGGGCCTGGATGTCCGCGAAATCCTTCGAGTAGCCGGTGTCGCCGGAATAGAAGACGTGCAGCTTCGGCGACAGCAGCGCGAAGCCGCCCCAGAGTGTCTTCATGCGGTCGCCGAGGCCGCGCGCGCTCCAGTGCTGCGCGGGTGTGAGGAACACCTGCACGGCGTCGCCGGTTGCGCCGGCTGCGATGCCCGCGCCGTTGCGCTGGACGAGCGGCTGCGCGGAAGGCGCGGCCGGCAGCGTGACACTGTCCCACCAGTCGAGCTCGACGGCATTGGTGATGCCGCGCGCCGCGAGCCACGGCTTGATGCCCAGCGGCACCACGAACAGCGGCGGGCCACCGGCCTGCGCATCGAGCGCCTTCACGCTGTCTTCGTCGAGGTGGTCGTAGTGGTTGTGGCTGATCAGCACCAGGTCGATATGCGGCAGCTCCTTCAGCGCCACGCCGGGCGGCTGGAAGCGCTTCGGTCCCGCGAAGGAGACGGGCGAGACGCGCTCGCCGAACACCGGGTCGGTCAGCACGTTGAGGCCGCCGTTCGCGGTCGGCACCTGCACCAGCACGGTGGCATGGCCGATGAATGTGGCCGCGGGTTGCGTCCGCGCGCCGGCGTTCGATGCGATGAATGCGAGGTCGGGCGCGACCACCGGCGGCGGTGCTTCAGGCGCGGGCGGCAGGCCCTTGAACCACGAAGGAATCTGCCAGCCCAGCAGCACGTCGGTGAAGAAATTCTTCGGCTTGAAATCGACGTAGTTGTCCTGGAAGCCGTCGGGTCGGTGATGCCTGCGGCTGGCGTCGTAGTACGGGTTCGGTGGCGTGGAGCAGGCGGCCAGCAGGCCGCCCGCGCACAGCGCCGCCGCGACGTGCCGCAGACGGGTCAAAGCACGACCTTGACCTGCGGGTGAGACGACAGCGCGCGGTACAGGTCGTCGAGCTGTTCGCGGCTGGTGGCGGTCACCGTGATGGTCACGCCGAGGTAGTTGCCGGCCTTGCTGTCGCGCAGCTCGACGGTGCTGGCGTCGAAGGTGGGATCGAAGCGCTCGGCGATCTGCGTGATGGCGTGCACGAGGCCGTCGGTCTTGGCGCCCATCACCTTGATCGGGAACTGCGAGGGGTACTCGATCAGCGACTCCTTGCGCGGGTCGGGGATCGAAGTGGTTTCGGTGGTGGTCGTGTTGTCGGTCATGCCGGGACTCCGTGCTTCTGTGCGTTGCGTAGCTTGGCCTCTTGGTAGGCCGCGTACAAGCCCTTGTAGATGGGGCCGGGGCGGCCGTTGCCAATAGCCCTGCCGTCGAGCGTGACCACGGGCAGCAGTTCCTTGCTGGCCGAGGAAATCAGCAGCTCGTCGGCGGCGAACACTTCGTCGCGCGAAATGCGGCGCAGCGCGAACGGAATGCCGCGCTCCTCGCACAGGCGCTCGAGCAGGCCGTAGCGGATGCCGGTCAGCACGAGGTTGTCCTTGGGCGGACCGGCGAGGACGCCGTCCTTCACGATCCACACGTTGCTCGACGAGGCTTCGCTGAGCCATTCGCCGCGGAACATGACGGTCTCGGCCGCGCCGGCCTCCACGCTGATCTGCCGTGCGAGCACGGCGCCCAGCAGGCTGGTGCTCTTGATGTGGGCCTTTTGCCAGCGGAAGTCGTCGGCGGTGACGCAGGCCACGCCCTTGGCGCGGATGGCCTCGGAGATGGGCGGCAGCGGGTTCACCATCACGAACACCGTGGGGCGAATGCCACGCACCATCGCGTGGTCGCGCGGAGCCACGCCGCGTGTCACCTGAAAGTACACGGACTGCGGCGCTTCGCCGCCGGGGGCGACCAGGCGCATCACGATCTCGCGCCACTGCGCGAGCGAGAGCGGGTTCTCGATCTGCAGCTCGGCGAGCGAGCGGTCGAGGCGGGCCATGTGCTCCTCGAAACAGAAGGGCTGGCCGAAGTAGACGGGGACGTATTCGTAGATGCCGTCGCCGAAAATGAAGCCGCGATCCAGGACGCTGATCTTCGCGTCGCGCAGTGCGGTGTACTCGCCATCGAGGTAACAAAGCGTGGCGGGCAGGGCGTCGGTGATAGGGTGCATGAAGGAATTATGGTTGCGTGCGCCGGGTCGGGCTCGCGTCAGGGAATGCAGGAGTGATTTGCATGCGCGACACGTCAGGTGGCCGGATGGGTTGGGTTTTTACTTATAATCAATGGCTTTGTAGAAATTCTGGGTCGTCATCCGGGCTTCATTCAAAATGAAAACAATCGCCCGACAAGACTCGGAGGTCGCTGAAGACCTCGATGCAGAATTCAAGCCGTTGACCGCCGAGGAGGCGAGTGAACTGCGTGCAAAGAACCCTTCGATCTCCCCTTGGCGGGTGGTCGTGGGTCAGTTGGTTGTCGGTCTGCTGGTGGCTCTGGCCATCTGGGGACTGACGGGGAGGCAAAATCTGGGTTGGTCCGCCGCTTACGGTGCGATCGCGGTGGTCATTCCATCGGCGGTATTCGCACGGGGGCTGACCGGTCGGTTTTCTTCCCTGAATCCGGGCACTGCGGTGTTCGGATTCTTCCTGTGGGAAATGGTCAAGATGGCCTTGTCGGTGGCGATGCTGATCGCTGCGCCAAGGCTGATTACGGCGCTGAGCTGGCCAGCAATGCTGGTCGGCCTGGTGGTGACAATGAAGGCGGCCTGGTTGGCGGTGATGTTCTCGCCCCGGCGCCGGAAACAGAGAGACGAGTAACGGAATGGCTGCTGAAAACGCTGCGGAACATAGTCAGACCGCGGGTGAATACATCGTTCACCACTTGACGCACCTGCAAAGCTCCAAGCCTGGAGGTGTGGCCGACTTTACGGTTTTCAATTTCGACTCGCTGTTTTTCTCGATCGCGCTCGGCATCCTGGGCTGCTGGTTGCTGTGGCTTGCCGCACGCAAGGCTACTTCGGGCGTTCCTGGCCGTTTTCAAGCGGCTGTCGAGCTGTTGGTCGAAATGGTCGATCAGCAAGCCAAGGGCATCGTCCACAACGCCACGAGCCGCAAGTTCGTCGCGCCGCTGGCCCTCACGATCTTCGTGTGGATCTTCCTGCTGAATGCAATGGACTTGTTCCCGGTCGACCTGTTCCCGGCGATCTGGGCCAAGATCTTCGGCCTTGCCGGCGAAGACCCGCACCACGCCTACCTGCGCGTCGTGCCCACGGCCGACCTCTCGGTGACGATGGGCATGTCGGTGGCCGTGCTGCTGATCTGCATCTACTACAACATCAAGATCAAGGGTGCCGGCGGCTGGATCCACGAGCTGTTCACCGCGCCCTTCGGCAACCACTGGGCGCTGTATCCCTTCAACTTCGCCATGCAGATGATCGAATTCATCGCAAAGACCGTGTCGCACGGCATGCGGTTGTTCGGCAACATGTACGCCGGTGAACTGATCTTCCTGCTGATCGCCCTGATGGGTGGTGCCTGGTCCATGTCGGCCACCGGCATCGGCCTGGCCATCGGCCACATCATCGCGGGCACGGCCTGGGCCATCTTCCACATCCTGATCATCACGCTGCAAGCCTTCGTGTTCATGATGCTGACGCTGGTCTACATCGGCCAGGCCCACGATCACCACTGATCATCAGTTTTCGTTTCTGTTTTTGTTTTTCTCTTCAACCAAAGTCCTCTAGGAGTCATCATGGAAGTTATTAGCTTTGTTGCACTGGCCGCCGGCCTGATCATCGGTCTGGGCGCTGTTGGCGCATGTATCGGCATCGGCATCATGGGCAGCAAGTACCTCGAGTCGGCCGCACGTCAGCCCGAACTCATGGGTGAACTCCAAACCAAGATGTTCCTGCTGGCTGGTCTGATCGACGCCGCGTTCATTATCGGCACCGGTATCGCACTGTGGTTCGCAACGGCCAACCCGTTCCTGGCTCAGATCGCCAACCTGCCGAAGTAAGTCTTTCTCGTCGGACCTAGCGTTGTCGTTCCTTCGCGGAATGGCTTCGATTCAATCCCATAGAGAGGGTGAAAAGTGAGCATTACCGGTACCCTGATCGTTCAGATGATCGTGTTCCTGATCCTGGTCGGGTTCACGATGAAGTACGTGTGGCCGCCGATCGCGAAGGCGCTGGACGACCGCGCTGCGAAGATCGCCGAAGGCCTCGCTGCCGCCGACAAGGCCAAGTCCGAGCTGTCCGCCGCCAACAAGCGCGTGGAAGCCGAACTGGGTCAGGCACGCAATGAGTCCGCACAGCGTCTTGCCGACGCCGAACGTCGCGCCCAGGCCATCGTTGAAGAGGCCAAGGCCCGCGCGACCGAGGAAGGCAACAAGATCGTTGCAGCCGCACGCGTCGAAGCCGACCAGCAGGCACTGAAGGCCCGTGAAGCCCTGCGCGAGCAGGTTGCCGCGCTGGCCGTCAAGGGCGCGGAGCAGATTCTGCGCAAGGAAGTGAATGCGGGCGTTCACGCCGATTTGCTCGCCCGTCTGCAGACCGAACTCTGATAGAAGCCATGGCAGAACTCGCCACCATTGCACGCCCCTACGCCGAGGCGCTCTTCAAGGCGTCGTCGTCCGACGTCGCCGGCACCAGCGCCTGGCTTGAAAAGGTTGCCGTCATCGCGGCCAGCCCGGAGCTCAAGCAGTTCGCCGACAACCCCAAGGCCACGGCCGAACAGGTGATCGGCGTGGTCGCCGGTGCATTCGGTGCACCGCTTGCCGCTCCTGCCCAGAACTTCCTGGGTGCGCTCCTCGAGAACGGGCGTTTTTCGGTGCTGCCGGAAATTGCGAAGCAGTTCCGGGCACTGGCCAACGCGAAGAGCGGTTCGTCCGACGCCGTTGTCTACAGCGCCTTCCCGATCGATGCCGCGGCCCTCGCCAACGTGTCGGCCGCGCTCGAAAAGCGTTTCGGTCGCAAGCTCCAGGTCACGGTCCAGCAAGAGCCGGAACTGATCGGTGGCATTCGTGTGGTGGTCGGCGACGAGGTGCTCGACACCTCCGTCAAAGCGCGCCTTGAACAAATGAAAGTTGCGCTGGCGGCCTGACGGTCTCCATCGCCTTACAAAGAAAGAAGGAAAGAGTCATGCAACTCAATCCCGCAGAAATTTCCGAACTGATCAAGAGCCGCATCGAGGGCCTCGGGGTCAGCGCCAACATCCGCAACGAAGGCACCGTGGTTTCGGTGACTGACGGCATCGTGCGCGTGCACGGCCTGTCGGACGCGATGCAGGGCGAAATGCTCGAATTCCCGCCGAGCGCAGACGGCACGCCGTCGTTCGGCCTCGCACTGAACCTCGAGCGCGACTCCGTCGGCGCCGTGATTCTGGGCGAATACGAGCACATCTCCGAAGGCGACACCGTCAAGTGCACGGGCCGCATTCTGGAAGTGCCGGTCGGCCCCGAACTCATCGGCCGCGTGGTGAACGCACTGGGCCAGCCGATCGACGGCAAGGGTCCCATCAACGCCAAGATGACCGACGTGATCGAAAAGGTCGCTCCCGGCGTGATCGCACGGAAGTCCGTCGACCAGCCGATGCAGACCGGCCTGAAGTCCGTCGACTCGATGGTGCCCGTCGGCCGCGGCCAGCGCGAGCTGATCATCGGTGACCGCCAGACCGGCAAGACGGCAGTGGCCATCGACGCCATCATCAACCAGAAGGGTCAGAACATGACCTGCGTCTACGTTGCGATCGGCCAGAAGGCTTCGTCGATCAAGAACGTGGTTCGCGCTCTCGAACAAGCCGGCGCGATGGACTACACCATCGTGGTGGCGGCATCGGCTTCCGAATCGGCTGCCATGCAGTACGTGTCGGCCTACTCGGGCTGCACGATGGGCGAATACTTCCGCGACCGCGGCCAGGACGCCCTGATCGTCTATGACGACCTGTCCAAGCAAGCCGTGGCCTACCGCCAGGTCTCGCTGCTGCTGCGCCGCCCGCCAGGCCGCGAAGCCTACCCCGGCGACGTGTTCTATCTCCACAGCCGTCTGCTCGAACGCGCAGCCCGCGTGAACGCCGACTACGTCGAAGCCTTCACCAAGGGTGAAGTCAAGGGCAAGACCGGTTCGCTGACTGCTCTGCCGATCATCGAAACGCAAGCCGGCGACGTGTCCGCCTTCGTTCCGACGAACGTGATCTCGATCACCGACGGCCAGATCTTCCTGGAAACCAACCTGTTCAACGCCGGCATCCGTCCCGCCATCAACGCCGGTATCTCGGTGTCGCGCGTGGGCTCGTCGGCTCAGACCAACCTGGTGAAGAACCAGTCCGGCGGTATCCGTACCGACCTGGCGCAGTACCGCGAACTCGCGGCCTTCGCCCAGTTCGCATCGGACCTGGACGAAGCCACCCGCAAGCAGCTCGACCGCGGCGCCCGCGTGACCGAACTGCTGAAGCAGACCCAGTACAACCCGCTGCCCATCTCGCTGATGAGCGCCACGTTGTTCGCGGTGAACAAGGGCTTCATGGACGACATCGACGTCAAGAAGGTGCTCTCGTTCGAACACGGCTTCCACCAGTACCTGAAGTCGAGCCACGCCTCGCTGCTGGAAACGATGGAAAAGCACGGTGCCAAGTGGGACGTCAAGCCCGCCAAGGCCGACGACAGCGACGCCAAGAAGGCGCTCAAGAAGGCCTGCCAGGACGCCGAAGCCGAACTGCTGGCCGCCGCCACTTCGTTCAAGAAGTCGTTCGCCTGATCGACGCCTTGATCGACGCAAGAAGGAGCTCTCATGGCAGCTGGTAAGGAAATCCGCGGCAAGATCAAATCGGTGGAAAACACCAAGAAGATCACCAAGGCCATGGAAATGGTCTCGGTTTCCAAGATGCGCAAGGCGCAGGAACGCATGCGCGCCGCTCGCCCCTACAGCGAAAAGATCCGCAACATCGCGGCCAACCTCGGCAAGGCGAATCCGGAGTACACCCACGCGTTCATGAAGACGACCGAGGCCAAGGGCGTCGGTTTCATCATCGTGACCAGCGACAAGGGCCTGTGCGGCGGCTTGAACACCAACCTGCTGCGTGCCGTGACGGCCAGGCTGCGCGAAGCGCAGGCCGCCGGCAACGTGGTGGAGTCGGTGGCCATCGGCAGCAAGGGCCTGGGTTTTCTGAACCGCATCGGCGCCCGCGTGGTGGCCCATGTGACGCAACTGGGCGATACGCCGCATCTGGACAAGCTCATCGGGCCGGTCAAGACGCTGCTCGACGCCTATGCGGAAGGCAAGCTGTCGGCCGTGTACCTGTGCTACACGAAGTTCATCAACACCATCAAGCAAGAGCCGATGGTGGAGCAGTTGCTGCCGCTCAAGGCCGAAACGCTGCAGACCGAGTCGGGACATCATTCGTGGGACTACATCTACGAACCCGACGCGCAAAGCGTGATCGACGAGCTGCTGGTGCGCTACGTGGAATCGCTGGTGTACCAGGCCGTGGCCGAGAACATGGCGTCCGAGCATTCGGCGCGCATGGTGGCCATGAAGGCTGCGACGGACAACGCGGGCAACGTGATCAGCGAACTGAAGCTGGTCTACAACAAGACCCGCCAGGCCGGCATCACCAAGGAACTCTCGGAGATCGTGTCCGGCGCCGCGGCTGCCGCGGGCGTCTGATGGTTGGTGAGGCAATGCAACAGGCCACATTGCCTGCCGTGCGCGCTCCGCGCGCACGGTGATCCAAGGCCTTCTTTCTAGGGGACTATGCGCAAATGAAGAAAATTCTTGCTCTGGTGGCAGTGGCTGCCGCTCTGACCGCCTGCTCCAAAAAGGAAGAGGCGCCAGCGCCTGCTCCGGCTCCGGCTGCTGCACCCGCGGCGCCTGCGCCCGCGCCGGCTCCCGAACCAGCGCCTGCTGCTGCTGCGCCCGCAGCCCCCGCCGCGGCATCGACGGCTTCGGCCGACCTGCCGCAAGAATGCAACGACTACCTGGCGAAGGTCCAGGCCTGCGTGTCCTCGCAAAGCGGCGCCGCCGCCGACGCGATGAAGGCCAGCCTCGACCAGACCAAGGCTACCTGGGCTTCGATGGGCGCCGACAAGGCTGCTCTGGGCCAGGCCTGCAAGGCTGCCTCGGACGCCTTCGCTGCGCAAGCCACGGCAATGAAGTGCTGATCTGAACCAATCAAGGGTGCCGGCCCGTCCGGCATTCTTGCAAAAGCGGCCCGTTTTGGCACCAGGACGCTTCTGCAAGAACCTGTCGCAAATTTATTGAGATCCATCCAGAAGGAAACGCCATGGCTGAAGGAAAAATTGTCCAATGTATCGGCGCCGTGGTCGACGTGGAGTTCCCGCGTGACCAGATGCCCAAGGTGTACGACGCCTTGAAATTCGAAGGCAGCGCGCTGACTCTCGAAGTCCAGCAACAGCTCGGCGACGGCGTGGTGCGCACGATTGCGCTGGGCTCGTCCGACGGCCTGCGCCGCGGTCTGATCGTCACGAACACCGGCGCGCCCATCACCGTGCCCGTCGGCAAGGCCACGCTCGGCCGCATCATGGACGTGCTGGGTTCGCCCATCGACGAACGCGGCCCGGTCGGCCAGGAGCTCACCGCTTCGATCCACCGCAAGGCTCCCGCATACGACGAACTGTCGCCCTCGCAAGACCTGCTGGAAACCGGCATCAAGGTGATCGACCTGGTGTGCCCGTTCGCCAAGGGCGGCAAGGTGGGCCTGTTCGGCGGCGCCGGCGTGGGCAAGACCGTGAACATGATGGAACTCATCAACAACATCGCCAAGGCTCACTCGGGTCTGTCGGTGTTCGCCGGTGTGGGTGAACGTACCCGCGAAGGCAACGACTTCTATCACGAGATGGCCGACTCCGGCGTCGTGAACCTCGAGAAGCTCGAGGACTCGAAGGTGGCCATGGTCTACGGCCAGATGAACGAACCCCCGGGCAACCGTCTGCGCGTGGCGCTGACCGGCCTGACCATCGCCGAGTCGTTCCGCGACGAAGGCCGTGACGTTCTGTTCTTCGTGGACAACATCTACCGCTACACGCTGGCCGGTACCGAAGTGTCGGCTCTGCTGGGCCGCATGCCTTCCGCCGTGGGCTATCAGCCGACGCTGGCCGAGGAAATGGGCCGTCTGCAAGAGCGGATCACGTCGACCAAGGTCGGCTCGATCACCTCGATCCAGGCCGTGTACGTTCCCGCCGACGACTTGACCGACCCGTCGCCCGCCACCACCTTCGCCCACTTGGATTCGACCGTGGTGCTGTCGCGTGACATCGCTTCGCTCGGTATCTACCCCGCCGTGGACCCGCTGGACTCGACCTCGCGTCAGCTCGACCCGAACGTGGTCGGCGAAGAGCACTACAACGTGGCCCGCGCCGTGCAAGGCACGCTGCAGCGCTACAAGGAGCTGCGCGACATCATCGCGATTCTGGGCATGGACGAACTGGCTCCCGACGACAAGCTCGCCGTGGCCCGCGCCCGCAAGATCCAGCGTTTCCTGTCGCAGCCGTTCCACGTGGCCGAAGTGTTCACCGGCGCTCCCGGCAAGTACGTGCCGCTGGCCGAAACCATCCGTGGCTTCAAGATGATCGTGAACGGCGAAGCCGACCACCTGCCGGAACAAGCGTTCTACATGGTGGGCAGCATCGACGAAGCGTTCGAAAAGGCCAAGAAGGTCGCTTAAGAAGGAATCACCATGGCAGGCACCATTCATGTGGACGTGGTCAGCGCGGAAGAGTCGATCTTCTCGGGCGAAGCCAAGTTCGTCGCGCTGCCCGGTGAAGCCGGTGAGCTCGGCATCTACCCGCGCCACACCCCGCTGATCACGCGCATCCGCCCCGGCGCCGTGCGCATCGAAATGGCCGATGGCGCCGAAGAGTTCGTCTTCGTGGCCGGCGGCATTCTCGAAGTGCAGCCCAACGCCGTGACCGTGCTGTCCGACACCGCGATCCGCGGCAAGGACCTCGACGACGAGAAGGCCAACCAGGCCAAGGCCGCGGCCGAGGAAGCACTGAAGAACGCGAAGAGCGACATCGATATCGCAATGGCGCAATCGGAGCTGGCCGTCATGGCTGCCCAGATCGCGGCGCTGCGCAAGTACCGTCAAAAGAAGTAAGAGCCTCACCGCTCCCTTCCGACCCAAGAAAGCCGCCTCCGGGCGGCTTTCTTGCGTCCGGGCTCTTCGCATCAGTTCATCTTTGGTCTGAACTTGGTCGAAGTTCGGCCTTGTCCGGCTGAAGACGCGCGCCTAGTATTCGCCTTCGCCCGACGGCCGAAGGTTGCGGGCGGCGACTTCAAAGAGAACACCGGAGACAAACGCGTGGCACCCTGGAGCGGCATCACCGCCGATGAAATGCGGCTGCTGGAAACGACCTTCTGGTCGGCCGGCGGATCGCGCCATGCCATGGCCGAGCAGCTCGGCTTCTCCAAGAGCAAGGCCAACGCGCTCATCGCCGGCCTCGTCGAGCAGGGGCTGCTGGCCGAAGCGGGCCTGCAGCGTTCCTCGGGCGGGCGGCGCGCAGAAAACCTCCAATTGCATTTCGGGCTCGGCGTGCTGGTCGGCATCGACATCGGCGCGACCAGCCTCGGCGTGGCCGTGCTGCGCCCCGACCTCACCGTGCTCACGCAACACGAAGAGCCCGCCGACGTGCGCGACGGCCCGGCGGTGCTGTTGGCCCGGGTGCGCGTACTGATGCGCGAGCTGCTGGCGCAAGGCGGCCACACGGCGCGCGACGTGCTGGGCATCGGCATCGGCGTGCCCGGCCCCGTCAACTTCGAGATCGGCCAGCTCGTGAATCCGCCGCTGATGCCGGCGTGGGACAGCTTCTCGATCCGCGACTACCTGCGCGAGGACTACGCCGCCCCCGTCTTCGTCGACAACGACGTGAACCTCATGGCGCTGGGCGAGCTGTGGCGCCTGAAGCGCTCGCTGACCAACTTCCTCGTCATCAAGATCGGCACCGGCATCGGCTGCGGCATCGTCTGCCACGGCGAGGTGTACCGCGGCGCCGCCGGTTCGGCGGGCGACGTGGGCCACATCTGCGTCGACCAGGAAGGCCCGCGCTGCCACTGCGGCAACCTGGGCTGCGTCGAAGCCATGGCCGCCGGCCCCGCGATCACGCGCATGGCCGTGCAGGCGGCCGAGGCCGGCGAAAGCGAGCTTCTGGCCGAGTGCCTGCGCATGCACGGACGCATCGACGCGATCGACGTCGGCCAGGCCAGCCGCGGCGGCGATGTTGCGGCCAACGGCATCATCCAGCGCGCAGGCAGCCTCATCGGCCAGATGCTCGCGTCGGTGGTCAACTTCTTCAATCCGTCGCATGTGTTCATCGGCGGCGGCATCACGCGCATCGGGCCGCTGTTTCTCGCGGCGGTGCGCCAGAGCGTGTACCAGCGCTCGCTCGCGCTGTCGACGCGGCATCTGGAGATCCAGTACACGCCGCTGGGCATGCAGGGCGGCCTGATCGGCGCCGGCGTGCTCGCGATGCACGAGACCCTGAAGGTCCGCGGAGTGGCGCCATGAACGGCGACAGCGCAATGGGCAACAAGGCCAGCGTCGCCGTCGAGTTCGACGGCGTGGTCAAGGCCTTCGGCCCGGTGCAGGTGCTGCACGGCGTGAGCTTCGCGCTCGCGCCCGGACGCGTGTACGGCCTGCTCGGCGAGAACGGCGCGGGCAAGTCGACGCTGATGAAGATCCTCGCGGGCTACGAACAGCTCACCGGCGGCACGCTGCGCATCAACGGCCAGCCGCAGCAGTTCGGCAGCTCGCGCGATGCCGAGGCGCTGGGCATCGTGCTGATCCACCAGGAGTTCAACCTCGCCGAAGACCTGAGCGTGGCGCAGAACATCTTCCTGGGCCATGAAAAGAAGAAGGGCTGGCTGCTCGACGACGCGGCCATGGAGCGCGAAGCCGCCGCCGCGCTGTCGGCCGTCGGCCTGAACATCGACCCGCGCACCAAGGTGCGAAAGCTCATCGTCGCCGAGAAGCAGCTCGTCGAGATCGCGAAGGCCATTGCCCGCCGCGCGCGCCTGCTCGTCATGGACGAGCCCACCGCCACGCTCACGCCGGGCGAGACCGAACGGCTGTTCAAGCTCATCGCGCAGTTGCGCGCGGACGGCGTGACCATCGTCTACATCTCGCACAAGCTCGACGAGGTGGAGCAGGTGACCGACGAGGTGATCGTCATGCGCGACGGCCGCTTCGTCGCGCGCGCGCCCACGCCCGAGGTCACGCGCCAGCAGATGGCCAACCTCATGGTGGGCCGCGAGCTGGCCGACCTGTACCCGCCGCGCGACGTGGTGGTGGCCGCCGACGCGCCGGCCATGCGCGTTCGTGATTTCAATGTGCCCGGCTGGGCGCAAGACGCGAGCTTCGAGGTGCGCCCCGGCGAGATCCTCGGTTTCGCGGGCCTTGTCGGCGCGGGCCGCACCGAACTCTTCGAAGGCCTGCTCGGCCTGCGCCCCGCGAGCGGCAACGTCGAGATGCTCGGCAAGCCCGTGCCCGGCGGCAAGGGCTGGCGCAACCCGCGCGACGCGGCGAAGCACGGCCTTACCTACCTGAGCGAAGACCGCAAGGGCAAGGGCCTGCACGTCAACTTCGGCCTGCGCCAGAACCTCACGCTGATGGCGCTCGAACGCTATGCGCAGCCCTGGCTCAGGCCCGAGGCCGAACGCGGCGCGCTGGCCGGCGCGGTGAAGGAATACGGCATTCGCACCGGATCGCTCGAGGTCAAGGCCTCGTCGCTGTCGGGCGGCAACCAGCAGAAGCTCGCGCTCGCCAAGGTGCTGCAGCCGCGGCCGAAGGTGGTGGTGCTCGACGAGCCCACGCGCGGCGTGGACGTGGGCGCCAAGCGCGACATCTATTTCCTGATCCAGCGACTGGCCCGCGAAGGGCTCGCGGTGATCGTCGTCTCGTCGGAGCTGATGGAGCTGATCGGCCTGTGCCACCGCGTCGCGGTGATGCGCGCGGGCCGGCTGGTCGCCACGCTCGACGCGGACCATTTGACAGAAGAGGAGCTCATCGCTCATGCCACCGGAACAGCAGACACCACCGCCGCGCACGCCTGAAGCCGCGCAGCAGCAGCACCGCGGCGAGGCCAAGCCGCGCTGGACCGAGCGCCTGCACGGGCTCGGCCCGGTCATCGGCCTGGTGCTGCTGTGCATCGCCGGCACGCTGCTGAACGGCGACTTCGCCACGCTCGACAACGCGATGAACGTGCTCACGCGCACCGCCTTCATCGGCATCATCGCGGTGGGCATGTGCTTCGTGATCATCTCGGGCGGCATCGACCTGTCGGTGGGCTCGATGGCCGCGCTCATCGCGGGCAGTGTGATCATGTTCATCAACTGGGCCGGGCCGGCCTCGGGCTCGCCGCTGCTGGCGGTGGTGATGGGCGCGGTGCTGGCCATCGTGCTGGGCGCGGTGTTCGGGCTGGCGCACGGCCTGCTCATCACCAAGGGGCGCATCGAGCCCTTCATCGTGACGCTGGGCACGCTCGGCATCTTCCGCGCCTACCTCACCTACTTTGCCGACGGCGGCGCGCTCACCCTCGACAACGACCTGTCGGACCTCTACGCACCGGTGTACTACGCAAGCCTCGCGGGCATTCCGGTGCCGGTGTGGGTGTTCGTGATCGTCGCGATCATCGGCGGCGTCATATTGAACCGTACCGCCTACGGGCGTTACGTGCAGGCCATCGGCTCGAACGAGCAGGTCGCGCGCTACGCCGCCGTGGACGTCGACCGCGTGAAGATCCTCACCTACGTGCTGCTGGGCGTGTGCGTGGGCATCGCCACCCTGCTGTACGTGCCGCGCCTGGGCTCGGCCTCGCCGACCACCGGCCTGCTGTGGGAGCTGGAAGCCATTGCCGCGGTGATCGTCGGCGGCACCGCGCTCAAGGGCGGCGCGGGCAGCATCACCGGCACCGTGGTGGGCGCGATCTTGCTCTCGGTCATCAGCAACATCCTGAACCTCACCAGCATCATCAGCGTGTACCTGAACGCCGCGGTGCAGGGCTTCGTGATCATCATCGTCGCGTTCCTGCAGCGAGGACGCCGCTGATTCGTTTTTCCCGTTCCGTTCCACCCACCAAGAGGAGACATCCAGCATGACAACTTTCACCAGACGCCTCGCGCTCACGGCGGTTGCCGCCGCAGCGTTCGCCAGCCTGCCCGCGCTCGCCGCGGAGAAGGTCAACCTCGGCGTTTCGATTCCCGCGGCCACGCACAGCTTCATGGGCGGCATCAACTACTGGGCCAACCAGGCGAAGAAGGACCTCGAGAAGGAACACAAGGACCTGAAGATCACCATCAAGACGGCTGCCAACGCGCCCGAGCAGGCCAACCAGCTGCAGGACCTGTCGACGGTGACCAAGATCAACGCGCTGGTCGTGTTCCCGTTCGAGTCCGCCGCGCTGACCAAGCCGGTCGCGCAGGTCAAGGCCAAGGGCGCCTACGTGACCGTGGTCGACCGCGGCCTCACCGACACCAGCGCGCAGGACGCCTACGTGGCCGGCGACAACACCGCCTTCGGCAAGATCCCGGCCGAATACATCGTCAAGCAGCTGAACGGCAAGGGCAACGTGGTCGCGCTGCGCGGCATTGCCACCACGCTCGACAACGAGCGCATGGATGCCTTCAACGCCGTGCTCAAGGGCAGCCCCGACATCAAGCTGCTGGACGCCAAGTACGCCAACTGGAACCGCGACGACGCCTTCAAGGTCACGCAGGACTACCTCACGCGCTTCAAGAACATCGACGCCATCTGGGCCGCCGACGACGACATGGCCGTGGGCGTGCTCAAGGCCATCTCGCAGGCCAAGCGCGACGACATCAAGATCGTGTTCGGCGGCGCGGGCGCGAAGGACATGGTCAAGACCATCATGGACGGCAAGGACCCGCGCATCACGGCCGACGTGAGCTACTCGCCCAAGTTCATCTACGACGCGATCAAGCTCACGGCCGAAGCGCGCCTGAAGGGCGAGAAGCTGCCGGCGACGACGATCATTCCTTCGGTGCTGATCACCAAGGAAAACGCCAAAGAGTTCTACCACCCCAACTCGCCGTTCTGAGGTGATCCAGATCGCTCCACGCAAGCTGCGCTACGCCATGGTCGGCGGCGGCCGCGACGCCTTCATCGGCGCCGTGCACCGCAAGGCCATGGCGCTCGACGGCCAGATCGAGCTCGTGGCGGGGGCGCTTTCATCGAGCGCCGACAAGGCGCTCGCCTCGGGCCGCGACCTCGGCCTGGCCGACGGGCGCAACCATGGCGACTGGCAGTCGCTGCTGGCCGACGAGCTGAAGCGGCCGGCGCACGAGCGCATCGACTTCGTCTCGGTCGTCACGCCCAACCATGTGCACTTCCCGGTGGCGCAGGCTTTTGCCGACGCGGGCTTCCACGTGGTGTGCGACAAGCCGCTGGTGCACACGCGAGAGCAGGCCGACGCGCTCGTCGCCACGGTGGCCAAGCGCGGCACGGTGTTCGGCGTCACCTACAACTACACCGGCTACCCCATGGTGCGGCAGGCCCGCGAGATGGTGCGCTCGGGCCAGATCGGCGAGGTTCGCAAGGTCGTCGTTGAATACAACCAGGGCTGGCTCGCCAGCCATGTCGAAGGCGGCACCAACAAGCAGGCCGACTGGCGCACCGACCCCGCGCGCAGCGGCGCTGCCGGGGCCATCGGCGACATCGGCTCGCATGCGGAGAACCTCGTGGCCAGCGTCACCGGCCTCGAAATACAAAGCCTGTGCGCCGACCTGAGCGCGCTGGTGCCGGGCCGCATGCTCGACGACGACGGCAGCCTGCTGCTGCGCTTCAAGGGTGGCGCGCGCGGCGTGCTCATCGCCTCGCAGATCAGCACGGGCCTGGAGAACGACCTGCGCCTGCGCGTCTCCGGCACGCTGGGCACGCTCGAATGGCACCAGGAGCAGCCGAGCCAGCTGCTGCACCTGCCGCACGACGGACCCAAGCGCGTGCTGACGCGCGGCGCGCCCTGGCTGTGCGAAGCCGCGCAGCGCGCGAGCCGGCTGCCGGCGGGGCACCCCGAAGGTTTCATCGAGGCCTTCGCCAACGTGTACGCGGGCGTGGCGGCGGACATCCACGCCCGGCTCGAAGGCCGGCAGGCCGACCCGCTGGCCGCCGACTATCCGCGCGTGGAAGACGGGGCGCGCGGCGTGCGCTTCATCGAACGCACGGTGGCTTCGGCGCAAAGCGAATTAAAGTGGACGCCCTGGTAGCGCACGCGCGCCGCCGCGGGCTTCCATGACATCCACAACCACCAGCAACAACGACACCGGCGCCTCGGGCTCGACGAGGCGGACATGGCCCGCGGCGCTCTGGCGGCGCTGCATCACACTGTTCCCGCTGAAGCTGGTGGGCAACACCGTCGCCACGCTCGGCTTCTTTCCGCTGTACTTCTGGATCGCGAAGAACGCGGGCCAGGCCTGGGTGCTGCCGCTCACCGCCTTCGACCGCGCCATCGCCTTCTTGCCCGCGCTGCTGCCGGTGTACCTCTCGCTGTGGGGCTACATCGCGCTGCCGGTGCTGCTGGCCAAGGACATGCGCGAGCTGTCTCGCTTTTCGCTCGGCTGCGCGGCGATGACCTTGCTGGCGCTGCTCGTGTTCTGGTTCATGCCCACGGCCATTCCCAATTTCACGGTCGCCACCACGCCGGGCACCTCGCTGCAGTTCCTGAAGATGGTGGATTCGGCCGGCAATGCGTTTCCGTCGCTGCACGTCTCGTTCTCGGTGTTCGCCTGCGTGATGCTCGCGCGGCAGTTGCGCGAGGTGGGCGCGCCGGCGTGGCTGCGCGTCGTCAACGTGGCGTGGGCCGCAGGCATCGTCTATTCGACGATGGCGGTGCGCCAGCATGTGCTCGTCGACGTGCTGGGTGGCCTTGCGCTGGGCGTGCTGCTGGGCGTGGCCACGCGGCAGCGCGAGGCGGCCGCCACGGCTGTGCTGGCGCGTCCGGCTTAGGCCGATCGCGCTATTCCGCCGCCGTTGGGCGCGCGGTACAAATCCGGCATCGTCGTTGTCCATCCGATGCGGAGCCTTGCCATGAAGATTCGCCTGTCGTCCGCCGCGGCCTGCCTTGCCGCGGCTGCCATCGCCATGCCCGCGTTCGCGGTCGACTACCCTGCGCGCAAGCCCGGCCTCTGGGAGATCCAGACCGGCGACGGCGGCAAGGGGCAGGGCCACACCATGCAGCAGTGCATCGACGCGGCTAGCGACAAGTCGCTGCGCGAAATGGGCCAGGGCATGGGCAAGGACCTGTGCTCGAAGCAAGAGTTGCGGCTCGACGGCGGCAAGCTGGTGATGGATTCCGTCTGCAAGATCGGCAACAGCACCGCCACCTCGCACGCGGTGATGAGCGGCGACTTCAATTCGGCCTACCGCATGGAAAGCAAGTCGAGCTACAACCCGCCGCTGATGGGTCGCAGCGAGGGCACGAGCGTGGTGGAAGCCAGGTGGGTCGGCCCCTGCAAGGCCGACCAGAAACCCGGCGACATGGTGATGCCCAACGGCATGAAGATGAACGTCATCGACATGATGAACAACCGGCCGAAGCGGCCCTAGCGGTCACGGCAGAGCGGGCCCGCGGGTAGGCGCCGGCCCACAGCGCTTCGCGGCTGCCATTCGGCGGCGCGGGGCGCCGGGTGCGCCTACGATGGCATGCCATGCCCGCAACGCAGCCAGAAGATCTCGTCGTCGCCCGGCCCGAAGGCCTGTATTGCCCACCCGGCGATTTCTACATCGACCCGTGGCGGCCGGTGGCGCGCGCGGTCATCACCCACGCCCACTCGGACCACGCACGCACGGGGCATGCGCACTACCTGGCCCACACCGACAGCGCCGGCACGCTGCGCACGCGGCTGGGCGCCGACATCGACCTGCAGACGCTGGCCTATGGCGAGGCCATCAGCCACCACGGCGTGCGCGTCTCCCTGCACCCGGCCGGCCATGTGCTGGGCTCGGCGCAGGTGCGGCTCGAACACGGCGGGCGCGTGTGGGTGGCCTCGGGCGACTACAAGACCGAGCCCGACGGCACCTGCGCGCCTTTCGAGCCGGTGCCTTGCGACACCTTCATCACCGAATCGACCTTCGGCCTGCCGATCAACCGCTGGCCCACGCAGGCCGCGCTGTTCGCCGAGATCGACGCATGGTGGCGCGCCAATGCCGAGGCGGGGCGCGCGTCGGTGCTGTTCTGCTATGCCTTCGGCAAGGCGCAGCGCATCCTGCACGGGGTGGATGCGGGCATCGGGCCGATCGTGGTGCACGGGGCGGTGGAGCCGCTCAATGCCGTGTACCGCGCGGCGGGCGTGGCGCTGCCGCCGACCCTGCGCGTGAGCGACGCGGGCGTCGACGCCGCGCTGCTCAAGCGCGCGCTGGTGCTGGCCCCGCCGTCGGCGCAGGGCACGCCGTGGATGAAGCGCTTCGGCAATTACGCCGATGCGTTCGCGAGCGGATGGATGCAGTTGCGCGGCACCCGAAGACGGCGCGGCGTGGACCGCGGCTTCGTGATGTCGGACCACGCGGACTGGCCCGGCCTGCAGCAGGCGATTGCCGGCACGGGGGCGCAGCGCGTGTTCGTGACGCACGGCAGCGTGCAGGTGATGGTGCGCTGGCTCTCGGAGAACGGGCTGGATGCGCAAGGGTTCAAGACCGAGTACGGCGATGAAGACGACCAGGTGGCGCCCGATGCGAACGCCGAAAGCCCCCATCCCGGCCTTCCCCCGGAGGGGGAAGGAGTCAACGCATGAAAGCCTTCGCAGCGCTCTACCGCGAGCTCGACGCCAGCACATCGAACCTCGCCAAGCAGGCCGCGCTGCAACGCTACCTGCGCGAGGCGGACGCGGCCGATGCCGCATGGGCCGTCTACTTCCTGGCCGGCGGCAAGCCGCGCCAGCTCGTGCCCACCAAGTTGCTGCGCCTGCTCGCACAGGAGTCCGCGGGCCTGCCGGAGTGGTTGTTCGACGAAAGCTACGACGCCGTGGGCGACCTCGCCGAGACCATCGCGCTGCTGTTGCCGCCGCCCAGCGAAGTGCATGACCTCGGGCTCGCGGGCTGGGTCGAGCAGCACCTGCTTCCGCTGCGCGATGCCGCGAAAGCCTCGCCCGACCAACTGGCCGACCGCCTGCGCGCCCAGTGGCGGCAGCTCGCGGCCGAAGAGCGGCTGGTGTACTTCAAGCTCATCACCGGCGCGTTCCGCGTGGGCGTGTCGAAGCTGCAGGTCACGCAGGCGCTGGCGGCCGTCGGCGGCATCGACGCCAAGCGCGTCGCGCAGCGGCTCATGGGCTACACGCACATCGGCGCGCGGCCGCAGGCGGACGACTACCGCGCGCTCATCGCACCCGAGTCGGGCATGGAGCAGGTGCAGAAGACCAGCGGGCAGCCGTACCCCTTCTTCCTCGCGCATCCGTTCAACCTGCCGCTCGATCAGTTCGACGCCGTGCTCGGCCCGCCTTCGGACTGGATCGTGGAGTGGAAGTGGGACGGCATCCGCGCACAGCTGGTCAAGCGCGCGGGCGTGGCATGGGTCTGGTCGCGCGGCGAAGAACTGGTGACGGAGCGATTTCCCGAGCTCGCCGCACTCGGCGAAGCCCTGCCCGACGGCACCGTGCTCGACGGCGAGATCGCCGTGTGGCGCGACGGCAAGGTGCAGCCTTTTGCCGAGCTGCAGAAGCGCATCGGCCGCAAGACGCTCGGTGCCAAGTTGCTGCGCGACATCCCGGTCGTGCTGCTGGCCTACGACCTGCTCGAATGGGAAGGCCAGGATCTGCGCGCGCTGCCGCAGTCGCGGCGCCGCGTGCTGCTCGATGAACTGGTGGCTCGCATGCGGCACCCTTCGCTGCTGCCCAGCCCGATGCTCGAAGGCGCTGACTGGACCGACCTGGCCACGCAACGAGAGGCGGCACGCACCATGGGCGTGGAAGGCATGATGCTCAAGCGCCGCGACGCGCAATACGGCGTGGGCCGCACCAAGGATGTGGGCGTGTGGTGGAAGTGGAAGATCGATCCGCTAAGCATCGACGCCGTGCTCATCTACGCGCAGCGCGGCCACGGCCGCAGGGCGAGCCTGTTCAGCGACTACACCTTCGCGGTGTGGGACAGCCCGCCCGGGCAGGAAGACCGCAAGCTGGTGCCCTTCGCCAAGGCCTACTCGGGCCTCACCGATGCGGAGATGGCGCGCGTGGACGCGATCATCCGCAAGACCACGGTGGAGAGCTTCGGCCCGGTGAAGAGCGTGAAGCCGACGCTGGTGTTCGAGCTGGGCTTCGAGGGCATCGCGCGCAGCACGCGCCACAAGAGCGGCATCGCGGTGCGCTTTCCGCGCATGCTGCGGTGGCGGGAAGACAAGCCGGTGGAGGAGGCCGATACCTTGCAGACGCTTGCCGCGTTGCTGCCGGCATGAGCACCAAGCCGGAGCCCGAGGATTTTCTCCCTCCCCTTCCGGGGGAGGGCAGGGGTGGGGGCAGGCGGCGTATCGAGGACCCGCTATCTACCGAAGGCCGCCTGCCCCCATCCCAGCCTTCCCCCAGCGGGGGAAGGAGCAAGACAAAGGTCAAGGCTGCGCTCGATGCGTGGTTCGCCGAGCGCGGCTGGAAGCCCTTCAAGTTCCAGCGCGACGTGTGGAAGGCAATCGCCCAGGGCCGATCCGGCCTGCTGCACGCCACCACCGGTGCGGGCAAGACCTACGCCGTCTGGCTCGGCGCGCTGCAGGCCTTCTCTCTGCCCCGCAAGGAAACGGCCCGCCCCGCGCCGCCGCCGCTCACGGTGCTGTGGCTCACCCCGATGCGCGCGCTCGCGGCCGACACGCTGCGGGCGCTGCAGCAGCCGCTCGAAGCACTGGGCGCCGAGGTGCACCCCTGGAGCACCGGCGCGCGCAGCGGCGACACCTCGTCGGCCGAGCGCAGCGCGCAGAACCAGCGCCTGCCCAGCGTGCTCGTCACCACGCCCGAGAGCCTCTCGCTGCTGCTGGCGCGCGCCGATGCAAATGAGGTGCTCGGCAGCGTGCGGCTGGCGGTGGTCGACGAATGGCACGAGCTGCTCGGCAACAAGCGCGGCGTGCAGGTGCAGCTTGCGCTCGCGCGGCTGCGGCGCTGGAACCCCGGCATGACGGTCTGGGGCATGTCGGCCACGCTGGGCAATCTGAAAGAAGCGATGCACGCGCTGCTCGGGCACGAAGAAGGCGTGCTGGTGCAGGGCCAGGTGCCCAAGAAGCTCGTCATCGATTCGCTGCTGCCCGGGCGTGCCGAACGCTTTCCGTGGGGCGGCCACCTGGGCCTCACGATGCTGCCGCAGGTGATCGAGGAAATCGCCGCGAGCAAGACCACGCTGGTCTTCACCAACACGCGCTCGCAGTCGGAGATCTGGTATCAGGCCCTGCTGGAGGCCCGGCCCGAGTGGGCGGGGTCGATTGCGCTGCACCACGGCTCGCTCGACCGCGAGGTGCGCGAGTGGGTCGAGCTGGGCCTCAAGAGCGGCGAGCTGAAGGCGGTGGTCTGCACCTCGAGCCTGGACCTGGGCGTGGACTTCCTGCCGGTCGAGCGCGTGCTGCAGATCGGCTCGCCCAAGGGCGTGGCGCGGCTGCTGCAGCGCGCGGGGCGCTCGGGCCATGCGCCGGGGCGGCCGTCGCGCATCACGCTCGTGCCCACGCACAGCATCGAGATGGTCGAGGGCGCGGCGGCGCGCGCGGCCATTGCCGAGGGCCACATCGAGGCGCGCCACTCACCCGACCAGCCGCTCGACGTGCTGGTGCAGCACCTGGTGACGGTGGCGCTCGGCGGCGGCTTCCTGCCCGACGACCTGTACGCCGAGGTGCGCGGCACCGCCGCCTACGAGAACCTTTCGCGCGAGAGCTGGCAGTGGTGCCTGGACTTCGTCTCGCAAGGCGGCCCTTCGCTTTCGGCCTACCCCGACTACCGCCGCGCCGTGCCCGACGCCGAGGGCGTTTGGCGCGTGCCCGATGCGCGGCTCGCACGGCGGCACCGCATGAACATCGGCACCATCGTGAGCGACGCGAGCATGTCGGTGCAGTTCGTCGGCGGCGCGAAGATCGGCAGCGTCGAGGAGAGCTTCGTCGCGCGCATGAAGCCCGGCGACTGCTTCCTGTTCGGCGGGCGGCTGCTCGAACTCGTGCGTATCCACGACATGACGGCCTGGGTGCGGCGCGCCAGCGGCAAGCGGCCCGCCGTGCCGCGCTGGAACGGCGGGCGCATGCCGCTGTCGAACACGCTGGCCGACGCGGTGGTGCGGCAGCTGGCGCTGGCCGGAGACGGCGCCTACGACTCGCCCGAGCTGCAATGCGTGCGCCCGCTGCTAGAGATCCAGCAGCAATGGTCAGCGCTGCCCACGCCGCACACGCTGCTGGCCGAGACGCTGGCCACGCGCGAGGGCTCGCACCTGTTCCTGTATCCGTTCGCGGGGCGGCATGTGCACCTGGGGCTCGCGAGCCTGCTGGCCTGGCGCGTCGCGCAGCACGAGGCGCGCACCTTCTCCATCGCCGTGAACGACTACGGCTTCGAGCTGCTGAGCGCGACCGAGGTCGACTGGCCCGCGCTGCTGCCGCAGGTGCTGCGCCTGCCCGAGGGCAACGGCGAAGCGGGCGGCGCGGACGCGGCGCTGCTGCATGAAGTGCTGGCGTCGCTCAATGCCGGCGAACTGGCGCAGCGCCGCTTCCGCGAGATCGCGCGCGTGTCGGGCCTGGTCTTCCAGGGCTACCCGGGCGAGAAACGCAGCAGCAGGCAACTGCAGGCATCGTCTTCCCTGTTCTGGGAGGTGTTCCGCAAATACGACCCCGACAACCGGCTGCTGCAGCAGGCCGAACAGGAACTGCTCGCGCAGGAGCTGGAGATCGGCCGGCTGCGCGCCAGCCTCGTGCGCATGGCCGGACAGCAACTGGTGCTGAAGCCGCTCGCGCGGCCGACGCCGTTCTCGTTCCCGCTGATGGTCGAGCTGTTCCGCGAGAAGCTGTCGAACGAGAGCGTGGCCGACCGCATCGCGCGCATGGTCGAGCAGCTGGAGAAAGCCGCCGGCGGCGCGGTGACGGCCGGCGGCGTCGAGCGCGTGAAGAGCACGATGGCGTTCGGCCAGGAAGGTGCGGGCAAGCCGCCGGCGCCGCGGCGCGAGCGCAGGCGGCCGTCACGCCCGCTGCCGCCGCTGTGAGGGCGTGGTGAAAGACCGCTGCCTAGCCGGCGCCGTGCGCCTTCACCCAGCGCACGATGTCCGCCGCGCCCATGGCGCCGGCCTGGCGCGCGACTTCGCGGCCGCCCTTGAACAGCGCCAGCGTGGGGATGCTGCGGATGTTGAAGCGCGCGCCCAGCGAACGCACCGCCTCGGTGTCGACCTTGGCCAGCCGCACCTTCGGCTCCAACTGGGCCGCGGCCTGCTCGTAGCCCGGCGCCATCTGGCGACACGGACCGCACCAAGGCGCCCAGAAATCGACCAGCACCGGAATCTCGTTGCGCGCGATGTGCCTGTCGAAGGTGGCTTCGTCCGCGAGCGCGGTCGAATGGCCGGTGAACAGCGGTCGGTGGCAGCTGCCGCAGTCGGGCGCGCTGCCCAGCTGGTCCGCGCGCACGCGGTTGGTCGTGTGGCAGTGCGGACAGACGATGTGCAGCGAGGTCGATTCGGTCATGCGCAAGAACTGGGGGCCGCCGGGGCCAATTGCAAGGCGTGCGCCGGCCGGAGCGTCTTTTGCGAAACTCGTCAGCCGTGACGTCCGCAGACTCTTTTGAATCGACCACCTTTCCCGTCCGCTGGGCGGGTGAGGTGCTGCACCTGTTGCCCGAACGGGCGCTGTGGTGGCCCGCCGGCGGCCTGCTGTTCGTGGCCGACCTGCACCTGGGCAAGGCCGCGACCTACCGCGCGCTGGGCCAGCCGGTGCCGGGCGGCACCACGCAGGAGAACCTCGCGCGGCTCGACGCGCTGATCGGGCGCTGGCGCCCGCGGCGCATCGTTTTCCTCGGCGACTTCATGCATGCGGCGCAGGCACGCACGGTGCTCGCCGGCGTTCAGGCCTGGCGCGAGCGCCACGCCGGCATCGCGATGACGCTGGTGCGCGGCAACCACGACAGCCGCGCGGGAGACCCGCCCGCGGCGCTGGGCATCGAGGTGGTCGACGAGCCGCACCTGATCGGCCCGTTCGCTTGTTGCCATCATCCGCAGCCGCATGCCACGCATTTCGTGCTCGCGGGGCATCTGCATCCGGTCTGCCGGTTGCATGGGCCGGGGCGCGACAGCGTGCGGCTGCCGTGTTTCGTGAGCGAGGCGGGGCAGGCGGTGCTGCCCGCCTTCGGCGAATTCACCGGCGGGTGGATGATGGAGCAGGCGCCGGGGCGGCGCTTTCATGCAGTGGGCGGATCGGCCGTCTGGGCGCTGCCCGCGTCGGAGTGAATTCGCTCCTTCCCCCTCTGGGGGAAGGTTGGGATGGGGGCAGGCGGCGCAGGTTTTTGCGCAGTGCTTCATCGACGGCTGCTTGCCCCCACCCCGGCCCTCCCCCGGAAGGGGAGGGAGAAAGACTCAGAGGACTACAGGCTCGTCCGGCAACTCGTTCACATCGAGTTCGCCTTCGCCCAGCGGAAAGTGCTCCACCAGCAGCGCCGAAATCTCCTCGAGCGCCTGCGTGAGCCCATCCTCGAAGCGCCCCTCGCGGAAGGCCGCGCTCATGCGCTGCATCATCGCCTCCCACGCCGCTCCGTCCACGCGCGAATGGATGCCCCGGTCGGCCACGATCTCGATCGCATGCTCGGCCAGCAGCAGGTAGATGAGCACGCCGTTGTTGTGCGCGGTATCCCACACGCGCAGCTTGCCGAACAGCATGACGGCGCGCTCGCGCACCGAGGCATGGCGCCACAGGTAGGACATCGGCAGGCCGGCCTCCACGCAGATGCGGATCTCTCCGCTGTGGCGGCGCTCGCTCGCGGCCACGCGGCGCGTCAGGCGCTGCATGGCCTCGTCGGGCAGCGCGCGGCGAACCTCGGCTTCGTCGATCCAGCGATGGCGCCAGATCCGGCCGAGCTTGGTGAACAGGGTTGCTTCGGTCGTCATCGTGCTCACCAGTTGCCCGAGGCGCCGCCGCCGCCGAAGTTGCCGCCGCCGCCGGAGCTGAAACCGCCGCCCCCGCCTCCGCCACCACCACCGAAGCCGCCACCGCCAAGACCGCCGCCCCAGCCTCCGCCGCCGCCCCCGCCGCCGGGCCTGCCGGCACCCGCGACGAGCGAGAACACGAGCGCGACCAGGCCGGCGATCACCGCGATGGCGATGCTGGTGGTGATGAAGAACACGATCACGCCCACGCCGCCGCCCACCGCCACGGTGCCCAGCTTCTTGCCGAGGATGGAGCGCGCGATGGGCGCGCCGATGAACACGCCCACGAACAGGAAGATCGCGAGGTTCTCCCAGTCGAAGCCGCCGCCCCGGCCGGCGTCGCCGGTGTCGCGCGCGGGGGCCGGCAGCGGCTCGCCGTCGACCAGCCCGATGATGCGGTCCACCGCCGCGTTCAGCCCGCCGGAGAAATCGTTGTTGCGAAAGCGCGGCTTCATCTCCTCGTCGATGATGCGGCTGGCCGCGAGATCGGGCACCGCACCTTCGAGCGTCTTGGCGGGCGCGATGCGCATGCGGCGGTCGTTCTTGGCCACGACCACCAGCAGGCCGTCGCCCACGCCCTTGCGGCCGATCTTCCAGGCGTCGCCCACGCGCTGGGTGTAGCTCTCGATGTCCTCGGGCGCGGTGGTCGGCACCATCAGCACCACGATCTGCGAACCCTTGCGCTGCTCGAAGGCGGCGAGCCTGGTCTCGAGGCCGCTGCGCTGCGCGCCGTCGAGCGTGCCGGTCTGGTCGATCACGCGCGCGGTGAGCGCAGGGACCGGCAGCAGGCCTTGCGCGAATGCGCCGCCCATCGTCAGCAGCATGAGTGCCGCAAGGAGGCGTGCGGCCCATTCCAGAAACACCGCGGAACCGGCTTTGCCGGGCCGCTGGTGTTGCCCCCGGTGAGGGGGAAGGCGCAGTGACACGAAGTGCACGAAGACTGGGGGAGGTTACTTTTTCGGGGTGCTGAAGTCGACCGTTGGAGGCACGGAGATCTGCGCTTCGTTCTGCACCGTGAAGGTCGGCTTCGGCGCGTAGCTGAAGATCTTGGCCGTGATGTTGGTCGGGAAGCTGCGCGCGAGCACGTTGTACTCCTGCACCGTCTCGATGTAGCGGTTGCGCGCCACGGTGATGCGGTTCTCGGTGCCCTCGAGCGTCACGCGCAGGTCGCGGAATGCCTGGTTGGCCTTGAGATCGGGGTAGCGCTCCGACACCGCCATCAGCCGCGACAGCGCCGAGGAAAGCTCGCCCTGTGCCTGCTGGAACTTGGCGAAGGCCTCCGGATTGTTCAGCGTCTCGGGCGTGACCTGGATCGACGTGGCCTTGGCGCGGGCCTCGACCACCTTGGTGAGCGTGTCCTGCTCGAAGGAAGCCTCGCCCTTGACGGTGGCGACGATGTTGGGCACCAGGTCGGCACGGCGCTGGTACTGGTTGAGCACCTCGCTCCAGGCCGACTTGCTGGCCTCGTCGAGGGACTGGAACTGGTTGTAGCCGCAGCCGCTCAGGGACACGACCGCCGCAAGGATCAGGAACCAGCGCTTCATCATCATTTGCATTACCTCCGCAGAATGGGCCGAAGGTAGCATAGCTGCCCCATGGCCCTCGACCCGCTTCACGCCCTCCAGGCCGCGAACCGCGCGGCATTGCCCTTCGCTTCAGCCGCGTTCGGCACCCTGCTGATCGCGGGCGCGACCGGCGCGCTGGGCGCGGAGCTGCTGCGGCGGCTGGCGGGCAGCCACCGCCATGCCCATACCCGGGTGCTGGCGCGCGAGCCGATCCGCGACGGGCTGCGCGGCGTGGAAGCCTGCCTGAGCCCTAGCCAGCCGATCGCGCAATGGCCGCTCACCTCGGCGCACACCGCCATCGTCGCGTTCGACCCGCCGCGCCTGTATCACGACCGCGAGCGCGCGCTGTGGGTGCCCGAGCCGTCCGACCTGCCCGAGCTGTCCCGCTGGCTGCGCGCCTGCGGCGTGCAGACGCTGGCCATCGTGCAGCCGCACGACCAGGGCCGGCTGCCCGAGGCGCTGAAACGCGGCCTCGCCAGCCTCGACGAGCAGGCGGTGGTGGCCAACGGCTTCGAGCGCGTGATCCTGGTGCGCTCGGCGCGCAAGCCGGCCGATGCGAAGCTCACCAACCCCTTCGAGCGGGTGGCCGCGTGGATGCTGTCGGTGGTGCGCTTCATGGTGCCCAGCAGCGAGCAGCCGGTGCGCGCGTCGAAGGTGGCGGAGCTGGTCGACATCGCCTTGCGCATCGCGCCGCCGGGCGTGCACGTGGCCGCGCCCGAGCTGGTGTGGCGCGCGTCGCAGGGCGACATGGAAGGCGAGGCGCGGCGCTGGCTGGGGGCGCGGGCCTAGGCTGGCGCCACCACTCGCGCCGTCACTCGCGCCATTTGCGCAGCAGCTCGGCCGACTCCATCACCAGCCCCAGGTGCAGCGACACCATCGCGAGCGCCGCGCCTTCCAGGTGCGGATCGGTGCCGCGCACCAGGTCGCGCAGCACGATCACGCGGTAGTTGCGGTTGCTGGCGTCGAAGGCGGTGTTGAGCACGCAGCAGTCGGTGAAGCCGCCGTCGAGCACCACCGTCTCGATGCGCTGGTTGCGCAGCAGGAAGTCCAGGTCGGTCGGGTAGAAGGCCGAGAGCCGGCGCTTGCCGTCCACGCGCATGTCGCCGGGCTCCACGCGCGTGACCCATTCGGTCCACTTCGAGCCCTCGATGGCATGCGCGTCGGCATTCGGAATCTCGCCCACGTGCAGCGGAAAGGTGCGCCGCCAAGCGGAAGGAATGCCGTTGATGTCGTCCACGCCGCCGGGCCGCAGCACCGACCGCACATGCACGATGCGCACGCCCAGCGCGCGCACTTCGTCATGGAAGCCGTCGATGGGCGCCACCACGTCGCGGGCGCGCGGCGCAGGGCAGGGGCAGTCGGGGTCGTCGTCGAGATGGCCCCGGTGCATGTCGATGGAAACCACGGCCGTCGTCGCCGGGTTCAGGTAGTCGGCGAACTTCGCCGCGTCGAGCTCGCGCTCCTCGTTGTAGACCCAGGCCTTCATCGGCGTTCTTCCCGCACATAGGGTTGGCCCAGCGCACCGGGCTCTTCATCGGCGCCGCGCCGCGAGAGCGCGACCCACACCATCACGCCCAGCGTCACCGCATAGGGCGTCATCATCACGAAGTACTGCGGCAGCTGCACGCCGGCGGCGGCCAGCTGCGGAATCAGCGCCTCGATGCAGCCGAACAGCAGCGCGCCCACCAGTGCCTTCCACGGCGACCAGCGCGAGAAGATCACGAGGCCCACCGCGATCCAGCCGCGCCCGCCGGTCATGCCCGCGATCCACAGCTTGGTGCTGACCACCGAGATGTACGCGCCCGCCAGCCCCACCAGCGCCGAGCCCGCGAGCACCGCCGCGAAGCGCCATGCCGTCACGCGGATGCCGGCGGCGTCGGCCGCCTGCGGGTTCTCGCCCACGGCGCGCAGTCGCAGGCCGGTGGAGGTGCGCGCGAAGAACCACGCCACCGCGCCGAAGATCGGCAGCGTGAGCCACACCATCGCGTTCTGCTCGAACAGCCTGCCCACGCCAGGGAGCATCGACAGCGGCCACAGGCCCATCGCTCCGATGCCTTCCGTCGCGTGGTTGGTCCACTCGGCCATCGAACCGACCAGCGCCGTGAGCCCCTGGCAAAAGAACACCAGCGCCAGCCCTGCGATCACCTGGTTCACCCGCAGCCAGATCACCATCACCGCGAACAGCACCGACACCACGCTGGCCGCGAGCATGGCCAGCACCAGCGAAACCGCCGGCTGGCCGATCACGATCTGCGCGCCGATGCCGGCCAATGCGCCCACCAGCATCAGGCCTTCAGCGCCGAGCGCGAGCACGCCCGCGCGCTCGCAGATGATCAGGCCGAGCGCCGCGAGCGCGTAGGGCACCGCGAAGTCCGGCGTGCTAGCCAGCCAGTTGAGAACGATGCCTCCGCTCATGCCGAAGCCTCCGCGCCCACGCGCCGCAGCCGGTGGCGAATGAAGAAATCGCTGGACGCCACGCACACCACGATGATGGCCTGTATGAGCTGCACCATCGAGAACGGCACCTGGTAGAACACCTGCAGGCTGCGCCCGGTGACGAACAGCGCCGCAACCAGGAGCGCCACCACCGTGGCCGCCAGCGGGTTGTTGCGCGCAAGGAAGGCAATGAGGATGCCGGAGAAGCCGTAGCCCTGATAGAACGCCTGCGTGAGCCGGCCTTCCTGCCCCGCCGCGACAGCGAAGCCCGCGAGCCCGGCCATCGCACCCGACAGCAGCACCGCGCCGTAGATGGTGCGCCGCACCGGCACGCCGTTGGCATGCGCCACGCGCGGGTTGGCATCGACGAAGCGCAGGTACAGGCCCGCGCGGCTCACGCTCACCAGCCACCATGCGAGCAGCGCGACCACGCCCGCGAGCAGGATCGAGCTGCCCACGCCGGCGCCGATCTCGGGCAGCCGCTCGAATGCGCGGAACTGCGGCGAATAGGGAAAGTTGTCCTTCGGGTCCTTCCAGCTTCCGTACACCAGGTGCAGCAGGAAGTTGGCCGCCATGTAGTTGAGCATCAGCGTCGAGATGATCTCGTTCACGCCGAGCTTCAGCTTGAGCCATGCCGGTCCCAGCACCCACAGCAGGCCGCAGCCGACGGCCGCGACGAACATCAGCGGCAGGCGCAGGTTCTCGGGGCCGATCTGCCACATCGACACCGCCGTGGCGCCGATGGCGCCCCAGATCATCTGGCCCTCGAGCCCGAGGTTCCAGAAGCGCGCGCGGAACGCGATGGCGCCAGCCAGTCCGACGAGGATCATCGGCGCGGCCTGGAACAGCACCGCGCGGAAGTTCTGTCCGTCGAGGAAGGTCTGCGTGACGAACTCGTTGGCCAGTTCGTCGGCGGGCACGCCGGCCATCACCAGGATCGCGGCGGAAATGGCAAAGCCCACCAGCAGCGCCGCCGCGAGGATCAGCGCCTGCCAGCGCCACGCCATGTGCTGGCGTATCTCCAGCGCATAGCGGCGGCGCGCGAGCGGCTGGGGTTGCGGCGACTTTGCCGCGATGGTCTTCGGTGCGCTTGCCATGTTTGCGGAGAGGGATGCTTCAACCATGGTCCACCATCGCCTGCCCTATCGCCTGCCGGTCGGCCGGCTGCGCGAACTCGCCGGCGATGCGCCCGCGCGTCATCACGCCCACGCGGTCGGCCAGCTGCAGCACTTCGTCGAGGTCTTCGCTGATCAGCAGCACCGCCGCGCCGCCGTCGCGGGCGGCGCGAAGGCGCGCATGCACCTCGGCGCTGGCACGCACGTCGAGCCCGCGGCTCGGGCTGTGCGCGAGCACCAGAGTCGGCGACTTGCCGAACTCGCGCGCCAGCACCAGCTTCTGCGCATTGCCGCCCGACAGCAGCGCCGCCTTCTGTGCGACCGAGCGCACGCCCTGCACGTCGAAGGCGCGCACGGCTTCCTGCGTGTCCGCCTGTATGCGGCCCCGGCGCAGGCGCCACACCGGGCCGTAGCGGCCGGTGTGCACGCGGCCGATGGCGTAGTTCTCCGCCACCGACAGGCCGCCCGCGAGCGCGAGCCCGTAGCGGTCGGCCGGAATCGCGGCAATGCCGATGCCGCGCCGCGTGGACGCGGCCATGGTCTTCAGGTCGCCGTGGCCTTCGAGCCGGATCTCGCCTTCGGTCGCCTCGCCCGGCAGGCCCATGATGGCGCCCGCCAGCTCGCCTTGCCCGTTACCGCCGACGCCGGCAAGGCCGTAGATTTCGCCGGCATGCAACTCCAGGTCGACACCGTCGAGCACCCGGCGGCCTTCCGGCGAAGCGGGCGTGCGCAGCCCGCGCACCGTGAGGCGCACCGGTCCGCGCGAAGCGGCCGGGGCCTGGAAGCCCTGGCTGGCGATCGACTCGCCCACCGTGAGCTTCACCAGTTCGGCGGCCGTGGTGTCGGCCGGGTTCAGCGTGGCCACCGTGCGGCCGCCGCGCATTACCGTCACGCGGTCGGCGTATGTTTTCACGTCGGCCATCTTGTGCGTGACCAGCACCACCGCGGCGCCCTTGCGCGCGAGGCCCTGCACCGTCTGCAGCAGGCGCGCGGCCTCCTGGTCGGTGAGCACGGCGGTGGGCTCGTCGAGGATCAGGATGCGCGCGCCCGCGAGCAGCACCTTGAGGATTTCCACGCGCTGCTGTTCGGCAATCGAAAGTGCATCGACGCGCTTGGACGGATCGATGTCGAAGCCCAGCTCCGAGGCCTTGTTGCGGATGTCGCGCTCTATCTCGCGCAGCCTTTCGCCGTGGCTCTGGAAGCCGACAGGCGGCGGCGCGGTGAGCAGGATGTTCTGCGCCACGGTGAACGGCCGCACCAGCTTGAAATGCTGGTGAACCATGCCGATGCGCTGCCGGGCCGCATCGCGCGGCCCGGCGAAGCGCACCGCGTTGTCGTCCACCAGCAGCTGCCCGGCTTCGGGCGCATAGAGCCCGGCCGCGATGTTCATGAGCGACGACTTGCCCGCGCCGTTCTCCCCCAGCAGCGCATGCACCTCGCCCCAGCGCGCGGTGAAGTGGGCGTCGGTCAGCGCGGCGAAGCCGTCGAAGGACTTGCGGATGCCGGTGAGTTCCAGTGCGTTGGGCATGGGCCTGCTTACTTCTGCGTGACCACGCCCTTGACGAACCAGTCCATCTTCCAGAGGTCTGCGTCCGACAGCACCGCGCCCTTGGCGACGCGCTCCTTGCCGTCGCGGTCGGCGAGCGGGCCGGCGTAGATCTGCTTGCCCTTCATGATCGCGTCGCGCTCGGCGGTGATGAGCGCGGCCTTGTCCTTGGGCACGGCCGGGCCGAAGCCGGCGATGTCGGTGCCGCCGTCCTTCATCTCGATGAAGGCGCCGTACGGGGCAGGCTTCCAGTTGCCGGCCATGATCTTCTTGAGCTCCGGCGCCAGGAAGCGGTCCCACACCCACACGGACGAGCACAGCGTGGCCTTGGGCGCGAACTGGCGCAGGTCGCGGTGGTGGCCGGTGCCGTACACGCCGCGCTCCTGCGCCACGATCTGCGGCGTGGGGCTGTCGACGTGCTGGCCGATCACGTCGGCGCCCTGGTCGATCAGTGCGGCGGCGGCTGCGCGTTCCTTCACCGGGTCGTTCCATGCGCCGGTGTAGATCACGTTCACGGTGGCGTTGGGGTTCATCTTCTGCGCGCCGAGCGCGAAGGCGTTGACGGTCCAGTTCACCACGCCGAAGGGGTTGGCCGCGACGAAGCCGAGCTTGCCGGTCTTGGAAGCCGCGCCGGCCGCCATGCCGCAGAGGTACTGGCTCTCGTAGGTGCGGCCGTAGAACGATTCGAGGTTGCTGCCGTTGGTGGTGCCCGAGCCGTTGAGGAAGGCCACGTCGGGGTACTTGGCGGCCAGGTCCTTGAAGCTGTCGGAGTAGCCGAAGGCGGTGCCGATGACGATGTTGGCGCCGCGCTGGATGAACTTCTCCGCGGCGGGCTTGATGGCCGAGGCGTCCTCGGGCACGTTCTCGACGAACTGGATCTTCTGGCCGATTTCCTTTTCGATCTTCACGCGGGCTTCGTCGAAGGCCTGCGTCCAGCCGCCGTCGTTCTTCGGACCGAAGTAGAGCATCGCGATCTTCGGCTTGTCCTTGAGCGTGAAGCCGTCGGCGGCCGCGGCGGGCAGCGTGATGAAGAGCGCGCTGCCGGCAGCGAGGGTCATGGCAAGCCCGAGGACGGGGCCGTGGGAGGGAGTGCGCGGCATGAAGCAACCTTTCGTGAGGAGCGGGGGATAGAAGAGGGAAGGGGAGAAGGCCGTGCGGCTACATCATGAAATTGATGCGGAACACGTTGCCCTCGGGGTCGAGCAGCACCGACTGGTACCAGTTGTAGTAAGTGACGTAGGGCGCCTTCACCAGCGTGGCGCCGGCCTCCAGCGCCACCGGCACCATGCGGTCGACGTCGGCCTGGCTGTCGACGTCGATGTTCAGCAGGAACTTCACGCCGCGCGTGTCGGAGAACTCGCTCAGGTGCAGCAGCTCGTAGGCGTCGAGCGCGTTGAAGCCGAGGCTCGACTTGCCGGTGTCCAGGCCGCGGAAGATGGGAGAGCGGATGGCTTCGATCTCGGGGAAGCCGAACACGCGCTGGTAGAAGCCGCTGAGCGCGACCACGTCCTTCGCGAAGACGTTGACGTAGGACAGGTGTGCCATGGGTTCGAGCCGGCTCAGGCCGTGACCTTGGTGCCGCCGAAGGTCGTCTGCTTGACGAACTTCGATGTCAGGTGATCGCCGGAGGAAATGGGCGCGTACTTGGCGACCTCGCCGGGCGCGAGGCAGCTCGGCAGGCACTCGACCATGGCGTCGTAGTTCGGCTGGTGGAAGAACACCAGCGACTGGCGGCGGTTGGTGCTCGCCACCTCGAAGGGCGGATTGATCACGCGGTGCAGCGTGGACACCCACTGGTCGTTGGTCCACTGCATCATCAGGTCGGCGATGTTGACCACCAGCCCGCCTTCGACCTGCGGCACGTCGACCCACTGGCCGGCCTTGTTGAACACCTGCAGGCCCTTGTCGTCGGGCAGCACGATGGTGAGGCTGCCGTAGTCGCTGTGCGCGCCCGCGCGCAGCTGGCCCGGCAGCGGTTGCTCGCGCTGCGGCGGATAGCTCAGCACGCGGAACATGCTGATGTGCTCGTCGATCTTGTCGTCGAAGAAAGTCTCGGGCAGCGAAAGGCCGAGCGCGAAGATGCGCATCAGCGAGCGCGAAAGGTCGCTCATGGCCTCGAAGTAGCCTTCGTAGGCTTCGCGGAAACCGTCGATGGGCGGCCAGCTGTTGGGCTCGAAGTGCGGGCCGGCGGCGGGGCCACGGTGGTAGTCGTCGTCGGGCACGTTCGACGGGCCGATGGAGAACGACTCCTTCAGGTCGCCGGGCGCGGCTTCTTCCAGGCTGTACGACAGGCCCTCCTCGCCCACCGCGCTGTAGCCGCGCACCGCGTCTTCGCGCGGCCGGTCGACCTTGCGCTTCTCGGCCAGCGGCATGTCGAAGAACTTGCGCGAGAGCGAGGACACGCGCTCTATCAACCCGGGCGCGATGCCGTGGTTGGTGATGACGAGAAAGCCGATGCTTCGGCAGGCTTCGTCGACTTTTCTCGCGACCGCCGACTTGCCTTCGGCGGTGCCGTCGAAGTAGGGCGCGAGATCGATGATGGGAACGGACAGCAGGGTCATGGCGGCTTCCTCATTCAGTCAGTCATGCGTTCGTGCATGCGTTGGCATGCCTTTCGCCATGCAACGTCTGTGCCAGTTGGACCAAATGGACAAATCGCATGGGCCGCGTCAGCATGGTGCGCGGCGAGGCTCTGCGCAGGTGGTCGCGACGCAAGGCGATGCACCGTGGCCTTACAGTGGTGCGCCGTCTGAAAACCGATGAACGTGAAGAGAAGAGCGAGGGAAGATGCCGAAGACCAAGGCGCTGGCCGCAGCCAGCAGCAGCACCGACAAACCGGCGCGCAAGCGCGCCAAGCCCGCCGTGCGCAGCGCGTCGGCCGTGAACCGGCGGCTGCGCCAGATCGAGGACAAGCGCAGCGCGATCCTCGGCGCGGCGCTGGGGCTGTTCTCGCGCTTCGGCCTGCACGGCACGTCGATCGACCAGGTGGCGGCGCGTGCCGACGTGTCGAAGAGCAACCTGCTCTATTACTTCGCGAACAAGGAAGAGCTGTACGTCAACGTGCTGCGCGACCTGCTCGCGCTGTGGCTCGAGCCGCTGCGCGGCTTCAGCGCCGAGCAGGATCCGGCCGAGGCCATCGGCGGCTACATCCGCCGCAAGCTGGTGGTGTCGCGCGACCGGCCCGATGCGTCGCGGCTGTTCTGCCTGGAGATGATCCAGGGCGCGCCGCTGCTGCGCGACGAACTCGACCGAGAGCTGCGCGCGCTGGTGGAGAAGAAATCGGAAGTGATCCGCGCCTGGGTCGAGGCCGGCAAGCTGGCGCCGGTCGATCCGCACCACCTGATCTTCGCGCTGTGGGCGGTGACGCAGCACTACGCTGACTTCGGCGTGCAGGTGCAGGCGCTGACGGGGCACACGCTGGAAGATGCGGCGTTCTTCGAGCAGACGGTGGAGAACGTTCAGCGCATCGTGCTGCAGGGCATTGCGCCGCGTTGAGCATTGCCTTGCTCCCTCCCCTTCCGGGGGAGGGTCGGGGTGGGGGCAGGCAGCGTATCCATCGAGCGCTCTGCCTGCCCCCATCCCAGCCTTCCCCCAGAGGGGGAAGGAGCAATTCAGTGCTGCGCCGGTGCCGCGATTTCGTGATATCGCCGGTCGAAGTAGATCAACCCCTGCGCCGCGCCACCGATCGCGATCGCCACCGCCTCGCAGAACAGCACATCGTGCGTGCCCGCGCTCGTCGCATGCACCACGCGGCAGTCGAAGGACACGGCCGCGTCGTCGAGCATCGGCGAGCCGGTGGTCTTGCTGCTCCAGCGGCCGGCGGCGAAGCGCTCGTCCATCGGCGTCTTGCCGCCGAACAATGCGGAGAGCGACTGGTGGCCGGCCGCCAGCACGTTCACGCACAGCACGCCGTTCGCCTTGAACGCCGGGTACACCGAAGCGGACCGGTTCAGGCACACCAGCAGCGTCGGCGGCTCGTCGGTCACGCTGCACACCGCCGATGCGGTGAAGCCGGCGCGGCCTGCCGGGCCGTCGGTGGTGATGATGTTCACCGCCGCGCCCAGCCGCGCCATCGCGTTGCGGTAGTCGGCCTTCTGCAGGCCGGGCGGCAGGCCGGCGGGGCTGGGCGAAGAAGCATGGGAGGCCATGGCGTTGAGCATGTGGTGCGACTCCTTCAGGCCAGCACGCAGGCTTCGTCGAAGGGCAGCCGCGGCAGGCGGCCGAACACCTTGGACGCATCGCCGTGGCCGAGGTTGATGAGGAAGTTGACGGTCCAGTCGGTGCCCTCGAAGAAGGCGGCATCGACCTTCGCCTTGTCGAAGCCCGACATCGGGCCGGCGCCCAGGCCCACCGCGCGCGCGGCCAGCAGCAGGTAGCCGGCCTGCAGGCTCGCGTTGCGGAAGGCGGTCTCGTGCGCGGCCTCGGGGCTGCCGGTGAACCAGCTGCGCGCGTCGGCATGCGGGAACAGCGTGGGCAGCTTGTCGTAGAACTTGCGGTCCCATGCGGCGATGACGGTGACCGGCGCGCTCATGGTCTTGTCGAGGTTTCCCTTGGACAGCGCGGGCGCCAGGCGCTGCTTGCCCTCGGGCGTGCGCACGAAAACGAAGCGCGCGGGCGAGCAGTTGGCGGACGTGGGTCCGAGGCTCGCGAGCGAATAGATCCGCTGCAGTTGCGCGTCGGTGACGGGTTCGTCGGTCCAGCCGTTGTGGCTGCGCGCGGCGGTGAAGAGCAGCGACAGCGCGGCGTCGTCGAGTGTGTTGGCGAGGGTGGTCATGCAGTAACGGCGGGCGCATCGACCCGCGAGAGAAAGGCCAGCAGGGTGCTGTTGAAGGCGTCGGCCTCGGTCACGCTGTGCGCGTGGCCGCCGTGCGCCATGAGGTTGAGCGTGGCATTCGGCAGTTCGTCGGCCAGGCGCTGCGAGCAGGTCCAGGGCACGAGCACGTCGTCCTTGGCGGCGGCCACCAGCGTGGGCGCGGTGATGTCGCCCAGGCGCGCGTCGATGTCGAAGGCGCGCAGCGCGGCGATGCGCGCGCGCATGTTGGCTTCGCCCGGAAAGTGCGCGAAGGCGTGATCGACCTCGTCGGCCACGCGCTTCGCATGGGCCGCGCACCATGCGGCGGGGTACAGGAAGATCGGCTGCGCTTCCACGTAGGCGCGCGGGCCCACGGCGCCCAGCAGCGCGAGCCGCGCATCGAAGCAGCGCGCCGAATGCGGGTTGGGCTTCGACCATGCGTTGACGAGCACCAGGCTGGCCACGCGCGCGGGCGCATCGAGCGCCAGCCGCAGCCCGACGAGGCCGCCGAGCGCATGGCCCGCGAAGTGGCATTGCGCGGTCCGGGTGGCGTCGAGGATCTCCAGCACGTCCCGCGCCATGTCCTCGATTGCGTATGCCTCGGGCAGCGCGGCGGGGCTGCGGCCGGTGCCGCGCTGGTCGTAGGCGACCACGCGGTGCCCGGCGGCGATCAGCGCGCCGAGCTGCGGCTGCCAGAAGCCCGCCGAGCCGCCCAGGCCCGACGACAGCAGCACGGTGGACGGTGCATCGGACGGCCCGTGCACCTCGTAGTGCAGCGAAGGCATGCGGCGCCTCAGCCCTTCTTGCCGATGTGCGCGATCGAGGCGATCTCGATCAGCGCGTCGGGCTTCACCAGGCCGCACTGGATGCAGTAGCGCGCGGGCTTGGTGCCGGGAAAGAACTCGGCGTACACCGCGTTGATCTTCGCGTAGTCGGCCCAGTCCTTGAGCATGATCTGGTTGAAGGTCACGTCGTCCATGGTGCCGCCGGCGGCCTCGACCACGCCCTGGATGATGGTGAGCACGTGCCTGGCCTGCGCGCTCGCGTCGCCGACGTGCACCACGTTGTTGTCCTTGTCGAAGGGCAGCGTGCCCGACACGTAGAGCACGCCGTCGGCGAGCGTGCCGGGAACGTAGGGCGCGAGCGGCACGCCGGTGCCGGGAGGGATGATGGCTTGCTTGGGCATGGGGAACTCCTCGAAGTGAATCAGGCGATGGCCGTTTCGGCCGATGCAGGTTGGGAAACGGCTTGTGGCGCGAAGGTGGTGCAGAACTGGTCCACCGTGGAGACCCATCCGAAGAAGGTCTCGACGTTGTAGACGGACGCCTTCTGGATCGCCGGGCCGCCGAGTTCGTGCGTGGCGTCTTCCAGCATCACGGCGAAGTACTCGAGATGGAAGGCGTCGCGCAGCGTCGACTCCACGCACACGTTGGTGGCGATGCCGGTGAACGCGAGGTGTCGTATGCCGCGCGCGCGCAGCGTGCTGTCCAGCGTGCTGTTGAAGAAGCCGCTGTAGCGCGTCTTGGGCACGACGATGTCGCCGGGCAGGGGCTTCATCTGGTCGATGAGTTCGTAGTCCCAGCCGCCCTTGGCGAGGAACTTGCCCTGCAGTTCGGGCCTGGCGCGCATGGTCTTGAGCGCGTTCGACTTGTGCCAGTTGGGCGAGCCGGGGCCGCCGGCTTCCACGTAGGCGGCGTCCCAGCCGTTCTGCAGGAACACGACCAGCATGCCGGCCGCGCGCGCTGCCGCGATGGCGCGCAGGATGTTGGCGATGGTGCCTTGTGCGCCGGAGATGTCGAAGCCGGCCGAGTCGACATACCCGCCGATCGAGGCATAGGCGTTCTGCATGTCGACGACGATCAGCGCCGAGTCGCTGGCGTGCATTGCGAGCGGCTCGGGCCGTGCCGGCAGCACCAGCGGCGCGGGCATGCCGGGCAGGCGCGGCGCGCCGACGGGCGTGCTCGAGGTGAGCGTGGTGTTGCGTGCGGGTGCGTTCATGTGGCGCTCCTCGTTCAGGCGGCCAGGCGCTCGGGCTCGACCTGCGACGGCACGGGGCTCTGCACGTGCGCGCGGCTCTTCATGAGCGGCTGGATGCGCTCGCCGAAGGCCTCCACGCCCAGCACGAAGTCGTCGAAGGTCAAGAGCACGCCTTCGGTGCCAGGCACCTCGGCCACTTCGTCGAGCATGCGCGCGACGCTTTCGTACGAACCCACCAGCGTGCCCATGTTGATGTTCACGGCGGAGGTCGGGTCGGCCATCTGGCGCACGTTGGTGTCGGCGCCCGATTTGGTGTCGGCCGCGCCCTGCTGGCCCAGCCATGCAATGGCCTCGTGGTCGGCGCCGGCCTTGTAGTGCTCCCACTTGGCGCGCGCGGCCTCGTCGGTTTCGTCCGTGATCACCATCATCAGCACGTAGGTGGTGACATGGCGGCCGGTCTTCGCGGTGGCTTCGATGAGCTTCTGGGCCGCGGGCGCAAAGGCCTTGGGCGTGTTCACGCCCTTGCCGAAGCAGAAGTTGTAGTCGGCGTACCTGGCGGAGAACTCCATGCCCGCGTCGCTCTGGCCGGCGCAGATCACCTTCATGTCGGCCTGCGGTTGCGGGCTCATGCGGCAGTCGTCCATCTTGAAGTGCTCGCCCTTGAAGTCCGACTGGCCGGTGCCCCAGAGGTCGCGCAGCACCTGGATGTATTCGCTGAGGTATTGGTAGCGCGTGCCGAAGAACTGGTCGCCGGGCCACATGCCCATCTGCGAGTACTCGGGGCGCTGCCAGCCGGTGACCAGGTTCAGCCCGAAGCGGCCGTTGGAGATGGAATCGATGGTCGAGGACATGCGCGCGACGATGGCCGGCGGCATGACCAGCGAGGCGGCGGTGGCGAACAGCTTGATCTTGCTGGTGACTGCCGCGAGGCCGGCCATGAGCGTGAACGACTCCAGGTTGTGGTCCCAGAACTCCGTCTTGCCGCCGAAGCCGCGCAGCTTGATCATGGACAGCGCGAAGTCCACGCCGTAGCGCTCGGCCTTCAGCGTGATCTGCTTGTTGAGCTCGAAACTGGGCTTGTACTGCGGGGCGTTCTCGGAAAGCAGCCAGCCGTTGTTGCCGATGGGAATGAAGATGCCGACGTTCATGGAAGGACTCCTGTTGCGTGATTGCGCAGCTCCTTGCATGCGGCGTGCCAGCTGGATAAGTCGTTTTAAATCAATGACTTAATAGGATTCATCGACTCTTGTTTGACCATTTGGTCCCAAACGGAGCAGGCGATTCGCAAGGATTGCGGCAAGCCGGTGCGGGCCGTGCCAAAGCGGTGCAGTCCCCTCGTCACGGACGGCGCGGCAGAATCACGCCATGCCCAAGACTCCACTCCGCGCCGCAGCGGCCATCGGCGGCACCGCCGATGACGTCGAAGCGGCCTTCTACGAAGCGCTGCAACGCGGCGACATCGATGCGCTGATGGCCTGCTGGGCCGACGAGGACGAGGTGTTCTGCGTACACCCCGGCGGCCCGCGGCTGGTGGGCGCGGTCGCGATCCGCGCCGCCTTCGAGCAGATGTTCGGCAACGGCGCCATCCACGCCACGCCCGCGCGGGTGCGCAAGATCGAGTCGCTCGCGAGCGCGGTGCACAACGTGCTGGAGCGCATCGAGGTGCTCACGGCCGAGGGCCCGCGCCACGCCTTCGTGCTGGCCACCAACGTCTATCACAAGACCGCGCAGGGCTGGCGGCTGGTGGCGCACCACGCAAGCCCGGGCAGCGCGCGAGAACCCGACGACGCGAACGATCCGCCCCAGACCCTGCATTGATCGATGCCGTCTTTCGTTCCTTCAACGCCTTCTTCCTCTTCTTCAGGCCCCTCTCCCCTGACGGCCATGGGCTACACGGCGCCGCGCTGGCTGCCCGGCGGCAACCTGCAGACGATCTGGCCCGCGCTCTATGCACGGCGCTTCGACGGACCGGCGCCGGTCTACCGGCGCGAGCGCTGGCAGACGCCCGATGGCGACTTCATCGACGTCGACTTCGTCGACGCGCCGCAGCAGCAGGCGCCGCTGCTCGTGCTGTTCCACGGGCTGGAGGGCTCTTCGCGCAGCCATTACGCCGAAGCCTTCGCCGCGTTCGCCGCCTCGCAGGGCATGGCTTTCGCGGTGCCGCATTTCCGCGGCTGCAGCGGCGAGCTGAACCTGGCGCCGCGCGCCTATCACTCGGGCGACTTCGAGGAGATCGGCTGGATCCTCGCGCGCATGCGCGAGCAGCATGCACGCAACGGCGGCGGCCCGGTGCTGGCCGCGGGCGTGTCGCTGGGCGGCAATGCGCTGATGCGATGGGCCTGCGAGGCCGGTGAAACGGCTGCCGGCGTGGTGAACGCGGTGGCCTCCGTATGCGCGCCGCTCGACCTGGCCGCGGGCGGCCAAGCCATCGGCCGGGGCTTCAACAAGCTGGTCTACACGCGCATGTTCCTCGCGACCATGAAGCCCAAGGCGATGGCCAAGCTGGCGCAGTTCCCGGGCCTGTTCGACCGCGACCGCCTGCTGGCCGCGCGCGACCTCTATGCCTTCGACAACATCTTCACAGCGCCCCTGCACGGCTTTCGCGATGCCGACGACTACTGGGCCCGGGGCTCGGCCAAGCCGCACCTGGCCTCGATCCGCGTGCCCGCGCTGGTGGTGAATGCGCGCAACGACCCGTTCATTCCCGCCGCCAGCCTGCCGCAGCCCGGCGAGGTCGGGGCGCATGTCACGCTGTGGCAGCCCGCGCACGGCGGCCACGTGGGCTTTCCCATGGGACTGCCGCCGGGGCACGTGCGCGGCATGCCCGAGCGAGTGGGCGGCTGGTTGGCCCGCCACGCCTGAGGGCGAGCAAAATAGCTTCATGGATGACATCGTCAAACAGGCACTCGCCAAGTGGCCCAACGTGCCGCACTGCTACGGCTGGCTCGGGTTGGACGCGCGCGGCAACTGGTACATGCGCGACGACCGCACGCAGTCCCAGGGACCGTTCCGCACGGCCAAGGGATCGATGCTCAGGCACGACAAGCTGATCGACTTCATTCACCGCAACTACGAGCACGACGACGAAGGCCAGTGGTTCTTCCAGAACGGGCCGCAGCGCGTGTACGTGGAGCTGGAGGCGGCGCCGCTGGTGTGGCGCGTGGCCGAGCAGGGCAACGGCGGTTTCACCGTCACCGCGCACACCGGGCAGCCGGTCGAGGTGACGGGCTGCCTGCTCGACGAGGATGGCCGGCTGTACCTGTCTTCGCCCGTCGGGCTGGGGTTGGTGCACACGCAGGACGTGGGCATCGCCGCGGAGGCCATCGAACGCGGTCTCTGGACGCCGGAGGACGTGCGTGCAGAACTGCTGCCCGGCCGCTTCGGGCACGTGCTGAGCCCGGCGCAACACCACGCCGAAGCCGCTGCAGCTGCACGCCCATGAAAAAAGCCGGCACTGGGCCGGCTTCGTTCTTGAGACTAGGGTAAACGCCTAGTTGGCAGCGGGAGCGCTTGCCGCGGGGGCTGCTGCCGCCGCGGGGGCCGCGGGTGCGGCAGCCGCGGCGCCGGCCGCAGCTGCGGGAGCCGCTCCAGCAGCGCCTTCGGCGGCGGGTGCATCGGCGGAGGCGGCCGGGGCCGGGCGATCGGGCACCGGGAACTTGGCGCCGCCTGCATTGGCCATGTAGACCACGGCACGGCCCACTTCGAGGTCTTCGAAGTCGCCGCCGCCCTGGGCGGGCATGGCGCCCTTGCCCTTCAGGGCGTGTTCGAGAAGCGTGGCGTAGCCCTGGCCGATGCGGGGGCCCCAGGCTGCCGCGTCCTGGAAGTGCGGCGCGCCGGGGATGCCGGGCGAGCCATGGCAGGTGGCGCACTGGGCCTTGAAGACGGTCTCGCCGGTGGCCAGCGGACGGTTGGCGTCGCGGATCTCGATGGCGCCGACCTTCTTGAGGCGTTCCGCCACTTCACGGTCGCGCGCTTCCTTGGTCACGCCGTAGAGGGCCATGTTGTCGCCCTGCGCGGTGCCCGAGGGCTTGTCGCCCGAGACCACGTAGGAGACAAGACCCACGATGATCAGGATCGGGGCGATGAAGGAAAAAAATACCGCGAGAAGCAGCTGCTTCGGGTTCTTGATCGGCCCGGTGTGGGCTTCTTCTGTGGCCTGGTAATGCGGGTCTGCGCTCATTGGCGTCCTCAATATCGGGGGCTCGTCGGGGGGCTTTTCCTAACCAACCGGCGATTATAGAGAGACCCCTTGCCCAAGCGGGCAAGGGACCTACCCTTAGCGGACGCCGAAGTTTCTCAACGCATCAGCCCTTGTTGCCGTCGCGCGTGGCCCAGCCGCCACCCAGCGTCTTGTACAGAGTGACCTGGTTCTGCAGCTGCAGCAGCTGCGTGGTCACCGCCGACTGCTGCGCCGCGAACAGCGAACGCTGGGCGTCGAGCAGGTCGAGCGCGCTGGCGATGCCGTTGCGATAGCGCAGGTCGGACAGCTTGAAGCGCACCGCTTCCGAGTCGGCCTGCGCACGCAGCGCGCGCACCTGCTCGCCCAGCGTGGCGCGGCCCGCGAGGGCGTCCGCCACTTCGCGGAACGCCGTCTGGATCGACTTCTCGTACTGCGCCACCGCGATCTCGCGTCCGGCCTTGGCCGACTCGAGGGTCGCGCGGTTGCTGCCCGCGTTGAAGATCGGCAGCGTCACCGTCGGTGCGAACGACCAGGCCTTGGAGCCGCGGTCGAACAGGCCCGAGAACTCGGTGCTCGCGGTGCCGATGGAGCTGGTCAGCGACACGCGCGGGAAGAAGTTCGCGCGCGCCGCGCCGATGTTGGCGTTGGCCGCGATCAGCTGCTGCTCCGCCGAGCGGATGTCCGGCCGTTCGGCCAGCAGGTCCGAGGGCAGGCCGGCCGGCACATCGGGCATCGGCTTGATGCCGTTGAGGCCCTTGGCGCCGCCCGCCGTGGCTTCGGCCGGCACCGGCGCGCCCAGCAGCAGGGCGAGCGCGTTCTCGTCTTCGGCACGGGCGCGCAGCTGCTGCGCATAGGCGGCGCGCGCGCTTTCGAACTGCCCGTTAGCGGCCTGGTAGTCGAGCTCGGAAGACACGCCGTTGTCGAAGCGCAGCTTCGTGAGGCGCACCGACTCTTCGCGCGTGACCATGGTCTGGCGCGTGATCTCGAGCAGCTCGTCGTCGGCCAGCAGCGTGAGCCAGCCGTTCGCGACCGACGCGATCAGGCTGATCTGCACCGCCTTGCGCGTTTCGTCGGTGGCCAGGTACTGCGCCAGGGCCTGGTCCTTCAGCGCGCGGATGCGGCCGAAGAAGTCCAGCTCCCAGGCGGTGAAGCCGAAGTTGACGCTGTACTGCGAGGCCACGCTGCCCATGCCGGGCTCGATGCCCTGGTACGGGTTGGGGCCCGAGCGTGAGCCGGTGCCCGTGACGCCCAGCGCCGGGAACAGCGCCGAGCGCTGGATCTGGAACTGCGCGCGCGCCTGTTCGATGTTGAGCACCGACACCCGCAGGTCGCGGTTGTTCGCCAGCGCCGTCTGGATCAGGCCCGCCAGGCGCGGGTCGGTGAAGAAGTCCTGCCAGGCCAGGTTGGCCGCGGCCTGTCCGGCCGGCTGCGCCGGGTCGCCCGGGAAGGTGGTCGGCACCGGCGCGGCGGGGCGCTCGTAGGTCGGGATCAGCGAGCAGCCGGCCAGCAGCATTGCCGCTGCCAGGGCTGTGGGAATCAGTTTCTTAGTCATGCTTTGGTTCCTCCGTAATGCCGGCTGCTTCCGCATGCCGCTTGTCGGCTTCGCGCTGGCGCGCGCTGCCCTTGAACAGGCTGCGCACCACCACGAAGAACACCGGCACGAAGATCACCGCCAGCGCCGTGCCCGTCACCATGCCGCCCAGCACGCCGGTGCCGATGGCACGCTGGCTGGCCGAGCCGGCGCCCGATGCGAGCACCAGCGGCAGCACGCCCAGGCCGAAGGCCAGCGAGGTCATCACGATCGGGCGGAACCGCAGGTGGGCGGCGGCCAGTGCCGATTCGATGACGCCCTTGCCCTGCGCCTGCAGGTCCTTGGCGAACTCGATGATCAGGATCGCGTTCTTCGCGGAGAGGCCGATGATGGTGATCAGCCCCACTTGGAAGTACACGTCGTTCGAATAGGCGCGCAGCATCGTTGCCAGCAGCACGCCCAGCACGCCCAGCGGCACCACCAGGATCACCGACAGCGGGATCGACCAGCTTTCGTACAGCGCGGCCAGGCACAGGAACACCGCCAGGATCGCGAAGCCGTAGAGCACGATGGCCTGCGAACCCGCGAGCTTTTCTTCACGCGACTGGCCGGTCCATTCGAAGCCGAAGCCTTGCGGCAGCTGCGAGGCGAGCTTTTCCATCTCGGCCATCGCGGCGCCGGTGCTGTAGCCGGCCGCCGCGTCGCCGCTGATGCGGATCGCGGGGTAGCCGTTGTAGCGCACCGTCTGCGTGGCGCCCGTGACCCACTTGGTGGTCGCGAAGGCCGACAGCGGCACCGGCAGGCCCTGCGTGTTGCTGGCGTTCAGCTTGAGCAGGTCGTCGGGCTGCATGCGCGCCGGCGCATCGGCCTGTACCACCACGCGCTGCAGGCGGCCGCGGTTCGGGAAGTCGTTGATGTAGCTCGAACCCAGCGCGGTCGACAGCGTCGCGTTGATCGCGTCGAAGCTCACGCCCAGTGCGTTCGCCTTGTCGCGGTCGATGTCGATCTGCAGTTGCGGCGCGTCTTCCAGGCCGTCAGGGCGAACCTGCGACAGGATCTTGCTCTGCGAGGCCATGCCCAGCAGCTGGTTGCGTGCGTTGATCAGCGCCTCGTGGCCTGCGCCCGAGCGGTCCTGCAGGCGGAAGCTGAAGCCGCTGGCGTTGCCCAGTTCGGGAATGGGCGGCGGGCTCAGCGGGTAGATGAAGGCGTCGCGGATGCCCGACAGCGCGCCGAAGGCACGGCCGGCCAGCGCGCTGGCCGAGTGGGCCGGGTCCTTGCGCTCGTCCCAGTCCTTCAGCGTCACGAAGGCGAGGCCCGCGTTCTGGCCCTGGCCCGAGAAGCTGAAGCCCATCACGCCCACCATGCTCTGCACTTCGGGCTGCTTCAGGATGAAGCCCTCGACCTGCTGCATGACCGACAGCGCGCGTTCCTGCGTGGCGCCCGGGGGCAGCTGCACGTTCACGATGATGTTGCCCTGGTCTTCCTGCGGCAGGAACGAGCTGGGCAGGCGGGTGTAGGTGAACACCACCGCGCCGATGATCGCGACGTAGATCACGAGGTAGCGCGCGGCGCGGCGCAGAACGCGCGCGACGAGGCTTTCGTAGCCCTTGGCCGTGCGGGAGAAGCCGCGGTTGAACCAGCCGAAGAAGCCGCGCTTCTCGTGGTGGTGGCCTGCTTCCACGGGCTTGAGCAGCGTGGCGCACAGCGCCGGCGTAAGCGACAGCGCCATGAACGCCGAGAAGCCGATCGACGCCACCATCACCGCCGAGAACTGGCGGTAGATGTTGCCGGTCGAGCCCGCGAAGAAAGCGAGCGGCACGAACACCGACACCAGCACCACGGTCACGCCGATGATGGCGCCGGAGATCTGGCGCATGGCCTTGCGCGTGGCTTCGAGCGGCGACAGCCCCTCTTCGCTCATGATGCGCTCGACGTTCTCCACCACCACGATGGCGTCGTCCACCACGATACCGATCACCAGCACCATGCCGAACATGGTCAGCACGTTGATCGAGAAGCCCAGCGCCAGCAGCGACGCGAAGGTGCCCAGCAGCGCGATCGGCACCACGATGGTCGGGATGATCGTGTAGCGCCAGTTCTGCAGGAACAGGAACATCACCACGAACACCAGCGCCACGGCTTCCAGCAGCGTCTTGACCACTTCGGTGATCGAGATCTGCACGAAGCGCGAGCTGTCGTACGGAATGGCCCACTTCACGCCCTGCGGGAAGTAGCGCTCGAGTTCGGCCATCTTGGCGCGGATCGCCTTGGCCGACTGCAGCGCGTTGCCGTTGGGCGTGGGCTGCACGCCCACGCCGACCGCCGGCACGCCGTTCAGGCGAGCCGAGGTGGCGTACGACTGGCCGCCGAGCTCGACACGGGCCACGTCCTTCAGCCGCACGGTCGAGCCGTCGGTGTTGGCGCGCAGCACGATGTCCTTGAACTGGTCGACGTTGGCGAGCTGGCCGTTCACCACCACGGTGGCCGCGATGGCCTGGCCGGGGATGTTGGGCAGGTCGCCGATGGTGCCGGAGGACACCTGCGCGTTCTGTGCGCGGATCGCGTTGTTGACGTCGGTGGCCGACAGGTTGTAGCCCTGCAGCTTGGCCGGGTCGATCCAGATGCGCATCGCGTTCTCGGAGCCGAACAGCTGGGCCTGGCCCACGCCGACCACGCGCTGCAGTTCGGGCACCACGTTGCGCGCGGCATAGTCGCCGAGCGCCACCGGGTCGAAGTTCGGGTTGTCGGAGGACAGCATCACGAACATCAGGAAGTTGTTGCGAGACTTGTCCACGCGCACGCCCTGCTGCGTCACGGCGGCGGGCAGGCGCGGCGTCGCGCGCGACAGCCGGTTCTGCACGTCCACCTGCGCGAGGTCGTCGTTGGTGCCGGCCTCGAAGCTGATCGTGATGGAGCCGGTGCCGTCGGCCTGGGCCACCGATTCCATGTAGATCAGGCCCGGCGAGCCGTTCATTTCACGTTCGATGACGGACAGCACGCTGTCCTCGAGCGTCTGGGCCGAGGCGCCGGGGTAGGCGACGTTGATCACGATGGCGGGAGGCGCCACCGGCGGGTACTGCGAGATCGGCAGCTGGGTGATTGCCACGCCGCCCACCACGAGGATGAACAGTGCGATCACCCACGCGAAGATCGGGCGGTCGATAAAAAATTTGGCCATTTGCGGGCGCGCTCCTGATTACTTCTTCTCGGCCGTGGCCGCCGGTTCGGCGGCGGCAGGCGCCGCCGCAGCCGGCTTGGCCGCTGCGGCGGGGTTCGGCTTGGTCCACGGCACCGCCTTCACGGGCGTGCCCGGCGGCATCATCTGCAGCTTCTGGAAGCCGTCGACCATCACCTGTTCGCCGGCCTTCAGGCCGTCGAGCACCACCCACTGGTTGTCCTTGGCGGCGCTGATCTTCACGTTGCGCTTGGACAGCTTGCCGTCCTTGTCGACCACCGTGACGGTGTCGCCCTGCTGGGTGCGCGTGACCGCTTGCTGCGGCAGCGTGATCGCGTTGGTGGCCTGGGCCTGCTCCAGCCTCACGCGAACGTACAGGCCGGGCAGCAGCTCGCCCTTGGGGTTGGGCACTTCGGCGCGCAGCATGATCTGGCCGGTGGTCGAGTCGACCGTGAGGTCGGAGAACAGCAGCTTGCCTTCCAGTGCGTATTCGCTGCCGTCTTCCAGCACCACGCGGACGCTGGCGGCTTCCTCGCTGCCGGCGCGCTTGTACTGGCCGTCGGCCAGCGCGCGGCGCAGCTTCAGCACGTCGGTGGCCGACTGAGTGAAGTTGACGTACACGGGGTTGATCTGCTGCACCACGGCCAGCTCGGTGGCTTCGCCCTGGCCCACCAGCGCGCCTTCGGTCACGAGGGCGCGGCCGATGCGGCCCGAGATGGGCGAGGTCACGTCGGCATAGCCGAGGTTGATCTTGGCGGTCTGCACGGCGGCGCGGCCGGAAGCCACGTCGGCCTCTGCGGTCTTCTGCGAGGCCACGGCCGTCGCGTATTCCTGCTTGCTCACGGCGTTGGCCTCGACCAGCGGCTTGTAGCGGTCGGCCAGGGCCTTGGCCTGCACGGCATTGGCTTCGGCGCGGGCCAGCGTGGCCTGCGCGTTCTGCAGGGCGGCGGCCAGCGGTGCGGGGTCGATGCGGAACAGCAGCTGGCCGGCCTTCACGTCGCTGCCTTCGCGGAACTCGCGCTTGAGCAGGATGCCCGAGGCGCGGGCGCGGACCTGGGCGACGCGCGAAGCCTCGAGGCGGCCGGGGAGTTCGGTGACGAGGCCGACGTCGCCGGGAGCAGCCACCACCACGCCGACTTCGGGTGCCGGGTGAGCGCCACCGGGTGCGCCTGCGCCGGCGGGCGCGTCGCTCTTGCCACAGCCCGCGAGGACCAGCAGGGCGACGGCGGCCACGGTCGCGAGACGCGGCGAAAAGGACGATTGACGCGAAACATGCAGGAGAGGCATGCGATTCCTTTGAAGCGAAGACGGGAGATGGCGCGTTCTCGGGCGAGCCGGAAACCTGTACGGGCAGGTGGGCCATCGGGGAAGCCCGGTAGTTTACATACATTCATGGATGTATAGTGACGGCCGTGCAATGGCCCCACGATCCGGAAAGGGCGTTGCTTTACAAATCAGGAGACTTGGTGGCACGTCGTACGAAGGAAGAAGCAATGGCCACGCGTCATCGGTTGCTCGATGCCGCGGAGCTGCTGTTTCAGGCGCAAGGCGTCTCGCAGACCACGCTGCAGCAGATCGCGCAGCAGGCGGGTGCGACGCGCGGCGCCATCTATTGGCATTTCAAGGACAAGGCCGACCTGTTCAACGCCATGATGGAGCGCGTCATCCTGCCGCTCGAAGCGGGGCCGAAGGCCGCCATTGCCAGCGGCATCGACGACCCGCTGGCTGAAATAGAAGAGGGCATGGTCCATGCGCTGACCCTCATGACCACCGACCCGCAGGTGCGCCGCGTGTTCGACGTGGCGACCCACAAGGTCGAGTACACGCACGACATGGCCTCGGTGCAGCAGCGCCACCTCGACGCCCGCAACGCCTGCGTCAGCGACTTCGAAAAAGCCCTGCGGCTGGCCGCCCGCCGGGCCCGCATCAAGCTGCCGGTGCCCGGAGCCATGGCTGCGCAGGGGCTTCACGCCCTCATCGGCGGGCTCATCCAGAACTGGCTGCTCGACCCCGAGGCTTTCGATCTCGTGCCCACCGGCAGGCGCACTTTCAGGGTCTATCTGGCGGGCCTGGGCTTCGGTCCGCTGCTGTCCGGAACGAGCGTTGCGCACGAAGCCGAAACAGCGGACGCCTGATAGGCGATAATGTCTGGCTCCGGTGCTTGCCGGAGCCCTCTCTCGCTGTATTTCAACGGATAGAATTCGGCCCTCCGAAGGCTGAGATCCAGGTTCGATTCCTGGCGGCGGGACCACATACCAAACCGGAAGCTCCCAAAAGCTTCCGGTTTTTCTTTTTTCCCACCCATGACGGAGTTGACTGATCTGGACGAGGCCAGCCTGGCCGCGCACGCCGCCGAATGGCGGCGGCGCGCATTGCGCGGCGAGAAAAAGGCGCGCGGCATCGCCCATGCCCTCGAGACCGAATTGCGCCGCCGCTCCGGCGATTCCATCGTGTCGCAGAACACCGAAGACCTCGACACCCGGCCGCTGGCGCTGCGAAACGCGCCGCGGCCGTGGTGGAAGTTCTGGTGAGCCTGAGCGGCTGTTCCCGCAGCGCCGCTACGCCATCGTGAAATGCGAGGGCGGGCGCCCCAGCGTCTTGCGGAACATCGTCGAGAACGCTCCCGGGCTGTCGTAGCCCATGTCCAGCGCCACCACCGTCACCGGCTCGCCCGCCGCGAGCCGTGACAGCGCCACCAGCACGCAGGCGCGCTGACGCCATTTGCCGAAGGCCATGCCCGTCTCCAGGCTGAAGCGGCGGTTGAAGGTGCGTTCGCTGACGTTCAATTGTCCGGCCCATGTCGACGGCGCTGCGTGGATGTCGGGCCGCCGGAGAAATTCCACGCAGAGCCCCGCCAACGCCGGATCGCGCGGCAGCGGCACATGCAGCAGCGGCAGTGCGTCGGCGCGCGCCACCTCGTGCAGCACGAGGCGCATCAGCACACCGTCGCGGCCCTGCCTGTCGTACTCGGCCGGCGCCTCGATCGCTTCCATCAGCAACTGGCGCAGCAGCGGCGACACGTTCAGCACCTCGCACTGGTCGCCCTTGCGCGGCACGTCGCGCGGCTCGATGTAGAGGCTGCGCGTGCTCACGCCGAGCATGCGCACCCGGTGCGGCTTGCCGGCCGGGATCCACACGCCGCGCTGCGGCGGCACGACCCAGGCGCCGTCGTCGGTGCCGACCTCCATCACGCCGGTGGCGCCGTACAGGAACTGCGCGCGCCGGTGGCTGTGCGTGTGCAGCATCGTGCCCGGCGGGTAGTCGGAGCCTATGGCCAGCACCGCGCGGGCGATGGCATCCACGGAGTCGAGCGGGACATTGCGCATGGCGTCGTGGCAAGAAGCGGTTTGGCTGAAATGCAAACATTATTGGCCCACATGCGCAAGCGCGCCAAGCCATGCCAACCTATCGTGACGGTCTTGTCCTCAATGCCCAGGAGCGTTTCGTGTCGATCTATCTCATGCTTGCCGGCTTCGGTTGCCTGGCGGGCGTCACCACCGTGCTGTTCGGTTTTGGCGGCGGCTTCGTCGTCGTTCCCTTGCTCTATCGGGCGCTGATCGCGGAACACGGCGCGGACAGCGCCACCGGCCAGTCCGCCATGCACATCGCCGTGGCCACCTCGACCTGCGTGATGATCGTCAGCGCCATGCTCGCGACGCGGCGGCACCAGCGCGCCGGCACGCTCGACTGGGCGCAGGTGCGTCCGCTGCTGCGGCCCATCGGCGCCGGCGCGGTGGTGGGGGCGGCAGCGGCCGTCGCGGCCGACGGCGAGTTCGTGCGCTGGGCCTTCATCGTGTACCTCGGCGCGACCATCCTCGATTGCGTGTTTCGGCCCGGCTTTCTGGCGCACACCGCGCCTGCCGTCGCGCGCCCGCTGTCGGGGCAGGTCGCGACCTTCGGCAGCTTCGTCATCGGGCTGATCGCCGCGTTCCTCGGCGTGGGCGGCAGCGTCATGACCGTGCCGCTGATGCGCCGCCGGGGCGCGGCCATGACGCATGCGACGGCCATGGCCAACCCTCTGTCGCTGCCCATCGCGTTGGCCGGCACCGCGACCTACATGGGGCTGGCATGGAACTCCGCCGCGTCGCTGGAAGGCTGGCACATCGGCTACGTGGACGTGCCCGCGTTCGCCGCGCTGGTGGCGGGTTCGCTGATCGGCGTGCGCGCGGCCGCGCCGCTGATCGGCCGCATTCCGGACCGCATCCACACCTGGGTCTACCTGGGCCTGCTGGTGGCCGTGCTGGCGGGCATGGTGCTGCGCTGAGCGTGCATGTCAGCCGAAGCCGATGCTTCGCGCCAAAGCCTTGCGGCGGCCCGCCGAGGCATGACACCATGGCCACATGCCATACCAACTGCATTACTGGCCCACCATCCAGGGCCGCGGTGAATTCGTGCGGCTTGCGCTCGAGGCGGCCGGCGCCGAGTACGTCGACGTGGCGCGGCTGCCCGAATCGAAGGGCGGGGGAGAGTCCGCGCTGGGCCGCCGCCTCGGCGATGCCGGCAACGCGCGTCCCGCGTTCGCGCCGCCCTTCCTGGTCGACGGCGACATCGTGGTCGGCCAGACCGCCGCGATCCTGCTGTACCTGGGGCCGCGGCTGGGGCTTTCGGGCGTGGGCGAATCCGACGGGCTGTGGACGCACCAATTGCAACTCACCATCGCCGACGCGGTGGCGGAGGCCCACGACACGCACCACCCGATCTCGACCGGCGCCTACTACGAAGACCAGCGCGACGCCGCCATGCAGCGCGCGAAGGCCTTTCGCGAAGAGCGCATCCCGAAGTTCCTGAACTGGTTCGAAGAGGTGCTGCAGCGCAACCCCGCGGGCAGCCTGCATCTGGTCGGCGACATGCTGACCTATGCGGACCTGTCGCTGTTCCAACTGGTGGATGGCCTGCGCTACGCGTTCCCCAAGGCCACGGCGCGCGCGCTGGCCGCAACGCCGGCGGTCGAGAAGCTGCATGGCAACGTCAGGCGCCGCCAACGCGTGCACGACTACCTGCAGAGCCCGCGCCGCATTGCGTTCAATGAGAACGGGATCTTCAGGCGCTATGCGGAGTTGGATGGCTAGCACCGGGCCTTTCATTCCACGACCGACGCCGCATCTTTCCACGACGGCAGCAGCACCAGCCCGGCGACCGTCACAGGCTTGTCTTGCGGGCCGAAGAGATACCGCTTTGGCACGATGCCCTCCAGATGCCGGAGCACGTCGGTACGGTCGTCGATGAAGTGCGTGATGCGCAGTTCCCGGCAGTGATCGGCTTTCTGCGGCCTCTGGAGGCAGAAGCGCAGGTTGGCGCGCGCGATGCCCGTGCGTTCGAAGAAGCGGTGGTGCTGCAGCCATGCGCGGCTCTTTGCCTGCACGCTGGGCCCGCACTTCGAGACCAGCCAGACGCGGCCTTCGAATTTTTCCACCAGCGGCGCGACGGCATCGAACATGCCTTCGTACGGCGGCGTCGCCAGGGCGTCCTGCAGCGAGCCGCCGATGAACGACGTGTCCGCGCCGCCGGCGCCTTCGGCCGCGATGAGCACGCGGCCGATGTCGATGCCGAGCCGGGGAAGATGATTGGTGTCTTTCATTTCTTTTCCTTTTTCGTGTTTGAAGCAGGCGGATCGTAGAAACGAAGCCAATCACCAGGAACTACTGATGTTGGATGTGCTATCCATAAAATGGATAGATGGAAATTCCCCGCACCAATCTCGACGCGCTGCAGTCGTTCGCGGTGTTCGCCGACACGCTGAACTTCAGCGAGGCGGCGCGCCTGCTGCACATCAGCCAGCCGGCCCTGCATGCGAAAGTGCGCAAGCTGGCCGAGCAACTCGACACGAAGCTCTACATGCGGGTCGGCGGCGCGCTCGAACTCACCAGCGTGGGCGAGCAAGTGGCGCGGCATGCGCGGGAGCTGCTCACGCTCAACCAGCGCTTCGTGAAGGGCCTGGCCGAAGGGCGTGACCAGCCGGTCGCCACGCTGGCCGCGGGAGAGGGCGCTTACCTCTATCTGCTGGGCAAGGCGCTGTCGCAGTTCTCGGGGCCCGGCGCCTCACCGCATCTGCAGCTGCTCACGCGCAACCGGGACGAAGCCATCCAGGCGGTACGGGCCGGACAGGCGCAACTCGGCATTGCGCCGCTGGGCACCGTGCCGGCGGACCTCACGGCGGTGCGTCTTACGGTCGTGGGACAGGTGCTGGTCGTGCCGCGTACGCACGCCCTGGCTTCGCGCAAATCGGTACGGCTGAGGGACTTGAAGGACGCCCAGCTCATCGTGCCGCCGGCGGGGCGGCCGCACCGAGAGCTGCTCGGCCGGCTGCTGCAGGCCGAATCGGTGCCGTGGCAGCCCTCGCTCGAGGCCAACGGCTGGGAACTGATGCTCCGGTTCGCCCAATTGGGCTTCGGCCTCGCCGTGGTCAATGCCTGCTGCCGGATTCCCAAAGGGCTGGTGGCGATCCCGCTGCAGGGCTATCCGGCGCTCGAATACCATGTGTTCCACACCGCCGACCGGCCGCCGGCACCGCACGTGCGGCGGCTCATGGATGCTCTGCTGGCCCACCGCGACCACTGGAAGTCCGCGCCATGACGCCCGAGGGCGCGAGCAAGTTCATCGCCTACGTGCTGCGCCACGCGCCCGAATCGGTTGGCCTGCGGCTCGATGCGGAAGGCTGGGCCGATATCGATGCACTGGTGGCGGGCGCGGTGGCCGGCGGGCGCGACCTCTCGCGCGCCGAGGTCTTGAATGCCATCGATTCGGGCGCCAAGAAGCGCTACGAGCTGTCTGCCGACGGGCGGCGCATCCGTGCCCTGCAGGGCCACTCGACACCGCAAGTCAGCCGCAGCTTCGAGGCAGTGGTGCCGCCGGCATTGCTCTTTCACGGCACGGCCACGCGCTTTCTGGACGCGATCCGCGCGCAAGGGCTCTTGCCGGGCACCCGGCAGCACGTGCATCTGTCGGCCGACGAGGCCACGGCGGTGCAGGTCGGACGACGGCATGGCAAGGTGCATGTGCTCGTGGTCGACGCCGGTGGAATGCATGCGCTGGGGCATGCCTTTCACTGCGCAGAGAATGGTGTCTGGCTGACGGCCAGCGTGCCGCCGGAGTTCCTGTCGGGCTAGGTTTCTTCCGCCCCGTTGCGAATCCGCAGCGCCAATTCATACAAGGTGTTGCGCGGCGAACCGCTTATCTCGGCGGCCAGCTTCACCGCCGTCTTCACAGGCAGTTCTTCCAGCAGCAGCCTCAGGACCCGCTCGCCCTCGGCTCCGCCGTCGCCGCTCACCGCCACAGGATGCAGCACCAGCGCGAACTCGCCGCGCGTGCGGTCGCGGTCGGCGCCGAACCAGTCGGGCAGGGCGCTGGCGGCCACGGTTGCGATTTCCTCGAACTGCTTGGTCAGTTCGCGGCCCACGGTGATACGGCGCTCGCCCAGCGTCGCGAGCGCGCGCGCCAGGCTCTCGATGCGGTGCGGCGCCTCCAGCAGCACCACGGCGCGCGGCTCCTGCGACAGCGCCTGCACGGCCGTGTCGCGTTCGCCGGCCTTGCTCGGCAGGAAGCCGGCGAACACGAAGGCGCTGCTGGCATTGCCGTCGCCGCCGTCGGCCACCAGGCCCGCCGCGCCGACCAGCGTGGTCACGCTGCTGGCACCGGGCAGCGGCAGCACGCGTTGGCCTGCCGCGCGCACGGCGGCGGCGAGCCGGGCGCCGGGGTCGCTCACGCCGGGCGTGCCGGCGTCGCTGACGTAGGCGATGCGCTCACCTTGCGCAAGCCGCGCGACCACTGTCTGCGCGGCCTCGGCCTCGTTGTGCTGGTGCACCGCGAGCAGCCGTGCGCCGGGGCGGTCGATGCCGTAGGCGCGCAGCAGGCTCTGGGTGTGGCGCGTGTCTTCGCAGGCGATCGCGTCGACCAGCTGCAGCACATGCAGAGCGCGCAAGGTGATGTCGGCCAGGTTGCCGATCGGCGTGGCGACCACGTAAAGGGTGCCTTGCGGATAATGCTGCGCACCCGCGGCGTCGTGCGCGGCCGCGAGGGCGGCGCCGAAAGAAGCAGGGGCGAGTGAAGCCAAAGAGTTTCTCCGTCAGATCGAACAAGAAGATTGCAGGCAGGGAGCCATGAAGACCGACACCACAACGAAGCATCGCGGCGATGCGGCGGAAGACGCCGCGCTCGACCATCTGCAGGACGCCGGCCTGGTGCTGGTCGCGCGCAATTATCGGACGCCCGGGCGCGGCGGCGGCGAGATCGACCTGATCATGCGCGATCCGCGCGACCAGACGCTGGTGTTCGTCGAAGTCCGACAGCGCAGCACCGGCGCGCACGGCGGCGCGGGCGGCAGCATCACGGGCCTGAAGCAGCGGCGCATCGTGTTCGCCGCGCGGCACTACCTGAACCAATTGCGCACGCTGCCGCCGTGCCGTTTCGACGTGGTGCTGGTCGAGGAGAAAATCACCTGGCTTCAGGCCGCCTTCGATGCCGCCTGAAGCACCTCCGCGGGAACTGAAGCCCTCCTGAAGGCTCCACAACTCACACGTCTTGTTTCACAGCCCCCAGTTATCATCCCGCCTCATGCTCGAGCAACGGATTCAGCAGCACTTCATTGACAGTGCCGACCTCAAATATCAGACCGGACCGGTCCTCAGCAAACCCATCTCGCAGGCGATGCAGGCCATCCTGGCCTGCGTGACCAGCGGCGGCAAGGTGCTTGCCTGCGGCGCCGGTGTGTCGGGGCTGCTGGCGGCCCAGTTCGCCGCGCAGTTCGTGGGCCGCTTCGAACGCGAGCGGCCCGAGCTCGGTGCCATCGCGCTGCCCGGCGACACCACCGACCCGAATGCCGACAGCGCCAGTGCCATCGACGCCGACCGCTTCGCGCGCCAGGTGCGCGCGCTCGGCCAGGCCGGCGACGTGCTGCTCGCGCTGAGCGCCAGCGGCCAGTCGGCGGCGGTGCTCGCGGCCGTGACGGCGGCGCACGAGCGCGACATGACCGTGGTCGCGCTGCTGGGCAATGCCGTGTCGGGTGCGCCTTCGGCGCCGGGCGCGGGCGGCAGCGGCACCGGCGGTGTCATCGGCCGAGCGCTGCGCGAAACCGACGTCCAGATCAGCGTGCCGCACGAGCGTGCGGCGCGCATCCACGAAGTCCACCTGCTCGCGCTGCATTGCCTGTGCGACGGTGTGGATGCCCAGTTACTCGGAGAACAGGAAGTTTCCCCATGACCCTCGCAACCATGAAAACGACACCGACCCGACGTTTCGCCATCGCACTCACTCTGGGGGCCGCGCTGGTCGCGGGGCTTTCCGCCTGTGTGCCGCTGGTGGTGGGCGGCGCTGCCGTGGTGGGCGTGGGCATGGTGGCGACCGACCGCCGCAGCTCCGGCGCGCAACTGGACGACCAGGGCATCGAGCTTCGCGCCGCGGCCCGCGTGCGCGACATCGCCAACGACCAGATGTACGTGAGCGTCACCAGCTACAACCGCCAGGTGCTGCTGACCGGCGCCGTGGGCAGCGACGCCGACCGCCGCCGCGTCGAGGACGAGGTGAGCCGCGTCGTCAACGTGCGCTCGGTGGTCAACGAGCTGACCGTGGGCAGCTCGAGCACCTTCCAGGACCGCTCGAACGACCTGTACATCACCGGCAAGGTGAAGGCCTCGCTGCTCGACGCCAAGGACATCTTCGCCAATTCGTTCAAGGTGGTGACGGAGCGCGGCGTGGTCTACCTGATGGGCATCGCCACCCGCCGCGAGACCGACCGCGCCACCGAAATCACGCGTGGCGTGACGGGTGTGGTGAAGGTGGTGCGCGTGGTCGAAGTCGTGTCCGAAGCCGACTTGGCCGCCAGCCAGGCTGCGAACCAGGCCGCGGCCCAGCGCGGCGGCCAGGGCCCCGCGCCGGTGACGTCGGCCACGCCGTCGACGCCTTCGTCGACCGTGGTGCCGGCTTCTTCTTCGTCGTCCTCGTCGCGCGTGCCGCTGCCGCCGATGGACCCGCTGCCCGCCAGCGGCGCGACGACCGCGCCGATCCGCTGAATGAAAAAAGCCCGCTCAGCGGGCTTTTCTTATTTGAGGCGAGTGATGAGGCTCGAGGTGTCCCAGCGCCGCCCGCCGGCCTGCTGCACGTCGGCGTAGAACTGGTCGACCAGCGCCGTCACCGGCACGCGCGCACCGTTGCGCTTGGCTTCGTCCAGCACCAGGCCCAGGTCCTTGCGCATCCAGTCGACCGCGAAGCCGTAGTCGAACTTGCCGTCGATCATGGTCTTGCCGCGGTTTTCCATCTGCCAGCTCTGGGCCGCGCCCTTGCTGATGACGCCCAGCACGGCTTCCATGTCGAGCCCGGCGCGCTGGCCGAAGGCAATGGCTTCGGACAGGCCCTGCACCAGCCCCGCGATGGCGATCTGGTTGACCATCTTCGCGAGCTGGCCGGCGCCGCTTTCGCCCAGCAGCGTGACCGCGCGCGAGAACGCCATGGCCACCGGCTTGATGCGCTCGAACACGGCCGCGTCGCCGCCGCACATGACGGTGAGCGCGCCGTTCTGCGCGCCGGCCTGGCCGCCCGAGACGGGCGCGTCGATGAAGTGCAGGCCCAGCGCCTGCGCCGCTTTCGACAGTTCGCGCGCCACGTCGGCCGAGGCCGTGGTGTGGTCGACGAAGGCCGCGCCCTTCTTCATGCCCGCGAAGGCGCCGTCGTCGCCCAGCACCACCGAGCGCAGGTCGTCGTCGTTGCCGACGCAGCAGAACACGATGTCGGCGCCGGCGGCCGCTTCGCGCGGCGTGGGGGCATGGCGGCCGGGCGCGCCGAATTCGGCGGCCCAGGCCTGCGACTTGGCGGGCGTGCGGTTGTAGACCGTGACGGCGTGGCCGGCCTTGGCCAGGTGGCCGGCCATGGGGCCGCCCATGACGCCGAGGCCCAGGAAGGCGACGGTCTGCGCAGGGACGGATTCGTAGGTGCGGGTGTTGATGCTGCTCATGGGGCGACAGCTTAAAGCCATTCCGCGACCGATGCGATGGCTCAAACCTGTACGTGAACGTACAGGTTTGGGTAGAATGGTCTCATCATGACCACGCCGAACTCCGCCAGGACCATCACCGTGCGCGATGCCGCGGCCCGGCTCGAGGTCACGCCGCGCACGCTCAAGTACTACGAAGAACGGGGCATCGTGGTGCCGGTGCGCAGCGAAGGCGGCTACCGCCTCTACGAGCAGGCCGACCTCGACAAGCTGGCGCGCGTGCTGCGCATGCGCTCGCTGGGCTTCTCGCTCACGGCCATCACCACCATGCTGCAGCAGCCCATGGAGGCGCCGGCCGAAGGCGGCCGTCCGCGCCTGTCGAACGCGTCGCTCAAGACCCTGCGCGAAACCCTCACCGGGCAGCTCTCCACGCTCGACGCGCGCGTGGCCCAGGTGCGCCGCGAGCTCAAGGAGGCCGCCTCGCTGCAGGCGCAGTTGCGGCGCGACCTCGACTACGTGGAGCGCCGCCTCGCCGGCGAGCCTGTGGAAGAGGCGCTGGAGCAACGCCGCAAGGAGCGGCCGGTGTCATGAGCTCCCCGGCCCTGGCGTGGCCTTCGCGCGGCAATGCCGCGGTCGCGCTGCTGCCCTGGGCCATCGGCCTCGTCACGGCCATCGACTACTTCGACAACGCGCTGTTCGCCTTCTTCGCGAGCTACATCGCCGGCGGCGTCAACGCCTCGCCCGACGAACTCGTGTGGGCCTCCAGCGCCTATGCGCTGGGCGCGGTGCTCGGCATCCTGCACCAGCATGCGTGGGTCGAGCGGCTGGGCTATCGGCGCTACCTCGCGGTCTGCATGTTCGCCTTCGCGCTGGGCGGCGTGGGCGCCGCGCTCTGCGACAGCTCCATGCAGCTGACGGCCGCGCGCGCGGTGCAAGGCTATTTCGTCGGGCCGATGCTCGGCGCCTGCCGCATCCTGATCCAGATCGGCATCGCGCCCGCGCGCCGTGCCCAGGCGCTGAAGGCCTTCATGGTGCTGATCGTGTTCGGCGGCGCGCTGGCGCCCATTGCCGGCGCCTTCCTGGTCACCAACTTCGACTGGCGCTGGCTGTTCGCCTGCACCGCACCGGCCGCCGCGCTGATCGGCCTGCTGGTGCTCTGGACGCTGCCCGATATCGGCGATGTCGCGCCGCACGAGCGCACCGAGCCGCACTACATCGCCTACGTGGTGTTCGCGCTCGCGCAGGCCGCGCTGCAGGTGGTGCTGACGCGCTCGCACTTCGAGCTGTTCACCGGCTCGCCCGCGCTGATCGGGCTCACGCTCGCCGGCGTGGCGGGGCTCGCATGGTTCGGCTGGCAGCAGTGGCGGCACCCGGCGCCGCTGGTGCGGCTGCATGCGCTGCGCAACGCGTCGTTTCGCGTGGGGCTCGCGCTCTACGTCGTCTATTACTACCTCTCCACGGGCTTCAGCTACCTGCTGCCGCGCATGATGGAAGGCGGGCTCGGCTTCACGGTGGGCAACACGGGCTACTTCACCGGCGCCGCCTCGCTCGCGACGGGGCTGCTGGTGTTCGTCTACCTGAAGTACTCGGCGCGGCTGACGCGCAAGAAGTGGCTCATCGTCGCGGGCTTCGGCATCGCGGCGCTGGCGGCCTGGTGGTTGTCGCGCGTCACGCCGCAGGCGGGGCGCGAGGCCCTGCTGGGGCCGCTGCTGTTGCGCGGCCTGCTGATGCTGTTCGTGGTGCTGCCCGTCGCCAACCTCACCTTCAGGCCCTTCGCGGCGGAAGAGTTCGCGCACGGCTACCGGCTCAAGAACCTGGTGCGCCAGCTGGCGATTTCATTCGCCACGTCGAGCGTGATCGCGCTGCAGCAGCACCGGCTGGCGCTGCACGAAGTGCGCCTCGGCGAATCGGCCAACCCCGCGAACGCCAGCTTCATGCAGGCGCTGGAGTCGCTGACCCACGGTTTCGCGGCAGCCGGCCATGCGGCGGGCGAGGCGCATGCGATGGCGTTGGGCACGCTCTACCGAACGCTCGAGCAGCAGGCCACGTTCATGGCCTCGCTCGACGGTTTCACCGCGATGGCGGTGATTGCGCTGGCCGCGGGCGTGTTCGCGGCGTGGCAGAAGACGATCGACTAGACGATCGCGAAGTGCTCGGTGCCGGCAGCGAGGTCGCTGCTGCGCGCGCGCTGGCTGTTGAGCTTGATCTGCAGCCGCAGGTCGTTGGCCGAATCGGCGTTGCGGATCGCGTCCTCGAAAGTGATCGAGTGGCTCTCGAACAGGTCGAACAGCGCCTGGTCGAAGGTCTGCATGCCCAGGTTGCGGCTCTTCTTCATGATTTCCTTGATCTCGCCCACCTCGCCCTTGAAGATCAGGTCGGAAATCAGCGGCGTGTTCAGCAGCACTTCGAAAGCCGCCACGCGGCCCAGGCCGTCTTCGGTTGGCACCAGCCGCTGCGACACCAGCGAGCGCAGGTTCAGCGACAGGTCCATCAGCAGCTGCGCGCGGCGCTCTTCGGGGAAGAAGTTGATGATGCGGTCCAGTGCCTGGTTGGCGCTGTTGGCGTGCAGCGTGGCCATGCACAGGTGGCCGGTCTCGGCGAAGGCCACGGCGTGCTCCATGGTCTCGCGGTCGCGGATTTCGCCCATCAGGATCACGTCGGGTGCCTGGCGCAGCGTGTTCTTCAGCGCGGCTTCCCAGCTGTCGGTGTCGATGCCCACTTCGCGCTGCGTCACCACGCAGTTCTTGTGCGGGTGCACGAACTCCACCGGGTCTTCCACCGTCACGATGTGGCCGAACGAATTTTCGTTGCGCCAGTCGATCATCGCGGCCAGCGTGGTCGACTTGCCCGAGCCGGTGGCACCCACCAGGATGCACAGGCCGCGCTTGCTCATCGTCACTTCCTTGAGCACCTGCGGCATGCCCAGGTCGTCGATGGTCGGCAGCTTGGCGGGAATGGTCCGCAGCACCATGCCGACCTTGCCCTGCTGCACGAACGCGTTCACGCGGAAGCGGCCGATGCCGGTCGGCGAGATCGCGAAGTTGCACTCCTTGGTGCGCTCGAATTCCGCCGTCTGGCGGTCGTTCATGATCGAGCGCGTGAGCGCCAGCGTGTGCTGCGCGCCCAGCGCCTGCTGCGACACCTTGGTCACCTTGCCGTCGACCTTGATGGCCGGCGGGAAGTCGGCGGTGATGAACAGGTCGCTGCCGGCGCGGCTCACCATGAGCTTCAGGAGGTCGTTGATGAACTGGCTGGCTTGATCGCGTTCCATGATGTCTTTGCTCCGGGAGGGCTGCTGTTCGATCAGCCGGGGAAGTTTTCGGGGATCTTGGCCTTGCCTCTGGCCTCCGCAGCCGAGATGGTATTGCGCCGCACCAGTTCCGTCAGGTTCTGGTCGAGCGTCTGCATGCCCTGGCCCTGGCCGGTCTGGATGGTGGAGTACATCTGCGCCACCTTGGCCTCGCGGATCAGGTTGCGGATGGCCGGCGTGCCCAGCATGATCTCGTGCGCCGCCACGCGGCTCTGGCCGTCCTTGGTCTTGCACAGCGTCTGCGAGATCACCGCCTGCAGCGACTCCGACAGCATCGCGCGGATCATTTCCTTTTCTTCGCCCGGGAACACGTCGATGATCCGGTCGATGGTCTTGGCGGCCGACGAGGTATGCAGCGTGCCGAACACCAGGTGGCCCGTTTCGGCCGCGGTCATGGCCAGGCGGATGGTTTCTAGGTCGCGCAACTCGCCCACCAGGATGGCGTCCGGGTCTTCGCGCAGGGCGGAGCGCAGCGCGTTCGAGAACGACAGCGTCATCGGGCCCACTTCGCGCTGGTTGATCAGGCACTTCTTCGACTCGTGCACGAATTCGATCGGGTCTTCCACCGTGAGGATGTGGCCGTATTCGTTTTCGTTGAGATAGTTGACCATCGCGGCCAGCGTGGTCGACTTGCCAGAGCCCGTGGGGCCCGTCACCAGAACCAGCCCGCGCGGCTTGAGCGCCAGTTCGCCGAAAATCTTGGGCGCGTTCAGCTGCTCCAGCGTGAGGATCTTCGAGGGAATGGTCCGGAACACCGCGGCGGCGCCGCGCGCCTGGTTGAAGGCGTTCACGCGGAAGCGCGCGAGGCCGTCGATCTCGAACGAGAAGTCGACCTCCAGGAACTCTTCGTAGTGCTTGCGGTGCGTGTCGCTCATGATGTCGTACACCATCGCATGCACGCCCTTGTGGTCGAGCGCGTCGACGTTGATGCGGCGCACGTCGCCGTTTACGCGGATCATGGGCGGCAGGCCCGCGGAAAGATGCAGGTCGGAGGCTTTGTTCTTGACGCTGAATGCCAGCAGTTGGGTGATGTCCACGGGGCTCCTCGAATCGAGTTCGGTGACGTTTTGATACGATTTTGGACGATTATGACGATGATTGGCGACGACCTCCAGCAAGTAAACAACCGGATCGCGAAGGCGTGTGTAACGGCCGGCCGCGACCCCGCCGGGGTGCGGTTGCTGGCGGTGTCCAAGACCTTCGGGCCGGAGGCGGTGCGCGAGGCGCATGCGGCGGGCCAGTCGGCCTTCGGCGAGAACTACGTGCAGGAAGGGCTGGACAAGATCGAGGCATTGGCCGACCTGCGCGCCAGCCTCGAGTGGCACTGCATCGGCCCTCTGCAAAGCAACAAGACGCGGCCCGTGGCCGAGCATTTCGACTGGGTCCACAGCATCGACCGGCTCAAGATTGCCGAGCGTCTGTCGGCCCAGCGGCCTGCGCATCTGGCGCCGCTGAATGTATGCCTTCAGGTTAATGTGGACGGCGGCGCGAACAAGTCCGGCGTGACGCCTGACGAGGCATTGCCGCTCGCGCAGGCTGTGGCGGCGCTGCCACAGCTTCGGCTGCGCGGGCTCATGGCGATCCCCGAACCGGCGCCCGACTTCGCCGCGCAGCGCGAGTTGTTCCTTCGCGCGCATGCGCTCTACGAGTCGATCCGCCGCGCGGGCATCGCGTTCGACACGCTCTCGCTCGGCATGAGCGCCGACCTCGAGGCCGCCATCAGCGCCGGCAGCACGATGGTGCGCGTGGGCACCGCGATCTTCGGCGGGCGGGCGCGCAAGGCCGGCTGAGCCGCGCCGCACCGCACCACGCCGATCAGCGCAGGAAGAACAGCACGCTCATCGTCAGCCCGGTGGCGGCGATGCCGCGCCGCAGCCACACGACCGGCACCCGCCGCGCCACGCGCGCGCCCGCATAGCCGCCGAGCAGCGCGGCGCCCATCATGACCGAGGCCTCGCGCCATGCGATGAGCCCGCCCCAGGCATAAAGCGACACCGCGATCAGCGTGAGCAGCGCCGACACCTGGTTCTTCAGCCCGTTCATCGCATGCAGGTTCTTCTGTCCCAGCAGGCCGAACAACGCCAGCAGCAGGATGCCGAGCCCGCCGTTGAAATAGCCGCCGTACGCCGTGACCGCGAACACGCCGAGCATGGCCGGCGCGGGCCGCGCGGCTTCCGGCTTCTTCGACAGCGCAAGGCGCGGCCCAGCCATGAACAGGAAGGTCGCCAGAAGCAACAGCCACGGCACCACGCGGCGGAAGGTGGCGTCCGGTGTCAGCAACAGCAGCACGGCGCCGGTGCTGCCGCCGAGCAGGCACAGCAGCGCGAGCGTCAGGGCAGAGAGTCCGGGCGGCGGTTGCGTGTCGGAGCGGAAGCCCCAGGCACCCGCGATGTAGCCCGGCAGAAGCGCCAGCGTGCCCGTGGCGTTGGCACTGACCGCCGGGATGCCGGTCAGCACCAGCGCCGGCAGGGTCAGGAAGCTGCCGCCGCCGGCCACCGCGTTCAGCGCACCGGCGACGAAGGCCGCGACGACCAGCAGCGTCGTGTCGAAGAGCATGGCGCGGACCTCAGGCGAAGCCGCAGGCTTCGTCGAACGCGAGCCGCGGATGCCGCCCGAACAGCAGGGCTGCGTCGCCGTGGCCGAGGTTGCACAGGAAGTTGGTCTTCACCGTGGTGCCGCCCCAGAAGACCCGGTCGACCGCTTCCGTGTCGAAGCCCGACATCGGCCCGCAATCGAGCCCGACCGCGCGCGCCGCGAGGATGAAGTAGCCGGCCTGCAGGCTCGCGTTGCGGAACGCGGTGAGCGCCGCGTGCGCCTCCTTGCCGGGCGCGGTGAAGTGCTCGCGCATCGTGGGGTTGTGCGGAAAGAGGCGCGGCAGCTCGCGGTGGAACTCCGTGTCGAAACCGATGATGGCGGTGACGGGCGCGGTCATCGTCTTCTCGACATTGCCGGGCGACAGCAATGGCCGCAGCCGTTCGCGGCCTTCGTCGGTGCGCACGAAAAGCACGCGCATCGGCGAGCAGTTGGCGGAGGTCGGGCCCCACTTCACCAGCTCGTAGACCTGGCGCAGCTGCGCTTCGCTGACCGGGCGCGGCAGCCAGCCGTTGTGGGACCGGGCCTGCCGGAAGAGGGTGTCGAGGGCGCTGTCGGAAATCATGGGGTCGTCGTGTCGAAGGTCTGCATCAGGCGCAGCGCGGCCGTGGCGATGGCGCCGCCGGGCTGCGTCAGTGCGTCCAGGATCGTGAAGTGGTGGAGGCCAGGGCATGAGACATGGCCCGCGTGCACGTGCCGCCAGCTTTCGCGAATGGCCTCGTACTGCGCATGGAAGCCCGGGTTCTCGTCGTCGCCGAGCGCGGTGAGCAGCGGCGCGCCGGTGAGCGGCTTCAACAACGCGGGGCTCAATGCCGGCACGCTGCGCGGCGTGAAGCCCGTGGCCTCCACCACCGACGTCACATGCAGCAGCGGGCGCAGGTCGTAGAGCGCGCTCACGCACACCGCGGCGGCAACCTCCGGTTCGGTCGCGAGCAGCATCGCGGCAAGGTGTCCGCCGGCGGAATGCCCGCAGGCGAACAGCCGGCCGGCGGGCGCGTTCCATTCGGCGTGGTGCCTTGCGAGCCAGCGGGCCGCGCGGCGCACTTGCGCGACGATGGTCTCCACGTCCACGGCCGGGCACAGCGCATAGTTGACGACCGCCACCGCATAGCCGGCCGACGTGAACGGCGGCGCGACGATGGATGCGTCGGACTTGTCGAGCGAGCGCCAATAGCCGCCGTGGATGTACATCAAGGTGCCGCGCGGGCGCCCCTGCGGCAGGAACAGGTCGAGTTTCTCCATCGCATGCGGGCCGTACGCGATGTCGAGCCGGCAGGCCGCCGATGCACGCACCGCGGCCGACGCGTGCGCCCAGCCGTCGAAGATGCGCTGGTAGTGCGGTATGGCAAGGCGCGCGTTGTACAGCCGCTCGCCTTCCGGCAGCGGCATGCCGTCGGTGGTCATGCCGGCGTCAGGCGGTGGCTGCGATGCGCTTGACCACGGCCTCGAGGTCGGCGCGCAGCTTCTCGGGCAGCGCTGCGACCGGCGGGCGCGTCGGTCCGGCGCCGCGGCCCGCGAGGGTCATGGCCTCCTTGATGACCACCGGGAACGAACCCCAGGCCCAGGCCGCGCGCAGCGGCGCGAACACGTTCGACAAACGCAGCGCCTCTTCGTGGTTGCCGGCGCGCAGCGCGTCGTACATGCGCACCATGAGCTCCGGAAAGACGTTGGCGGCCGGCGAGATGGTGCCCTGCGCGCCGTGGAACATCATCGACAGCGCGATGGTGTCGCGGCCCGAGAACAGCAGCGCGGGGCGCGGCGCAGTCAGCAGGTATTCGATCGACTGCGTGAGGTCGCCGCCCGAGTCCTTCATGCCCACGATGTTGTCGGCTGCCCGCATGCAGCGAGCGAGCGTGGCCGGCAGCACGTTGACGCTGGTGCGCGGCGGGTTGTTGTAGAGCATCACCGGCAGCTTTGTCGCGCGCGCCACGGCGGTGTAGTGCGCGACCAGCTCGTCCTGCGTGGGCTGCACGAAGTAGGGCGTGATCACCAGCGCCAGGTCGGCGCCCATGGCTTCGGCCGCCTGTGTGAGCGCGATGGCGTCGCGCGTGGTGGCGCCGCCGGTGCCCGCGTACAGCGGCACACGGCCGTCGATGGCGCGCATCGACAGCTCCAGCAGGCGGATGTGCTCGTCGCGCTCGAGCGCGAAGAACTCGCCCTGGCTGCCGGCCACCGAGATGCCGTGCACGCCGGCCTTGATGTAGCTCTCGATCAGCTCGCCCACGCGGCCCTCGTCGAGCCGGTGGTCCGCGGTGAAGGGGGTGGCCATGGCCGGCACGACCCCGTGGAATTTCGATGTGTTCAAGAAAATGGCTCCGGAAAATTGAAGTCGTCGGGCGCGTCAGTCCACGCCCATCAGGTGGCCCAGCTGCACCACGTAGTGGCCGAAGGCGGCCGCCTCCTTGGTGGTGCGCGGATCGCGCGGGCGCGGCAGGTCGATGCGGATGTCCTCGATCACGCGGCCCGGCCGCTCGGACATCACCAGCACGCGGTCCGACAGGAACACCGCCTCCGAGATGCTGTGCGTGATGAGGATCACCGTCTGCCGCATCTCCTGCCACAGGCGCAGCAGCTCGACGTTGAGCTGGTCTCGCGTGAGCGCGTCCAGCGCGCCGAAGGGCTCGTCCAGCAGCAGCACCTTGGGGCGCATCACCAGGATCTGCCCGAGCGCCGCGCGCTGGCGCATGCCGCCGGAAAGCTCGTGCGGATAGTTGCGGCGGAACTTCTCGAGCTTCAGGATCGGCAGCAGCGCCTCGACGCGCTCGTCGATGTCCTTCTTCGGCAGCTTGCGCACCTCGGCCGCGAGGCGGATGTTGGCCTCCACGGTTTCCCAGGGCAGCATGTTGTGCGTCTGGAAGACCACGCCCACGTCGTCGGACATCTGCGTCTGCGAGTGGCCCAGCACGCGCACGTCGCCGCCCGCGTCGGGCTGGATCAGCCCGGCCACCATGCGCAGCAGCGTGCTCTTGCCGCAGCCGCTCGGCCCGAGGATCGAGACGAACTCGCCGCGCGGCACGCTGAAGTCCACCTGCTCCAGCGCCCGCACGCCCTGGCGCGCGTCGAAGGTCTTGGCAACCCCGCGCACGCTGATGGCCGCGGCCATGGCGCCGGCCGCGGCCTCGCCGGTTGCGACGGCGCCAGGCTTCACTTCTTCGCTCCGACCCATCCGCCTTCGGAGATGTCGAAGACCACGCCGTCGAGGTCGCGGAACTTCATCTCGTAGTAGAGGCTTTTCTTGTCGTGCGGCAGGTCCATGAAGAAGGTGCCTCCGTTGTCCTCGATGGTCTTGCGCTGCGCGTCGAGGTCGTCGCACCAGAAGCCGAAGTGGTGCGTGCCGATCCAGTCCTTGCCGCGCTCCAGGCCTGCCGCTTCGTCGGTCTTGTAGTTCAGCAGCGCCAGGCAGATGGTGCCGTCCGAGAGGTACACGCCGTCGGCGATGGGCGAGTGCGTGGGCTCGACGATGGTGAGCCCGAAGACCTCGCTGTAGAACTTGGCGGCCTTGTGCGGATCGGGAACCGCGACGGCGATGTGGCGTAGTTTGGCCATGGGAATGTCTCCTGGAGTTGAAATAAGAAAGAGAAAAAGAGAAGGTTCAGAGCCCGCGCCACCAGACGCGCTTGGCGGCCAGCTCGACCAGCACGTAGAGCAGCCCGGCAACGGCGGAGATCACCACCAGCGCCGCGAACAGGTAGTCGGTGCGCGCATTGGCGTTGGCCTCGAGGATGAGATGGCCGAGCCCGCGCTCCGAGCCCACGAACTCGCCCACGATGGCGCCGATGACGGCCAGCGGCATCGCCGACTTGCAGCCGTCCATGATCGACGGCAGCGCCGAGGGCACGTACAGGCGGCGGAACGTGGTCCACGCCGGCGCGCGGATGGCGCGGAAGTGCTCGACCAGATGCGCCGGCGTGCCGGCCAGCCCGCCCATGGTGGCGATCACCACCGGGAAGAAGGCGAACAGGAAGGCCATCAGGATCTTGGAGGTGTCGCCGTAGCCGAACCAGATCACCATCAATGGCGCCAGCGCGATCTTGGGCAGGCCCTGGAACACGACGATCAGCGGATACAGCATGCGCCGCACCACCGGCACCGCGTGGATGGCCAGCCCCAGCAGCACGCCGCCGATCGCGGCCAGCGCGAAGCCGGCCAGCACTTCCTGCGTCGTGACCCACGACTGCGCGAGCAGCGCCATGCGGTTGCTCCACAGGCTGTCGAGCACCTGCGACAGCGGCGGCAGCAGGTAGCGCTTGATGCCGAACACGTCGACCGACTTCTCCCAAAGTACGGCCAGCACGATGAAGAGCAGCGCGGGGTCGATGAAGCGCCGCCAAGCTTCGGAACGCGGCACGGGTTGGTTCATTTGTCTTGTCTCCGGATCTCTGTTTTCTTGTCGTCGTCTTCTTTTCTTGTGTTGCCGCGCGGCGCTCAGCGCCTGGGGCCCCAGTCGGGCGGCGGCACCACGAACTTGTCGAAGTGCCACTGGTCGAAGGCCGCCAGGTCGTTCTTCCACACGCGCGGCGTGTAGGGCTCTTCGGGCGTGACCTGCACCATCTCGGCGTAGAACTCGCAGTAGTTGCCGTCGGGGTCCTTGAACACCAGGAACAGGTTTTCGCCGGGGCCGTGCTTGCCGATGCCGCGCACGATGTCCACGCCTTTTTCCTGCAGGTAGCGCGCGGCCTCCTCGATCTCGGCGAGCGAGCCGAGCTGGTAGGAGAAGTGCTCCAGCCCGGGGCGGCCCGGCGTGTAGGTGGCGCCGTGCTGCGGATCGCCCGGCGGGATCTGCGCGAGCGCGAGGTCGTGATGGTCGTGGCCGCAGCGCAGGAACGCCATCTGGTCCTCGATGTGGTCGGACACCTCGAGGCCGACGATCTCCGTGTAGAAGCGCACCGAGGCCTGCAGGTCGCGCACGTTGAGCACGACGTGGCCGAGGCGTTGGGGGCGGGGGCGTCGGGCCATCGCGGATTCCTTCATGTTCATGGCGTCAGCATTTCGTTGGTGTAGGTGTCCTGCGGCTTCACCTTGCCGTTCAGGCCGAAGGCCTTGTCGACGAACTGCACGGTGTTGCGCATGCGGTCTTCGCGCAGGTAGCCCATGCCGTTGGCCTTGGCCTGCGGATCGACCAGCAGGTCGGCCATGTCCCTGATCTGGGCCAGTGCCACGGCGCGGTCGGTGGTGGGGAAGGCCTTGACCATGAGGTCGGCCGCTTTTTCAGGGTTGGCGAGCGCGTAGGCATAACCGCGGTACGACGCGCGCAGGAACTTCTTCACCACGTCGGGCCGCTTGCCGATCACGTCCTCGCTGGTGGCGAAGCCGCTGCCGTAGGCGTCGAGGCCGAAGTCGCTGTATTCGATCCAGCCGAGCTTCACGCCGGCGGCGTTGGCCTGCTTCTGCGTGACGGCGCGGTTGCTCGCGCGCCAGCATTCGGCCAGGTCGATGCGGCCTTCGATGAGCGAGGCGTCGACCACCGCCGGGTCCATGCGCAGCAGCCGGATGCTGTCCTTGGGCTGGCCGTTCTGCTCGAGCCAGGCCGGCACCACGTTGTGCACCGGCGATGCCGAGCCGCCGCCGAGCACCAGCCCTTTCATGTCGGCCGGCGTCTTCGGCTGGTGGCGTTTGGTGTCGAAGCAGATGCCGGCCGGCCAGCGCGTGTTGAGCGCGCCGACCATGCGGATCTTTCCGCCGTTGGCGCGGTTGAGCACGAGGCTGATCGGGTCGACGTAGCCGAACTCGAACTGCCCTTGGTCGAGCTCGTTGGCCGTGCGGTTGCCGCCGTAGCCGCGCACGATGGTGGCGTCCAGGCCCAGTTCGCGGAAGAAGCCCTGCTCCTTCGCGACGATCACGCCCACCGAGCTGCCCTGCGGCAGCCAGGCCATGTTGTAGGTGATCTTTTCCTGCGCGGCGGCGGGGCCCGCGGCGCCGAACAGCGCCGCCGCGGCAATGCCCGTCAGGGCGCGCGCGAAAGCGGCGGCGAATCCTCTGCGAGGTGAATGCATGTTGTCTCCATACGTTGTTGTCGTTGTCTCTCAAGGCACGGGCCGGGTGGTCCCGGCTCCGGTGCCTGCGCTCAGACGCGCTCTGCCTGCACCTGGTTGGACAGCCGGCCGATGCCTTCGATGCTCGCGACCAGCTTGTCGCCCGCATTCAGGTAGACGCCGCGGCCCATGCCCACGCCCGTGGGCGTGCCGGTGGCGATCACGTCGCCAGGTTCGAGCGTGACGATGGTCGACAGGTAGGCGATCTGCTCGCGCACGGTCCAGATCATGTTGGCGGTGCTGTCCTGCTGCATCGGCTCGCCGTTGACGTCCAGGCGCATGTTCACCGCCTGCGGATCGGGGATCTGCCATGCCGGCACCAGCCAGGGGCCGATGGGCGCGAAGGTGTCGTGGCACTTGCCCTGGAACCAGTCGTGCTTGAACGGGTAGTCGCCGCGGATGTTGAGGTCGCGCGCCGAGATGTCGTTGACGATGGTGTAGCAGGCCACCGCGTCGAGCGCGTCTTCCACGGACACGCGGCGGCAGCGCTTGCCGATGACCGCGGCCAGTTCGACTTCCCAGTCGAGCTTGCTGGTCTCGGGCGGCATCTGGATGGTCTCGCCGTCGCCGATGACGGTGTTTGACAGCTTCAGGAACATGTAGGGCTTGCTCTGCGACTTGGCCGCCAGCACCGTGCCCATTTCGTTGGCGTGCGAGGCGTAGTTGGAGGCCGCGCAGAAGATGCGGTTGGGCACGTAGGGCGCGGCCACGGCCGAGGCGCCGCCTTGCACCGGCCGAATCGCGCCGGACGCCGCGAGCGACGCGGCCACCGGCGTGGCGTCGCGCAGCCAGCCCTGGGCGGTGCTCCAGTCCCGGAGCATGGCTTCCACGCCGCCCGAAAGCCAGTCCGGCGATGCAGGCGGCAAGCCCGCGGCCAACGCGGCCTCCAGGTCGTAGAGCTGGCTGTCGATCACCAGGGAGGGGGCGAGCCGGTCGGCGCGGCGGTAGGTGGCAAGTGCGATCCAGGACATTCGATGACTCCTATTTTTTGATTGAACGAAATCCGTGAACTGTATTTTGCATTCAGTATCTGCAAATTGTGTGCAATTTTATGTTCTCGTGTTCAAAGAGGTCAAGAATTTGTGGTGGAAGGGGCAAAGCGGGTGCGGCGAGGGCGCAAGGACGCATCGCCGGGCAAGCCGGCGATGAAGAAAGGGAGGACAGGGCGCCCGAGGGGCGCGTGCGCGTGTGCGAGGGAGCCGGGCATGCGCCGGCAGATGTCAGGCGGCTGCGCCGGAGGGCGTGCTTCGGCCGCCGTTGCCGAAGTGCTGCAGCACGTTCATGGCCGAGTTTGCCGCGTGGCTGTGCATGGCCGCGGCGGCGGCGTCGCCGTCATGGGCGAGCAGGGCGGCGACCAGCGCCTCGTGTTCCACGTGCGAATGTTGCAGGCGGTTTTCCGCCACGAAGAAGCCGCGCGAGCGGAACGGTGCCAGGCGCTGGCGCAGGCCGAGCGCGAGGTCCTGCAGCGTCTTGTTGCGGGCGCCGGCGTAGATGAGCGCGTGGAATTCCTCGTTCAGCTCGGCGTAGGCCTTGGCGTCGCCGCCGGCGGCGGCCTTGGCGGCCTGCTGGTGGACGAACTCGATGCGCTTGCGCTCCGAGGGCGCGGCGCGCAACGCGCACAGCTTGGCGCACAGCGCCTCGATCTCGCCGGAAGCCTCGAACAGGCCGTCCAGGTCGGCCGGTGCCATGGCCGCGACCGAGAAGCCGCGCCGCGGCAGGTGCTCGACCAGCCGGGTCGACGCCAACTGGCGCAGCGCATCGCGTACGGGGCTGCGCGAGACGCCGAAGCGCGTGGCGATCGATTGTTCGTCCAGCCGCTCGCCGGGCTGGAAGCGGTGAAGCACGATTTCTTCTGCAAGGCGGTCCGAAATCGTCTGGGACAGCGTTTTTCCGGGCTCGTTTTCCATGGGGGCTGCTTCTCTGGCGCGACAGGCATCGTCGGGATTCCTGCCGAATTGTCGACAATATTTTATTGTCGCATACAACTTTCGCCCGTTGTTACAGCCCCAGCGGCAGCCGCGCGCTGCTCTTCACTTCTTCCATCACGGCGTAGGTTCGCGTCTCCCGCACGCCGGGCAGCTGCCAGAGGACGGTGCCGGCGAAGTCGCGGTAGGCGGCCATGTCGGCCATGCGGGTCTTGAGCAGGTAGTCGAAGCCGCCCGCGACCATGTGGCATTCCATGATCTCGTCGCGCACCTGAACCGCCGCCTTGAACTGCTCGAACACGTTGGCCGTGGTGCGGTCGAGCAGCACTTCGACGAACACCGTGAAGCCCCGGCCCAGCTTGTGCGGATCGAGCCGCGCCTCGTAGCCGAGGATGAAGCCGTCGCGCGTGAGCCGCTGCACGCGCGCCAGCACCGCGGTGGGCGACAGCGCCACCGCCTCCGCCAGCTTGAGGTTGGTGATGCGGCCGTCTTCCTGGAGGATCTTCAGCAGGCGCAGATCGATGCGGTCAAGGTCGAGCATCGGAGGATTATCCGGCTCCCGCATCGATTTCTCGCGAAAGATGCGGCCTGTGAGAGCCGGCTATAGGAGATAGATCCAAGGAAATGTCCTTGGCCTACCCAATGCCTACCCTTGTCCGGATCAGCGCAGCGTGGTGCCCGGCTGCGCCTGGGCCTGCGCCGCCGCCTTGCGGCTGCTGTAGTCGGCGGCGGCCTGGCGGTAGCCCGGCTGCGCGGCATCGGCCCCGGCCTCGCCGTTCTGCTTGGCCGCCAGGCCCGACTGCAGCCACAGGCGCGTGTCGGCCGCCACGGCGGCGCGCGTGTTCGTCGAGACCGCGGCGGGTGCCTGCGCGATGGCGTCGGTGTAGCCCTGCGTCGGCGCGGCCTTCAGCCATTGCTGCGCGTCGGCGGTCACCGCGGCGCGGGTGGTGGAAGAGGCCAGCGGCACCGGACGCGGATCGCCCTCGGCGTAGTTGCCGGCAAAGCTGGGTGCGGCGGCGGCGCCCAGCAGGGCGGCAACGGCGGTGGTGGCCAGCAGGCGGGCGGTGGACGATGGCTTCTTCATTCGTAACTCCTTGAAGTGGTTGCTTGCGTGTTGATCAGCGAGGTCAACTCTACGAAGCGCATCCGCCGGATCGATAACCCGTCGATGACGGTTTTGTCATGTACGCCCGCGCCCTCGCGCGAGGCGGCCTAACGTCTCTTGCATAACCGCCAGCGCGGCGCGCATAAGCCATGGCGCAACGCGCGGCACAGGTCTATCGTTGCGGGCACCCGTTCAACCAAGGGATCTCTCATGAGCGAAAAACTCTCCTTCGTCAGCCCGACCGCCAACAGCCCGTGGGGCACCTATCTTTCGCAGGTCGACCGCGTCGTGCCGTACCTCGGCCCGCTGGCCCGCTGGGTCGAAACCCTCAAGCGCCCCAAGCGCGCGCTCATCGTCGACGTGCCGATCGAAATGGACGACGGCACCATCGCCCACTTCGAGGGCTATCGCGTGCAGCACAACATGAGCCGCGGCCCGGGCAAGGGCGGCGTGCGCTTCCACCCCGACGTCACGCTCGAAGAAGTGATGGCCCTGTCGGCCTGGATGACCATCAAGACCGCCGCCGTCAACCTGCCGTACGGCGGTGCCAAGGGCGGCATCCGCGTCGACCCCAAGAAGCTGTCGCTGCAGGAGTTGGAGAAGGTCACTCGCCGCTACACCAGTGAGATCGGCATCATCATCGGCCCGCACACCGACATTCCCGCGCCTGACGTCAACACCAACGCGCAGATCATGGCGTGGATGATGGACACCTACTCGATGAACGTCGGCGGCACCGCCACCGGCGTCGTCACCGGCAAGCCGCTGCACCTGGGCGGATCGCTCGGCCGCGTGAAGGCCACCGGCCGCGGCGTGTTCGTCACCGGCCGCGAAGCCGCGCGACGCCTGGGCATGGACCTGCGCGGCGCGCGCATCGCGGTGCAGGGCTTCGGCAACGTGGGCTCGGTCGCGGCCGAGCTCTTCGTCGAGGCGGGCGCCAAGGTCGTGGCGGTGCAGGACCACACCGGCACCATCGTCAACAGCAACGGCCTCGACCTGGCCAAGCTGATCCCCGTGGCCAACAAGGAAGGCGTGGTCGCCTTCAAGGCCGGCGGCGACATCGTGCCGAACGAAGACTTCTGGAACACGCCCTGCGACATCCTGATCCCGGCCGCCCTCGAAGGCCAGCTCACCGCCGAGCGCGCGCAGAAGACCACCGCCAAGCTGGTGCTCGAAGGCGCCAACGGCCCCACCGTGCCGCAGGCCGACGACATCCTCGCCGAGCGCGGCGTGCTGGTGGTGCCCGACGTGATCTGCAATGCCGGCGGCGTGACCGTGAGCTACTTCGAATGGGTGCAGGACTTCTCGTCCTTCTTCTGGGACGAGGACGAGATCAACGTGCGCCTCGACCGCATCATGATGAACGCGCTCAACCAGATCTGGGACACGGCGGACAAGCACAAGATCCCGCTGCGCACCGCGACGTACGCGGTGGCTTGCGAGCGCATCCTGATGGCTCGTCAGGAACGCGGTCTGTATCCCTGATCTTTTTTGCGCCCGGCGGCGCTACGCTCGGGGGATGAGCACCACCCCCGCGCAGAAACTCCCTCCACTTCCTGCGGACAGCGCCGCCCGCCTGCAGGCCCTCATGTCCAGCGGCCAGCGCAAGCTGCTGGGCCTCGTCGGCGCGCCCGGCGCGGGCAAGTCCACGCTCGCGGCGGCGTTGCTCGCGCTGGCGGGCGCCGACCGCGCCCAGGTCGTCCCCATGGACGGCTTCCACCTCGCCAACGTCGAGCTGCAGCGCCTCGGCCGCGCCGACCGCAAGGGCGCGCCCGACACCTTCGACAGCGCAGGCTATGTCGCGCTGCTGCAGCGCCTGCGCGAGCAGCGGCCCGACAGCGACATCGTCTACGCGCCCGAATTCCGCCGCGAGATCGAGGAGCCGGTGGCTGGCGCCATCGCGGTGCTGCCGACGACGCAACTGGTCATCACCGAAGGCAACTACCTGCTGCACGACGCCGGCCCCTGGGCCGGCGCGGCGGCGATGCTCGACGAGGTCTGGTACGTGGACATCGACGACGCGCTGCGTGAAGAGCGGCTGGTGCGGCGCCACCAGCAGTTCGGCCGCAGCGCTGAGGAAGCGCGGGCCTGGGTCGCCAGTACCGATGCGCCCAATGCCCGGCTGATCGCGGCGACGCGGGTGCGCGCCCACCACGTGCTGCCCTGGGCCTGACCGGGCCCGCGGTGAAAACTTTCGTGCCGGGCAGGGAACGCCGGCGCGCCGCCGCGCTCGAAGCCTTGCCGGCACGGGCGCCGGTTAGCATTCGCCGCTCCATGCCGTTCATGCACCCCAATCACTTCCGTTTTCTTCGCGCGCCGGCCCTCTGGCTGGGCCTGTCGTCCGCTCTCCTGTTGGCCGGCTGCGGCAGCACCGGTTCACGCGGCGTCAACTACGAGCCCGAGGCCTTCGGCTCGACCACCACCCACACCCGCGACTACCAGGCGACCGAGGCCGAGACCTGCGAGGCCGCGCGCCGCGCACTGCTGAGCCAGGGCTACATGATCACGGCGGCCAACGCCGACCTCGTGACCGGCCGCAAGAGCTTCCAGCCGGCGGCAGAGGTGCATGTGGAGGTCGAGTTCCGCGTGGTCTGCGCGCGCGAGAGCACCCGCGGCGGCGGCAAGGCCAGCAAGAACACCGTGGCCTTCGCGACGGCGCTGCAGGACCGCTACGGCATCAAGAAGGTCAACAACTCGGCGAGCCTTGGCGTGGGCGCGATCGGCTCGCTCTCGCTGCCGTTCGCCGGCAGCGACGACGCGATGGTCAAGGTCGCGAGCCAGACGCTGACCGACGAGCGCTTCTACGACCGCTTCTTCGCGCTGCTCGATCGCTTCCTCGAAGGCCCGGAAGACGAGGCCGATGCGCCCCAGGAAGAAAAGCCCGAGAAACCGGCCGCGGCCCCGTTGCCCGCCGAAGGGCCTGCCACCACCTACCCCGTGAACTCGTCGCCGAACCGGGGCTGAGCCAGGGCCGGGCCGGCATCGGTCGCCAAATAATAAGATGAGTCTTACAATCCGGGCATGGCTTCGACCTCCCCGGATCCGGCGCAATGCGCCACGCGTCTTCGCAACTCCGTCGCGCTGCTGTCGCGGCAACTGCGCAGCGGCAGCGCCACGCCCGAGGGGCCGAGCGTGGCCAAGCTCAGCGTGCTGGGCCAGTTGCACCGGCACGGCCCCAACACCTCGACCGCGCTGGCGGCGCTGGAGCGCGTCAAGCCGCAGTCGCTGACGCGGCTGCTGGCCGAACTCGAAGCCGAAGACTGGATCGCGCGCGCGCCGCATCCCAGCGACGGCCGCCAGTCGGTGCTGTCGCTCACGCCCGAAGGCACGAAGCGGCTGAAGGCGATCATGCGGTCGCGTGAATCGGCGCTGACCGAGGCGATCGGCGCCACGCTGGACGCGGAGCAGCGTGCCGTGCTGCTGCAGGCCTGCGAACTGATCGACGGCCTCAGCGCCACGCTGGCGCTCCTCGATGCTTCCGGAGCGACGAAGCCATGAACGCCGCGCCCGCGCTGCAACACTTCACGGGACTCTGGCGCCACGGCCGCTGGCGTCCCGGCGTGCAACTGGCGGGCGCGGTGGCGCTTGCCTGGATCGTTTCCGTCGCGCTGCACCTGCCGGAGAGCTTCTGGGCCGTGATGAGCGTGCTGATCGTCATGCGGCCGAGCGCCGGCTCCACGCTCGACGCCGGCTGGGACCGCGTGCGCGGCACCGCGGCCGGCGCGCTGTGCGGCCTGGCGGGCGTCTACCTGCAGCACCACGGCGTGCCGGTGCTGCCGGTCACGCTGGCCGTCGTCATGCTGCTGGCCTTTGCCGGCGCGGCGGTACCGGGCCTGCGCAGCGCGCCCGTGGCGGCGCTGATCATCCTGTCGGCCGGCGGCATTCCCGGCCACTCGGCATTGCAGGTGGCGGTGCTGCGCATGGTGCAGATCGGCATCGGCGTGGGGGTGGCGCTGGCGGTCTCGACGGTCATGTCCGAGTACCACGCGGGCGCGCGCTTCGACGAAGGCTGCGCCGCCTTGCTGCGCGGCATCGCCAAGCGCATGGCGGGCACGCCCCGGCCCGCCGATGCAGAAAAGGAACGCATCGACGCCGGCACGCGCGCGGCGCTGGGACGGCTGGCCCTGCTGGCGGGCAGCGCCGACCTGGAGGCGCGATGGTGGCGGCGCGGTGCGACGGCGGGCACGAGCCGCACCTACCGCAACAGGGCGCGGCTGGCGGCGCGCATCTTCCAGGATGCGGTCGTGCTGGACCGCGTGCTGCGGCTGGCGAAGGGCGATGAGGCAGCCGACCCGTTCCGACAAGATGCGGCGCGGGCGGCCGGCAAAGCCATCGCCGGCATGGCCGACGCGCTCGCGGGCACGGTCGTTTCGCCGGACCTCGCCGAACTCGACCGCTGCGCGCAAGCCGCGCACGGCACCTTGCCGAATGCAATGCTCGCCGCGCCGCTGAACCTGCTGCTCGACGACCTGCGGCATCTGCAGCGCACGCTCGAACCCGCCCGCCAGGGCCCGCCCGGCCCCGGCTGAGACTTCGATTGACCCTAGAATCTTCCGGAAATCAATCGTTTCGGAGAGGGACGGGCATGGAAGACCAGTCGCAGGACGCGCGCTATGCGCCGCCGCAATCCCATGTGGAAGACGTGCAGCAGACCGGCCAGCCGCAGCCGGGCGAGCTCGCGACGCGCGGCAGGCGCTTCCTGGCGGCCATGCTCGACGGCGGCATCGCAATCGGCGTGCTGTGGCTGCTGTCGATGTTCACGCCCTACGACGTCTGGAGCGACGACGGCCGCAGCCTCTGGACGCCGCGCCTCGCCGACACCGCCGTCGGCATCCTGGTCTACCTCGTGCTGCACGGCTATCTGCTGGCCACGCGCGGCCAGACCATCGGCAAGGCGCTGCTCAAGATCCGCATCGCTCGGCCCGACGGCTCCAAGCCGTCCATCGGCCGCATCCTCGGCCTGCGCGAGAGCCTGCTGTTCCTGCTGAACATCGTGCCGATGATCGGGCAGGTCTTCGTGCTGGTCGACAGCCTGTTCATCTTCCGTGCGTCACGCCGCTGCCTGCACGACCAGATCGCCGATACGGTCGTGCTGCAGGCCTGAGCGTTCGTGCGCCTCGACACCCTCTACACCGCCGAGACCCCGGAAGGCATCGCGCTCTCGCTGCGCCCGGCCGGGCTGGTCGCGCGCGGGCTGGCGTACCTGATCGACTTCGCGATCCGGCTCGGCATCTTCGTCGGCATCTCCATCGCGGTCGGCATGCTGGGCAAGATGGGCTTCGGCATCCTGCTGGTCGCGTACTTCTGCCTGGAGTGGTTCTACCCCGTGGTCTTCGAGCTCACGCGCGCTGCGGCCACGCCCGGCAAGCGCGTGATGGGCCTGCGCGTGGTGATGGACTCCGGCCTGCCGGTGACGCCCGCCGCCTCGCTCACCCGCAACCTGCTGCGCGCGGCCGATTTCGTGCCTTCTTTCTACGGCGCGGGCATCGTCTCGATGCTGTGGCGGCGCGACAGCAAGCGGCTGGGCGATCTGGCCGCCGGCACGCTGGTGGTGTTCAGCGACCAGGTGAGCCTGCACGGCGGCGTGCCCGCCGCCGAGCCGCAGGCGCCCGCACGGCCGCTGTCCGCGCGCGAGCAGATGGCCGTCGTCTCATGGGCCGGCCGCGCGACGCGCCTGACGCCCGAGCGCTTCGACGAACTCGCCCGCATCGCGCAGCCGGTGCTGGGCCCCGACACTTCCGCGGGCGGCGGCGCTTCCGCGTCGCAGCGCCTGCTGGGCGTGGCGCAATGGGTGCTGGGCCGGCGCGGCGCAGCGGATGCACGAGGGAGCACGACGCGATGACGCCGCTGGATTTCGAAGCCGCCTACGCGCCCCTGTGGACCGAACTCGAAGCCGTCATCGGCGCGGCCGAGACCAAGCGCAAGTTCGACGGCGCCCGCCTCGCCACGCTGTACCGCCGCGTGTGCGAGCACCTTGCGCTGGCGCAGGCCAGGGCCTATCCGATCCACCTCACGCAGCGGCTCGAAAGCCTGACCCAGAGCGCGCACCGGCTGATCTACCGCCAGCACGACTACGGCCTGGGGCGCTTCGCCCGGCTGGCGCTGATCGACTTTCCCGAAGCGGTGCGGGCGCACCGCGTGTACCTGTGGGTGTCGGCGCTGATGTTCGTGGTGCCGCTGCTGGTGGCCGGCTGGGCCGCCTGGCGCGACCCGGGCTTCATCCTGCACCTGCTCGACGCCGACAACGTGCAGCAGTTCGACGCGATGTACAGCGACGACGCCGATGCCTTCGGCCGCACCCGCAGCGCCGGCGACGACTGGCAGATGTTCGGCTTCTACGTGATGCACAACATCGGCATCGGCTTTCGCTGCTTCGCGGCCGGCATCTTCGCGGGCGTGGGCAGTGCTGCGCTGGTGGTGTTCAACGGCATCCAGATCGGCGCGGTCGGCGGCTACCTGATCAGCGCGGGGCATGCGCAGAACTTTCTTTCCTTCGTCGTCACGCACTCGGCCTTCGAACTCACGGCCATCGTGCTGGCCGGCGCGGCCGGGCTGCGGCTGGGCTACGCGTGGATCGCGCCCGGGCGCCACACCCGGCTCGAAGCCCTGCGGCTGGCCGCGCGCCATGCGGTGGTGATCGTCTACGGCGTCATCGGGCTGCTGCTGATCGCCGCCGCGGTAGAGGCCTTCTGGTCTTCGGCGCGCTGGATCGCGCCGGCCGTGAAGTACGGCGTGGGCGGTGCCTGCTGGGTGCTGGTGCTGGCGTATCTGGGCTGGCAGGGGCGGCCGCGCGGCGGTGCCGAAGCGGCTGCGCCAAAGGAGTCCGGCCATGCAGGTTGACGGCCTGGCCATCGCGCTGCGGCCACGCCCCATGGCCGAGGCCGCGGACCTGGGCGCGCAGCTCGTGCGCAGCCATGCGCGCTCGGTCTGGCGCACCTTCCTGCCGGTGTACGTGGTCACCGTGCTGCTGGCCTTCTGCACCGTCGAGATCGCGGGTTGGCTGCCCAGCCTGCTGATCTTCTGGCTCAAGCCCTGGCTCGACCGCAGCCTGCTCTTCGTGCATTCGCGCGCCGTGTTCGGGCAGGAAACACGCTGGGCCGACCTGTGGCAGAACCGCCGCGCCGTGTGGGGCGGGCAACTGCTGCGCACGCTGCTGTGGCGGCGGCTGTCGCCCTGGCGCTCGTTCACCCAGGCCATCGACCAGCTCGAAGGCCAGCGCGGCGGCGCGCGAGGCAAGCGGCGCGCGCAGTTGCTGCGCGGGCGCCGTGGCGCGGCCACGGGCATGCAACTGGTGTTCGCGAACGTGGAGATGGCGCTCGATGTGTGCCTGCTGTCGCTGCTGTTCTGGTTCGCGCCGGAAGGCAGCACGCGCGAACTGTTCGGCTGGCTCACGCAATCGGACGCGCCGCTGCAGAGCCTGCTGGCTGCCGGGGCCTACGCCATCGTCGTCGGCGTGCTGGAGCCGTTCTACGTGGGCGCCGGTTTTGCGATGTACCTGAACCGACGGGTCGAGCTCGAAGCCTGGGACATCGAACAGGAGTTCCGCCGTGGGTTCCGGTGACATCCGCCGATGGTTGTTCGCCGCCGTGCTGGCCGTGTGCTGCGCGGCCGGCGCAAGCTCGGCCTCGGCCGACACGGCCCCGACGCGCGAGCAGGTCAGGGCGGCCGCCGAGAAAGTGCGCGCCGACCCGAACATGCCCGGCGTCAAGACCGAGAAGAAGCTGCGCTTCAAGGAGCGCGACGACGACGAGGAAGAAGAGCCCGAGAAGAAGACCGACAGCCTCGACTGGCTGCGCGACTTCGTGAAGGCCGTGGCCGAAGGCGCGCGCTGGCTCATCTGGGGGCTGGCCGCGCTGGCGCTGGCGTGGCTGGTCATTCGCATCCGCCGCTGGGCGCAAGTGCGTGCCGGCGGCGCGCGGCCCGGCAAGGCGCCGCTGCCCAGCCATGTCGGCAGCCTCGACATCCGGCCCGAGAGCCTGCCCGACGATGTCGGCAATGCCGCCGCGGCGCTCTGGCAGCGCGGCCAGCACCGGCCGGCGTTGTCGCTGCTGTACCGCGGCGCGCTGTCGCGCCTCGTGCATGCGCACGGCGTGCCGGTGCGCGCCGCGAGCACCGAGGGCGAGTGCGTGGCCCTGTCCGCGGCCCGGCTGCGGCCGGAGGCGCAGGCCTTCTTCGCGCGGCTGGTCGATGCCTGGCAACTGGCGGCCTACGGCGGGCGCCTGCCTTCCACCGCGCAGGTGCTGGCGATCTGCGGCGAGTTCGACCTGCATCTGCCGGCAACCCTTGCGCCCCAGCCCGGTTTCGCACAGGAGGCCGTCGCATGAACACCTGGGCGGTCCGCATCGTTTCGGTGCTCGCGCTGGTGGTGCTGGGCGGCTGGCTGGTCTCCGCCACCGAATGGGCCGACACCGAGGTGCCGACGCCCGCGAGCGAAGAGGTCAAGAAGAACGCCTTCTATGCCGTGCAGTCGCTGCTGCGCCACCTCGGCGCCGAGGTGGTCAAGCGCGAAAGCCTGGACGAAATGCCGCCCGCGCAGGCGCGGCTGGTGCTCGCCTCCAGCTACTGGGACATGTTCCCCGAGCGCGAGCAGCGCCTGCGCCGCTGGGTCGAGCAGGGCGGCCATCTCGTGATGCCCGGCTACCTTGTCAGCAACGACATGCTGGAGAGCTGGATTCCGCTGGTCCGCGAAAAGCCGGTGCGCCCGGAAGAGCCCAAGGAGCCCGTGGCGTCGAAGAAGAAAAAGCCCCGCTTGCAGCGCGACGAGCAGCGCGCCAAGGATGCCGACTGCCGCATGCTGACCGAGCCCGACACCGTGCCCGCGAGCTTTGCCAGCGGACGCGGCTTTCGCATCTGTACCTGGGCGGAGCCGGTGCAGTTCAGCCCCTCCGACAAGCGCCAGCCGCCGTTGTGGATGGCGCGCGGCGCACGCGGCGCTGAAGCAATCCGCGTGCGCGTCGGCCAGGGCACCGTCACCTTGCTGCCCTCGGGCGTGTGGCACAACCAGAACCTGCTGCGCGGCGACAACGCGCCGTTCGCCGTGGCAGCGCTGCAGCTGCGCACCGGCTCGCAGGTCTGGTTCGTTGCCGAGGAGGCGCGCGAGCCCTTCCTGCGCTGGCTCTGGCACAGAAGCTGGGTGGTCTGGGTCGTGGGCCTGCTGGCGTTGGCCGCCGCGCTCTGGCGCGCGGCCGTGCGCTTCGGCCCGCTCGCGCCTTCGGCCAGCACGCACCGGCGCTCCATGGCCGAGCAGGTGCGCGGCACCGCCGGTTTCCTGCACATGCATGGCGGCGATGCGCTGCACGCGGCGCAACTGCGCGCGCTGAACGAATCCGCCACTCGCCAGCTGCGCGGCTATGCCCGCCACGACGAATCGGCGCGCGCTGGCGCGATCGCCAAGGCCACCGGCCTGGAAGCGGCCATGCTCGTGCGGGCGATGGCCGACCGCGCCCGCAACCCCGGGGCCATGGCCCTCGATCTGGAAGTGCTGGAAACCGCGCGCCGGCGGCTCGATGCCAACGGGCCCTTCGTGCCTTCGCCTGCTTCCGCTGCATCTTCTTCCCCCTCCACACCCTGAACCGAGAGACGACGCCCATGCAAGCCATCCAACCCGAAGAACTGACGCGCGCGGCCCAGTGGCTGCAGACGCTGCGCGCCGAGGTCGGCCAGGCCGTGGTCGGCCAGCTCGAGGCGGTCGACCAGACGCTGGTGGCGCTGGTCGCCTCGGGCCACGTGCTGATCGAAGGCGTGCCGGGCCTGGGCAAGACGCTGCTCGCGCGGGCGCTGGCGCAGGCCATGACGCTGCGCTATGCGCGCGTGCAGTTCACGCCCGACCTGATGCCCTCGGACATCACCGGCCATGCGGTGCTCGACATCGCCTCGCGCGGCGAAGGCAGCCTCGGCACCCTGCGCGTGCACCAGGGGCCGGTGTTCACCAACCTGCTGCTGGCCGACGAAATCAACCGCGCGCCGGCCAAGACCCAGAGCGCGCTGCTCGAAGTCATGCAGGAGTACCAGGTCACGCTCGAAGGCACGGCCATGCCGCTGCCGCGCCCCTTCATGGTGATGGCCACGCAGAACCCGATCGACACCGAAGGCACCTACCCGCTGCCCGAGGCGCAGCTCGACCGTTTCCTGCTGAAGATCGACATCGGCTTTCCCAGCCACAGCGAGGAAAACGCCATCGTGCAGCTCACCACCAACCAGCGCGCCGGCAACCAGTTTCCGCTCGACGCGGTGCGCCCCTGCCTCGACGAGGCGCAGGTGCTCGAGCTACAGCGGCTGGCCTGCCTGGTGCAGGCCGACGAGCGCGTGATCGACTACGCGGTCCGCATCGCGCGCGCCACGCGCGACTGGCCGGGCTTGTCGTCGGGCGCCGGCCCGCGCGGCACCATGGCGCTGGTGCGCGCCGCCCGCGCCGCCGCGCTGATGGCCGGGCGCGACTTCATCACGCCCGACGACGTAGCGCGCCAGGCGCTCCCCGCGCTGCGTCACCGCGTGATGATCTCGCCCGATGCGCAGCTCGAAGGCGTGAGCGTCGACGCGCTGTTGCGCGCCGCCCGCGACAGCGTCGAAGCCCCGAGGCTCTAGGCCGGTCGATGCGCTTGGCTGTTCCGATCCCCGCGCGCGCCGCCGTGCTGGCGCTGGCCGGCCTGGCCGTGGCCGCCGCCGTGGCGCTGCTGCTGGGCGTGCCCGTGGGTTACGTGGCCTTGTTGGCGGGTGCGCTGCTCGCGCTGGGGCTCGTGTTCGCGGCGTTCGACCTGTGGCGGAGCCTGCGCCTCTGGCGCGCCGCGCCGCTGCGCATCGAACGCAACCTGCCGGGCGCGTTCTCCCTCGGCGTGCCGACGGTGCTTACGCTCGCGCTGGTGAACGAGGGCGAGCAGCCATGGCGGGTGGCGGTGTTCGACGAGCTCGACGCGCACTTCAGCTTCGACGGCCTGCCGCAGTCCGTCACCGTGCCCGGGGGCTCGCGCGTCGCGCTGCGCTACACGGCCACGGCCACGCGGCGCGGCGTGGCGCAGTTCGGCGCGACCCAGCTGCGCTGGCGCACCCGGCTCGGCTGCTTCGAGGTGCGCCAGACGCTGGGCGAACCGCGCCGGCTGCGCGTGTACCCCAACTTCGCCGCGCTGGCGCGCTATGCGTGGCTCTCGGGCGACCGTCGGCTCGCGCAGATCGGCATCAAGACCTATGCGCAGCGCGGCCTGGGCACCGACTTCCGGCAGCTCGCCGACTACAAGACCGGCGACTCGCTGCGCCACATCGACTGGAAGGCCACGCAGCGCCAGCGCCGCCCCATCGTGCGCGAGTTCCAGGACGACCGCGACCAGTGCGTGCTCTTCCTGCTCGACTGCGGCCGCCGCATGCGCGCCGACGAAGGCGCGCAGGCACTGCAGGCCAACAGCCACTTCGACGAGGCGCTCAATGCGCTGATGCTGCTGAGCTACGTGGCGCTGAAAGAGGGCGACGAGGTCGGCGCCATGACCTTCGGCTGCCCGCCCGAAGAACGGCGCGACTTCGCGCCGCGCAAGGGCACCGCCACGCTCAACGCGCTGATGAACCGGCTGCACGACATCCAGCCCGGCGCCACCCACTCCGACTACCTGCTGGCCGCGCAGGAACTGCTGCTCACGCAGAAGCGGCGCGCGCTCGTCATCGTGCTGACCAACTTCCGCGACGAGGACGCCACCGAGCTGCGCCCCGCCATCAAGCTGCTGCGCCGCAAACACCTGGTGCTGGTCGCGAGCCTGCGCGAACGCGTGCTCGGGCGCATCGCCAACCAGCCGCTGGCGCAGCCGCGCGACGCGGTCGACGTGGCGGCGGCCCATCTGTTCGAACAATCGAGGCGCGATGCCTTCGCGCGCGTGGTCGGCAACGATCCGCTGTCGGTCGACGTCGAGCCGGCCGACCTGGCGGTGGCGTTGGTGAACCGCTATCACGCCGTCAAAAGGGCTGGTCTTTTGTAGCCGTCCCTGTTCACAATGTTCGCGTTCAGCTACTCATCATTCAACAACTGACAGACAGAGGAGAAGAAGCAAATGACGGAATTGACCAACGCCAATCCCTATGCCGCGCCCCGCGCCGCGGTGGACGACATCTACGAAGACAACGCGAGCGTGCAGCCTGTGAAGCTGTGGTCCGCCAAGGGCCGGATCGGGCGGGTGCGCTTCCTGGCGTACATGCTTTATTCGTACCTGCTGTGCATCATCGGTGCCGGCGTGCTGGGCGGCATCATCGGCGCCGCGGGCCTGGGCACGCCGACCGGCATCGGCGTCGTGACCGTGCTGGCCCTGATTCCCTATTTCATCTTCTATGTGCTGGTGGCGATCCAGCGCACGCACGACATGGACTGGTCGGCCTGGACGCTGCTGCTGGCGCTGATTCCCTTCGTCGGGCTGATCTGGGTCTTCAAGGGCGGCACCCAGGGCCGCAACCGCTTCGGCGCGCCGCCGCCGCCCAACGGCGTCGGCGTCATCATCGGTGCGTGGCTGCTGCCGGTCATCGCCGTGATCGGCATTCTTGCGGCCATCGCGATTCCGGCTTATCAGCAGTACACGGTCAAGGCCAAGGCTGCGCAGGCCGCCAAGCCCTAACGCACCAGCGTCGACTTGCCGAACAGGCTCTCGATGAGTTCCACGGCCACCTCGGCCGTCTGGTTGCGCACATCGAGGGCCGGGTTCAGCTCCACCACGTCGAGCGAGCCGAGCCGGCCGGTGTCCGCGATCATTTCCATGCACAGCTGCATCTCGCGGTAGGTCGGCCCGCCGCGCACGCCGGTGCCCACGCCGGGCGCGATGCCGGGGTCGAGGCAGTCGAGGTCGAAGCTCACGTGCAGATGCGTGTCTTCGTCCACGTCCTGCAGCGCTTCGGTCATGGTGGTTCGCATGCCGTGTTCGTCGATGTGGCGCATGTCGAACACGCTCAGGCCCAGCGTGCGGATGGCTTCCTTCTCGTCGCTGTCGACGCTGCGGATGCCGATGAAGCGGATGGCCTCGTGCGCCAGCGCCGCGCGCTCGCCGCTCCAGCCCGTGAGCACCGAGGGCCCGTGGCCCAGCAGGCACGACACCGGCATGCCGTGCAGGTTGCCGCTGGGGCTGGTGGTCTCGGTGTTGACGTCGGAGTGCGCGTCGAGCCACAGCACGCGCAGCTTCTTGCCGCGCTTGCGCGCATGCCATGCCACCGCGCTGATCGAGCCGATGGCCAGGCAGTGGTCGCCGCCCATCATGAGCGGCACGTGGCCGGCGCCCAGCGCGCCGTCGATCGCGGCGTAGACCGAGCGGTTCCACGCGACCACCTCGTCGAGATGGCGCAGCCCGTTGGCCGGTGGCGCCCACGGCGTGGCGGGGCCCGCGAGGTTGCCGCGGTCGATCACCGCGAAGCCCTGCTTCGCCAGCGCCTCCGGCAGGCCCGCCACGCGCAGCGCGTCGGGCCCCATGCCGGCGCCGCGCACGCTGGCGCCGACATCGGTGGGGGCGCCTATCAGTTCGAGGGTGGTGGTGTGGTCGGTCATGCGCGGGCTCTCATGTCTTGCGGATGGGCTCCCCCGCTTCCGGGGCGCTGGATGTTGGCCCATTGTGCCGACGAACCGGCGGCATGCCCATGATCTGCCGCACGCCCGACGCGGTGAATGGCTGCGCCAGTTGCGCGAGGAACCGCGGCGCCACCTGCCCGTGGATGCCGATGTCCGCGGGCGGGCGGCGCGGCGGGTTGAACCAGGTGCCGAACAGCTGGTCCCACAGCACGAGGTTCTCGCCGTAGTTGCGGTTGCCCTCGGCCAGCAGCTTCGAGTGGTGCCAGCGGTGCAGCGCGGGCGTGCTGAAGACGCGGTCGAGCCAGCCGGTCCGCATCTCGATGTTGCAATGGGTCAGCAGCCCGGTCACTGCCGTCACCGCGCCCACCCACATGAACACCGCCAGCGGCGCGCCGAGCAGGTACAGCGGCAGCTGGCCGAGCAGCGCCTTGAACGCGCTGTCGATGAAGTGGAAGCGCCCCGTGTTCAGCACCCAGAGCCGCCGCACGCTGTGATGCAGCGCATGGAAGCGCCACAGCAGCGGCAGGTGATGCGCCGAGCGGTGCGCAATGTACAGGCCTAGTTCGGCGACCAGCAGCGCGAGCACCACCTGCGCCGGCAGCGGCCAGTGCGAAGGCCAAGGGCCGCCGGCGTTCCGCGCGGCTGCCACAGCCGTTGCCGCAGCGAGGGGCGCGCTTGCAACCAGCGCGGCAACGACCTGCGCGAAGCCCTTGGTCAGCAGCGTGTGCGCCAGGTTGCACGGCGTTTCGCCGTCGTTCGCGAGCCAGCGCGGCTCGTGCGGCATCCAGCGCTCGCAGGCGGCGATCGCGAGCGCGAGCGACAGGTACACCGTGTTGAACCACGGCAGCGGCGCATCGCTGGCAAAGGCCGCGCCCGCGCCCAGCAGCCCCGCGCCGTACAGCGCGGGCCACATCAGCCACGGCAACACCGCGCGCAACCGGCTGCGCGCCTCGCGAGGCGGCCGCGTCATTCGAATGCCCCGGCGTCGGTCATGCCGCTCGCGCGGGCCGGCCTGAAGCGCATACGGAACAGCGCGCCGCCCTCGGGGCCGTCGTGCACCGAGACCTCGCCGCCATGCAGCCGCACGATCTCCTGCACCAGGCTCAGGCCGAGCCCGGCGCCCGGCCCGCTGGCGTGCACGCGGTAGAAGGGCTTGAAGACATGCGCGCGCTGCGCGGGCGGAATGCCGGGGCCGTCGTCGATCACGTCGACGTCGCCGCTGGCGTCGACACGCACCACCACGCTGCCCTGGCCGCCCGCATGGTCGATGGCGTTGCGCACGAGGTTGGTCAGCGCGCGCGACAGCGCATCGCGGTCGCCGTCGATCTCCACGCGGCCGGCCTGCGGCTCGAAGGAAATGTCGTAGCCCGAGGCCAGCGCCAGCGGCGCCATTTCGGCCACCACCTCGCGCGCCATGTCGACCAGGTCCACGCGCTGCCTGCGTTCCTCGCGGCCCTTCATGCGCTGCAGGTCCAGCAGCTGCCCCGCCAGCACGGACAGGCGCGCCGCGTCGGCCAGCAGGCGCGTCTTCTCGGCGCTGTCGGGCAGGTTGTCGAGGCGTGTGTTGAGGATGGCGAGCGGCGTGCGCAGCTCATGCGCCGCATCCGCCAGGAAGCGCTCGTGGCGCGCATGGCCGTCGTCCAGCCGCTGCAGCGCGTCGTTGAAGGCCGCCACCAGCGTCGCCACTTCGCCGGGCACGTCGGACAGCGGCAGGCGCACGCCGCGCTGGTCGGCGTCGATCTGGCCGGCGCGCGCCGCTGCCGCGTTCAGACCGGCCAGCGTGCGCCGCACCACGAAGTGCGTTGCCAGCAGCGTGGCCGTCACGGTGATCGCCATGATCGGCAGCACCACCTTCAGCAACAGCAGCAGCACCGACAGGCCGAGGTTGCGCCACGTGATGGGGCTGTCGGCGCCGGTGAGTATCTGCACCTCGCCGGCGGGCGAATCGACCCAGCGCATGCGCGCGGATTGGCGCGGCGCGTCACCGATGTTCCAGCCCAGCCGCGCCTGCCGCACCTGGTCGAGCGTGTCGCCGATGCGCGCGAACTCGGGCGGGATGCGGCCTTCCACCACCTGCCGCCCCTGTGCGTCGCGCACCGAGAACCACAGCCCGGGCTGCGCCCGGCGCAGCGCGGCAAGGCGCTCGGTCGGCCGCATCGAGAGGCGGCCGTCGGCTTCGCGCGCCACGGCCTCTTGCAGGATCTCGACCGTGTTCTCCGGCGAGCTGAAGTCGATCAGCTGCCCCGTCGCCGCGAGCGCGCCGATCACCACCAGCTGTATCGCCACCTGCAGCAACACCAGCTGCCGGATCAGCCGCCGCTTGAGCGAAGGTTGCGCGCCCTGGCCTTGCGTGCCCGTGCTCATGACTGCGAGCGCAGCAGGTAGCCGACGCCGCGAATGCTGGCGATCTCCACGCCTGCGCCGGTGTCGGCGAGCTTCTTGCGCAGGCGCGAGACATGCGTGTCGAGCGCGTTCGACTGGATCTCCGCGTCGAGCCCGAACACCGCCCGCTCCAGCGAACTGCGCAGCACCGTGCGACCGGCACGCCGCACCAGGGTTTCCAAGGCAAGCAGTTCGCGGCGCGGCAGCTCCATGCGCTGCGCGTCGACGCTGGCTTCGCAATGCGTGAAGTCGAAGCTCAGCGCCGCGATGCGCAGCACGTCGGGCAGGGCTGCGGCGGGCCTGCGTAGCAGCGCGCGGATGCGCGCCAGCAGCTCTTCCACCGCGAAGGGCTTGCCGAGGTAGTCGTCGGCGCCGGCGTCCAGGCCCTGCACGCGGTCGTCCAGCGCATCGCGCGCGGTGAGCATCAGCACCGGGATATGGTTGCCGGCGGCGCGCAGGTCCGACACCAGCGAGAGGCCGTCGCCGTCGGGTAGCCGGCGGTCGAGCACCAGCGCGTCGTAGGGCGTGGCTTCCACATGGCGGCCACCATCGGCCAGCGTGGCGGCGTGGTCCACCAGCACGCCACGCTTGTGCAGCGCGGTGCGCAGCACCGACGCCATCTCGGGCTCGTCTTCCACCAGCAGGATGCGCACGGTCATGCTCCTTCGTAGAGAGAGAAATGCGACGCCGGGCGTTCTTCCGGCGTGCCGCACTCTAGGCAGGGTGCATTGCATGAGTATTGCGGCCATGCCGAACGCGAGGCGCAATGTTCCCTCCATGTTGTCGCCGGAAGATGCATTGCCCAAGCACCGGAGTACACATGCGCACCCTGCAGACCACCCTTGTCCTTGAAGTGATCATCCTGGCGGCGTCGTGCCTCTTCGCGTCCGCGGCCGCGGCCGAGGCATGGGCGCAGTTCGATTCGCCATCGCCGCCCGTCTACGACCCCTGCCGCGATGGGCGCTACAGCTATGGCCGGCCCATGAGTTGCGGCGAGTTGCTGCGCAGGCTCGACAGGGAGGAAGAAGAGCGCGCACGCCGCCTGCGCTACCGCGACCCCGACCGATGGGGCACCGACCCGTGCACGGACGGGCGCTACAGCACCGGCCGGCCGATGACCTGCGCGGAGCTGCGCGAACGGCTGGAGCGCAGGCGCTACATCGGCCCCTACGGCGCGCTGGGCGAAGGCGCGGCGCGCGGCCTCACATGACGCCGGCTACCGCAGGTGCTTCCAGAGATAGGCGTAGCCCAGCGCATCCATGAACGCCGATTCCTTGTTGTCCGCGGCCGCGCTGTGGCCGCCTTCCATGTTCTCGTAGAAGCTGCTGTCGCAGCCCAGCGCCAGCATCTTCGCGTGCATCTTGCGCGCATGCACCGGCCCCACGCGGTCGTCGCGCGTCGAGGTGGTGAAGAGGGCCGGCGGATAGGCCTGACCCGGCTTCGCGTTCTCATAAGGCGAGAAGGTGCGGATGAACTCCCACTCCTCGGGCTGCTCCGGGTCGCCGTATTCCGCGATCCACGAGGCGCCCGCCGACAGCTGCGTGTAGCGCCGCATGTCGAGCAGCGCCACCTCGCTCACGATCGCGCCGTAGAGCTGCGGGTACAGCGTGAGCATGTTGCCCATCAGCAGGCCGCCGTTGCTGCCGCCCATCGCGCCCAGGTGCGCGGGCGAGGTGATCTTGCGCGCGATGAGGTCTTCGGACACCGCCGCGAAGTCCTCGCAGGTGCGCAGCCGGTTCTCCTGCAGCGCGGCCTGGTGCCAGCGCGGGCCGTATTCGCCGCCGCCGCGGATGTTGGCGATGACGTACACCCCGCCCTGGTCCAGCCATGCGCGGCCGATGCTGCCGCTGTAGCTGGGCTGCAGTGAAATCTCGAAGCCGCCGTAGGCGTACTGCAGCGTGGGGTTCCTGCCGTTCGCCTGCAGGTCCTTGGCTGAAATCTCGAAGTAGGGCACGCGCGTGCCGTCCTTCGAGGTCGCGAAATGCTGGCTCACGCGGTAGCGCGAGGCGTCGAAGAACGCGGGGCTGTCCTTCAGCACCTGGGGCTCGCCCTGCCCGATGGTGCCGATGTAGAGCGTGGTCGGCTGCAGGAAGCCGCTCACGGTGAGGAAGTAGTCGTCGTTCTCGTCCTCGTCGATGCCGCCGGCCGCGATGGTCGAGAGCGCGGGCGCGCCGCCCAGGCTTTCGCGCTTCCATGGGCCTTTTCCGTCGGCGGGCGGCGTGAGCACCTCCAGGCGGTTCACCACGTCGTGCATCACATTGAGGATCAGGTGGTTGCGCGTCCAGGAGTGGTCGTCGAGCGCGGTGGTGTCGTCGGGCTCGAACAGCACCGTCAGCTCGCGCCCGCCGGCCATGTAGTCGTCGAACTTCGCGGCCAGCAGCGAGCCCGAAGCGTAGGTGCGGCCGCCCACCGTCCAGTCTTCGCGCGGCTCGATCAGCATCCACTCGCGCGTGATGTCGGTGTTGGAGTCGTCGGGCACGTCGATCTTCACCAGCCGGCCGTCGGCGCCGCGCAGCCAGGTCTCGCTTTCGTAGAAGTCGATCTGCCGCGTGACGAAGTCGCGTTCGAAGCCGGGCGTGTTGTCCCGGTACGCGCTGACGGACATGTCTTCGTGCAGGCCCTCGTAGACCGTCGCCGCGTCGGCGAGCGGCGTGCCGCGCCGCCATTCCTTCACGATGCGCGGGTAGCTGGAGCTGGTCATCGAGCCGGGGCCGAAGTCGGTGGCCACGTAGAGGCTGTCGATGTCCTTCCAGCCCACGTGGTTCTTGGCCTCGGGCAACGAGAAGCCGCCTTCGACGAACTGCCGGGTCTCCAGGTCGAACTCGCGCACCACGTCGGCGTCGGCGCCGCCGCGCGAAAGAGAAATCAGGCAGCGCCGGTAGTCGGGCTCCAGGCAGTCGGCGCCGTGCCAGACCCAGTTCTCGCCGTCGGCCGCGGCCAGCGCGTCGAGGTCGAGCACGGCCTCCCAGGCGGGCTGCGGCTTGCGGTAGTCGTCCAGCGTGGTGCGGCGCCAGAGGCCCTTCGGATGGTCCTTGTCGCGCCAGAAGTTGTAGAAGCGCGCGCCGATCTTGCGCACCATCGGGATGCGGTCGTCCGAGTCGAGCACCTCGAGGATGCCCTGCTGGAGCGCATCGAAAGCGGGCGATTGCGCATAAGCCTGCACGGTGCGGGCGTTCTGGGCGCGGGCCCAGTCGAGCGGCTTGTCGCCGTCGATGTCCTCGAGCCAGAGATGGTCGTCTTGCGATTGCGAAGGGAGGCTGGATGTCATGGCCCCAGTGTACGGAGGCCTCGTGAAACACACCCGTGCCCGGTGGATTTGCCCGCGGTCACTTTTTCATTACTTGGGGCAAACCCCTGTCCCGCCGGTGCCTTCCCCCCGGTGGAAACACTGAATAACCAGAGGCCCAAGAACGCGATGCCCGCGCTATCCTGCCAAGCGGCGCATGCCCCACCAAGGAGACACAACACATGAAACACCTGAGCGGACTTGATGCCACTTTCCTGCACCTGGAAACGCCGGAAATGCCGATGCACGTGGGCTCCCTGAACGTGCTGGACCTGCCCAAGGGCTACAAGGGCGACTTCTACGAAGACGCCAAGAACTTCATGGCCAGCCGCATCCACCTGGCCGACGTGTTCACGCGCAAGCTCGCGCTGATGCCCTTCGACATGACCAACCCGGTCTGGGTCGAGGACAACGACATCGACCTCGACTACCACGTGCGCCACATCACGCTGCCCAAGCCCGGAACCAACCGGCAGTTGCAACAGTACGTGGCGCGACTGCATTCCACACTCATCGACCGCAGCCGGCCGATGTGGGAATTCTTCATCATCGACGGCCTCAAGAGCGGACAGGTGGCGCTCTACACCAAGGTGCACCACGCGGGCATCGACGGGCAGGCCGGCGTGGAAGTGGGCAAGGCCATCTTCGACCTGGAGGCCACCGGCCGCGTGGTGAAGCCGCCGCGCTCGCGCCCGCGCAGCAGCGGCTACCAGCTGGGCATGGCCGAACTTGCGAGCGCCGCGCTGCGCAACACGGCGCAGCAGTACGTGAAGCTCTTCAAGATGGCGCCGGCCATCGCGCGCGCCATCGGTGGCCTCGCCAAGCCCGACGAGAAGGCGGCCGAGAAAGACGCCGCCGCCGCGCCGAAGAAGTTCAACCTCTTCGCGCCGCGCACCTCGCTCAATGTGTCGATCACCAACCAGCGCACCTTCGCGGGCCGCACCATCTCGCTGGCCGAGACCAAGTACATCGCCAAGCACTTCGGCGTGTCGCTCAACGACGTGGTCATGGCCACAGTTTCCGGCGCGCTGCGCCACTACCTGGCCGACAACAACGAACTGCCGGCCAAGCCGCTGGTGGCCGGCGTGCCGGTGAGCCTTCGCGAAGCGGGCGACCAGACGGCCAACAACCAGGCCAGCATGATCCTGGTGAGCCTGGCCACCGACATCACCGACCCGGTGCAGCGGCTGAAGGCGATCAACGCGTCTTCGAATTCGTCTAAGTCGACCATGAACCGCTTCAAGGCGGTGATCCTGGACGACTTCCCGACCTTCGCCGCGCCCTGGCTGGTGTCGGGCATCGCGTCGATGGTGGGGCGCTCCGGCATCGTCAACCTGCTGCCGCCGGCCGCCAACGTGGCCATCTCCAACGTGGCCGGCGCGCCGTTCCCGATGTACTTTGCCGGCGCGCTCGTCACCTGCTACTACCCGGTGTCGATCGCCAGCCACGGCACCGCGCTGAACGTGACGGTGCAGAGCTACAACGGCCGCATGGACTACGGCCTCATCGCCTGCCGCCGCGCCGTACCCGACATCACCGAGATCGGCGACTACATGCTGGCCGAGCACAAGCTGCTGATGGAATTGACGCAGAAGCACCCGGCCGCCGCCGGCGCCGCGCCCGCGCCCGTGCCGCCGAAGACGGTCGAGGAGCCTTCGGACGAGGCCGAGGTGGCCGCCGCACCGGCCGCCGCGAAGAAGAGGCCCGCCGCGCGCAAGAAGGCGCCCGTCAAGGTCGCGGCCAAGAAGGTAGCGAAGCCGCCCGTCAAGGCTCCCCTCAAGGCTGCGGCGAAGAAGGCCAAGGCCGCTGCGGCCCCCAAGCCTCCGGCCCGCAAGGCCGCTCCGGCCAAGCGCTCCAGCGCTCCCCGGGCCGCGGCGGCATGATCGGCGCCGGAGCCGGCCCTCGAAAAGAAAATTGGGGCAGTTGAACTAGTTTTCCGACGGTTCTAGTTTTCCAGGCCTAGGCTCCGGGGAAGAAGATAGGCCCATCGCGACAGAACACCTGACTGTTTCCTTCGCGAGCCTTTCAACTTCAAGGAAATCACACCATGTCCACGCAAACCACCATCGCTTCCGCAGCCGTTCACGTCGTCGGCCAGTACAACGACGCCGGCAAGACCCTGGTCGGCGCCTATCGCACCGGCGTGCATCGCCTGCTGAACGGCGCCGCTTCGCGCTACAGCGACTTCCTGGGCGGCCGCCAGATCCCGATGGTGAGCGAGAAGGTCAAGGCCAACCTGATCGGCGCGCAAGAGAAGATCAACGGCTTCCTGGCCAACCGCCTGGACATCGACACCAGCCGCATCGTGAACGTGATGGACCGCGTGGCCGCGGGCACCACGACCGGCATCGAGTCGGTCGCCAGCCGCGTGGCGCGCGTCGAATCGCCGGTCGCTACCTCGGTCATCAACACGCTGAGCGCCATCAACCAGCCGATCGCCACCGTCTCGGTGCAGATCGCCGACAAGATCGTCGCCGGCACCAAGCAGATCGAAGCCCGCGTGAGCGGCGCCGAAGAAGCCGCCAAGCCGGTCCGCACGGTGAAGGCCAAGGCGGCCGTCGCCAAGAAGCCGGTTCGCCGCGCTGCCGCCCGCAAGGCGGCCTGACCCCGGGGCGCCTGGCGGCGCCCTTTTTCATTTTTCCGGTATCTGGAGCACTGCATGGCGACCCGTCCTGACGAAACTGCAAAGTCGAAGAAGAGGGCGGCGCCTGCCAGGAAGACATCGGCCTCGAAGACACCGGCCGTGAAGAAGCCGGCGCCCCGCAAGGCGGCGTCCGCCTCGACGAAGGCGCCCGAGCCCGGCAAGGCCGAAGGCCTGCTGCGCGCCGGCCTCAAGGCGCTGGACAACGTGCGCAACGACGTCGCCAAGCGCCAGGCCAACGTGATCGAAGGCCTGCTCGGCATCGGGCATGGCAAGGTGCCCGGCCTCGGGCTCGACAGCTTCGGCATCCGCAAGTTCGAGGACGTGTTCGACCAGCGCGTGGCCACCGCCCTGCAGCGCCTGGGCATGCCCGCCGCCGACGAAGTGCAGGCCCTGCGCGACGAGGTCGCCCGGCTGCGCGAACGCGTGGCGCAGCTCGAAGGCACCGCGACTGCCGCCCCCGCCGCTCCGCGCGGACGCGGCAAACGCTGAGCGGCCACCACACAACACACCGGTTGTGGCCAGCTCCAACACCACGCGCGACCGCATCCTGCAGGCCAGCCTGGCGCTGTTCAACGCGGAAGGCCTCGCGGCCGTGTCGACGCACAAGATCGCGGCCGAACTCGGCATCAGCCCCGGCAACCTGCACTACCACTTCAAGGCCAAGCAGCTCATCGTCGAGTGGCTGTTCAGGCGCTTCGAGCAAAGGCTGGAGGCGCTGAACGGCTCGTCGGCCTCCATTGCCGCCATCGACGACCTGTGGCTGGCGCTGCACCTGCGCTTCGAGGCCATCGACGAGTACCGCTTCATCTACCGCGACATGGCATTCCTGGCCAGCGAATACCCGGCGCTCGGCCAGCGCGCGCAGGCCCTCACGGCGCAGAACCTGCTGGCCGCGCAGACGTTGTGCGAAGGGCTGGTGGCCTCGGGCGTGATCGAGACCAGCGCCGAGCAGGCCCGCATCCTGGCGCTGCAGATGGTGTTCACCACCACCTGCTGGCTGTCGTTCGAGCGGCTGGTGCCGGGGCGCGATGCGCTGGCGCAGGCCGACCCTGGCCTTGCGGCCTTCTACACGCTCACGCTGGTTTCTCCGTATGTTTCGAGCGAATCGAGGGCTTACCTCGATTACCTGAGGGGCAAATACCTCGGATAAATGTCGTTGTTGTCCGACGGGGCATTGGCTGCCAGAGCCCCAACTTCGTGCTGAAGAAGATAAAAACCAACAAGGAGCCCTCCATCATGACCACCGCCACCCACGCCCGAGCCAACGATCCCATCACGCCGCCGTCGCGCCTGCTGCTGCTGGCCGAAGCCCGCGCGCTCTGGGAAACCGGCGCCGGCATCGCCATGTGGCCGCTGCTGCAGCTCACGCCGCGCGGCGACGGGCACCCGGTGCTGGTGCTGCCGGGGCTGGTGGCGGGCGACGGCTCCACGCTGCTGCTGCGCCGCTACCTCTGCAGCCGCGGCTACGACGCCCACGGCTGGGGCCTGGGCCGCAACCTCGGTCCGCGCGAAGGCGTGGAAGACGGCATGGTCGAGCTGCTCAAGACCCTGCACGAGAAAAGCGGCAAGAAAGTCAGCGTGATCGGCTGGAGCCTGGGCGGCGTGTATGCGCGGCTGCTGGCGTCTTCCTATGCGCCGATGATCCGCAACGTCATCACCTTGGGCAGCCCTTTCTCCGGCAGCCCTCGCGCCACCAATGCATGGCGCGTGTACGAAGGCGTGAGCGGCCAGAGCTCGCACGATCCGCGCCGCATGAAGTTCGTGCAGCCGACGCCGCCGGTGCCGACCACCTCGATCTTCAGCCGCACCGACGGCGTGGTCGCATGGCGCTGCAGCATCGAGAAGACCGGGCCGCAGTCGGAGAACATCGAAGTGCTGGCCAGCCACCTGGGGCTGGGCGGGCATCCGGCGGTGCTTTATGCGGTGGCCGACCGGCTGGCGCAGCCTGAAGGGCAGTGGAAGCCGTTCAATCGCGGGTTGCTGGGGCCGCTGGTGTATCCGGACCCCGATCGGGACGATTGAGCAGGGCGGCGGGCCTCAGCTGCCCGCCCACACGTCCAGCACATAACGCTGGTCGGCAATCATCTTGTCCATCCATGCGGCGCTGTCGTGTCCGTGCTCGCGCGCCAGATCGCTCAGCGTGCGCCGCACGTCGGGCTCCATGCGCGAGCCGTCGCCGCACACATAGACCACCGCGCCTGCCTCGAGCAGCTTCCACACATGGGCTGACTGCTCGCGGATCAGGTCCTGCACGTAGACCTTGCGCTCGCCCGCACGGGAGAACGCGGTATGCAGCTTCATCACGCCCCGGTGCGCCCAGGCCTGGAGTTCGTCGGCGTAGATGAAGTCCTGCTCCGGATGGCGGCAGCCGAAGAACAGCAGCGCTTCGCCTTGCGGATTGCCCGCCTCCACCTGGGCGGCACGCTCCTGCAGGAAACCACGGAACGGCGCGAGGCCGGTGCCGGGGCCGACCATGATGAGCGGGCGGCTCGCATCCTCGGGCAGCCTGAAGCCTTCGGCCGTGGTCTCGCGCACCACGCCGTGCACCGTGTCGCCGGCCTCGGCGCGCGCCAGGAAGTTGGAGCACACGCCTTCGAAGGTGCCGATGCCCGACTTGGCCGGGCCGCTCACCACGCCCACCGTCACGCTGCACTTGCCCGGCGTCATGGTCGGCGACGAGGAGATGGAGTAGTAGCGCGGCGACAGCGGCGACAGCATTTCGAGGAACACCGCGAACGGCACCTGGCAGGCGCGGTGCTCTTCCAGCAGGTCGAGCAGCGACTTGCGCTTGTGGAGCACCTCGGCCTTGTATGCCGCCTGCGAAGCCTCGTCGCTGCCCGAGAGGGCCACCAGCTTGGGCTTGGTGAAGGGGCACTCGGTGTAGGCAGCGAGCGTGGCGATCTGCTTGCGCGTGGCCACGTCCTGCAATTCGACGTAGTCGCCCAGCAGGCGGTCGACTGCGATCACCTGCTCGACCGGAAGCGCCGCCTTGCGGCCCGCGACCGCATGCAGGCGCAAATGGGCCGTGCGGTCGAAGCCGAAGCGCGCCATCGCGCGTTCGACCTGCGCGGGGCTGTTGCGCGGCACCACGCTCAGGTGATCGCCGGCGCGGTAGACGAGGCCCTCGGGCAGCATCAGCTCGACGTGGCGCGTGGAGCGTCCGGCTTCTGCGTCGTTGCCGCCGCTTTGCAGCTCGCGGTTCTCGATCACCCGCAGCGCCACCGCGCCCAGCGCATCGACGATCGCGTTCTTCTGCGGCGGCGGCAGCTCTTCCAACGTGTAGAGCGGCTCGCTCTGCGCGGGCGTGTCAGCGCCGGTCTTGATGTCGAAGGCCTTCACCAGTTCGGGCCAGAGCGCGTCGCTCCAGTCCTGGAAGGCGCCGTCCATGTCTTCACGTGCATCGCCTTCGCCGCGCGGATGCACCCGCGTGGCGCCCAGCGCTTCCAGCCGTTCGTCGATGCGGCGAGGCACCGCCTGGTAGGTGGCGGCCCAGTCGGTGTTGCCGCAGCCGAACACGCTGAAGCGCACGCCGTTGAGCGCGTCGTCGGCCTTGTCGAGCCAGCGGTGGAACTCGGCCGCGTTGTCGGGCGCCACGCCGTTGTACGAGGCGCAGACGATGGCGACCGCGCCGTTGGCCGGCAGCCGCTCGGCGTAGTCGTCGAGCGAGGCAAGCTGCGTGGAGAAGCCGCGCATCTCGCCCGCTTCCGCGAGCTGCCGCGCCAGGTCTTCGGCGGTGCCCAGGTTGGAGCCCTGCAGCACCAGCAGCGATGTGCCGTGGCGCGCCGCCTGCGGCTTGCGCGCGGCGGCGGTCTGTGCCGGCTGCACCGGCGCGGCCGCCGCGTCGCTCATGTTGCCGCGTGGGCGCGATGCTGGGTCGCGCAGCAGCGCCTTGATCTTGAAGTTCTCGGGCTTGATCGTCAGCGCTTCCTTGATCTTCAGCTTGTAGCCCGTGTGGTCCACGAGGTTGAAGCGCTGCAGGATCATGCCCAGCGTGAGCACCGCCTCCTGCAGGGCGAACTGCCGCCCGATGCAGGCGCGCTGCCCGTTGCCGAAGGGCTTGAAGGCATTCACCGGCCGCTCGCGCTCGGCCTCGCGGCTGAAGTTGTCGGGGTTGAACTGGTCGGCGTTCTCGCCCCAGATGCCCTTGTCACGATGCAGCGCCAGCGCATGCATGATGACCATGTTGTTCTTCTTGATGGTGTACTGGCCGCCGATCTTCGTGTCTTCCTTGGCGCGCATCGAGATCGCCGGCGCGGTCGGGAACAGGCGCAGCGATTCCTTCAGCACCTGCATCACGTACTGCAGGCGGTTGACCTGCGCGTAGGTGGGCTTCTGCGTGGTGTCGGGGCCGAACACGTTGTCGACCTCGGCCTGCGCCTTGGCCATGGCCTCGGGGTTGTTCAGCAGGAAGTAGATGGCGAACGAGAGCAGGCCGCTGGTGGTCTCGTGCCCCGCGATGAGGAATTCGATGCACTCGTCGCGGATCATCTTGTCGGTGAGCTGCTCGCCGCTCTTCTTGTCCACGCCCGCGATCATGTAGCTCAGCAGGTCGGGCTTGGTGGCGATGTCGGCGCCGCTCGCGCGCCGCTCCTCGATGATGTCTTCCACCATCTTGTGCATGTAGCGGATGTCCTTGCGCTGCTGCGCCAGCTCTTTCTTGAGCATCAGCTCTTCGAGCGGCAGTCCGCGGCGGTTCTGCACCGTCTCCAGCGTGCGCACCATCGCGTCGACGAAGGGATGGAAACCTTCGCGGTAGAACGAGTTGAAGCGGTAGCCGAAGCCGCACAGGCCGATGGTGTCGAGCGTGAGCGCGGTCATGTCGCGCACCACGTCCACCTCTTCGTCGAAGTTCAGGCGCTCCCACTTGGTGACGAGCTGGCCGGCGATGTCCAGCATCATCGGGTGGTAGGCCTGCATCGCGCGCTGGCTGAAGTTGGCCAGCAGGATGTTGTGCGGCTTCGACCAGGTCTCCTCGTGCGTGTCCGACGTGAAGAGGCCGTGCGAGGCGGCGCGCAGCCGGCGCAGCGCGCCGCGCGTGCTCTTGTCGAAGCGGGCTTCCTCGCAGAGTTCGTCGACCAGCGCGGGCGACGACACCACGATCACGGGCATGCCCGGCATGTCGAGCCAGTAGATGCCACCGAGGTCTTGCGCGATCTTCCACATGTCGAGCACGGGAGAATCGGAGCCGATCGACAGCAGGTTGCCGACGAAGGGTTTCTTCGCCGGATGCGGGATCGGGTGGAGCGAGTTTTTGCCTGCCATGGTCTTGTTGTGCCTTTGGAATGGACCCGCCTCTGATATCCGGGCTTCTAGGCCGGAGTATCCCGACGGCACAGGCGGCAGGCAGGACGGGGTTTCCCTTACAAGACCCCGTCCGCTTCAGCTGGCGTGAAGGAAGGCGCGCTCAGGGCCTGACCATCTTGCACTCCGTGCCTTGGGCCAGCTCGTTCCCGGTATAGACCGCGTCAGTCCGGAAGCCGTAGTTCGTGCCCTCCCAGCCCACCTTCACCGTCTTGCCGTCGACTGGCGCAATGGTGTTGACCACCTGCGGCAGCAGCAACTGATGGTCTTCGCCGCGCATGCGCACCGGCCCCACCACCGAATCGAAAATCAGGTCTTCGAGCGCGTGCGCCACCTTCACCGTGTCCGTGGAGCCGGCCTTGTTGATGGCCGCGGCCAGCAGGCGCGGCGTCATGTCGATGCGCGGCGCGAGAAAGTCCTTGCCCGTCTTGGCCTTGTAGGCCTTGGCCAGCGCGTCCACCTTCGGCGTGTCGGCCTCGCCCGGATGCCACTCGGCCACCCAGGTCAGCTGCCCCAGCTTCGCCTGCGACACGGCCGTGACCGTGCCCGGCACCGAGCCCGCGCTGTGATTGAAGTAGCGCAGGTTGTAGCCCGCGTCGCCCGCCGCCTTCAGCAGCAGCGTCATGTCCTGGCCCCAGTTGCCGGTGATGACCGAATCCGCGCCGCTCTGCTTGATGTTCGCGACATACGGCGCGAAGTCCTTCACGCGGCCGATGGGATGCAGCGTCTCGCCGACGAACTGGATGTCCGGCCGCGCCAGGCCCACCATCTGGCGGCCATAGCTGGCCCATTGCTTGCCGTGCGCATAGTCCTGGTTCAGCAGGTAGACCTTCTTCACGTCGGGCGTCTTCTTGATGTAGTTGGCCAGCGCCTTCATCTTCATCGCCGTGTTCGCCTCGGTCTGGAAGTGCCAGAAGCTGCAGGCCTTGCCCGTCATCTCGGGGTCGATGGACGAGTGGTTCAGCACGATCAGTTCCTTGCCCGGGTTGCGCTGGTTCCAGCGCGCCACCGATTGCACCAGCGCCGTGACCACCGACGAGCCCGAGCCGCCCGTGACGATCGCCTTCGCGCCCTGGTCGATGGCCGCCTGCAGCGCGCTCTGGCTCTCCTGCGCCGACAGCTTGCTGTCGAACTGCAGCAGCTGCAGCTTCGTGCCGCCGAGCACGCCGCCCTTGGCGTTGATGTCCTCGATGGCGTACTGCGTGTGCATCAGCATCAGCTCGCCGACATTGGCGAAGGGGCCCGAGAGCGGGTCGATGTAGGCGATCTTGTAAGTCTGCTGCTGCGCCTGCGCGGCACCCGAGATGCAAAGCAGGGAGGCAAGGGCGATCCGCGCCAATGGCGCACGGTTGAACTTCATGGTGTGTCTCCGGAGGGTGTTGTGGTCAGTTCTTCGTTCGCAGCCCGATCACGCGGCTGGCCAGCTTCGTGAGCTCGGCCACCACCTCGTCGGGCGACAGGCGACCGCCCGGCCTGTACCAGCTGTACAGGAAGCCGGGCAGGCTGCAGGCCGCGAGCGCGGTGATCTTGGTCTCGGTGAAGTCGAGGTCGCCGTCGCGCCGCGCTTCTTCGAGCAGCGGGCACAGCAGGTCGTAGAAGTGATGCGCGAGCTTCTTCTGCGCGGCGAGGTACTCGGGCCGGTACACCTGCGGCTCGCGGTAGGCGAAGAAGGCCGCCGGGTGGTGCGCGATGGTCGCCCGGATCAGCCGCTCGATGCCCTCGAGCACCTTCTCGCTGGCGCGGCGCGAGTCTGTGGCCGCGAAGTCCAGCGCGGTGAAGCAGTCGACCGCCGGGGCCCACGAGAGCGTCTCGAAGATCTCCTGCTTGTCGCGGAAGTAGTAGTACACGAAAGGCTTGGTCACGCCCAGCGCGCGAACGATCTGCGCCATGGTCGTGTTGGCGTAGCCCTGCGCCGCGAAGAGCTGCGCGGCCGCCTGCAGGATGCGCTCGCGCTGCAGGTCGGTGCCCTGCGTGGCGGCGCGCTGGCGGCCGGTGCCCTGCGGCAGGTGCGGCTGCGTGGTGGCCGTTGTCTCGCTCTGGTCCCCAGAGGGTTTGTGCCGTGTCGCGGAAGTTATACCCATGGGTAGGATTGTTCGTGCACCATGCGGCATTGGCAAGCGCCCGTCATGCATGGGCGGCTATCGATAACCCTGAGAAAGTGACGCCATGGAGACAATGCCCGAACGCCCCCAGCAGCCCCTGCACGAATACCTGCGCACCCACGCGCGCGAGCGCGGCGCCAGCGCCGCCTGCATCTGGTACGGCCACGCCATGAGCTGGGCCGAACTCGACCGCGCGAGCGACGCCTTCGCGGCGCGGCTGCAGGCCCTCGGCGTGAAGAAGGGCGAACCGGTGGTGCTCTTCCTGAACAACTGTCCGCAGTACCTGGTGGCGCACTTCGGCATCCAGAAGATCGGCGCCATCGTCTGCCCGAGCGGTCCGCTCAACAAGGAGCACGAGCTGGCCTACCAGGTCAACGACCTGAAGGCGCGCGTGATCGTCGCGGCCGCGCCGCTGCTGCCGGTGGTGCGCAAGGTGCAGCCTGAAAGCGCGCTCGAGCATGTGTTCGCGGTGCACTACGCCGACCTGCTGTCCGCCGAACCCTCGCTCGACCTGCCGGCCGAACTGGCCGTGGAGCACAACGCGGCGCGCACCGTGCCCGAGGGCTGCGAAGATTTCCTCGCGGTGATGAAGTCCGACGCCAGGCCGCAGCCCGTGGCCATCGAGATGGACGACGTGGCGCTCATGACCTACACATCCGGCACCACCGGCCTGCCCAAGGGCGCGATGCTGAGCTACGGCAATGCGCTCTTCAAGACGCGCGCCGCGGCCGACTGCAACGGCGTGGGCCCGGCCGACGTGCTGCTGTCCATCGCGCCGCTGTATCACATCGCCGGCATGCTGATGGGCGTGAACGTGCCAGTGCTCAGCGGCGCGACCTCGGTGCTGCTGCACCGCTTCGATCCGCGCGCCGTGCTGCAGGCCATCGCCAGCTTCAAGGTGAGCTGGTGGTACAGCATCGCGCCGATGAACGTGGCCTGCATGCAGGTGCCGGACATCGCCGGCTTCGACCTGTCGAGCCTGAAGATGAACCCGGTGACCAGCTTCGGCATCACCTTCACCGAACCGCTGGCGCAGCAGTGGCGCTCGCATGCGCCGAACTGCACTTCGTTCGAGGCCGCCTACGGCCTGAGCGAGACCCATACCTGCGACACCTACACGCCGCACCATGCGCCGCGCTGGGGCACGCAAGGCATCGCGGTGCCGGGCGTGACCATCCGCATCATCGACACCGAGACGCAGGCCGACATGCCCGCCGGCGAAGTCGGCGAGATCGTGCTCACCAGCCCCGGCTCGTTCAAGGGCTACTGGAACAAGCCCGAAGCCACCGCCGCCACGCTGCGCAACGGCTGGGTGCACACCGGCGACATGGGCAAGCTCGATGCCGACGGCTACCTCACCTTCATCGGCCGCTTCAAGGAAATGATCAAGGTCTCGGGCTACAGCGTGTTCCCGGAAGAGGTCGAGACCATTCTCATCAAGCATCCGGCGGTGGCGCAGGCGGCGGTCATCGCGCAGCCCGACGCGGAGAAGGGCGAGGTGGTGAAGGCCTTCATCGTGCGCAAGCCCGGCGCCGCGCTGGAGGCCGACGCGCTCGTGGCCTGGGCGCGCGACAACATGGCAAGCTACAAGGCGCCGCGCGCCGTGAGCTTCATCGACGCACTGCCGACCACCGGCGCCGGCAAGGTGCTGCGCCGGCTGCTCAAAGACAAAAGCTGAGAGGTTCCGTTTGTTCTCCAAAGTTCTGATTGCCAACCGCGGCGAGATCGCCGTGCGGCTGGTGCGCGCGCTGCGCGACCTGGGCGTTGCCAGCGTGGCCGTGCACGCGCGCGACGACGCGGCGGCGCTGCACGCGCAACTGGCCGATGTGGCGGTGGCGCTCGATGCCACCGGGCCGTCCGCCTATCTCGACATCGATGCGCTGATCGCGGTGGCGAAAGCGCAGGCCTGCGATGCGGTGCATCCCGGCTACGGTTTTCTCAGCGAGCGCGCCGACTTCGCACAGGCCTGCGCGGACGCCGGCCTGGTCTTCATCGGCCCGACGCCGCAGCAGCTGGGCCTGTTCGGCGACAAGGCGCGCGCACGCGCACTGGCCACGCAATGCGACGTGCCGGTGATGCCGGGCAGCGCCGGCGCGGTGACGCTCGCGCAGGCGCAGGCCTTCTTCGCCGAGCAGCATGCGCAGGGCGCGGGCGTGATGGTCAAGGCCATCGGCGGCGGCGGCGGCCGCGGCATGCGCGCGGTGCTGGACGCGCAGGAGCTGCCCCAGGCACACGCACGCTGCATGTCGGAGGCCAAGGCGGCCTTCGGCATCGAAGGCGTGTATGTCGAGCGGCTGATGCGCAACGCGCGGCACATCGAGGTGCAGGTGCTGGGCGACGGCAAGGCAGTGGCCAGCCTGGGCGAGCGCGAATGCACGCTGCAGCGGCGCTTTCAGAAGCTGGTGGAAATCGCGCCCAGCCCTTCGCTGCCCGAGGCCCTGCGCGCGCAGGTCACGCAGGCCGCGCTGCGCATGGCGAAGACGGTCGGCTATCGCGGGCTCGGCACTTTCGAATTCCTGGTCGATGCGCAGTCGTCGACGCTGCCCTTCGTCTTCATCGAGGCCAATCCGCGCCTGCAGGTGGAGCACACGGTGACCGAAGCCGTGACGGGGCTGGACCTCGTGCAACTGCAGATCGCCGTGGCGGCCGGTGAAACGCTGAGCGCGCTCGGCGTGGAGGCCGACCGCACCGCGTCGCAGCGCGGCTTCGCGCTGCAGTGGCGCATCAATGCGGAAACGCTGGACGCGCAAGGCAATGCGCGCCCCTCGGGCGGCACGCTCGCGCGCTTCGACCTGCCGGCCGGCCCCGGTGTGCGCGTCGATACGCACGGCTACGCGGGCCTCGCGCCTTCGCCGCACTACGACACGCTGCTCGCGAAGCTGATCGTGCATTCGCCTTCGCCGCGTTTCGCGGATGCGTTGCGGCGCTCGCTGCGCGCGCTGGACGAATGCCACATCGAGGGCATTGCCACCAACCTCTCGCTGCTGCGTGCCATTGCCGCGCGGCCGGAGTTCGCGACGCAGGCGGTGCACACCCGTTTTGTCGAGGCGCACCTGGGCGATCTGCTTGCATCGGCTGTTTCATTCGAGAAGCAGGCGAAGAAGACGGTTGCCGCGCCCGTCCAGGAAGCCGCTCTCGCGGACGACGGCGCGGACGAACTCACGGTGAAGGCGCCGATGCCCGCGCGCCTCGTGCAGTTCGAAGTGGCCGTGGGCGACGTGCTGCCCGCCGGCGCGCAGCTCGGCGTGCTGGAGGCCATGAAGATGGAGCACCTGCTGCACGCGCCCGTGGCCGGCCGCGTGGTCGCGTTGCTGGCCGCGCCCGGCGACTACCTTGTCGAAGGCCAGTCGCTGCTGCAGCTCGAAGCCGTCGACGCGCAGGCGGTCGAGGCCGAGGCGCGCGCCGAGCATGACCTGGACGCCGTCCGCCCCGACCTGCAAAAGGTCATCGACCGCCATGCGCCCACGCTGGACATCAACCGCAAGGCCGCCGTCGACAAGCGCCATGCGCAGGGCGGCCGCACCGCGCGCGAGAACATCGCCGACCTGTGCGACACCGCCTCCGACCCGGGCAACTTCATCGAGTACGGCGCGCTCGCCATCGCCGCGCAGACGCGCCGCCGCACGCTGGAAGACCTCATCGCCAACACGCCCGCCGACGGCATGGTCACCGGCCTGGGCAGCATCAACGCGAAGCAGTTCGGCCCCGAGGCCTCGCGCTGCGCGGTGCTGGCCTACGACTACACCGTGCTGGCCGGCACGCAGGGCATGCGCAACCACCACAAGACCGACCGGCTGCTGGCGGTGGCGCACCAGCTGAAGCTGCCGGTCGTGCTGTTCGCCGAAGGCGGCGGCGGGCGGCCGGGCGACACCGACATGCCCATCGTGGCGGGCCTGAACAACCACACCTTCAGCCAGTTCGCGGCGCTGTCGGGCAAGGTGCCGGTGGTCGGCATCGTGCATGGCCGCTGCTTCGCGGGCAATGCGGCGCTGCTGGGCTGCGCCGACGTGATCATCGCCACCAAGGGCAGCAACATCGGCATGAGCGGCCCCGCGATGATCGAAGGCGGCGGGCTCGGCACCTTCGCGCCGGAACAGATCGGACCGAGCAGCGTGCAGTCGCGCAACGGCGTGATCGACATTCTGGTGGACGACGAGGCCGCCGCCGTCGCGGCGGCCAAGCAGTACCTGTCGTACTTCCAGGGCGCGACCACCGACTGGCAATGCGCCGACCCGCGCACGCTGCGCCACGTGGTGCCCGAGAACCGGCTTCGCGTGTACGACGTGCGCGCCGCGATGCGCGGCGTGGCCGACACCGGCTCGCTGCTCGAGCTGCGCGCGGGCTTCGGCGCGGGCATCGTCACCGCGCTGGCGCGCATCGAAGGCCGGCCCGTGGGCCTGATGGCCAACAACCCGCATCACCTGGGCGGTGCGATCGACGTCGAGGCGGCCGACAAGTCCGCGCGTTTCATGCAGCTTTGCAATGCGCACGGACTTCCGATTGTTTCGTTGTGCGACACGCCGGGCTTCATGGTCGGCCCCGAAATCGAGGCGCAGGCGCAGGTGCGCCATGTGTGCCGCATGTTCATGGTGGCGTCGCATCTGCGCGTGCCGTTCTTCGCCGTGGTGCTGCGCAAGGGCTACGGCCTGGGCGCGCAGGCGATGACGGCGGGCGGCTTCGACGCGCCAGTCTTTACCGTGGCCTGGCCCACCGGCGAATTCGGCGCGATGGGGCTCGAAGGTGCCGTGCGGCTGGGTTTCCGCAAGGAACTGGCCGCCGTGCCGGAGGGCGCCGAACGCGACGCGCTGTTCAAGAAACTGGTGGCGCAGCAGTACGCGAACGGCGAGGCGATCCACATGGCGCAGACGCTGGAGATCGACGCGGTGATCGACCCGGCCGACACGCGCACCTGGCTGGTGCGCGGGCTGGATTCGGCCGGACGGCGCCACGAAGCCGTCTCGCCCTACGTCGACACCTGGTAACCGCACGCTAGACCTCGTAACGACCGGGGTCACGGCGGCTCCGTAAACTGGGTCGCTTTGCGCGCATGGAATTGATTTCTCGTTGGCGGGCCCGGTTTTGCGCGGGCGCCGCAACGCATTGGCTGATCGCTTTTCTGCTTGCGGCCGTGGCCGCCGGCGTGTGGGCATTGCCATCGTCCGACGGCCAGCCGCCCCGGCAGCCCGCCGAAGCCCATTGGGTCGCAAGCTGGGCGGCCGCGCCCACCGAATTCAGCGAACTCATGGCGAACCCCACCACCGCGCCGCAGGCGGGGCCGGGCAAGCATGTGTTTCGCGGGCAGACGCTGCGCCAACTGGTGCAGCCCGCGCTGGATGGAAGCCGCGTGCGCGTGCGTTTCTCCAACCGCTTCGGCAAGGCGCCGCTGCACATCGCCGCCGCGAGCGTGGGCCTCGTCACCGGCGGCAACGCGGTGTCTCCGGCCACGCTGGGCGTGCTGCGCTTCGGCGGGCGCGGCAGCCTCACCATCGCGCCCGGCGCGGACGCCTGGAGCGACGGCCTCGACCTGCAGGCCGAGGCCGGACAGACCCTGGCGGTGAGCACCTACCTGGACCAGCCGACGCCTTTCGCGACCATCTACCAGCGCGGCCCCGGCACGAGCTGGGTCGCCCCGGGCAATGCCGTCACGACGCCCAGGCTGCAAGGCGCGGTGCCGCTGGCGCTGAACCACATCGTGACCGGTCTGGACGTGCTCACGAGCCAGCCGGCCCGCATCGTGGTGGCTTTCGGCGACTCGATCACCGCGGGCGGCAACGACGCCGGCGGCGGCGCCTATCCCGACATGCTGGCCACGCGGCTGCGCGACAGCCCGAAGGTGCCGGCGGGGCTGTCGGTGATCAACATGGGTATCGGCGGCAACCGGCTGCTGCTCGACAGCTCAGGGCCCAGCGGCATGTCGCGCTTCGCGAAGGACGTGCTGGCGCAAAGCGGCGTGACGCACGTGATCGTGCTGATGGGCACCAACGACATCGGCCGAGGCGCGTTCGTCGACGTGCCGGGGTTCCCACTCCTCGCGTCCGAGGCGCCGACGGCCGAGCGCGTCACCGAAGGGCTTGAGCAGTTGATCAAGCAGGCGCGCGCCAAGGGCGTGAAGCTGATGATCGGCACCGTGCCGCCGTTCCGCAACACGCCCTACTGGACGGCCGCGACGGAAGCCATGCGCGGCGCCGTCAACACATGGATCCGCGGGCGGCAGGACGTGGACGGCGTGATCGATTTCGACGCCGTCCTGCGCGACCCCGCCGATCCGCTCGCCTTGAATCCGAAGTACGACAGCGGCGACCACCTGCACCCGAACAAGGCCGGACATGCGGCCATGGCGGCGGCCGTCGACCTGAAGGAACTGCTGGAGTGAGCGTTCGCAACCCACGAGGATCGCGAAACAGCTCTACATAAGACTTCGTGTCCCGCTTACAGGCGCTTCACATGATCCCGGCAGCATGAAGGCTCGTCCAACAACTCATGAGGAGTCCTTCATGAAAAAAATCGCACTGGCTCTTTCCATCGGCACGGCTTCGCTCCTGTCCGTGGGCGCGCTGACCGTTCCCACCGCCGCGCAGGCGCAACCCGTGGTGACCATCCAGGTGGCGCCGCCTCCGCCGCGCTTCGAACGCGTGCCGCCGCCGCGCCGCGGCTTCGTCTGGGCGCCGGGCCACTATGAGTGGCGTGGCGGTCGCCACGTGTGGGTGGGCGGCTACTGGGTGCGTGCCCGTCCGGGCTATGCGTACCGTGCGCCGGCATGGCGCCAGGACGGTGGCCGCTGGGTGTACAGCGCCGGCCGCTGGGATCGCGATGGCGACGGCGTGCCCAACCGCTACGACCGCCGCCCGAACAATCCCTACAGGAACTGATCTAGCGGAAGACGACGGTGCGGTGGCCGTTCAGCAGCACCCGGTGCTCGCTGTGCCACTTCACCGCCCGCGCCAGCACCTGGCTCTCGGTGTCGCGGCCTCGGGCCGTGAGGTCTTCCACCGTATCGGTGTGGTCGGCGCGGGCCACGTCCTGCTCGATGATCGGGCCTTCGTCGAGGTCGGCCGTCACGTAGTGGGCGGTGGCGCCGATCAGCTTCACGCCCCGGTCGTGCGCCTGGTAGTAGGGCTTGGCGCCCTTGAAGCTGGGCAGGAAGGAGTGATGGATGTTGATGGCGCGGCCGGCCAGGTTGCGGCACAGGTCGTTGCTCAGGATCTGCATGTAGCGCGCGAGCACCACGAGCTCCGCGCCTTCGGCCTCGATGATTTCCAGCTGCCTGGCCTCGGCCTGCGCCTTGGTCGCGGCCGTCACCGGGATATGGTGGAACGGCACGTTGTAGCTGGCGGCCAGTTGGTAGAAGTCGCGGTGGTTCGAGATGATGGCGCGCACGTCGATGGCGAGCAGGCCGCTCTTCCAGCGGAACAGCAGGTCGTTCAGGCAGTGGCCTTCCTTGCTGACCAGCAGCACGGTCTTCATCGGCTCGGCGGCGGCGTGCAGCTGCAGCGTCATGCCGAAGCCGGCGGCAAAGGTCTTCAGCTCTTCGCGCAGCGCGGCTTCGCTGTGGTCGCCGCAGGCAAAGCGCACCCGCATGAAGAATAGACCCGTGCCGTGGTCGTTGTACTGGGCGGCCTCTTCGATGTTGGCGCCATGCTCGAGCAGGAAGCCCGAGACGGCGTGCACGATGCCCGTCCGGTCGGGGCAGGAGAGGTTCAGGATGTAGGCGGGCGAGGTGGGCGTAGAGGTCGTCATCGGGGTGGGATTGTCGCAGGGGTGCCAGAATCGCGATTTTCCCCGACCCGAAACCCACAGGAGCGAGACATGGCCTTCCAGGACTTCAACATGGACAACCAGTGGTTGCCCTTCACTCCCAACCGTCATTTCCGCAAGGACCCGCGCGTTTTCGTGGCGGCCGACGGCATGGAATTCACCACCCACGACGGCAAGAAGGTGATCGACGGCATCTCGTCGCTGTGGTGCGTGGGCGCGGGCCACAACCGCAAGCCGATCAACGAGGCGATCAAGAAGCAGCTCGACACGCTCGACTACGCCACCGCCTTCCAGGTCAGCAACGACAAGGCCTTCAAGGCCGCCGAGATGATCGCCTCGCTGGCGCCCGGCGACCTGAACAAGGTGCTGTTCTGCAACTCGGGCTCGGAAGCCGCCGACACCTCGATGAAGGTGGCGCTGGCCTACCACCGCGCGCGCGGCGAAGGCCACCGCAATGTGTTCATCGGCCGCGAGAAGGGCTACCACGGCGTGGGCTTCGGCGGCATGTCGGTGGGCGGCATCCCGGGCAACCGCAAGGTGTTCGGTTCGGCCTTCCTGCCGCGCGTGGACCACATGCGCTTCATCCACGATCCGGTGAACCATGCCTACATCCACAACGAGGAGCCGGTGTGGGCCGAAGACCCGCTGGTCGAGCTCGAGACCCGCATCCTGCCGCTGCACGATCCGAGCAACATCGCCGCGATCATCGTCGAGCCGGTGGCCGGTTCGGCCGGCTGGTACCTGCCGCCCCAGGGCTACCTCAAGCGCCTGCGCGAGATCTGCGACAAGCACGGCATCCTGCTGATCTTCGACGAGGTCATCACCGGCTTCGGCCGCATGGGCACCAACTTCGCGTCGGACTATTACGGCGTGGTGCCCGACATGCTGAACTTCGCCAAGTGCGTGACCAACGGCGTGATTCCGCTGGGCGGCGTGATCTGCCGCGACAAGCTCTACGACGCGATGATGAAGACCGACGCGCCCGAGCACGTGGTCGAGTTCTTCCACGGCTACACCTACTCGGGCCACCCGGTGGCCTGCGCCGCGGCCATCGCCACGCTCGACCTGTTCAAGCAGGAGAACCTGTTCGCCCGCGCCGGCGAAATGGGCAAGGTGCTGGGCGACGCCTTCCACAGCGCCTTCAAGGGCCTGCCCAACGTCATCGGCATCCGCAGCCTCGGCCTGGCCGCGGCGGTGGAACTTGCGCCCATCGCGGGCACGCCGGGCAAGCGCGCCTATGAAGTCTTCCTGGACTGCTTCCACAAGGGCGCGCTGGTGCGCCCGGCGGGCGACGTGCTGGTGATCGCGCCGCCGTACATCGTGGAGAAGTCGCACATCGACACGCTGGTGAACACGCTGGCGGATTCGATCAAGGCGCACGCCTGAGCGTTGCCTGCACACGCCGCCGCAGACAACGCCGCGGCGGCGTGAACCGGCCTCTGGCTACCCGTCCACTTCCTCCGCGGCAAGGCCCGCGAGGTACACGCAGGACCCACCGATAACGGTAGCCAGCAGCGCCAGCGTGAAGGCCAGGCGCTTGCCGTGCCACAGCGAGCCGAGCCAGGTCGCGGACTCGACCATCCACACGGTCGTCTTTCCGCCCAGCCGTTCCATTTCCTGCTGTTCGCGCTTCGATGTTTCGAGCGGAACCACGTACACCTGTCCGTCGATGACGCGGCGATCGGCCGCCGTCGCGCTGTCGTTGCCGCTTGCCACGATGTAGACCAGCACCGCGCAGATCCAGCCCGCGATGAGGATCGCGATGCCCGCGAAATGAAGGCGGCGATGGGGTGCAACGGCGGTGCGTGACATGGCATCGATTCTGTCGCACGGCGCGTGCGCATGCATGGGTTTGTTCCCACCACTTCTACCGGTTCTCGGGATACCGGCGGCTTCTTCCGCTCCCTAGCATCCCCTCTCGCGAAACGTCGCACCCGTGAATTCAATGACGAATTCAGGGCGTGCGCCACACGGAGAGGAGAAGTCATGCAGCGCGTCTTTTCACATGCCGGCCTCGGCCAGGCCGGTCATCGTCGCCATCGGATTCACAGGCTGATCGCGTTGGCACTCACGGCCTGCGGCTGCGCGTCTTCTTCGCTTGCACTGGCCAACAACGTCGGCGAGAACACCTCGTGGCAGTTCCAGTCGAGCGCCGACAAGGTCAACCAGGCGGCGGTGCAGGACATGATCCGCAAGCAGAAGAGCGGCTACTACGCCGCCCCGGTCTACAACACGACCATCGGCCGCCAGTACAACTGCAACGTCTCGGCCACCTCGACCGGCAACGACGGCAACAACAGCACGGTCGCGAATTCGCCGTCGAACGCGGGCGCGAATTCGAATGCCTCGGGCAACGACAGCCGCAGCGCAGTGGGCTCGCAGGGCGGCGCGACGGTGGGCACCTCGCAGGCCAACAGCGGCGCGGTGGGCTCGGCCGTGGTCGGCGGCACCAGCACGCAGGTGCAGGGCGCGGCCAACCAGGCGCTGAACTCGACGCAGGGCAACGCCGGCGCGCAGACAGCCAGCGTGGGCGGCAGCTCGGCGTGCGCCTTCGGGGTGCTCAATTGAAAACCGGGGCACGCGACATGCACACCATCCGAACATTCGCACTCGCCGCGGTCGCGACCGTGGCGCTCGCCGGTTGCGTCTCCGCGCCGCAGCAGCGATTTGCGCCCAACGAGGCGCCCGTGGTGCTCGGCCCCGCCGTGCGCGACAACGTCACGCCGATGGAGGCGGTGCTCGCCTGCTACGCCGACCACATCGCGGCCACGCGGCGCCCGCCCATCGTCATCGGCGTGGGCGACGTGAAGGACTACACCGGCAAGTACAGCATCAATGAAGGCAACGCCATCACGCAGGGCGGCGCGCTGATGGTGTATTCGGCGCTCGGCAAGCTCGGCGGCGCGGTGAGCATCGCCGAGCGCTTCGACCCGGTGATCGCGGAGCGCGAACTCGCCTACGCCGACCGCCGCCAGCTCGGCGACGGCCGCACGCACCAGCTCGGCGGACCCAACGGCGGGCAGACCGTGCCGTGGATGCCGTACTTCGGCGGCACCATCAACAAGTCCGACTACTTCATCGTCGGCGGCATCACCGAGCTGAACTACAACATCAACTCCGGCGGCGCCGAGTTCGCGGTGAACCAGGTGGGCGTGAAGGCGCGCACCTTCAGCCAGTCGGTGAGCGTGGACCTGCGCATCGTCGACACCAAGTCGCTGATGGTGGTGCGCACGGTGAGCCTCACCAAGCAGTTCAACGGCTACGAAGTGGGCCTGAACGTGTTCCGCTTCTTCGGCAGCAAGCTGTACGACGTGGACATCGGCGCCAAGGGCCAGGAGCCGGTGCAGATGGGCGTGCGCGCCGCGCTCGAAGAAGGCGTGGTGCGGCTCATGGCCGCCGTCACGCAGGTCGACCACCGGCCCTGCATGACGATGCGCCCGGGCGGCGGCGAGCCGATCCCGACCGTGCCCGCAGACCAGCTGCGCAAAGTCGACAACCCGGGCGATGCCACGGTGGGCGGCGCGGCGGTCACCTCGCCCGTGGTGCAGGGCGGCGTGGCCGTCAACGCGGGCGGCCCCGGCGGCGCGCGCCTCACGGGCACGGCCACGCAGGTGCCGTTCGACTTCGGCGCGACCACGCTCGGCGGCAGCACGCTGGCGCTGCTCGACCAGATCGCGGGCCTGTCCAAGAAGGGCGCGACCGACATCGTGCTGGTGGCGCGAGACACCGAGAACTGGGACGCCCGCAAACGCGACGAACTCACCGACCAGCGCATCGCCGCCGTCACTTCGGCACTGGCCAACCGCGGCGTGGCGCCGGGCGCCATCAGCGTGACCTGGCGGCCCGACGCGGCCGACACATCGATCCACCGCGACGGCCCGGGGCTGCAGGAGATCGCCAAGCTGCGCATCGGCGGGGCGGTGGTCGGCAGCGCTGCTTCCATTTCTTCCGAGAGCGCCGGCAAAGGGGGCTGAGCCGCCGCGCATCCGTCCAGCAAGTCGAGCCCCTGAAATTCAGTTCACACGCTTCGCCCCATCGTTCTCAAACATCCGAGGAGTCATGACATGAAAGCACGCAAGATCCGCAACGGGGCCGCACGCAGGCCCGCACTCAGCAGCATCGGCTCGGCCGTTGCAATGGTCCTGATCGCCACCGGCGCGCATGCGGCAGAGACGGCCGTCAGCGGCGCTTTCGCTCCCTCCGTCACGGGGACCAGCACCTCGGTGAATCCGCAGACCAACCTGGGCGCGGTCGACGCGTCCATCAGCAGCGCCACCGTGGGTGTCACCACCACCGGCACCGCGGGGACGCCTCCCACCTCGAGCTACACCAACGGCAACGCGATCAGCGCCAAGGCCACCGGCAACATCGAAGTGCGCACCATCGCGCCGACCCCCGGTTCGCCGCCCACGCCGGTGAGCAGCGCCGCGACGCTGGCGCTCTCGCAGAACAGCGGCGTGATCTCCAGCAGCGTGACGAACAGCTCGATGGGGAACTACTCCACCACGATCCAGGCCGGCAGCGTGGCCGCCGCGGACAACACGATTTCGGCCACGACCACGCTCAACAGCGGCTCGTCGCTGGTGCTGGGCACGGCGGCCGCGTCCGGCACCGCGCTCGCTGGCTCGTCGGTGCTCCGCTATCCGGTGGGCGCCCCGCAGGTCTTCGATGCCAAGGGCAACATTGTCGTGACCACGTTCCAGTCGGCCACGGGCGCAAGCTCCAGCGCCGAGAGCCAGGGCAATCGCGTCGACTTGTGGCTGCTGCCGAGTTCGGGTGCCATTGCCGCCGGCGCTTCGCTCGAACGCAACTCCATCGCCGCCGTGCTCAAGGGCAACAGCGCGACGAACACGGCCGCCATCGTGTCGGGCGGCGCGCCTTCCTTCGCGGGCTCGGCGGTGGTTTCCAACCTGCAGGTGAACAACAACGCCGCGCCAGGCGCCGTCACGCACTCCGCGACCAACAACAACTCGGCTATCGACGCCGTGGTCTCCGGGGTGCCGCTCGGCGGCACCAACACGCTGCAGTCGGCGCTCGCGGTGCGGGGCAACAACATATCGAGCGCGGCCACCGGCAACGAGGCGCTGAGCGGCACCGCGGGAACCGCCGGCAACTTCATCCTCGTCGACGGCGTGTCGGTAGCCGGCATCGGCACGCCCGCCACGGCGCTGAACAACAGCACCCACAACGGCGTGGGCGTGAACACCAACGTCAACGCCGACCTGGCCATCGTCAACAGCCAGGGCAACATCGGCGTGGGCATCACGAGCAGCACCACCAACGCGCTGGTGGGCGCGACGGTGCAGTCGATTGCCAGCGGCGGTTCCGTCGACCTCCGGGCCAACGCCGTCACGGCCGCTGCCACCGGCAATGCCGCGTCGAGCGCAATCTCCAGCACCGACGGCTTGAGCGCGTTCAAGGGCACCAGCGCCCTGTCGAACCAGCAGGCCAACTACCAGTCGCCGATCACGGCCCAGATGACGGCGTCGAACATCGGCGTGCTGACCGGCTTCGGCGGCACGACCAACAATGCCGTCGTGTCGGTGGCCGGCAACAGCTCCGCGGCGACGGCCACGGGCAACCAGATCAGCCAGAGCCTTGCCATCGACGCGGGCGGAATGACCCTCGGCAGCGCCTCCGCCGTGCTGACGGGCGGCACCGCCAACGACGGCCGCGTCTCGGCCGGCGGCGCGGCCACGATCACCAACCTGCAGGGCAACTACGGCAGCCCGGTCGCGGCGACCAACGACGGCTCTCAGGTCTTCGTGGGTGCGAACCTGGTCGCCTCGCCCATTGCGGGCAGCACCTTTGCCGTGACCGGCAACACGCAGCAGGCAGCGGCGCTGGGCAGCGGTGCGACCAACGCGCTGACGCTTGCCACCGGCTCGACGCTCGGCACCGGCGCGGGCATCGCCAGCGTGCAGATGGGCGACGCCGGTGCGACCGTCAGCGCCACGCTGAGCAATGCGGCGGCGCTGCTTGCAGTCAACGGCAACGTGACCGGCAGCGCGAGCAGCATCGCGCTGACCGACAACAAACAGATCGCCAGCGCCACCGGGAACTCGGCGAAAAACACCCTGGGTATCGATGCGGTCAACATCGCCGCCGTGACCGCGGGCGGCGCTGCCTCCACCGTCACCGTGGGCGCCGGCGGCCTGCCGTTCGACGGCAATGCGGGCAGCCTGCCGACCGTGAATGCCGCCTTCGGCATCCTCGGCGACCAGTCGGTGCAGGCCAGCGTGAAGGCCGTGGCGAGCGGCCCCTCGGCACCCGGCCTGAATGCCTTCGCGGTCACTGTCGCCGGCAACCTCGGCGACACGACCGCGGGCGGCAAGCTGGCGAACGACCGCAATACCCTGGGCGCCGAAGCCTACGGCAACACCGCGGCCAACGGCCTGACGCTGGACCTGAACAACCTGAGCAGCTCGGCGCCGGGCTTCTCGGGCTTGCTCTCCGGAACCAACGTGGCCAACGTGACCAACGTGCAGTCCGTGGCCGGCAACGCGACGCAGATTTCGGCCGACGCCAGCGGCGTGACGCCGGTGCGCACCGTGATCTCGGGCAGCGTCACCAACGCCACGGTGTCCAGCTCCGGCAACACCACGCAGGCGCTGGCCTATGGCAACAGCGCGACGGGCAACACGGTGAAGGTGACGGGCAACAACATCACGACGCTGGTCGCCACGCTTCCGGTGGCACCTTCCGGCGCGGGCGTGGCGGTCGGCGCGGCCAGCGTGAATGCCGCGTTCGGCGTGCAGAACGCGCAGTCGGGCCAGGGCTCGGTCTCGGCCACGCGAAGCGGCGGGCCGGAGGTGCAGACCTACATCGTGGGCAACCTGGTCAGTTCGAGCGTGGCCGCCGACAAGAACAAGACCATCGTCGAGGCCAACAGCAACAGCGCGACCAACGGCGTGAGCATCGAAGGCAACGCTCTGGCCACCACGAGCGCGGTGCAGAACCTGCAGCAGACGAGTGCCGACGTCACCGCGCAGATCGGCTCGGCCGCCGCGACGCGTGCGAACCAGAGCGGCGTGCAGGTGAAGATCGACGGGCTCACGGTGCAGGGCCAGGCGGTTTCTGTCAGCGGCAACATCGCGAGCGGCTCCGCAACGGGCAACTCGGCCAGCAACAGCCTCGCCGTCGACGGCAACACCATCGCCGTGCGCGGCGCGCTCCCGGCCATTGCGACCAGCGTGGGCGCCCTGATCAACGGCGCCTACGCCGACCATGCGGTGTCGAACGTCCAGACCGTGAGCGGCGCGGGTGCGATTTCTTCCAGCGTGTCGGGCGCCTACGGCATCGACACCACCGCGGGCGCGAGCATCAGCGGCACCCAGCTGAGCGTTTCGAACAACGCGCAGGGTTCGCAGGCCGTCGCCAACACGGCGACCAACGGTGTCGAGCTGACCGGCAACAGCATCACCGCACGCACGGCGCTGCAGTCGACGCAGACGAGCACCGCGAAGAACGTCGACTCGACGTCCTCGATGGAGGTGTTCGCGCCGGCGGCCTCGACGTCGTCGCGCATCGATCTGTCGGGCAACAAGAACGTGTCGCTGGCGGTGATCAACGACGTGTCCAACACGCTGAGCGTGGCCTCGACCAACACCTCGCCCGCGAGCGCGGCGGGCTCCACCGCGGCGATGACAGCGATCGCTGCGACCGGCGACCATGTGCTGCTGAACCAGCAGACCGCCGCCGCGGCGGTGACAAGCAAGGCCACCACCAACCTGTACAACGACGACAGCGGCACGCCCGCGCCGGTGACGGCAGGTCTTGCCGGCGGTTCGCTCAGCATCGCGCGCAACAGCACGGTGGCTGAGGCATCGGCCAACCGCGCCGCCAACTCGGTGTCGCTGGTGAGCGATGCGGTGCAGGGCGCGACCGGCGGCATCGTCAACACGCAGGCCAGCAGCGCCGCCGTCACGGCACAGGCCAGCACCACCGCGAACGTGGCGGTGACGGCGCCCTCGCCGCTCAACGGCGGCTCGGTGGCGCTCAACGCCAACACGACCAGCGCCCTCGCACGCGGCAATGCGGCCACCAACCTGCTGGAGTCGAGCGCGGGCAGCGGCTACGGCGGGCTTGCCGCGCAGGGCACGGGCGGCGGAGGGCTGCTGCCCGCTGCGCTCAACGCCAGCGCGGCGGCCGCCATTCGCAACAGCCAGACCAATGACGGCGCGGTGTCGGCAAGCAGTTCGGGTGCCAGCTACATGGTGGCGCTCAACTCGACCGGCGGCCCGGTCGGCACGACGCTCGGCACCGTCGGCGTGACGGGCAACACCCTGACCGCCGAGGCCTATGGCAACAGCGCCACCAACCGCATCACGCAGACCGCGCTGAACAACGGCACGCCAAGCGCGGTCATCGTCAGCACGCAGGTCAACACCGGCGCGGTGACGGCAACCGTGAGCGGCGCGAGCGTGGGCATCGGCGTGGCGGGTGGCGGAGGCAACAGCACGCTGCGCACCACGGGCAACCAGATCACGGCATCGGCGACGGGCAACTCGTCGGTGTCGTCGATCGCGACGCGCTGAGACAGCAGCGCCGCCGCGAGGCGGCATGCGAAAAGCCGCGGGCCCTTTGGGGTTCGCGGCTTTTTTTACGCTTACTGCGAGCTGGTCTTGGCAGGCCGGCGCAGCTCGGCGCAGTAGTCTTTCTCGGGCAGGGGCGGCGTCTGCCAGATGCGGTCGTATTCGCCGGGCACCACGTTCGCCAGCGTGGGCGCCGCCAGCATCCGCACCGTGGCGATCCTGACGTCGTTCGGCAGGTGCTGCGGCACGCCGAGCGTGCGCACCACATGGCCGGAGCCGGCGATCAGCAGCACCGTCTTGCCGGGCTGGCGCGCCTTGACCACGGCCTGCGCCATCGCGCGGTCGCGGCCGACCTGGATGCGGGTCATGGGAATGATCTGCGACTCGGGCAGCATCTTGCAGTGGCCCTCGCGCACCGCGGTCTGCTGCGCGATGTAGGCGTCGCTGCCGAGCTGGGCGTCGAGCGAGACATCGGCCATCGCGTCCTTCATGCGGGCGCGCGGCAGGTTGGCGCCGACCACCGGCACGCCCGCGCGCACGGCGGCCATCACGGCCGGGCCGTAGCTGGCCCAGGGCCAGGCCTTGTCGCTCCAGTCGAGCGCGGCCTGCACCTGGGCTTCGGTGGCGGTGGGCGCGACATGCGCGGTGCCGCGGCCTTCTTCCGCCATCTCGAGCGCCAGCGCGGCGAGCTGGCCGCGTGCGACCAGCGCCTCCACGGTCTCGCGCTCGATGACGTGATGCTCGGGCGCGTCGTGCTGCTCGCCGAGCAGCAGGGCGTCGACCGGCAGCAGCGCGGCGACGCGGCGCGCGATGGGCGTGCCGGGCGCATCGGCTGCGCCGTCGCCGGACGGCAGCGCCGAACAACCGGCGAGGGTGGCCGCTGCGAACGTGGCGATCAGGGGAAAGAAGAGGCGGGGAGCCCGCGCGGGCGAGAGTCGTGAAAGAGCCATCGGGCCATACTATGCGCTCGGCGCATGGGCGCCGTGCCGTCCATCTCCGCTTTTTCCTGTCCGTCCGTGCCTTTCCGTTTCCTTGTCCGCGTGCTGGCCACGCTGCTGCTGGCGCTCGCCGCCGCGGGCGCATGCCTGGTGCTGCACACGCCGCTGCCCTGGATGATCGGGCCGCTGATCGCGGTGTCGCTGGCCTCCATCGCAGGGCTGCCGACGGCCAGCCACACGCCGCTGCGCAACGCGGGCCAGTGGACCATCGGCATGGCGCTGGGGCTGTACTTCACGCCGCACGTGGTGTCGCTGGTGGCCAGTGTGTGGTGGGCGATCGCGCTGGCCATCGGCTGGGCGCTGCTGCTGGGCTGGGGCTTCGGGCGCTGGCTGCACGGGGTGCACTCGGCGCGCATGCCGCATGTGCCCGAGAAATCCATGAGAGCCACGACTTACTTCTCGGGCGCCATCGGCGGCGCGTCGGAGATGACGCTGATGGCCGAATCGGCCGGCGCGCGTACCGACCTCGTGGCGGCGGCGCACAGCCTGCGGCTGGTGGTGGTGACGGTGACCATTCCCTTCGCGATGCAGTGGAGCGGACTGCACGGCCTAGAGATCAACCCGCCGGGCGTGCGCGAGGTGAACCCGGGCGGACTGGCGCTGCTGGCGGCGGCGACCGGCCTCGGCGGCCTCGCCATGCGCGCGCTGAAGCGCACCAACCCGTGGTTCATCGGGCCGCTGCTGGTGGCGATGGGCTTCACCATGGCGGGCCAGTCGCTGTCGGCCGTGCCCACGTGGATGTCGAACACGGCGCAGCTGGTGATCGCGGTGAGCCTGGGCGTGCGCTTCAGCCGGGAGTTCCTGCACACGGCGCCGCGCTGGCTGGGCTCGGTGGTGCTGGGCACCTTCGGCATGCTGGCGCTGTGCGGCGGGGTGGCGTGGCTGCTGGCGGCGGCGACCGGGCTGCATCCGGCCACGATGATCCTTGGCACCTCGCCAGGCGGCATCGCCGAGATGTCGATCACGGCCAAGGTGCTGCAACTGGGCGTGCCGGTGGTCACGGCGTTCCAGGTGTGCCGGCTGGTGGCGGTGCTGCTGCTGGTCGGGCCGATGTTCCGGTGGATCTATCGCCGTCGCTGAGGACCGAGCGGTCGGCCCATGAAAAAAGCGCCCAGGAGGGCGCTTTTTGCTGGGAAGCGGAAAAGGGGATCAGTGCACGAGGACCGGCGTGTGGGCCAGTTCGGCATAGCCTTCCAGCGTGTCCTCGACTTCTTCCTGGGTGGGGGTGTTGAGCTGCCAGGCGGCGATCTGCTGCTGGAACAGCTCGGCCCATGAGCCGTCCAGGTAGACCTCCTTGCCCGAACGCTTGTCCACGATCTCGAAGCCGTGGCGCTCCAGCACCGGCATGTTCGGCTGCGCGGGCGCGTCGCCTTCATTCGGCTGGACGTGGACGACGACGAAAGACTCCGAGTCATAGAGCATGTTCATGGCTGGCCCCGTAAGGATGTCGATGGCATTCATAGAGATTACGTAGCAATCAACGCGCCAGTTTCAAGACCCGTTGTCTTTTTGTTTACTTCAACGTCGATGTGTGAGTTTTGCCTCAGTTCGAGGGGGTTGTGGGTAGGGATTTGCGCAACTGGGCGTCGGCAAAGTTGCCGTTCGGCTCGGTCTGCTTGATTCGAACGGGCAAATAACCGTAGTCCGGTGCCAGCCAGAGCTCCAGCTTGCTGTCGAACTGCTGGCGCGGGCTGCGGGTGAGCTTGCGCGCCCGGTATTCGCCGGCCGGCAGGCTCAGCTGCTCCTCGTCGCCCACCACGAAGACCCAGACGCCGGCGTCGCGCGGACCCACCGTCTGGACAGAGATCTGGCTGCCCGCCGGGTAGCGGCCCGGGTCGCCGGCCAGCAGGCCGCCTAGCTGCATCATGATGCTCAGCCGGTCCTGCGCGCCGGCCAGGAGCGGCACGGGAGGCGCGTTGTTGCTGAACACCACCTGCCCCTGGTCGCGCACGAAATGCGAGGCCACCTCGGACTTCCGGCTCTCCGAGTACCGGTCGGGCTCGATGCCCGAGGGGCCGATGCGGCCGGTGCTGTGCTGGCTGCGGATGGTGCTGAACAGCACCTTCAGCGTCAGCCGGGCGTCGTAGCGGCTGCCGTCCTGCAGCCAGGTCAGCTCGCCGAACACGCCCTGCATGGGGGACGAGCCGTCCTGCCCGGTGGCCGCGAAATCGAGCGTGACCGATCCCGGAATACGCAGCGACTGGGTGCCGACGATGTTGCCGGACGTGGGGTTCGAGGCGCCGGCGGATGCGCCCGCCGTGCCGTCGCCAGTGCCGGCGACCGCCGTGCCCGAGCCGGCGTCCGAGCCCGCGGCGTTGGCCGGGGTGTCCGCCGGCATTGCTCCTGAATCCGTAGCAGGCTGCACCGTCAGGTCGGGCGCTTCCGGCTCCTTGGGCGTTGCGTTGTCGATCTGCGGTTCGGGCGCCGGTGCTGGCCTGGGCTTCGGCACCGACGGCGCGCGCGGCCGGCGCGGCTTCACCGGGGCCGGCGGCCTGGCTTCCGGCGGTGCGGCGGCGGCCGGCGCGGCCGGTTTTTCGGAGGCGGGCGGTGCGATCACGATCGTGCGCGTGATGAACTTGTTGGCCAGCGGCGAGGGCTCCGGCCCGATGGCTGTCGGCGCCAGCCCCAGCACCAGCAGATGGATCACCGCCACCAGCAGCGTCAGCGCGGCCAGCACCCGCCAGGACGGGCGGCCGGGCATGCCGGCGGACAGCGGAGGGGGGGCGACGAGCGTCGGCATCAGTGTGTGGAGTGGGGCGCCGGCACGGAGGTTCACCGAGACCACCTCGGTACACTGCCGCCCGTTCAACCAGTTTAAGTGGGAGCGGCGGCCGCCCTCACGCAAGTACCGCATCATGAAACTCGCCACCCTGAAGGACGGCTCGCGCGACGGCCAGCTCGTCGTCGTTTCGCGCGACCTCACGCTCGCCCACTACGCCACCGGCATCGCGAACCGGCTGCAGCAGGTGCTGGACGACTGGGGCTTCATGAGCCCGCAGCTGCAGGACCTGTACGACGCGCTCAACCACGGCCGCGCCCGCCATGCCTTTCCCTTCGATCCGGCGATGTGCATGGCGCCGCTGCCGCGCGCCTACCAGTGGGCCGACGGCTCGGCCTACCTGAACCACGTCGAGCTGGTGCGCAAGGCGCGCAATGCCGAAGTGCCCGAGAGCTTCTACACCGACCCGCTGATGTACCAGGGCGGCAGCGACGACTTCCTGGGCCCGGTCGACGACATCGTCGTGCCCAGCGAGGCCATGGGCATCGACTTCGAGGCCGAGATCGCCGTCATCACCGGCGACGTGAAGATGGGCACCACGCCCGACCAGGCGCTGGACGGCATCCGCCTCGTGATGCTGGCCAACGACGTGAGCCTGCGCAATCTCATTCCGGCCGAACTGGCCAAGGGCTTCGGCTTCTTCCAGAGCAAGCCCGCCACCGCCTTCAGCCCCGTGGCCGTGACGCTCGACGAACTGGGCGAAGCCTGGCAGCACGGCCGCGTGCACCTGGCGCTGCAGAGCAGCTGGAACGGCCGCAAGGTCGGCATGTGCGACGCCGGCCCGGAGATGACCTTCCACTTCGGCCAGCTCATCGCCCACATCGCCAAGACGCGCAACGTGCGCGCCGGCAGCATCGTCGGCAGCGGCACCGTGAGCAACAAGGGCGTGGAAAAGAACGGCCACATGGATTGGCCAAAGGGCTACTCGTGCATTGCCGAGAAGCGCTGCATCGAGACCATCCAGACCGGCCAGCCCTACACCGACTTCATGAAGTTCGGCGACACCATCCGCATCGAGATGAAGGGGCCTGACGGGCGCTCGCTGTTCGGCGCGATCGACCAGGAGGTCGTGTCGACCGCCGGCCGGCCGAAGGAGGCGCCGGTGTCGCTGGTGAAGCCGGCCGCGGGCACGCAGGCCGACGAGGCGCCGGAAGAAGAAGCCTCCGAGGACTGAGCCCGCTTCCGGCCTGGCTCAGTGCGGCCCCGCGCCGCGCAGCAGTTCCTTCTGCGACCGTATCCCCAGCCGCCGGAACGCCCGGTACTGGTGGGTGCGCACGGTCGTCAGCTCCACGCCGATCTCGCGTGCCGCCTCCTTCGCGGTCTTGCCCGCCATCAGGTGGCCGATGACTTCGCGCTCGCGCAGGCTCAGCGTCAGCAGCCGCGAGGCCAGCGCGGGCTCCACGGCTTCGCGCACCGCCATCGCGCTGCGCCCGTGCGCGGCGGTCGCGTCGGCCAGCAGCGTCGCATGCGCCTCGATGCGGCCGAAGTCTTCCGCGCCGAACTCGGGCTGCGCCAGGCTCCGGTAGAAGCTCACCGCCACGCGCTGGCCGGTGGGCAGCAGCAACAGCACCGACGCGCGCTCGCGGATGCCCACGTCGCCGTAGCAGGCCGCGCGGTAGGCGGGGTCGGCCACCTCGTCGGCGCGCTGATGGCCCAGCCACAGCTGCGCGCGCTGCGGCAGCTTGCGCGCCGCGAGCCAGGCCATGTTGGGGTCGAGCAGGTCGAAGCGCTGGGCCACGTAGCGCTCCGACGTGCGCTCGGCCGTGCTGCCGTAGCTGCTGGCCGCCGACACCGCCTCGATGCGCCCCGCCGCGCTCACCGCGAACACGGTGCAGAAGGTGACGGGCATCACGCGCTGCATCGCCTTCAGGTAGCTGGTGGCCAGGTGCGCCGTGCCCACGCCGCCGAGCACGTCGCTGACCACGCCGGCGGCCAGCGCGGTGTCGGTGGGATGGATGCGCCAGCGTCTCATGGGAAGGGAAAAAAGTCAGGGATTGGGGTAACTACCTCGTACGAAGTTATGACATCGGCAGTCCCCGCGCATCGGGACAATCCCGTCGCATGACGAACTCTCCCGCAGCCGCACCCGGCGACGCCGCCGGCGGCCCCGTGCCGCCACCGGCCAGCGCCACCGAACTGCCGCCTTCCGTCGGCGCCTTCCACTACACCCGCTACAAGCCGTGGACCCCGCCGCTCGAGCACGACGGCGTGGAGCCCGGCCGCCACCCGGTGGTGATCGCGGGCGGCGGCCCGGTCGGCATGGCGCTCGCGCTGGGGCTGGCGAACCACGGCGTGCGCTGCGTGATCCTGGAGGCCGACGACACCGTGTGCGTGGGCAGCCGCGCGGCCTGCATCTCGCGGCGCAGCCTGGAGATCATGGCGCGGCTCGGCGTGCTGCCGGACTTCATGAGCAAGGGCCTGCCGTGGACCGGCGGGCGCAGCTTCTACAAGACGGCCGAGGTGTTCCGCTTCGAGATGCCGCACGACGCGCGGCAGAAGCTGCCGCCGATGATCAACCTGGAGCAGTACTACGCCGAGCACTACCTGCTGGAAGAAATCTTCCGCCGCAACGAGGCGACGCCGGGGCTCATCGACATCCGCTGGGGCACCGAACTCATCGGTCTCTCGCAGGACGACGAAGGCGTGACGCTCGACGTGCGCAACACCGAGGGCAGCTACCGGCTGCACGGCCAGTGGCTCGCGGCCTGCGACGGCGGCCAGAGCTTCGTGCGCAAGGCGATGGGGCTCGCGCTGGAGGGCACGGGCTACGAAGGCCGCTACGTGATCATCGACATCGAGTTGCACAGCGGCCACCCGACCGAGCGCCGCGCCTGGTTCGATCCGCCGTGGAACCCCGGCTCGACCGTGCTGATGCACCGCCAGCCCGACGACATCTGGCGCATCGACTACCAGCTGCGCCCCGGCCAGAGCACCGAGGAAGCACTGCAGCCGGCGGCGGTGGCCGAGTTCGTGCAGCGCCACCTCGACGCCATCGGCGAAGGCCACCTGCCGTGGAAGACGGTGTGGACCTCGGTCTACCGCGCCGGCGCGATGACGCTGGACAGCTACCGCCACGGCCGCGTCGTGTTCGCGGGCAACGCGGCGCATGCGATGCCGATCTTCGGCGTGCGCGGGCTCAACTCGGGCTTCGACGACGCCGACAACCTCGCGTGGAAGCTGGCCTTCGTGGCCAGGGGCCTGTCGGACGCGGCGCTGCTCGACAGCTATTCGCAGGAGCGCATCGAGGCCTTCCACGTGAATGCCGAGAACGCGATGCGCAGCACCGAGTTCATGTCGCCGCCGTCGCGCGGCTTCGACTTGCTGCGCGAGGCGGCGCTGTCGCTGTCGGAGGCGCACCGTGGCATCGCGCAATTGATCAACCCGCGCCAGACGCAGGCGGTGCGCTATGCCGCTTCGCCGCTGTCCAGCATCGGCGACGAGCTGCCGGCAGGTCCGCTGCCGGGCGAGGCGATGCCCGAGCAGCAGCTCGAGCGCGGCCACCTGACCGACTGGATCGCGCCCACCTTCACGCTGCTGGTGCTGCGGCCCGATGTCGCCGTGCTGCCGGCCGCGGACATCGCGCGCGCGCAGCAGGGCGCGCTGCCCTTCGCCGTGCGCACCATCGCCGGCCCGGGCATCGCCGGTGTCGACGCGAACGCCTCGTCCGATGTGTTCGAGGCGCTCGGCGCGCGAGACGGCGCGGTCTATCTGCTGCGTCCCGACGGCCACGTGGCCGCGCGCTGGCACCGGCTGCCGGCCGGTGCCCTGCAACCCGCGCTGGAACGCGCCGCGGTTTCGGCCGCCGTTGCCCTGGAGACACTTTCCGCATGACCCACCCCGCTCTTCCCCCCGAGGCCCGCGACCGCCTCTACGCCGAGTGCGCGCGTGCCATCAGCGAAGCGGGCGCCGAGCGCGAATCGCTGTTCCTCGCGCGGCTCGCGCTGCTGCTGTTCGAGCAGGTCGGCGACGAGGCGCGCTGCCGCGACGCGCTGGCCGACGCGTTGCGCGCGCTGCCCGTACCATCGCTGTCCGCTTCCTGATTGCAAACAACCAACAACCGGAGACTGATCCATGGATCGCCGCACCCTTCTCGCCACGCTCGCATCGAGCGCCGCCGTGGCCGTCACCCCCTTCGCCCGCGCACAGGAATACCCGGCGCAGCTCATCCGCTGGGTCGTGCCCTACCCGGCGGGCGGCGGCACCGACGTGATCGCGCGCGTGCTGGCCGAATCGATGCGCCAGACGCTGGGCCAGCAGATCGTGGTCGACAACCGCCCCGGCGCCTCGACCAACATCGGCGCCGACATCGTCGCCAAGAGCAAGCCCGACGGCTACACCGTCCTGTCGGCCGACAACGCCGTGCTGGCCTTCAACGAGCACCTGTTCAGCAAGCTGCCGTTCAACCCCGAGAAAGACTTCACCTACATCGGCGCCATCGGCAAGTTCCCGCTCGCGCTGGTGGTGCACCCGGACTTCCCGGCCAAGAACTTCAAGGACTTCCTGGCCTACGTGAAAGCCAACCCCGGCAAGGTCAACTACGCCTCGCCCGGCAACGGCTCGCCGCACCACCTGGCGATGGAAATGTTCAAGGTGCGCACCGGCACCTTCATCACCCACATTCCCTACCGTGGCGCCGCGCCTGCCATGGCCGACGTGATGGGCGGGCAGGTGCCCTGCATGTTCCTCGACCTGGCCTCGGGCCTGTCGATCATGCAGAGCAACAAGGTGCGGGTGCTGGCCATCGGCTCGGGCGCGCGCAGCAAGCTGCTGCCCAACGTGCCGACGCTGGCGGAAGTGGGCGTGCCCAACACCGAGGTGTTCGCCTTCCAGGGCATCCTGGGCCCGGCCGGCTTGCCGCCCGCGGTGGTGAGCAAGCTCAACGGCGACCTGAACAAGGCCTTCGGCACGCCAGCCGTGCAGAAGCGCTTCGAGGACTTCGGCATGGAAGCCATGCCCGGCACGCCGGCGCAGTTCGCGGCGCTGTCGCGCGCGGAGTCCAATCGCTGGGGCCCGATCATCAAGCAGGCGGGGATCAAGCTGGACTGACGCTCCCGGAGCCTCGCGCAGTGGCCGCCGGCTACTTCGCGTAGGCCTTGCGCGAGCCGTCCTCGAAGACTTCGTCGTCGCGCTGCAGCTCGCCGTTTTCGTCCCAGGCGCGCTCGCGCGTCACGCGGCCCTTGGCGTCGAAGCTCGACTCGGCGATGAGCGTGCCTTTTTCGTTGAAGCGCTGGTGCGTGCCGACAGGCACCTGCCTGCCGCGGCCCGCGATCTGGTAGCGGCCCTGCGCGGCGCGCTGGCCGCTGTCGTAGAACTCGGTGATGTCGACCACGCGGCCATTGCCGCTGCCGCTGTACGCCGACTTGCTGCTCGGCTGGCCGTTCAGGTAGTAGCTGTCGTCGCCGATCGGCTCGCCCGCGCTGTTCCAGCGCTGGTCGCGCACCAGCGTGCCTTTTTCGGAAAAGGACTGCTCGCGCTGGCGGATGGCGGCGCGCTCGACCAGCAGGAACACCGTTTCGCGGCGCTTGACGCCTTCCGACGAGTAGTTCTGCTCGGTGCGCTGGTTGCCCATGGTCTCGTCGAGCGCCGCGGTCTTGCCGTTGTCGTAGAAGCTCTGCGAACGCACCCGCTTGCCCGACAGGAACGACAGCCGCGAGCGCAGGTTGCCGCGCGCATCGAACAGGTCGACCTGCGACGGGCCGCCGCTGAAGCCGCAGAGCTTGGCGTCGTCGACCACCGGCGCCAGCGTGGGCGCGTCGGCGCAGCGCAGCGCGGAGAGCTGGCCGCGCTCGGTGAACTCGACCGAGCCGCGTTCGCTGCCGCTGCCGGTGTCCGGATAGAAGATGACGCGGCGCAGCTTGCCGTCGGGGTAGTAGCTGCGCGCCAGGCCGCGCTCCTGGCCGTCGTCGTAGGTGGCCTCGCGCAGCACCCGGCCGTTGGGCGAGAACTCGCGGGCGCGGCCCTGCAGGTTGCCCTTGGCATTGAGGGTGTGCTCCTTGGCGAGCTTGCCTTTCTCGTAGATGCGCACCAGGCCCATCGAGACGCCGTTCTGCAGTTGCTCCTCGCGCTGCAGCTCGCCGGTCGCGCGGTTCTTGCAGCGCAGGATGCCGGTCTGGCCCGCGGTGGTGGCGCCGTTGTCCGGGTTCACGCTGCGCCCGTTGAGCTCGCAGTCCTGTTGCGCATGCGCCGCCGTGGCCCCGAGCAGGGGCACGAGGGCGGCAAGCCCGAACCCGAGCAGCCTCAGGTGCAGGCGCGGGCTTGTCACTTGTCGTAAAGAGTGTCTAGGGAACGGAAACCCTTGACCTCGATCGGATTGCCGAACGGGTCGCAGAAGAACATCGTCCATTGCTCGCCCGGCTGGCCCTCGAAGCGCACCTGGGGCTTGAGCACGAAGTCGGTGCCGGCGGCCTCGAGGCGGCCGGCCAGCGCCTGCCAGTCGGGCAGGGCGAGCGCCAGGCCGAAGTGCGGCATCGGCACCATCGCGTCGCCGACGCGGCCGGTGCGGGTGGTGGCGAAGGGCTCGCCCAGGTGCAGGGAAATCTGATGGCCGAAGAAGTCGAAGTCGACCCAGGTGTCGGTGCTGCGGCCTTCGGCGCAGCCCAGGACGTCGCCATAGAAACGGCGGGCGCCGTCGAGGTCGCGAACGTGGAAGGCAAGGTGAAAGATGCTTTGCATGGTTTCGGATTATGGGCAACGGTGCTGTGAGAATGCCGGACTTTCTTTCATCGTGGAGCAAGCCTTGCGGATACTCCGGATCCTCGCCGCGCGGATGCGCGGCATCTATATGTCGGCGCGGATGCGCGACATCGATTTCTCGGCGCCCCTGCGCCTCGTGCAGCGGGCGCCGCGCCAGATCCTGGCGGGCGCGTGCTGCGTCTTTACATTCGGCGCCGCCCATGCGGCCTGCCCGCCTTCGGCCATCGCCAGCCTCGAAAAGCCGGGCATCGGCCTGCGCAACGGCGTCGACCGCGGGATGCTGTGGCGCATCGAGCGCGACGGCCGCACCTCGTGGCTCTACGGCACCCTGCACGTGGGCCGCGGCGACTGGGTGCGGCCCGGGCCGACCATCCAGAAGGCGCTGGCGCAGAGCGACCTGCTCGCGCTGGAACTCGACTCGCGCGACGAGGCCACCGCCCGCACCATGACGCAGCCGGCCGACCCGGCGCTGGTGGCCCGCGTGCTCGACGGCGAGCGCGCCCGCCGGCTCGAGCGCCAGAACACCGAGGCCTGCGTGCCGCCCGGCACCACGTCGAAGCTGCAGCCCATCCTGCAGGTCACGGCACTGGCCGCGCTGGCGGGCCGCGCCGACGGCCTGTACCCCGAGTTCGGCGTGGACGAGACGCTGGCCGTGTCCGCCCGCAACAGCAGCAAACCGATCGTCGCGCTCGAGAACGCGGCCGACCAGCTGAAGGTGCTGACCGGCGAGTCGGAAGACGAAGAAGGCCAGCAGATCGACGCCGCGCTCGACGAACTGGAGTCGGGCAAGCTGCGCGGCCAGCTCAAGGAGCTGGCCGATGTCTGGGCCCGCAGCGACGCGGCCCGGCTGGCGCGTTATGCCGACTGGTGCGGCTGCGTCAACACGCCCGCCGAGCAGCGGCTGCTCAAGCGCCTGCTCGACGACCGCAACCCCGGCCTGGCTGACGGCATCGAGCGGCTGCACGCCAGCGGCAAGGGCGTGTTCGCGGCGGTCGGCGCGCTGCACATGATCGGACCGCAGGGGCTGCCCACGCTGATGGCGGCGCGCGGCTTCACCGTGACGCCGGTGCTGACCAACGCGCAGGAGCAGACGGCGGTGCCGATGCCGGCGCTCGCGGCCCCGTCGCCGTCGCCCAGGGCGCATGGCGGCAAGGCCGTGAAGGGGCAGCGCGCGCAGAAGGGCCAGAAGGGCGCACCGGCTGCCGCGGCAAAGGGCGGCAGGCCGGCTGCAGCGAAGGCCGCGCCGGCAGCCAAGGGCGCGAAAGCCCCGGCCAAGGCCGCCGGCAAGGCGCCGGCCAAGGCCCCTGCCGCCAAGGGCAAAGTGAGCCGATAATCGCGACCGCCATGCACGCGCTGCGCCTTCCCTCCCGCTCCCTCGGCCTCATCGGCCGCTGGGTGCTGCTGTGGTTCGTGCTCTCGCTGGGCGTGGCGGTGGCGTCGCCGCTGGTGCATCCGCAGTCGATGGAACTGGTGTGCTCCGGCGCCGGCCCCATCAAGGTGGTGGTCCACACCGAAGACGGCGCGCGCGAGCTCGGCGCCTCGCACATGGACTGCCCTCTGTGCGTGCTGACCGGCGCCCCGCCGCCGGCCATGGTGGCGCCGGCTTTCGATCTTCCCCTGCCGCTGGGCCGCGTGGTCCAGTCCATTCCCGCCGCGCGCCTGGCCGCGGCCACCGCCGCGCCGCTGCCGGCGCGCGGACCCCCGACCTTCTCCTGACGCTCTCGAAACGATAGCTGCATTCGCACGCCCGGCGTGCGCATGCGGCCTGTCCGGCTTGAAGTCTCATGGAGAAGGTTCCTCTTGAAAAAGCATTCCCGCGCCCTGGCGATAGCCATGGCATTTCCCTTTGGCGCGACCGCGCTGGCGCAGCAGGCGCCCGCCGCCGACGCGCCTGACACCGCCGGCAACAATGGCCGCGCCCTCAGCACCGTGACCGTGACCGGCGGCCGGCCGACCTCGCTGCCGGCGCAGATCCCGACCACCATCGAAGGCGTGACGCACGACCAGATCGTCGAGACGGTCAACGCCACCGACAGCGAAGACGCGCTGAAGTACCTGCCGAGCCTGGTGGTGCGCAAGCGCTACATCGGCGACTTCAACCATGCGGTGCTGGCCACGCGCGCCTCGGGCACCGGCAACAGCGCGCGTTCGATGGTCTATGCCGACGGCATCATGCTGTCGAACCCGCTGGGCAACGGCGCCACCTACGCGCCGCGCTGGGGCATGGTGTCGCCGGAAGAAATCGAGCGGGTCGACGTGCTGTACGGGCCGTTCTCGGCCGCGTACCCGGGCAACTCGGTGGGCGCGGTGGTCGACTACGTGACGCGCATGCCCACGCAGCTGGAGGCGCACGTCAAGCTCAGCGGCTTCGCGTCGAACTTCGACCTGTACAACAGCCATTCGTCGCCGGCCGGCCAGCAGCTCGACATGTCGCTGGGCAGCCGCAGCGGCGACTGGTCGTGGTGGCTCAGCGCCTCGCGCACCCACAGCAAGGGGCAGGCGCTGGTGTTCGGCAACCGCCTGGTGAGCGCCGGCACCGTGGGCAGCGCCGGCACGCCGGTGACCGGCGCGGTGCTGGGGCTGAACCCGTCGAACCAGCCCTGGTGGCTGGTGGGTGGCTCGACCATCTACGACACCACGCAGGAACAGGCCAAGCTCAAGGTGGCGTACGACTTCTCGCCGACCGTGCGCGCCACCTACACGCTGGGCGCCTGGAACAACACCACGCACGGCAGCGTCGACACCTACCTGCGCGATCCGCTCGGCCAGCCCGTGTACGGCGGCCGGGTGAACATCGCCGGGCGCACCTACAACCTCGATTCGCCGAGCGCCGCGCTGGCGCCGACGGAGACCGCGCTCACCCACTACATGCACGGCCTGTCGGTGAAGAGCCACACGGGCGGGGTGTTCGACTGGGAGGTGGCGGCCAGCCTGTTCGACTATTCGAGCGACACCTCGCGCACGCCGACCACGCCGCTGCCCGGCGCCTTCAACGGCGCTGCATTTGGAGGACAAGGCCGCACCACCGACATGGGCGGCTCGGGCTGGAACACCTTCAAGGCCGCGGGCACCTGGCGGCCCACTGGCTCGGCCGAAGGCGTGGGCGCGCACGTGGTCGACTTCGGTTTCCAGCAGGACACGGCGCGCCTGCGCACCAGCGTCGGCAACACGCTCGACTGGATCAACGGATCGCCGGTATCGCCGTTCTCGGCCTTCAACGGCAACACCCGGCTGCAGTCGCTCTACGTGCAGGACACCTGGCGCTTCGCGCAGGACTGGAAGACCACGCTCGGCCTGCGCCATGAGCGCTGGGAAGCCTACGGCGGCCAGCTCGGCAACGCCAGCACGCTGCTGAACTTCGCGCCGCGCAAGAACAGCTACGACTCGCCCAAGGCTGCGGTCGCCTGGCAGGCCACGTCCGACTGGCTGTTCAAGGCCTCGACCGGCCGCGCGGTACGCATGCCGACGGTCAGCGAGCTGTACCAAGGCTCGATCAACGGCAACCAGATCGTCAACACCAACCCGAACCTGCGCCCCGAGCGCTCGTGGACCACCGAGCTCAGCGCCGAGCGCGACCTCAAGGGCTGGGGGCTCGACGGCGTGCTGCGCACCACGCTGTTCTTCGAGAACACCAAGGACGCGCTCTATACCCAGGCGCTGAACAACCTGGTGAGCACGGTGCAGAACGTCGACGCCATCCGCACGCGGGGGCTCGAGGTGGCGCTGAACGCGGTCGACGTGGGCGTGCGCGGGCTGGACCTGAGCGGCAGCCTCACGCTGACGCGCTCGAAGATCACCGCCAACAGCGGCTTCCCCGCGAGCGTCGGCCACGACCAGCCGCGCGTGCCCCGGGTGCGCGCCGCGCTGCTCGCCACCTACCGGCCCGACGCCAACTGGAGCTACACCGTGGGCGCGCGCTACAGCGGCAGGCAGTACGGCACGCTCGACGGCAGCGACCCCAACGGCTTCGCGTACATGGGCTTCTCGAAGTTCTTCGTGGTCGACGCGCGCATACGCTACCGGATCGACCGCCAGTGGAGCGCGGCCGTCGGCATCGACAACCTGAACAACAACAGGTACTGGGCCTTCCACCCGTACCCGCAACGCACCTACGTGGCCGAACTCAAGTTCGACCTTTGACTTTCCCGTTCCAACCGCAAAGGACCCGCGACATGACGAAACCGATGGCCATCGCCACCCTCCGAACCCTCGCCGCCTGCGCCATGCTGGCCGGCACCACCGCCGCGCTGGCGCACGTGACGCTGCCGCCGGGTGGCGCCACCGTGGGCAGCGACTACAACGCCGCCTTCCGCGTCGGCCACGCCTGCGAAGGCGCCAAGGCCACCACCGGGCTGGCCGTGCGCCTGCCCAAGGGCTTCGTACTGAGCGACGCCCAGGCACGCAAGGGCTGGAAGCTCGACGTGACGAAGGCCGGCGACGGCGAAGTGCGCTGGACCGCCGAGACCCCGGGCAACGCCTTGCCCGGCAGCGAGCGCTCCGAATTCGTGCTGCGCGGCAAGGTGCCGGCCACGCCGGGCACGCTGTGGTTCAAGGTGCTGCAGACCTGCGACACCGGCGTGGCCGACTGGGCCGAGGTGCCGGCATCCGGCAACTCGACCGCCGGCCTGAAGAGCCCGGCCGCGAAGCTCGTGGTGGTGGCGCAGGGCGTGGCCACGGTCGACGTGCGCGACGGCTGGGTGCGCCAGTCGGTGCCGGGCCAGAGCGGCACGGGCGCCTTCATGAAGCTCACCGCGCCCACCGGCACGAAGCTGGTGAGCATCTCCACGCCGGCCGCCGGCACCGCCGAAGTGCACGAGATGAAGATGGAAGGCGACGTCATGAAGATGCGCGAGCTGCCCGGCGGCCTCGACCTGCCCGCGGGCCAGACCGTCGAGCTCAAGCCCGGCGGCTATCACGTGATGATGATGGACCTGAAGGGGGCGCTGACCAAGGGCGCGACCGTGCCGATGACGCTGAAGTTCGAGGACGCCAAGGGCGTGAAGACCGCGCTGGACGTGACGCTGCCGGTAGGCGCGCCCGAAGGTGCCGATGCCGCCGGTTCGGCGCACCAGCACAAGCACTGAGCGTTTTCTAGAGCAGCTGATCCGGCGCGAGCGGCCCGAACAGCTTGAGCATCAGCCGCAGGCTGGCGCTGGTGTCGGGCTCGCTGGTGGCGTCCTTCAGGCCGCTGCCCGCGGGCGCGCGCCACACCAGGGCGCCGTCCTTCAGCTCGACGTGCCATGAGCGCTCGCTCATGCCGCGCTCGATCTGGGCCGACGCGGCGCGCGAGAGCTCGTCGCTGCGGATCAGCAGGGCGATCTCCGTGTTCTGCAGCTGCGAGCGCAGGTCGAGGTTCATCGAGCCGACCACCAGCAGCCGGCCGTCCATGACGAGCACCTTCGAGTGCAGCATCGCCCGCGACTGGCCGGTGACCCCGCCGCTGCCGCCCGAGGAGCCGAACACATTGCCGAAGCTCGACTGCTCGCTGCGCAACTCGTAGAGCTCGATGCCCATCCTGAGCAGCGTCTCGCGGTGGCGGGCGTAGCCCACGTGTGCCACCGGTGCGTCGTTCGAGGCCAGCGAGTTGGTCAGCACCCGGATGCTCACGCCCCGGGCGCGCGCCTCGCCGAAGGCCTTCAGCATGTCCTTTCCGGGGACGAAGTAGGGCGAGATGATGAGCAGGCTGGAACGCGCCTGGCCGATCAGCTGGAGCAGGCCTTCGACCACGGTGTCGCCGTTGGCGGCCAGGTCGGAAGCCGCTTCGAGCGACGCCGCGCCGCGCGATGTGGCGGGCTTGTCGTCCGGCTGGCTGACCACCAGGCCGGGGGCCTTGGCGGTGTCGGGGCCGGAGTCGGCGGGGATCTTGCCTGGCTTGTCGGCCAGCATCACGGCCGGCGCCCAGACGAAAGCGGCGGTGCGCAGGTCGAGCGGCTTCTCGTCCCAGGCGCGGGCGCGCTGCTCCGCGGTGGGCGGCGCATCGTCGCGGGGCGGGTCGTCGTGGTCGCGGGCGGCCTGTTCGACCAGTTCCTGGTCGGCTTTTTTCGCGCGCTCGCGCATCGACTGCAGTTCCTCGCGCGTGACCAGCGATTGCACGGGGTAGGCGCGCTCGTTGTTCCAGTAGCTGTCGAAGCTGCGCGAGAGGTCTTGCACGATCGGGCCGGCCGCCAGCACGTCGACATCGACGAAGTTGCCGGTGGTCGCGTTGCCGAAATAGGCGTCGCCCAGGTTGCGGCCGCCGGCCACCCCCATCACGTTGTCGGCCAGGAACAGCTTGTTGTGCATGCGCTGCTGGATGCGCGAGGCGTCGTCGATCGAGTTGAGCAGGCGGCTGAAGGTGGAGTCGCGCGAACCGGCCAGCGGGTTGAAGAGCCGCATCTCGATGTTCGGGATGAAGGCCAGGCCCAGCACCAGCGCGTCGCGGCCGGTGGTGTGGAAGTCGTCGAGCAGCACCCGCACCCGCACGCCGCGCTCGGCGGCCGCGCGCAGGCCCCTGACCAGGCGGCCGGTGCTGGCGTCGGCGTGGATGGCGTAGTACTGGAGGTCGAGCGTCTTCTGGGCGCCTTCGATCAGCGCGAGCCGGCTGCCGTAGGCGGCTTGCGGCCCGCCCAGCAGCAGGAAGCCGGATTCATAGCGGGCGCTGGCGGCCTGCCGGCGCTGCTGCACGAGATCGGCCAGTGCTGTGCCAGTGGCTGGCGCGGCGATCGCGGTCGATACGGGCCGGTCGACGTTCTGCGGCAATTGCGCGCAGGCCCCGAGGATCAGCAGCGCCAGCAGCGCGGTGGACCGACGAAAGAAGGCTTGGAGCGAAGAAGACATGCAGCTTTCCCGGGGCTTTGGGGATGAAGCCGCATGTATAGCGCAGTCCGCGCCCCGGCGGCGTCGGACAGAGGGACAGGACTGGCGCGGTGGGCGCGCCAGTGAGTGCTTTGGTCAGCGGCCGGCGCCGAGTTCTTCCTGTCGTTCGAGCGCCGAGAGCAGTTCGTCGTCGATCTTTGCGTGGCGCTCGGCGAGCTCGGTGGCGCGCGAGGAATCGGTCGCGTAGATGGCGCCGCCGTCGAGTTCGAGCATCTCGGTGATGCGCTTCTGCTCCGCTTCAAGGCTTTCGATTTGCGCGGGGAGCGCTTCGAGTTCGCGCTGTTCCTTGTAAGAGAGCTTCTTGCGAGGGGCCGCAGCCGCCTTGGGCGCGGCGGGTTCCGCGGCCGCGGCTGGCGCGGGGGCGGGTGCCGGAGCTGGGGCGGCGGCCTGGCGCTGTTCTGCGATCTCTCGCGCGCGCTTGGACTGGATCAGCCAGTCCTGCACGCTGCCCTCGTATTCGCGCCAGCGGCCGTCGCCTTCATAGGCGATGGTGCTGGTGACCACGTTGTCGAGGAAGGTCCGGTCGTGGCTCACGAGGAACACGGTGCCGTCGTAGTCCTGCAGCAGGTTTTCGAGCAGTTCCAGGGTGTCGATGTCGAGGTCGTTGGTCGGCTCGTCGAGCACCAGCACGTTGGCGGGGCGCGCGAACAGGCGTGCCAGCAGCAGACGGTTGCGCTCGCCGCCGCTGAGGGAGCGCACGGGGGAGTTGGCGCGCGCGGGGGAGAACAGGAAGTCGGAGAGATAGCTCTTGACGTGCTTCTTCTGGCTGCCGATCTCGATCCACTCGCTGCCGGGGCTGATGAAGTCTTCAAGCGTGGCGTCGAGGTCAAGCTTGTCGCGCATCTGGTCGAAGTACGCCACCTGCAGGTTGGTGCCGCGGCGGATCTTGCCGCTGTCGGGCTCGAGCTCGCCGAGGATCAGTTTCAGCAACGTGGTCTTGCCCGCGCCGTTGGGGCCAAGCAGGCCGACCTTGTCGCCGCGCAGGATGGTGCCGCTGAAGTTGCGGATGACCGTCTTGGGGCCGAACGACTTGGTGGCTTCGGTGAGTTCGGCCACGATCTTGCCGCTGGACTGGCCCGACGCCACGTCCATGTTGACGCTGCCTTGCACTTCCCGGCGCGCGGAGCGGCTGGCGCGCAGTTCCTGCAGGCGGGTGATGCGGCTCTGGCTGCGTGTGCGGCGCGCTTCCACGCCCTTGCGGATCCAGATTTCTTCCTGGGCGAGCAGCTTGTCGGCCTTGGCGCTGATCACGGCTTCCTGGGCGAGTTGCTCTTCCTTCTGCACGAGGTATTGCTCGAAGTTGCCTGGATAGGAACCCAGCTTGCCCCGGTCCAGTTCGACGATGCGGGTGGCGACGCGGTTCAGGAAGCTGCGGTCGTGGGTGACGGTGACGACGCTGCCCTTGAAGTCGATCAGCAATTGCTCGAGCCACTCGATGGAGTCGAGGTCAAGGTGGTTGGTGGGCTCGTCCAGCAGAAGCACGTCGGGTGCGGCCACGAGGGCCTGGGCCAGCGCGACGCGCTTGCGGGTACCGCCGGAGAGCGAGCCGACGCGGGCGTCGCGGTCCAGGTGGAGGCGATGCAGCGTCTCTTCGACGCGCTGCTCCCAGTTCCAGGCGTCGAAGGCTTCGATCTGGGACTGAAGGGCATCGAGGTCCAGGCCGTCGGCGCCGGAGAGATAGAGGTCTCTGATGGCGATGACCGGGCCCAGGCCCTGGCTCGCGGCGGTGAAGACGTCCGCGTCCATGTCCAGCACCGGCTCCTGGGCAACATACGCGACCCGGAGGTTCTGCTGAAGCTGCAGGGTGCCGTCGTCGGTCTTTTCCAGACCTCCCAATATCTTGAGCAGCGAAGACTTGCCGGCGCCGTTGCGGCCGATCAGGCCGACGCGCTCCGATTCCTGAAGAGAAAAGTCCGCATGATCCAGCAGCGGGACGTGACCGAACGCGAGTTGGGCGTCGAGGAGTGTGATGAGTGCCATGTGGCGCGAATTATCGGAGGAGCCGCAGGCGCGCCTTGGAAGGAGGGTGCGTCTCTATATAGGGACGGGTCTTGAAGGCGTCTTTTTGTTGTGATTCTTGCGAGATGTCTTGCGAGCGGCGAAAGTTGGCATATACTCGATGGCTCGGCTGACAACGCAGCATGATTTCTTCGGGAATCACAGCAAAGTTAGTCGATAAAAAAACTTCCTTCGAAGTTGACGCTGAGTTAAAAACCGGTGCATAATCGAAGGCTTCGCTGAAAACGATTCGGCGGCTGGTGATGAAAGTCGCTGACTGCTGGAAAGTTTGAAGAAGGCGAAAAAA